>Ga0209291_1000014_pt1 | contig 204469 bp, 175 predicted proteins | sample GOMGulsemesocosm_FD_184633 | JGI IMG/M metagenome (GOLD analysis project Ga0209291, IMG submission 184633) | Methane-oxidizing microbial communities from mesocosms in the Gulf of Mexico - GOM9B Gulf of Mexico (SPAdes) (version 2) | ecosystem: Environmental > Aquatic > Marine > Cold seeps... | reverse complement strand
TTTTCTTCTAGTAAACCTAACAACTCCCCTTCTATAATTGTTGGATCGTATTGTAAGAATTCTTCTATTCCGTTAAAACTACTTGCTGACGTAGCAATTTGCTCTGCATAACGTGTAAATGAGAAAAACTCATCTACATTAGCCTGAATAAAATCACCTAATTCTTCAACAAAAATAGTTGCGTAATGTTTTGCTTTGTCTAATATTCCCAAGTTCCCGAAAGCCCAACTTAAATCCTCATCAATATTTAAAGCTCTATGTGCTTGGGGTAAAAACCCGTGATGTAAGATCTGATATGCTTGAGTTACTTCTTGGTGTTGCAAATAACTTATTACCATTTCAACTTTATGAATATATTCTTCTCGTTGTTGCCAAACTAAAGGATACTCATAACTTTTATGATGATCCGCTTCAATAAATATTTTACGGATAAAATCAACTGTAAATACTTTAGAGAATAACTCTATACTCAAATCACATTGTTCCACCAATACTTCTTTTTCATCCAAAAAACCTTTTAAATATGCCGTTGCTGGATACGGTGTATTCAATTGTGTGAAAGGTGGTGTGATTAAAAGTGTTTTAATTGACATGTAAAAATATCCGCTATAAGTTATGGATTGCAAATATACTGCTTATAGATTTCATGTGTAACAAACATCTTTAAACAAAAAAGAAGATCAGCTCCCCAGCTGACCTTCTACCCGAAAAATACATAAAATTTTTATTTAATAATTAATTTCTTTGTAATCATTGCGCCATAATTGTACTCAAAGCGTACCAAATACGCTCCGGTAGCTACACTCACTGGTACACTAATATCTTTTACGTGCTTATATTCATCCTTACTCGCTAACACTTCTTGCCCTAATACAGTATACAAAGAGATGTTTTTAGCTGAGAAAAACATAGTGTTATTTACTTGTATACTTTGAGTTGATGAATTATAGAACACAATTAAATTGTTTGTAAACCCCTCTAGATCTTCATTCGCCAAAACTGTTTCTGTATTTTTAAATACTATAGCATATCTATTAGAAAACTCTCCCATTTCTAAATTAAAGGCAACTACTTCTTCTCTTAAATCAGTGTATATATTTTCTTGTTTATCCACAAAATAAATTTCAATTTCTGGATCAATTCCTTGTAACTCTTCAATAGAAAAGTACCCTATTCCTTCTGATGCAGATTTTACGTGCAATGGAATTTCTAAATCTTCAGTTATTTCTCCAATGGTTTGAATCACATACGTATCGTTTACTAAACTCCAAGCAATATCCGTTGGATTCACATCTAATAACTTGGCGTCATACCCAAAATCTACCTCTTGAGTTGCCCCTTCTTTTACCGCTAGCAGTAATTGTCTTTGTGGTCCGTTGGGTAAACTCACATTAAAATACAATCTGTTTATATCAGCTCTAGGCGGAGATACATTATTATTGGTATTTGTTATTATTTCGTTAGTACGTGTAAATACTGAGTTCCCTCCTGATTCCTTTTGAAATACGCGTTGCCCATTATTAAATTGCACTGTTCCGCCTTCGCCTCCTTCTACAAAAAACCCTTGCCCTACTGGAATATATTGCTTTGGTAAAACTGAGCCTGTTCCGTTTGAAGAAACCATAGGGTCCGGAATAGCCATTGTTGCTCCTGATAAATTATATGTAGCATAACCACCATGATATTCTGCTAAAACATGACTGTTATTTGTAGCGAAGTGTTCCCAAAAATACAAAGCCCCAGTAGTTACCCCAGCTCCAATTGCATCACCATCTTCTTCTATAACACCAATATTATCTAAAATAAACTGATCAGCATCTAATGCACTTGGGTAAGGATTACCTAATAATGATGTATTTGCAGCCGTTAATGCATGACTAATGTCACCATTATTTGGTTTCCCTACAAATGTATAATTTTGAGAATTTGAGGTAGCTCCAGATCCAGAACCTTTCATGGTATACCCTAAACCAACTTTTACATCTTGATTTTGATTTACTTGTTGCCATGACCCATAATCTTCTACTTGATTATCGAAAGTAAACAACCAATAACTACTCAGTGTAATTGGTGTTGTTGGCGCACCATTATAACCAGTTACCCAAGTAATATTTTGTGGGTTATTCGCATCTGTACCATCTCGTAATACCTCATTAATAGTATAAGGTTCATTAATCGAAGTTGCATTGACAGGACTTACTGGTGAAGACCAGAAATTATAAGAATAAATATCTCCTTTTCCTTGTTGATCTCTTTCTAATGAACCCGAACTTGTTACATCTAATTCACTATAGGCTTCTTGAATCAATTGTGATTCTCCCTCCAAGTCAATCTTACCGTCAAGTTTAACATACCAAGTATTCGTTATTCCAACATCGCCATTAACTTCTAATTTAGCTCCTGAATCAATTAATAAACCAATAGTATTATGTGACACATTAGTTTTTAAATCGTCTTCAATTTTTACAATTGCACAATCTGGATGGGCTCCCGTAATATCCCAAACATCCCCATGCAACCAATTATTATTGTTTGACCAATTTCTATCTCCACCTGACTTTGTTACGTAAGGCATTGGCGCAGTGCGTTCTTGATAAGTACGCATATTATTTAAGCTCCCATTCATACTGTACATAGAATTATCTGGTGTAACTCCCGTATTTACTACATCCATTTTATAGTATAATTCTAAATCACTCCACAACAACCCAACAATATCTCTGTTTAAAACAACCCCTCTTACGTTTCCTCCATTATTTTCTATTTCTTGATTTATTTGATGATGCAATTGTGTATCCGTTAGAGTTTTTTTATAAACTCTACATTCATATATATCACCTTTAAAATAATCATTATCTAACTCTGTATTTCTTCCTATTTCAAAATCATGATTAGCATTCCAAGATGATGTATTATTAATTTTACTCCCGTTTAAAGTAGCACAAGTCCATACATTAGTTCCATTTAAAAACAGCTTTAATACTCCTGATGACCCTTCATAGATTGCTGCTACATGATTCCATTTTTGAGTTAATAATGTCGGTGCACTTGAATTTGGAGTTTCTATTGAACTACTTCCTCCAGAACCATCTGTTTTTATAAACGCTTTTAACCTGTTACTTGAATCTACAAATAATCTGAAATTTCTCTGCCCCATAATTTCTCCTCCTGTAAAATCATCATCTAATTTTACCCACGACATCATACTTGCTTCACTTTTATCACCTAAAAAAGCACTTCTGTTTACAAAATCATTAGCTCCATCAAAATCTAATGTTTGCGGTATACAAAAACTAAAATTACCCAAACCAGATCCATGTACGTTACCTGGACTACAGGTTAAACAATCCTGCCATAGAAAAGTGATACTAGTGATATAGTTATTATCTAAAAAATTGACTCCAACAATTGCGTCATCTCCAGATGTAGAACCACTATCTGCATTAACAATACCTGTTGCATCATCAGTTGTATAAGATGGATTAGCTGAATTTGTAAACGTTGGATATATTGTACTACCAGTTGAAGTTTGCGCACTTATACTATATTTATCTCCATTAGCCCCAGTTGCGTTAACATGATATAAGTCAAATGATAATGCAAATATTGGAGAACTAAAATTTATAGTGCAAGTAATTCCAGATGCTATAAACCCATCTGTTTTTATATCTAACCCTTCATAGGCTCCTGCCGATGCTGATGAACCTACCTTAGGGGTTTGAGCTCCTCCCCACGAACCAAATGAACCTGTATCACCCGTAAATGAAATAGTGAAATCAATACCTGAAGTATCTACATCAGTATATGTATTTGTTAATGCCCCCGCGGCTAGCCAGTTATATTCATTTGATGCTGATGGTGCAGATGCCCAATCTAATGTAAAGTTTTCACCACAAGTTGGTGGTGAATGCAATTGCGCTTTTACACTTATAGCTAATATTAAAAATAAAAATGTAAAGAATAGTTTTCCTAAATCTTGTGTAATTTTTCTCATAGTATACGGGTATTACTTATTTATTGTTTTATAATTCTTATAGGGAAGAATTATGTCTAAAAGCTTGGGGGCTTCATCCGTTTTCTAAAAAAAACGGTAACAATCAACTCATTGGGACGAGTAAGTAATAAATTCTCTTGGGAAGAATTATATATGAAATAATTTATTATAACATTGATGGTTCTTCATCTTAATAAGACGAAACTTGTAAGTATACTTTTGGGAAGTATGTATGGTGTTGATTATTACGTAATCAGTCGTTTATAAGCTACTCTTTTTGGGATTGAGCATACTTTTTTTGAGGATACTACTAGATGTAAACACCTAGTTAGTAATTAAATATAAGAAGTATTTCAATACATGTTACCCATTCCTATCAAGTTTTCGACATAGATACATTTAATTCAGATTAAATGTATTTTTAGGTACTTGTCAAAAAAAAGCTCATTTGAAGAAACAAATGAGCTTTTTTATTATAGAAAAGAAACACTTTAATGAAGCATTTCCCATAGTTTGTCTTTTAATTCCATTATACCTTTCTGAGCTACAGAAGATATAAATATATAAGGTACTCCTAGAGTTTTATCTAACTCTGATTTCATTTCTGCTTCTAATTCATCATCTAACATATCAGATTTTGAAATAGCTATAAAACGATCCTTATCTAACATTTCCGGGTTATACACCTTCAATTCATTCAATAGTATTTCATATTGCTTAACGATATCATCAGCATCGGCAGGAATTAAAAACAGTAGTGTAGAATTACGTTCAATATGACGTAAAAAATAATGTCCTAATCCTTTTCCCTCAGAAGCTCCTTCAATAATACCAGGAATGTCTGCCATTACGAAACTTTGAAAGTCCCTATACTCAACTATTCCTAAATTAGGTTTTAGTGTTGTGAACTCGTAATTCGCAATTTTTGGTTTCGCAGAAGTAATTACAGATAGTAAAGTTGATTTTCCTGCATTTGGAAATCCTACTAAACCAACATCTGCTAATAACTTCATCTCTAAAGTTACATTCTTTTCTTCTCCTTCCAATCCTGGTTGTGCGTATCTAGGCGTTTGATTAGTTGACGTTTTAAAATGCCAATTACCTCTACCACCCTTACCTCCTTTACAAAGGATTACTTCTTCATTATTTTGAGTAATTTCAAACAGTACTTCTTCCGTTTCGCTGTCTTTTACTACAGTTCCTAAAGGTACATCTAAAAAAATATCTTGTCCATCAGCACCAGTACTCCTACTTTTACTTCCATGAGCTCCTTGTAAAGCCTTGTGATGACGTCTGAATTTAAAGTGAATTAAGGTCCAGTAATTTTCATTACCTCTAAGAATGATATGACCTCCACGACCACCATCACCTCCATCAGGGCCTCCTTTTTCAATATACTTTTCTCTATGTAAGTGCATAGATCCTTTACCTCCTTTACCAGAAGTTACGTGCATCTTTACATAATCAACAAAATTTCCTTCAGTCATTATATTTACTTGAAAAAGGGAATCTTACTAAAAAGAGCTCCCTTTTATTAAACTTTAAATCAATTCAATTTCTTTTATGTTCTCACACAAAACATGAATTAACATTACTTTTTTTTCTAAAACAAAAGCTTGAGGCATTTAAGCTCTCCTATTGTCTTATGCTTTTACATTTAATTCATCAATCACAGCACTTAAACGTCCTGTAATATCCTCTATCGTTCCAATTCCATTAACAGAATGAAACTTTTCTTGTGTGCTATAAAAATCAATTAACGGAGCCGTTTTTTCATTGTACTCGTCAAATCTGTTTCTAATTTTTGCTTCATCTTGATCATCTGCTCTTCCAGAAACCTTACCTCTTTCTAACAAACGTTCAATTAAAACTTCATCATTAGCTTCCAAAGCCACTGTACCTGAAAGCTCCATGTTTTTAGATTCTAAAAATACATCTAATGCTTTTGCTTGAGCAGCTGTACGAGGAAAACCATCAAATATAAATCCGTTAGCGTCCGTATTTTTTTCTACTTCAGCTTGCAACATATCAATAGTAACAGAATCTGGAACCAATTGCCCCTCATGAATGAATGATTTTGCTAATTTCCCTAATTCAGTGTCATTTTTCATGTTAAAACGAAAAACATCTCCTGTTGAAATATGCACTAAATTATACTTAGTTTTTAAAAATTCTGCCTGAGTACCTTTTCCAGCTCCAGGTTTTCCGAATAAAACAATATTAGTCATGTGTTGTGTATTTTTTATTTGATAAACTTCAGGTAAATCTCTTCCTAATCCATTATAGTCTAATCCATAGCCAACAATAAATTTATTTGGAATTTCAATACCTATATAACCTATTTTTAAATCTTTTCTATATGCTTCAGGTTTGTGAAATAACGTTGCAATATGCAATTTTTTCACTCCTTTATTTTCAAAAATATCGTAAATAGATTCAAGTGTATTACCTGTATCAATGATATCTTCTAGTATTACTACTGTTCTTCCTGAAACATCCTCACTCAAGCCAATAAGGTGTTTTATATCCTCAGTTGACTCTACTCCTTCATATGACGCTAGCTTCACAAAACTCACTTCACATGGCTTAGGATATTTTTTTACAAAGTCACTAACCATCATAAATGAGCCATTTAGCACGCCTATAAATACTGGTATTTCGTCCCCCAAATCAGCAGCCACATTAGCTACCATTTTATCCAAAGCAGTGTCTATCTCTTCAGCAGAGATAAATGACGTAAAACATTTATCGTGAAGTTTGATTTTCATGTGTTTCAAGTTAATTAGTTTTCAAAAGTTATATGAAACATCTAAAATAGTCATTTTCAACTATGTGACTATTTTCAAGATAGCTATTTTATAATATAAATTAGAAAGATGCAAAGATACTCAATTGGTTAACGATTTCTATTCTTTTGATAGCCATTTTTAGAAGCACATTGAATATTTAATGTATTTTTGTACCAACAACACAATAATAGAACTAAATGAAGGCTTACTTTTCTTCAAATTTTAAATTAGGTATTCTTGGTGGCGGACAGCTAGGAAGAATGCTACTTCGAGAAACCAATAAGTTTGATATTCAAACCTATATAGTTGACCCATCAAACAATGCTCCTTGCAAAAATTATGCAAATCATTTTGAACAAGGTGATTTATTAGATTTTGATACCGTTTACAACTTCGGTAAAAAAGTAGATGTACTTACTTTTGAAATAGAAAGCGTAAATATTGAAGCTTTGCAAAAACTAGAAAGTGAAGGGGTTTCCGTTTACCCATCTAGTAAAACGTTGAGCATCATTCAAAATAAAGCGACTCAAAAATTGTTTTATACGGACAATCAAATTCCAACTGCTCCATTTTCAAGGTTTGCCTTTACTTCAGAAATTAATGATGCAATAAACAATGGTGGATTAAATTTTCCTTTTGTATGGAAAGTAGCACAATTTGGTTATGACGGTAATGGAGTAAAAGTTATTCGTAAAGCTGATGATTTAATCGGCTTACCAAATACGGAGTGTATTGCTGAAAAAATGGTGCCTTTTAAAAATGAATTGGCCGTAATTGTGTGCAGAAATCCATCTGGAGAAACACGTAATTACCCAGTTGTAGAAATGGAATTTCACCCAGAAGCAAATCAGGTAGAATATGTTATTTGTCCTGCAAGAATTTCTGATGAAGTAGCACAAAAAGCAATTGACATTGCCTTAAAAGTTTCGAGGGAAATTAATCATGTTGGTTTGTTAGCTGTAGAGTTATTTCAAACTCAAGATGATGAAATCCTAGTAAACGAAGTTGCACCAAGACCTCATAATTCTGGTCATCAAACCATTGAAGCTTCATATACTTCGCAATTTGAACAACATATTCGTGCTATTTTAGATTTACCTTTAGGTAATACTGAAAATAAAGCGGCTGGGATAATGGTGAACTTAGTTGGTGCAGAAGGACATACTGGTGATGTATTTTATGAAAACATGAATACTATTTTAGCAATGGATGGTGTTACACCTCATATATACGGAAAAAAAGAAACAAGACCTTTTCGTAAAATGGGACATGTTACTATTGTAAATAACGATATTAACATTGCTAGAAAAATTGCTCAAGAAGTAAAAGAGACTATTAAAGTTATTAGCAAGTAAATTTAGTAACAATAAACACATATACATGCCACAAGTAGGAATTATAATGGGAAGTACAAGTGACCTTCCAATCATGCAACAAGCAATAGATATTTTAGCAGGTTTTGATATTGAAGTAGAAGTAGATATTGTTTCTGCTCATAGAACTCCAGAAAAACTTTTTGACTATAGTAAAAACGCACATACTAGAGGAATTAAAGTGATTATTGCTGGTGCTGGTGGAGCAGCACATTTACCAGGAATGGTAGCTTCATTATCTCCTTTGCCAATTATTGGAGTTCCAGTGAAATCTAGAAATTCAATTGATGGATGGGATTCTGTATTATCAATATTACAAATGCCCGGAGGAGTTCCTGTGGCAACTGTAGCATTAGATGGTGCTCAAAATGCTGGGATTTTAGCTGCACAAATTATTGGTGCATCTGACAAATGTGTATTAGACAAAATATTAATATACAAAGAAGGCTTAAAACAAAAAGTACTTAAAGGTGCTGAAGAAGTTAAAAAAAATAGCCTATAAGGGCTATTTTTTTTTATACTTTTGTTTGGGTTAATCAGGATTTTGAGGTAAAAACTTACTAAAGTAAAATTCGAAATGCTCTTGATCAAAACTCGCTTTATCAAAACATAAATTACTTACTATGAATTCTTTATTAAATAAATTTGACCTTACTCCGTTTTCTAAAATCAAAAACGAAGACTTTTTACCAGCAATTACAAATGCAATTGTTTTGGCAAAAAAAGAAATTGCTACGATAACGGATAATAAGGAAGCTGCTTCATTTGAAAATACCATTGAAGCATTAGATTATTCTGGAGAGCAATTGGACCGTGTATCGAGTGTGTTTTTTAACTTAAACTCTGCGGAAACAAATGACGAAATACAAAAAATAGCGCAAGAGGTGTCTCCTTTATTATCAGAATTCAGTAATGATGTTTCACTAAATGTCGATTTATTTAAAAAGGTAAAAGCTGTTTACAAACAAAAAGAAAGCTTAACACTCTCTCCTGAGCAACAAACTTTACTAGATAAAAAATACAAAGGTTTTTCAAGAAATGGTGCTAATTTACCAGAAGATAAAAAAGAAATACTTCGTGGTATTGATAAAGAACTCGCTACATTAAAACTTACTTTTGGTGAAAATATTTTAGCAGAAACAAATGCGTACGAATTACACCTAACGGATAAAAACGACTTAAAAGGATTACCCGAAGGTGCTTTAGAGGCTGCAGATCAGGTTGCTAAACAGAAAGATAAAGATGGGTGGGTATTTACATTAGATTACCCAAGCTATATTCCGTTTATGAAATATGCCGATTCACGTGAATTGCGTAAAAAAATGGCATTGGCATTTGGAGCAAGAGGTTTTCAAAAAAATTCATATAACAACGAAGAAATTGTATTAAAAATAGCAAAACTTCGTCACCAACGCGCTCAATTATTAGGGTATGACACACATGCGAATTTTGTGCTAGAAGAGCGCATGTCTGGATCTCCAGAAAAAGTAACTACATTTTTAAACGATTTATTAGACAAAGCTAAACCTGTTGCGTTAAAAGAATTTAAAGAACTTGAAACATTTGCAAAAGAACTAGATGCTATTGATCAATTGCAAAAATGGGACAGTGCCTATTATTCTGAAAAATTAAAAAACAAACTTTTTAACTTAGATGACGAAAAGCTAAAACCATATTTTAAATTAGAAAATGTTATTGATGGTGCCTTTAAAGTCGCTAATAAACTATTTGGCTTACACTTCAAACAAGTTGACACAATTGACACCTACCATGAGGAAGTGAAAACTTATGACGTAACTGATAGCACTAATAATTTAGTTGCAATATTCTATGCCGATTTCCATCCCAGAAAAGGAAAAAGAAATGGTGCTTGGATGACTTCATTTAAAGGACAAAAAATTAAAGATGGCGTAAATGACAGACCACATATTTCTAATGTATGTAATTTCACTAAACCAACAGAAACAAAACCATCCTTATTAACTTTTAACGAAGTAACTACTTTATTTCATGAGTTTGGACATGGCTTACACGGAATGCTCGCAAATACCACCTACCCTAGTTTATCAGGAACAAGTGTGTATTGGGACTTCGTAGAATTACCGAGCCAAATTTTAGAAAATTGGTGTTTTGAAAAGGACTGTTTGGACTTATTCGCAAAACATTATGAAACTGGTGAAACCATTCCAATGGAATATGTTGAAAAAATTAAAGCTTCAGCAAACTTCCAAGAAGGAATGGCTACCATGCGCCAATTGAGTTTTGGTTTGTTGGATATGTCATGGCATGGTGCTAATCCTAACAATATTACTAATGTAAAAACGCAAGAAGTAATTGCTTTTAAAAATACTGCTTTATACCCTGATGTTTCTGAAAATTGCATGAGTGTAGCATTCTCTCATATTTTCCAAGGCGGATATTCTTCTGGGTATTACAGTTACAAATGGGCAGAAGTTTTAGATGCTGATGCTTTTGAGGCTTTTAAAGAGCAAGGGATTTTCAATCCTGAAACAGGAAAAGCTTTTGCTGAACATATATTAAGCAAAGGAGGTACAGAACACCCTATGACTTTATACAAACGTTTTAGAGGTCAAGAACCTAAACCAGAAGCTCTTTTAAAGCGAGCTGGTTTATTAAATTAATAACACCAAAGTCCTTTCAAATGAAAGGACTTTTTTTTCGCTCATGTTAATTTCGAATTAAACTTTCAATAATTACTGAAAGTTTAATAATTATATATATCTTTGTAATAACATTATTATGCACTTATGGAATACCAAGAAGCAAAAGACAAATTTATAAACACCTGGGGAAGTCTTGGAACACTTTGGGGAATAAATAAAGCTATGGCTCAAATTCATGCTTTACTATTTATTTCTCCTGAACCTTTATCCATGGAAGATGTAATGGAAGAATTACATATCTCAAGGGGAAACACAAGTATGAATTTACGTCAGCTTATTGAATGGGGAATAGTTTATAAAACCTCAATTGCTGGAGAACGAAAAGAATACTTTTCTTCAGAAAAAGATGTACAAGAACTTGGGCGAATAATAGCTAAAGAACGCAGTAGACGTGAAATACGACCAACGTTAAAAATACTCAAAGAAGTATGTAGTATAAAAGATGATGGTACTGCTAAAACACAGGAATTAATTAAGAAAACAAAAGAGCTATATGATTTAGCTGACACAGCAGATACTATGATGAATAAAATTGTAAATCAAGAGCAAAACTGGTTAACTAAAACATTGGTTAAACTTATAAAATAGCGAATCAAAAAAAATCAGCTAAATATATAAAAGGAACTAATCTTCCTTTTTATTTCAACAGAAACTTTCACTAATTACTGAAAGTTTCAAAACCTTAAAACATGAGACCATTAAATAACCATTCATTAATATACGATACAGATTGCCCTCTTTGTGTAGGATATACAAATGCTTTCACTAAATATAATTTACTTGATGAAAAAGGGAAAAAACCCTTTTCAAAACTAACTCAAGAAGACAAAAAAAATATTAACATACATAAAGCTGCAAATGAAATAGCTTTAATAAACACAAAAACAAAAGAAGTTATATATGGCATAGATTCTTTACTAACTATTTTAGGAAACTCATTCCCTATTATATCAAAAATCGGAAATTTGAAACCTATATATTATATTTTACAAAAAAGTTATAAGTTCATTTCTTACAATAGAAAAGTAATTATTACTGTAAAACAAACAAAGCATTCATGCACACCAGACTTTAATATTAAATATAGATGGACATATATTATATTTTGCTCATTAATTTCGTCATTGATACTTAATCAATATTCAAATTTACTTGCAAGTCTTATTACAGAAAGTTCATTTATTAGAGAATTAATCATGTGCTCAGGGCAAATTCTCTTTCAAGGAATTGTTATGTATACTTTAGTTAAAAAAGGTTCTCTAAATTACTTAGGAAACATGATTTCAATATCTTTTTTTGGATCATTAGCTTTAATTCCAATACTAATCATAAATCATTTTTTTCCTATATCCGAATTATTCAATATTGTATATTTTGGTTTTGTTGTTTGTTTAATGATTTTAGAACACAGGCGAAGAGTTTCATTTCTAATCCTCCCTATTTATCTAACCTTTACATGGATATTATATCGAGTATTATGGATTCCAATTTTATTAATACACTAAATCATTATGAAAAAGAAAATAATCATCGCAGCAGGAACAGGGTTTTTAGGTCAAGTGTTAGAAAATCATTTAACTAAAAATGGATACGCAGTTACTATTCTTACCCGTAGCCCTAAAAAAAACAATCATGTATTTTGGAATGCAAAAGAATTAGGCACTTGGCGAAATAATTTTGAAGATGCATATGCCGTTATAAATCTTACTGGAAAATCAGTTAACTGCAGATACAATCAGAAAAACAAAGATTTAATTTATTCATCAAGAATTGATTCTACCAACATCATTGGGGAAGCTATACAACAATGTAAACAACCTCCAAAAAATTGGATAAATTCATCTACCGCGACAATATATCAACATTCATTAAAAAAAGAAATGACTGAAGAAGATGGTGATATCGGAAATGACTTTTCTATGAATATTGCTAAATCATGGGAAACGGAATTTTACAGTCATAGTGTACCTAACACAAGACAAATAGCAATTAGAACATCTATAGTTCTTGGTGAAAATGGAGGGGCATTAGTCCCGCTAAAAAATATAACTAAGCTTAGTCTAGGTGGTAACCAAGGAAATGGAAATCAAAAAGTAAGTTTTATTCACGAGCTTGATTTTGCTAGAGCTGTAGCTTTTTTATTAGAAAATGAAACGATTATTGGTAATGTGAATGTTACAGCACCTAATCCAAGTAATAACAAAACATTAATGAGTATCATCCGAAAGGAGTTAAAAATACCCTTTGGTATTCCTCAACCTAAATGGTTATTAAAAATTGGCGCTTTTTTAATAGGAACTGAAGCTGAATTGGTTTTAAAAAGCCGAAATGTAATCCCTAAACGGTTACTTGATAATGGCTTCCAGTTTAAATATGAAACTATTTACACCACACTAAACAACTTAATATCTAACAACTACCAAATATGACAACAATCAACCTCAACACAGAAATTAAAGCATCCATAGCAACTGTTTTTAATTTATCACGAAATATTGATGTACATATGCAAAGCATGGGTTATACAAAAGAGAAAGCCATTGCTGGAGTTACATCTGGGTTAATCAACCTTAATGAAACTGTAACTTGGGAAGGGAAACATTTTGGATTACGCTTACAACATCAAAGTATTATTACTGCCATGGAATCCCCTAATTACTTTGTTGATGAAATGAAAAAAGGGTATTTCAAATGGTTAAAACACGAACATCTATTTAAATATGAAAACGGGACAACTTTTATGATTGACAAATTTTGTTATCAAACTCCCTTTGGCATTTTCGGTAAGTTGTTTGACAGAATCCTATTAAAAAAGCATCTTACCACAGTTCTTGAAAAAAGAAGTGTACAGATAAAAAAACTTGCTGAGTTATAAATTTAAAAAAAACATATTTATGAGCTTCTTAACCGCTGAATGGAGGAAATTAATCCTAATAAATTATAAAATTGATCCTGAAATTCTAATGCCATATGTTCCAAAAGGAACCGAATTAGATTTTTTCAATGGAAACTGCTATATAAGTTTGGTTGGATTTCTATTTCATAACACAAAATTACTAGGCATAAAAGTTCCTTTTCATCGCACTTTTGAAGAAGTTAACTTACGGTTCTACGTCAAATATAAAGACGGTGATACTTGGAAAAGAGGTGTCGTTTTTATTAAAGAACTAGTGCCAAAACCTGCTTTAACATTTGTTGCAAACACTATTTATAAAGAAAACTATCAAACAGTTCCAATGCAACATAAATGGGTAGGCAATGAACTTGAAAACATGGTTGAATACCAATGGAATGTTAAAAATAGAACACAAACAATCTGTGTTCATACTGAGCCTAATTTAAAAGATATTGAGTTTGACTCAGAAGTAGAATTTATTACTGAACACTATTTTGGTTATACAAAACAAAATAACAATACTTTTGAATATGAAGTTAAGCACCCAAAATGGAAGCACTACCCTGTACTTGACTATCAGATTGATGTAGATTTTGAACTTAATTATGGTCAGGGTTTTAAATTCTTAAATTTTAAACAGCCAAACTCTATTTTACTAGCAGATGGATCAGAAGTTAGTGTTGAGAATAAAAAACAAATTTGATTTTTTTTGCTTACATTTGATTCAATCAAAAATCAATAATGCCTAAACATAAGTTAGACCCAAACAAGTGGATTGATCGCTACGCCGATTATCTTTTCAATTACACTATTACACGTGTAAGTGATAGAGATATTGCAGATGACTTGGTTCAAGAAACTTTTTTCTCTGGATTAAAATCTGCGGCTAATTTTAAAGGAGAAGCTTCTGAAAGAACCTGGTTAGTTTCTATTTTAAAACGTAAGATAATTGACCATTACCGTAAAATAAATTCCAATAAAGGAAAAGCGGAGGTACGTATTAATTATAAAGATGGGGAGTCTGAAGGTGATTGGCTTGAAGAACGTGTAGCTGACCCTTATGATAAAAATGCAGAAAGCACTATTGAAAATAAAGAATTAGGTTTGGCCATACATAATTGTTTAGAAAAATTACCTCAAAAACAAGCGGAAATTTTTAAAATGAAAACCATTCAAAACTTTGATACTGAAGCCATTTGTAATGAATTCAATATTTCTGCGTCTAACCTTTGGGTAATCATCCACAGAGCAAGAACATCTTTAGCAAGCTGCTTGGATGAAACTTGGTTTAAATAGCAATACATAAAACACATTAACTATGAAAAAATTAACAAATCAAACACATTGGTGGGAATGAATATGGAAGCAAAATCAACAAAATTATTTATAGACTGTGAAGAAGCCAAGCACATTTGCGATAAAGCACAGTATAACGAAACAAATTGGTGGGAGCTTTTTCGTTTAAATATTAGACTCCTTTATTGTAATGTTACCAGAGCCTACTCTAAAAGAAATCAAAAACTATCAAATTTAGTAACTGATAAAAAAGTTGACTGTATGGAAAGTAAATCAAAAGCGGATTTAAAAACAAAATTTGAACAGGAACTACAAAATCATCAATAAACCTAACCATAAAATCGGTATCCCCTCAACAAAAAAACTTGCATAGTATGTTGATTGTCTTTTCGCTGATAATACTATACATAACAATGTAATTATAAAAACTAAAGACAATACAATTAAATTTTCTACCAAGAGTTCATCTTTAAAAAATTCTAAAAAGAAGAATCCTAATAATAAAAACACACCGTACAGTTTAGTGTACTTTACTCCTATTTTTTGAGGAATGGTTTTCAAATGTTTAGCATCCAACTCTAAATCACGTATATCAAAAGGTAAAACCAATGCTACAACGAACAAGAATCGTTGTAAAAAAACAATCCATAGATCCATAGATAACGTTATTCCCTCTTCTACAACAGGACATAATACTGTTATAATTGCCCAAGTAATCCCAACCACGTATATTTTTATCCCCGCAATATTTCGTAGGGTTTTACCACCAAATGAAATTGCGTAAAAAACTGTTAATAATAATGGGATTATAATTAAACATTGTGTGAGGAATTCTAATTTGAAAAAACAAAAAAAGCTAGAACATAAACTAATAATGCTAATTCTATAAATAAGCTTAACTCGTTTTTTTAATTGCTTAAACCTGTCTATTAATTCTAAAAAACTGACCTTTAACATCAAAACCTTAAGCTCTGATAATTGCTCTTTTTCAAAATATTTTATAAAATTATAACCAAATATAGCCCCAAAAAAAACATATAATATCAAAAAAATATTTCCCGTAGCAGCAACATTCACATAAGTAACTCCTACTAGTGCAACTACAGAAATTGCGACCCAAATATTGGAATTAATCCAAAAATCTATTATTTTCTCAAGTCTGTTCACACCGTAAAAATAAGTTTATATTTCGTCAAACCCCTTTATAAAATCATTTTCCAATACAAACTATTAGCAACCATCCCTTTTAGATAATATTTACCTATTATGTGGATAAATAATTTCAGAATAAAACCGTACTTTTGCCATCATTTATTTTTCAGATAACACAACACAATATTTAGTAAAGATGAAAACAGATTCTTTTCAATTAAGACATATTGGTCCAAACCCAAAAGACCGTGCTACTATTTTAAAAACTATTGGTTTAGATAGTTTAGATCAATTAATTTACGAAACAATCCCAGATGACATTCGTTTAAAAAATGATTTAGATTTACCTGCTGCTTTAAGCGAATACGAATACTTGAATCACATTCAACAATTGTCTGCTAAAAACAGTGTTTTTAAAACCTACATTGGCTTAGGGTACAACGAAGCTATTGTGCCTAGTGTTATACAACGTAATATTTTAGAAAATCCAGGTTGGTATACTGCCTATACGCCTTATCAAGCAGAAATTGCTCAAGGACGTTTAGAAGCATTATTAAACTACCAAACTATGGTGGTTGATTTAACAGGAATGGAATTAGCAAACGCTTCCTTATTAGATGAAGGAACTGCTGCTGCTGAAGCCATGGCTTTATTATTTGATGTTCGTGAAAGAGCTCAGAAAAAAGCAAAAGTTTGTAAGTTTTTTGTTTCAGAAGAAATATTACCTCAAACATTATCGGTTTTACAAACTAGAGCAATTCCAATTGGAATTGAATTAGTCGTTGGAAATCATGAAGAATTTGATTTTTCTGGAGAATTCTTTGGAGCTATTTTACAATACCCTGGAAAACACGGACAAGTAAACGATTATAAAGGATTTGTAGAAAATGCAAATGCTAACAATATAAAAGTAGCAGTTGCAGCTGATATTTTATCTTTAGTAAAATTACAAGCACCAGGAGAATTTGGTGCTGATGTTGTAGTTGGTACTACGCAACGATTTGGAATTCCGTTAGGTTACGGAGGTCCTCATGCTGGATATTTTGCAACAAAAGACAAATACAAGAGAAGTATTCCTGGAAGAATTATCGGAGTTACTCAAGATAAAGATGGTGGGCGTGCTTTACGTATGGCATTACAAACTCGTGAACAACACATTAAACGTGAAAAAGCGACTTCTAACATCTGTACAGCACAAGTATTATTAGCTGTTATGGCTGGTATGTATGCAGTATTCCATGGAAAAGAAGGATTACAATATATTGCTAACAAAGTACACCAATCGGCAGCTACTTTAGCAAATGCTCTAGCTGATTTAGGAATTGAGCAAACAAACACTTCTTTCTTTGATACAATTACGGTAAAAGTTCCTGCTGACAAAATCAGACCAATTGCTGAAGCTGCTCAAATTAACTTCAATTATATTAATGCTGACACACTTTCTATTTCATTAAACGAAACAGTTAGTATTGCAAACATTAATTCAATTATAGGAGTATTCACTACTGCTTTAAACATCAACGCTACTACAGTTACTAAATTTTATGGAACTGACAGTATTGCAAACAACTTATTAAGAAACACTTCATTTTTAGATAATGAAGTATTTAACACCCATCATTCTGAAACAGAAATGATGCGTTATATAAAGAAATTAGAACGTAAGGATTTATCATTAAATCACTCTATGATTTCTTTAGGGTCATGTACTATGAAGCTAAATGCAGCTTCAGAAATGCTACCTTTAAGTAATCCTAACTGGGGAAATATTCACCCATTTGTTCCTTTAGAACAAGCTCAAGGATATCAAGAAGTTCTTAAAAACTTAGAACATCAATTAAATGTAATTACTGGTTTCGCAGGAACTTCTTTACAACCAAATTCTGGTGCTCAAGGTGAGTTAGCAGGATTAATGGTTATTAGAGCTTACCACGAATCTAGAAATGATCAAAACAGAAACATCTGTTTAATTCCTTCTTCAGCACATGGTACCAACCCAGCTTCTGCTGTTATGGCAGGAATGAAAGTTGTTGTTACTAAAACAGATGAAAAAGGAAATATTGATGTAGCTGATTTACGTGAAAAAGCAATTTTACATAAAGATAATTTATCTGCTTTAATGGTTACTTACCCATCTACACATGGTGTATTTGAAAAAGCTATTTGTGAGATTACTAAAATAATTCACGATAATGGCGGACAAGTTTACATGGATGGTGCCAACATGAATGCTCAAGTAGGGTTAACTAACCCGGCAACGATTGGTGCTGATGTTTGTCACTTAAATTTACATAAAACATTCGCTATCCCTCACGGTGGTGGTGGACCAGGAGTTGGGCCAATTTGTGTAGCTCCACAATTAGTTCCTTTCTTACCTACTAACCCAGTAATTGCTACTGGAGGAGATCAGGCTATTACAGCTATTTCCGCAGCGCCTTGGGGTTCTGCTTTAGCTTGTTTGATTTCTTACGGATACATTACCATGTTAGGACCTGATGGTTTGAAGAACTCTACGATGAACGCTATCTTAAATGCTAATTACATTAAAGAACGTTTAAACGGGAACTTCGAAACGCTGTATACTGGAGAAATGGGACGTGCAGCTCACGAAATGATTATTGACTGTAGATCATACAAGCAAAACGGAATTGAAGCTGCAGATATTGCAAAACGTTTAATGGATTATGGTTTCCACGCTCCAACAGTTTCTTTCCCTGTTGCTGGAACAATTATGATTGAACCAACAGAATCTGAAAACTTAGCTGAAATCGATCGTTTTTGTGACGCTTTAATTTCTATTAGAAAAGAAATTGAAGAAGCAACAACAGATAATCCGAACAACCCGTTAAGAAACGCACCACACACACAAGAAATGTTAACTTCTGATGAATGGGATTTACCATACTCTAGAAAGCAAGCTGCATTTCCGTTAGATTATATCGCTGAAAACAAATTCTGGCCTACAGTACGTAGAGTAGATGATGCTTTTGGTGACAGAAACTTAATTTGTAGCTGTATCGGTATTGAAGCATACGACGAAGAGTAAATAGTATTTTATAAAATTTTAAAGACCTCACAATTTGTTGCTATTGTGAGGTCTTTTTTATTCATTCTTCTTTATTTGACAGTGTTTTTTTGAGCATATCATAAAAATGAAGCTTTTCTACTATAAAACAAGGTATTAGTACAATAATATTAATTAAATTAGCCCTCTTATAGACGACCCATAATACGTTTTCCTATGAATATCAAAATAACTGGAACTGGTTCTTACGTTCCTAACATCACTAAAAAAAATGAAGATTTCTTACAATCTATTTTTTTGAATGAAGATGGTTCTGCTTTTAAACAAAATAATGACATCATTATTAAAAAGTTCAAGGCTATTACTGGTATTGAAGAAAGACGCTATGCAGAAACTAATCAAGTCACTTCTGATCTAGGTTTTTTAGCTGCTCAAAAAGCTATTGCAGACGCTAATATTAATCCAGAAGAATTAGATTATATTATTGTTGCTAGTAATTATGGCGATGTAAAACATGGGAATACCCAATGTGATACTGTCCCAAGTATGGCTTCAAGAATCAAGCATAAATTACGTATTGAAAACCCAAGTTGTGTAGCTTATGATTTATTGTTTGGATGTCCAGGATGGGTACAAGCAATGATTCATGCACATGCTTTTATGAAAGCTGGAATTGCAAAAAAATGCTTAGTAATTGGAGCAGAAACACTTTCCAGAGTTGTTGATCCTTCAGATAGAGATTCAATGATTTATTCTGACGGGGCTGGAGCAACTATACTAGAAATATCAGAAAACGAAAGAGGTATTCTTTCTCACGAAGCGGCAAGTCATACTTTTGAGGAATCACAATACATTTTCTTTGGAGAAACATATGATAAAGAAAGTGATTCAGACACACGTTACATCAAAATGCTAGGACGTAAGATCTATGAATTTGCATTAAATAATGTTCCGTTAGCAATGAAATCTTGCTTAGACAAAAGCGGTACTGATATTAAAGATTTGAAAAAAATATTTATCCATCAAGCAAATGAAAAAATGGATGAAGCTATTCTTGAGCGTTTTTACAAATTATACGACATTGAAACCCCCGAGAACATTATGCCAATGAGTATTAATGAATTTGGAAATAGTTCGGTAGCAACTGTTCCTACTTTGTTTGATTTGGTTGTAAAAGAAAATTTTAAAAAGCACAATTTAAATAAAGGAGACATCGTTATGTTTGCTAGTGTTGGAGCTGGAATGAATATTAATGCCATTACATATCAGTATTAATTAATACTTCACTAATAAATTTAAACTCTCATAATTCTTAATGATTTGTGAGAGTTTTTTTATGCACCTCATTTTGTAACAAATAATATCTTTTCTTTGTATTATATTTTTTAACACACAACCAATGAACATTGCAATTTTAGGAGGAGGAAACTTAGGGAAATCTATCGCTCAAGGCTTATTAGAAAACAACTATACTCCAGCCAACATTACTATTACCCGTAATAGAATTGAACTATTAAATAATTTAAAAGAAAAAGGAGTACACATTAGCAATAATAACCTTGAAGCTACACAAAATGCTCAAGTAGTAATCATTGCTGTGAAACCCTATAAAATTGCAGAGATATTACAAGAAATTGATTCGGCTATTACATCGGATAAAATCCTTGTATCAGTAGTGAGTGATTTTTCAATTGCACAAATTGAAGAAAACTTAAGCAACATACCTTCTATTATTAGAGCAATGCCTAATACCGCAGCCGCAGTAAATGAATCTATGACCTGTTTGGCTTCTAATAACGCCACTACAGAAGATTTAAAGGTTGTTACTACAATATTCAACTCTTTAGGGGAAACTATTGAAATTAACGAGACTTTGATGGATGCGGCAACTGTATTAGGTGCTTGCGGAATTGCTTATGTATTACGATTTATCCGTGGTATGATTCAAGGAGGTATTGAAATAGGTTTTGATGCCCAAACAGCTACTAAAATTGCTACCCAAACAGTAAAAGGCGCTAGTGAATTATTATTACAAAAAGGGAATCATCCAGAAGCAGAAATAGATAAAGTAACTACTCCGAAAGGTTGCACTATTGCAGGTTTAAACGAAATGGAGCATCAAGGATTTAGCTCTGCTTTAATTAAAGGTATTAAAACATCTTTTGATAGTATTTCAAAGTAAGTCAATTCGTTTTGAAAGGCTTATCACCTAATTACTACTTAAAATAGCACTCCAAAAAAAGTTTCTTACCAAACACCTGAAAAGTGATGTTTTTTTTTTAATATAGAAAATCATCACTTTTCTAATTTAACTTTTAATAACGTTTTAAAAACAGGAAGTTCCTATACTATAACTGCAGATTTAACCATCAAAGGAATCACAAAACCAATTTCTTTTGAAATGAACATTGTGGATAATAAGACTACAACTAAAATTAATCACACTCACTATAACATCAGGTATAGATCTACTAGTTTTTTTTTCAAGACTTAAAGAATAAAGCTATTAATTACTAGTTTGATTTAGAGGTTAAGTTAATTGTTTATATTCCAAAACCTAAACCAAATGAGATTCTAGTATCTTCTGAAGAACTAAAAACTCCAAGGTTTGCTGTTGCCATTTCAGCTACTTTAAGCCATAAACCACCTCCATAGGAATTATGCCATTTTTTAGATTTTTCATCTTGTAGCCATACTCTACCTATATCAAATCCGGTATAAAAACCTAAATTCATAGGAGCGAATCCTGATTTAAATTTTCTAAAATTGTAACGAATATCCATACTATTATAAAAAGCAGTGTTTCCCGTAAAACGCTGAAAACGGTATCCCCTTAAACCATCATCTGCACCTAGAGTTGCTCCTTGATAAAACTCAAAATGATTATTAAATAATATGTGTGCTTTGGTTTTATTGGCCAAAACAAATCGTTCGTTATTTATTAGCTTACGAATAAAACTGAACGAAGGAATTATAGAACCAAAATTCTGTTTAGTATCTACCGTGTTCAACTTCCAACTTGCTTTTAGTTGAAAATCCATTCCTAAAGTAGGATAAGCAACATCATTATAATTTTTAAAACGATAACTAATTTCTGAACCCATAAAGTTCTTCCTTTCAAACATATCAGTTCCAGTCGCTACAGAACCAATAAATCTGTTTTGAGTATTCTCTACTCTATTACTTTCAAAAGTTGCTACCCAATTTAATTCACTTCCTTGAATACCATGTTTAATAATCCCCAAACTAGTTTTAAACCGAGCCAATTTTACTCTATTAAAGGCTAAGTCATCTTCTTCTTTTTCGTTTTTTGTTTCATTACCACGCCCAAAGAAATTAGTTGCATAATTCGGACTTGTATATTCTAACCCAAACGTAATATTCATTTTATTAAAAACATTCCCATATTCTCCTAAATACCCTAAATCAAATCCATTGTTTCCAATGAAATAATTAGCCTTTATATTATGCCTGTGTGAAAAAGGAGTTTGCCGTAAGTTTTTAAATGTCATAGTTTTATTAACCCCAACAAATATTCCGTCATCCTTGTTTATTCCAAAAACGGGTAATAACTTATTTATTACTTCTTTACGTTTATAGTAATCATATGTATTAGTTTCATAATCGTCTAACAACCTAACCTTAGCCTTTTGAGCTTTACTCACATCGTTTTTCTTGCTTTTATAATCGTAAATAGTAACTGCTTTTCCATTTTCAATATCAAAAGAATCATTATTCTGCCCTCCAATTATTTTTACTTTTATATACGCATTACTTTCTCCTTTAACCACAACAGCATCTTCTCCATCTAAGGCATATAACCAAATTTCTTTAGTCTCACTTTTATCATAAACTCTTTCAAAGTTTAATTTATTTTTATAATAAAATTGAATTTTTGTTTTCCCTTGTTCTAATCTAGTAACAACAATAGTATCACCTTTATCACTTGCAGTTAAAATCACCGATTTTGCTAAAATCTCATAATATGCTGCGGCTATTTCTTCTACTTTATTTCTTCTAAATTTCAACACCTTTTTAGCATCAATAACTTTTTCATTCTGTACTTCCGAAGGAAACTGACTAAATGCATTTTCTATAACTTCATCTGATAAATTTTCTTTTATAAATTTAGCTTCAGCTAACCAATCTTTAATCGTTAGTGTTTTTAACAATTTCATATCTACTGGCCTCCCATTAGTATTATGCCATTTTAAATCTCTAATTTCATGCTTATAGGTTTGCATCTTTCTCAAGCTTGGTAATAACCTTGTTACTACTTTTAATAAAGCACCATCATAATTAGCAAACACTTGATCTCGATCTCTTGGAATAGGCTTATACAAATGCTCTTTTTCTCCTTCAAACTTACTCCAGCGCCATTGATCTTGATGTCTATCCCAATCACCCAATATCATATCAAACAAACGAGCTCTCAGAAATGCTTTTTCATCTACTTGATGTTTAGGGTTTTTATGTAACTTTTCAAATAAATCTAATGAACTGATAATATCATCAGAATTTCCAAAATGATATTGAGTATTTTGAGATTCTCCAACGTGTTCTTCAATCATATACAAAGCATCACCATAATCTTTATTATATACTCCCAATCTATTTTGTTTTGGCACGTAATACAGTTTAGGCTTGGTATGATATACATTTATTGCCTCAGAAAGGGTTGGTAAAATAAACGATGCATATGGATGTGTTGTTGTATATACATCTTCAATAAATGACTCTAAAAAAGTCCCCCTTAAATCTTCTTTTATATATTTCTGTTGATAGGCATTAATTTGTAAAAACTGAACCGCGTTTTTCTTTAACGCACGCATTACCCATTGCCTGCCTTTCTTATCCTTCAATCGTAATGACACGGATTGATTCCCTCCTCCTCTTTTAATTGGTTCCAAGCCGCCATATAAAGTTTCTAAATTTGCAATTGGAGCAGTAACTTCAGTTCCATATGCAGCTCTATAATGCTCACCCCATAATCGTTTGTAGAATTTGCTTTTTTGTGTAGCTAATGGTTCATAAATTGTTGCTTTCATTTCTCCTGCTTCAATTTCTGAATACTTTGACTTTTCAACTACTTTATATGCTTCAAAAACCTCTTTCGTGAATACTACTTTATCATCAACATCATTTGTTTGAATATAATTAACTTGGGTTGTTCCATCAGTAAAAACATCTAAAACAACATAACCTAAAGCTGCAAAAGCGTAATTACTTTCGTTAGATTTTTTAACTCCTGAAGCTTTACTCCCTGAGCCGGATACTATTTGTTTTAAGTTATTTTTCTCAATATATTGTAAATTATGTTCGTGTCCCGAAGCAAAAATCACCCTATCAGATTCTTGCGCCATTGTAGTTAATCGGTTAACCAAAAACCTATAATTTTTATTTTGTAAATCTTGAGGTGAAACCCCTCCTGTTTTTCTTATAAAATTACCGATAGTTCCTATGACCGGTAATGGAAACCTGTTATTAGGGGAAATGTGTTGTTTTGCAGAAAAATTTCCTCCGTGAGCACCATCTGTAAATAACGGATGATGTAAAGCCACTATAGTTGTTTTACTCCTATTCTTTTTAATCAACGATTCAAACTCCAAAAAGAAATCTTTACGTGTTTTTATATCGCAATCATCATTCATGGTAGGATTATCATCCCAATTTTCTAAATACCATTGCGTATCTACAATAATTAAAGCAACCTCAGATGAGATTTTAAGTTTCGTAATTGGACATCCGTTTTCTGGCAAAAAACTTCCCTTACCTAAAGCTTTTTCAACAAGATTCTCTTGTCTTTTTAATCCTTTAATTCCATCTGTATGATAATCATGATTTCCTGGGATAAATATTCTATTCCCTTTAAAATTCTTAACAGCATCAATTTGGGTTTGTAGTCTATGAGACGCTAACTCATAGCCATCATCACTTTTTTTGGGCAATCCATGCTGATAAATATTGTCTCCTAAAAACAATACAGTTGCTTTTTCACTTTCTCTCTGCAATCTTTTTGTTAGAGACTCTAGTGGTAATGTACTTTCATTTAAATTTGCATTTCCAGCATCACCAATGAGATAAAATCGATGAGATAATTCGCTATTTGTTTCTGATAATGATTGGCTAATTTGTTTGTCAACTTGCTCTTGATACGTAGCACAAGAAACCAATAATATGGTTAGAAGTATGGTTAATTTTTTCATTAGTTTAGTTTTTTATTCTATACAGATTGCCACTACTTTTTTTAGTAGCTTCATCGGTAACATATATCATATCCCCTTTAAAACATACTGCTTCTTTTTGAGAATTATGATGTAAGTTGATTTCAGAAACTGATCCATTAAAAAAATCATCTCTTTTAAAATTAGTAAATAAAAACAACTTATCATGTGTTAGCAAAACCAATTCTTTATTGTTCTTTGAAATAGTTGCCCCTGTGATTGCACATTTTTTTGGATTCATACAGGTTTCAAAATCGGCAATTAATTCCGCTGAATGATTCCCTACCTCAGCTGGAACTTTGTATAATTTAGTTATTCCATCAAATTCAGCACTTCGATTTTTTGTAAACAAATAAAAATAGCCTTTCATATACACAAAAGCCTCTACATCAAAATTTCTATCTTTCTTTTTAGGGGGGAATTTCTTTTGATCTTCAAAATAAAATTTCGTTTTCACAGCTCTCACTTTACCATTTTTAATCGATGGAACAGCAACTGTATAGATTCCTAAATCTTTTCGTTTGTTATTATTATTCCCAAAATCACCAATAAATATTTTATCCTTTCCATTAGATGCCAAATCTTCCCAATCCTTATTTTTAGCATTTTCAACAGTAATTACTTGTTGTATCTTTCCGCTTTCAGAGACCTCAAATAACTCATTAGTATTCCCCGAATCATTTATCATCCAGAAATTATCTGATCCTTGAAGATTTACAATACCTGAAGATTCTTTTAAGCTATTTGGTAAATCACCTGTTATATCTAGCATTTTAAAATCTTGACTTACACAGGACATCAAAACAAACAAGCAACATAGCAACCTATAATTCCTTATGATTATCATCAAAAATTCTTTTAATTTTCATAAATTAGTCCACATATAATACATTTATGGACAGCTTACTCAAAGATATAAAAGAATATGTGTTTTCGCTATTACAAGACGAATTACCTGCACATATCATTTACCATAACTTTCCACACACCTTAAGAGTTGTTAAAAAACTTAAAGAATTAATAAAAGGAGAAACTGTTACTGAAAAAGAAGCTGCTTTATTACAAATAGCGGCGTGGTTTCATGATGTAGGTTTTGTAAAAGGAGCTAAAAACCATGAAGAGTCAGGAGTTCAATTGGCTAAAAGCTTCTTGTCCGGAAAAATTTCTGATGATGATTTTGCTATTGTAGAGCGATTAATTCTAGCAACTAAAATAGGAACAAAACCAAACAATCAGTTAGAACGTATTATAAAAGATGCTGATTGTTCGCACTTAGCTTCTAAAAGTTTTAATCAAACAAGTGATTTATTAAAAGAGGAATTACGCTTAACCAATACCGCAGATCATTCTGATTTAGATTGGAAAAAAGGTAACATTACTTTTTTAACCTGCCATCAGTTTTACACCAATTACGCTATTGAAAACTGGCAAGAGAAAAAACAAACCAATTTATTAGATTTATTTAAATCTGTTAAAAAACTAGAGAAAGAACGTAAGGCAAATAAGCAAAAGAAAAAGGCTTTAAAAGAGAAAGAAAAAAAAGCTGAATTACCTGAAAAAGGTGTAGAAACAATGTTTCGTGTTACTTTGAGAAACCATAATAAATTGAGTCAAATTGCTGACACTAAAGCCAATATTTTACTCTCTGTAAATGCTATTTTAATTTCAATTGCATTAAGTAGTTTAGTCCCTCGATTGGACAACCCATCAAATGCACATTTAATTATCCCTACCATTATCTTAATTAGTTTTAGCGTTGTATCGATCATTTTTGCAATACAATCAACCAGACCAAAAGTTACTGAAGGAGAGTTTACCAAAGAGGATGTTGCTCAAAAGAAAGTAAACTTACTTTTTTTTGGGAATTTCCACCAAATGAAGTTAGAAGATTTCAAATGGGGTATGAAAGAAGTTATGAACGATAAGGATTATTTATATGATTCAATGATAAAAGACTTGTACTTTTTAGGTTTAGTACTAAACAGAAAATACAAGCTATTACGAACTACGTATACCGTATTTACTATAGGAATTGTCGTATCTGTATTATCTTTCTTTTTAGCTTTTTGGAGTTTAGGAAAATAATTATCTGTTGCTTAAATATTCTTTTAGCCTATTATTTATAAAATACTCCCAACCGCCTAAACAACTTTCTCTGGAGAATTCTGGGATGTCTTGAGGCAACTCTCCAATCCACTTATGGGTCAATATTAAAGAAGATCCTTTTTCATTTTCTACTAGTTCAAAATACACTACCCCTTCACCTTGGTATTCATCATACTTCCAATTATAAACTATTTTCCTATTTGGGATGACTTCAACTATTTCCCATAAATGCGTAAACTTTCTGTCTTCACTTTCTATTAAAAATTGTGTTTTAAATCCTATACGAGCTTCAAATTCGGGGATATTTTCAAAAAACCATTGAATCATTTGGTGGTGTTCCGTAATGGCTTTCCATAGAACTTCCGTAGAAACCTTAAGATTTTGTCTTACAATAACATCTTGCATATCCTATTTTTCTATTTCTTTTACCAAATCTTTATAGGTGATTTTTTTAGGGTTTGCTTGATATTTAATATTTACTCGAATAGCCTTTAAACCTACCACTCCCTGTAAATCTTCTAACTCAACTAACTCAACAGTTTCTTCAAGATAATTTTTGGCTTGCAAAAACTTAATATAGCGCAGGTATTCCAATTCATCCTTCTTTTGAGAATACACTATTACCAATTTTCCTTTTTGTGTTATACGCTCATCAGTACCTTTAATATGCGCCTTATCAATTCGCTTTTTAATAATTTCATAACGCGCATTGTAAGCTCCGTCAACATCGAATTTCTTTTCATCTACACGATACCTAACTGACAAGCTATTACCAAACACCAAAGTTAATGAGGCACAATCAAGTTGTACAGGTTTATCCTTTTGAATTTCATAAAAAGACTGCTCCATTTCACACATGGTAGTCAATTGCCACAATCGCAAGTTTTTTAAATAAACACTATTATATGGCTTATTCTTCACCAAAGATTGCCCAATATACATGTTGTGCTCTACTCCGTCAGTTTTAAAACGTTCAAAAAAATGAGGATAGATTTGCTGTGCTTCTTTTTGCTTTTTATCCATCACCCTTGCCATTTGTGTATTTATAAACTCTACTGCGTTTTCGTAATCTTTACGTTTATCATAAACAACCCCTGTTTCAATATTTATAGTTTCTTTATATTGTATTACCTGTTCCTTTAACGAAGAGGATAATCCTTTAATATGAGGCATGATAGGATTCACTTCATTCTTTAAAAAGTGTAATAACTGTTCCTCACTTGTAGTATTAAAATCTGATTTTAATTCAGTGATAAAATCTTCAATTTGCAGAACTACTTGTTGGTAAAACTCCAAGGTTTCTTCTTTATAAGCATTGGTGAAAATAGCTTTCACTAATTGTAATTGTTTTATAAAATCGGCTTGAATGGCTTCATTTCTAACTGTAGAAGACCCGATGATATCAATTTGCCCGAAAAGAGGGTACACATGATTAAACGTCACATCTTTAAAATTAGCTTTCAGTCCATTATTTATTAAAGTGTTTTGCATGAAGCGTTCCGCCTCTTCCTCAAACTTCCAAAGTACCGTTGGGTGAATTGCAGTACATTCATTTTGAATAATAGCTTTAATATAATTCTCTGACTCTTGAATAGAACGTTTAGAAGTAGCTATTAAATATGGCATTATAATATCTAACTTACTCGCATTTATTGAGGTTAAATCATTTTTATTGGGTGATACAATTTCTAAAGTTCCTATAAGCATTTCATCCACAACTATAGGAGCAATAATACAACTCTTAAACCCTTGTTTCTGTAGTTGACTTAGAACAGTATTTTTTCCTCTAGACAAAGCATAATCAATATCCGATATCGTCAAATACTTATTTTCTTTAACTACTTTATCATATGAAAAATGACAAAAACCTGTTTTACAACTTAGTTCATCCATTTTCCCTAGAATAAAACTAGCAACCTGTTTCCCTGGTGGATTTACAAAACTATCGGTATTTGAGTCGTATTTTGTAAAACCAATTAACAATTCTGAGTTCTTGAAAAAACGTCTAAAATCATCTTGAAAGGCATCAAAATTATCATTCGAAATAGTATGATTTAACATATCTGATTTCAAATCAGAGATTACTGTATCTACAGTTACATCAATAAAATTGATTAATATAAAACCTTTTAAATCCCATGAATTTGGGGGGAACTTTTCTTTCCACAAATCGATATTATCATAATTCTGTAATAGCAGATCTATATCTTTTTGACTAATATCCAGAGATTTTTCTGTAGGAGTTATACTTATAAAATCAGCATTCATAGCTAATCTATACGTTTTTATATTTCCGTCTTTATCTGGAATTGGGTAGTACAATGGTTTTTGATAATCGGTATTTACCTGATAATGCGAAGCTAAAATATAAGTACACGACATGATATACATTTCATCCTCAGAAAAATCGACCAGCTGAAATTTAAAATCATTTCCTGCCGCTTTAATGATATTTTCAAATCTAGTAGAGTAATAAAAATGTTCAGGCTGCATCGGAATACTAGCCGCTTTAATTTCATTTAAACTTAAAGCTTGAGGAAATAAATCACCCATTAATAAGTCTATAGTTTCCTTTAAACTCGTTAATTCTTCTTGAGTTTTAATCCCTTTACTTAACATAGGGTATTCCTCAAAAGTAGCTATTAACCCATTCAAGTGTTGTTTTACAAGCTCATTTTTCTCTACTATCAATCTATTTTGATAATGTTTTAACAAGGAGTCAAAACTCAAGCTAATTTCGTAAGGCAACTCATGATGTTGTGTAATATTCATAATCGTAATCCGTTTGTTTAGTAAAGATACTCATTAATTATCAGTCGTATTTACTCCTAAAACCTAAAACACTTTATTATTAATCGAAAAAAAAGTACTTTTGATTTTATGTACGAAAACACTTTTCCAAACAAGCGCTACAAACATACTATTGAATTTTTAGAAAAATATATTTCTAAAGATGCTGAAATTTTAGATTTAGGAGTTGAAAATCCATTTTCTAGAATTATGATGGAACGTGGGTACACAATTAAGAATACAAAAGGGGAAGATTTAGACATCAATCACAATACCATCCAAAGCGAAAGTTATACCGTAACTACTGCCTTTGAAATTTTCGAGCATTTATTAGCCCCTTTAGAAATATTACGAGATTTAAAAGGAGATAAACTAGTTGCCTCTATACCAATGCGTTTGTGGTTTGCACCGGCGTACCAAAGTAAAACCGATAAATGGGACAGACATTATCATGAGTTTGAAGATTGGCAGTTTGACTGGTTACTAGAAAAAGCTGGATGGAAAATTATTGCACGTGAAAAGTTTACTAATCCCGTAAAAAAAATAGGTTTTAGACCTTTACTTAGAGCTTTTACTCCTAGGTATTATATGGTGTATGCTGAACGTGTAAGATAACATTGAATTACTACATCGTCATACCTGCGCATAACGAAGCTGATTTTATCAGCCTAACCTTGGATAGCATTGTTACTCAAACAATACTACCGAAGCAAGTGGCGGTGGTAAACGATAATTCTACCGATAGAACCGCTGAAATAGTTGCTAGTTATGCTGATAAACATGATTTTATTGGTTTAGTAAACAATACATCTGGAACAAAACATTTACCAGGCAGTAAGGTTATCCAAGCTTTCAACAAAGGTTATAAAACCTTAGACGAACAGTATGACTTTATCGTAAAACTAGATGCTGATATCGTACTTCCTCCTAATTATTTCGAAACCTTAATTCAACATTTCAACTCTGATGAAAAAACTGGTATGGTTGGAGGATTTGCTTACATTGAAAAAAACGGCAAATGGATTTTAGAAAACTTAACCAATAAGGATCATATCCGTGGTGCTTTTAAAGCCTACAGAAAACAATGTTTTTTAGATATTGGGAAACTAAAACCTTCAATGGGCTGGGATACTGTCGATGAATTACTAGCGCAATACCACGGTTGGAAAATAAAAACCGATGAAACTTTAAAAGCAAAACATCTAAAACCAACAGGAGCTACTTATAATAAAACAGCACGATACAAACAAGGAGAGGCTTTTTATAAGTTAAATTATGGGGTTTTACTCACAAGTATTGCAAGTGTTAAATTAGCACTCTTAAAAAAACACCCCTTACTCTTTTTCGACTATTTAATAGGTTTTTTAAAAGCCTCGAAAAACAATACTCCAAAGCTAGTTACCAAACAAGAAGGTGCTTTTATAAGATCTCTTCGTTGGAAAGGAATTCGAAAAAAACTTTCTTAAACAAAATATAATTAATTGATTTTTAGTATCTTTAAAATTACCTACACTTTTTATCGCTTATAAAAGCAACTTTAATTCTTTACAGAATTTCTGAATACTCCCATTTCATATATATAGTTACTAATCAATAATTACAATATATTATGTGTGGAATAGTTTGTGCTTTTAATTTAAAAGAAGATTCTGAAAAACTTCGCACTCAAGTATTGGGTATGAGTAAAAAACTTCGTCATCGAGGACCTGATTGGAGTGGAATTTACACGCATAAAAACACAGTAATGAGCCATGAACGATTGGCTATTGTTGACCCTACTTCAGGAAAACAACCCATATTTAGCGCAGACAAAAAATTAATATTAGCTGCAAATGGTGAAATCTATAATCATTTAGAACTACGCAAAAACTTGAAAAACAAGTATGACTTCCAAACACAATCTGATTGTGAAATCATCTTGGCTTTATATAATGAAAAAGGAGTGGACTTTATTGATGACTTAAACGGAATTTTTAGTTTTGCCTTATACGACACTACTAAAGATGAATTCTTTATTGTTCGCGACCATATGGGAATTATACCATTATATATGGGCTGGGATAAGAATGGGACTTTTTATGTTGCTTCAGAATTGAAAGCATTAGAAGGAATTTGCAGCAGAATAGAGATTTTTCCTCCAGGGCATTATTGGCATAGTAATGACTCACAACCATCAAGATGGTACACCAGAGATTGGATGGAATACGAAACTGTTAAAAACAACAATACAAATTTAGATGAACTGCACAACGCTTTAGCAAATGCTGTACACAGGCAATTAATGAGTGATGTACCTTATGGCGTGTTATTGTCTGGCGGGTTAGACTCTTCAGTAACCTCAGCTTTAGCCAAACTATATGCTGAAAAACGAATTGAAACTGGAGATACACAAGAAGCTTGGTGGCCAAAACTACATTCCTTTGCAGTTGGGCTGGAGGGATCACCAGATTTAGCAGCTGCGCAAAAGGTAGCGAAACATATTGATTCCGTACATCATGAAATAAAATTCACTATTCAAGAAGGTTTGGATGCTATAAAAGATGTTATTTATCATTTAGAGACCTATGACATTACCACTATCCGAGCTTCAACTCCAATGTATCTAATGGCTCGAGCAATTAAAGCCATGGGAATAAAAATGGTGCTATCTGGTGAAGGAGCCGACGAGATATTTGGTGGTTACTTATACTTTCACAAAGCACCAAACGCTGAGGAATTTCATAAAGAAACTGTTCGAAAATTAAATAAATTATACGAGTATGATTGCTTACGCGCAAACAAATCGTTAGCGGCATGGGGAATTGAGGGACGTGTCCCATTTTTAGACAAAGAGTTTATGGATGTTGCTATGCGTTTGAATCCGATGGATAAAATGATTACTCCAGAAAAAATGGAAAAATGGGTGCTCCGTAAAGCTTTTGAAAAATACTTACCTGAATCGGTAGCATGGAGACAAAAAGAACAGTTTTCAGATGGTGTAGGATATAGTTGGATTGATAATTTAAAAGAATTAGTAGCACTTGCAGTCAGCGATGATCAGATGAAAAATGCTCATTATAGATTTCCTATCCATACACCACAAAACAAAGAAGAGTATCATTACCGAACTATATTCGCAAGTCACTTTCCAAGCGATACCGCTGCAAAGACAGTTCCTTCAGTTCCATCTGTAGCTTGTAGTACTCCAATAGCATTAGAATGGGATGAATCCTTTAAAAACATGAATGATCCATCTGGAAGAGCTGTTGTAAACGTACATGATGAAGCATATAAAAAATAATCATTTGACTTAGCCGTCATAAAGATCTGTTTCTCGAGCCCATACTTTAGAAAAACAGATCTTTATTTTTAAATCTCTTTTAAAATCAGTATCTTAAAAACCACTAACAATCAATATTTATTTATGAAAAAAACATTTATTTTATTAGGAACACTTCCTTTCTTTTTATTGTCTTGTACAGATAAAAAAGCAGAAGCCAAAAAAGAGAAAGAAACAGAAGTTAAACAACAAATTGAAGCGGTTGAAAAAGATATTGAAACCATTATTGATGACGTTGAAAAAGAAGCAAAAGAAATTGAAAATGCTTTAAAAGAATTAGATAACATTTAATACCAAAAATATGAAATTTATAAAATCACTTATCATACTAGTTTTAGCGCTATCCATTAACTCGAGTTTTGCTCAGAAAAAGGAAATTGAAAAAGGAAAGAATAAACTGGAGAAAATTAAAAACGAGAAAAAAGAAAAGCATAAAAAAGAGCTGAATGAACATAAAGAAAAGATGCATGATCATAAAGATCAAATGAAGCAGGAGAAAAAAAAATTACATGATCAAAAGAAAGAACTCAAAAACGTTAGAAAACAACTAAAGGTACAACACAAGGAGGGAAAAGACGCAATTTTAGGAGAACACAAAGAAATAATGAAGAACATGTCTTCTGAAGAGCGTAAGGCATATTTAGAAAAACATCCTGAGTTAGGGCAAAAATTAAAGGCTCATAATATGGAAATGAAAAACCATAAAGAAGCACTTAAAAAGGAACATGTAAAATTTAAGAACAAAAAAGCGGACGCTGCTCAACATAAAATTGAAGCTAAAAAAGAACGCTTAGCTTATTTTGAGCAACGCAGTATAAATGCAGACTCTAGAATTGCAGCAGCGAAAGAACGTATCGCTAAACAAAAAGAAGAAGGGAAAATAACTGAAGAGGAGTATAGCCAGAGATTAGCTAAAATAACTGCTATAGAAAATAAAAATAGTGCTCATAAAGCAAAAATGATAGCAAAGAAAGAATTGCTGAAACAAAAGGAAGAAAGCTTGAAAAAAATAAATGAATAGTCGTTTGAAATAAGCACATTAAAAAAGCCGCAATTTGCGGCTTTTTTAATGTGCTTATTTTAATACTATTTCAAGTGGTTTTCCAGTACATCCATTAGGAAAGGAAATCCCTAACAAAGAGGATATCGTTGGCGCAATATCAATTACTTCTGTTTTTTTCAAAGTATTTCCTTTTTTAATTCCAGCACCATAAAATAGCAACGGCACATGCGTATCATAACTAAAGCTACTCCCATGTGTAGACCCTTTTTCAGGATAAGAAATTACAGCTGGTTCCAGTACAAATATTACATCACCTGAATGTTTTTGATGAAATCCATTTTGAACCAATTCCCCAACTCCAGTAACAAATTGAGTAGTACTTAATGTTTTTGCAGAATATGCTTTATCTATATGTTTGTACAATACTATTTCTTGTGCAAGGAATTCTTCTATATCTATTAAATCTAGATTGTAACTTCTTATCAATTCTCTGTCTAAAAAAATCTGACTATTTGAGATTTTTTTTACTAAACCATCATACTCAAATTTCCTTAACAATGCTTCTTTTACTTTAGTTTCAAATTCTTTCTTATCAAAATACCCAGCTGGTATTCCTTGTGATTTTAAATAGTTCGGAACATTCACTGCTCCATGATCTGCTGTTAGAAAAATAGTGTACTTCCCTTTCCCTACTTGTTTGTCTAAATAACCAAACAATTTTTCTAAATCTTTATCCAAACGGATATACGTGTCTTCTACTTCAATAGAATTTACTCCAAACTGATGTCCAACGTAATCTGTTGAAGAATAACTAACAGTTAAAAAATCTGTTATATTATCAACACCCATTGCTTCGTTTTTAATCGCAGCAATTGCAAAATCAGTAGTCATTTCATTTCCAAAAGGAGTGGCCTTTAAAATATCATACCCTCCGTTTTCTTTTGCTAACTCTTTTAGGTTATATGGAAATATTGGCAATTCTTTTCCTTTAAAAGGTTCTTCAAAACTAGTATTATCTCTTCCACTTTCAGTGTACTCATTTATTGGTAAAGTAGTTTCCCATGTTTTTAAGTAAGAGCTTACATTTACATTAAACTCATTTACCCATTTTGGCAATTCGTTACTATAATATGTACTTGTTATAAATTTCCCATCTTCTTTTCCTCTAAACCAATATGCAACATTTGCTGAGTGACCAGCAGGTAAAATCGCACCTCTATCCTTTAACGATATACCAATTACCTTACTTCTGTTTTGTGTATGCAATTTCAATTGATCTGCTACTGTTGTTGTTTTCATCCTTCTTGGAGACATTTTCTCTTTTTCAGTGGTTACACCTACAGCAGAAACTGAAGCATCAGATGCACAATACACAGATTTATCAGTAAATTTATCATACCAATAATTAGAAATTATTCCGTGATTCATTGGTGAAGTACCTGTAAAAACAGAAGCATGTCCAGGTCCTGTATAAGTAGGCACATAATTAAAATGATGGTTTTTACAATTGTAACCTTCACTTATTAAACGCATAAATCCGTTATTACTAAATTTACTTTCAAAACGAGTTAGATAATCATAACGCATTTGATCAACTACAATTCCAATAACTAATTTGGGAGTGCTTTCATCTGAATTTACTTTTACTTCCTGTGCTTTACATGAGAAAAACAATAAGAAAATAACAAATACCGAAATCTGTTTCATTTGTATATTTTTTTTCAAAAATACCGTTTTTCTAACACATCATAATATATTGTTACAATAGATTTATTACTTTAGCTTCTTATGAAATACCTACATGATTTTGGGCTTTATTTTATCATGCTAAAAGACATTTTTAGCAAGTTCACCAAGTGGAGCGCATTGAAAAAATTAATCTTTAAAGAAATTGACGATTTAATTATTGACTCATTAGGTATTGTTGCCTTCATTTCTTTTTTCGTGGGTGGAGTAATCGCAATACAAACTGCTTTAAATATTGATAATCCATTAATACCAAAATACTTGGTTGGTTTTGCGACAAAACAAAGTATCGTATTAGAGTTCGCACCAACTTTCATGTCAATTATTATGGCAGGAAAAGTAGGTTCATTTATCACTTCAAGTATTGGTAGTATGCGTGTTACCGAGCAAATAGATGCTTTGGAGGTTATGGGAATAAACTCTTTAAATTATTTAGTTTTTCCTAAAATTGTAGCTTTAATGCTTTATCCGTTTGTAATTACCTTATCAATGTTTTTAGGAATATTAGGAGGATGGGTTGCTTGTGTATATGGAGGCTTTGCAACTAGCGAAGATTTTACTATAGGCTTGCAATATGATTTCAATGAATTTCACATTACCTACGCATATATTAAAACATTTTTCTTTGGTTTTATACTTGCTACTATTCCTTCTTTTCATGGTTATTATATGAAAGGTGGCGCTTTAGAAGTTGGTAAAGCAGCAACATCTTCTTTTGTTTGGACCAGTGTTGTTATTATCATTGTAAATTACATCATCACTCAATTAATGCTTACCTAATGATTACAGTAACTAATTTACATAAAGGCTTTAATGGAGTAGAAGTTTTAAAAGGAATTTCTACCACTTTTGAACAAGGGAAAACTAATTTAATTATCGGTCAAAGTGGTTCTGGTAAAACTGTCTTTCTAAAATCACTACTCGGTTTGCATACTCCTGAGAAAGGCACTATTGCTTTTAATGATCAAATTTATGGCGACTTATCCAAAAGTGAAAAACGAGATTTACGCGTACAAATAGGAATGCTTTTTCAAGGTGGCGCTTTGTTTGATTCTATGACCGTTGAAGAAAATGTAATGTTTCCTATGGAAATGTTTTCTAAAATGTCTGATAGTGAAAAACGCGATAGAGCTAATGAAGTTATTAAACGTGTTGCCTTAGTTAATTCTAATCATAAATTTCCTTCTGAAATTTCTGGAGGAATGCAAAAAAGAGTAGCAATTGCAAGAGCAATAGTTATGAATCCTAAATATTTGTTTTGTGACGAACCTAACTCAGGATTAGACCCTCAAACATCCATTTTAATTGACAATTTAATACAAGAAATCACTCAAGAATATAATATCACAACAGTTGTTAATTCACACGATATGAATTCTGTTATGGAAATTGGACAAAAAATTGTCTTCTTAAAAAACGGACTTAAAGAGTGGGAAGGAAGCAATCAGGATATTTTCAGAACCGATAATAAAGCTGTAACGGATTTTGTATACTCTTCCAACTTAATGAAAAAAGTACGTAAAGTGTATTTGGAGGACAATTAGTCGGCATTTAAAACTAGTATTCTTAACTTATTGAAAGCGTTAAAGTAAAACTACCACTTAATTTAGCCCTAAATTATTATTAGATTACTTCGATCCATTAAATTTCGCTCGCAATGACAAGTCATTTCGACAATAGGAGAAATCGCATAAAGTGTCTATTCAATCCTTTAAAAAAATAAGTCAGGTTTACCCTGGTCAACTATTCTACCATAAGGTAAGTTTTTCACGAACTGAATTGCTTCTAAAAAAGTAAAGACCTCTAATTCAAGAAGTCTTTTACTTAATATCCCTTTATTTTCTAACTTACTATTCCACATTGTATTTATTTCAATAACAATAGTACTTGATTTATTATATTCACAAAACACATTTTCATTACCGTTTCCTCAGAAAACAACTAGCAATAATAGATTACTAGTCACCAATTACTTCTCTATACATTTTTATTTCGACACACTTCCTAAAAACCACTCGAAGTGACACGTTAATTCCCTGTACTAGATAAATTTTACATGGAGCCTTTTACTGATATGTTATGAGTAAACACAATAGCTTGACTACTTAACATAAATAGTATCCAACTTCATTTCTTTCTGTAACCAAATAGTTAATTCATTGTTTCTTTTTAAAATCATACTATCTGCTATTTTAGACTTCCAAACGGCTCTAGCAACAGGAAGTGTATCTATTTTTCTAAAATCAGATTTTAACTCCGTTGAAAAACTAATGTTTTTTAAATCGTAAAAATTAATTTTCGCATCTTTAGAAACTTGTAAAAAATCCAATGGAATTTTTCCGTTTTTAATTTCAAGTTCTGATTTCAAATTTTCAATAGTTCCTTGTAAACCAGAAATTACATTGTTTTTTTCATCTAAACGCTTCTGAGCATCTTGGTAAGCATCAGATATTAAATCGAAGCTTTTAACCTTACTTCCCTTAAATTTTAATTTAAATTCTTTCAGGTATTTATAATTAGTTGCTTTTTCATTTTGCAAATCAGCAATTGTTGCATCAGATAACTCATTTAAAAAGGTTAATGAAACAACCTTTTCTTTATAATCAATATTTTTTTTACTCAAATATAAAGCTTCATTACTTTCCACTTCTTTTTTAACAAAAGCTCGATAGTCTCTATTCTGATTACTTTGCTCTAATACATCAATAAATGTTTTAATTGCCGGAGCAATTGCTAACAACGCTATTATAGTAACAGTCCATTTTATTCTATTACGTTTTGCCTCGTTAGCATATTTCACTAAAGGAAATGCTAAAATTTTTGCTACTACAAAAGTTGCAAGAGCAATGAATATAGTGTTAATAGTAAATAAATATAACCCCCCTATATAAAACCTGGAATCACCTATTGCTAAACCATACCCTACTGTACATAATGGAGGCATTAAGGCCGTAGCAATTGCTACCCCAAAGATAACCGAGGCCATGGTTCCTTTTTTAGATCGTGCAACAATCAAAGCTAAACCACCAAAAATAGCAATCAATACATCTAAAATAGTCGGCGCTGTTCGTGCAACTAACTCTGGTGTTTCCTCAGTTAAAGGTGATGCCCAAAAATACAAGAAAGCTGTAAATACACTTAAGCCAACCATGACTCCAAGATTCACTCCTGAGCGTTTTAAGGTCTCTATATCATAAATTGCTAAGGATAATCCTATTCCTAATATAGGCCCCATTAAAGGCGATATTAACATGGCTCCAATAACAACTGCTGTAGAACTTACATTTAAACCTATAGAAGCAATAAACACTGCAAAAATCAATATCCAAGCAGTATGCCCTTTAAAAGCAATATCTTTTTTGATATCATCTATTGTCTGATCCCTATCAGTTTCTCCCCTAATATCAAGCAGTTCTGATAAAAATGTAGTTACACTTTTAAACAAGCCTTTCGCATCCTTTTTTACATCCGTTGCTAATGCTTTTTCTTCCTCAGGTGTCAGTTTAGTTTCTTCAGCCATTTAATTTTATTTCTTCGTGTACCAATTTACAACAATTAAAAAAGTTTTTATTACGTGATTTACATCTCACTATTAAAATCGATTAGTGGTAAAAAACACTCGATTAAACAGCTACGTTAAATCAGCATTATAATTTTCTTTTACTTTAGTTACAATTTGTTTGATATCTTGTTCTTTTGATTTTGGATAAATCATTAACACATCTTCTTTATCTACAATAATATAATCATTCAATCCGTCAACTACTACTAATTTCTCTTTCTCAGTACGTATCATATTCCCTGATGCATCTTCCGCTAATACTTTTGCATTCACAACTGCATTATTTGCTTTATCTCTATCTAGTTTATCATATAAACTTCCCCACGTCCCTAAGTCATTCCAATCAAATGTAGCTTGTGATACAAATACATTTTTAGCTGATTCCATAATAGCATAATCTACCGAAACATTTTCAGCCTTTCCATAATTATCTCTTATAAAATCATCTTCAAAATCGGTATTATATACTGTAATTCCTTTTTCAAAAAGCGAATATAAGTTTGGTTGAAAATTTTGAAAAGCGTTAACTACACTCTTCGCGCTCCACATAAAAATCCCTGCATTCCACAAGAAATTCCCTTGAGCAATAAATTCTTTTGCAGTAGCATAATCAGGTTTTTCTCTAAACTGATTCACTTCTTTTATATCACTCTCAGAACTTTTATCAAATTCAATATACCCATAACCCGTATTCGGAAAAGTAGGTTGAATCCCTAAAGTCATTAAGGCATCATTCTTTGAACAATATTCAAAAGCCTGTTTTACATTGTTCGTAAATGCTTGTTCATCTTCAATCCAATGATCACTTGGAGCTACAATCATGACAGCATCTGGATTCTCTTTTTGGATTTTTAATGATGCATATAATATACATGGAGCAGTATTACGCATTGCTGGCTCTAATACTACTTGACGTTGTTCTACTTCTGGCAATTGTTCTAAAACCAAGTCGTTATATTTTTCATTGGTTAATATGAAAATATTTTCTTTTGGAATTAAATTACTAAGTCGTGAAAAAGTTTTTTGAATAAGTGTATCTCCAGTTCCCAACATATCATGAAACTGTTTTGGAAAACCTGAGGTACTTACTGGCCAAAATCGTGATCCTACTCCACCTGCCATTAATATTGCGTAATAATTTTTATTCATGTGTAACGTATTGGTATTCCTTAATTTGCTTTAAGCAGTTCTATTTCTGCATTGGGCTGAAACAGGTATACTCTCCCTGAACTCAACTCTAAACATTCGTAGCGCTTAACGCGTCTATTTCCTTTCTTAAAAACTTTACCATTATGAATACGAAATGTACTTCCTAAAGGTATTTCAAAAATATAATTTTTATCTGTTTTCTCGTCAAATTGTTTTAATAAAACCGATAATTTAGCATCAGTATCACTACTTGCTCTTGGATTTTTAAAATGATTTGCGATATCTGGTAATAATTGATTTGGAAAAACGGATGGATTTATAAACGGCAACATTAATTGTTGAAAGGTGTGTTTCCACTCCAGACCATGTGGTTTAATTCCCCTTCCATATTTTTCAATAGCAATCAAATGTGCTATTTCATGTACCAAGGTCATTAAAAACCGATATTTATTTAAATTTGCATTTATGGTTATTTGATGTTCTCCATTAGGTGTTCGCCTGTAGTCCCCATGTTTGGTAACGCGTTCATTAACGATTTTCAAGGCCACATTATTACTTTTGATTAACTCAAAAATAGTTGGGACCGATCGTTCAGGTAAATATTTTAATAGAATTTGTTCCATAAATTACGGTGTTGTACTAGACACTTCTAATACTTTACCATTATAATATTTATTTCCATTCAAAGAAAAATCTAATATATATTGCGCCATTTCAACTGCTTTTAAAGGAGCTTCATAACCAGGAAATGCTTCTTCAAGCATTTCTGTTTGTACTGCTCCTAAAGCTAATACATTAAATGCTATTTGCTGTTCTTTGTATTCTTCAGCTAAAACTTCTGACAGCGTAATTACCGCCCCTTTACTTGAACTGTATGCCGCTAAACCAGGGAACTTCATTGATCCTTGAATTCCTCCCATTGAACTTACAGTAACAACATGACTCCCCTTATTCATAAAAGGCAATACTGTTTTGGTTAATTCAGCAACCCCAAATACATTTACTTGATACACTTTTAACCAGTCTTGCTGTGTAATATCCTCAAAAGGTTTGTTAACCAACAAGCCCGCATTATTAATTAATATGTCAACTTTGTTATTCCATTTTTCAGAAACAAAATCAGAAACTTTTTTGTAATCGCTTTCAACTGATAAATCGAATGATAACGCAGTCACATTCTTTAAACTTAAATTAGCTACTGGTGTATTGTTTCTTGATAAACTTAACACTTGATGTCCAGCATCAGCAAATAGCTTCACTAATTCAAATCCAATCCCTCTACTGGTTCCTGTAATAATTATATTTTTAGTCATTTAATCTAATTTCATTTGGCGCTGAATTTACCACTTTCTCTATTGCTGGTAAATATGCATTTACAAAACTTGCCATGTGGTTAAAATCTAATTTATCTATTTCATCATCTACATGATGATAATAGTCAAAGTTTGTAAAATCAAAAGTACAAAACGTTTGTGCTGGGATATTGAATGCTGTATAGAATGGATAATTGTCTGATCGAGAAAATAACTGATATTGTTTTGCCTCTGGTAAATACCCTACTAAACTAGCACTTGCATAGGTATTCATTTTTTCTGCAAGATTTGATTTGTGATACCCGGTTACATAAGCTGAATAATTTTTCCCCACTAAAGGAACACCTATCATTTCAAAATTAAGCATCGCATATACATCTCTATCTGCTTCTTTCATTGCTATAGCTAAATGCTTAGACCCTAACAAACCTTTTTCTTCAGCAGCAAACAATACAAATACGATACTACGTTTATTCCTTTTAACTTTAGCAAAATACTTTGCCATTTGCATTACTGCTGCAGTTCCTGCTGCATTATCGTTTGCACCATTAGCAATCACATCATCTCCTACTTGTTTTCCTTTCCCTATATGATCGTAATGCGCTCCTATAATTACATATTCATCTTGTAAAACAGGGTCAGTTCCTTGCAACAAACCAATAACATTAAAAGCTTCCTTTCCATTAACATCAAACACATCTCTATAGGTACAATAATATGGCCCTACACCATTTGTTTTTAAATAATCCGAAATGTACGTTGCAGCTTTATCAATTCCTTCACTTCCAGTATCACGACCTGCTAAATCATCCGAAGCCAAATACGACACTATAGTTTTCATAGCATTTGGAGAAACTTCACTAGTTTTTTTACCATTTCCACCGAGATTAACACCTATAACAGTTTTTCCTTCTTCCCCATTGTCATCCTTTACATCATCAGCACCTTTTATTTCAGTTTGAGTTGTACTTTCATCAGGTTTCCCTGAGCCACCATCTGTAGGTTTTGTTGAACTACAAGCGATAAGACTTACTAATATTCCTATTCCTATTATTTTTTTAAACATTTTTATATTTTTTCTAAAGATAAAAAAATCCCGCTTCAATATTGAAACGGGATTTAATATATTATGAATACTTCGTTAAACTCTTGTAAGTTACAATAAGGTATTACGCTAACATGGTAACTGGATTCTCAATAAATCCTTTTAAAGTTTGCAAGAATTGTGCTCCTGTAGCTCCATCAACAGTTCTATGATCACAAGCTAAAGTTAATTTCATTGTATTTCCAACAGCTAATTGACCATCTTTTACAACTGGCTTTTCAACTATTGCCCCTACTGAAAGGATAGCTGAGTTAGGCTGATTAATAATAGATGTAAAGCTCTCGATACCAAACATTCCTAAATTAGAAATAGTAAATGTACTACCATCCATTTCTTGAGGAGTCAATTTCTTTTGTCTAGCTCTAACCGCGTAATCTTTTACTTCAGCTCCTATTTGTGGCAAAGATTTTTCGTTAGTAAATTCCACTACAGGAACAACCAAACCATCTTCAACAGCAACGGCAACTCCTACATGTACATGATGATTCAACTGAATACGATCATCAAACCATTGTGAGTTTACTTGTGGATGTTGTTCTAACGCTAAGGCAGATGCCTTAACAATAATATCGTTAAATGATATTTTAATATCAGGAAGTGTATTGAATTGCTTTCTGAAAGCAATTGCATTTTCCATATCAAACTCAACATTTAAGTAATAATGTGGTGCAGTAAATTTAGATTCTCCTAATCTACGTGCAATCACTTTACGCATTTGAGAATTACTAATATCTTCGGTTTTCTCTTCTCCAGAAGGGACAAAAACACCTAAATTAGCACCGCTTGAAGCGGGCTGGTAATTTTCAATATCTTTCTTTATAATCCTACCATTTTCTCCAGAACCAGAAATTCTATTTAAAGCTATTCCTTTGTCTTCAGCCATCTTTTTAGCTAAAGGTGAAGCAAATATTCTTTCTGTATTGGTTGAAGATTTCTTTTCAACTTTCTTTTTTTCTGGTTTAGTAGCAACTGTAGGTTTTGACGCCTCAGCTTTAGAAGCTTCCTTTTTAGGAGTATCGCCACCTTTAGTATAATTTTCAGCTATACCAGATACATCCGTACCTTTTGGTCCAATTATAGCTAAAACACTATCAACTGGAGCTGCCTCACCTTCCTGAAGACCAACATATAATAATGTTCCTTCATTAAAAGATTCAAACTCCATTGTAGCTTTATCAGTTTCAATTTCTGCAAGAATATCTCCCTCTTCAACTACATCACCAACATTCTTTAACCATGTTGCCACAGTTCCTTCCGTCATGGTATCACTTAAACGAGGCATAGTAACTACTACAACTCCTTCAGGCATCTCGACTTCGCTAGGCTTTTCGACTGCGCTCGAAGTAGCATCAGTTTTTTCCTCTTTAGGTTCCGAAGAACCACCAGCTAACAACGCCGATATGTCTTCTCCTTTTTCTCCAATAATTGCCAATAAAGAATCAACAGGAGCTGTTTCTCCTTCTTGAATTCCTATGTGCAATAAAGTTCCTTCATTAAATGATTCGAACTCCATTGTAGCTTTGTCAGTTTCAATTTCAGCAAGAATATCTCCTTCTTCAATTGCATCACCAACATTCTTTAACCAAGTTGCTACCACTCCTTCTGTCATGGTATCACTTAAACGGGGCATATTAACTACTATTGCCATGTCTTATAATTTATGAGGAATAAATGGATAATCTTCTTGTTCGTAAACCATATCATATAACTGACTTACTGGAGGGTAAGCAGATTCTTCAGCGAATTGCTCACACTCTTTAACTAACGCTTTAACACGTTTATTAATTTCTTCTATCTGATCTTCAGTAGCATATTTTTTCTCTAAAATAGTAGCCTTTACAGTTGTGATAGGATCTATTTTTTTATATTCAGCTACTTCCTCTTTTGTTCTATAATGCTGTGCATCTGACATAGAGTGACCTCTATAACGATACGTTTTCATCTCTAAAAATGTAGGTCCATTTCCTGCTCTTGCATGTTCCATAGCAATATCTACTTCTTTTGCAACAGCTATTGGATCCATTCCATCAACTGGACGACAAGGCATTTCATATCCTAACCCTAATTTCCAAATTTCAGTATGGTTTGCAGTTCTTTCAACAGAAGTCCCCATTGCGTATCCATTGTTTTCAACAATAAATACTACTGGTAGTTTCCATAACATAGCCATATTGAATGTTTCATGTAATGATCCTTGACGTGAAGCTCCATCACCAAAATAACATAATGAAACAGCTCCAGTATTGTGATACTTATCTCCAAAAGCCATTCCTGCTCCTAAAGGAATTTGACCCCCAACAATACCATGACCTCCATAAAATCCTTTTTCTTTAGAAAAGATATGCATAGATCCACCCATACCTTTTGAAGTACCAGTTACTTTACCATACAACTCAGCCATAATAGCTTTAGGATCTACTCCCATACCTATTGGCTGAACATGATTACGATATGCTGTAATCATTTTGTCTTTAGACAAATCCATAGCATGTAAAGAACCTGCCAAAACAGCTTCTTGACCATTATACAAATGCAAGAAACCTCTTACTTTTTGCTGGATATATACTGCAGCTAATTTATCTTCAAACTTTCTCCAAAATAGCATGTCCTCATACCATTTTAAATAAGTTGCTTTAGTAATTTTTTTCATCTCTTCTAAATTTTGAAGTAGTATTAAATTTTAATCAGTTAACAAAAATAGTCTTTCAAAATGAATCAAAAAACTCTTTATCAAAAAAAAACAACTATTTAATGATTTCAAATAGTTGTTTTTTAAAACTCATATACTTTAATCACAAAACCGTATTACAAATGTGATTTATCAAACATTAGCAGTAATAAAACCGACAAGGACTCAAACTTCATGATAACACCTTCTTCATCCATGAAATAAATCTCGATACCACAACTTCCCCGTCATCTAACAACAAAGCAGCACCAACTTTAAATTTAGAATATGGAGCATACGCATTATTTCATGCAGAAATTGCAGATTCCATTAAACTAAAAACAGCTGAAGGAAGTTCCGACAGCTGTTCGTATATTTAAAATGTTACGCTTATAGTAAGCTCTTTCATTCATATTATTTTTTTAATTATCTCCAGTTCCTCCAAGGTTAAATGAAAGCGAGAAACGTAATGTATTTTCTAATGGACTAGGAACTTTTGATGCCGACAGTAAATAAGACAAGTCAATATTTACTACACTGTATTTAAAACCTGCTCCTAAAGCAAAAAACTTTCTTGCTCCCTTAGTTTCATGCTCGTTAAAATACCCTAATCTAAAAGCAAATGAATCTTGATACATGTATTCAGCACCTACAGAGTACGTAAATTCATTTATCTCTTCACTAAACCCACCTGGAGCATCTCCAAAAGATTGAAACATTCCTTTTGTAAAATTCACATTGGGATCATTACCTTCAATAATATAATTAGTATCTTGACTAATATACGCCCCGTCATCAGCAGCATTGTACTCTCCATCACCATTAACATCATTATAAACTAACTTAGTTCCATAAACTGGTGGTGTAGGCACTAATAACTTAGCCGCTTCTAAGGTTACTCCAATTTTATTAGCTCCGTCTAAAACAAAATCAAACCCTCCTCCTAAACGTAATGCCGTAGGTAAAAAACTCTCATTTCCATTTTCTTCATATTTAATTTTTGGCCCAATATTTTGTAAAGCAAATCCTCCACGCCATTTTCCGTTAAAACTGCTATATGCTTTTTCTTCAGATTCATAATACCCTCCTAAATCAACAGCAAATGAACTTGCTGGACCTGCATCCGTTGCTCCAGTAATATCGGAACCTTGCAATTTCAAGTCGGAACGAATGTATTTTAAGCCAACTCCCATGGAAAATTTATCGCTCAACTTTAAAGAATACGCCACGTCAACTGTTAATTCATTTGGTTTTTGAATAATTCCAACTTGATCAGCAGTATCACGAAACTCTATTTCCCCTAAGCTAAAATATCTAAAACCTGCTGAAACTGCACTTCTATCATCTAACTTATTATAATACGTTACCCCTCCTAAAAAAATATCATTTACCAATTCTCTTAAATAAGGTGTATAGGTCATCGAAAACCCTTGTTCAGACTCCCCAAAAGCATATTTTGAAACATTCCACTGTTGAGAAAAAGCATCAGGAGAAGTTGCTACTCCTTGATCTCCTAAACCTGCCGCACGGGCATCTCCCGCAATTGCCATAAAAGCAGTACCTGTTGTAATAACCCTTGTATCATGTTCATCAGGTGTTATTTGAGTTACTGTCTGTGCATTTATTTTTTGAAATAAAACAAACACCCCAAGTATTGCTATGTATTTTTTCATTGAGTTGATCTTTTGCATAATTTTAGCAAATATAATTTTTTATTACAGTATAACAAGCTTTTCATACTTGACTGCTTTTTTATTAGTACTTATAGATTTTACTGTAAGCTTATACACATAAACTCCCTTACCTATTCTATCTCCAAAATCGTCTTTCCCATCCCAAGGAAGACCTCTAAATAACGACGCGTTTCCTCCTTTATTGCCTGTAGATGAATTTCCTTGTAAAGTTTTCACCAATTTCCCTGAAACAGTATACACCTGAACCATAACTTCTAACTCTGACGCACTATTATGATTAAACCAAAACTCGGTATAACTCACAAACGGATTGGGATAATTCAGCACTCTCTCTAAAACCAAGGTTTCATTCTCATTTACAACTAAAAATTGTATTTCGGCTGTACTTGAATTATTATACACATCCCAAGCCTTAATAGTTAAAGTATGCAATCCTGGCGCTAAATCTTTATATTGATATTTTACAGTTCCTTGAGTAAAATCATCCGGTTCCGTTTCGTAATAATCGTTTAATATCAATGGGTTTGCTTCATCTCCATCTATAATTGCAGTAATATCATGTCCGATTCCACTAGCCGTATTAATTCCATTTTCATCTTCTAATTTCAACAACAAGAACGGTGACTGATTAGTTACTCCTCCTGAAACAAAACTTTCATCATTCATGTAAGCTAAAATCTTTGGAGGCAAATTATCGGCTGGAGCATCAGTATTAATCCCTCCAATTTTAATTGTAGTATTAACTCCTGTTTGATTTTCCAACACCCCATCTCTTTTCGCGTAAAAACTAACCCTACCATCTCCAATCGGAATAGAAATATCTCTAGGCACTACAAAATCAAATTCGAAAACCCCATTAACTATGGATGCCTGACCTCTAAAAACAATCTCTCCTAATGTATCATAATTCAGAATCAATATACCTCCAGCTCCAGTAGTGCCGTCATTACCTAACGTAGCGCGATTCTGCTCTTTATCATAAATAGTAGTAGAAAGCTTCCCGTTGTAATTCGTAATCACCTGGTCAGCTCCATTTACAACCTCACCAGTCAATGTTACTCTCCCTAAAGCCTCTAATGCAGCTACAGAAGGATCATTAATAGACACCCCATTTATCTGGGTTAGTTTAATATTTGGTTCTGGAATAGCTAATTTTAATGCTGGATCACCCACGTAAAAAACAACTCTCTTCAAGGAGTTTGTAATGTTGTTTTTTGTTAATCGTAGCGCCTCTGCTATTGACACATAACCTGTCTCATTATAATCAAAAAGAAAATTAGACAATTCCTTGTTTACCGTTACACCCAAACTCACAAAAATTTCTCTTGTTGTGGTAATTAGTGAAACTGCACCTCCTTCTGAGTTCCAATAAGTAAACTCTCCTGCAGTTGGTCGGTATGGATTATCAAATCTTGTAAATTCACACGTTACCGTTACAAACAAATTATACCTATAAATATTATTCAACTCCTGCGCATCATTTTTTTGAAACAAACGCTCATGTGCCAATCCATCTTCTCCCCCATGTCCAAAATAATTAACCACTAAACTCCCCAATTGAATATTATTTAGTAGCGATTCCGTAGCTTTTGGATACAATTCTCCACCAGCAGATGACTCTTGAGCAAATGAATCCGAATGCAGTTTTACCATATTTATAAATGGTTTTTCTAACACAATTTCATCCGCTAAATCATCTAATTCTGTTTCAAGTGAATATTCCCAATCTACATCAACATCATCTGAAAGAATTGTCACCCTATTCCTCCAACTACCGTATGAGTCCAATTGGTAGTATTGTTCCACCTTAGTTACCATTTCAATTGCCTGCTGATTACTCCCTGCTATGATTCTACCTACTGCAACATCTAACCTATCAGCAGACCCCATACTTCCTTCATTTTCATCCAGCATTCCGAAATAATCGTCCGACATATATGACGACACCAAACTAAAACTAGGCAATGCATGAAATGTAGGCACAAAATTAGTATTATTAGGAGTTCTATTTTTCATATCAAAAGACGCATCCCCAAACAAGCACAAATATTTAAGTTTGTCTGTCACACCATTTTGATACACGTATCTCACAAAATTTCTAATTGCTCCAATATCCTGATTTCCTGTATTAAATTCTGCATAAATATCTTCAAGTGTTACCACTCGCGTACGGAGCCCTAAGTTTTGAGCATTTATATTAGCTAACCTTTCTGCTTGCGATTTAAAAATTTCAGGAGTAACCACTAAATAATCAACATCTTCATGTGCGCCATTAACCCCGAGAAAAACGGTCCCTTTCAAATTAGTTGTATTTACAGATGTTGACAAACCTTTTGAAGGAAGATAAAAGTCCGACTCAACCAAAGCCACATAATTCCTTAACTCTCCTAAATTTGCTTTAAAAGCAAATGATGTTGCGCTTGTATTAACTTTTGATTGCACATTAAAAACATCCGTTACGTCCCAAACTTCTGAAACTGTAGTCGCATCACTTATAATATATTCTGCAACCCCTGCCATAGAAGCTACTTGATTATTCTTAAATCCAAACTGTCTTCCCAACGATCTTAAAAAGGATGTCGACTCTATAGCAATATAATCCAAGTAAGCATTCGCACTGGGGTTTCCATTATTATTATAACTCAAACCAACCTGTAAATTTGTATCACTGACATTAATATTCCCCGAAAAAGAATCTCCTGATGCAAGTGATGTTGGTGATATGGATGAAAAAGAAAAATTATCTACCACATTTCCGTTTAAACTTAGTTGCATTGAAGTAAAAGAACTTGCTGTTGCTGCAGCTTTAACATTCAGCTTTATAGGCATTGATGTATCTAGTCTAGAAAAGTCAAATGCAAATGATTGGTTTGAATCTACATCAAACTCTTCACCATACCACCTTCTACCTAAAAGCACTAAATTAGTATTATCAATTTCATGGAATTGATATTCATTAAAGTTTGTTATTGTTGTTGTTACAACTGAAGAAGGCTCCACTAAAGGCAGAACTCGCTTACCTGTTTCGGTACTTATATTAATATAATAAAACGTATTATCACTATATGGATTTATATGACTATCATTAATAGCATCCCATCCAACAGAACCTACTCCATAAAATAGCAAATAATCTGCACTGTCAAACACACCATCATCCTCTCCTATAAATTTAACAGCATTTTCGGTGACATCAAATTCATTTACATCCGCATTTGACAACGGGATTGCCTTACCTCCATTACCAAAAAGACGGATGTTTTTAGGATTGACTGTATTAACATTAACTCCTAAACTAGCAAAGAAATTTTTATCTAATTTATATACCCCTGTTTTGTTTATAAAGAACTTATGCCATTCACCAGATTCCAAAACAGAATTTGTAATAGCAGGTGTTGGAGTAAATGACGCTGCCTTGTTATCTTGTTGAAACTCAAGCACTATAGATGTAACCTTTTTAAATTGGCCATTCAATTTCAGTATTGGATTAAACTCTACATATGCCCCAGAGTCACCTCTAGCATTAGTGTTTTTAACACTTATATCCAAAGAATTTTTTATTCGTTTAACATCATAACCTGCTAACTGGCCTATGTTGATATTTTCGTAAATCGTATTTACAACCTTAACTGAATGCTCTGAAACAGAAAAATTAATGTTAGCAGCAAACAATAGTGTTTTATTATCAACATCATAAACGAAATTCTCAGTCTGGAATCCATGCACGGAACTTGATTCTTCAGCTGAAAACCGAACTTCTTTATCATTCTCCCATTTTAAAAAAAATTGTTTTTGTTGAGAAAAAACTACTGTTGAAGAACAGCATAATAGGACTAAAAGGAATACATATCTTAAATTCATATTGCTAAAACGTATCATTTTCAATTTTAGTGTAATTTTCGTTATTTTTCAAAAGTAAACAATATATTTGTCTTATCTGTCGTTAACAGTAGACAGAACTTTTTAATTAAAGCCAAACTATTTTTTTACAAAAGTATTGCATTATAATGTATATTTATTATATTGCGGACTTGAACTATCTCTGAATTTAAGTTATGAATATGAGAAAACATTTTGCCCTAAAATTTTTAATTATCCTTACTGTCTTTGCAACAACAAGTTGTAGTAAAGGTAAAAAAGGAGGATCGAGAGCTACTGGTTGGAAAATAAACTCCAAAGAAGGTGGATTTCAATACAATACAAAATACCAAGAACAGGAAACTGCACCTGGAGTAGTATTTATTGAAGGAGGTACTTTTACAAAAGGACAAGTAAATGACGATCCGATGCACGATTGGAATAACTCTCCAAACCAACAGCATGTACAATCATTCTACATGGATGAAACAGAGGTAACCAACATCATGTACATGGAATACTTAGATTGGACAAAGAAAGTATATCCGCCAGAAAACGAAAATTTTACACAAATATATAACGGTGTTGTTCCAGATACTTTAGTATGGAGAAACAGACTTGGTTACAACGAAGTAATGACTAACAATTACTTACGCCACCCTGCATACCAAGAATACCCTGTAGTTGGAGTAAGCTGGATTCAAGCAAATCAATTTTGCGTTTGGAGAACTGACCGTATTAACGAGGATGCTTTAGAAAGAAATGGCTTCTTAAAAGAAGACGCTAAAATAACTGATGTAACTGCTGACTCAAACTTCAGTACAAATACATACATTATTTCTCCAACATCTACTTATGGCGGTAACGAAGAAATTTTAAACGGTGGTAAAAAGAAAAGTAAAAACCCACAAACTAATGCAGATGGTGAAGAAATCAACATCTACGCTACTAGATCTACAGGTATTTTACAACCAGGATACAGACTACCTACTGAAGCTGAATGGGAATTTGCTGCATTAGGAATGTCAGAATTAAGAAGCTATAATGTTCATAGAGGTAGAAAAAAATACCCTTGGAGTGGACAATACACAAGATCAGGAAAAAGAACAACAAGAGGGGATCATAACGCAAACTTCAAACAAGGAGATGGTGATTACGGTGGTATCGCTGGTTGGTCTGATGATGGAGCTGACATCACTGCGCAAGTAATGTCATACGATCCTAACGACTTTGGTTTATACGACATGGCCGGTAACGTTGCTGAATGGGTTGCTGATGTATACAGACCAATAGTAGATGACGAAATGAGTGACTTTAACTACTATAGAGGAAACGTTTTTACTAAAAACAAAATTGGAGAAGACGGAAAAGTAGCAATCATTACTGCTGACTCAATTGGATACGATACTCTAGCTACAGGAAAAGTTATTGCAACTACATTACCTGGACAAATTGCTCAAGTACCTGTTGATGACAATGAAACATACTTAAGAACAAACTTCAATAAATCTGACAACATCAACTACAGAGATGGAGATAAAGCATCAAGTAGATATTTCTCTGCTGGTGGAGATGATGAAGGCGGAGAAGAAGCTGAAAAAGGTGATGAGTCAAGAAAAATGTACAACTCACCTAATCATTCTGTTACTGTTGATTCTGCTGGTGTAATGACTAAAGAATATGATGGGTCTTCTAAAAGAACATCTCTTGTAAATGACGAAGTAAGAGTCTACAAAGGAGGATCATGGAAAGATAGAGAATACTGGTTAGACCCAGCACAAAGAAGATTTTACCCAGAAGCTATGGCAACAGACTACATCGGATTCAGATGTGCTATGTCAAGAGTAGGTGCCAAATCAAAAGGAAAAGGAAACAGAAAATCTCCTAGATAATCTGCATAACATATAATACACATAAAAAAGCTCTAATTTAAATTAGGGCTTTTTTTTATGAAAAATTTAGACTCATGAATATTACAGACATATACACTATATTCAAAAAATCAACCGGCGTAAGCACTGACACTAGGACAATACAGAAAGACAACTTGTTTATTTCTTTAAGCGGAGAAAACTTCAACGGAAATAAATTTGCAAAACAAGCTCTTGAAAAAGGAGCAAACTACGCCATAATTGATGACGAAAATTACACTCAAGATAACACAATACTTGTCGCAAACACTCTAGAAACGCTTCAACAATTAGCAAAATTTCACCGAAAAGAACTTAACACCCCCATAATAGCACTAACTGGAAGCAATGGAAAGACCACCACAAAAGAGCTAATCAACTGCGTATTGTCTAAAAAATATAAAACCACAGCTACTAAAGGCAATTTAAACAACCACATAGGCGTACCACTAACCTTGTTATCTATGGATTCATCCACGGAAATTGGTATTATTGAAATGGGTGCAAATCATTTTAATGAAATAGAATTATTAGCAGAAATCACTTGTCCAGATTACGGATACATTACTAACTTTGGAAAAGCACATCTGGAAGGATTTGGAAGCCTTGAAGGTGTTATAAAAGCAAAAAGCGAACTATATCAGAACCTTAGAGAAAATAACAAAATTGCTTTTGTAAACTCTGACAACAACGAGCAAGTAACCCAATCAAAAGACATCAATAGTTTTAGTTTTTCAGAAAAAAGCAACTCAAATACTACTATCCAATTCTCTAAAACCAAACCCACAGTAGAGGTACTTTATAAAAACAACTATATAAAAAGCAACCTTATAGGGAACTATAATTTTACAAATATTGCGGCAGCTATAAGTATCGGGGAATACTTCAAAATAAACACTTCCGACATCATAAATGCAATTGAAACTTACATACCAGACAACAACCGATCACAGCTCATCAACAAAAATTCCAATAAAATAATACTAGACGCCTACAACGCTAATCCCACTAGTATGCAAGCCGCTCTAGAGAGCTTTAACGAACTAGAAACGACAAACAAAGCATTGTTTATTGGAGACATGTTTGAACTAGGGAAAACAAGCAAAGTTGAACATCAAAGCATTGTAGATTACATTGAGACGCTTAATATTAAGCAATGCCACATACTAGGAGAAGGATTTAGCCAAACAATACATAGCAATAAAATTAAATCATACCGTGATTATAAAGCATTTTCAAATGCTTATACTGAATCCTTAGCTAATTACACCATATTAATAAAAGGCTCCAGAGGAATGGCCTTAGAACGTATTTTGAATTTGCTTTAAATAAAATACATAATAAAAAAAAGCGTTACTATTAAGTAACGCTTTTTTTTGTGAGTTATGAAGGATTAGAAGATCCTTCTGCCAAGCTAATACTTATGAATGACTGCAAGCACACCTTAAAGAAAGTAAATTAACCCGGCAATTATTTTCTAACACAATCTTGTATTTCCCCTTATAGCTATTCTTTGAAAATGACTTCTCAATATTAGTTAAACCTCTTTTAAATGTAAAAAAAAACATCATTACCTCTAGTATTTTCAATTTTTGAGAACTTGAGATAAGCACATCTTGTCCTTCTAACTCTTTAAACTCTATTGGGCAATCTTGAAAGTGAATGTTAGCTAGCTCCATAGTACAGATTAAGTATGCTATAAATTTAAGATTTCACAACTAATTACTCGTATGGGTTTGGAGAAATGTTTTTGCGTAACTTTTACGAGTGTCAAAGGAAGGTTTTTATAGAGCTGGTGGTTCAATCAGAGTGAATAACCAAACTTAATTAGAAACTCCTCACAACCTCTTTAAATGAGAAAAGACAGCCATTACTGACTGTCTTTGTAATATTATTAATCTTTTACTTACTCCACAACCAACTTAATAGTTGCTCCTTTAGTTCCAGATTGTACTTTTATAAAATAAACACCTGTTGCGTATTCTTGAGTGTCTAACTCAATCTCATTAACATTATTATATTCTTGAGTAGCTACTTGCTTACCTAACACATTAAATACATTTACAGAAACCTCATTATAGCTTTCTCCTAACTGTATTTTAGACAACCCATTACTAGGGTTTGGGTATACTGAAAATGAAGAACCAAATGAGCTATCTTGAATACTCAGAGATGCTTCTGTTTGAATATTCAAATAACCTGACGAAGCTCCATTTGTATCACCTCGATAAGCACCTATTACTAATACACCCCCATTATCACTAATATCTACTCCTTGACCAAGTTGGTCATAAGGATTTAGACCATCTATATCTAATCCAAATTGCTGCCAGTATCCATTTGTCGTAAATGTAGGAGGTATATACTCATACACTCTAACATGACCAGTGTTAGTTCCCCCACCGTCATTTCCTGGAGCTCCAATAGCCAATATAGAACCATCTGAATTCAAGGATACCGCTGCTCCAGATCCATCCGCTGAACCTTCACCATCAATATCACTTCCTAATTTCACCCATACACCACTATTGTTTTTATAGACTCTAACATGCCCAATCTGTCCAGATCCTGTTCCATCATTAAACCACGCCCCTATTGCAAGAATATCTCCATCATCACTTAAACTAATCGAATCACCAGATTGGTCATTTGTAGCTTCACCATTAATATCAATTCCAATCTGTGTCCAAACTCCTGAAATATTTTTAAAGACTCTAACATGTCCAGAATCAGTACCGTTTCCATCATTAAGCCTTGCAGATATAGCAAGAATATTACCGTCATCACTTAAGCTAACTGAATTCCCAGATTCATCTCCAGCATTCTCACCATCAATATCAGCTCCAATCTGTGTCCAAACTCCTGAAATATTTTCAAAGACTCTAACATGCCCAGAATCAGTACCATTTCCATCATTAAGTTTTGCAGATATAGCAAGAATATTACCATCATCACTTAAACTAACTGAGTACCCAGATTCATCTCCAGCATTCTCTCCATCAATATCAGCTCCAATCTGTGTCCAAACTCCTGAAATATTTTCAAAAACTCTAACATGTCCAGAATCAGTACCATTTCCATCATTATGACGACTACCAACTGCTACTATTGTACCACTTCCATTTATACATAGAGACCTTCCAAATTGGTCATTTGGACTTTCTCCTACAATATCAGCTCCTACTTGATTCCAAATCCCAGAATTATTTTGATAAATTTTTATATGTCCCGAATTTGTGCCATTTGCATCACTCTCATGTGCGCTTACAGCAACAATATCCCCCGCATTATTAAGACTTATCCTCAATCCTAAAAAATCTCCAGCATTTCCACTTATTAAGTTTCCTTGCTGAGTCCATTGACCTATACTTAATAAAGGTAATAATAATAGTAATAAAGTAATTTTTTTCATAAGTAATTTTTTAAATTTAATTTCTTGTAGAAAGATTTTGTTCCTTCTCAGTCTAATGTTCTTTTTTAATCAAAACCTTACCCATTATTTTAACATATTTTTCAACTTCTTTATTTCAACACTAACCTTACTCTTTACAACCTTTGCATAATGCTCTTGTGCAACTGTTATTTTACTATGTCCTAATAACTCCGAAACAACCTCCATAGAAACCCCATTTAAGAGCAATACAGTAGTTGCAAAGGTTTTTCTAGCAATATGATGTGTTAACCTTTTTTCTATCCCTACAATGCTTGATATTTCCTTTAAATAAGAGTTAAATTTCTGATTAGAAATACTAGATAACACTACATCAGAGTCTACTTGTTTGTATTTCTCCAAAATAACCTCTGCTTGTGGTAATAAAGGAATAGCTATTGGCTGTTTAGTTTTCTGCCTAATCATGTTAATCCATAAATTACCATCAAACCCAATAGCAATATGATGAGCTCTTAAACTAGCCATTTCTTTATATGCTAACCCAGTGTAACAACAGGAAATGAACATATCCTTTATTTGTTGTAACCTTATCTGAGCAAAGTTGTGATTCATTAATTTCTTCAATTCTACATCTGTTAAATACACAATAACCCCTTTATAATTCTTGTTCATGTAGAGGCTAAAAGGATTCTTCTGTAAGTAGTTTTCATCAATAGCAAATTGAATCATCTTTTTAACCCTCTGCATATTCCTGTAAATAGTTGCTTGTCTTAACTTCTTTTCAGTTTTCCAATAGTACTCTAAACCCTTGATAAACTTTAAATCCAATTGTTCTAGCCTTAAATCAGACTTCTTGTACTTACTTTTAATGAACTCTGCTACCTTACCCCTACTTTCTACATATCTGCTCCATGAAAGCTTGTTTAAGTCAATCCCAACAGCTTTTCATCTTCTCATTATGCAAGTCACAAGCTCCAAGAATAGTCATTTCTGTCTTTATATCCTTACCCCTATATTTTCTATAAACATCATCTACATCAAAGTTTTCAGGCTGAACTTGGAGTAATAAAAAAGCCTCACTAATCTTTTGATTAATAAGGCTTATTTGGGTATTAATGATATTATTTTCTGCATTAGGTGGTTTAGCTTCTTGCTGAGAACTACTCCAATGCTCTGGATTGACAAATAGTCCTGATGAGAATACCCTCCTCTTCTTTTGATAGGTTATCCTACACCTTATAGGACATAGTCCTTTCTTATTCATTTTGTTTCTTTGTATTACGAATAATACAGTGATTTTATAATTATTCATAAACTTATTTGTTAAATTAATATTGGGTGCCTAGAAGAAAATTTGGGTACCTAAATGTATACCTCAAAAAGGCATATTGCACTTAAATAATAGATTAGAAGATAATTAAGGAATACTATAAAAAGCTTGTGAAGTACTACAAATGCTATAAACCAAAAAAAACCTATAGTTTCCCATAAGTTTTTTGTGGGTCATGAGGGATTCGAACCTTAACCCTTAAGTTACTAATTGTAATACCCTTATCCAACCCCAGTTATTTGAGTGTGCCTAAAAGTGTGTCTTATAGGTTTTTATTTATTTCTATTTAGAGGTGGTAATTCCCCAAACTCCTTTTCATATTTATTAAGCATTTGTTTTTCTAAAGACAATGGGGTTTCATCAGATGTTAATTGAATATATAAATTTTCATATGTAAATTTTTTTGAAATATTAGGGTGATTTTTCCATCTATAACCACACTCATGTTGTGAAGAAAAATGTTTTGGTGATAGTGATTTTTTCAACTCAATAACTCTATCTAAAAATGAATTTGCTTTCCCTATGTATAAAACTCCATCCTTATCTGTTGCAATCAACCTATTAATTTCAACAACCTCATTTTTTTTCTTACAAAATAACTTATAAACCCCTCCCCTTTTTTCAAAGGCAGAATTTATATTGTCCCAGAAGTTTTCATCAGAAATTTTATATTCTTTAGTCATAATTAAACTCTATTAAACATTTCTCTTTTGTTAATACTAATTTAATGGTATTTGATTTTAAATCATGCTGAAATATCAGCTTTTTTTCAGGGTCTTTCCATAACTTCTGTATTAAAGTATTTTCAGGATTAGTTGATAGCACTTGTTTGCCATATTTCTCTTCCAGAGAAGCTACTATGTTTACAAATGTCATAGGAATTCCAAAATTCTGAAACTCTATATCTACTCTTACTAACATATCACAGTTAAAGCACAAATAAATTACTTCAATAGGATTACTTAATACTTCTGTAATATCATGTTTAATATACTTGTACTTTTCACAGATATGTAAGTCTTCTAAAAACTGTAAATCAAACTCCCAATGTTCATAATCCATTCCTAACTGAAATGGAATAAAATCTATTTTCATAATTATTGGGTATAAAAAAACCACCTCCTTTGAGGTGGTTTTTTGAATTCTCTTTTCTTAGATGTTAAAATTAAAGCTCTTTTCAATCTCTAGTATATCATCACTTTCTAAGAGGTTATTTGCTTTGATATCAATTGAAAAAAAATGGCTCTTATATTCAAAGAAAAAAACATTTCCTTTTACTTCATTTTCTGCCTTATGATTTATGATATAAGGCAACACCATGCAATCAACTCCATTAAACTTATTTTCTTCAGAATCAAAAAACATTACATTTTTATCTTGTTTATGAAAATTTGATTGAAACTTCAATATTGACTCTTCTATTGAGTTCCCAAAAGGGTTTTTATTAGAAAATGTAAATACTATTCCTTTTCTGTTTTCTTTAGTTAGATTCTTACAACTTACCTGATATACTTCCCCTTTAACTAATTCTTTTTTCACAGAATTCCACTCTTCAGGTAATTCAATGCTTAAACCTTTGTAATTAACTGTAGACAAATTCTTCTTTGAGGATTCATTTTTACATGAATATATAGTAAGTATAATTAATAAAAATAATAATTTTTTCATAATTGAGTGTTTTAGTTATCATAAAAGATAACTGATTAGTACAAATATAGTATAAAATTTGAGTTGTCATAAAAGACAACTAATTTGGACAGTAAAGAGTTATACAAGATGATTGGATTGAGGATTAAAATGCTTAGAAATGAGCATAGTATTTCTCAACAAGTGCTTGCTGCTAAATGCAATTTTGAAAAATCTAATATGAGTAGAATTGAAGCAGGTAAAATAAATTCTACAATATCAACTCTTAATAAGATAGCTTTATCTTTAGAAGTGCCAATTAAAGAGTTGTTTGACTTTACTGAAGTAGGGTAATATTTGGATTCTCAAGATAGCTAATGTCAATAAAATTACCAATTAGTATGTCTTCTAGGTACTTTTCTGAAAGGTTATTAATTATAGCAAATATGACAAAATCTAAATCAGAGGATTTATAGGTGTTTAAGTCTATTCCTCTTTCCCAATTACCATTATGCCAATTTGCTTCTTCACACTCACAGAAATCATATTCAAAACTACAATGACACTTAGGTAATTCAACTCTATTGGGAAATAGCAGTCCTAAAGTCATCTTATCAGTTACACTCCTATTCTTTTGAAGGACTTCCCAATCTAAATAATTTTCAAACTCTTTAACCATTTCATAAGTCCAACTAATTATCTGATTTGATGATACCACTTTCCAATCCAATACATTCTTATATTGATTCAATTGGGAGTTACTAAAACTAAAATCAATATAGATTCTTTCTTTTAGCAACTTCAAAAATTCATCTTCAGGGATATTCATATTAATCTTAATGGAGCCATTTATGACAATATTAATGATTATTAAGATACAAATGAAAGATCACATAAATCCATTATCAGCTAAACTGAAAAAACTTTCCTTAGTTACTATTAGATGGTCTAGTAGCTTAATGTCTAGTAACTTTCCACTTTCCTTAATCTTTTGGGTCAAGGTTTTATCAGATTCACTAGGTTGTAAATTACCAGTTGGATGGTTATGAGCAATTATAATGCCTGTTGCACATGCCTTTAGAGATACTGCAAATAATAACTTCAAATCTACATTCACTCCATTAGTTGAGCCTTTAGATAGGTTCTGTATTCCTAATACTTCATTAGCATTATTAAGTAATAGTATTTTGAACTCTTCTTGAAGTTCTATCAAGTCTTTATTCCAAGAGTTGAGCAAAGATAAGTATGCATCTTCACTTTTATTGATTTTAATTCTGAACTTCTTGGCTACTTTGGCTGAGTAACTAATTTGAATTTCAGCTATATTATTTGATTTCATAATTTTAAAATTGAGCTATATTAATTAATAGATGTAAATATTTACATAAAGAAAATGAGTGAAAACCATAGGTGTTTGGTCAAGAGCTAATGCATCCTTTAAAACTATAATAGTTTACCTCCATTCCAAAGTGAAAACTAAAGATTTATTGGTTAGTAGCTAATGGCTATTATAAACCACATTAGCTATCTTTAAATCCAAAGTAGAAACTATAGATGCTTGGTCAATAGCTAATAGCCAATTTTAAACCACATTAGCTCACCCCCAGTCCAAAAAGACAATCTGTGATTCTAACTTATATAGTCAAAATCACAAATTGTGCTTCTCAATGACAGTTCATGTCCAAACTACTTATATAGAGGTATGACATGAACTGTTATGGTGCTGTAACTGGAACATTCTCATTCATACCATAAGGAAGGAATTCTGGAATGTCCATCAATTTAGGAGTTTCCTTTTTCTCAGCTACATATTCATAGGTATGAGAAAGTGAAATTATTTCCCCTGTCCCTTGGTTTACATATTCATAAGTATCACAAGGAACTTTTTCTATGTTGCCAGGAATCTCATTACCTATTAACATTTTGCATCCTGCTTCATCAAAAGTTGAAGGAATACTTGTTTTTCTGGAAGTCATATACATGTTTCCATTTTGAGAAGTTACAACCTCAACACCACCTTGAATAGTTAGTGTAAAGAACTCTCTACCATCCTCAGATAGTCTTTTGTCATAATCAGTTACTGTTACCATTGTTTTAATTTTTGAGTTAAACATTTAGATTTCAAGCAGTAAAAGAACATTAGCTTTCACCTTAATCTTTTTTACAGCTTGAAATTTTCTTTCTATCAGAAAGAGGTGGGGGGAGTTTTTCCCTCCAAAACTGGGTGGGGGTGTTTGAGAGGGTAGTTTAGACATAAACTATTTGTCTAATAAAAATTTTTTATACTTTTTTTAATTGATACATTTACTGTTTGGAAGTAAAAAAGGATTATAGGGTAGATTTTGAATTGTTTTTAGAAGAATATTCTAAAAACAAACAACCTATTCAAGTTAATTTTAGAGAAATAGTAAATCATCTAAAATTTATAGAAAGAGCTACACACTCTATACATCCATATCCAGCAAGATTATTACCAAACATCCCATATTTCTTTTTAAATAATAGTTATTTTGTTAATGAAAATGACACAGTTTTAGACCCATTTTCAGGGTCAGGAACAGTTCTTTTAGAATCAGCTTTAGCAGGTATGAACCCTTATGGTACAGATGCAAATCCACTTGCAAGGCTAATAGCTAAAGTTAAAACTAACAATTATGACATTAGTGTGTTAAAAAAAATAAGTGATTCATTAAAGATAGAGCTTGAAGAAAACATTACAATTGAAGATAATTATCCAAATGTTATTAATCTTGATTACTGGTTTTTACCAAACATTAAAATTCAGCTAAACACTATTTTAAATAGTATAAATAAAATTGAAAGCAAAAAGTATAAAGATTTTTTCTTGCTATGTTTTTCTAATTGTATAAATAAAGTAAGTCTTGCTGATACAAGGGTTTCTGTACCTGTAAGGATGAAGATTGAACACTATCCAAAAAAACACCCATTTAGAGTTAAAAATGAGAACAAGATAGAATCATTAAAAACCTTAGATGTTTATAAAAAATTTATTGAAGTTACCAATACAAATATTAAAAGGCTAACAAACAAAAAAAACATATTGCAAACTAGATTTGTAGGGAAGATTACCTCTGAAGATGCTAGGAAAAATAAAATTAAATCTAATACTATTGATTTAATAATTACCTCACCTCCATATGCTGGAGCTCAAAAATATATTAGAGCATCTAGCTTAAATTTAGGATGGACTGAATTAACAAAAGACCAAGATTTAAAATCACTTGATAAACAAAACATAGGAAGAGAAAATTACCTAAAAGCAGAATATATTGAACTCAGAAAGACAGGGGTAAATGATGCAGATACTCTTCTTGAACAAGTGTATTTAATAAACCCATTAAGAGCTCATATAGCAGCTAATTATCTTTTAGAAATGGAACAAGCAATTAAGGAGTCCATAAGAGTATTAAAGCCTAGTAAATACTTTGTACTTGTTGCTGCTAATAATATGGTGTGTGGTTTTGAATTTAAAACTCAGGAGTATTTAAGACAGATTGCTGAAAAAAATGGTATGACAACAATTTGTAGGCTAATTGATGATATTAAATCATATGGTTTGATGACTAAAAGAAACAAAACAGCAAGTGTAATAACTTGTGAATGGGTTTTAATTTTAAAGAAAAAATGACAGAAGAGAAGTTAAAGGATAAATACTATAGAAAGCTAAAGTTATTAAATGAAACTATTTGGGAAAGAAAAGCCACCCAAAAGAAGATTAATAGTTGGCTGGATAATTTTAGAGATGAGGAGAGATTGCACTCATTGTATCTACTTACTCAGTTTATATATTTTAGTGAATATCAAATAGAAAATCTACTAGTTTCTTTATACAGAGACCATTACAAGTATAGTATAATAAAAGATATCAGGAAAGCAAATAATGACTCTTTAGATGAACAATTAATAAACACAGAATTTAAAGCTTCTGAATCAAGAACTAGATTTGTAAGTCTTGGTAATCCATCAGAAAGTAGTGCTACTTTAATGGGTTGTTTTAGAAAAGTAAATGATATCCCTGTAGGTTTGTTTATTTCTGAAGGGGATATTAGTGCAGGACTTGGTCCTGTAGATAAGTTTGTATTTATTGATGATTTATGTGGTAGTGGTAACCAAGCTATAGAGTACTCAGATGTAATTATACCAAAAATAAAGGCTTTTTACCCTCATTGTAAGGTAGTGTATTTGATGCTCATATCCACAAAACATGGTAAACTAAACATAAAAGAAAACTCAAACTTTGACTATGTAGATTCTATACTTGAATTAGATGAGTCCTATAAGTGTTTTAGTGATTCTTCTAGAGTCTTCACAAATAAAGATGATGAAATTGATATTGATAAAATACAAGAGTTTTGTGGGGAATATGGTAAAGAATTAATGTACTCATTAATTAATGAAGCCCAACCTGATTATACAAATGAAGAGTGTACTCAAGTTGCAGAACATTCTAAGTTTGGTTATAGTGATGGTCAGCTTCTATTAGGTTTTCATCACAACACACCTGATAATACATTGCCTATTTTTTGGTATAATAAGAACTCTATTCCTTGGACACCTATATTTAAAAGGTTTAATAAAGTATATTAATTATGAAAAATCCATTCAACATAACAAAAGCAGTAGATTATACTGATAAAGAATTAAATGAATTTTGGGTAGATTTCCCAGGAATGGGGTTTGAAGAAACTATTAAACCTACTTCAGATATGCCAATGATAATACTAGGTAGTAAAGGCAGTGGGAAAACTCATATAATGAAGCATTTTTCTTTTAAAATGCAAAGCTTAAGACATGACACAAATTTATTAGATGGTATTATTAAGGATGGTTATATTGGTACTTACCTAAGATGTTCTGGGTTAAATGGATATAAATTTAGTGGGAGAGGTGAAGATGAAGGTATTTGGGGAACATTTTTTGCATATTATCTAGAGCTATGGTTAGGTCAATTAATTTTAAATAATATCTGTAAATTTATTGCCTCAGCTGATATTTCTGTAAATGAAAAATATATAATAGAAAAAATTCTAAGTCTATTTGATACAGCTCCTATTCCTCTTCAAAAAGTATCTAATTTAGAAGACTTAACAAAGTATTTAAGTCAACTACAAAAAGGTATTGATTATTCTATAAACAATAGAGCATTTACAAAAAAGAGTATATCAGAAAGTGTAGAAGTATTACTTAGTCCAGGTAGTTTAATTTTTGGAATCCCAACAATATTATCAGAAGAAGTTAAAGAGTTTAATGGTTTGAAATTTTTATATCTCCTTGATGAATATGAAAATTTCACAGAATCACAACAAAAATATTTTAATACTTTAATTAGGGAAAGAAAAAATCCTACCTGTTTTAAAATTGGCTCCAGAAGATATGGATTTAGAACAAAAAGCACACTAAGTGCTGGTGAGGAAATTAAAGTTGGTTCTGAATATGAGGACTTAGATATTGATAGCATCTTTAGAGAAAGACAATCTAATTATAGAGAGTTCATTCTTGAGATATGCAATAAAAGATTAAAACACTCAGGGGTTGATATTGATAAAGAACATTTTAAAGATTATTTTGAGGAGTTTAATGAAGAAAAGTTTTATAATGATATTAGAAAAAAAGAAAGTAGACATTTAATTAAATTATTTAATAACTTAAAACACTCTGTATATCAAAAAGACTCAAAAAAAATAATTTTAAATTTAAGGTTTGACTCTGATATTCTTTTAGAAAGAACCAATATCATGTTGTTGTATAGGGCATGGAAGGATGGAAGAAATTTGGTAGATGAATCACTTAGCATTAAAAAAGCATGTGTCTTATTTTATAAAGGGATAGATAAAGATAACTCTCATGGTAAGGTATTAAGTAAATATAAAAATGATTTGCTAGATTCATTAGCTAGAGATAATGGTCTTAAAATTGAGACCTATATTGGGTTTAATAATTTAATAAAAATATCTAATGGAATTCCAAGGCACTTCTTGATAATGATGAAACATATCTATAGATGGAGTGAGTTTTATGACATGAGTATTTTTAAATCTGGGGATAATAAAATTAGCTCCTTAAGCCAATTAAATGCAATAAATGATACAGCTACTTGGTTTATAGAGGATGCAAGAATCCCTGGGAATAATGGACATAAGATAAAAGATTGTATAGAAAGACTTTGTGACTATCTTAGAGAACTAAGATTTTCTAATCTACCTCCAGAATGCTCTATTTCAAGTTTTTCAATAGACTCAAGAGTTATACCTAATGAAATTAAAGCAATAATAGATTTTCTAGAACAATATTCTTATTTAATAAAAGTTGGAGGTAGAAGAGACAAGAATCATAATAGTAGAAATCAAACTTTCCAAATAAATGGTCTTCTTGCTGCTGAATGGGAACTCTCATTAGCAAGAAGGGGAATAGTAAATCTTAATTCCACTGAACTTAGTGCAATTTTTCTTCCTAAAGATGATTCTGATTACAAAAATATTAGAAGTCAAAGTCTAGCAAAATATAATGTTCCATTTACAACTGAATCAACCTCACCTTCATTATTTGACTAAATTATTATGAATTACTCCTTTTTTTATAAAGAGAAATATGAGAATGTAGAACCTATTAATCTCTCTACCAACTTAAACTATGATTTGTTTATTTCAGCTTACAATGAAAGTGACAGGGTTAATCATGTATATGATAATGTAAATGCTGGTTTAAGGCATTGGTTGATTTTTCCTGAGTATCAATTTAAAGAGATAGAAATAGCTGGTTTACAAGGTGAAATTTTTAATTATTCAGAAATGAATGATTCTGATGAGGATGAAATAATTTTAAAATATATTGAAGAAAATGAAGAGCTAATTCTTAATAGTAATATAGCTATTGATATAACTGGCATGTTAAGGTCTTACATAGTATTTCTAGTTAGATTATTAAAAGAGAAAAACATTAAGAAAGTTGACTTTATTTATTCTGAGCCAAAAAGTTATAAGGAAAAAGAAGAAACTCAATTTTCATTAGACTATATAAACATAAGAGAAATAAAAGGGTGTTTAGGGAGTCACAATCCAGAAACTTTTAATGATATGCTTATTTTAGGAGCTGGTTATGACTATCATAGAATAACTAGAGTTGCCAAAGAAAAGAAAGAGGCTAAAAAAGTTCAAGTTCTAGGTTTCCCTTCATTGCAAGCAGATATGTTTCAGCAAAACATTTTAAAATCTTATAAAGCTGAAGAAGATTCTTCTTCAGGAGAGTTTGATTTAGATTCTAATGACATTATACTAGCTCCTGCCAATGACCCATTTATTACTGCACAACTTTTAAGTGATTTTATAAAAGAAGTTGAAAGAAAAGAAGAACTTACCAATCTTTATATTTGTCCATTAGCAACTAAAGCTCAAACTCTAGGAATGGCACTATATTACACAATTGAATGTTTGGAAAAACCTGCTAGCATCATTTTTCCATTTTGTAACAAATATTCAAGAGAAACTAGTACTGGTATTTCAAGAGTATGGGTGTATACTGTTGAATATCCTTAAAAAGTAGAGGCTATTTCTAGCCTCTTACTATTCAACTCAAAAACCAATGATAATTACTATTACCTTTTAAGGCTTCAGCAATTGAATTAGTAACTAGTTGTATTTATCTCAAAAAAAACAATAAACTAATGGACTCAAAAAGGTATTTTCATTCAAATGAACCTATAGATAAAGATGATAATGACTCATATTCTTATGCCCCATATGCATCTAAAATTCAAGATGCAATAAGAAACAGCTCATTAACTGATGAACCTCTTATTTTTGGTTTATATGGGAAATGGGGAGAGGGAAAATCCTCTTTCCTCAACCTTTTACATAACAATTTGGAAGTTTCTCCTAATATAAAAGGAAAGAAGCTAATAAAATATAAATTTAACCCTTGGAGATATCACTCAGAAGAAAAATTACTTTTTGAATTTTTTAATGGTTTAATTAGAGTCATAAATCATGACTATGATTTTGATAACAAAGAAAAAATACTTTCAACTCTTAAAAAGTACCTTGAATTAGTATTATCTGGAACTACAGTTGAAACAGAAAAAGGTTGGAATCTTGTTGTTAAGTATACAATTAAGTCATCATATCCTTTAAAAACTTTCTTTAATTTTTTTAATAAGAAAAAAGTTATGGGAATTGAAGACTTAAAAAAGAAGATAGATGCTGAGTTAAAAAAATATGATTTCAGAATTGTAATTTTCATTGATGATATTGACAGATTAAACAAAATAGAAATCAATAATATATTCAGATTAATCAAGCTAACTGCATCATTTAAAAACCTAACTTTCATTTTAGCATTTGATGATGAGATAGTTGCTAAAGCAATTTATAAGAATTATGGAGATACAATAGAAGATGGATACAAGTATTTAGAGAAAATAATCAACATACCTTTAACTCTTCCAAAAGTTGATAAATCAGTTATTCTGAAAGAATTGAAAAATGAGTTAAGGAATGTTTTTAAAAAGCATAAAATAAATATAGACAGTTTAAGTCCTTCTATTACTACAGGTCATGTATATGAAACTGGAACATTTAGATTTTTTAATGAAATAGAATCACTTGAAGAGTATATTGAAACCCCTAGAATGATTATAAGACTACTAAATGCTTTTACAACTGATTTAATATCTCTAAAAGGGGAAGTTAATTATGCAGATTTATTATGGTTAGAGGTTTTAAAACTGAAGTATTTTAAAGCTTATAACTTTATAAAACATAATTCTGCAATTTTTGTGAATTTTTCAGCATTTGGTCAAAGAATTGGAACTAATGAGGACTATATACCTATACTTAATAAATTCCTAGAAGTAGAAGGTTTTTCTTCCTCTGAAAAACAAGAAATAAAAGAAATTATTTTAAGGTTATTTCCAAAAGATAGTGATGAGATAACTCTTGACACATCCTTAAATGAGGTTAAAGAAATAAAATTAAATGTAGAGAAAAGTCAAATAGAAAGAAGAATTAATGATGAAGTATGTTTTCAAATTTTCTTTAGCTATCATACAGATGGAATTATTTCCAATAATTTAATGGAAGACTTCATTAACTCCTTAGATAAAATTGACCAAAATGAAATTGAAAATAAAATAACTCACTTTACCAATGACTCTAATAAAGATAAAGTAAAGTATGAAATGTTAAAAAGGCTCAAAACTTTAAATGAACCTGAGAAGTACAAAGTTATTACTGCCCTTTTAAATTTAACAGATTTATTATTAGACAAAGAGGACCTAAATAATTTTCTGCAAGATATTTATAGTGAGGTATCTTCAATGGAGAAAAATTACACAAACCTGATTATAGATTCATTTATTAATAATTACTCAATTGAAAACATACTATATGCCAGTAGAGGTTTTGTAGGAGAGAGTTTTATTCTTAGTGATGAACAATTAAAAATAGATAAAATATTAATTGAAAAAGTTAAAAGTGAATATAAAGAAACTTCTTTTCATACCATTTTAAGTAATGAGTTATCTAGAGCCATATTAAACATTTGGAGAGGTGTTGATTCTAAAGAACTAGAAAATTATCTTATAACTCATTTAAACATAGCCAATTTAACAGATTTTATAAAAGCTTTTTTGGTAAAATGGTCAGAGTCGGATAATAGTAATTTAGGAAATTTTAGAGAATCAAATTATAAATTATTATGTACTATTATTGAACCTAAAATAATTAATGATATAATAATTAATAAATATCCTGAATATGAAAGTATAGAAATTAAAAAGCCTGGAGTAATTTGGAGTAAATATGAAAAAACAAATGATGATGATTATTTAAAACAATTTTTGTTCTGGTTTAAAAAACAAGACCCAAGCTTAGGTTAAAAATTAGTTAGCCCAATCACATTTTAAATGATTGGGCTTTTTTCAACTCAAAAACCAATGATAATCACTATTACCTTTTAAGGCTTCAGCAATTGAATTGGTGAAAGTGTGAGCATTTACATTCCTCTCTAAAAAAGAATCAATGTAACTGCTCTTATTAGCTCCTGTAAATAGGTTATACATCTTCCAAAGGCTAATGTTTCCCTTTTCATCTTTACAGAAGCTACTATCTTCATAATAATCCTTAGCTATTGCATTTAACTGACCATCATTAAAATTTAAAACAGGTAATTCTAGCTTCTTGTTTTTTGGCAAGTGATTATACAATCTAGCCTTGCCTAAAATTTGAGCAAACTGTCTTTCTGTTAGATGCTGCTCTTGTAGTGAGTGCATTTCAGATAGATGCTTGTCCATGTTGTAATTGGATAGAAGAGTCATTATCTGTTGTAATAATTCATCAATAGTAGAGGCTCTAATTTCAAGAGAAAAACCATCAGTAGAGATGCAAAGGTTTGTACAAACCCAATTCTTAAACCCTATGAAAACTTTAAATTTCTCCATTGACTTCTTGCTATACAAATTTTCTTGATTGTATGCCCTTACTCCTCCTACAGAAAGAGATAGGGTGTTTCCTGCTACAGTTTCTTGTATTGTGGGTATATCAATCATAAATGCCATTCTTTCATAGTATATGGTTTTTTCAATTTCTAGTAGCTCATTTGCTGGTTTTCTAATAGCTTCAGGGATTCTTCCTTTGATTGCATGAGAAACTCTAATTTGAGGTTCTGTTAATTGTTTTTGAGGAAAAATATGTGAAACACTAAACTGCATACTTTCAATAAAGTCTTGATGACTTATTGTTACCTCATTGTCTTTTGCAAAGACTGGAATTGTACAATTTTGCTTTAAATTGGAAAGGTTAACTTTATTAGTATTAGCTTCTATAAATGGGTTTGGAGAAATAATCCTACTCTCTTGCTCTATTATGTTAGGACTTTTATCTGATTTGACTATTTGTAGTTCCATTTTGATTAAAGTTATTTAAGTTAGATAATTGTTGATTTTTGATTTTGATCTGCTGTTGATTAAAATCATCATTCAGTAAATCTTTCCAAATTCCATACTTCTTATAAAGAGTATTCAATTCTTCATTAGTATTACATTGGTTGATTTTTTTTCTAGCAGCTACTATGTTTGTTCCTGAGTTACACCACTCTTTAATCTGGTTACCTACTCCTGAAGTGATTACAAATTCAGGCTTATCAGAGAATAATCCAGTCCTGTCCTTAGAGACTTTTGCAAAGTGTTTAATATCAACATCAAATACTACTGTAAACTCATAATCTAAATCATTCCTTTGTATAGCTTTCATTCCTACCTTTTCAGGAACCATTTTTCCATTCTTATTGTTTAGAACATAATCTTGCTTTACTCTCATTGTAGCAATGAAATGAGCATCAGATTGAAGAATCTTGTTAATGAATGTTTTTTGTCTTGGGGTTACTTTATTCCAGTTAGTAAAGCTATTACCTGGTAGTGATGCATGATATTCAATTAAGAAATCCCAACAATGAGAAATACTATCAATAATTATCACTTCCATTCCTGCTTTTAAACAGACATCTATAGCTTCCACATAAGATTCTGGGCTGTATGGTGGTTTTAATGAAAGTACATTGTATTCTCCTAAATGAGCATATAAATCTGCACTTCCATTCTCTGTATCTATAATAGCTACTTTGGAATAATTTCCATTTGTTAGTCCTTTAGCTATTAGCAAAGAACTGTATGTTTTTCCTGCTCCACTAGGAGCTTGTAATGCCATTTTAATCTTGGCATTTTTTCTTTCTGATTTTCTTAAATTCATAATATTAGATTTTAAATTTTTGCATAAAAAAACCTACTAATTTTCATTAGTAGGTTTGTGACAGTTTGTGTCCAAACTATATATATATATATAGGTTTTAGAATAGAAGTGTCATGGTTTTAAACAAATTCTTCAAACAGGTCATAATTCAAATATGCTTCTAGGTAATCATAATGAAGATTTAAGCCATTAACTCTTGTAGTGTTTTTTATTCCATTAAGTTTATGAACCTTTACACTTGAAGGCTCTCCATAGTAATTTGCTCTTCTATTAAAGTTAAATGTTTCTGTATCAAGAAAAGCATTTCTTAATACATTATAAACCTTAGAAATACTACTAAGTTGACTTTTAGGTATTCCAAAGGCATCTTTGTTTTTAATAAGCTTATCTTTTTCTCTAATAACATTTAATATAATTAGTGCTCTTTCAAGTATTGGTTCAAGAGAGGTTTTGTTGGGGATTGAGTCATATTTAGGATAAACAAATTCTTTATTTTCAAATAATTCACAAAATTCAATTTTAACATCACCTAACTGTTGATACAAATTTATTATTTCTGACTCCTCTTCATTCTTATATTCTCTAGCAGAATCAACAGAGTCATTTAAATAACTGTATTTATCATATTTCCTTATGTCTTTTTTATGATATGCTATAAAGATGATTATCCTCTTAATGATAGATGGAGGTAATACATTTCTTATTTCACCATCTAAGGAAAAAGTATATTTAAGCAATTGTGCTATAATTTCTTCCAGCAATAATTTATCTGATGTGCCAAAAAACATAAGCTCTAATGTTGAATTGTCATGACCATAGTCTACTTTATTATAACTATCTTCTAAAAATTTTAGAAGCTCTATTTCAAAGTCCTCTGTAGTAAAACCCTTAATAGGTTTAACTTGTGATATTTTGTTAAGTGTACAGTTTTGAAACTGGTCATTTAAAGCAGCCCATAAAATAAAGGGTGAAATTCTATGACCATAAAATAAATATTGGCTGTAAAAGAATTTTTCTCCTTTTTCTAATATCCACTCATCTATAGATGGATACCTTATAATTGGTCTTTGATTTACTCCTTCACATGCATTATTTTCAAATTGGCTTATTTCTTCATTTATAACTTCTCTCTTTTCATTGTAATAATATTCTAGTTTAGTTTTTTGTTCATTATAATCATGAACTTTCCCTGAATCTTTTAAATCAATTTTACTATGTTGTAAAAAAGGAACATTAAAACTTGAATAATCATCATTAATTAATTTATCTGGAGTAGCTATCAAGAGATGTATTTCCCCAACTCCTCTCATTCTTGCAATTGCTTGTGTTATTGAGATAGCTCCATTGGTAAATACACCAAAATCTCCATCAGAAATAAAGTCATTATTGATAGAGTATTTGGTTGGCATGATTATTATATAAACACCATCTTCAATGTCAATTCCTGTCTTAAAAGTTGTCCCAATGTTAATTTTTCCTTTTTCAAATTGTTTTTTTTTGTCAAACTTTTTATTCTTTTCACTTACACAACACTTTACCCTATCTAGTACTCCTTCATCTTTAAAAATTTGATTGAAATTAAATTCAGATTTCATATCTGTATAGAATAATGATTCTGCAAGACTTTTAGAGTAACATAAGATATTTAATTGTTCATCAGAATCAAGTGTTCTTTTTATTATAGGGTATAAATGATTTTTTAAAACTTCTGTCTTTTTAGAACTATAATGTTCAGGTGTCATTATAAGATTTAATTGAGCTCTATTATCTCTTTTCCTCTCTCTCTCACAATTCAATAATTTAACCTTGTTCTCTGTAAGTGAAGCTAAGCACTTAATAATTATTAGAGATGATTCACTATAAGTAGCACTTACATAAAAAAGTTTATGTATCAAGTTTTTAAACCTGAATAAGTGAAAGATATAGTTAGGTTTAAAATTGTGTACTCCTGCATGAATTTCATCAAAGAATAAAACAACCTTCTTATTTTGCTGATTACACCTTTCAATTAATCTATTTAGATATATCTTCTTTTTATAATATTGGTTAAAAGCATTATCCCCTGGATTACCTAAAAGCAAGTTAATAGTAATGATGTGCAGTTTGTTATGATGCAAAAGTGAAGGTTCATTTGAAGATGTGTTATTAACAGAGAAAGATTCCATTGAAGTAATACTTTCTCTGCTAATATTTTCTTCATCAACAAAATGGTCAACATATTTTTCAACTAATGACCTAAATGGTGCTGCTATTATTACTACATAATCATCATCTAAATATTGCTTTGCTATCTGATGAACTGCTACTGTCTTTCCTTGACCAACTCCTGAATTAATTACAATAGAGTTTACTTCATTGTAATTATCATTAGTTAAATAGTTTATTAGCTCTTCTGAAACATAACCATCATTACTAGCTTTAATTAGAATCTCTTCAACATCATAGTAAGGTTCTACATTTTCAGGATTAAAATCTTTAGAAGAATATTTTCTGTAATTAAAATCAGTTTCTAGAGCTGTGATATTATTAAAAGTTTCTGTCAATTTAGTTAGGTTTTTTATTCCCTTAAATTTAGTCTTTTTGAAAAACTTTTCATTTGCTCACTAACTTTTTTTGAACAATTTTACCATAACTATCTTGTGTTACACTCATTTTAGAATGCTCCAATAGCTCTGATACTATTTCCATAGTTACATTATTATACAACAAAACAGTAGTAGCAAAAGTCCTTCTAGCAAGATAATGGAAATATATTTTCATATATAATCATTTCTGTTGATTAAATTCTAACTCCAGTAGATTCAAGATAATGTCTTTTTAAATCTTCTAATGTACTTAATCCTATTAGAGGGTCAGTAAGTAACAACTGACCATTAAAATTAGTACAAACCAGCCATTTACCTAAAAAAGGAGTTAAAACATATCCACCTCTTTGAAAAAAAACTAAATTATTTTGCAATATTGAAGTAAAACCTAAACTCATTAAATCACTCAATTGTAACATACTTTATATATTTTTTAAATTAAATTTCTTAAATATATTAAATTCTAAAAAAACAATCTTTTTTTTAGCTGTAAGTATTATTTCATATGTTGTTTAAGCCTTATAATTTCCTCACTAACTTTACTCTTAACTACCTTGGCATAATGTTCTTGAGTTACAGTAATTTTAGAATGCCCTAATAACTCAGAAACAACCTCCATAGGAACACCATTTAAGAGCAATACAGTGGTTGCAAATGTTTTTCTAGCAATATGATGTGTTAACTTCTTTTCAATCCCTACAAGCTCTGCAATCTCCTTTAAATAGGAGTTGAACTTCTGATTAGAAATACTAGGAAGTACTACATCAGAACCTTCTTCTTTATACTTATCAAGAATAACCTCAGCTTGTGATAACAAAGGAATAGCTATTGGTTGTTTAGTTTTCTGCCTAATCATGTTAATCCATAAATTACCATCAAATCCAGTAGCAATATGATGAGCTCTTAAACTACTCATTTCTTGATATGCCAATCCTGTATAACAGCAGAAAACAAACATGTCTTTTATCTGTTGTAACCTCTTTTGAGCAAAGCTATGATTCATTAATTTATTTAATTCTACATCAGTTAAATACACAATTACTCCTTTGTATTTCTTGTTCTTATACAAGCTAAAAGGATTCTTCTGTAAGTAGTTTTCATCAATAGCAAATTGAATCATCTTTTTAACCCTTTGCATATTCCTGTAAATAGTTGCTTGTCTTAACTTCTTTTCTGTTTTCCAATAGTATTCTAAACCCTTGATAAACCTCAAATCCAATTGCTCTAGCTTTAAATCAGACTTCTTATACTTGCTTTTAATGAACTCAGCTACTTTACCCCTACTTTCTACATACCTGCTCCATGAAAGCTTGTTTAAGTCAATCCCAATTAGCTTTTTCATCTTCTCATTATGTAAGTCACAAGCTCCAAGAATTGTTATTTCATCCTTAGTGTCCTCTCCCATGAACTTCTTGTAAATGTCATCTACATCAAACTCATTGGGTAAAACTTGGAGCATTAAAAAAGCCTCATTAATCTTTTGACTAATAAGGCTTAATTGGGCATTAATGATGTTGTTTTCTACATTAGGTGGTTTAGCTTCTTGCTGAGAACTACTCCAATGCTCTGGATTTATAAATAATCCTGTTGAGAATATTCTCCTCTTCTTTTGATAGGTTATTCTACACCTTATAGGACATAGCCCTTTCTTATTTATCTTCACTTTATTAAGTAAAAACAGGATTGAAATTTTATAATTATTCATAATATTTTAGTTTTTAATTAATGGTGTACCCAAGAAGAAAATGGTGTACCAAAATGTGTACCCAAAAAAGGCATATTGTACTTAAATAATAGATTAGAAGATAAATTAAGGAATACTATAAAAAGCTTGTGAAGCACTACAAACTCTATAAACCAAAAAAAACCTATAGTTTCCTATAAGTTTTTTGTGGGTCATGAGGGATTCGAACCCCCGACCCCCTCGGTGTAAACGAGGTGCTCTGAACCAACTGAGCTAATGACCCTTCAATAAAACAATCAAGAACTAAGTGGGCAATAAGGGATTCGAACCCCTGACCCCCTCGGTGTAAACGAGGTGCTCTGAACCAACTGAGCTAATTGCCCTAGTAACTGATTGCGGGTGCAAATATAACATCTATTTTGAAGTCTACAACTATTTTTAGGTGAAATTTTTAAAGAATTTCTGCAACTACAAAAGTACTCCCTCCAACATAAATTACATCCTGAGGTCCAGCATTAGCTTTTGCAGAAATAAGCGCTTCATTAACAGACAAATACTCCTTCCCAACTAAGTCATATTTTTTTGCCTCTAAAAATAATTTATTAGATGACATCGCACGAGAAATCTTTGGAGCACAGAAGTAATACTGTGCATTTTTTGGTAATAATGGTAAAATGTCATTCAATTTTTTATCTGAAACCACTCCAAAAACAATATGCAAACCACGAGTCACCTCCCGAGACAATTGATCCATTGTTAATTTTAATCCCTCGGAATTGTGTGCAGTATCACAAATTATTTTGGGTTCACTTTGTAAAACTTGCCACCTACCTAACAACCCTGTATTGCGAACCACATTTAGTAAACCAGCAATAATATGTTCTTCAGAAATATTGAAGCTTTCTAACTTTTGAAGCACAGCTACAACTCCTTTACTATTATGAGATTGATAATTCCCTAATAAATCAGTAATATACACCTTTGAATATTCGTCATCTGCAAAAGATAAGCTTGCGTTAACCTCAGCAGCTCTTTCAATAAAAACATCTTTAACCTCCAATTGCGTCTCACTAATAACCACAGGCACATTCAACTTAATGATCCCCGCTTTCTCCCTAGCAATACTCTTTAAAGTATTCCCTAAAAAAGCAGTGTGATCAACACCTATGTTAGTAATTAACGAAACTTCCGGTGTAATAATATTGGTCGCATCAAGCCTACCTCCTAAACCCACCTCAATAATTGCAATATCAACTTTTTCTTTTGCAAAGTAATCAAATGCCATCCCAACAGTCATCTCGAAAAAAGATAGCGAGTTTACTTTAAAAAAAGATTGATGTTCTTTCACAAAATCAACAACGTTTGATTCAGGAATCAATTCACCATTAATTTTTATACGTTCTCTGAAATCCTTTAGATGAGGAGAGGTATATAATCCGACCTTATACCCAGCTTCTTGCAATACTGAAGCCAACATATGACTAGAAGAACCTTTTCCGTTAGTTCCTCCCACATGTATGCATTTAAATTTCTTGTGCGGATCACCAAGATAAGCAGCCAATATACTAATATTAGACAAATCAGCTTTATATGCCGATTTACCTACGTTTTGATAGGTCGGTAACTGATTGAACAACCATTCTAATGTTTCCGTATAATTCATTACTCTTATTATCAATTAGACACAAAAAATCATGAACACTCAAACTTATTATTATCTGCGTATTCATGACTTATATCTATTATTAAATATTTCTTATCGAAGGCTAAAATTATATATTATTTTACCAATTTGTTTTTCCGGAGCATTAGCAGCAGATTGCCATTTGGTTTTAAGCGCTGCTTCTTTCGCACGATTCAACAAACAAGTATCTGTAGTTGTACTCCCTTTAGCTCCTGGAGTTGCTTGAATAACTTTTCCTGTTCTATCAACTTTAATTGACACAACAACCCTCCCTTCTTGTCCACACGAATAAACTGGAGGTGGCCTCCTAACAGGCAATCTTCCTATCAAATTATAATTCCCACCTGAACCATTCCCAGGATTTGTATAGTAATCTGGGGCATTCGGATCACCATTTTCATTTCCTTTATCTCCTGCTTCGTCATCATCTCCCTCACTTCCACTCGCAGTACCATCAGCAGGTGGCCCATTCAATACACTTGACAACGCATCTTGAGTTGACTGATCTGGTTTTGGCGGAGCTGGCTCTTCTTTTGGAGTTTCTTTGGGCTCTTCTTTTGGAGTTTCTTTAGGAACTTCTTTTACAGGCGTAATCACAGGGACTTCTTCTACAGTTTCTTCCGTAATAACATCCTCAATAACTTCCTCCACAGGAGTTTCTACAATTTCCTCTACAGGCTCAACCACAGGCTCTTCAACCGGCTCATCAGGAACAACTTCCTCAACAGGTTGTGTCTTAATTTCCTCTAATGGTTGATCATCTCCTTTTCCAAAATCTGTTGTTCCGAAATTAACCTCCATACCATATTCTTCCGGAGGATCTTGATATTCAAATGCTGAATGAAAAAACATCCACAGGAAAAGAATAAAAACAGTCAGAAAAGTCAGTATCGCTGCCCTTTTTTCATTTTCATCTTTAAATAGTTTTTTCATAATTCAATATATTATTACTTAGACCTTACAGCTAAAGTAGATTTAATCTTATTTCTGTTTGCAATATCCATAACATACACAAAGTCTTTCAATTCAACAGTTTCCTCTGCTCGTAAAACGATACTTGGCTTCTCTAAATCACCAATCTTACCTAAAATATATGCTTCTAATTTATTTTTGGCAACTTTCTCGCTGTCTACATAATAATCCAAGTCCTTCGTAATACTTACTGATAGGCTCTTAGATTGCGTTGTTTTACCTCCTGATTTTGGCAATAACAAATCAATTGCATTTGCAGACACCAAAGTAGATGCTATCATAAAAAACACCAACAACAGAAATACAATATCTGTCATTGAGGACATGTTAAATTCAGGTGTAACTTTATTTCTTCCTCTTATATTCATAGTTTATAAAATTTTAAGCAGGTTCGTTTAATAAATCAAAGAACTCTAATGAATTCGCTTCCATTTTATAAATAATCTTATCTGTTTTAACAACCAAGTGGTTATATGCCATATATGCTACAATCCCTACTACTAACCCTGCAACAGTTGTTGTCATTGCAGTATACAACCCACCAGCAAGTGTTTTTATGTCAATATTTCCTCCTGAATTCGCAATCTCGAATATTGATATAATCATCCCAATAACCGTACCAAGGAAACCAATCATCGGTGCTACACCAGAAATGGTTGCTAACACACTTACGTTTTTCTCTAACTTATAAATCTCTAACCTACCTGCATTTTCAATTGCTGTATGAATATCTTCTAAAGGCTTCCCAATTCTAGAAATTCCTTTTTGAATTAATGCTGACACCGGAGATTTATCCTGAGCACATAATTGATTTGCAGCTTCAATTTTCCCATTAGTTACATGATCTTTTATTTGATTCATAAAGTTTACATCAACTTTTGAACCTTCTTTTATTGCTAACAAACGCTCAAAATAAATATATAAGGCTACAATAAGCAATACAACTAACATTCCAATTATAATCTGACCTCCCAGTCCTCCTTCATTAATTAAGTTAATAATAGATAATGTTTTTTTTTCTACTACTTCCCCTTCTAGGTTTTCAGCAACTTCTTGAATTGTTAGTGACATATGTTCTCTTTTTTTATGTGATTAATATTATACAAACGAAAATACAAATAGTAAATTGTATTTATCTTAAATTTTGTTAAAATAAAAAAGCCATTCACATGTGAATGGCTTTTTTATTTATATTACACTGAAACGAATCAATGCAATGATAGTTTCATTTGTTAAGCACCTACCAATCCTCTAACAAAGATAAAAGTTAAAGACCCTACAACAAATCCTATAAAAGCTAACCATGTTATATTTTTAAAATACCAGAAAAAAGAAATTTTCTCCATACCCATTGCCACAACTCCAGCTGCAGACCCAATAATTAACATACTACCTCCTGTACCTGCAGAGAATGCGATAAAGTGCCATAATGGATCATTCAATTCATTTTGAAACATCCCTAAACTAGCTGCTACTAAAGGCACATTATCAATAACTGCTGAACCAATACCTAACAACATTACTACTACATCAGAATTTGGTATAGTCGTATTTAAATTTTCTGCAAAATGAAATAACATCCCTAAACTTTCTAATGCCGCTACCGCCATTAATATTCCAAAGAAAAATAACACACTTGGCATCTCTATTTTAGACAATGACTTATGTACCGGACTATGGTGACCAGTATCTTCAGCATGATCTCCTAATGTAGATATCTTGAATTGCTTTGTACTAAATATTTCAGCAAACGCACATACAACACCTAATGACAACATCATACCAACATATGGAGGCAAATGTGTAATTGTTTTAAATAATGGAACAAATAAAATCATCCCCAACCCTAAATATAACATAACTGAACTATATGTAGTATCATGAATTTCAGCAGGATTCACCACGATTTCTTCTTCTAAATCGCCTTTAAACGGCTTTGTTAAAGAAGCTATAAAAGTAGGAACAGCCATACACACTAATGAAGGAACCATTAAATATGTTATTAACATATCTGTAGTTACCTTATTACCTATCCAAAGCATAGTAGTTGTAACATCACCAATTGGAGACCATGCTCCACCAGCGTTTGCTGCAACAATAATCATACCCGCGAACCAAATACGAGTCTCTTTTTTATTAATTATTTTCTGTAAGATTGTTATTAAAACAATAGTTGCAGTTAAGTTATCAATAATTGCAGAAAGTATAAATGCTAAGAAAGCAAATATCCATAATAGTCTTTTCTTATTCTTAGTTTTAATGTAACTTTTAAAGGTAGAGAACCCATCAAAATAATCAATAATCTCCACAATAGTCATTGCCCCAAGTAAGAAAAATAATATTTCAGCTGTTTTACCTAAATGATGAAGAAGCGTTTCTTCCATTAAGTGCAATTTTGCCTCATGACCTAAAGCACCAAATGACTCAAGAAGCTTATGTTGTCCTGAATCAAACCAATATTGAAAGTCATCAATCCCAAAAGCAACTGCTGCCCAACACACAGCCATCATAACTACAGCTGGTATTAGCTTATCAATTTTTAAGTTATGTTCTAGTGTAATTGCTAAATACCCTAATACGAATATTACTACTATAAATATCTCCATTTTATTCTATCTTAATTTATTTTTTAACCTATTTACACTAACTGCTTTAATGCTATTTCAAATGCTGTTTTACAGATTTCTGTTTTGCTACTATTATTACCATGCGTTTTAGTTAACGCATTTTTTATAATATTTGAAGTATCATCAAATATTGACTTATCTAACATTGGCTGCTCAACTCTTGCTTCCATTAAATAAGCAAAAACTCTAGCGATACCACAGTTAGAAATAAAATCCGGCAACAAACTTAAATGCTGATCCGTATATTCCATTATTGGGCCAAAGAAAATTTCTTTATCAGCAAAAGGAACATTTGCTCCAGGAGAAATCACCTCTAATCCAGCATCAATCATTTTTTGAACTTGATCTTGAGAAACTAACCTTGATGCTGCTGCCGGAACAAATATTTCAGCTGGTAAACCCCATATTTTATCATTAATCTCATCAAAAGAAATCATTTTTTCTGACACCAATTTGTTTCCATCCTTGTTCAAAAATAAAGCTCTCATTTCTTCCATTGAAAATCCTTCTTCATTTATTAATCCACCTTCTCTATCAATAATACCAACAACTTTAGCCCCCAATTGAGTTAAATAATATGCTGCGGCAGAACCAACGTTTCCAAATCCTTGTACAATTGCTCTTTTACCAACAACTGAGCCTCCATAAATATTATAATAATGTTTCACTGCTTCAGCAACACCATAACCAGTTAACATATCTGCCACAGTATACTTACGTGATAGATCTGGTGAAAAAGTTTCATCCTCAATAACTTTGATAACTCCTTGGCGTAACTGACCAATTCTATTTATTTTTTCTGCTTCAGTAGGTTTAAAATGACCATTAAATATTCCTTCTTGAGGATGCCAAACACCACAATTTTCTGTAATTGGAATTACATCCTTGTCAGCATCTACATTTAAATCACCACCTGTTCCATAGTAATGTTTTAATAACGGTGTTACTGCTTTGTACCAACGTTCTAACACCCCTCTTTTTCTTGGGTCATTAGGATCAAAGTTAATCCCTGATTTTGCACCACCTATAGCTGGTCCTGAAACTGTGAATTTCACTTCCATCGTTTTTGCTAAAGACAATACTTCATTTTTATTTAACCCTTTACGCATTCTAGTACCACCACCGGCAGCACCACCACGTAAAGAATTAATTACTGTCCACCCTTCAGCATCTGTAACTTGATCTTTCCAATGGAAAACTATTTCTGGTTGTTTTTCTTCGTATTTTTTTAATAATTCTTTCATCTATAATTTCTTTAACTTTTAATGTAAAATTGAATTGTCGATTCTCTTTATTTGACTAGTCCTGATGTCTTAATTTTATATCTATCCCCTAAGGGAGTTAAAGCTGTTCCATTTATGAAGTTTTTTTTTTAAAATAAACGCCAAATATAACAAACTAAAACGACTTCTTAAATAAGAAACGTATTTCCCGAAGAATGATTCTCTTTAGCACCTGTTACAGAAGCCAATACATTAATATCTTTTCTTAATTTTAATACTCCTAAAAAACCAAAAATAAGTGCTTCTTTGTATTCTATTAATTCTGTGTTAGGAATATTTATCTTCACAGATGAATACACTTTAATCCGCTCCATTAAAAACACATTATAAACTCCACCACCTGTAAATAAGGCTGTTGAATTTTCTCCAATCAATACCTTTCCTATTTGGATTGCAGCATGCTCAATAAAAGTTCGCAATACATCTCTTATGGATAATTCATAAGAATCAATTAAAGGAATGATTATAGACTTTACCCATTCTAACCCTAATGATTTCGGTGACTTTTTTTCATAAAACGAGAGTGCATTTAATTTATTTAGCAATGTTTCATCAATATTACCTGTTTTAGCAATATTCCCTCCATCATCATAAGGAACACCTGTTTTTTGTATGTAATGATTTAGCACAATGTTTACTGGACAAATATCATATGCAACTCGTTTATTATTTAACGCAGTAGAAATATTAGAAAAACCACCTAAATTTACACAATAGGTATAATCAGAAAACAACAATTGATCACCAATAGGCACTAAAGGTGCTCCTTGCCCCCCTAATAACACATCTTGAACTCGAAAATCACACACTACATTTTGATTTATTAGCTGAGACAACTCTTTTAAATTCCCTATTTGTAGCGTTAGTTTATTTTCTGGCTGATGTAAAATCGTATGTCCGTGTGAACATACTGCATCAATAGTATTCAATTCATGTTTCTTAACAAAACCATTAATTATTTCAGCCAATAGTTTTGTGTATGATAGATTTAATTCATCTAACTGAATACTAGAATAATTGATCCCTCCTCTAAGTTCAGCTTCCCAAACAGCATCATAAGCAACCGTTTCTGCATAGATAATTTTATAAGTCCATTTTTTATCTTTCTTAAAATGAATATACGCTAAATCAACACCGTCTAAAGAGGTCCCAGACATTACCCCAACCACATAATATTCTTGTTTTTCCATAACACAAAACTATAATCCTTATTAAACGTACAAATATAAAAATTATGGATTAGTCCTTTTTAAAAAGCATCAAATAGATTCCTTTACATAAGGATTAAATAATTCGCATTAAAACAGTATATTTGGACTTTCTTTTTAAAAAATTCACAATAAAAACACACATAATGGACTTTAATCTTACAGAAGAGCACATAATGATTCGTGATGCCGCAAGAGACTTTGCTCAAACTGAATTATTACCAGGAGTTATCGAAAGAGATAACAAACAAGAATTCCCACAGGAGTTAGTTAAGAAAATGGGGGATTTAGGTTTCTTGGGAATTATGGTAGATCCTAAATATGGAGGAAGCGGAATGGACGCTATTTCTTATGTGTTAATCATGGAAGAATTATCAAAAATTGATGCTTCTGCCTCTGTTATGGTTTCTGTAAACAATTCATTAGTATGTTATGGATTGGAAGCTTATGCCACTGAAGTTCAAAAAGAAAAATACTTAACAAAATTAGCTACTGGTGAATACTTAGGGGCATTTTGTTTATCAGAACCTGAAGCTGGATCTGATGCAACTTCACAAAGTACAACAGCTATTGACAAAGGAGATCATTACCTTTTAAACGGAACAAAAAACTGGATTACAAGTGGTGGTCGTGCTGATGTGTATTTGGTTATAGCACAAACTGATCGTGAAAAAGGACATAGAGGTATTAATGCTTTTATTGTTGAAAAAGGAATGGAAGGTTTTCATGTTGGACCAAAAGAAGACAAATTAGGAATTAGAGGTTCTGATACACATACGCTACAATTTAATGATGTAAAAGTCCCTAAAGAAAATAGAATTGGTGAGGATGGATTTGGATTCAAATTCGCTATGAAAACTTTAGCTGGTGGACGTATTGGGATTGCTTCTCAAGCATTAGGGATTGCTTCTGGAGCTTATGAATTAGCATTAAAATACTCTAAAGAGCGTAAAGCTTTTGGTACTGAGATCTGTAATCACCAAGCAATTGCTTTTAAATTAGCTGATATGGCTACTGAAATTGAAGCTGCTCGTATGTTAGTTATGAAAGCTGCTTGGGACAAAGACCAAGGAAACAACTACGACATGTCTAGCGCAATGGCAAAACTATATGCTTCACAAGTAGCTATGACACATACTGTTGAAGCAGTACAAATACATGGTGGTAACGGTTTTGTAAAAGAATACCACGTAGAACGCTTAATGCGTGATGCAAAAATCACTCAGATATACGAAGGAACTTCTGAAATTCAGAAAATTGTAATTTCAAGAGGGATCATAAAAGGATAATATCTTATTACTTATTGATATAAAAAAAGACCGCAATTAAGCGGTCTTTTTTATATCATAACTTTTATTTTTTATTGAAAAATCAAACTCCCAGTATACAACACCTCAACATCAACTACAGGAGGTTGATTTACCGCTATTAAATCGCCTGTACTAACCAATAGTCCTTCCAATACATTTTGTGGATTCACAATAATATTATTTGTTCCTCTATGAAACACATTTACCTCATTCGCTATTAAACTAGCCCCATTAAACACTCCATCACCAGCAGCAAAATTTACATTTAGATTATCGGTAACCCCACTTATATTGAACGTCGTTAAATTATTCCCTACTACCCTGATACTTTGCGAATTTAATTCCAAATTAATTGTTCCGACAGCTATAACAGACGAATCATGATAATCTTCTGACAAAACATCAATATCTATATAATTCAATACCCCATCTGAACTAATAGTAAACTGCGTGGAACTTATTATTTCTGTAATATTTGGCGACGTTACATATACTTTAGTCACATTATAATCACGTACATAATTACATGTATTATTATCTGTCAAAACTAATTGATTACCATTAACTACTGCAGACACATCGTTTAATAAATTGTCCCCCGTTTCAATCACTACTTTTTGTATTGCTCCTTCTTTTAAAATTAACTCAACATCTCTATTTACTTTAATTCTAGTGAAGTTTGACACTTCTATTTCTTGTGTGACAATAGCTCCAGTTTTTTGAAAACAATCATTAGCATTATCACATGATAGTAATAAAATTCCTATAAAAATTAATATTATTTTTTCCATCTTAGCTATTTATAACCTAATTCCTACTCCAAATTCCAAAGCTTCAGCGGCAGCTCCATGGGCTTTTAATGTTGCAGAACCGAAAAAACGTTTCCCAAAATATCGCTTCAACCCGATTCGCTCGTAAATACGTATTTCAAATTCGTAAGGATAATACACATAGTACCCAAACTGGGTGATTAACGACATTTTATTTATAAATAATTCATGACCAATAAAAACACCAACTCTTTTATAATCTGTATCTGGGTCTACCTTGTTTTCTGAATAAGCTATTGAATTAAACTTTATCTCTTCTTTTAAAAAATTAGAAAAAAATGCATCAACTCCTATTTGAATCGCACTTACATTTCCTACCCGTTTATCAGCATAAAAAGATGCAATATAAAATGGATATTGTTTTGTACCAATCACATCACCTTGATTCACCCCTCCTCTGAAAGCAATGTTATAACGAATTTTATCTCTAACACGTAAAGAATCTTTTTCCCTATGAACATAATTGTATTCCGTTTCCTTGTTTAGATTATAAGTGACACCAATATTTGCTGATATTGTGTTTATACTAGTATTAGGCGCTTTGATGTTTGCATTTGAATAATGGGTTAACGTAAAACCTGTTTGAATACCGAAACGTGATTTAAACAAACGTTCCTTTTTATAATTCAACATCATATAAGTACTGCTCAATAATCTGGTTCCAAAAGCTACATTTCTGTTATTCGATTTTCTATCATAAGGATTAGTTGCATAAGCAATTCCTTGCCCCATTCTGAACATCACATTTCGTTTTAAGAAATAAAAATTATAATGTGCATACAGCGAATAATTTTCTCCTAAATATTCATTTTTGAAATCTTGATATAAAAATGACACCCCAACATCTGGGTAATTAAATCGTTGTTCCCATTTTTGTTTTCCAAAGGTTTTTCTATTCCAACTTACCAATACACCTTCAGGGTGACCTGTAATTAAATGTAAAATATTAGAGTTATGGTTTGCAATAACTCCATACATGTAATTTACATCAATAGTAGAAACCTGTGCGTCTTTTTCTTCTTGTGAAAAAGAAAGTAAACAAAAACATAATAATAAAAGTGTAACTATTTTTATTTTCATCCCACCGATGGGTTTAACTCCCTAGATACACTTTAAACGGAACGTATTTTTACTAAATTCCATTTCCTGTATGTTTTAATTAAGGGCATTGATTTATATCAGCGCAAATATAACCAATTAAACCATTTAACAATTAACAGCATCAACAAGCAAATAGCTCTATCACAATCATATATAAAACATTGTCTTTTCAAAATCTAGATTTAGTAGCTTTTTTATCAATATTTTATGTATTTTCGCGCCCAGATTTAGGAGAACATTTTATTAAAAACTTCGTTCTTCTTTTAGAGTTAAAAATATTATTAATTGGATTTACAATCCGAGTTTCACCCCAAATAGTGAAATAAAAAACAAAAATAGCTATGAACGCAGCACTTAAAAGAACATTTGACGTTTTAATAGAAATTCCAAAAGGAAGTAGAAACAAATACGAATACGATTTTGATTTAGGAAAAATACGTTTTGACAGAATGTTATTTTCTTCAATGATGTATCCTGCTGATTACGGTTTTATCCCTGAAACATTAGCATTAGATGGTGACCCATTAGATGTATTAGTATTAGGAAATGAACCAACATTTCCAATGTGTGTTATGGAAGTTAAGCCAATCGGTGTTTTCCATATGGCAGATGAAAAAGGGCCAGATGAAAAAGTTATCTGTGTACCTGTTTCTGATCCTATCTGGAATAACTTAAATGATTTATCAGATTTGAATCCACACTTAGTTAAAGAAATCACTCACTTCTTCCAAGTTTATAAAGATCTTGAAAAGAAGCAAGTTGATATTGGTGGATGGGGAGATGCTCAAGAAGCATACGACATTTTAGACAAGTGTATTGAGCGTTACGAAACTAGCGAACACAAAACAAACGGAGACTTTACTATCTAGTATTTTCCATAATATATTTAAAAGGCGATATTCATTTGAGTATCGCCTTTTTTGTTATCTCATTGATTTTTAATACTTTTAGAAGAACTAATCTTTTAAAAACTATACTAACATATGGAATCAATGATGATTTACATGCCAATTGCTGCAGCAGTTATTGGCCTAATCTACATGTTTATTAAAAAAGCATGGGTTATGAAACAAGATGCTGGGGATGGCAAAATGAAAGAAATTTCTGACCACATCTATGAAGGAGCATTAGCTTTCTTAAACGCTGAATACAGACTATTAGCTGTTTTTGTTATAATCGTAAGTGTGCTACTCGCTTTAGTATCATATATAATACCAACCACACACTGGCTAATCGTAATAGCCTTTATTTTAGGAGCAATATTCTCTGCCTTAGCTGGTAATATGGGAATGAAAATAGCTACTAAAACTAATGTTCGAACAACACAAGCTGCCCGCACTAGTTTACCAAATGCATTAAAAGTCTCTTTTGGGGGCGGAACTGTAATGGGACTTGGTGTTGCAGGATTAGCAGTTCTTGGTTTAACTACATTTTTTATTTTCTTCTATCATTATTTTATGGGAGGAATATGGACGACAGTAGATGATATGACTATTGTTTTAGAAACACTTGCAGGGTTCTCCTTAGGAGCAGAATCAATCGCTCTATTTGCTCGTGTTGGAGGTGGAATATACACCAAAGCAGCTGATGTTGGCGCTGACTTAGTTGGTAAAGTTGAAGCAGGAATACCTGAAGACGACCCTAGAAACCCGGCAACAATTGCTGATAATGTAGGGGATAACGTTGGAGATGTAGCAGGAATGGGAGCCGATTTATTCGGGTCATATGTTGCAACAGTATTAGCCGCTATGGTTTTAGGAAATTATATTATTCGAGATATGGGTGGAAGTATTTCTGATGCCTTTGGAGGGATTGGACCAATCTTATTACCAATGGCTATCGCCGGAGCTGGTATTATTATTTCATTAATAGGGACTATGCTTGTAAAAATCAACAATAATGACGCTAAAGAATCTCAAGTAATGAGAGCATTAAATATTGGGAATTGGGTTTCAATTTTTCTAGTTGCCATATTATGTTTTGTATTTGTAAAATGGATGCTTCCAGAAACTATGCAAATGAGTTTCTTCGGAGAAGGATTACAAGACATTTCATCAATGCGAGTATTTTATGCAACATTAGTTGGACTATTTGTCGGTGGTGTTATATCTTCAATTACAGAATATTACACAGGATTGGGTAAAAAACCAATCTTAGAAATTGTACAAAAATCTAGTACAGGAGCGGGAACTAATATTATTGCTGGTTTAGCTACTGGAATGATTTCTACTTTTCCATCTGTACTTTTATTTGCTGCGGCAATATGGACTTCTTATGCTTTGGCTGGTTTTTATGGTGTTGCACTTGCCGCTTCTGCAATGATGGCTACAACTGCAATGCAATTAGCAATTGACGCCTTTGGACCTATAGCTGATAATGCAGGTGGTATTGCCGAAATGAGTGAACAAGATTCGATTGTGAGAGAACGTACTGATATTTTAGATGCTGTAGGAAATACTACTGCAGCAACTGGAAAAGGGTTTGCAATTGCCTCTGCTGCATTAACATCTTTAGCCCTATTTGCAGCCTATGTAACCTTTACAGGAATTGATGGAATAAATATTTTTAAAGCACCCGTGCTAGCAATGCTGTTTGTTGGAGGAATGGTCCCTGTAGTTTTTTCTGCCTTAGCGATGAATGCTGTTGGTAAAGCTGCCATGGAAATGGTGTATGAAGTTAGACGACAGTTTAAAGAAATCCCTGGGATTATGGAAGGAACCGGAAAACCTGAATACGACAAATGTGTTGCGATATCTACTAAAGCTTCTCTAAAAGAAATGGTGTTACCAGGATTATTAACTATTGGATTTCCTCTGTTAATTGCCTTTGTTCCACTTTTATTCGGAATGGATAAAATGGCTGTTGCTGAAATGCTCGGTGGTTATATGGCTGGTGTAACTGTTAGTGGTGTGCTATGGGCTATCTTTCAAAACAATGCTGGTGGAGCATGGGATAATGCTAAAAAATCTTTTGAAGCTGGAGTAGAAATCAATGGTGAAATGACTTATAAAGGTTCTGATGCGCATAAAGCTGCAGTTACTGGCGATACCGTTGGTGATCCTTTTAAAGATACTTCAGGACCATCTATGAATATTTTAATCAAACTAACTTGCTTAATTGGATTGGTTATTGCACCAATTTTAGGAGGGCACTCAGCTACTTCTCATAACACTATCACTAACAGTATTCAAAAAGAAATTAAAATAGAGTTCACAGAGAATGGAAGTGATGACTCTTCAGCAACGATAATTACTATAACAACTGAAAATGGAATTTCTAAAACACAAAAGGAATCAATTATTGGTGATTCGGAAACAATTAAAAAGAGAATCTCCGAAATTAAAAATGAATAACAAACTCTTTTTATAGCAACAAAAAAGCCAGCTTTAAGCTGGCTTTTTAATTAAGTTTTTTTCTACTAAAACAGTCCGTTTATTTCAGCGTCAATTTTATTTATGATGCTACCTAAATCTTCTGGATTATCTACAAAGTTTAAATCGTCAACATCAACCACTAACAACTTTCCTTTATAATCGTGCACCCAAGCCTCATAGCGTTCATTTAATCTACTTAAATACTCTATACTTATCGAATTTTCATACTCTCTTCCTCTTTTATGAATTTGACCTACCAAGTTAGGAATTGAACTTCTTAAATAAATCAATAAATCTGGCCCTTGAACCAAAGATTCCATTAAATCAAATAAGGCTCTATAATTTTCAAAATCTCTATTAGTCATTAACCCCATAGAGTGCAGGTTGGGCGCAAAAATATGCGCATCTTCATAGATAGTTCTATCCTGAATAATTTCTTTACCACTTTCTCTTATCTGTAATACTTGACTAAATCTAGAATTTAAAAAATAAACTTGCAGATTAAAAGACCAGCGCTCCATTTTGTTATAAAAATCATCCAAATACGGATTATCTACAACATCTTCATATTGAGCTTCCCAATTATAATGTTTAGCCAACAACTCCGTAAGTGTTGTTTTTCCTGCCCCAATATTCCCTGCAATTGCTACATGCATACTTATTCGTTTTTTAAGTTAATCAAGAAAGAAATCAACCTCTTTCCGTCGTAAATATACAAGGTTTCGTTTATTACTGAAAAATCTTTGACTGTAATTTGTGCCAACTCAATTATTTTGGGTGTTTTCGCATCAACAGAAAAGGCATACAGTTGCTCATCCTTCTTTAAAATGAAATAATCTTTATAATATATTACATCTTCAAATTCATGTAAAACATAGCTATTCAATAGGTTTCCGTAGATATTATACTGCAAAAGTTTTGATTTAGTAAGTACCCAACAAAAATTATAATTACTATAAAATGAAACTGGAATTTCATCAATTGAAAGTGTGGTTAACTCAATAACATCTTGCTGAGGATTGTACACTTGAACTTGTTGTGTATCAGCATTAAAAACCCATAGTCGCTTATTGCTTGCGGATGCAACAAAAATATTTGTACTAAATGTATTAGAACTATTGAAATCAATTTTACTGATTTCTCCTAATTTCTTATCCAACCTGACAACAGTATTAAAGTCTTTATAAAATAACGTCGTTTCTAAAGAATTCAATACATCTACTGAACTAACGCTTCCTAGAAGTCTATTTTGATATGAATATAATTCTTCACCTACTTTTTTATAAAGCACTTCATTTTTTACATAAAACAGTTCGTCAAACATATTTACACCAATAAAATTATCAGCATCCAATTTGATTGTTTCTTTAAGTGTTATTTCAATTTCTTCTTGTGCTCTACTAAAGGAAAAAGAAATCAAAAGTAAAATGTATAGTTTATTTTTCACAAGTGTTTAATATGCGCAACAAATTACAACAATGTAATGAGTTAGCAAATTAACTTATAACCAAAGCCACGAACATTTACAATTTGTATGGTATCATCCTGCTTTAACTTCTTACGTAGCTTGGTGATAAATACATCCATACTACGTGCGTTAAAAAAATCATCATCACCCCAAAGTTCTTTGAGTACTTTTGAGCGGTCTAACACTTGGTTCTTGTTTTGCAACAAATGATGTAATAAATGCGCTTCACGATGTGTAAGCTTCACTTTTTCTTCTGTTAAATATTGCAAGGTCTGCTTAGGGAAATCAAAATTATAATCTCCTATTTCAGACAATGTAATAGTTTTTTGAACTTTTGAGCGATTCAATAAATTATTTATCCTAACAATTAGCTCTTCCATGCTAAATGGTTTTTTTAAATAATCGTTTCCACCAATACTAAATCCTTCTACCACATCTTTAGTTTGCGATTTTGCGGTTAAAAATATAATTGGGGTTGCATCATTTTCTAAACGAATTTCCTTTGCTAAAGTAAACCCATCTTTTTTAGGCATCATTACATCTAGTACTAATATATCTATGGCGACTTTTTTATATATTTCATAAGCTTCTTCGCCATTATCCGCTAAAAAAACTTTAAAGTTCCTAGTCTCTAAACTTTCTTTTATAATTTGCCCCAATGAAGGCTCATCCTCTGCTAATAATACATTGATTACTTTATTCATTTGGAAGCGCTATTTTAAAAATGGTATTATTTTTATTCAATTCCAATTGAATGGTACCATTATGTTTTTCAATTATTTTCTTGGTATAATATAAGCCTATCCCAAACCCTTTTACGTCATGAACGTTTCCTTTTGGAACCCTATAAAACTGCTCGAACAACTTTTCTTTGTACTGTTTTTCAAGGCCTGTACCATCATCAATAACGTTAATAATTATATTTTTAGCTTCGCTTTTTAATTCTATTGAAATGTTATTCCCTCCATATTTAACGGCATTATCTATTAAATTATTGATTGCGTTTTCAAAATGAAATACATCAATACCTAAATACACATCTTCTGAAAAAGCAATGAGTTTTAATTCCTTTACTGAACTAGTAACTTGAAACTTTTCTACAATAGCATTTAGTAGTTCGGAGATATTTACTTTTTCTTTATTTAACACCAAATTATCACTATCCAATGTTGCTGTTTCTAGTAATTTTTCAACCATAACATTCAATTTTGACAACTGATTCGTGGACATATCAAGATATCGATTAGTACGATCGTCATGCTCTACTTCATTAAAGTTCTTAATACTTTCCAAAGCAACACTTATAGTCGCTATTGGCGTTTTAAACTCATGAGTAATATTACTTATCAGATCGTTTTTTACTTCAGCTAATTGTTTTTGATGTTTTATTATTTTTAGTAGATAAAACAAACAAGATATAACTGCAAGCACTAATAATGTAGAAATAAGAATTCCAACAAAAATCCGTTTTAGTATTGTTCTAGTTACATTAGTAAAATGCATCTTTAATTTACTATCGTGTGGTAAAAATGACGATTTAGATTCTACTGTTAACTCAGAATCATTATTAATTTTAGAATTCGTCTCCTTAATTTCTTCAAACCTATCTACTATTAAAAGGTTGTAATCAACAACTATGTCTTTACGCTTCAACTCATCTTCTAATAAGTCATTAATACGTTTGATATTAATTGTATCATTTGATAAACGCAACATTACCTTTGCTGTTAACAACTCAAAATCTTTTTTATTTAAAGAATCTAATCCTGTAGATTTTATTGCTTTCAATATTTTTTTATCCCCTATCCATTCTTCAGTAGTTATTATCCCTTTATCATCAGTAATTAACACTGTATCTTTATCTACTGTTTGAAATATTGCTACATGTTCTATTTCTTTAATAATAATAGAGTCAAGAATAGTATCTTTTTGTTTGGTATTAATATCCTGAAACAAATGATCATAAATTGTATCTCCATCTACTACTATATTCTCATTAACCTCTCCTTCATTAAAGCTGAACTTATACGTAGTGTTCTCTGCTAACTTTGTATAATACTCATCTACTGCATTATCCAAACTAATCTGAACTTCATTAGTCAGTTGTTTCTTATTGGTTAAATAATTTTTATAATTCCAATACGCTTGAATACCAATAGTTGTAAGTATTACTACTATAATAATATTTAAAATCCATTTATATTTTAAATCATTCATACTTCAAAAGTAATAGTTAAATAGTTTTTAAACCAATCACTTAACACTCGTTAACACAAGTTAACTATAAAAATTTATTTTGCTTAGCATCTTTGCAGGATCAATAATTAAAAAACGATCAAAATGAAAAACACAGTTACATTACTTTTAGTAGTAATATTCGCAGGTTCCTTAACCGCACAAAACTTTCAAGGAAAGGCAACTTACAAGTCTAAGAGAAAAATAGATATCAAACTAGACAGTACTCAAGTAGACACTGGTATGCATAAGAAAATGATGGAAATGCTGAAAAAGCAATTTGAAAAAACATTTGTCTTAACTTTTGATAAAAATGAATCTGTTTATAAAGAAGATGAAAAACTTGAAAAACCACAAGGACCAAGTAATATGGAAATGGTAATGATTAATACTGGTGGTTCAGATATTCTATATAAAAACACAAAAGAAAATAGGTTTACCAATCAAAACGATGTCTTTGGAAAAATATTTTTAATAAAAGATAATCTTGAAAAACTAGATTGGAAACTAGGTAGTGAAACAAAAAACATTGGAGAATACACCTGTTACAAAGCTACATTCAAGCGAGAAATTGAAGTATTTGAAAGTGGTATTAGTGTTAATGGGGATAAAGATTTAGACCCAACAAAAAACAGAGCTCCAAAAATGAAAGAAATTACCATCACGGCTTGGTACACACCAAAAATACCTGTGAATAACGGACCAGGAAATTACCATGGTTTACCAGGATTAATACTAGAGGTTAATGATGGAACCGAAACAGTAATCTGCAGTAGAATTGTTATGAATCCTAAAAATAATGTTGCTTTAAAAGAACCCAGCAAAGGAAAGATTGTTACACAAGAAAAGTTTGAAACCATTATTGAAAAGAAAATGAAAGAAATGGAGGAAAGACGAAGTTTCAATAGCAATGACGGAGAAAACATTGAAATCATAATAGGAGGATAGTTTCTTTAACAAAATTTTAACTTTTCGTAAATTAAACCTTTGATCAAAAAGATGTTCTAACACCGTAACATAAAACGAAATGAATCGTCTTATTAGGATACCTTTAAAATTGATCAAAATGAAACTTATTGTAACTACTTTTTTAGCTTTATTTTCAGCAACATTATTTGCTCAAGATTTTCAAGGACAAGCAACTTACCAATCTAAAACATCTGTTGATGTAGATAAATGGGGAGGTGGAAACATGTCGCCTGAAAGAAAGAAAATGATGGCTGAACGAATGAAAAGCATGTTTGAAAAAACATATGAACTAACATTCAATAAAACTGAGTCGGTATACAAAGAAGAGGAAAAATTATCAGCACCTGGGCAAGGAGGTAATAAATGGGGAGGAATGATGAGCAGCTTTACACCAGGAAAGCAATACAAGAACATTAAAGATCAGTTAGTATTACAAGATCAAGAATTTTTTGGGAAGCAATTTTTAATAAAAGATTCCTTACCAAAGTTAACTTGGAAAATGGAAAGTGAAACAAAGCAAATTGGTCAATATCTGTGTTTTAAAGCCACTACAGTAAAGAAAGTTGATGAAATGGACTGGAGAAGCATGCGTAGAAGAGGCAAGAAAAAAGATGATAACGAAAAAGCTAAAGACTCTACTGAAACAAGTAACGATCCGATGAAGGAAATAGAAATCCCTAAAGAAACTATAGTAACTGCATGGTATACAATGCAAATTCCTGTGAGTCAAGGTCCGGGAGAATACACAGGATTACCAGGATTAATTTTAGAAGTAAATGCTGATAAAACTACCATTTTATGCACAAAAATAGTCCTAAATCCAAACGAGAAAAAGGAGATTAAAGCGCCTTCTAAAGGTAAAGAAGTTACCAGAAAAGAATACAACGACATAGTAAAAAAGAAAATGGAAGAAATGAGAGAAATGTACGGTGGTCATGGCGGAAGAGGTCATTAACCCACTAATGGGCTTTAACACAAAAACCTACCTCAATCGAGAAATGATATTGGTTAATTCACACATCGTTCACTTGTACAGAGGACATTGATTTCAATACAACAAAAACTAATTCAAACAACATTAATGAAACATTTATTAACAGCGCTACTACTAATAGTAGCTAGTTATTCCTTTGCTCAAATTAAAGTAGAAGGAATCGTGAAAGATAGTATTGGAACACCCTTAGATCTAGCAAATGTTATTGCTATAAACCAAGATACCAAAGCGTTAGATTCATATGGAATTACTAATGACAACGGTAAATACAAATTAAATCTAAAGAAAAACACAGTCTATAAACTTCAAGTAAGTTATATCGGAATGAAGAGCTTTGAAGAAATCATTACTACAAACGAAAGTAATATTACAAAAAGCTTTAACCTTATTGAAGACAATACACTTGACACAGTAGAGCTAACTTATGAAATGCCTGTTACTATAAAAGGAGACACCTTAATATATAATGCAGATTCGTTTAAAAACGGAACAGAACGTAAATTGGAAGATGTTCTAAAAAAACTACCTGGAGTAGAAATTAATGATGATGGACAAATAGAAGTTGAAGGAAAAGTTGTCAGTAAATTAATGGTAGAAGGGAAAGATTTTTTTGATGGTGATTCAAAACTAGCAACAAAAAACATTCCTGCTAATGCTGTTGATAAAATTGAAGTATTAAGAAACCACGCAGATGTTGGGCAATTAAGTGGCGTTCAAAACAACCAAGATAATATTGCCATAAATATCAAACTAAAAGAAGGCAAAAAGAACTTTTGGTTTGGTACGATAACTGCTGGTGGTGGAGTATCTGGAGATGATGAGTTATATTTGGCACAACCTAAACTATTTTATTATAGTCCAGAATACAGTGTGAATTTTATTGGCGATTTAAATAATATTGGTGAAGTAGCTTTTACACGTCGTGATTATTTCAACTTTACCGGAGGATTCAAAAACCCAAGTAGACAAAGTGGAACAAACATAAGTTTAGGAAACAATGACCTTGGTTTTTTAACACTTCAAAATAATAAAGCAAAAGACATCAATACAAAATTTGGTGCTGCAAACTTTAGTTTTGCCCCTAATAAAGCATTAGATTTAAGTGGTTTTGGAATTTTCTCTAGTAGTAGAAATACACTACAAGAAAACAACATAAGAACTTATCCTAATAGTGCTACCCCTGATGAAAATACAAATAATAATACTTCGCAAAAAAGTGATTTAGCCATGTTAAAACTGAGTGCTAAATATAAGCCCAACACGAACAATCAATTGGATTATGATATTTTAGGACGAACCTCTAAAGAATCACAATATCAAAACACATCATCATCGTTATTTGGTCGTATAAACGAATTTGAAGAAAGTAATCCATTTAGCATTAATCAAAATGTGAATTATTATTACACTTTAAATGATAAAAATATTTTCTCCTTTGAAGCACAACATTTGTTGCAGGATGAAGACCCATTTTACAATGCTTTCTTAGAAGAAAACTCGAACTACTTGACTTCTGGTGGAGTTTTAGGCTTTACCCCAAACCAACAAGGCTACTCTATTGCACAAAACAAACGTGTAAAATCAAATCAAGTAGACGCCAAATTAGATTACTGGAACATCATTAACGATAAAAGTAACATCAATATTACAGTAGGGAATTTATATAGTTCTCAAAAATTCGATTCTAACCTATTTGAATTCTTAGACAATGGAACTACAAATAACCCAATACCTACAATCAATAACGGATTAGCTAGCAACGACATCAACTATACTTTTAACGATGTTTATTTAGCTCTACATTATCGTTTTATAACAGGTAAGTTTACTTTTACACCAGGAGTATCAGGGCATGCTTATAGCGCCAAAAATTCACAACTAGGATTAACACACACTGACAATTTCTTTAGAGTTTTACCTGATTTCAATACTAGGATACAACTTAAAAAATCAGAGAACATCAACATTAATTACAGTATGAAAACAGATTTTACTGATGTTTCTCAATTAGCTAGAGGTTTGGTCATGAATAATTACAATTCTTTTTTTTATGGAATTCCAAATTTAGAAAGTGCCTTATCACATAATGTAAACTTGAGTTATTTTAGTTTTAACATGTTTAATTACACAAATGTATTTGCTAATATTAACTACAATAAAAGTATCAACAACATTCGAAATCAATCAGATTTCATACCAGGCGTTACCGTAAACACCAACACCCCTTTTAATTCAAACTTCGCTGACGAAAGCGTAAGTGCAAGCGGTAGAATACAAAGAACCTTTGGTAAGTTAAGAGCTACAGGTAGTGGTAATTTAAGTTATAGTAAATACAATAATTTTCAAGATGCTATAAGATCAGTAAGTGAGAACTATACTCAAACCTATAGAACTCAATTAAGAACTAATTTTAAAACTGCTCCAAATGTAGAAGTTAGTTATAGGCACACAATACAGGATGCTGATTTTAACTCAAACAAAACCCAGTCTGTCACTAAAGCGCCTTCAGTAAATTTTGATGCTTTGATATGGAAAACAGTAACCTTTAAAACTGATTATACTTATAATGATTTTAGTAATGATACTGGAAATAAAAACACTTATGAATTCTGGAATGCATCATTAGCCTATAGAAAAAACCAAGATAGCAAATGGGAATTTGAATTAAAAGCAACAAATTTATTGGATACGAGATCACAAACGAACACTAATACAAGTGATTTTACAACGAGTGTTACTCAATACTATATTCAACCTAGATATTTAACCGCTAGAATAATATATAGTTTATAATACACGAATTTAGCTAACATAAAAAAGCCCTTTGATTTAAATCAAAGGGCTTTTTTATGTTAGCTATTATATTTCTACCAATCTATCGGCTGATAATCTTTTAAGAACTTACCACACCAATGTTTCCCTGTATTAATTCCATCAATTAAAGGATCTAATACTCTTGCAGCTCCATCTACGATATCTAATGGTGGTTGAAAATCATGTACTTCAACTTTACTTTTTGATAACTCAGCAGGATCCTCATCAGTTACCCAACCTGTATCCACAGCATTCATAAATACACCATCTTTAGCAAAGTCTAATGCTGAAGTATGCGTCATCATATTTAAGGCTGCTTTAGCCATATTGGTATGCGGATGTCTATCTTCCTTATAAAATCTATGGAATTTTCCTTCCATAGCTGATACGTTTATAATATGCTTCTTGCCTGTATTTTCACTACGCATAAGCTTAGCAAGTCTGTTACATAATACAAATGGAGCAACTGCATTTACCAGTTGAACTTCAATCATCTCAGTAGTTTCAATTTCTCCAAGTTTTAAACGCCAACTGTTTGTTTTACGTAAATCTACCTGTTGTAAATCTGCATCTAATTCTCCTTCAGGGAAAACCTCACTAGCTTGTAACGAATTATCAAAACTATATGGTATTTGTGATAGTTTAGCTGATGATCGTATTCCAATTCCTGGTTCTGGACCATGCCATGAAATAGGTAATGTATTGTTTTTGTCATCTGCTGCATTAGTAGTTAACTCTTCTAATTCTTGCAAACAAGAATTATGATCAGCCAATAAATCTTGCGCAAACTGCGGTAATGATTCAATTGGCTTTTCTTCTTTATTCATTAGATGCTGATAAAAACCAGCTGGTCTACGTACTGTTTGCGCAGCATTATTAATTAAAATATCTAATCGGTCATATTGTTGCTCTATGAAGTTACAGAAAATTTCAACACTTGGAATATGACGTAAATCCAATCCATGTATTTTTAATCTGTGTCCCCATTCCGAAAAATCTGGTTCTTTTGAATAACGCAATGCTGAATCTACTGGAAAACGTGTTGTTGCTACAACCGTTGCTCCTGAACGTAATAATATTAAAACAATATGACATCCTATTTTTAATCGAGATCCCGTAACCACAGCTACTTGCCCTGTCAAATCTGCTGTTTGAAAACGTTTTGCATAATTAAAATCTGCACATTCAGGACACATGGTATCATAAAAATGATGCATTTTAGTGTACACCGTTTTACATACATAACAGTTTCGTGGAGATTCTAATTCTCCTATCTCTTCATCTTTAGGTATTTCTAAAAGTGTAGGTGCAATAAAAACTGTTGCTTCACGAGCGCTACGTATACCTGTTTTCTTACGCACATGCTTATCACGCTCAATCATTTTACGCTTCGCAGCTTTTTTCGAATCCTTTCTTCTTTGCTGAAACTTATCTCTATTTGGTCGAGAAAGCATTCCGGCAGCTTTCATTAAAGCGATACGTTTTTCTTCAGGAAGTTCAAATACTTGATTGGTATTTTCGGATAGCTTTTCTAAAATAGCAATACATTTTTCAATGTCTTCATTACTCACTTCTGTATTTACCTCTTCATTAAATTGCGTCATATTATAGAAAATTAAAAGCGCAAAGGTACACATTTAAGTTATTGAATAACAAAATATCAATTTCGCTTAAAAACTAAGTAGAAACAGTCGTAAAACAAACTAAACACTAGGTGATTTTACAAGTTAATTCCCTAGACTTAACAATCTATCTCGAATAATGAATGTTCAATTATATTTCCTAATTCAACCAGGACTCCTGAATCTATATGGCTTAGCACGACTGTCAACGAATGCTATCTTTTACTTGTTTTAAAACTTAAATCTGAAATTTTTTATCTTCATTTTTAAGTTACGTGTCAAATCCACAATTAATTAAGATTATTTTATTATTGTAAGGTTCAACTCATAAATGCGAGTTCTGTTTAGAATTAACCTACGTCAACCAAAGGAAAGTATTTTTAACAACAATAAATCAAGGGTCATATGTAGCTCAATAAAATAATACTTCCTACACCTTAACTCATTAAAAAGCCGCTTAGAAAGAATATAAAATCATACTCTTTCTAAGCGGCTTTAACTTTTTTTTAATTTAAAATGTCAATAATCCTATTTGATCATTCGCATGTAAAATAATCTTATTCTTACCACTACGTACACTTCCTAAAACACTTGGTCTTATTTTTGAGTCCTTATAATTAAATAGAATATCCTTTTTAACCTCTCCACTATCTTCAACAGTTAACAAAAACAACGAGTTGTTACTTCCGTTTGAAAAGATCTTTCTACTACTCCTTTTTGTTTTCTTATCAGAAGTTGCATGCATATTTTTAGTTAAATCTTCATAAATAACATATGTTTTTCCATTCAAATATGTTGCTTTTATTGAAGGGTTAGCTGCATTTTTTTGATACTTAGGTATTTTAGTCATTGCTTTTAAAGAGCCATCTGCATTAAAATTAAGACAAGCAACATCACAATAATAATAAATATAATGCACGTTCCCTTTAGAATCTGTTCTAGTTACCAATTTATACTGCTCAGCAACTAATACAAAACCTCCATCATCTTTATAAAAAATATTGCGCACACGATAAGGAACATAATCTGCACTTTTTCTCATTTTTTCAGGATACAACCCAGGAACTTCGTATTTAATTGACGATGTAAGTTTATTTTTTTTACAGTCAATAGTAGCCACAAACATTTCGTCAGAAATTAATTTCTTTTTACCTCCTTTTAAATTGTTCAAAAACCCCGTACACACAAAAGTATTATTCTCACTTGACACCATACTAATAGATGCGATATTGTTATCTTTATAATCGAAATCATACTGAGTTACACTATCATCTACACCAAAAATAATTACCTTATAAAAGTATTTACTTTGTCCTTTTTTTCTTTTTCCATCTCTCCAAACTTTAGCCAGAACATAAACATTTCCAAAATTATCTACTTCAATTTCATCACTACTAAAGTTTTTAGATTTTATAGGAAGTTTTTTAGCGCCTTCGCTAATCACCTTAGTAACATCGCTATTATAAACTTTATACACTAATGTGTTCGGCTCTCTTCTTTTTCCGGATTTTTCGTGATACATCAATACTTTAGTAGAATCTGGTGATAGACTCCTAGACCCAATATAGTGATTGGATTTTTTTGATGCATATTCATCTAAAACATATAGTTTATCTTCAGTTTTTAAATCCCCATCAGTAAGCCCTGCATAGATATATTCTTTTTTCTGCTTCTTCTTTTTCTCATAAATAAAGTGCATTATTTTTTGATCAACAAAAAACGCTCCTTTATAACCAAATCGCTTTTTATCAGACAATTTAAAATTAATTGCTTTTTCATTTTCTAAAACCATTGCTTCATTATAGGTTCTAGCAATAAGGTTTTGATCTTTATTCTTATGAACTGTATAATATTTATTATTTTTTCCACCAATGATAGAAACCCTCCCCTTAGTTTTAATTTTATCAGCCCACTTTAACGTTATATCCTGGGCATGTACCTTAGATATCAATAACCCTAAAATGATAATAAATAAAAGTTTTTTCATAATTTAATAGTATTTAAAATTTAAAATTTATTTTTGTTCAAAAATAAATAAAATTCATGAAAAAATTAATCCTATCCTTTATTATTTCTCTTTCTTTTTACACAGCCACAGCTCAAGAAGAAAAAAAAGAAACTGAACAAAACTCTAGAGTCATAAAAGTTTACACTCCTTCTGGAGCTTCTTCAGATGGATCAAACAATGAAGACACATACAAATGGGCAGTTAAAACCGATGTACTAAGTTATATAACTGGAGAGTTTCCAATAATAGGAGAATACAAAGTTTCTAAAAAAATAAGTGTTGAGGGATCTTTAGGATTAACTTATGCTTTTATAGACAATGGATTACTAAGCCTATATAGTCTTGAAGAAGATGATCAATTCGGTGAAACAGAAGCTGCTATAGGAACTGCCTTTAGAGCTAGTTTTAAGTATTTTCCTTCTTCTGATTATGACGCAATAGAAGGTTGGTATTTCGGAGTTCAAGCTTTCACAAAAACCAACAAAAGAAACTACAAAGACGATACCAGTTCTTCAAATGCTGATTTTTCTGGAAAAAGTGATGTCGCTTCTAAAACTGGACTTTCTTTAATTATTGGGAAACAATTATTTTCTGACTCTAATATTATATTTGATTGGTATTTTGGTGTTGGATTTGCTAAAAAGAAAAGAGAGTACTATTCATCAGTTTATGATAGTACCACAGACATATATGAAATATCAGCTATTGAAAAATCAAAATCTTCTCCTAATATCCAATTAGGATTACGTATTGGATTTGGAAACTAAATATTTTTAAATAAAAAGCACAGGAATTATATAGAACGACTTGAATTAACGGAATAGACACCAATATCCTGTCCGCTGAAAGACACCTAATTGTTGTTATATTTTCTTATTTTGGCACAAACATATTAACAGAACTAACCAAAATTGGAGATTCGTATTTAAGTGTTTTTTATAAAGAAACCCTAAAATAACTGGTTTCACTATAATATAACCGCAAAGGTTTCTGGTGTTGAATGTTTAGGTTTTGCTATTCTGTATATAAAGTAGAAACAGCACTTTCTTTAAAACAAGAAAGATATACTTATAAAAAAAGCCTTTGAAGATATCTTCAAAGGCTTTTTTATTTCCGTTGTTTTGCAAAAAAGGCTAGCTTTTATTTGCCAATTGCCCACAAGCAGCGTCAATATCCTTTCCTCGAGAACGACGAACTGTTGCAGGAATCCCACTCTTTTCTAATTGAAATAAATATTCATCAACCATGCTTCTATCAGCTTGTTGAAAAATTCCATCATCAATAGGATTGTATTCTATAATATTTACTTTACAAGGCACATAGCTACAGAATTTTAATAAAGCTATAATTGCTTCTTGATTATCATTTATTCCTTTCCAAACAATATACTCGTAGGAAATTCTACTTTTAGTTTTTGAATACCAATATGCTAAAGACTCTCGTAAATCCTCTAACGGAAAGTTTTCATTAAACGGCATTATCTTAGTTCGTACTTCATCAATTGCTGAATGAAGGGATACCGCTAATTTGAATTTTACTTCATCATCAGCCATTTTTTTAATCATTTTAGGAACACCTGATGTAGAAACTATAATACGTCTAGGTGACATCCCTAATCCTTCCGGAGACGTTATCATGTCAATTGCCTTAATAACATTATTATAGTTCATTAAAGGCTCTCCCATTCCCATAAAAACAATATTAGACAGAGGCCGGTTAAAATATAACCTGCTCTCTTTATCTATAGCCAATACTTGGTCGTAGATTTCATCAGGATTTAAGTTACGCATACGCTTTAAACGAGCTGTTGCGCAAAATTGACAATCCAAACTACATCCTACCTGACTTGATACACAGGCTGTTGTTCTAGTTGCTGTTGGAATTAAAACCGACTCAACTATTAAACCATCATGTAATTTTACAGCATTCTTAATAGTTCCATCATCACTACGTTGCATTTGGTCAACCGAAATATGATTGATCACAAAATTAGCTTCTAGCATTTCTCTAGTTGCTAATGATAAGTTCGTCATGTCATCAAAAACATGCGCTCCTTTACCCCACAACCATTCGTAAACTTGATTTCCTCTAAAAGCTTTATCGCCATTTTCGGTAAAAAATGTACGTAATTCTTCTTTAGATAATTTCCTGATGTCTTTTTTCGTAGTACTCATAATTAATGCAAAAGTAATAAGAATAAACAAAAGAGGATTCATTGTAGCAATGAATCCTCTTTTTATAGTTTTAATGTAAGCTTATTTATATGATTAACATTGCGTCACCATATGAATAGAAATTATATTTTTCTTTGATCGCTTCGTCATAAGCTTTCATTACGAAATCGTAATCAGCAAATGCAGCAACCATCATCAATAATGTTGATTTTGGTGTATGAAAGTTTGTAATCATACAGTTTGCAATACTAAATTCATGTGGTGGGTGAATGTATTTGTTCGTCCATCCATCAAAAGTATTTAATGTTCTGTTAGAAGAAACCGCACTCTCTAAAGCTCTCATTACTGTAGTTCCAACAGCACAAACTCTTCTTTTACGAGTTTTTGCACCGTTTATAATTCTAACAGCATCTTCTTCAATTGACATTTCCTCAGAATCCATTTTATGCTTCGATAAATCTTCTACTTCAACCGGATTAAATGTTCCTAAACCAATATGCAATGTAACCTCCGCAAAATTAATTCCTTTAATTTCTAAACGTTTTAATAAATGCTTAGAGAAATGTAATCCAGCCGTTGGAGCAGCTACCGCTCCTTCATGCTTTGCATAAATAGTTTGATATCTTTCCTTATCTTCTGGTTCAACTTCTCTTTTTATGTATTTAGGCAATGGAGTAACTCCTAATTCTGTTAGTTTTGTTCTAAACTCTTCATAACCTCCGTCATATAAAAAACGTAACGTTCTCCCACGTGAAGTAGTGTTGTCAATAACCTCAGCAACTAAAGTTTGGTCTTCACCAAAATATAATTTATTTCCAATTCTTATCTTTCTTGCTGGATCAACCAACACGTCCCATAAGCGTTGTTCTTTACTTAATTCTCTTAATAAAAACACTTCAATTCTTGCTCCAGTCTTTTCTTTGTTACCAAATAAACGAGCAGGAAAAACTTTAGTGTTATTTAACACCATTACATCATCCTCATCAAAATAATCAATTAAGTCCTTAAACTGCTTATGCTCAATTGTTTGTTCTTTCCTATTTAAAACCATTAAACGGGATTCATCTCTGATTTCTGCAGGATGTTCCGATAATAAACCTTCAGGAAGCTCAAACTCAAATTGTGATAATTTCATGTGTTTCTCTAATTTAGGGTGCTAATATACAATCTCAACATAGGGGTTGTCAAGTAAATAAGCAATTATATTTTACGAATACCAATTTAAATTCTAAATCACTCTATTAAATCGTTTTTTTCAAACCTATTTTTTGCAAAAAAAACACAACCGTAACTACGGATATACTCTTGTTTTTTATACTCAACTAAATCCGAAATAATTCAATTTATTTACGAGCATTTAAAACTTAAACTGGTATAATTTGAATTCCTATGCTTTTTAAATCATCCCAAAACGATGGAAAAGATTTAGAAACCACCCCAGCTTCATTTATTTTTAAACTGGTTTTTAATGCTAAAGGTGCAAATGCCATTGCCATTCTATGATCTTGATAGGTATCAATCGATACATTCTTTTTAATTGTCGATGAGCTTTTTAGATGTAGTGACTCTTCACTGATTGAAACTGTAGCCCCTAATTTTTCTAATTCAATTTTTAGGGCTTCTAGCCTATCTGTTTCTTTTATCTTTAAAGTATGTAATCCATATAAATCACATGCAACCCCTAACCCAAAACAAGTGACTGCAATCGTTTGAGCAATATCTGGTGAATTATTCAATTCAAATTTCAGTGAAGGAAAACTACACTCCTCCGCTTTTGTTAACCTTATTTGGTTTTTCTCGAATGTTGTAGTTACACCAAATTGACTGTATATATCTACCAAACTTGAATCTCCTTGCAATGAATCTTCTTTATACGAAGAAAGGATAATTGACTGTCCCACTTTTGACAATGCAATGATACTATAGAAATACGATGCTGAACTCCAATCAGATTCCACAGTAATTGAATACTCGGATTGAAATTTTGAGTTCTGAACTACAGGACGAACTTTAACAACATTTCCTTCAAATAATGTTTTTACCTCCATTTGGTTTAGTAAAGCCAACGTCATGTTTATATACGGCACCGAAGTAACCTCGCCTTCTAAGGTCAATTGTAAGCCGTTTTTCAATACAGGAGCAATAAGTAATAATGCTGATATATACTGACTTGACACATTTGCCTTTAAGCTAACTTCCGATTTTATTAATTGCTTTCCTTTTATTCGTAACGGTGGATAGCCATCTTTTTCTGCATAGCTAATATCAGCCCCTAACATTCTTAATGCATCAACCAATACTCCAACAGGACGCTCTTTCATTCTGGAAGAACCGGTTAAAATAATTTCTCTATTTTCTTGTATTGAAAAATACGCAGTTAAAAACCGCATTGCCGTTCCTGCATGATGAATATCAATAACATCAGACGAGGATTTTAATGCTTCTTGCAATACTTGAGTATCATCTGAATTTGAAATATTATCAATTTTTAACCCCTCAAATAATGCTTGCAAGATTAACAATCTATTAGCCTCAGACTTAGACCCCGTAATTTGTATAAACAGGCCACCCTTATTAACAGTTGATTTATGAAGATTTAAAATCATAATAGAATTATTATTTACTTTTTTTTACAGCTATCACAAAACCATACAATAGGCTAATTACTAATTTAATAGCAAAAAATTGTTTCCATTTTCCTTCACTGAAATTTAATTCTGAAATTACTTCTAAATCAAAAGAAAAGAACGCTTTTGCATTACTCATTATTAAAGAAATAATCACGAGAACTACAAAAAAAGGAATCGCTATCAAAGCAAATTTTTTCCAAAAACCTGCAACTTGTATGTTTTTCATAAAACTCATTACTTTAATTTTTCATTATTATGATGCCTATCATGATCACGTTTTGTTTTCAAGTCTAGTTTTTTATCAAACGCTTCTTGTAAATTAATCCCCGTTTGGTTAGCCAAACACAATACTACAAACATCACATCTGCTAATTCTTCTCCTAAATCCTTATTTTTGTCACTTTCTTTTTCACTTTGTTCACCGTAACGGCGAGCAATAATCCTAGCTACTTCTCCTACTTCTTCAGTAAGCTGTGCCATATTAGTCAGCTCATTAAAATAACGAACTCCGTGGTTTTTAATCCAGCTATCTACTTCTAATTGTGCGTTTTTAATGTCCATACTTTATATTTTTTCTAAAACAATTTTCTCTGCATTCTTTTGAACAAGCTTTCTATACACCTCTTTTAACTCTGGATAATAAGACGCAGGTATAATTGAAAAATTAACCTTTAATGTTTGAGAAACCTGAACTTTATTTCCATTTTGTTTAACCAAAAAACTGTAATCTCCCAATTGATCTGACATAGCTAATCTAACACTTTCAGGAACGGACTTCACCTTATAGCCTTCAGGAATAGTTATACTAACAATCGTTTTTTGAGTCCTAGGGAAATTAAAATCTATATTATATTTCCTTTCTTCTTGATTAAAAATATTCTCGGTATTCGTTAAAAATAATAATGGATCTACATAAACTTCATTTCCAATCTCTTCAATCCCGTCTTGATAGGCAAATTCATACGATTGCAAAATAGGCTTAAACATATTTTTTCCATTTTTCACTTCTAAATTAGAAATCTCAATCTCTCCCTTATCTTTTGAAAAACTTTTAATTAAACCTTCATTTCCTAAATCGGCATATTTATTTCTATAATCATAAGCAAGGTAATCAGTCTTCTGGCTTCTTAATTTCCCATTAAAAATTAAATCTTCACTCAAATTAACTGAAAGCATAGTTGTTGCTACAGAATTTTGTTTAGGGAATAAGTTCACCCATGACGAGCTCCCATGTTCTCTAATTATTCTTCCCTGCCAATTTAATACACTTTCAGGTATTATATTAATTGTTGTAAAGTTTTTAGTTGCATCTAAAAGAATGACATTATTTTCTTTTTCAATACCACATATTACATAATTGAATCCTTTTCTAGTTGGAAAAAGAGGTACGCCATTTGACTTAGTAGAGACCAGAATTGGGTTCGCCTTAACTCCAGCATATCTTAACATAGAAACTAACATCAAATTGATCTCTGCTACATTTCCCACTCCTTCTTTGAAAGCTTTTCTAACTCCGCTATGTGTACTATACCCAACAAATTCATTCCATTTAACTTTTTGCTTAACGAAATTAAATATAGCTACTATTTTATCATTTCTAGAAATTACTGATTTAAGTAACTCATCAACCTCTTCTTTATAATAACTATTTTTCTCCAATTGGGCACCAAAAGATTGCCCTTCATAAATTTTCTTAGTTACGACATTCCAGTCAGAAGAATAACTTGTTATTTTATAGTTAAATGATTTTATAGACTCTAATTCATAAGATAATTTAGACTTGTAATTCTCAAGGTTTGAGACATAAACTTCATCTTCTAATGCTGGGACATTTTTTTCTTTAACTATAAAAACATTTTCCTTATACCTTAAATTTACTTCCGTTTCATTTTTATTGTTACTACTTATTACCAACTTTGGCTTCACAAATGCTAGAGGGTTTAAATATGTTTTAAATCTAAAATACTCCGGAACACTTGCTTTGTAGTCTAAGTTCTTAATTGGTATAAGGTCCTGACAACCAAGACTTCTTAGAGTTGATGCGAATGGAGATAAAATAGTGTACTTAAACTCTACTACACTTCCTTTTTTCACATTTGGCATCGCAATAGTTATTTTCTCCCAGTATTTATTTACTTTTTCATTAAATATCCCATCTTTCTTTAGCTTACTCTTAACAACACTTTCATTGTTGAAATTATACGTAGTACCTTTTATCCCCATAATAGTTTCTCTATTACTTGAGGCTTCATCATACAAGCTTACGCTATGTTTAGCCCATTCTAAACCCTCTTTTGAATATATTTTTATTCTTTTACAAATATCAATTTGTTTATAAAACCCATTGCTAGGATCATATTTATAGATAATCCTCTCTTTATGACTTAATACTGTTGCATTAGCAGATGAATCAAGCGGATTAAACTTTTCTTGAAGTTCTTCTATTGAAACTTTTCCGAATTTATAATTTTGGGCTACTAATGATGTTGCTCCCAATTGCAACATCAGAATTAATAATAATTTGTTCATTATTTTAAGATTGTTTAGTTAGTACGAATTTTGATTTATCTTTTTTACTATTGAATTCTATTTTTTCTAAAATAATTTTTTCCGAATTTTTATTTATCATTACTTTATACATCTCCCTTAAGCCTTTATAATAACTTGCAGGAACAACAGGTATGTTAACCTTAAGTACTTGTGATATCTGAATTGAATTTACGTTTGCTTTAACCATATAACTATATTCCCCTATATCTTCGATCATCACAATCTTTTCACTCTTTGGGTATGATTTAATTTTATACCCCTCTGGTATCTTTAAATTAACAATCGTTTTATATGTCACAGGGTATTCAAAATCTATAGGATAATTTCGTTGTTCCTGATTAAAAACATTTTCTTCTACTGTTAAAAAAATTAAAGGATCAAGGTATAAATCTCCTCCTATTTCTTCAATTCCTTCATCTGTTTTAAAACGATACTCTACTCCAACTGGCTTATACACATTTTCTAAATCAGTTACGTCAAAATCAGTTATATCTACACCTATATTTTCACGTAGCTTTTCTAGCAATATTTCTTTTGAAACACCTGCATATTTTTTTCGATAGTTATAGGCAAAATAATTTGATTTTCGAGATCTAAACCTTCCTTCAAATTCTAAATCATTATTCACATCTACAGATAACATGTTTGTTTCTACAGAATTTTTTTTGGGGTACAAATTTACCCAAGTAGAGCTACCATGTTTTCTTATTATTCTACCTTGCCAATTTAAGGCTTTTTCAGGCAGATTATTTATTGAAGCAAATTGCTGACTAGCGTCTAACATGACAACTTCTTCTTTTTTCTCTACTCCACATATCACATAATTAAACCCCTCTCTTGTAGGAAACAAAGGAACTCCATTGGACTTCGTAGAAACTAATATTGGATTTGCGTTAATTCCAACATATCGAAGCATTGCTACCAACATAAGGTTTATATCAGCAACGTTCCCTTCTCCATTTTTATAAGCCTTCTTAACCCCATTATAACTATAGTATCCCAAAATATTATTCCATTTCACTTTAGATTTTAAATAATTAAATATTATTTTTAATTTATCATCTACCTTCCCTGAAGGAAATGACAACTTATCTAAATCTTCTTTAAAATATTTATTAATTTTTAATTGCCCACCAAAATTCGGGTTTTCATAAACATCTTTAACTATTTTATCCCAATTAGCTAATAAATTATTTGAGTTAACCGAATATAATTCAAATGATATTTTAGACATGTGCTTCCTTAAATTAGAAACATGTGTTTCCTCCTTTAAAGCCGGTACATTTTCTTCTTTTATTATAAAAACATTTTCTTTAAAACTATATCTACCTCCCGATACTTGACGGTCAGTACTTTTAATCAATTTAGGCTTCAATAAACTGTGATAATTAGGATAAGCTTTTAATTTTAAGTAATCTGGCACTTTTGCTTGATAATCAATTTTTCTTATCGGTATAAAATCTTGCAAAAGAATATCATCAAGACCTGATGCTCCAACATGTAGCATATATTTAAACTCTATAATACAGCCTTCTTTTACATCTGGCATTGTTAAAGTTACTTTTTGAACATTTTTATTAACTTCCTCTTTAAATATATTATCTTTCTTTAATTTACTTGTTACTATTTGTCCTTCTTTTAAATTATAGGTAGCACCCTTAATATCTGAAATCCCTCCTTTAGTATGTTTACCCCATAAATACACTGAATGACTTGCCCAATCATAACCTTTTTTAGAATGTATTTTTATTCTTTTATGAATTTTTTTTAATTTATAAAACCTACCAGAACCAACATAAGTGTACTTTATACGCTCTTTATAATACAACACTTCTGCTTCTGCAGTTGAGTCTATTACACATGATTTCTCCTTAAGTTCTTCAATAGATACTTTTCCAAATTTATAATTTTGAGCAGTTAATGTTGTTATTCCAAATTGCAACACAAGGATTAATAATAGTTTGTTCATTTTATTAAGATTCCTTAGTTAGCACGAATTTTGATTTATCCCTTTTTACTATTTTCTTTATAAAAGCTCTATATAAATTGTATTTCTCTTTCGGAAACACGCCTTCTTTCAGTGTTAATTCTCTTGTATATTTTATTTTATTTCCCTCCTTTTTTTCAAGAATAATTTTATACGAACCAAATTCACTGGTAATCATATAATCTTCTGGTATAATTCCTATTTGGTACTCACTTGGTATTACGAACTGATACACATCAGTGTCCGAAAAAGATCTGTCGGTCTTAAATGGCAATTTTCTATCTGAATATTTTCTTGGCACTTTCGTTATTCTATTAAAAGGATTAATAGGCACTAACAATTTCTCTCCAGCTTTTGTAGCATAATTACTTACTGAAATTGTTAATTTCTCATATAACTCAACCTTATCCTTGTCAACAGTTAATTCTTTACTCGCTATTGAAAAACCATTCAAGTAATCCCAAATACTTAAATACCTTTCCTCTAACTGTTCTGGCTTCATCCTCATTTTATAGGATTGCAGGTCATATTGAATACCCTTTGATACACTTGTGTAATTAGCACTAAAATCACCTGAATTCCCTAACTTAATAGTTACATCTGCAGCAAACGTATTAAACGACTCATCATATACAGGTGTATGCACTATTTTACCTCCTTCAGGAGTAACCACTAACACATCTCTATCATCTGTAAAATCTCCTAAAAAACCAAAAGGAATTGTTTGGCTTGTACATTCTAACCAAATAGTTTCTTCGTCTAATGGAACATTTAAAAAAACATGATTCCCTTGCATTGACGCAAAATCATTATCTAAACTTTTTTTAGAACCACCAGCATGTACGATAGTATAATAAGCGTCTATATTTTGAGATTTCAACAAGGCCTTAGTGTAATTTGTCAACCCTTTACAATCACCATACTTTACTTTATCAACTTCTGTTGCTTTAATAGGTTGCCACCCCCCTATTCCTAATTGCACACCAACATATCTAGTGTTGTCCTGAACATAGTTATATATACGTTTAATCTTCTCTCTTTTAGAAGAAGCATCAGCTATCAACTCCGTTATTTCTCTTTTTGTAGACTCCTCAACTATATCTCTATCCGTTAGTAGTTCCATATGTTGCCACAACCCAAAATCATTCCAGTTTTTCCCGTTACCTAAAACTCCTTTTAACTCAAAATCATTTAAAGCAACACGAATCCAAGGCATCAATGTTGAGAAATCTGGAGATAAGTTTTCTCGTTCTACTGCTTTTAGTTTTTCTGCAGAAAAATTTAATTCATTTCCTTTATCTTCAATATTAAAGTCATGTCCTTCCAGATTATATGCTTTAAATTTATACTTCGAATTTGTATGATTTATTAGTTTATAGGTTGATTGTTCTAAACTAACATAGTATCCTTCTATTGGATTCCAGCTATTTATAAAAGCGGTTGATTTTTCTTTTACAGTTGACTCAAAAACTATTGTATATGGATACGATATTGGATGATACCGAAAATGTTTTACTCTATTATCCATATACATTTGACCACCAGAAACAGCACTTGCATCTTTAAAGTCACCTTTTCTATATTTTTTAATAACTCCTCCATTCCTATCTAACACTAAAGCAGATAATTTTTGTATAGTTCTTGAATCATCATAACCTTCATAAGAATCTACATGCTGGTCCCCAAACCTATTTAAAACAGTAACAACTCTACGTTGTTTTATTATCATCTGATCTAATTCAGTAATTTCTACAGAGATATGATGCTCTCTAATAACCGCATTAGCTTTTTCCTTAAGTTCTTCTGGAATTGAATTTACATTATAGTTTTTTTGAGAAAAAACTATTTGCATTCCCGTAATGCAAAATAATAGTATTAGTTTTTTAATCATGGTTAGTTTTTTAAATGATAATTAAGTGGTTATGAATATGATTTACTGGTTGAAGAATATTTTCCGGTTACTTTTTTAAGCATTAGTATTACCACACATGGAACCCCTATCCAAAGTAGTTCGCTTAATATTACTCTTATTCCCCATTCTGAAAAGAATTTAGAAATCCCAATTGGTGAAACTTGTATAGGCCTACAACCAAAAAAGTAACGTGTATTTTCAAAAGGAATAAAGAACCCAACCCCAAGTCCTCCAGTTGTCATTGCATCGAGTACGGCATGAGAGATTGTTGCTAAAAACAACACTATAAAGAATATTTTTTTGTTTGATTTCCCTAATAATAAACTTAGAACCCCAGACCAAACCACAGCAAAAAAAATGGAATGTGTAAATCCTCTATGACCTAACCAATGTTCATAGGCATAACCAAACTTAAATGCTAAAACATCAATATCTGGTAATACTGCTGAAATCATTGCTAATATCAGCAATAACTTTACTTGATTTTTATCTAATACTTTTGACAATGTTGCACCAACTAGCGCATGTCCGAATACTGATGCCATTATTCTTTATTTTCAGCAAAGATATTAAGTTCCGCACATAAAAAAGGCTCAAAACAAATATTTTGAGCCTTTTTTATAAATTTAATAGTACTATAAGCTTAAAATAATATGTTCTAATATTTTTTTAACATCTACTATTGCAGATGGCCCAGATTGGTGGTTTTCAAATGTAGTGTAATATACATTTCCTGATTGACTATCGTCGCAGCCCCCTAAAGTATCACCATGTGCTAAATGAGCATCTAGTGCATTAGCATTTACAGTAATTGTTATTGGATTATTAGGATTCCCTGGTGGAATATGGCAAATAGTTACCCATTCTCCATTATTATTATTTGATGGTGTAGCATCAGTGCTCGTTATATTATTTGTTCGCATTACTAAAGGTGTCCCTAGAGTATCTTCAACCAATACTTCCCAAAAATCATTATCAATATCATGAACAATAGTCCATACACCTGAATCAATATCCATTTCTGTTTTTCCTAAAACAGTTTGATACTCTTCAGATAAAATTGGGCTATCATATAACGGTGGTCTAATTTCCCATGATAATTCAGTACAAATAGTATCATCACTTATAAACCCTCCTGGCCTTACTTCACATGGTGTCCCAGATTCGGTATCTGCTCCAAGAAAATATCCAATTGCCCAATCTGAAGCGTATAAACTTCCTCCTTGAGCTACATAATTTATCATATTCGTATTGGTAGCCTCATCAAAAGTGGCCAAATCACAATTCAAAAAAACCGCGTCGTATTGACTATATAAATCCGGAGAACTTAAGTCCGCTACAGTAACCTCTGAAATTGAATACCCCATTTCTACAACTAAATCTTGAATAGAGTCAAAAGCTCCTGCTAAATACGCAAGATTTGCTTGTTGGGTTAAAACCATATTTGCACTAGCTGTTAAATCTAACAGCTCATTTTCTGCGATTGTTACTGAAGATACAGCTCTGAACAATTTTCCATCTCCGGTTTGAATATGAAGATTCCCTGTTCCTTCAGGAATAGACAATTCAAAATTACCATTGGTATCAGAATATGTATGTACTATTTCTCCGTTATAATCATGAAATACTAGCGCCCTTGCAACTGCTGTTCCATTATTAGATACTACTTTCCCCGTTACGGTTCCTGTTTTCAATTGCTGTATTACATGAGCATCATCATCTTGAGAACAACTAACAAATAAAATTGCCGAAAAGAATGCAATTAAGTATATATTTTTCATAGTTTTTGTGGATATAGATTTAAGAATCAACAAAGTATGAAAAATATTTTATTCCCAACTTATTATTAGATGAAGTGCACAAATAGCCGATAAACTTAAGGCTATTTAAATAAAGTAAATGACTATTCTTTACTTTTTGAATCTATTGTAATGGTTACAGGACCATCATTTATCAATGCTATTTTCATATCTGCACCAAATTCTCCTGTTTGAATTTCCTTTCCAAAATCGGAGACCATTTGTTTTATAAATGCTTTGTATAACGGAATTGCTTTTTCTGGTTTTGCTGAACGGGTAAACCCTGGACGATTTCCCTTTTTAGTACTTGCGAATAAAGTGAACTGACTTACAAGAACAATATCACCATTAATATCATGAATTGACTTATTCATCAATCCGTTTTCGTCAGAAAAAACACGTATTTTGGAAATTTTACCAGATAGCCATAAAACATCATCTTGAGTATCGTCATCTTCTATTCCTAACAAGACAACCAATCCCTGATTTATATTAGCAACAACAGTATTCTCAATTGTTACTGAAGCTTCCGAAACACGTTGAAGTACAGCTCTCATTCCCTCTCTTAATCTCTCCCAAAGGGAGAAAAACTATTTGTTACTCGTTTTTATAATCATCTATACGATAATGTTCATCATCTCCTTCTACCATTTGAACATAACTCTTATAACGAGAATAAGCTACATCAGCATTCTCTAAAGCTTTTTTTACTGCGCAATGAGGCTCTTCTATATGTAAACAATTATTGAACTTACAACCTTGCTTTAAAGCAAAAAATTCAGGAAAATAATCTGTGATTTCTTCCTTTTCCATATCGACAATCCCAAACCCTTTAATACCTGGAGTATCAATAATTCGAGCGTCAAAAGATAAATCAAACATTTCAGCAAATGTAGTTGTATGCTGTCCTTGGCTATGTTGAATAGAAATCTCTTTTGTTTTGATGTCTAATCCAGGTTCAATTGTATTTACCAATGTAGACTTTCCAACTCCAGAATGCCCAACAAACATACTTGTTTTACCAAGCATCATATCTTTTACTTTATCAATATTCCTTCCTTCTAAAGCAGATACCCCAACACATTCATACCCAATTTCTCTATACAAAGCAGCCATATACTTAACATCAAGCAACTCCTCCTCATTATACGTATCTATCTTATTAAATAGTAAAACTGCTTTTATATTATACGCTTCAGCAGTTGCTAAAAAACGATCTATAAAACTGGTAAAAGTAGGTGGGTTATTTAATGTAATTAATATGAAAACTTGATCTATATTAGACGCTATAATATGTATACGCTTAGATAAATTAACCGACTTACGAATAATGTAATTCATCCTATCATGAATAGCATGAATTACACCTGTTTGCTCATTATTTTTATCCTCAGCAGTAAAATCTACAACATCACCTACAGCAATAGGATTGGTGCTTTTAATACCTTTAATCCTGAATTTACCTTTCATTCTACACTTATAAATCGTTCCATCATCGGTTTTTACCGTATACCAACTCCCTGTAGATTTATAAACTGTTCCTGTCATGCAACAAAACTACATTGTTTTTTTTACTAATCTATTTTATACCAGTTAAAATTCTATACAAATGAGTTATTTAAAATGTGATTAATTAATCACTTTCTTTTGATGGTTTATAGATTCCTGGTGAATCGCCTTAAATATTTTCAAGGTAAACTCTTCACTCAAGCCTTTTTCCTCACCACGAAGAATCATTTTTCCTAATATCTCATTCCATCTATTAGTTTGTAGAATCGAAACATTATTTTCTTTTTTCAGAAGACCAATTCCATCTGCAACTTCCATACGTTTTGATAGCAATCCTAATAATTTATCATCTAGCACATCTATATTAGCTCTTAACTTTGCTAACTCCGACAAATAATCCTCAGATGATGCTTGTTTTTTCCTTACTTTCAAATCTATCATCGTCTGAACCAATGTTTCAGGAGTAATTTGTTGCTTAGCATCAGACCATGCATTATCTGGATCATAATGAGTTTCTATCATAAATCCATCAAAATTAAAGTCTAACGCTGTCTGGCAGACATCAAAAATCAAACTCCTTTTTCCCGCTATATGCGAAGGATCACTAATTAATGGCAAATCAGGAAATCGATTCTGTAAATCAATAGGTATTTGCCACTCAGGGTTGTTCCTATATTTTGACTTTTCAAAAGAAGAAAACCCTCTATGAATCACTCCCAACTTTTTGATATCAGCCGTATATAATCGCTCTACAGCTCCTAACCATAAAGCTAAATCAGGGTTTATAGGGTTTTTTACCAATACAATTTTATCGGTTCCTTGTAAAGCATCTGCTATCTCTTGCACTATAAACGGGCTTACAGTTGTTCTAGCCCCTAACCATAAAACATCTATATCATATTTCAATGCCAACTCAACATGTTTTGGGTTTGCAACTTCAGTAGCAGTCATTAATCCTGTTTCAGCTTTAGCCCTTTGCAACCATTTTAACCCTTCTTCTCCAACACCTTCAAAATTTCCTGGCCTAGTACGTGGCTTCCAAATACCCGCTCGTAAAACAGTTGCATCAGTATTTTTTAACTCGTGAGCAATTCGCAACACTTGCTCTTCAGTCTCAGCACTACATGGGCCTGCAATTACTAACGGGTGCGTTAATTGCATTTCATCCAACCATGTTCTTAATTCTTTTTTATTTTCCATTTTATATCGCTAATCTAATAATGCCCTTTACAGGAATATTTTTTTATTTTATCTACAAATCATCTAAATGATTTTCTGCTACTTTACTACTTGTGAATTCTCCCTTATAAAATTAATCAATTCATTTTTTTTATTTTCTTTATTACTCCTATATACCCCTAAAATTTTCAACTTTTTAACTGCTTTCTCTAGCATTGTTGTTACTTCAGAAAACAACTGATAATCCTCAAACAAAACATCTACAAAAAAAGCATACTGCCATGGTTTCCCAATAACAGGAAGTGATTGTATTTTAGTTAGATTTATCTTAAAGGTACTGAACAATTGTAAAACATTGGACAAACTCCCTATATCGTGATTCAATTCAAACTTAATAGACGCCTTATTTACATGAGTCACCTCAATATCTTGCTTTCTCCCGAGTAATACAAAACGTGTTTTATTCTCTTTCATGCTTTGAATATTGCTGTCCAAAATTTTCAAACCAAATTCCTTAGCAACTTGTTCTCCAGCAATAGCAGCGACACCTTTCAAATTATTTTCCTTAATCCTCTTTGCTTCAGAAGCAGTATCCTTTCCCTCAATAACTTTAAACTGAGGAGGGAATTTTCTTAAATAATCTTTACATTGTAACAATGCTACTGGATGCGAATGCACTTCTTTAATGTCATGTATCGATTCACTTTCCAAGGCCATTAAATGCATTTGAATATTTAAATACACTTCATCCAAAATAACCAAATCACTACCGTCAATTAAGTTGTAATTAGGCAAAATTGAACCCGCAATAGTATTCTCTATTGCTAACACCCCATAGTCTGCTTTAAAACCAACCAACGAATTTGTTACTTTTTCGAATGAATCACATTTAAGTAACTCTACTTTATCACTACCTAACAGTTTCGTTACTGCTAAATGATGGAAAGAGCTCTCTATCCCTTGAATTGCAATTTTTGTTTTCATAACCTTACTAATTTATGCCTATGTGATAATCGGCTCACTTTTTTGCATAAAAAAAAGTCCCGATTTCTCGAGACTTTATATATACTATTTGTTTTCTATTATATTACTTAAACAACATGTACAAAGTCTCGACTCTTACTAAAAAAGTAAAAGCTAAAATAAAAACTTTGCCAAGTGCTTTGTGTCAACATTATAATTTTTTTGCTGATACAAATGTATCACAAAATTGTTTGTACGCAACTTTTTTTATCTTAATTTTAGCACTCTAAATACAACTGGGTATTTATTTAACAATAAAAGATAAAATACTACATGTCAATATCAGTACAGAATATTTCTAAGTTTTATGGTGATCAAAAAGCATTAAACAATATTTCTTTTACTATTAAAAAAGGGGAAATCGTTGGGTTTCTTGGTCCAAATGGAGCTGGAAAATCAACCATGATGAAAATTCTTACTACTTACATAAATAGCTCAAAAGGTAACGCAGTAGTTAATGAATTTGACGTTACTACTCAACAACAAAACGTACAGCAAAGTGTTGGCTATTTACCTGAACATAACCCATTATATTTAGACATGTATGTTAAAGAATACTTATCCTTTAACGCAGATATTTATAAGATTAAAAAAAAGCGGATTGAAGAAGTTATTGCTCTAACTGGGCTAGCTCCTGAATCGCATAAAAAAATAAATCAGCTTTCAAAAGGATATAGACAACGTGTTGGTCTAGCAAACGCACTTTTACACAACCCAGATGTACTTATACTTGATGAACCTACTACTGGGCTAGACCCTAATCAGCTTGTTGAAATTCGTGAATTAATTAAGAGTTTTGGTAAAGAAAAAACGATATTCTTATCTACTCATATCATGCAGGAAGTTGAAGCTATATGTGATAGAGTAATCATTATCAATAAAGGAGAATTAGTTATTGACACTCCACTTTCTGAGCTAAAGAACAACCAAGAACAGTTAATTGAAGTTGAGTTTGATTTTAGAGTTGAAGATCAATTATTAAAACGACTACCCAATGTAACTGACGCTAAAAACACTTTTGGAATGACTTGGGAAATTACCTTTGATACAAAAGAAGATATGCGTTCTTTAATTTTTGATTTTGCTAAGGAAAATGAACTTAAAATATTAAAGTTGGACACAAAAAACACTTCGCTAGAAAACCTCTTTAGAGAGTTGACATCTTAGCGTTCTCTCCTATTAATTCTTCAAATATCGCATCTATTATTTTATGAAACTTTTTATCCTGATTAGGATTTGAGCAATTCATTAAAATTGACACAACTATATTTTCTTTTGGATACACATAAAAAATACCATATCCACCCAAACCATTCCCTATATGCCCAAAATATGGACGGTTTTTACGATCATAACTTGCTTGCCAACCGACGCCATAATACGTAAGTTTATCATCAATATTTTGAGACGTAATAAACTCTTTTTTTACTTGTTTAGACAGAAAATCATCCGTTAAATATGCATTACCTAATTTTGCTAGATCCTCTGATGTTGACAAATAACCGCCTCCAGCTAATTTGAAAAAATTATGTACTGGTGTTGCTTCAATAAATTCTCGCCTTCTATTTTTTCGATAAAACACGGCCTTATTAGCCACTTCTTGTTGCTTATCTGGAAAAGTACTACTTAACCCTAAGGGCATCAAAACCTCATCTTTCACTATATTTTCAAAAGGTTTTTGAGCCACTTCTTGCATTGCTAAAGAAAGTAAATTCCAACTATAACTCGTGTATGAATACCCCTTTCCAGGCTGAAATAACAACGAATCATTTTCAAATAAAGCCACCCCTTCTTTTATAGTCAATGGCTTGTTATTCATGAACTCATTGCCTTTATAGTTACGTATTCCAGCTAAATGCCCTCCTAACTGTTTTATAGTAAAGTCAAAATCTTTTTTAGGAAAATATGACACACAATTATAAATAGAATCACTTAATTTGATTTGGTTTTTCGCTACCATTTTCGCCAAACAAGTAGCCGCTATAGGCTTAGAAACACTACCTACTCTAAAAACTGTTTTAGCAGGATCAACAGCCAATTCTTTCTCTAAGTCAGCATATCCATAACCTTTTGAATATTGAGTACTTCCGTTTTTAGCAATTGTGATAGCAACACCTGGAATCTTTTTCTTACGAACAAGTTTTTCTAAAACACGATCGACTTTTTTAAAGCCCTGATATTGCTGACCAAAAAGATTATTTATGAATGAAAACATACATATCAAAAATACTATTTGTTTATTTCTAAATCTCATAATTTTAATTAGAAATACTGACCAATTCCAAATACAACTCCTTTACTTGAGTCTTCCCCTAACCCAACACCATAATCTACCCTAAAAATAGCGTTGTATATTTTTTTATGAATCAATCTAAGCCCTACACCCGGATAAATTTTAATATTTTCAGAATCTAGTAAATCGGCAAAATTACCACCTGGTATTCTCCAAGTACCGCAATCTACAAATGCGTTTCCTTGCAAAGCAAACCACCCTTTTTCATATACCGTATACCTGTATTCTGTATTTAATAATACTACTGCTGTACCCCTATCAATTAAATTCCCTACACCTCTAACATTTAAATTATTATCTAACGCAAATGGCGCGAATGGGCTTTCACTATTAGTCGCTATTCCCAATCGAAGTCTGTTTGCCCAATTTCCTTTTTCTGAAATTCTTTTAAAATAAAAAAAATCATTCCAGCCTATAAAAAAATCTTCTTGCATTTTATTACCTGAAGTCACAGATTGTAAGGTTAGTATACTTCTAAACCCCGACACATACTGATATGAATAATTTAACTTATCATAATCATAACCTAATTTGATTAATAATTTATCCAAATCTAAACTTCTTGGAACTTCATTAGGTACATTACCCGATACATACTGATACCTCTCATTAAAAACACTAGCTCCAATGTTAAACTTGTTCGCTGTATTTAATTCATACAAACCTAAAACTTCAATCGATTTATTATTATACAAATAATCAGCACTTTGATCCTTAAAATACAAAGGCTCTTCACTTTTCCAGTTCTGATAATTTATTGCTAGTCCTAATTTCTTACTAAAAAGATAAGGCGCTCTAAAGTTTATGCTATAAGTATCATATCCGTTATTCTGATAAAAACCACCAAAGGATATTCCCTTTCCTAAAAAATTAAAATCATACAATCCTATTTTATATGAAAACTGATTATTGGAAGCCGTCCAAATATTAAAACTCGGTATCAACGTGAAATTTTCCTCCACATTATAAAACACATTATATCCATCTCCTGTATCCGTTAAGAAAACTTGATAATAAGCATGAGAAATCCCTGGTAAACGCTTTAAGCGAATAATATCCTGATCCAATTGAAGTGAGTCTAAAACCTTACCTTGCTCAACTTCCGTTATTTTTTGCAAAAAAGAGACCTTTGTTTTTTTAAGACCTCGGAATTTTAAAGCAACAATATTTTTCTCTTGCGAAAAGCAAAATGTTGTACAAGCAACAATGATATATAAAATTATTTTTTTCAAAGTATTTATTTTTATTGACACCATACCAAAGTGATACTATAAATATAGTGTAAACTTGATAAAGAGCTTATATCTCTATAACAATGCCCTTATACCCAAGTTAAACGTTTGACCAAGACCTTGAAAACCATTTCCTCTTACTATTTTTCCTACTGAAGCTTCTAAATTCAATTTATTTGTTAATTGATACTTACCTCCTACTCCAAATTGCGTATAATTTTGCTCAAAATCATTCCCTAAATCTATTCGAAAAGATTGTTGACCACTTACAAAAACAGTTGTTTTTGAAGATGGAAAATAACTTAAAAAAGCACTTATCGGTAATGTTAAACTATTATTAGCAAAGCGCTCATTAATGTTTTCTGTTGCAGGATCTGCATCAACACTTTTTTCTCCAAAATTATATCCGAAATCTACTTCTCCAAAAAATTGAAACTTATCACCCGCAAATGATTTGTCATAGTAAAACTTAGTTTCCCATACATAACTTCTTACGTCTAAATATGGTGCTCCTGGAACATCTTCAAAAACTGGAATAAAAAATGATGTTTGCAAAGAGAAATTACTTATACTCTTAAATGGTTGGAACTTTAATGATGGCGCCACTGATGACAATCCGTTTCTATTTGTTTTTCTATCATCTTTAAAACCAAACACATCTAAAGCCCCTGCTCCACCATAAGTGTTCGACTTTACTTGTACAATCACCCCCACATTAAATCTACTCGACTCAGAAATACCCGTAAATACTTCCAGTTTTGATGTGAAAAAAGTTCGCCTAGCTATTTTTACAGATTTTGATCCTGCATTAGTACTTTCAGTTTCTGTATACAAGCTATTAAATAACTTTATATCCCATTGCCCCTTTTTCAATAATTTAGACGGAGTATATTCCTGAATATTACTTTTTGTAGTTTCTTCAGGTGTTTCTTCTTGTGAAAACCCTAAAAACCCAATTAATAAAAATGTTATAAGAAGTGTGTTTTTTAATTTCATGATATAAAGTGTTAGTGTATTATTTAACTTCATTTAAAGTCCAATCATATGTATAATATGACGATTTATATTTTCGTGGAATTGGTTCTGTTCTGTATGTGTTCACAAAATCAATTAATGAATCACTCCCTACTGTAAAATCCGATGTATACCATTCGAAAATTTGAGAAAATTGCACTTTCTTTTTCTTAGCGTTTACTTTTATAAAGTTCGCATTATTTAAAGCTAACTTAGTTTGTTTGTTTAGCTGCTTTTCTAAAGTATCAGGTAGGTAAGCTTCATTAATAATTGGAGGACACCCTAATCCTGCACAAACTAATACAAAATGAAATCTTGGATCATTATCAAACTGTGCTCTTAATATTTTGTTTTCAATATCGTTGAGTGTTACTTTTTTTCCTGAAATTTCATGTATATTCTTATCAAAAAAACCAAGAATGTCTAATGGTGATTTTATAGGGTATTCAGCAACGACAGATTGTATTACTGTAAGATTATAAATATTTATCCAAAAAGCCCTGTATTGATTTGAATTTGTTTTTTGAACTTCAATTGTAGAAGCTAATGCCAACAATTCATTTAACTGATTTGGTGACTCTTTTATTTTTTTATAAGCAACCTTTCCTTCAATTAGATTTTCTTGCAAGAAAGCATCTGTCTTATCTAAAAAAACTGAAAGATCTTGTGAGGAAACGGAAGTGAAAATTGCTAAACTAAAGAGTAAAAATACTCCTTTTAAAAATTGTTTTCTCATAATTAGTGTAATTTAACCTTACACTAAGTCGAAACAATTGTGAGTACTTACAAATGAGTTAAGGATCTTAAAAATTAAATCCGAAACTTCCTGTAACACCAAACTTACGAGCATCAGGAACCTCGAAATAATTTCCTCTAAAGTTAAAGTCAATTCTAAACACTTTAAAAATATTTCCTACTCCTAAACTGTACTCCCAATACACTTTATCATGAGGAGCTCCATATGTTTCATTTACTATGAAATTAGGAGTATTTGCATCTAGATTAATATTTTCCTGAGATAAATCACCCCAAGCCCCTCTTACACCAATAATTTCCCTAAGGTTCATTTTCTTTAAAAATGGTATTCTAGAAAATATTCGTCCATTAAAATTATGTTCTAAATGTACTGATGCATAAGTATCTGTAACAAAGTCATAATAATCTAACAACGAGAAGGTATTAAAAATTGAAAAACGCGCCTGATTCCCTGGAATAACACTTAACAAACCTAAAGGAACTTCACCAAACGTTTTACCAACTTCTATATTAGAAAACAGCCTACCAAAACCTCCTATTTGCCATGGTTGCCTGTAAAACAATTGCACCTTAGAATAATCAAAATCACTCGCAATAGCACCTTTAATTCCTTGACTAAGGCTCACAAAAATTGTTGGATGATTTTCGTTAACTGAAGTTCTTTCTACACCATAACCTGTAGTTTTCTTGTTTGGTGTATATGTTAATGAAAGGTTTACCTCTGATTGTTTCAATTCGGATTTTACTTGAGAGAATGTTTGATCCGTATAGAAATTCAATCCAAAAGTTGGTGACGCTGATTTTAATGTACGGTAACTCCCTGACAACTTCACCACGAAGTTTTTAGCCATTTCTGTTTCGATTGCTACTGTACTTAGGTTGATCGATGTTAGCCTATCATTAGACCCTGAAGAGAGTAATGACGAGGATGCAAAACTACGTCCTAATATATCATTAGTTGTAGTTAAACTAGCTCCAATTTGTTCAATATCACGTCTATTACCCCCAGATAATATCCATCTCTTTTTTCTGCTTAGCAGCCATTTCCCTGATAACCCATATTTAAACTGATTATCTTTAAATCCATATGCCCCGTATCCTTGAATTCTCCATTTATCATTTGGCCCAAAATAGGTTCTTCCTCCTGCTCTTATCCTTACCCCTTCCACATCATTGAACCCGAATGTTGAAAATATTGGTCCGAAATCAAGTTTTAGTTTCGGGATTTCAACATATCCTGATGCTAATATACTAGCCGTATTATAAATACGCTTAAACTTTGCAACAGTTTTAAGAGTGTCAAGCATTTTATAAACCCCTTCTTCGTCTTTGTTTAATTTTTCTAATCTATTAGCTGACCAAAAAGCTGAATCTTGATTAAAAATTTCAAAAGCATAAGGGTCTGACTCATCTTTATAAAACTCACTTCCTTTATCTTTATCAAATTGATAATCTTCATATAAAGTAGTACGTTTTCCATATATACCTCTGGACTTATTTTTTTTAGAAAAACTAAAATCTGACATAAAGTAATCTCTCTTTATTAAAAAGACAGAATCATTTAATACATCAAACTCTTGTTCTATATAAATATCTTTTACCCAGTTAATATTTGCGCTTTTAGACACTTGCAAGTTGATGTCTTTAATAGCCCAAGTACTGTCATTAACCCAAAAATCTCCTTTAAAAGTTAACTCATTCTTCCTACGTGGGTAATACACAATATTGTAGCACCATTTATCATTAATATATGCACTATCAGACAGCACATAATTATATACATTCACTCCAGTTTTCGAAAGTGGACTAACAAAGCTTTTATCAAAAATCTTTAAATAGTTATCATATACATTGTAATCCGAATACAAGTCTTTTACAAAAGATATTATGGTTTGATTATTACTAAAACCAGAGTTTTTATTCCCTACTAAATCCTCTCTAGTTTTATTACTTTCATTATTACCGTATACTTTAGATACTGATTCATTTAAAAAAATCGGCAAATACGTTTTTCCCGTAATACGTGATGTATCAAGCTCTTCAAAAATAAATTCCATACCTTTAAACAACTTGCTTTTAGCCATTGTGCTATCTACATTGTTAAAGTCGAACTCTATTTTTTCATATTTATCATATTGGTATTGCTTAAATTTCTTAGTCCCATTAGAACGTTTATTCGCCCATATTTTCTTTAAAATATCTATTGCAGGATTGTTCTTCTTTGATTGTTTCCCTGAATAAATTGTCACAGTACTCAATTGGCTTCCTTCCTTTAAAAGGACATTCATCTTATAAGTTACTGCTTTAGGCAAATCAATATTTTCAGTTTCATAACCAATAAATGAAACTTGAAGCGTATGATATCTTTCTGAAGACTCTAAATAAAACCTACCATTTTCATCTGTAATTGTACCTGTAGTAGAGTTCTTAAAAATCACATTAGCAAAAGGCACTGGATAATTATCTTCATCTATTACTAACCCACTAACCTTAGTTTGAGCTAATAGTATTGTTGAAATGAAAATTAAAAGTATGGTTAATATATTTTTCATATAAATAAAAAGCTTCATTAGTATTAAGTACTAATGAAGCTCAAATATAAGTTATTTATTAAAAAGTTTATCTATACATAACCTTTTTAACAGACTTGATTACATCATTCATATTAGGCAACCATTCCTCAAGTAATACTGGAGAATATGGTGCTGGAGTATCAGCTGTATTAATTTTTTCAATTGGCGCATCTAAATAGTCAAACGCATGATTTTGTACTTGATACGTAATTTCTGAAGCTACATTACCAAATGGCCAAGCTTCTTCTAAAATCACTAATCTATTTGTTTTCTTAACAGATTCTATAATCGTAGCAGTATCTAAAGGTCTAACGGTTCTTATATCGATAATTTCACAAGAAATCCCGTCTTTTGCTAATTCATCCGCTGCTTTATAAGCCTCTTTTATGATTTTTCCGAAAGAAACAATAGTTACATCAGTTCCTTTACGCTTTACATCTGCAACTCCTATTGGCAATACATACTCACCATCTGGCACTTCTCCTTTATCACCATACATTTGTTCAGATTCCATGAAAATCACAGGATCATTATCACGAATAGCTGCTTTTAACAATCCTTTTGCATCATAAGGATTTGATGGCACAACAACCTTTAAACCTGGTGTATTAGCAAACCAATTTTCAAATGCTTGTGAATGCGTAGCTCCTAATTGTCCAGCTGAACCTGTTGGCCCTCTAAAAACAATTGGACAGTTAAATTGCCCTCCAGACATTTGTCTGATTTTGGCTGCGTTATTTATAATTTGATCAATACCTACTAATGAAAAGTTAAACGTCATATATTCAACAATTGGTCTATTTCCAGTCATTGTAGATCCAACAGCTATCCCTCCAAATCCAAGTTCTGCAATTGGAGTATCTATTACTCGTTTAGCACCAAATTCATCTAACATTCCTTTAGACGCCTTATACGCTCCATTATACTCAGCAACTTCTTCACCCAATAAATACACAGATTCATCCCTGCGCATTTCTTCACTCATCGCCTCACAAATTGCTTCTCTAAATTGAATTGTTCTCATTAATAGTAGTATTTAATTTTTAAAAACAAACAAAAGTATACATTTCAAAAAATCTATTCTCAAAAAAACACAATAACTTTACTATGCGCGCATAGTAGTATTTCTTAAAAAATAGATGTATATTTGGGAACTTAAAATTATTTCAACTTTTTAATATAAATATCATGAATATATTAGTGTGTATTAGTCACGTTCCAGACACTACATCAAAAATTAACTTCACTAATGGTGACACTGAGTTTGACACTAACGGAGTACAATTTGTAATTAATCCTAATGATGAATTTGGATTAACAAAAGCAATGTTTTTGAAAGAGCAGAACGGAGCAACAGTAACTGTTGTAAATGTTGGAGGAGCTGATTCAGAGCCAACATTACGTAAAGCATTAGCAATTGGAGCAGATAGCGCTATTAGAGTAAACGCAGAAGCAAAAGACGGATTTTTTGTAGCGAAACAATTAGCTGAAGTAGTAAAAAACGGAAACTATGATTTAGTAATTGCTGGAAAAGAATCATTAGATTATAACGGTGGAATGGTCCCTGGTATGTTAGCTGGGTTTACCGATTATAACTTTGTTAACGCTTGTACTTCATTAGAACTTGATGGAAACAGCGTTGTAGCCATAAGAGAAATAGATGGTGGTAACGAAACTTTAAGCACAAGCTTACCTTTAATAGTTGGTGGTCAAAAAGGATTAGTTCAAGAAAGTGATTTACGTATTCCCAACATGAGAGGTATTATGATGGCTCGTAAAAAACCTTTACAAGTTATAGAAGCTTCTGGTGTTGATAGCCAAACAAAAGTAGTGAGCTTTGAAAAGCCGGTTGCAAAATCAGCAGTAAAGCTAATTAGCCCAGATAACATTGATGAATTAATCAATTTATTGCATAACGAAGCAAAAGTAATTTAAGCCACTCGTGGGGTTAACATAAATGATTTCAAAAACTGAGTCATTTATTTATTTAATTTTTAACACAATAATAAATTATGTCTGTTTTAATATTCGCTGAATCAAATAACGGAAAATTCAACAAAGCAACTTTAGAAGTTGCTTCATATGCAAAAGAAATCGCAAACACTTTAGGAACAACTGTTACTGCCATAGCAATTAATGCTTCAGAAACTGATGAATTAGCTCAATATGGAGTTGACAAATTATTAACAGTAACTAATTCCGATTTAGAAAACTTTAATGCAAGAGCTTATGCTGATGTTATCAAACAAGCTGCAGAAAAAGAAAACGCTAACCTTGTAGTAATGCCTTCTACAACTAACGGGAAATACTTATCTCCTTTAGTTGCAAGTAATTTAAATGCTGGTTATGCATCTAACGTTATTGCGCTACCTGAAAGCACTTCTCCTTTTAAAGTAAAAAGAACTGCTTTTTCAAACAAAGCCTTTAGTGTTACGGAAATTTCTAGCGACAACAAAGTAATTGCTTTAGCCAAAAACGCTTTTGGATTAAAAGAAAACGCAACTAGTATTACTCAAGAAGCTTTTGACGCTACTATTAATGATGCACATTTGGCAACAACAGTTACTACAGTAGACAAAACTACAGGGAAAGTTACTATTGCTGATGCTGACATAGTAGTTTCTGCTGGAAGAGGATTAAAAGGCCCTGAAAACTGGGGTATGGTTGAAGAATTAGCCGATGTACTTGGTGCAGCTACAGCATGTTCAAAGCCTGTTTCTGATTTAGGATGGAGATCACACAATGAGCATGTTGGACAAACTGGTAAACCAGTAGCATCTAACTTATATATTGCCATTGGTATTTCTGGAGCCATCCAGCATTTAGCAGGAATTAACGCTTCTAAAGTAAAAGTAGTAATCAATACTGACCCTGAAGCACCTTTCTTTAAGGCTGCAGATTACGGTATTGTAGGTGATGCTTTCGAAGTTGTGCCAACTCTAATTGAAAAATTAAAAGCTTTTAAAGCGCAAAACGCATAATTTTTTATAAATTGTGCCTATATAAGGGCTATCTAAATTTATGACCAATAGCGTCCTAGGTTTAGATAGCTTTTTTTTTATACAATTGATGTTAGTTATTTCACTTGACATCTTTTAATTTATGCTGATGAGTTTAGTACGACTAAATATAAAAGGAATATCCTATAGCCAAACACAAAATGGCGCATACGCGCTTATCTTGAATGAAGTAGATGGAGAGCGAAAACTACCTATTGTTATTGGAGCATTTGAAGCGCAATCTATTGCTATTGCTTTAGAAAAAGAGATAAAACCTCCAAGACCTCTAACTCATGATTTATTTAAAAGTTTTGCTGACAGATATGATATCGTCGTAAAACAAGTCATCATACATAAATTAGTAGACGGTGTTTTTTACTCTAGTATTATTTGTGAACGTGATAAGATTGAAGAAATTATTGATGCTAGAACATCTGACGCAATTGCACTAGCACTCCGATTTAACGCCCCTATTTTCACCTATAAAAACATTCTTGATAAAGCAGGTATTTATTTAAACTTACCCGCAAAAGAAGGTGACCCTGAAGATGTTTTAAATGAAGATATTGTTTTTGAGGAACAAGAAAACCCTAGTAATTATTCGCACTTAACATTAGAGGAATTAAATAACACACTTCAAGAAGCAGTCAATAATGAAGATTATGAAGCTGCCGCAAGAATAAGAGACGAGATTTCCAAGAGAGAACAATAAACTAATTGTGGTGGTTATTTTATTGTTTACAATAAAACACTTAATATAAAACACATATTAACCTGCATAATAGCTCTTGTTAGCACTATTTCTTTTGGACAATATTTTGAACAAAAACGGCAATTCTAAGCTATTGATATAGCTGTTGAATTTTTAATACTAAAAGACAATTAGCTAGAATACCTATTGGTTGCTTAAAATAAACTTAAGGCATCTTGCTTGAAGCTTTTTTTATTTTAGTAGCCTCATTATAATAATTAAAACCGACTCCCATTTTTATGGGAAATGAATATGAAACAATATATCGATTTAGTGGAGCACGTTTTAGCAAACGGGAATGAAAAAGAAGATAGAACAGGAACAGGAACTAAAAGTGTTTTTGGCTATCAAATGCGATTTGATTTAAGTGAAGGGTTTCCCATGGTAACTACTAAAAAACTCCACTTAAAGTCTATTATTCATGAATTGTTATGGTTTATAAAAGGTGATACAAACATCAAATACCTTCAAGATAACGGAGTGAAAATTTGGAATGATTGGGCTGATGAAAATGGAAATTTAGGACCTGTTTACGGTCACCAATGGCGTAACTGGAATTCTGATGACATCGATCAATTACAAGAAGTTATTACAACTATCAAAAATAATCCAGACAGCAGACGAATGTTAGTTGCTGCATGGAACCCCTCTGTACTACCAGACACTTCTGTTTCTTTTAGTGAGAACGTCGCTAATAACAAAGCTGCTTTACCTCCATGTCATGCGTTCTTTCAATTTTATGTGGCTAACGGAAAATTATCATGCCAGTTATACCAACGTAGTGCCGATATCTTTTTAGGAGTACCTTTTAATATTGCATCGTATGCATTATTGACAATGATGATTGCTCAAGTTTGCGATTTAGAAGTTGGTGAATTCGTTCATACTTTTGGTGATGCTCACATTTACAACAACCACAAAGAACAATTTGAATTACAATTATCTCGTGAAACTAGAGAGTTACCAACTATGAAAATGAATCCTGAAATTAAAGACATTACAGGCTTTACTTTTGAAGATTTTGAACTAGTTAATTACAATCCACATCCTGGAATTAGAGGAGTAGTTGCTGTTTAAAAAAATGATTATGAAGAAAATATTCTTATTTATTGGATTAATAACCAATTTATCTATTTCTCAAAACCTAGTACCCAACTCTATTGTTTATAAAGGCTGTGAATGTGCTATACAACCTGAAATTTGTTTTGAGAACAAATTAGCAGACTTAATTAAATCTAATATTAAGCATATAGACATTACTAAATCCGTAAAGTCTCTAAAAACAAGAGCTTTACTTGTAAATACTATAATTACATTTAAAGCTGACGGAACTGTTTTAGAATATAGTATTAATACCAATAACAAAAGATTTGATTTGATATTAAAAAACTCCTTAGACAACGTCCAAAACATCAATATAAGTCCTAAAAAATTACATAATAACATTTATACAATATCTCATGATTTTGTCTTTACTATTAAAAAACAAGAGGACAGAAGAAAACAATATGGTTATGATTTGAATCCTATTTATAAAAATTACGATCCTTTGGATGTAATATTTAAAGATGATCACAATCCTACAAATAACCAAGATTACGAAAGAGTTCCTGTTTTTAGTGGCTGTGATCAAAATATGTGCAATGAAGAATTAAAAAAATGTATGAGTGAAAAAATATCCAAATTTATTGGGAAAAATTTTGACGCATCTATAGGAGCAAACCTAGGACTTCCAAACGGAAAAGTAAAAATGTTTATTACATTTAAAATTAACAAAGAAGGAGATATTGTTGATATTAAAGTTGATGCCCCGCATATAAAACTTGAAAATGAAGTTATCAGAGTTCTTAATTTGATCCCTAAATTTGATAGCGCAGGATTCCAACGTAAAAGATACGTTACGGTTCCTTATTCTTTACCGCTTTACTTCGCTATTTCCAATTAATACACCACATGCAAAACCAACACGAACAATACGAAAACGCTCGCAAGCGAACCAAGCAAAAAAAACGCTTGTATTTTCATTTTATATTATTTGTTTTAGGCGCTATTACATTAGCTATATTAAACAAAGGATTAGGAATTGGTGAAGATATAATTACCAATTGGTACTTAATCGCTATTGTTATTTGGTCATTCTTATTCCTGATTCATGTTGTAAACGTTTTTGTAACCAATCGTTTTTTCGGAAAAGAATGGGAACGTATACACACCGATAAAATTCTTGCGAAGCATGATAAAAAAGTTGAGAAATTGGAAAAAAATATTTTAAAAGAACATCATCTAAAAGAAGACATAGCAACTTACCAAAAAACCAAACAAATGATCACTCTTATTGCAGCAGCAGCAGAAAATAACGAAATAGGAAAAGACAATAAATTAATTTGGCACTTAAGTAACGATTTAAAACGCTTTAAGAAATTAACTTCTGGGCACGCTATCATAATGGGACGTAAAACCTTTGAAAGCTTCCCTAAAGCATTACCTAACAGAACAAACGTTGTAATAACTAGAGATCGTCATTACACTGCAGAAAATGCTGTAGTTGTTCATTCACTTGAAGAAGCATTAGACGTTACAAAAGAAGACGATCAACCGTTTATTATAGGTGGAGGTGAAATATACAAGCAAGCATTAAGTATTGCTCACAGAGTTGAATTAACTAGAGTTCACCATCCATTTGAAGCAGACACTTATTTCCCTGAATTAAATAAATCATGGAAAGAAGCATCTCGAGAAAATTGCTTTAAAGATGAAAAACATGATTATGATTATAGTTTTATCACCTATGAAAGAGTATAACTAACAACAAATAAGACCTCATCGGATACAAACCTTTGAGGTCTTTCTATTTATTTCCTTATTTTTGTACCACTAAATTTAAACTAACGGTTATCTAACATTCAGAAAACCTTTAAAAACATATACAATGAAAGCATACATTTTCCCTGGTCAAGGGGCACAATTCTCAGGAATGGGATTAGACTTATATGAAAACTCCCCTGAAGCACAAGCGTTATTTGAAAAAGCGAATGACATATTAGGCTTCCATATTACTGACATCATGTTTGAAGGTACTGCTGAACAATTAAAAGAAACAAAAGTAACTCAGCCAGCTATATTTTTACACTCTGTAATTTTAGCCAAAACCTTAGGAGATAGCTTTAAACCAGAAATGGTTGCAGGACACTCATTAGGTGAATTCTCTGCTTTAGTAGCAAATGGAGCTTTAACTTTTGAAGATGGATTAAAACTAGTTTCTCAACGTGCTATGGCGATGCAAAAAGCATGTGAAGCCCAACCAAGTACTATGGCTGCTGTTTTAGGGTTAGATAATGATGTCGTTGAAAAAATATGTACAGCTACAAAAGGAGTGGTTGTTGCTGCAAATTATAATTGTCCTGGGCAATTAGTTATTTCCGGAGAAATTGAAGCAATCAACACTGCTTGTGAAGCTTTAAAAGAAGCTGGAGCTCGTAGAGCATTAGTTTTACCTGTAGGCGGAGCATTTCACTCACCAATGATGGAACCAGCTCGTGAAGAACTTGCCGCTGCAATTGAAAATACAACTTTTAGCACGCCCACTTGCCCTATTTATCAAAATGTAACCGCAAGTGCCGTAACAGATGCTGAAGAGATTAAAAAGAATTTAATTTTACAATTAACCGCTCCAGTAAAATGGACGCAATCAGTACAGCAAATGATCGCTGATGGAGGAACTTCATTTACTGAAGTTGGCCCTGGTAAAGTTTTACAAGGTTTAATGCGTAAAATTGACAGAACTGTTGAAGCAAATGGAGCTAGTTTAAATATTGAGGCTTAATTTCGTTTTCTATAAAATAATAAAGGTCAGCTAAATTAACTGCCCTTTATTATTTAAACATATCTCATTATTACAACGTCATAATAAATAGCAAAATTCCCACTACCAACATCAGAATTACATTAATGAATGTAGTAAATTTTTTATCTGGTTTATTATTCATTATTACAAAATACATTGGAACAAATAATACTAAAAATACAATAACACTAATAGTCAGCAAAATACTAGCATAGGGCCATTGCATTATCTTAAACAGACAACCTACCCCTCCTAACAGAGTAAGTGAAAATGCTGTTGACACTAAAACTATATCCTGTTTAGCATCTGTATCTTTAAACTTCAACATAATAAGTGATGGCAAAAACAATAAACAAAACAATAATACCCCTACAAATAATATAATACCCGTTCCTGTTAAATGATGTAACTTATAATACACACCAAACCCAAGTAACAACACGGAAAGCACTCCTGAAACCTGAAGTGTACTTTTAAGTAAATCAATACTTTTTGAATTTACCAAACTATCGGTTTCTTGTTGTATTTCTTTCAATTCTTGATTAAAGAACCGTGGTATTAATTTTTCATAATGTGCCTCAAAATTTCCGGTTTCTGGAAGTTCTGCTTCAGTTAAACAACAAACATGATCTACTATATTCTCTTGTAAATCTTTTAAAACAACCCCTTTGCTTGTTAAGTCATCTATTATAAAATCAATATGTTCATCGGTAACCTTAAACATTTCCTGTTTTAGTGTTTATTCCTAATAACACTTGCATCGTTTTCATAAATTCAGAAAACTCAGTAACTTTTTCTTCTACAGACACTTTACCTGACTTAGTTAAGGTATAATATTTACGTACCCTTTTACCAATAAATACTTTTTCAGTCTCTAATTCTCCTTTTTTTTCCAAAGCATGTAACGTGGGGTACAGTGCTCCTTCAGTAATTTGAATTTTTCCATCGGTTAATTCCTTTACTCGATTGGTAATTTCATACCCATACATTTTACCTTGCTCTTTTAAGAGTTTTAAAATAATGGTTTTTAATGTTCCCTTTATTAATTCTGATGAGTACATAGTTTTTTCTATAATTATTACAGTGTTACTAAAAATTAGCAACACTGTAAATTTAATTTATTATACAGCTTTTCTATACTTATCCATAAAGAAAGATGGTAGTAAAGCAAAATTTAATAATAAAAACCCAGCAAACATTATAAAACCTCTAAATGGCCAATGGAAAAACTCAAACATGGTTCCAATTCCAAAAGAAAATAGCGTTAAAAACGCGATGATGTATGTTCTTTTTTTCATAATTAATGTGTTTTAAATTAATACAATTTGTTTATAAACTTCTCTTATGCATAATTCAAATATACATAAGAAAACAATGTGTTCAATTTTTTACATAAGAATATTATGTATTAATATACATTTTTTAAATAAAAAATAGTGTTATTTTACCTGAACAGAGACGGACAGTACATTTGGAAGATAGTTATGGTCAAATGTATTTAACACTTGAATTTTATAATTCCCGGCTTCTGAAAATTGATAATTGTCTTTTATAATGAATTTTAAATCGCAATAATCACCAACACAATCTCCTAATTCTTCATTATGATCACCAAATAATTTTAATGTGACAGGTATTTTATCAACTTGATGCAGTGGAGTTGTAATGTACATTTCCAATGGGATTTCAGAAAATTGAAATCCGTGCACATAACTAAGATTTAACTGAATGATATGTTGTTTACTAAGGGAAGTTGGTATAAAATCGAGTGAAAGTACTTCTGATTGATACCATCTGTTCTTAGGGAAATTCAATTGTGCAGATTGTTTATTTGTGCATTGAATACACATTATAAACCCAATAACACACATAAGTAGGTAAGGGAATTTTCTTAAGAACAGACGTATCAAATTGGGGTGGTTTTTATATTATAACGTAAATAACTAGATTTTAGTATCTTAGTTTTTTTATTTTTTTATTTTATTTTCCCAATTCCAAGCAGAACGCATTGCATCATCTAAGCTAGATTCCGCTTTCCATCCTAATTCAGTATTTACTTTTTCTGTGTCTGCATAAGCAGAAATAACATCACCGGATCTACGAGGAGCTATACAATAATTTAATGAAGTTCCCGAAACACGCTCAAATGATTCTATTACTTCTAACACTGTACTACCATTTCCTGTTCCCACATTGAATGTTTCATAATTATTTTTGTTGTGCTTATTTATCAATCGTTCCAATGCTATTACATGTGCTTTTGCTAAATCTACAACATGAATATAATCACGTACACAAGTACCATCAACAGTTGGATAGTCATTTCCAAAAACCGACAATTCTTTTCTAGCACCAATACCTGTTTGGGTGATATAGGGAACCAAGTTTTGAGGGACACCAATAGGCAATTCTCCTATTTCTGAAGAGGGATGTGCCCCAATTGGATTAAAATAACGTAAAGCAATTGCTTTTAAGTCTTTTGAAACACCACAAACTTCCTCAATTATCTCTTCCCCAATTTGCTTAGTATTCCCGTATGGTGATTCAGCTTTTTTAATCGGAGCATTTTCTGATATAGGCAATTCATCTGCTTGACCATATACGGTACATGAACTACTAAAAATGAAATTAGCTATCTTATATTTCTCTAGGGCTTGAAGCACATAAACCAATGTATTTATATTATTTTCATAATATAATAACGGGTTATTAACACTCTCTCCTACTGCTTTACTTGCTGCAAAATGTATAACACCAACAATATTTTGATGTATTTCAAAAAAAGAAAAAACTGATGACTTATCACGTAATTCTAATTGCTCAAAAAAAGGTCTCTGACCAGTTATGTTTTCTATACCATCTAAAACGCTCAATGACGAATTGGATAAGTTATCTATTATTACAACTTCATATCCTCTCTGTTGAAGCTCGACAACAGTATGTGAACCAATAAACCCTAATCCTCCTGTGACAAGTACTTTCATTTGTTTGTGTATTAAAAAGTTAATTAGCTATTCACAAACGCTATCACTTTTGAGGTAATAAACTCTATTTGATCATCTTCCAATTCTGTATGCATCGGTAATGATATTACCTCTTTTATCAACTGATTTGTTACTGTAAAATCAGCTTCCTTATAACGAGCATCAACGTATGCCTTTTGACTGTGTAATGGAATTGGATAATATACGCCACAAGGGATATTATTGTCATTTAAAAACTGCGCTAATGCATCTCTATCTACCCCGTTAATCTTTAGGGTATATTGATGAAACACATGGTCGCCAGAACGAACTGGTGTTGTAATACAATCAATGTTTTCAAAAGCTTTGTCATATTTAGATGCTGCTAATTGACGTGCTGTATTATAGTTACCTAAGTTTTTCAACTTAGTTCTTAATACTGCCGCTTGAATTGAATCTAAACGAGAATTCACTCCTACTACATCATGATGGTAGCGCTTGTACATTCCATGATTTACAATACCACGAATCGTATGTGCTAAGGCATCATCATTGGTGAAAATTGCTCCACCATCACCATAACATCCTAAATTCTTAGATGGGAAAAATGACGTTGAAGCTACGTGACCTATTGTTCCTGCTTTCTTTGTAGTTCCATCTACTGAAGTATAGTCAGCTCCAATTGCTTGAGCATTATCTTCAATCACAAACAAGTTATGCTTTTCAGCCAACTTCATTATTTCATCCATATTAGCACATTGTCCAAATAAATGCACAGGAACAATAGCTTTTGTTTTTGGAGTAATTGCTTTTTCAATAGCAGCTACATCTATATTAAAATCATCCTGATTAACATCAACCAAAACAGGTGTTAAACCTAATAATGCTATAACCTCAACTGTTGCTGCAAAAGTAAAATCCGCAGTAATAACTTCATCTCCTGGTTTTAACCCAAGTCCCATCATAGCTATTTGCAAAGCGTCAGTTCCGTTAGCGCAAGGAATTACATGCTTTACGCCTAAATAGTCTTCCAATTCTGCTTGAAATCCTTTTACTTCAGGACCATTGATATATGCTGTAGAATCTAACACTTCTAAAATAGAAGTATTCACTTGAACTTTTATTTTTTCATACTGACCTTTAAGGTCTACCATTTGAATTTTCTTCATTCCTGACTATATTGTAATTAAACCTCCTAACCCCAGTAAAAATAGATGGTTAGCTATAATTTATTTTGTTTATATTTGTTTTAAAGTCCTTACAATTGTTACAAAAAAGATGACGATTTGAGACAATTATATCAAAAACGACCCTAAAACAAACAAAACGGATACGATTTTTACCCGATTTTTGATAGCATATTTTATAATTTGTAAAGACATTTTCAAACATACTATATATCACCTAATATGACTGTAAATATAATACTTAAAGGCGAAAAAAATAAACCTACAGGATATTTAAAAGTTTTAATCACTGACAAGGGTGAAAAGACCACTAAATCTTTAAAAATAAAAGTTAACGTTAAAAACTGGAATCGAAAAAAACAAAGGGTCAGCAGTAGAGAACATAACCATGAAGCAATTAACGCTAAATTAAAAGAGGTGTTACAAGAACTGGGAAAACAAAGTGACCCAGTTTTAGCCATTAAAAACAACAATACTAATGTTTTACCAAGAGTTAATTGATAATACAGTTAATATTGGCACCAAAGGAAAATCAATAAATATACGTAATAAATTCATTGGCTACCTAAAAAGTGTAAACCTTGTTGACATTCATTCCAATGAATTAAACACATCTCATGTTCAAGCATTTTATTAAGTGAGTTCTATTGACCGTTTTGGTTACTCTGTAAATGATATCTTAAATGAATGAAACCAGTCACATTTAATAGCTGATTAATTTGAAATATCGGTCAATTATATCCAGTTTTTAGAAATAGTTGATTTTAATAATTATAATTTTGATGCTCATTAATAACCTCAGCACATAATTAATTTTTGTTTTTAAACACATAATTTTCCCACCATGTTGATTTTGGAAAATTTGATTCCCCCACCACCACAGACTCTCCAATTTGTGGAGTTGTAATTGGCATTCCCGTTTCTTTTGCCCTTAAGGTTACTCTTTCTATGGGGTCTGTCCAGCTATGTGCCGCTAATGTAAATGCTCCCCAGTGAATTGGTAAAATCATCTTTGCTCTTACATCAAATCCAGCTTGAACTGTTTGCTCTGGCATCATATGCACGTCTGACCACAATTCATTATATTGACCACATTCCATTAATCCAATATCGAAAGGACCGTATTTTTCTCCAATTTCTTTAAAGTGGCTGCCATAACCACCATCACCACTGAAATATATATTGTCTTTATTACCTTTAATTATCCAAGAACCCCATAATGTCGATGATTGGTCGGTTATCCCCCTTCCAGACATGTGCTTTGAAGGAGCAAAAATCAAATTAATACTTCCAAATTTAATTTCTTTCCACCAATCTAATTCATGTATCTTTTCTTGCGGGATATTCCAAGATTTAAGATGGTTACCTACTCCAAGTGGAACAAAAAATTGATTCGTTTTTAATTTTAACTTTTCAATCGATGGATAGTCCAAATGGTCATAATGGTCATGAGATATAATTATTGCTTCTATTTGCGGAAGCTGCTCTATATCTATAGGCATTTCTTCATTATATCTTTTTCTTCCTAACCATTTGTGGGGTGCAGCATAATCTCCAAAAACGGGATCAATTAATATGTTCTTTCCATCTATTTCTATTAAAAAAGTAGAATGTCCAAACCACGTAACACGAGTTAATGTATCAGATTTATTATTGATTTCTTCCGAACTTATCTTTTGAACTTCAATATTTTTACTCGGAGCAATATTTGGATTAGGATTCAACATCTCCTTTAACATAGCTGTAATACTATGGCAATTGAACTCTAAATGAAACTCTTCTATATTAATAAATTTCTCTCCCTCATAATGCCCAGTATTTGCATATTCAACCTTCTGCTCTTTAGTTGGAGATTGACCAAACTGAGGACTCAACTGTAGGAAAAGAACTACAACTAACGCTATTACACCAATAACGCTACTCAGTAAAACAGCTATGAATTTTAATACCTTTTTCATTTTATTCAGAAAGTTTATTTATATCTATAGTTTCTAAATGCTCTTTATCATAACCTTTAACCACTGTATTAATCATCGCTTTCCCAATTTTAACAGTATCGGTAAAAGACTTAGGAAAGTGTCTAAATATTGGATAGAAAGGTCTCAGCACAGAGTACAGAATATGAAACGCCATAACTTTAGTTTTTGTTCCTTTTAAAGGTTGAATGTAACCTGGTCTAAACATATATGCGTTCTTGAAAGGAAGATTCAATATTGCATTCTCCGTTCTTCCTTTTACTCTTGCCCACATTACACTACCTTGCTCTGTGCTATCAGTCCCAGTACCCGAAACGTAGCAAAAAGTCATTCCCTCATTATACTTGAGAACTTTTTCGGCAAAACTCAAAGTAAGGTCATGAGTTATCTTACTGTATTCTTCTTCTGATTTCCCAACAGAAGATGTTCCTAGACAGAAAAAACAAGCATTATAACCATTAATACCATTTTCTATATCAGCTAAATTATAAAAGTCTTTTGTCAAAAGCTCCTTCAACTTTGGATGCTGAATATTAATTGAACTCCTGTTTATTACTAAAACTTCTTTTACATTAGGATTCTCAAGGCATTCCAGTAACACACCTTTACCCACCATTCCGCTTGCTCCTGTTATTATAGCTTTTACTTCCATAGTATATCTAAATATATATTTTCCTCGTTACAAGTATTGTTTATAAAAAACGGTCAAGTAATCCACTGCCTCATCAATGTGTTTTTCAATATCGTAGCACTGTATATGCCTAGCTCCTTCTATAATCTTCATTTCTTTCTTGTCATGAAGTATTTCAGAGATAAACCGCTCGGTATAAGGCTTAGAGAATGCTTCTGTTCCAGTAATTCCCAAATATGGAATTGAAAGGTCCTTAGCTAAATCCAATGCTTGAGATTTAATAAGTGCTTCATATGACATAGTTGCCATCTGAGAATTAAAATTTGGCCAACAATCTGCAACACGACTATAATAGTAATCGTAGATGTCATCCGCATCTGGACCACTAAATGGTAAATCTTCTTTTGTTTTTGCATCTGGATAAATAATACCTGAATGAGACTCAACTCCCGACTCAAAATATTGTTGTCGTGCTTGGTTGGATTGATTCAGAAGATAAGACCTAACCTCATCATTTACCATTGGATTGTAACCAGTAAATTCTCTTAACGAAAAATGAGCAACTACAGTCCCAAAAGCTTTAACTCTTCTATCACTAACTATTCCATGCATTGTATAAGATGAGCCTGCACAAATTCCTAACACTCCAATTCTGCCAATATCAATATTATCTATCGTTCCCAAAAAACTAATAGCACTTTGCACATCTTCTCCCTTTTTAAAAGGGTTGTCATAGTTTTTCGGAGTCCCTCCGCTTTCTCCTTGGGTAGAAAAATCAAAAGCAAGTGTGACAAAACCTTTCTTAGAAAGCTTTTCACCAAAAACACCAGCAGCCTGTTCTTTCACACTCCCTAATGGGCCAGCCAAAGTTATTGCTGGATACTTTTTTGATTCATCAAATCCTGGAGGACAAAATAACCACCCAACTATCTTATCTCCATCACTGTTAAATGTAATTTGATTTTTTCCTTCTTGTAAATTCATGATTTCTAGTTTTTAATTAATAAAATCTAAATGTTTTCAAAATAAAATTTTGAAAGATGGTCGACAGCTTGATTGACATATACCTCATTTCCATAGGTTTGAACATGTCTAGCACCTTCAATTTCTTTAATCTCTTTATTTTCGTGTTGTATTTCAGCAAAAAACCGTTCAGTAAAGGGTTTCGTAATGGCTTCACTACCTACAATACCCAAGTATGGAATGCTCAAGTCTTTTGCTAAATCTAAGGCATGTGATTTTAAAAGAGCTTCAAAAGACATACCTGCATTTTTAGAACTGTAGTTTGGCCAATCATTCTCTACCCTTTCATAAAAGTAACTGGATATATCCTCCAAATCATCCGCTGGCACAGGCATATTTTTTAAATCTTCAAATGCTGGTAATAATATATTAATCCTATCTGAAACACCCGTTTCAAAATATTTTTGTCTATCATCATTAGAAATTTTTAACATTGCATTTCTAGCTTCTTCCGAAACCAAAGGGTTATATCCTGCAAATTCTCTCATAGAAAAATAGGGATTTACAGTCGCAAATGCTTTTATTCTCCTATCACTTATAGTTCCATGGATTGTGTAGCTTCCGCCAGCACAAATACCAAGGGCATTAACTTTACCCTTATCTACATTGTCCAAAGTTCCTAAATAGCTTATGGCATTTTGTATGTCTTCACCTTTATTAAATGGATTTTCATAATTCCTGGGCATTCCCTCACTCTCACCTTGTGTTCTAAAGTCAAATACAATAGTGATAAAGCCTTTTTCTGCTAGCTTCTCTGCAAATACGCCACCCGCTTGCTCTTTTACTGTTCCCATTGGACCTGCAACCGAAATTGCTGGATACTTTTGATTAGCATTGAAATTTGGAGGGCAAAATAGCCAGCCAACTATTTTATTTCCATCGCTATTGAATGTTATTTTATTTTTTCCAGCTTGTAAGCCCATGATTTCTAGTCTTTAAATTAATATACAACGAATTTATAATAAAAAAACTACACGTCACATAAACAAAAAAAGGAGGAACTGAAACAAATTACGGATTCCTATATTGTGATGGTGATTTTCCAGTTTGCTGCTTAAACAATCTAGAGAAATAAGTAGGGTATTCGAACCCTAAACAGAAAGCAATTTCAGAAACAGATAATGAAGAGTTTCTCAGCTTATCCTTTGCCAAATATATTGTTTGTATATGTATAAGCTCGATAGCTGTCTTACCAGTAAACTCTTTAAGTAAGTCACTCAAATAATTAGGAGTTACATGAAGTTTATCCGCAAGCTCTGTTACTGTTGGCAGGTTGTTTTGTTTATGATTGACATTTATATACTCATTAAGTAGACTTTGAAAATCTTGTACAACCTTGTTATAAGTAGTTTTTCTTGATGTGAATTGGCGTCTATAATACTTTTCTACTAAGGCTAATAGCACGTTACAATAAGACAAAATAATCTTTAATGAAGAATCCTTTTTAAGAAACTCAGTATACCCTTGAGTAAACATAAGTTTAACTTCTTTCTCTTCATCTGTAGTTAAAAATAGAGCTTCTTTAGTACTATAGGAGAAGAAGTTAAACATGAAGTTATTATATTCTTTAAGAAATTCTTCATGAATAGCTATATGGAATCCCTCCCATTCCCCCTCATCACTCCACTCATAAACATCTCCTGGTTTTAGGAAGTAAATGAATCCGTTGTCTGGGTCATCATCAGTCTGTCCAAACTTTTTTAGATTCATGTTCTTGTAACGCTTGTATGCAATTACATAGAAATTAATACAAATAGGTGGTGATTCAACTAACTTTTCACTTTTATCCTTTACATAACTTTGGATATCTAACCCCTTATGTTTTGGAGGCTCAATACCCAAATAACTATTTAATTCTGATATGGTATTAATATTTTTCAAACTATTCAAACCCTCTTCTTAATTCTGTTAACTTCCTTAAAAAAAATAAAACTCTCATTCATGAAGATACCAAATTCATGGAAATAATCGATAAGTATTTGAAAAATTAACGTTTCAATAATCCCAAAGATAATTTGTTTGATTTAGCCAAGATTGGAAAGTATACAATCGGATTTGTTGCACTAATGAAACATACCCAACTTCAAATAAGGTTATATGAAAACAATTATCTATTAATTACGGCTGTTAAGAATGGGTTGTGTTATGTATTTAGTAATTAAATTTCAGTTCATAGAAAATTACATTTTCTGATGGACTATCTATAGTTGAAGGAGAAAACCCTATTTTTTCAAGTACTCTTATTGACCCTATATTATCAATTTCGACACCTCCTGAAATAGAGTTGATTGCACCTAAGGACTCACACCACTCAACCAATCCTTTTACTAATTCAGTTCCATATCCTTTACCCCAATTTGATTCTGATAGAAGATAACCAAATCTTAAATCAAGTCTATTTTCTTCAGAATCTAATTCATAAAGAAAAATAAATCCAATTATTTCATTGGTAGCAAGTAGTTCTACAGTTAAGAAGTTGCTTTCTTCATCTCTATCTTCTATCCATTTCTGAGCATCCGATGAAGTATTAATACGTTGCCAACCATCGGGTAATGATTTTGTAACCTCAGAGGATAGAATATTTATAACACATTCCTCAATCCTTTGATTAGAAGCCAAACCTTTATCATGATAAGTCCAACTTCTTATTAAAAGTCGTTCAGTTCTGAAATTACATTTATGTTCAAGTGTTTTGGGAAATTTCATATACTTTCAAAGTTAAGTATAATTGAGAGATATAGTAGAAATGTGTGTGGTGTGTGGGTACAGTGGGCGCTGGTGAGGAAGGCATGAGGTTCTATAGTGGACTTTATCTGACAAATATTTCCAAGATTTTTTAGATATAGTTGATTTTTATAATTATAATATCGATTGAAGTTATATTAACCACAGCTTTTAATTTATCATAAAAAAGCACTCCATGAGGAGTGCTTAATTCAATAGACAATAATTTTCATGTCTACCTCGCTATAAAAACAGAGTTTGGGACTCTGTCGTTATAACATTTTTTTCACACCAACAACAATACGTTCTACAATCTGTTTAGCTGTGGTTAATGTTGATAGGTCTGGATTAACTGTTCCATTTTCTCCAGAGTGATGACCGTGTCCAATAAGTTCCATTAAATAATAATTTTTATTATCGTTCATATTAATTAAAGCATCAAAAATTATCGATGGTTGCCCAAGTTGTCCAGTGCCGCTATGAAAAGTTTCATCATCAGGGAAATCATATTCAGAATAAAATTCATTGTCATCAAAAGCCACATTAATTTCAATTTTCAACTTAAATTTCGATAGCTCTTCTACAGAAGATAATAACTGGAAATTATCAATTATTGTGGCTCCAGTAATCGCATCTGGTAAAGGATGATTATTTGTAGGAACATACAATCCATCTACATACTCTACTCCTCTTTTATGTGACCAAACTGGCAGTGCATTAACTCGTCTGTAGTCTCCTGAAGCATCATTGTTTTCATCAAAATCTTTAAAGTTATATTTACTTCGTCCTCCAAAAAACAATCCTCTTGCCGTAGCTTTCGATACAAAAAGAGTTTCTAAATAATTTCCATGTTCATCTTCAATCCAAATAGCCATTTGTGGATGCCAATAATATTCAGAACGTAACACATCTATAGTTAATTGTATATCATTTGATGTATTCATTTCTACAATTTCATAATTAGAAATATTCAATTCCTTTTTAGTAATAGCTTTTTGTTTTGCTCCAAAATCCATTAATTGATTAAACGGTGTTATTTGATATGAAGCTCCTAAAAAAAACAATGCACTCATTAAGGCAATAAACAATATCAATTTACCTTTAGCATACATTTTTAAAGAGCGAATATTATTTTTTAAATGAAATAATATTCCAAGTGAAAATAATATCCCAAATACAGTATGCAATGTTGCAGTGCTACGAGAATATATTTGAAAGTAAGATAGTACTCCTGTAATCAATAAGATTACAAAGCTTATACCAATGGATAGGCTAATGATTTTTCTAAATGTCATTTGAAAAAAGTAATAGTATCATCTTAAGCACAGTATCGAAACAAATCAATTTATACTGTGCTCAATCAGACTTAATTAATTATCAATAGAATTTATAAGAACTTTTTAAGCCCCTCTATTCTATTTTCTAAGTATTTAATTTGTTTGGCTTTGTTTTCTGGCAATGAAAAAGCTAGAGCTTTAAATTTTGTTTTATTAGAAAAATCTTTTTCCATTAATTTTAATTCTCTAACAACTATGTCTAAGCTTTCTTCGTCAGTACCCCCAATAATTCCATGTATATCATAAGAACGAGTGCCAAATTTTGGAGATGTAGATTTTTCCATTTTTGCTTTTAGCGCAACCAGTTTACTTCTTAAAGTAGAAACTACTTTAGCCTCACCAAACTTAGTTTTTGCACCGCGGCAACTAGAGGGTGAACAGCCTGATGTTGTCTCAGCAGTTTTAGAAGTAGTCCCACATGTTGACTCCCCCCCCCTTTTTTATGGTCTATAGCACAGGTAGTTTCATCATGTTTTTCGCTTGAACAACAAGAAGATTGAGCTACAGCATTAGTACTAAATAACATTCCTAACGCTAAAGTTAACGCTATTACAAATCGGTTTGATTTAAGATTCATTTTTATCAGATTTTTAATTAAATAATTGTTTCTATCTGATAAGACGACTACTTTAAAAAATGATGCAGAAAAATTATTATTTATTTAATTCTCTGTAAATTTCATTAACTGTTTGTCTTGCAGTCTTTCCTACTCCATAAATTGTAGCAGAAGCAAATCCAGTCCAATTACCATAGCCAACCAACCATAGATTTGGTTTTTTAATAGAGCGTGTATATTTGGTTTTTATACGGCTATTTTCAATAATATCCAGTGACTTTAAATGCTCTAAACTAGCTTTAAACCCAGTACACCAAATCACTACATCAAAGGTTTCTTTTAGACCATCATCCCAAACTACTCCATTTTCAAAGAAAGCAACAAACGGTCTTTTAGCATGAAGTACAGCCCTTTCTCTTGCCTCTTTGACACTTTCTACCATTACAATATTACTTAATGATATTTTGACTTCAGATGAAGCTTTTTTAGCTATACCTAAGAATTTTTGAGTAGCTGCATTAAATAAATACCTCCCATCAATATCATCAGGTAAAAATTGTGGTTCCTCTAAAGTTACCCATTGACTGTGTGCTACTTTAGAAACTTCGGCTAATATCTGTGCACCTGAATTTCCTCCACCTACTATCAATACTTTTTTACCAACAAGATTAGCAGCATTTTTATACTGTAATGAATGGAGTTGTTCTCCTTTAAATAACTTTTGATTTGTAAATACTGGAATAAAAGGCTGTTTGGTTGTTCCAGTAGCACTTACTAAAGTTTTACTGTAAAATATACCTTGATTGGTTTCAACTTTAAAGATATTACTTTCTTTAGTAACCGAAATAACGTTAGTTTTTCTTTGTATTGGAAAACCATATCGAGATTCATATTGTTCTAAATAGGATATAAACTCATCTTTTGTTGGGTATTCATTTTCACTTTTGGGCATTACCCAACCTGAAAGCGAACTGTACTCTGTGGGTGAAAACAGTTTTAAACTGTCCCAAGTTTGTGACCAAGAACCTCCTGTTTTTTCTTTATCATCCAAAACAAGATAATCAAGTTTATTTCGACGTAAAAAATAAGCAACCGAAAGACCTGCTTGACCAGCCCCAATTATTAACGTATCGTAAACTTTCATCTGTTTAATCGCATGAACTTGTTTTATCACAACCAGTTTTCGATTCAAAATCCATAATACTGCCTTTACCTCCTTGTAAAATTGTACAACAACCCTCTAGTAACTCCTTTAGTTTCTTACGTCCTCGCTGAATTTTGGAACGTACTGTTACATAATTCATATTTAATTTCTCAGCAATCTCTTTTTGAGGAATATCTTTTAGTTCCGATAAAATCATTATCTCTTTGTATTCTTCAGGTAACTGATTTACAAAAGCACCAACACATTTACTCAATTCTTGCCCAGCATCTTCCTTAGAGTCATTCTCAAAATAAACATCTTCCTCTATAGAATTAGTTTCTAATTGCCTCTTACGATAATAGTCTGTAATTGTGTTTTTAGCAATTGTGTAAACCCAACTTTTTAAATTATCAATATCTTTATTATTCGATTTTGCTAACTTAAAGAATACGTCTTGTGTTAAATCTTCAGCATCTTCTTGGTTTCTTACACGATTTCTAACATAACCTAATAATGGGCTATATAGTTGAGCGACTTGATTTTGCATTTTGTATATAAAAGTTAATGAATAAAATAATAGTGACTATAGACAAAGATAAAAATAGATATTGCATTCCTAAAACTTCAATAGCATAGATTCCTATAAGTGCCCCAATAGCAGCACCTAAATCCCACCAAGTGCTAATACTTGAAATAGCCTGTAAAGAATTTTTATGCTGTTTTACGGCAACCAAAGGTGAAAAAGTTACTACAATAGTATTACATAAAAATGCAAGAACAACACCTACTATAGTAATGTTTAATGCAATTAAGAACATTGCTAGTAAACACCCTATAACAGCAATGATAAATAATTTTGATGTAGAATAACGCAATGATAGAATGCCTCCTACAAATGAAAAAAGGATAACAAATAATCTTTTTAATAATAAATAGAATGCTACATAAACTAGTAGTTCGCTCGTGGAAATACTACTTGTGGTTAACAAATGTGCTAATGTGACTACTAAAATACCATCGATGGATATAGAGAGTGCCAAAACCAAAAGGTTCATTGGACTCGGGTAAAATGTGACTTTATTTTTCACCCTATCATTAGTATTTTCTGTGGTTATTTTAGGTAACGAATAAGCTAATGCAATCCCTAATACACTGATAGTAGCAATGCTAAATAATCCATTTTGAACACCAAATTCTCCAATAATAATGGGGCCAAACCAAAGTACAAATAATGCTCCTAATGACTTGATACTTTGTGCTAATCCGAACGCTAATCCAGATTTTTGCTTTGCCTTTGAAGCATAACTCAACGTTGATATTTTCAACCCTGAATAACTTAAACCCCATAGAACTCTAGCAACTAGGAAAGCAATTAATCCTAGCTTCAGACCATACATAAAAGTAGTTATTACTGCTAGGACAGAAGTAATTAATAACATTTTTCGCATACCAATTCTGTTTACCGTATTTGCTATATATGTATTTGCTAAAATCCTAACAAAACGGTTTATTGAAAGTAATACGCCTATAAAAAAAACAGAAAAGCCCAACTCCTTTCCATAAATTGGTAAAACAGGATATAAAAGCGCATCGCCTAAACCAGCAAAAGCCATAACTCCACTAGCACGCAAAGCCCCTCGAAATGAAGAGCTCTGCTTTTTAATTAATTTAGTTTCTTGAGTTAACAACATCCCGTTTTTTCAATATTTGCTTCTTTACTCTGATTTTTATCACAGCAAACTGAACCATCCATAGGTTGTTCACAACAGGACATTTCTGATGATTCTTTTACTTCTAATGATGAAGTTCCACAGCATCCACCACCTTGTTGAACTGTTTCTATTTGCTTATTTGAATTTTTTGTTTTCATAATGTTTGAATTTATATTTTGTTATTTCTTGTTTTCACTTATTAAGACGTGCATTTTAAAAAATGATGCACTTATTTTGATTTTATTAGCAGCAGGAAACTGCTTGTGCATTTTCTTCTGCTTTTGTACCACAACTACTATCACTTGAACCAGAATCTTTAGATTTACCTCCAAAATTAGTACTACAAACACCAGTTTCTGGTAAGTTGAGTTCTACTTTTTTAGAAGCTTCAATATCACCTGCTAAATATGCCACTACCGAGCGCACTTGCTCATAACCTGTTGCCATTAAAAATGTTGGTGCTCTACCATAACTTTTAGAGCCTACGATATAGAAGTCTTTTTCTGGATGACGTAATTCTTTTTCGCCGTGAGGTCTGACGGTTCCACAACTATGAATATTTGGGTCAATTAATTCAGCTAAATCAAATACCGATTCTAATGATGAATCTAAATCTACACGTACTTCACGAATCATATCTAAGTTAGGGCGAGAACCTGTATTACTTATAATTTCGTCGATACCATTTATGGTTTCAAGCTCTTCGTCTAAATTTCCTATAATTTGAATACCATCTTCTTTTTTAATAAGTTTTAAAATATGGAAAGGTGTATAAACATTTAATTTACCGCTATTTACTAATTGTTCAATTTTAATTCCTAAAGCACCACGTGCTTCTAAAGCATCATCTTTTTTACCGCCATACACTTTGTCCATGTTGTCTTTACGTAGTATCCAATTAAGCTGTGTTTTTGGATACTCTTTTTGAATTTCTGCTAAATCCAGTAAAGCGTTGATAGCTGAATGTCCGCCACCAACAACAACTATATTCTTGTTTTTATAACGCTCTAAATGTTCTGCCTTTACATTAGGGATTCCATAAAAGATATGATTTTTCAATCCTTGTTCGCCTTCTGCTAAAACACCTCCAGAGCCTATTGGATTGGGTTGATTCCATGTTCCTGTAGCATCAATTACTCCTTTTGCCTCGTAATAATTAATATTTCCGTTTTCTTCAACCTTAATTGAGAATGGTTTATCCTCTCGTCCCCAAGTTTTCATTATATCCAATCCTTTTCTTCCGATTGAGAGTACTTTAGAGTTTAAATGAATGTTAGGTTTAATTTGAGGTAAGTTTGCTAATGGATGAAAATAATCCTCAACTAATTCTTTTCCTGTTGGTAATCCATCTTCGTCTGGAACAATCCAATTATTTTGTTCTAAAAGTTCTTTAGCTGCTTTATCAATATTATATTTCCAAGGAGAAAACACACGAACATGACTCCAAGACAGCATATTCTGTCCTACTGATTGTCCTGCTTCAAATACAATGAATGGAATATTATTTAAAGTTAAGTGTGCCGCAGCTGCTAAACCTACTGGCCCACCACCAATTACTGCTATGGGTAAATTATTGTTTTGCATCTTTAATAAAATTTTAATTCACTCTTTAAGACGGAGTGTTTTAAAAATGATGCAATTGTTATATCAATAGGCCTCTATCGACACTAATTATAGTATTAGTAAACATTGAGGAAGGCATGAGGTTATAGGCACTGTAAAAAGCAATGTTTTCAGTTTAGTTCATTATTGTGCAACGTTTTTTTTATTAATACCCAAAGAACAAGTCGTTTGAAAGGTTGTAATAATCTAATTTGTCATAATACGCTAATGTAATGAACATGACATCTACAAGTCCGTGTAGCATAATTGTTATCCAGAGATTATAATTAGATTTAACATAAATTATAGCAAAAATTAGTCCAAATATGAATGTCATAATGAGACCGCTCAGACCTTGATATAAATGTGGTAGACTAAATAATATTGCCGATAGAATTACAATAAATGTGGTTTTAAGTTTAAACTCTGGTAGAATTATCTTGAATTGTCTGAAAAGAAATCCACGAAATAATATTTCTTCTCCAAATCCAGCACTTATTAAAATGTAAAGAAAATACTTAGAATATTTAGGAAAGTTATTAGCAATTGACTGGAATGCTGAATAATCGGCTATATCTCCAGTCAGTTTATTTACCAGTGGTTGAACAATAAAGTCTAAAATTGGTTCTAATACAACAAAAAGTAATAATCCAATTCCAATTATTTTAAAAAAGCTAATGTTCGATTTTAATCCAATTTCAGATAATTTTTTGTCATTCCAATAAGTGATAATAAATATAGCAATGATAATTATAACAAAAGTATAAGGGAAAGAAGTCCAAGGGTTAAAAATAAATCCGTAAATCAAAATCAATTGAATAAGAGCAAATATTTTAGATTGGTTAGTTTCTTTTTCTAGTAAGTTCATTAATTTTTTTGTTTTTTTTCAGATGTTACCCAACAATCGGATATGTTGTACTAGTGAAGGATATCCAACTTAAATTTATTCAAAAATAGTACTTATACCCCACTTAGAATAAGAGTTAACAAAATATTATATGATGATGATTTAAGGCTGTTAGAATGTGGCTGAATGTGTTGTGTGGTGGTGATTGGATTGTGTGGAAACGTGAGGCGCTATTGAGTCAGGTAAGAGGTTGTGGTAGGGTTTCACATAACAATACTTTTAATTACAGCTACATTAATACCACCAAACATCAGTAGATCAATTACTGGTAAAGTAGCACCGACTAAATCACAGACATCACTTAACTGAATAGTTCTTGGAAAATAAGTTTCAAGTTACTTTAATTCAGTTCATAACAATTTGTGATGAGTCGTAGTTATTGATTGGTATATTTAATTATGATAAAACTAATTGCGCCACAGAGGTACAATCGAATATTGATAGTATATTAACTCAAGAACGAAAGTTCCAGCTTGAACTAGAACACAACGAACAAAGCCTAATCGGTCGATTAGGCTTTGTTCGCAACATGTAAATGTATTATATTTGTCTTATCTGTAATTAAAACCGATATGGTAAAATATATTTTATATACACGCGTTTCGACTTTAGACCAAAATAATGGTATCGATGCACAAAGAACATCAGCAAAGAGATTTATAAACAATGATGATGTTATTCTTAAAGAGTATACTGAAAAGGAATCAGGTCGTAAAACAGACCGAATAGAATTACATAAAGCAATTAATGACTGTGTGAAGAATGGTTATACATTACTAATTGCCCGTTTAGACCGTTTGAGCAGAAACGCTAAATTCACTCTGGAATTAATGGACGCTAAAGTTAATTTTGTTTGTTGAGATATGCCGAATGCCAATAATTTAACAATTGGTATAATGGCGCTTTTAGCACAAACAGAAGCGGAACGTATCAGTAAAAACACAAAAAATGCGCTTGCTGAATTGAAAGCAAAGGGAATTAAATTAGGGACAAACAACCTAACACAAGAAGGGAGCCAAAAGGGAGCAGATAAAAGAAAAGAACAAGCACAAAAGAAAAATCGTCAAGTAACTAAAATAATTATAAGGTTACGTAATGAAGGTCAGAGATTCAAAGCAATTGCAAACGAACTAAACGAAGACGAGTACACAACCTCAACTGGTGGGGAATTCATTGAGCAAACTGTTAGCCGATTGTACAAAAGGGCGTTAAAAGAACCTGCATAAATGAATTTATCAGCAATTATTTTAATTGAAAAATAAAATGTTAAATTAAGTGTAAATAGTGATTATCAAGTAAAAAACTTCTCCACTTAGTAGATGATTTAAATAATAATTTCACTATTAACGACATCTTCAACGTCTAAATATCTAACCTTAGAGTTCAATACTGATATTCTAATGGTATTGTTAATACATCTTAAGAATCTAGGTAATGATGTAAATCGTTTTATAAGTTTACTTAAAACATATTATTATGGTATTAGTGGTCACCGTTTCATTCCAAGTACGGAAGCTTGCATAACGAACGACCATACTTAAATGCATGAAACTAATACAAGTTTTTTCCGATGCAATAACTCACCTCTAAGAACTTTTTCTAAGTTCCCAAAAAACTCTTTTTGTTACCCAAAAAAGTTATAAAAGATAGTTGTAATTTTAAGATTGTTATTTGGTATAAGTCTAATAACTATTTTAGTTTTTAGCAAAAATTATAACGAGCTCCCCTCCCAGCATATAAAATTACTTACTTAATGATTTATTAGGATAGAAAGTGAGAATTACCGAAACAGTCACTCAAAAATCTGAAAGTAGGTTAAAAGAATATGCATCTTTATGAAAACATTAAATTTTTTATTATTCGTTCTTTTTTATTCAACCTTATCGTTTGGTCAAATGAGAATAGATAAAACTTTGATTGGACAAGAAGATATTTCAGAATCAATTTCAATTAACCAACTAAGTTCTGATGAAGAGTTTGTAAGATATATATCCAACTCTCTTTTTATCACTACAACACTCAGAAGTGAAAGGATAATATCAGACCTTCCTCAAAGAAAAAAATTAGAAGAAAAAGAAAAGGAAGCGTTAGGTTATGTTTTGGGTTTTAAATCAACGAAAGACTTTGAAAGCTACTTAACACTCCAAGAAAAACTTTTAAAATCGTTAAATGAAAAATATTCGTTGTCTAGCTATAAAGAAACAGATTTAAATGAAGTTTTATTAAAATCTATCAAAAAAAATTCCATCCCAATAAATGACGAAGACATTATTATATTATTTGGGTCATGCAGAGAAACATATGAATCTCAATTAAAAGAAAATTTAGCTGTTGCTATAGCAAGGCATTTAGCTTGTGTCCTATATGACCTTACTGGGCCAGCAGGATTTGCCTGTCATGGCATGGTTATACTTGCTCAAGTTAGAGAAAATAATCAAGCTAAAGAGGAGTATAAGAGATGCATAGAAAAAGACTAAATGACAAAAGTTTTCTAACATTATGATTAATCTATGTACTAGCCAAAGTTTATTTGGAATAACCTCATAGATTACTCAACTTAGTTTTAAACTTGTCACTGACAAATGCTGAGGCATGTCACTATTCATACGTAAAAAGGTCTTATTAAATAAAAAGGAAATAGAAGAGGAAAAAGAATTATTACATTCCTATTATAGGATTAGGAAAGCAATAGGAACTCTTGGAGTATTATTACCAATTCTTGTATTTGGGTTTCAAGAAAGCTTTCTACCATCGATAAGTCATTCTTATTATACTAAGTCAGCTATTTTCTTTATATCTATTCTTTTTGGCTTTGGCTTATTTCTAATGTCATACAAAGGCTATGAAAAAGACAAAGAAAAACTTAGTGATAATGTATTAACACATATTGCTGGATTAGCAGCTTTATTAGTGGTTCTGATTCCTACAACATGTGCTAATGGTTTAGACTTTTGCAATATAAACTCATCTGGCGACTATCTTTTTGGTCATGAAGATGAAACGAGATATATAATTCATCTTATTAGTGCTGGAATATTTCTCTTTTTAATGGGGTGGATGTCCATTTTCAGATTTACAAAAGGTGGTGATGGAACTTTACAAAAGAGAAGGAAAAAGATAGTTTACAAAATAAGTGGATATTTAGTGTGGGGGTGTATAGCTCTTATGTTAATTGAATTTGGTTTTGATTGGCATATTACAAAGTATGATATTTTTATTCTAGAATCTGTAGCTGTATTCTCTTTTGGTTTTTCTTGGCTAGTTAAAGGTAAAGCAATAAAGGATATAGTTGATTTTAAAAAATGGCTTCTTAAACGTGACAAAGAAGAACCAATTAATAAAACAAAAGGAACAATTGGACATATCATTTTAAACGTAAAAGACTTCAATCAATCTGAATTGTTTTATGATAAATTGCTAACAGGGATTGGATTTAATATAGACCATGTAGATGAGGGTGATTATGGGAAAATGAAATCATATAAACAAGGCGAGCATAATCTTTGGGTACGTTTTGATAAACAAAACAAAAGTGAACCGTTTGTTCGTAATGTTGGATTAGACCATTTGGCATTTGAAGTAAAGAGTAAGAATGAAGTTGATAATATATTCAATTTGGTCAAGGAACTTGATGTAAGAATAACACGAGAGCCAAAAATGTACCCAGAATATACTTCAAAATATTATGCATTTTATTTCCGTGACCCTAATGGTATTCCTTTGGAAATATTTATTGAGTAAGAATGACCATACCGAAATGCAGGTAGCTATTGCAAGTTTTTATCCAACGCGGTAAAAAGAATTAAAGATGATGGACTTGAATAAAAAAAGGGCAAGTCATTAAACGGTTATAATTCCATTTATTAAACAAAAACTTCTCCGATTAGTAGACGATTCAAACAACAATATCAGTATTAACAGTATCTTTAACACATAAATAGCCGCCCTTTAAGGTCTACCATTTGAATCTTTTTTATACAGAATTTTTACTATGAATTTGTTCAAAAAATTCAAAAAGGAATCAGTTTTAAATAAAGAAATGTTATTTAATTACAACCCAAATCTTGCTGTGATTCACTATCATTGTTCGGGAAGCAGTTTCCAGACATCACACTTTCTGGAACATATCGCTCTAAGTAATTATCTTGTAATGAATTTTCGATAAAAAGAGTTAGTTGCATTATTTCTTCTTCTATTAACCCTAAAGGCAAAAAATCAGAATCTAAAGTATTATTAGAGACAATAGCATTCTGCTTAACCGCCAAATTCTTGTATTCAATCACTTCTTTTATTGAGCTAAAAGATGCTCCATGACCATATGATCCATTGCTTTTAAGATTATATAATTGTGGAACTTTAAATTTGTAATTGTCTATCGGGTTTTGTGTAAAACCACCTCTACCTTTACGAGTATTATCATCTACAGGATTCCCTAATATACCAATACCTAATAAATCGTTCATTCCAATAGCAGAGAACTTCATTGAAGCTAACGAAGGTCCATTATGACATTGATAACACTTTGCCTTTTCAAAAAACAAAATAGCTCCTTTTTTTTCATCATCAGACATCGCAAGTAAATCTCCACTTAGCCATTCTTGAAAGGGAGCTTTATTAGCTAACAAAATGCGCTCATAAGCCGCTATTGCTAATCCTGTATTCTTTATTGTATATCGGTCTTCAACTGGGTCTTGACTAAAAGCCGAATCAAAATACTCTTTATAATCTAAGCTGTTCGCCAATGCTTCATTCATTCCCATTCTATGAACAGTTAAACCCGCAATAGCCTGAGTCTCTAGCCCTTCAAACCCTAAGGCATTGTTCTCTTTTGGAGTTCCAATCGTCCATTGGGATTCTGTTCCTTCATTCATCCCTGTTGCACCAAACTGTCCGTTCCACAACATTACTTTTTGATAGGCTGTATTTAATGCTGTTGGCGATTTTATTGGCTGTACATCTACCGTTTCACTAGAATAACTTTGATGTACAACTCTAGCTTCTCCCAACAGTCCAAAACCGAAACCTCCATCACCAATCCCTTGTCTTTTCCCTGACTGAAAACCTGCGTCAGAATGATGGCAACTCGCACAGGAGTATGTACCCATTCCGTCTGTATGATCCGCGTTTATCGCTAATGCTGTTTCGTGAAACAACATTTTACCCAAATAAACTTTTTCCGCTGACAAAGGATTATTGATATCTTGTGGAATACTCAAAAAATCATCACTTTCTGGTAATTTATAATAATGAGATCCTATGTTGTTTGAAGCACTAAAGAGTGCTATTTCCAACGCCTTATCTAATTCTGACAATGACTCATAATTTGCATCATCATTATTACAAGACCAAAAAAAAATTCCTAAGAGGAGTACTAAATACTTTTTTTGCATAATTATATAGAATATTATTTTGCGTAGGGAATTCAGAAAAGGGAATTGATCATTTAAATTTAAACAAATTATAGCAGCCAATGAAATAAAAACGGACAAATATTTTATATCCACATCCTATAATAAATTTAAGAAATGTATTTTAGCTATAGAATTTTATTTTCTATACAACTTGATATTTATTTATAACATCCTTACTCATTTTACGCACTATATTTTAAAGTTAGTTGCGTTATTTAACCCTAAGATTAAACTGTTTACTGAAGGAAGAAAAGGGGTGTTTAAACAACTTGAAAAAGTAATTTTACCTACTGACAAAACTATTTGGATCCACTGCGCTTCATTAGGAGAATTTGAACAAGGTTTGCCTATAATTGAAGAACTAAAAAAACAATACCAAAGCCATAAAATAATTGTCAGTTTTTTCTCCCCTTCTGGCTATGAGGTAAAAAAGAACAGCACTGTTGCTGATGTAATTGTGTATCTACCCCTAGATACTCAAACTAATGCAAATCGTTTTTTAAATATCGTTCATCCAGAAGTAGCCTTTTTTGTGAAATATGAATTTTGGCCTAATTATTTAGCTGAATTGAAATACAGAAACATCCAAACACTTTTAGTTTCTGGTATATTCAGAGAAAACCAAGCTTTCTTTAAATATTATGGGAAATGGATGCAGAAATCATTACTAACTTTTGATCACTTTTTTGTACAAAACGAAACTTCTAAAACACTATTAAACAACATCCAATTTAAAAATGTGACTGTAGCAGGTGACACTCGTTTTGATCGCGTTGCTGAAATTTTAAAACGCGATAATTCATTAGACTTTATTAAGAATTTTAAAGACGATAAAACTACAATCGTTTACGGTAGTTCTTGGAATGATGATGAAGCAATTTATCTTGACTATTTAAATAGCTCCAAAAACATCAAACACATTATTGCTCCACACGATATCAAGCCACATAAAATAGAAAAGTTAAGAAATTCAATCACAAAATCTGTGCTTTTGTATTCTGAAAAAGTAGGCAAGAATGTTACTGACTATGAGGTACTAATTATAGATACTATAGGTTTATTAACTAAAATATATAGCTATGCGGATATTGCTTATGTTGGTGGCGCTTTTAAAACTGGCTTACACAATACACTTGAACCTGCTGTATTTGGAATACCCGTAGTTATTGGGTCTGAGTTTCAGAAATTTCAAGAAGCAGTGGATCTAGTTAATCGTAAAGGAATACTCTCGGTAACAAATAAAGAAATGTATTCAACTGTTATCAACGAACTTGTTGACTCTGATAAGCATCGGTTAACTACAGGGAAAATTAACAGCAACTATATTCATCAACAAGCTGGAGCAACAACGAAAATTTTAAACTATTTAAATAAATAATAATTTCTAAGCAAGTCAACTAAGTTTAAGAACAACCTTGGTATTATTTTTTACTCATCACAAGATCTCGTTAAGAAGAAAATAAAATAAAAAAGCTCGGAAACAATTGTTTCCGAGCTTTTAATTATCCATAAAGGATTCAATATTGGTCTATTTCAATTATAATTTTTCAAATTTTATTTGTTCAATACTCCCTTCATTTTCATTACTAAACCCTGATAAAGAAATGAAATTAGTAGATAATGAGTTTACACTCCACTCGTTATGAAACATACGTAAGGGCTCGTCTTTAATAGGTATTAATAACTTTAAGCTTTGATTCCCTATCATTACACTCCACTCACCTTCTATTAATGACTCCTCGTTTGTGATAACTAACTCATTATTCACTTTAAACTCAAAAACATATCCATTTAAATATGAAGTAGCTTCTGTTGGAGGTTGAACCACTTCCCACCTTCCTAATACATCATGTTCAGTAATAGTTTGTGATAAGTTTAAATCATCATCATTACTACATGATAAAAATAAAAGGCTTGTAAAAAATAATAGAAATACTTTCATAACATAACTGTTTTTGTTGTTAACTACTTAACGTTATGTTCTTTTGGAGACTTCAAATATATATAAAATTATTTATTTCACCACAAAAAAAGTCGGTTATACAACAACAAAAAATCGGTAATTCGCTGAAATTCAGTTTTTAACGACAAACTACAACAGTTGCTCGGTCTTTTTTGCAAAAATTAACTTTATAGATAATAAAACAGATATAAGGTTCTTAAATTATTTCTTTCTTTTTAGAGCACCTTCTTTTTTCTAGATTTTACAATATGTTTTTTTTTATTTTTTACATATATCAATTTAAACCTTCCTTTATGAGTCTCTCGTTGTTCAACTTCAAAGTTTTTAATTGATTTAATTAATGGTGTAAGTTTTTGAAAACCAAAATTTCTGGAATCAAAGTTTGGTTGCTTCTTTTGTAAAAGACTTCCAACATCACCAAGGAAGGCCCAACCTTCATCATCTGCTAAATCAGATATTGTAGCAGCAATTAAACTGATTACTTTTGGAGTTATTTTATCCACATCATTTTTTATAGATGCTTTATCTTCTATTAATTCTCCTTCATTTGCTAAAGATTGAGACTTCAGAATTTCTATATAAATAAACTTATCACAAGCAACTATAAACGGGTTTGGTGTTTTTTTCTCTCCAATTCCATACACTTGCATACCTGCCTCTCTCAAACGAGTTGCTAAACGTGTAAAATCACTATCACTAGAAACTAGACAAAATCCATTTACCTTTTCTGAGTACAGAATATCCATAGCATCAATAATCATCGCGGAATCAGTAGCGTTTTTCCCTGTAGTATATCCGTATTGCTGAATTGGAGTGATGGCGTTTTCTAAAAGAAGGTTCTTCCACTTTGATAAATTAGGCTTAGTCCAATCGCCATAAATTCTTTTTATAGTTGGGTTACCGTATTTAGCAATTTCTTCCATCATCTCTTTTACATAAGCTGATGGTATATTATCACCGTCTATTAATACTGCTAGTTTTATATCCATATTGAATTTAAATCAAATATTCTAACATCTCAATTATTCATAATCAACATGCTTAAATACTATTATTTATTCATAAATATACAACAAATTAAAAACAAGAGTGTTTAACGATAATACAGGTAAAATAGCTCAATTAATTATTCGAAAAAAAATATTGAAATTGGATATTTATTTCACCAACATACGCTTAATTTCATTCAATTTCATTAGCGCTTCAATTGGGGTCAGTGTATCAATATCCGTATGGATAATTTCATCTTTTAACTCCGTAAGTAATGGGTCATCTAAATTAAAAAAACTCAATTGCATTTCGTCTTGAACAGCATTTAAGTTTTCGGTAAGTTCTTCCGAAGAATGTGATTTTTCTAACTTCTTTAAAATTTTATTAGCCTTCCTGATTACCTGTTGTGGCATTCCTGCCATTTTTGCTACATGAATACCAAAACTATGATGACTCCCACCTTCTACTAGTTTTCTTAAAAACAGCACATTATCTTTTGTTTCTTTTACAGAAACGTTGAAGTTTTTAATTCGGATAAACGTTTCCGTCATTTCATTTAATTCGTGATAATGCGTAGCAAATAAGGTTTTTGCCTTGGATGGATGTTCGTGTAAATATTCTGAAATTGCCCAAGCAATTGATACTCCATCATAAGTACTCGTACCTCTACCTATTTCATCTAACAACACTAAACTTCTATCAGAAAGATTGTTCAGTATGGAAGCCGTTTCATTCATTTCTACCATAAAAGTAGATTCTCCCATAGAGATGTTATCACTGGCTCCTACACGCGTAAATATTTTATCAATCAAACCAATCCTAGCGCTTTCAGCTGGAACGTAACTCCCCATTTGTGCTAACAATACAATTAAAGCTGTTTGTCTTAAAATAGCCGATTTACCCGACATGTTTGGACCTGTAATCATAATCATTTGCTGCTTTTCCCTATCAAGGAAAACATCATTTGCGATATATGCATCACCAATTGGCAACTGTTTCTCAATTACCGGATGACGTCCATTCTTAATATCTAAATCATACGAATCATCTATAATAGGTTGTACATAGTTATTTGACTTTGCAAGTGTCGCAAAGGAACACAAACAATCCAACTGCCCAATTAAATTTGCGTTTTGCTGTACTGATTTAATGTAATTGGTCATCCAAAGCACCAATTCAGAAAATAGTTGTTGTTCTAAAACACCTATCTTTTCCTCAGCTCCTAATATTTTAACTTCGTACTCTTTTAATTCTTCTGTAATATACCTTTCCGCATTTACTAAGGTTTGCTTTCTTATCCATGAAGATGGAACTTTATCTTTATGAGAATTTCTTACCTCAATATAATACCCAAAAACATTATTTGAAGCTATTTTTAAGGAGCTAATCCCTGTTGCCTCAGTTTCCCTTCGCAACATTTTATCCAAATAATCTTTACCGGAATAAGCCAGACTTCTATACTCATCTAACTCTTTCGAGTAGCCTTCAGCAATAGCATTTCCTTTTAAAATATTAACTGGAGACTCCTCATTTAAAGTTTCCTTTATTTTACTTCTTAACAAATCACAATCATGTAAATTATCACCTATTGCCTTTAGCGCATCATTTTTACAATTTGTAGCCAATCCTTTGATAGGTACAATTACTTCTAAGGAATTTTTAAGCTGAATCACTTCTCGAGGGCTTACTTTTTGGGTAGCCACTTTAGAAATCAAACGCTCTACATCACCAATTTGTTTGATATAATTTTTTATTTTATCAAACGTATTAACTTCCTCTAATAAATAAGAAACTACCTGATGACGTTGTTGAATTTTTGCCACATTTTTTAAAGGTAAAGCCAACCAACGTTTAAACAAACGCCCCCCCATAGGAGAAATGGTTTTATCAATAACATCTAAAAGTGTTACTGCATTTACCGATTGTGAACCATACAATTCTAAGTTTCGAACAGTAAACCGATCCATCCAAACATACTCATCTTCAGCAATCCTATTAATTGCCGTAATGTGTGATAGTTTATTATGTTGCGTTTCAGATAGATAATACAAAATAACTCCTGAAGCTATAATTCCTTCTTTAAGATGCTCTACTCCAAATCCTTTTAAAGAGCTTGTTTTAAAATGAGTAGTAAGCGTTTCATTAGCATATTCATTTTTAAAAATCCAATCCTCCATGTAGAAAGAATGATAATCATTTCCGAAAGCTTCAAGAAAATTTTTCTTTTTATGTTTTTGAATTAAAACTTCACTAGGATTGAAATTTTGCAGCAACTTATCAATATATTCTTGATTTCCTTGAGAAGTTAAAAACTCACCAGTTGAAACATCCAAAAATGAAACACCAATATGTTTCTTTCCGAAATGAACTGCACATAAAAAATTGTTAGTTTTCGAGTGTAGTACTTCGTCATTCAAGGCCACACCTGGTGTAACCAATTCCGTAACACCACGCTTTACAATGGATTTTGTTTGTTTAGGATCTTCCAACTGATCACAAATAGCCACACGCATCCCTGCCTTGACTAATTTTGGCAAATACGTGTTTACTGAGTGGTGGGGAAACCCTGCCAATTCAATCTTTTCCCCACCGTTGTTACGATGAGTAAGTGTAATCCCTAATACTTGAGCAGCTTTTATAGCGTCCTCACCAAATGTTTCATAAAAATCACCTACTCGAAATAATAACATCGCATCAGGGTATTTTTCCTTAATGGTATTGTATTGTTTCATTAACGGAGTAACTTTTTTTTCTTTTGCTGCCAAAGTAATTTCTTTTAAATCCCATCTATGGGTATTATTCTCCAAGGTATACCCTATCGAAAACAATAGTGTTAATTCATACCTCATGCACTTATACCGAGGTAGATAATAATATATGATGCGAATTTAATTAAATTACCATAATATTTTATATTCTTTTAATATTTAGTATTTTTGGGAACTGCGTTTTTTGGCATAATCGTTGAAAGACTATTTATTACATAAATTTAATTAAAATTATCATGAAAAAAATTATCACATTCGTATTCGCAATAGCTTTATTTACTGGAGCAACAGTTAACGCTCAAGAAACTGCTAAAAAAGGCGAATTAAAAGGTGCACAAATAGAATTCGAACAAGAAGTAATTGATTACGGAAATGTTGAATACGCATCTAACGGAGAACGTGAATTTGTAATTAAAAACATAGGAGATGCTCCATTAATTATTACACGTACAAAAGGATCATGTGGTTGTACTGTTCCAACAAAGCCAACAGAACCTATTTTACCAGGTAAAACTGCTGTAATGAAAGTAAAGTATGACACTAAAAGAGCAAACCAAGCTTTTTCTAAATCTATTACAGTAACTTCAAATGCAGTTAATTCCCCTACTAAAGTAGTAAAAATTAAAGGTAAAGTATTAGCTAATCCAGATGCAAAAAAAGTAACTTTAAAAAAGCCTGTAAAACCGGCTGTAGCAGTTAAATAATAAAGCAATTATTATATAATTTAAAAGCACTCACTATGAGTGCTTTTTTTTATGGTTTATTTTATTGATTTTTGCACTACCAAAAAACAACATTATTTTGAGAAAATTAAAAAATAGCGAACTAAACAGAAAATCAGTAACTGAATTCAAATCTGCTACTAAGACTCCTATTACTGTAATTTTGGATAACATCCGCAGTAGCAACAATGTTGGATCTGTATTTCGTTCAAGTGATGCCTTCTTAATTGAGAAAATATATTTATGCGGAATAACAGCCACTCCTCCTAACAAAGATATTCAACGCACTGCGCTTGGAGCTACTGATTCCGTAACATGGGAATACGCAAAAGAGACACTAAACGTCATTAAACAGTTACAGGAAGAAGGTTATTATATAGCCAGTATTGAGCAAGCAGAAAACGCTGTAATGTTAAACGATTTCACACCTCCTAATGGTCAAAAAATAGCCGTCATTATGGGAAATGAAGTAAAAGGCGTACAACAGGAAGTGGTTAATGCTTCGGATACTTGCATTGAAATACCACAATTGGGAACTAAGCATTCACTGAATATTTCTGTGACTTGCGGGGTTGTGCTTTGGGACTTACTAGGGAAAATACAGTTCTAGTGTAATATTTGCTTTAGAATTTTTAAATAATCTACTCTGTTTTTTACAAAATCGAGTTCGGAAATATCTATTACTTTTACATTCAAATTGGGTTGTGATTTAATAAATTCTACATAACCTTTATTGATATTTTCTAAATAGTCTGGTTGAATATTTTGTTCATAATCACGACCACGTAGTTCAATGTTTTTCAAGAGTCGTTCCGTATTTTGATATAAATACACATAAACATCTGGCTTTTGCATGTCTTTATATATCACGTTAAAAAACTTTCTATACAATGCAAATTCATCTTCTGGCAAAGTAACTTTTGCAAAAGTTAGTGATTTTGAAATATGATAATCGGACACTATAAACTCCTTAAACAAATCATATTGAGCAATATCATCAGATAACTGTTTGTACCTATCTGCCAAGAAACTCATTTCTAACGGAAAAGCAAATCGAGTTTGATCCTCGTAAAATTTAGGTAAAAAAGCATTGTCAGCAAAACGTTCTAAAATATATTTTGCATTAAAATCTTGTGCTATCATACTAGCTAAAGTAGTTTTACCACTACCTATATTACCCTCTATAGCAATAAAATTGAATTTTGAAAATCGATGAACATCAAATGGATTATTTAGTTTTTCATCAATCCTAGTTACATTACACTCATCAGTACACAAAGCTAATAATTCTTTAATCGTTTTATTAAATTTTGGATGATTATAATTAGGAGCTATATCTGCTAAAGGTCTTAACACAAATTTTCTATCAGCAATAGCAATATGAGGTATTGTCAAATCTACTGTTTCTAGCACTAAATTTTCATAAAAAAGAATATCAACATCCAACACCCTAGACTGATATGCTTCCCTTACTTTCTCCTTTCTACCAAAGGATTGTTCAATAATTTTAAATTCTTGCAGTAATTTTTCAGGGGACAAACTAGTTGTTAATTTCAAACAACAATTTAAAAAATCATCCGATTCAAACCCCCATGAACTAGTTTCATATACCGAAGAAATAGCTTCTATATTCCCAATCGTGCTATACAACACCCCAATAGCATCTTGTAGGTTTTGCAACCTATCACCTTCATTGGTCCCTAAAGAAATAAATATTTTATGTAACAATTTCAATAAACTATAGACTTACTATTTAACAAACATTATCGTAGTTGACAAAACTACAGAAATTTTAATCTTAATTGTCCTTTTTTAGGACTATAACCTTAAATAAATATAAATGAATTTTTTAAAAAGAGTTTTATCCACAATTGTTGGAATTGGAGTTTTCTTTGGATTATGTTTTTTCATACTGATGATAATCGGAGCTGCTTTTGGAGGTGGAAATGACAATAAAGTAGTTGTTGAAGACAACTCAGTATTAGCGTTAAACTTAAATGAAGAAATGCCTGATTATGCTGGAAAGTTTGATTATGGGGAATTAAATGAATTATTTAAAGGCAATAAAAAGCACAATGGCTTATTTAACGTAATTGATGCTCTAAAACATGCTGCTACCGATGACAAAATAAAAGGTATCAGCATCAAAAACAACAACTTAAGCGCTGGAATGGCACAAACCAAGGCTCTTCGAGATGCTTTACTTGATTTTAAAAAATCAGGGAAATTCATTCTTGCATATGGTGATGTTATTGGTCAAAAAGATTATTACTTAAACTCTGTTGCAGATTCAATTTACTTAAACCCGGTAGGTGCTTTAGATTTTAAAGGTTTAGCTACAGAAATATTATATTATAAAGATTTTCAAGACAAATATGGTATTAAAATGGAAGTTATCAGACATGGTAAATACAAAAGTGCTGTAGAACCTTACTTAGCACAAGAAATGAGTGATGCTAATCGTGAGCAAATTTCTGTATTCTTAAACTCTATTTGGTCAGAAATGAAAAAGGAAATTGGAGCTAGCAGAAATGTTACCATTGCACAGTTAGACACAATTGCTGATAATTTAATGGCTAGAAACGCTAAAAAAGCAGTTGCTTCAAAACTAATTGATAAATTAATTTATATCGATGAATTTAATGATATTATTAAAAACAAACTTGGTGTAGCTAGTGATGAAGATTATGAATCAATCGGAATTTATGACTATGCTGAGCATACTGCTAAGAAAAATCGTTCTAAGCAAATTAAAATAAAAGATAAAATTGCTGTTATCTATGCACAAGGACAAATTATGTATGGTGAAGGTGATGAAAAAACAATTGGTCAAGGTGTTATTAATAAAGCATTAAAAGATGCTCGTGAGGACGACAAGGTAAAAGCAATCGTTTTACGTGTAAACTCACCTGGAGGAAGTGCATTAGCAAGTGAATTAATTTGGAGAGAAATTGAATTAACTAAAGCAGTAAAGCCTGTAATTGTATCGATGGGTAACTTAGCAGCGTCTGGAGGGTATTACATTGCTTGTAATGCCACAAAAATTATTGCAGAACCTAGTACTATTACTGGTAGTATTGGTGTTTTTGGAACTTTACCAAACGCACATGAATTTATGAATGACATTGGTATTAATGCTGAACAAGTAACTACCAACAAAAATTCTATTGATTACAGTTTTTTCGAGCCAATGAAAGACGAACAAAGAGCTATTATAAAAGAAGGTGTAGTAGATATTTATGAATTATTCACCAATCGAGTAGCAGTTGGTAGAGGCATGAAACAAGAAGCAGTGCATGAAATTGCTCAAGGAAGAGTTTGGACTGGTGCTGACGCATTAAATATTGGTTTAGTTGATGAATTGGGTGGCTTAGACCTTGCCTTAATTAGAGCAGCTGAAGCAGCCGAATTGAGTGAATACAAAATTAAAGAACTACCAGTGTATAAAAAAGATTTCGGAAAGATGTTTGAAAGCTTCGGTTTAATACAAACAAAAGAAGAGTTACTTAAAGAAGAGTTAGGAATTCACAACTACCGTATTTTAACGAAAATGAAAAACATTACACAAATGCAAGGAACGCAAATGTTGCTACCCTATGACATTGAAATAAAATAGATAGATAGTTAACTACTCTTAGCACAAAAAAGCTCTTGAAATATATTTCAAGAGCTTTTTTACTTATATATTTTTCTAAATTATATAGGTTCTAAAACAAGAGTTATTTTATTAAAATCAGCTGCACTATTAATAACTTCTCTATATTTTTCATACAGAGTAACATCATAAATATTTTGTTTATAATATTCATTTGCCGTGATCGTTATAATATTATCTTCGGTTTTATAAAAAGAATGGAAGGAAATTATTTTTTCTCCCTCAACAACATGTGATTTATTAATGTTAATTTCATCCAAGTTTACAACTTTATACCCCTCAGGTATAGTCAAATTAATAACTCTTAAATACTTTCTATTAAACTCATTTTCTATAGGTAAAACACGTTTTTTTTCATTATACATTTGCGTTTGCTTACCAATTAACTCTCCTACTTTAAATAAATATTTTTTACCGGCTTTTTCTACAAATGCTTCAGAATTAAATTCAATTTCAACACTTAAGGGTTTTATACCAAATAAGTCAGGCTCATCATTTGTCATTTTTTTATTAGTTATCTCTACATTTTCACTTAATCTTTTAGCATAAGAATCAATAAAACTCTCCTTATCTTCTTTACTAATTAAACCAGTAAATGGCTGGATATACATTGCATAATACCCACTCATAGATCTTTCAATTTTGATGTTATTTTTAACTAAATCACTTTTATCAAAACTAACATCAACAATCATATTATCAACAGTACTCTGAGCCTTAACAGCCTCGATATATTTTACTTTACCAACTCCCGATTTAAAATCGCCTAATTTTATTTCTTTTATAAACAGCCCATAATTATCAGTTAAATAAGCTGGAGGAAACCCATATCGAGAATCTTCACTTTCAGTACTCAAATATGTTTTATGGTCAGGGAAATAAATTAAAAAATCGGTTAAAAAGTTTTGAGCTTCAAAGTCTTCATCAAATTTCAACTCTTGACGATTACTTGTAAGAACCAATTCATGCTTTATTTTTAATATTCTTAAAGCAGAGGTATAAAGCTTTAATACTCCAGCTTCATTTGCAACTTTCTTAGCTAAAATCTCTTTTAAGTCTTTAAGTTCAGGGTTATTTGCTTTAGAAACATATACATTTTTTTTAATGTAATTTTCTAATTTTCTAATTTTAAATTCGCTGTTTTCGTTATCTATCCCAGGTATATTAGAAACAAACTTTGATAATAACGTATTTATCTTTTTGGAATGATCCGAATAATAGTATCCATATAAATTTTTAGCAACAGAACTATAGGAAGAAAAATTCCCTTTATTGTTAACTAAATTTTTATCAAGCTTATAAATTACAGCACTTTTTGAGGCTTGGTAAGCTGAGTACTCTTCATTTTCTAACCTTCCTAACTCTTTTGCAAATGATCTCCAATGTAATTTATCCTTAACCAAAGTATCCTTTTTTACCTCAGGGAATTTATTATAACTTTTAAACCCAAAAACTAAATTCTTAGGTGCGTATAAATCAAATGTCACATTCTCTTTTGGATAAGAAGATTGAAAATCTAGCTTTGCTCCTTTATATCTTGGCTGTCTTTTAACCACATAATAATATTCTATTACGCTCCCTTTTTCTATACCTTCAAACGCAAAATACTTATAAACTCTTCCGGTCTCTTCATCTTGTGAGGTTAATATCTTTGAGCTATCTAATTCAATTATTTCTCCATTTTTTTTAATAACTCTCGCTTTGTTAATTTCAATTTCCGATTGCTGAGAATAAGGAATATAAACCTTATTATAGTCCTCAATTGATTGATCAGAATTTAACCATAATACTTTATGCTCTAAAAAATATTCAACCAACGAATTTTCAGACTCAAAATAGAACTCAGTAACAATTGCATGTTTCAATGCTATAATATCCTCACCTGAACTCGAATCAGTCTTAAAGGAAGGACTATCATCCCATTCATATGTTTTAAAAAATTGTGGATTTTGTGAAATACTTAACTGTGTAAACAGTAAAAAGATAACTAATTTGATGTTTCCTTTCATTTTATTGATTTTTATTTTTTTTTAGGACCACTATTTCTTTGAATGACTTTTCTGCTTTTTTAATTATATCATTCACTTCAATTTGCTGTTTTAAATTTAAACTTAGGTAATCAAGTTTAAATAATTGTTTATATATTATTTTTTTATCAGAAACGATATATTCAATATTGAATGATAAATATTCATTTGAAAAAGATGCGTTTTCTGGTACAAATTCAACCTTATAGCCATCTGGAATATTCAAAATTACGGTATAGTCATATAATTTTTTATACTCATATTCTATTTCATTTTTTCTCTCATCACTAACTCTAAAGTTAGATAGCGTCTTATTTAAGTTTAAATTCACATATAACTCATCCTTTAAGCTTTTTGCAAAATTTTGTATTTCAAAATTATAATCAATTATCAACTCCTCATCATAGTTATACTTGTTTGATTCTGTAAAATTTTGTATTATAAATTTATTGTTTCCTTTTTGCAATTCATAATTATAAAATTCTTTAATTTTCGCTTCAGTTTTCATACTTTCCAAATAACGGAAAAAATCAATTTTCTTATAACCAGAAACCCTCGTTTTAGATTTACCTATAATATTCCCTCCTTCGATATTAATATTAGTAACATCTATAAAAGCACTTTTTTCAGCTGGAATTATTGGTACTTTTTTTATAATAAAATTATCTTTTCCATTTGCAACTAACGCTTCTTTTCCCTGAATGAAAGAAGTAGGTAACCCCATGGACACATATCTCCCTGTAGCGTCTAAAAAATATGTTTTTTGCTTATATGTGTAAGCTAAAATCATATGATTATCAACTTTAGGAGTTGGTAACTCCTCATATTTATAGGGGATTTTTCTAGTCCCTATCCATGTCAAGCTTCCTTTTAAACCTGCTATTTTCAACATTTCATTCAAAAGACTTGAGTTATCTTTACAGTCACCATATTTCTTTTTAAAAACATCATTAGCTTCCCGCGGAATAAAACCACCCAACGCATATTCAAATGCTACATATTTTATGTTTTGCTGAACCCAGTAATAAATAGCTTTTACTTTCTGTAAATCATTTTCTTTGTTTTTCGTTAATTCTCCTACCAAATCAACTAATGCATCATCACTCTTTGCCAAGTTCACATCTTTTACTAAAGAATAATACCATTTATAAAGGTCAGACACATCATTTAAAAGAGATGTTCTTTTTCCATTTACAGCATAAGATTTAATTATAGGAATTATATGAGGTAATATTTTTTGGAAGGAAGGAACATTTTCCTCATAAGTATACTCATCAACATTCTTAACTTCCCAAGTATATATATTTGTTTTACGTTTAATTTCTTTTTTAAACTGGATATCTAAGTTTTCTAAATTATATTCCTTAAAAACCAAATCAATATCTTTATCCGCTATAATAGTAAGCTTATTATTTATTATAGGATGAAATTCTCCAAAGTACACAGAATTTAAAAACCGAGGGTTTTTTATTTTCTCTTTGTATTTTAATTTAGACTTAGATCCTGTTTTTAGATTTGGGTAAATAAAATTTATAGATTTTGAGTCATCATAAAAAGATTGCCCAAATTCATCTTTCTCCTTAAACGTTTCAACTTTAGCCTCTCTATACTTACCATTTTCATAACTAAAAGACGAAGCTTCTATATCACTGATTTCAAGAAAAGATCCAAAATCTAGTGAACCCTTTGAATTATATGTTGCCGATTCGTCTAAATAAAGATGCTCCTCTGAAAACTTCTTAGATATACTTATCTCATCATTTTTAAGAGTAACTTCAATTAGCGTTTCTTGGCTAAGCTTTACAGAGCGAGAATCAGGATATTTATGCTTATATGTTTCATATTCCGAAGAATACTGAGCAAAACCATTATAAGAGACTAAAAATATAAGTACTAAAAGTATTTTCATTTAATAAACATTTAAAGATTCAATAGTATCGTTAAAATAGATTTCATTTTTAATCAGCTTACCTTCTTTTGAATAATGGTTAAAATCTCCATTCTTGACACTGTTTAAATAGTTTTTTTCAACTTTAACCTTACCATTATCATAGTATTCTTTTACCAAACCATTTAAATAGCCATAAAAATATGTTCCTTCCTTTTTCACCACTCCATTTATGTAATATTCAACATCCTTACCGTGGAAATCTCCGTTTAAATACCTTGTCTCGTTTTCTAATTCACCCGTGTAATAATATGCTTTATATGTATTAATTAAATCCCCATTTTTATACTCCATTTCTCTTGAAACACTCCCATTATCAAAATATCCCTTAACAATACCCGTTTCATTTGACAATTCAATCATAGGCACCTCTTTAGCATTACCATCTAAGTAACTATAACCAAGTAACCTTCCATGGGAATAAAAACGAATTAATTGTAACTTTCCTTCAGGACTAAAATGCATTCTTTTACCATGATACTCCCCGTTTTTATATTCTAAAATCACATTAATGTTACCATTTTCATAATATGATTTAGAAGTCCCCGATTTATCTCCATGATCATAAGTAGATTCATTTTCAACTTGCCCATTCTCATGGTAGTCTATTGAAGTACCATGTAATTCTCCATACATATAATTGCGTTTACTTTCAATAGTACCATTGTTGTAATACCAAATCCACTCACCCTCTTCAGAGTTGTTAGAATAATTTCCTGTAATAGTTTTATTTCCCTCAAAATCATAACGATTATACTCACCATGTTTTACCCCGTACTTGTATGAAATACTTAGGTGTTTTTCATTATTAAAATGATTATATCTTATAACATAATCATTTTTTTGTTGCTGAAAACTAACTGTCTCAAATAATTTACCATCACTATCATATTTCGTTTCCGATACCAGGTCCCCATAATGATATTTATAAACTTTAGTTATAGAACCCGCACAACCATATGCTGTTTGGTCACCATGACGTTTTCCTTTGTGATAAAAATTAATCTCTTTTAAATTCCCGTCAATATAATAACTTCTCCATTCTCCATCTTGGGCATCATTTTTATAATATCCTTGCGACTTCATTTGTTCATTCTCATAATAACTTACTTGATAACCATTTAATTTATTGTCTTTATAAATTGACCTGGTTTGTATTGAACCATCAGAATAATAGGTTTCATAATTACCTTCCACATTACCTTTTACATAACTCCCTTTATCCGTAAGAACACCATTGTTAGCATAAAACTCCCACTCTCCTTTTTTACCTCCTGAAATATCATAAAGCCCTTTTGACCATATGTTTCCATCAGGCCTGTAGCTATTGTAATAAAATTCACCACCTCTTTTTTTATTTTCTTTTAGTACAACTCCTTCTTTAGTATAAAATTTATAAGAAATTATCTCACCTTTCCTATAATTATACTCATAATGTATTTTTCCATCAAAATCATAGTACCTATAAAGTCCATTTAATTTACCATTATTATAAGCTAATTCATTTTTCACTTTTCCATTTTTATAATACATTTTAATAGCTCCCTCATGCTCCCCTTCAACACTCTGACCTTCTTCTTTTAGACTACCATTAGAATAATAATACTTATAACTACCATTTGGTTTACCAGACAAATAATTAATTTCAGAATATATTTTTCCATTAATATGATAGCTTTTCTGAACTCCTTCCTTCTTTCCTTTTATAAAATTAACCGTAGTGTACACGTCTCCATTACTATAGTACTCAACAAACTCACCATGGATTAACCCTTCTGAATATGGGACTGAATATTCCAGAAATTTTTCACCTACTGCAAAATAAGATTCATAGAGTCCATCTTGTACTCCTTCTTTGAAAAACTTCTTTTGAACTAAAGCACCTTTTTTGTTGTGCGACCTGTACTCCCCGTCCAACACATCTTCTTTATAATTAGCCACTTCATCTACCTTTCCATTGGCATGATATGTCAAGTACTCTCCCTCTAATTTATCTTTAGAATATAATGCAACTTCTTTTATTTTTCCTTTCTCATTAAACCAAGTCCATTTACCCTCACGCTCATTATTATCAAAGCCTCCTTTACTTTTGATGCTTCCGTTTTCATTATAAAACTTCCAATTCCCTACTGCTTTATCATTTTCAACATTCCCAATAGATTTCAAATTTTCATCATTATAAAACATCGTAGTCTTAACTTTTCCCACGGTTACACCCTCATTATCCTCCCCTATAATTTCTTTCCACTTAGACCTATAAACTTCATAGAATGATGATATGTTATCAAACTCTTTTTTAATTACTTTTTTATACTTTTCATTTTCAATAGAATACAACAAAGTGTATGTAAATTCATTAAAGTATTTTTTTTCTGACACCCATTTATAAAAAGAAACATATTTATTATCCCAAAAGCCATTATTACCATTAAAATCTTTCAACAGTTCTAATAAAGCATGATTTTGCTTGACCAAATCAATATTTATTTTATTTCCAGTAACATATTTATTATTTAAAGCTACCTTTTGACTTAACACTAAATCAATATCCTCAAAAGAAACATCATCAGACGAAATCTGTATGTTAGGATCTGCTTTATTACTATTGTTTGCAGAAACAAATGAGTTTAAAGAGTTAATGAGCTCTGAAGCTTGATCGACTTCTGGATCAAGCAGTAAATACATATTGAAACACATTAATGCTTGAGCCATTTTTTCTTGTTTGTAACAAATATTTCCTAGTTTCAAATGCGGCTGTGGATATAGAGGACTAAGTAATATTGTTTTTTTGTACGCAAAAACAGCCTCTTCTATTTTTTTAAGTGCTTCATAAGAGACACCTTTATTATACCATAGTTTTTTAGATTTTGGGTAAAACTTAAGCCCCTCATCTGCTAATTCAATAGCTTTATTAAACTCCTCTTTCCCTATATGGGCAACTACTTTATTAATATAAAAAAAGTCACCATATCCATCACACCCTCTCTTTAAACCATCATTCGTTACTTTTATTACTTCATCATACTTTTCTAACTGCAAAAGGTAATATGACTTTGAAGTTAATATTGAACAATAAGCTGAGTCATTTTTACTTACTTTATTTAAATACTCTAAAGTTTTAGAATATTCGTTCTCATTAGAGCTTTCTCTCGCAAGATTTGTAATTTCATTTAAATCAACATGCTCAATTTTTTTCTGTGAAAAAGATAACAAACACGCTAACATCGTTAAATAATATAGATATATTCTCATAAAGTTTTTTGAAGTAATAAGTTAGTTAAATAGTATTGCTAAAGTAATCATATAGCGCAATAAAAAAAAAGCCTTTGAAATTAATTTCAAAGGCTTTTTTTTTATTTGATTCTAATTTTTATAAAATAAAAAACCCTAAACAATTTTGTTTAGGGTTTTTCTGGTGGTGCCTCCAGTACCACTAAATAATAAATAATCGTGAATACATTTGAATAGAACATAAGTAAATATAGTCATTAAGTATTATATATAAAGGATCTAAAGATTTAATCTTTTTCATTTCATTTCATATTGACTCACAAAATGTTGTCCCTATAGTTGTCTCTTTTATTATTTTTTAGTATTTTTAAGAAAACATTTTCTTATGAGAAATCTTGCTAGAACAAGAGGCGGATCAGTCCAATTTAGAATCAAAGAATCGACTAAAGATGAGAAGCCTATTTATTTAGATTTTTCATACGGAAGAAAGAAACGTTTTAGGTATTCGATAGGCTATTCAATCAACCCTAAATATTGGGACAAAAGCAAATTAAGAGTAAAGAATGTTGTTTCAATTCGAAACTCTAACGATATAAATGATTTAATGAGAGACCTAGAATCTGAGCTCTTAAATTTTATTTCAATTTGTGATGCCCAACAAATTCCAATTACTAATGAATTATTAAAAAATCATCTAAATGATTTTACTCACAAAAATGACACTAAGAACTCAACAACAGATAACGAGGCAATTACTTTTTTTCCTTTCATAGAACAACATATAAAGCAAAAAGAAAAGCAATTATCCAAGCCTAAAATCGGTACTAATCAAACCATAAAATCTTATAGACAAACATTAAAACATCTGACTGAATTTCAAAGTGACACAGGGCATTTATTAGAGTTTAATACCATTGACGAAGAGTTTTACTCAGAGTTTATTGAATATATGAATAATAAAACTCATGGTAATGGACTACACTATCATTTAAACACTATAGGCAAGCACATAAAGTCATTAATAACTTTTATGAATGCTAGTATTTATGCCGAATTACACACTAACTTTAAGTTTAAAAGATTTAAACCCTTGTCTGAAATAACAGATGCGATCTACCTATTAATGGACGAACTTCAAAGATTAGCAAACTTAAATCTGAACAACAAACCCCATCTGGAGTTAGCAAGAGACATATTTATAATTGGTTGTGAAATTGGTCAGAGAATTGGAGATTATCAAGATTTAAGAAAACATCAAATCATACCAGAAGACGGTGATAAATTCATAAAAATTAAACAAGAAAAAACTAGAAAAGTAGTTTTATGTAAAATAACCCCCATTATCCAAAAAATAATGGATGATAGATACCATGGAGAACTTCCTCCAAAAATATCAAGTCAAAAACTTAATGATCATATTAAAAAAATTGGGCAAATAGCCAATATTAATGAAGAGATAAATTCCTCAAGTACAATCGGAGGAAAGGAAGTAATAAAAAGTCATTTGAAACATAATTTAATAATGGGTCATACTGCACGTAGAACTTTTTGTACAATAAAGCACAAAAATGGAATGCCAATACATGATATAATGGAATTAAGCGGTCACACAACATTAAAGGAGTTCTTAAAATATATAAGAAACTCAAAAGAGGAAAGAGTAAAACAAATAACATCTACTGAGGCTTTTATTAATTCAAGTATATCCATTATATAAATTTATATGAATAACTATTATCACAGAAGATTCGAACTAAATAGCTTTATCATAAACAACTATAACCAGTTGATTAACCTAATTGCTTTTGGTTCAGAAAAAGCTAAGACAAATTTAAAAGACAGTAACACCGTTGAAATAAGTTTCTTTGATTTAGCCTCTTATAAAAAAAGTGAATTGTTTTACTGTACAAATAAAATGACAGAAGACTTAAATTTATCCTCAATTAAATTCAACTTCAATAAACACATCTCTTTGCAAGAAACCATTAAAGATGATTACCTATACAGAGAAATTAAATATCTGATTGAGATAACCGAAGAATGGAAATCTACAATTTCTTTACCTAGCTCAATTTTTGAAATATTTAAAAACGAAACCTATGAACTAGGATTTAAAGGTACGTTAAATCATTTTATAAACGACATAACGAGCCCTAATAACATCAAAGAAATATCAGTAAAAAAAGAAATTACAGTTTTAATCAATAATATAGAGTTAGCAATAAAAAATATTGACGAGACTCTTTTGAAATCCAATAACCTACCCCCACATCTCATTGAAACTTTTTCATTTCTTAAAAAAGAATATATCGACTCTTACAACATGATCTATGAAGATATTAATTACCTAGTTAAAGATTTTTATCAATTTGACATGAATTTAATTAACTCTATTCATACAGTTTTAAAAAAGGATATTTCTGAAACTTTCTACTATAAAGAACTTAAAAGAATAGGGTTTACAGAATCTTTAAAAAACAAATACTCGAAATCATATTTGAGGATTATTGCTACTTTAGGAAGAAGTGAAGAGTTTGGAGGAGAAGACATTAGAAAGGAAACTAAATATTATGCTTTTTGCCATGTGATTGGTTTAATTGAATTTTTAGAGACCCAAAAACATTTTACTTCTGAAAAACTAGGGCTGTTTTTATCTAAAATAAGCAGATTCAAAACCCATGATAATTTAATGAGATACCACAACCATAGAGACAAAAGTGAAAGTGGACATTTCCCTTTAAAAGAAAAAAACATATATAACTCTGAAGAAATATTATTAAGGTTAGCAGAAGAAATGTAGAATCCCAGTTTTCCCAAAATTTCCCAGAATTACTTTAGCTGTATAATAATTAATCTTATATGAAAAAAGTAATTAAGCACACCAACATTATTAATTTAATGGTTCAGTTAATGGGAGTATTAACAGGCATGGTAACAGAAAAAATTGAGGAAACAATAAATGAAAAATTATCTCTCAATAAAAAACACTTAATTGAAGAGTCTAACAATTCAATTAAAAAAATAGCCTCAGATGATCTTCTTACTCAAAAAGAAGTTTTACCCATCCTTGGGTTAAAATCCCCTACAACTCTGTGGAATTGGAGAAAAAACGGCATTTTAAAGCCCGACACATACATTGGTCGATCACCACGATACAAAAGAAGCTCTATACAGAACTTTATCGACAATGTCTAAGAAGATCCGTAAATCACAACGAAGCTACAAATAAGACTCTTTAAATACACCACATGGACACCTTGTCCTCCCTACAGACTTTGAATCTGTAATCAAAAATCAAAAACATTTTAAGAATTAAAAAAATCTGCATCCAGCGGAAGGGTAAACTATTACCTCATTTTAAATAATCAAAAGAAAATATAATCATGATAGACTTTGGTAAAGCTTGGTTTGAATACAAGCAAAAAATGGAAGTTATTTTATTAAAAAAAATAGCTGATAACACCTTAATTGGGAATTTCAACTTAAGATCCAATGAAAAAGAATACCCCCTTAGAGCAAGAATTGGTAATATGTTTATAAAAATAACAGAACAGGGTGGTTTTATTGAAAATTCGATACATAAATATTTTAATGAAATCAATGAAAAGAAGAATTTCAATTATAATGACTTCACATTTATGAATCTTTTAACCGCTCTTGACAAACTAGAACATGAATTACAATACGACTTAAAAGAAACCTCTATTACAATTCTTGAATTTGGATTTAATATTGATCTAGGATACAACCCATCATTATTTCTTGCAAACAATCTACTAATGTATAAGTTTATGACTCCGTGTTATGATCCTAAGAATTCAAGAAAAATGAAAATTAAAAAGTTTATTCACGATCATTATGAGTTTAAAATCTACAACAAAAGCTTAGAATCTAAATTAAAAGGAAATCAAAGTAACCTTTTAAGAATTGAAGTTAAATACAAATCAAAAGTATTACTAAAAGAATTTGGAATTAATAGTCTTGATGACTTAAGAAATCCACAATGCATAATTAATCTATATGTAAATTTTATGAAAAAATACGAACAACTTATTATAGTGGATTCTTATGATGGTAATTGTAATTTATCACTTAAAGAAAAACGTTTTTTCACAAATTGCACTAATCAGAGTTTTTGGTATAAAGAAAAGGAAATCCATTGCCCAAATACAGTTACAAACAAAAAGAATAAATTTAAAAATATGGTTATCGAAAAAGGGGTTGACAATTGCAAAAACCATTTAAGAATATTAATTCAAAAAAAGTTTAAAGAACTATTCAATCCTAATGAAAACTTATTCTTTTATAATATTCCTTAATGTGATTATTCAGACAATGTATTGTATAATAAATCACATTATTAATGAAGTATCAAAGAAGGAAGGGGACAGTGATTCCCTTACTTCTTTCCTAAAAAACAAAAACTTCTATACAAGTTTCTAATATATACTACTATAGCAAATCACATACTAAGGAATTACCTGTAATAATTTGAATTCGGATTCATAACAACCTCTATTCCATCATTTAACAAGCCAAGTTTTAAAGCATTAAAAATTCTTAAGAATGAAGGGATTTCTAGTAATGCCTTATCACGAATAACAGTTCTCTTGCAATGATTCAAAAGTTGATCCTTGTTTAAACGGAAAGGCGGTTGATAATCAATAAAATTAGGAACATGATGAACTAATTTTTTTCTTCTCAATTCTATTACATTTAATAATGTACTTAACAACCATCTATCAAGATCTTGTAATAATTCCACATCATTTATTAATGGATAAAAACTCATTACTCCTTTAAAGTTAAGTACTTTATATGTTCCATTCATATATTTCTTTAATACCTCTTCAGTCAAATCTCCATAAAGATACCTTCTAACCTCCATCATAGCGCTTAGAAAATTTTTATCTCTTCCTCCTCTTGGTATGTTTCTGTGATGAATTGGAGTTGAATTTAATGGCTGAAGTAAATTCTTATACAATAAAGACGCAATATGTGATTTAATTTTATCAACTGAACTGTTTTTAATAGAGATATTCTCAGTGGAAATCTTATATCCTAAAAATTCAATATACTCTTTGTGGTTCATAAATTCCGTAGACATCTCTTTCCTTTTCAAAAGTGAAATTCCATCTGATTTATCGTAATTTAGTTCAATCCCAGATTGTTCAGAAAAATTATGAATAACATCAAAGGCTTTTGATATTTTATCATAATTTTTAGTCCAAATGATAGTGTCATCTGCATATCTCGCAAATCTAACACCCAGATCCTCTAAATCCCTATCAAGCCTCCAACATACTACATTAGCTAAAAACAATGATATTGAAGTTCCTAAAGGAATTCCTTTACCATCTTCGTTCTCTATAAAAGCCTTAATTGTGTTTAGTTCAACTGGACTAACGTTAAATCCGTTTGAATTTAGCTGCTTATATAGATAATTATGTTGAATTGAATCAAAAAACTTTTTGAAATCAAATTCTGCAACAAAAATCCTAGGGGTTGTACTAATCTCATTATAAATATCTTGGATTGCAAAGTGTAAATTTCGATCATCTCTATAAGCATAAGAAAATGAACTAAACCTATGTTTATTCTTTTGAAGCAAATTTTTATACATTCTATAAGAAACAGCAGAATCTTGAATTTGATATATAGATAAACTTCTTACCCCCCCTCCTTTCTTTGGAATTTCTTTACTAATTGGTTGATTAGGACTATAACTTCCATCCAATATCTTCTTAGAAACTGATTTTGAAATTTGTTTATTCCTTTTTAAAACATAATAAGGGTTAAATTTATCATCTTCATTCCACTCACTCGGAATGCTTATTACCTTTTCTGGAGGGTTAGCATAAATATTCGAAATTCTTTTATGCCACCTTTCAATATTATTATGATACAGCTCATATCTTTCCTTAATTTGAATAGCCTGTCTTTTAATATCGTCAAATAATATTTTTTCCATTATCTCTTACTATTTTAAACAAAAACGCCCCTTAGCGGGGCACCTTCACGGATTTTACGAAAAAAAATAAATTCTTACTGATTATTTGACTTTAGTAATCAAATAAACCTATTCCCTAAAGTGATTTCGGGAGTGTAGCAAAATCCGTTAATTCCATTAGAATTTGTTCCAAATATAAGAATATAAAAACTACTTCCTACAACGCAAGTATAATTAATTGATGCATATTTTCTTATCGAAATCCCTCAGATTTAACTAACTTAGTCATACAGTGACTACTGCAATTTATTATTCATAATAACATTAAAATTTAAATAAATATATTGGAAGCAAATATTGAATATTGGATTTCTAATGCAGATTCTTTTATGCATCAAATATTTATGATTGTAATGGGAGTGCTTTATGTTCTAGCATACTTATTTGGAATCTCCTACAAGACAGTGAACATATATGTTTACTTTGTTTTATACCCTAGCACCTTCTTTTTATTTTTGAAACATAAAATAAAATACTTCCTAGTAGCGACAACATTATTCTTTTTTCTAGTTCCTAATTTTGAATCTGTATCATCAAAATTCTTTGATCTTTGTGTTGTATTTTTAAATAAAATCGCTGATATTTTTGACTCAAACTATATAAACATATCAATCTATCTATGTGTAGTTATCCCAATAGTACTATATATCCCATTCATCATATATAAATACGGACTTAAAAAACTCTATTTAGCACTTATGATTATTAGTGCAACATCAATATTATACCTAATATTCATTTATCCAAGTTTTAAGAATATTCTCCTCTATGCTTTGTCTAAAACCAGCAACACAACACTTTGATATATTGACAAAGGATTATTTCTTAGAATCACTTCCATAAAATCCTAGTATCACTAAAAACAAAGTTAACGAACAAACCCAAAAAATAAGATCACTCATTATTATTTTTTTTTCTATTGAAGAAAACAACTAATAATACAACAACCAACACTATGAATAAAAAGGGATATCCAAACGATCGCTCTTCTGTTCTTAACTCACCTAATACAGACGCTTGAGTTACCAATCCAAAAACATTTAATAAAATATTCATAATTTTCTCATTAATTATTTAACTGTAATTTTTTACAACCACCCGAATCGCCATAAAAACTTCCACTCCATGTTAATCGACTACTTTTAGCAACATAGTTATATTTTACACCGTGTTTACCTTGAAAAACTAAAGTTCCAACTTGACCACAGCTTGGAAACCCTTGATTAAAATAATGTTTAATAAGCCCTATATACTTTCCATCTACCCAAACATCTATTTGCCCACCTCCTTCAAAACTCTTCCAAAAACTAACTTTACCAGACGGAGTTGGAGCTTCAGTATATGAGTCAGGGTCACTTATATATTCTAAAAAGTATAAGTTTACTAGTTCTTCTTTTGATTCAGCTATCTTTATACTAGTTTTTCCATCAGTGATTGGGAGGGAGTAAGTTACTGTTCTACGGCTGTAATTATCTACTACATATTCTGTAACTCTATTATTTTCAACAAAAACCTTTCTTTGATCACAGAAGTTATAGTTATTCATAGAAAAAACCATGTGCCAGCCATCTTTTATATATTTTGGATAAACAGTGGCAGAATTATAATATGATATAATTTGATTCATTCTACTTACCGCTTTCTCTTTCTGAATCCTTTCTATCTCTTGTTTTTGCAATCTAGCGTTATAAATAGCTCTATCATATTTGGCTTGTTTTACCTCAAGTGCCTTATACAACAAGTCCATATCATAAGGCTTTATATACTCTCCATATTTTCTTGGAGCAAATCTATCAAATGTATTATTTGTGCCTTTCTTAGAAGACTGCCCTTCTAAAAAACCTCTTTGATAACCATCTTTATAACTATTATCACTCTCACTAATTTTAGGAATCGGTGTAATAGGTGGAATCGGCGCGATACATCCATAATCCTGATAACAATACCCTTCTTTGAATCCTTTTTGATATCCATTTGAAAAACTTGATTGACCAAATAAACAAGTAGTTAGTGACACAAATAATATCGCAAGTAATACTCTTTTCATAATATTTATTTAACAAGAAACACTAGTTGACATTTATGTTTACCTCTTCAGTAAATATATAAACTAATATTGACATAGATGTCAATAACTAAATCAGAAATCTTAAACTCTAAAAAAAACTTTGGGCTAAACCTCAAAGAAATAAGAGAATCAAAAGGTTTATCACAACTTGATTTAGCATCTGAAGTTAATGTTGAAAAAACAAGTATTTCAAGAATTGAAAATGGCAGAACTAACATTACATTGATTACCGCTGTAAAATTATCAAAAGCCCTAGATGTGAAGTTGAAAACCTTATTTGATTTCTAAATACAAATCCATCTTTACCTAATAGAACCTACAAGCAAGGGTTTTAGCTAATTTTAAAATTGAAAATTGAATACAATTCCTTCTCAAGTTCTTGTTCCGAAGGTAAATCAACAAACAAATCTCCTTGATGAATTAATGAGTTAATTAACTTATGTTTTTTGATTAACTGTTTAAATATTTTGGATGACCTATCAGATGCTAAATAATAAAAAAGAATTGCTTTTTGATAACGAGTAAAATTATTTATTAAAAAGTCAACATAAAACTCATTATTTTCTATTTTATCAATAAACTTCAACAAATATTCAACATCTCCAAAATAACCTGAAAAAAAACTACCATATTCCTTATAATTTTCTTCATATACAGAATTATACAAAGCATACCTATCTTCATAAGGTGTTTTATAAAAATAAACAGACCCTATATCTTCTATAGCTTTATATTGTTTATTATTAGCATCATCTTGACTACTTAATATATGCTTTAAATATTCCCATCGTTTTTCAGGGTTTTCTAACTCAATTATTGTCAATTTTAACTCTTCTGCTTTTTTTAAACTTAGTTCAGAAAACTCATTACTACTGTTAATGATTCTTTGATAGTATTCCAATTCGATTATTTCAGGTTTTTTTGATAAAAGCTGTCTTCCATAATCAGAACACTTCCATCCCATTTCTAATCCAAATTTATTTGCGATACTAGTAACAGCACCATGACCTTTAACCTCAACAGCTTTATAACTATCATAAGATTCAAACGAAATACTATCTATCCTATTATTTATGTTATCTATTAATTTAAAAAAAATATGACTCTGATTTTGAGCAACAAACTGATCTTTAATCTGATCATTTGCATCTATTTGAGCCCTTAAAGCCAGATATACAAGAATAGACCCAAAAAAACTTAAAAAAGGAGCTGTAATACCACCTATCGTATCTCCTATCTCTCCTTTCCCTATAAAAGAAACACCTCCAATATCTCTTGTTAAAATCAAAGGCATTGCAAAAATGATCAAACCAGCAATTAGACCTAACTGTTTTTCTTTTTTAGTTAATTTAATTCTCATATTATGTATAAATTTCCCCTCGTTAGTTTATTAAATGCAAATTAAACATATCTTTATCAATGATTGTTATTACCCGCATTATAATTAATCATTTTCGTACTTAAGATTTATTCTAATAATTAATTTATGACTAAAAACAGGTTTAATAATAACATTTCAATACTTAAAGAGGCAATTGAGAATGATAGGCTAGTTGTCTTTGCTGGAGCTGGAGTATCTAAGGATTCTGGAGTACCGCTTTGGAAAGAACTGGAAGAAGGAATAAATAGACATTTAGACGAATCTACAAATGAGCAAGACCCCTTAAAAATTGCTCAAATGCTTTACAATGAAAAAGGCGAAAAAGAGTATAATGATATTATAACCAATATATTATTTAAAAATCAGCAAAAATACAATCCTATCCATGAAATACTATTTGATCTAAACCCACAACATATAATTACTACTAATTATGATAGTTATTTCGAGAACGTCATCAATGACGAGGGATTAGCATTCTCTAATATTTCAAAAGATATTGATTTACCTTATGCAAAGCATAAAAAACTATTAATAAAATATCATGGAGATTTTGACAATAATAATATTGTTTTAAAAGAATCTGATTACCTTGAATTCTCAAAAAAACATACTCTAAAAGAAGTTTTTGTTAAATCTCTTTTTAGTAATAAAATTATATTATTTGTTGGTTATAGCGTCTCTGACCCAAACTTAAAATTACTGATAAAAGACATTCAGTTTATATTAAAAAAACATCACCAACGCGCTTATTTGTTAACTGCAAAGACCAATGTATCAAATTCTGAAATTAAATATTTTGAGAACTTAGGGATAAATATCCTTTCATATAATGAAGGAAATCTTAAGGTTTCTAATAAAGAAATAAATTTATCAGACACTGGAAAAAAGACTTATTCTTTATTAAAACATCTAAGAGATTTTGAGCTATATAGTTACCGAAATTTCGTAGAAGGAATATCAAACAAAACAAAAATAACTAATGAAATATATAATTCATTTCAAAGGTTTGAGTATTTGAGAGTATTACCTCAAAAAACGATAGCAGATTTGTATCCTTTAAATAAAAACGCAAAACAAGACACTGCATATAGAATAGATGGCACTATATTAAAATGTTTTAATCAAGAACTTTACAATCTTATTGAAGACTACCAAGGTATTTCAGATGAGAATTTCTCTAAAGAAGATAAAGAGAAATTAGACTATTGCTTAAAAAAAATAGTATACTCAGGAATTTATTATCTTGGAAAAGCAGATAAAGCTGGAGCTTACTGTGAATACAGGGTTAAAGAAAAAATTGACTTAACATCAAAAATTAATCATAATAAGAATTGTGATTGTATTGATTGCTCATTAGATAAGTATAAAATATCTAGCTCCCTAAAGAGAATTTCTAAGTATGTGATTGACGAGAAGTCAGTGTTATGGGATGACTTAACTTATGCATATTCCCTATACAGAGTTTCTGATTATTTTAATTCTTACCAAGCTTACAAGAGAATAATAGTTAAAGCAAATAGATTACATCATTACGAAGTTAGTTTCATTTCAAAATTTAACATCAAAAGATTAGTATGGCTGGTATCAAACGACTTTTATAATAAAAAAATAGAGAAAGAAGATCTTTCAAAAGTACGAGAAGAGATAGAAAAAATTAATCTTGATGAAGAATTAGATAAAGTAAAATGTTTCGTAGATCGAGATGTTTATAACATGTTAAGAGAAATTAAAGATGGAGTCTATCTACAAAGACTGTGCAATGAAATTGACGAAATATTTGTTAAAGTTCCTAAAACAGTAGAAAATATTAAAAAAGGTGGATCCGAGAGCAGTAATGTATTTCAAAATTTATACAGAACAGTTAATAGGTTGAGGAATTTTTTAGACGGCAATTTTATTTTAGGTAATGGGTATTCTCCAATTAAGGTTACATTACAAAAATCCATCAAAACATTTGTCCTAGGATACTATTTAAAAAGACATACTCCTAATGATGAAAGTCAACATATTTTTGGCGTTCCTTATATAGATAATTTTGACACATCATTTTTTAGATTAATTATTGAAAACTCTAATCCTAAAGAGTTAAGTGATTTTTTAGAAAAGAATAAGGTTCAAAATATTGAGTTTGAGAACGAAAGTCAAAATGAAGTAGTGCTACTTATCAATAATTTTTTCACATCAAGTTATACTATAAACCGAAGGTTTGGGAACTCTCTAAATGAAGATCATTTTTTCACATCATACTTAAATCATAATACTGGATATAAATCCAGATTAAAATTTCTTTTTAATAACATTTGTGTTGTATTAGCTTATTTTGATTTTAGTGAAAATAGCTTAAAATCAATTTACAAAAACTTAAACTACTTTATAGAATTTGTAGGTTTTTCTGATCGGGAATTTACTTGCTTTGATGTCTTTTTACATAAAAAAAGAGATTTACTCAATGTTGACAACGGGCTAATGGAAACATTAAGAATACTTAATAAACAAAAAAATTTTAACGACTCATATTTTACTGTTTTAGAGATCTTAAGTGATAAAAAAAAGCTATTTGTGAATAATGAATTTAAATTAGAATTATTTAATTTTGAAACCTTTTGGCATCAATTTCCACTTTTATACAAAACTTCACCAAAAGAATTAAAAAAACCTTTTAGACAGAAATTATCAAAAACTCTTGATGCTAATAAAGACCCTCAATCGTATTATTTTGCATTAAACCGAAAAGTATTATCTTCAAGAAAAACTAAAAATAATTACAAACAGATTATAGGGAATAAACTTAAATTTGATACTTCCAAAAATGGAAGTTACTCTAGTACACATCTCCATTATATAATTCAATTTTTTGATTTAGCAAACAAAGGAAAAATTGATACTAGTGGTTTTGAAGATTTAGACATAAAGGATCAACAATATATATTTTTATTAAATCCAGAAAAATATGACAAATCAAAGTTTAATGTTAAATGGATAAAAGATCTTAATTGGAGTTCTTTTTGCGAAAAATTTTCTAAAATCGATTATATCATCGAATCTATTGAAAAAGAATTAAAGAATGAATACGATGAAGAATTAAGTAAAATATATTTTAGAATTAAGAAGTTTAAAAAAAACCAAAGTACCTGACAATCTACCCCACCACCTATATTATTAAGGGGGTGTGGTAAACATTTTTTGTATACCCCCCCCCTTTTTATATCAATAACCTTTTTGTACAACCTAGCTAATATTAGGCTCCTCTTTTGGTTGTCTTTTTTTCAGATGATAACTTTGACTGTCATTTTCTCACATTACAACAACGTTATGTCTCTATGCCTTTTAGAGTTTTTGTCACCAATGTTGTCTCTATAAAAAACAAAAAACTCGCAACTAATTCACTATGAATTTGTTACGAGCTTTAATGGTGGTGCCTCCAGGAATCGAACCAGGGACACATGGATTTTCAGTCCATTGCTCTACCAACTGAGCTAAGGCACCGTTGCATGATTGCGGGTGCAAATATAAAACTTATTTTTGTTTTCAAACATTATAAAACAAAAAATCCTAAACAAAATTGTTTAGGATTTTAATGGTGGTGCCTCCAGGAATCGAACCAGGGACACATGGATTTTCAGTCCATTGCTCTACCAACTGAGCTAAGGCACCGTTGCATGATTGCGGGTGCAAATATAGGTTGGATTTTTAGATACACAAAACATTTTTTTCTTTTTTTTCTTTCTTATATTTGCTTTAAGACATAAACACAATGAATTTAATAATCGATATTGGAAATACACGTGTGAAACTTGCTGTTTATGAAGAAAATAGCTGTTTAAATAAATTTATTATTCTTAAAGAAGAATTTTTGAAAAATGTTGAAAAAATTCTGAAAGAATACCCGAAAATCAAGAAAGGGATCATTTCATCGGTTGATTTTTTTTCTAAAGAGGAAGAAAATGAATTAAAAAAGGCACTAGAACTTACTATTGTAAGCGCTTCAATGAAACTTCCTTTTAAAAACCTTTATGCAACACCAAAAACCTTAGGTCTTGACCGAATCGCTCTTATTGCAGCTGCGGCAGATAAATACAAAAACAACAATGTATTAGTTATAGATGCTGGTACATGTATTACTTTTGACTTTTTAAACACTAAAAATGAGTATCTTGGTGGTGCAATATCACCAGGTTTAACAATTCGTTATGAAGCATTAAATAATTTAACCGCTAAATTGCCGCTATTAAAACCTAAAGATTCAGATTTTTTTATTGAAAATACTACTGAGAACAGTATTCATTCAGGTGTAATTAACGGTACTATAAATGAGATAGATGGTGTCATAGGGCAATACAAGTCATCTTATGAAGATTTAACAGTTATTTTAACAGGTGGAGACACTAATTTCTTGGCAAAGAGATTAAAAAGTAGCATATTTGCGAATTCAAATTTCTTGTTAGAAGGTTTGAACCATTTATTAAAAATCAATACTGATTAAATGTTAAAAAATATTTTAATTTTATTTGTAGCGCTAATTTCTCTTAATGCAGTAGCTCAAGAAGGAACCGCCTCCCCTTACTCTTTTTACGGAATTGGAGAGTTAAACTTTAGAGGGACCGCTGAAAATAAAAGTATGGGTGGAATAAGCACCTATACTGACAGTATACATATGAATTTGCTAAACCCAGCTTCTTTAGGTAAACTAAAACTTACTACTTTTACCATTGGAGGAAACCTTACGTTTACCTCATTAAAAACTTCTGACGCTTCTGAAAAATCTGCTACCACAACATTTGATTACCTTGCTATTGGACTACCTATGGGTAAATTAGGTATGAGTTTTGGGCTATTACCATACAGCTCTGTAGGTTACAAAACAGGGTTTACAAATTATTTAACAGCTGTAAAAGACGAAAAACGTCATGAAGGATCTGGTGGTATTAACAAAGCTTTTGTTGCTGCTGGATATAGTGTTACAGACAATTTATCAATTGGTATAGATGTAAATTTCAATTTCGGAAAAATACGAAATGAAGCTATACAAATTACTGACCTACAATATGATACTCAAGAAATAAACGAATCAAAACTATCTGGGATAGCAGTAAATTTAGGAGCTACATATAATAAAATGTTAACCGAAAACCTACAATTAACTACAGGACTGACGTATAGTCCAGAAGCAAATTTATCTTCCGAAAACTCACGTCAAACATCCACCATAGTGTTCAACACAAATGGAATAGCTATTCCTCGCGACACCAGAGAAGATGACCTTGCAGCAATGGGGTTGAAAAACACTAAATTTAAATTACCTTCAAAACTTACTATCGGAGCAGGGTTAGGACAACCAAAAAAATGGTTTGCAGGTGTTGACTTCACCTCTTTAAGTACTGGTAAACTAAACAACCCAACATTTAACAATACAGACACTAAATACCAAAACGCAGCCAAAATAGCTTTTGGTGGTTTCTATATCCCTAAATATAATTCACTTACCAGTTATTTATCTAGAGTGGTTTATCGCGCAGGAGCTCGTTTTGAAAATACAGGAATTATAGTACAAAATGAAGATATTAATGAGTTTGGCATATCTTTTGGGGTAGGATTACCTGTAGGTCGAAAATTCTCAAACATCAATATAGGATTTGAGTATGGATCTAGAGGAACAACAAACAACAATTTAGTAAAAGAAAACTTTGTTAACCTAAACCTGAGTTTATCACTAAACGACAGATGGTTTCAAAAAAGAAAAATTGACTAATACCTAAAACCAAAACTATGAAATTGAAATTAACCTTAATTATAGCCTTTTTATCACTTTTTGCCGCAGAAGCACAAAATGATGAATGTCGTGAGAAACTTTCTATATTCACAGAAGCAGCTAAAATAAAAAATTACGATGCTGCATATGACACATGGATGTATGTTAGAAAAACATGTCCGAAGTTAAACAACTCTATTTACATTAATGGAGAGAAAATCTTAAAACATAAAATCAAAAACGCGGCTGCTGGTGAAAAAACAGCATACTTAAATGATTTAATTGCTTTACACAAAGAAAGCATGCTTCACATGCCTAACAAATTTCCTTGTGGTAAAACGGAAGCAAAAATTGGGCAGTTAATGTTCAAAAACAAATTAGGTACATCAGAAACGCAATTCAACACCTTTGATGCAGCGTTCAAAAAAGATCAAAAATCTTTCAACAACCCAAAATCATTATATACTTACTTTAAGTTAATGGTGGGGTTATTTGACGCTAAAACAAAAAACTTTAAAAGTCTAATTGATCTTTATACTACTATTACTAATAAAATAGAAGCTGAACAAAAAAACTACTCTAGTAAAAAAGATGCATTACTTTTAAAAGAAGAAAACGGATCTATTACCGCTAAAGAAAAGAGAAAACTAAAAAGTTATAATTCATTTTTAGTGGCATACAGCCAAATAGCTAAAGGTGTTGATAAAGATTTAGGAGACAGAGCAAATTGCGACAAGTTAGTTCCGTTATTCGAAAAGAATTTCGAAGAAAACAAGACTAATATTGCATGGCTACGTAAAGCCGCTAGTAGATTGGCTGGAAAAGATTGTTCAGACGCACCGCTTTTTGCAAAGTTAGTCGCTTCTTTCCATAATCTAGAACCTTCTGCTAAATCAGCCTTATATTTAGGTATTTTAAATCAGAAAAAAGGTAAAACTACCGAAGCAGTTAAATACTACAATCAAGCTGCAGATCTTTCTACTGACAATTATGATAAAGCTAAAATTTATTATAATCGATTAGCAAAAATGTACAAGAAAAAAGGAGCAAAAGGAAAAGCAAGAACTTACGCAATGAAAGCGTTGTCTAAAAGCCCTTCATATGGTCAAGCATATATTTTAATTGCGCAAATGTACGCAAGCTCAGCAAATAGCTGTGGTACAAGTCAATTTGAAAAGAGAGCTGTGTATTGGTTGGCTGCAAATATTGCAGAAAAAGCTGGTAAAGCAAATGCTTCATTAAAATCATACTCAAAAAAGCTATCGGCAAATTACAAAGCAAAGGCTCCTACTAAAGAAATGATTTTCTCAGACGACATGGCTGGTAAAAAAGTTTCTATTGGATGTTGGATTAACAAATCAATTACTGTACCTAGCTTATAATGATAAAATTGTCATATAACATATATTTAAAGACTGTTGCGATATTTTTCGCAATAGTCTTTTTTTCTTGTCAGGACAATTATGACGACATCAAACGTATGCAACGTGTTTCACTAGAACCAGCTGGAATTGCAGAACACATTAATTTAAAGCATACGGATTCTGGAAGAGTGAAATTGCATTTGATTAGTGAAAAAATGATAGACTTCTCTAACAAGGAGTTTTCACACACCATATTCCCTGATGGCATTGAGCTTCATTTGTATGACATTAAAGACGAAACACAAGAAACCATTATCACCTCTGATTATGCTATTATATACGAAAATACTGACTTAATAGACTTAAGAGGAAACGTTAACATAACAACTCCTGACGGAAAAAAACTTTCTGCAGAACAATTGTATTATGATCAAAAAGCAGAATGGATTTTTACCAATGACGAATACAAATATGAAGCAGAAGATGGTGGGTATAATGTCGGAAAAGGTGGCTTTGACGCCAGTAAGGATACGTCTATTTTCAGCTCAGTAGATAATGATGGACAGCAATACATAAAAGATTAAATCATGAATAAACTAGGAAACATATTTCAAGCAGCATATATTGGTTTTGCAGCATTATTTATTTACCAAGCTATTATACGCTGGGGGATACCTGAAGGCAATTCATATCTATTCATAGCTGGGGCAATAATTGCTCTGTTCAAGTTTTTCTTCAACAAGAAATACAGAAAACGTTTTGAAACACATTATAAAGAAAGAGAAGAGAAGCTTAAAAACAAATAGTCCTCATCTCATAAAACATTCAAACAAGTAGCATTTTATGTTACTTGTTTTTATTTCTACCAACATAGATTTATCTCATCTGAAAAATAAAATAATGGGATTCTACCTGGGAAAATTAACTTAGTGAAGTAACATTTCAATACAACTAAACAGAGTTGTATATCCTTTAGCTATAAAATAGTCTAAGTCTTTTTTATCATGCACAGTTACCATAACAAAATCACCTCCCCAAGCACCTAAGCTTTTTACTACTCCTTTATCATATTCTGAGAATAACTGTTCATGCACCGTCGGCACCTTAAGTAATTTTGAAATTACATTTTCATGAGTAATCAATAATGTATTAAACTCTTCTAAATTTCTACAAGAGAGCATTGACTCTGATATTTCGTTAATCTTTGAAATAGCATTCTCTTTTGACTCTGTAGTCAATGTTTTGTAATGAGAAATTCCTTCCTTACTATCTTGCTTTTTGTTTAGATATATAAAATAGATTTGCTCCTTAAAACTAGGGTTAAAACCTACAAAACTAATTACAGGAACCTCATTTTTTATTTGATATAATAAAGGGGAAACACTTGTAGCACAGGCCAAATCATAACCACTTCCTTTAAAAGAATTCCATAATAACTTATAAGGATCTACTTTTGCCCATTTCGCAATATTGGAAATCAATGTTGAAGAAGTTCCTAATCCAAATGCTCTAGAAAATGTTAATTTAGTAGTTATATAAACCCCTTGACCTTCATTTAAAAACTCTGGATTCATTTGCTGAACAACTTGTAATATATTTAACAAGGTATTAGAAATAGGATTGTCGTAACATTGCTTATCATTAAGTTTTAAAGAAAAAACATCTTCATACCAAACAACATCATTTTCGTCAAAGCTTTTCCAAATCAACCTTGGCTCGGCAATTGGTTTTACTGTTAAATATTGCCCTTTATTAGTTGGCACAGCTAATGCTTTTGATCCATCAAGTACTACATATTCGCCCGTAAGCAACAATTTTCCGTGACTATAAAAAACTTTTGCCCTCACTTATTTACTTCTTAATTCTTGAAACTTCTCAACAACTTCACTATGTATTACTGTTTTACCTTCAAAATAGGTGGCGATTTCTAGCTTCTCATCTGATGTAGCTCCCATTTGATTCAATATATTCATCAAATGCATTTTCATGTGCCCTTTCTGGATCCCCGTGGTTGTTAAGGATCTTAAGGCTCCAAAATTTTGTGCCAATCCAGCAACAGCTATAATTTGCATTAACTCTTTGGCCGATGGTTTTTCTAACATTTCCAAGGCTAGCTTTACCAACGGATGTAAATTAGTTAATCCCCCTACAGTTCCTAAAGCTAATGGTATTTCTATCCAAAACTTAAAAACTCCATTTTCAACTATTGCATTTGTTAAACTACTATAACTCCCATTTCTTGCTGCATACGCATGAACACCGGCTTCAACAGCTCTAAAATCATTCCCGGTAGCCAAAACGACTGCATCTATCCCATTCATGATTCCCTTGTTATGAGTTACCGCTCTATAAGGCTCTACTTTGGCTATTTGAACTGCTCTAACAAACTTATCAGCAAACTCTTTAGGAGATACTCCCTCATCTTCATTTAACTCAGAAACTAGACATGAAACTTCAGCTCTCACTAAACAATCAGGCACATAGTTTGATAAAATACTCATGACTATTTCAATATTCTTTTCGGTTTCAGAAAAGGCATTAAAGCTTTTAGCCTCATTTTTAAATGTTTTTGCAAACTGCTCTAAACACGAATTAATAAAATTCGCTCCCATTGCATCTAATGTCTCAAAGGAACAATGCAACTGATAATAGTTTTCTAAGACGGAAGTTTTATCTTTTAACTCAATTGAAGTTATCCCTCCACCTCGCTTCTCCATATTTTTAGTTATGGATTTTGAATCAGTAATTAACTTCGACTTTACCTCTGAAAAGAAATTGTCAAGCTTACTCTTATCACCACTAAACATAAAATGAACTTGCCCTATTTTAGTAGTTGAGATAACCTCAGTTTTAAACCCTCCTCTATCCAACCAAAACTTTGCCGCTTTACTTGCTGCCGCAACAACAGAACTTTCTTCTATAGCCATAGGTATGGCAAATAACTTTCCGTTTATCAAAAAGTTAGGAGCTATCCCAAAAGGTAAATAATAATTCGATATGGTATTTTCTATAAACTCATCATGAAGTTGCTGGAGTGCATCATCATCATTCCAATATCTTTTAATTATAGACTCCGCATTAGGGTTATCTTTAAAAAAAGAAGACACTACCCAAAATACTTTCTCTTCTTTGGAAAGTTTAGAAAATCCTTTTACCGGCTTTATCATTTTTTATGGTATAAAATATGTGAACAAATATAACATAAATGGTATTATTTAACAGACAACTTAACTTTTAGATTCATTTGATTTTGCTATATTGTCGGCTATTAAAATTAAACACTTACACAGTTTCAATTTATTATGAAATATTTTACTTTTTGCATCACTTTACTTTTACTGACATTTAACTCAGTAACCGCTCAAGAAAAACAAGTAACTTTAGAAGAAATATGGGGAGGTGAATTCCGTGGAGAGTACATGGATGCTTTACACTCTATGAACGACGGTGAACATTATTCTGTTTTAGATTTTGACAGAAATACCAGAAGTACTTCTGTAAACAAATACAGTTATAAAACATTAGAGAAAACAGCCTCATTAGTTGACTCAAAAAACATTAATGACATTGCTTACTTTACAGACTATACGTTTAGTAGTGATGAAACAAAACTATTACTAGCAACTGACGTTACCTCTATTTTCCGTCATTCAACTGTTGGAAAATATTTTATTTACGATACTAAAACAAAATTAACTACTTTACTTTCTGATAAAAAGGTACAAGAACCTACATTTTCTCCTGACGGAACTAAAGTTGCTTATGTTTTTGAAAACAATATTTACTATAAAAATTTAGCTTCTGGAAAAGAAACACAAATAACTACTGACGGAAAGAAAAACGAAATTATTAATGGTGTTACTGATTGGGTTTATGAAGAAGAATTTGCATTTGTGAGGGCTTTTGAATGGAACGCGACTGGAACAAAAATTGCTTATATTCGATTTGATGAAAAGGATGTTCCTGAATTTTCAATGGACGTTTATGGCTCTGAATTATACCAAACGCAAACAGTATTCAAATACCCCAAAGCTGGAGAAAACAACGCTGAAGTTTCATTACATATGTATGATGTAACTTCTAATACAAAATCAGAAATCACACTTCCTGAATACTATTACATCGCAAGAATTAAATGGACTAACGATGCTAATGTTTTAAGCACACAATTATTAAACAGACATCAAAGCAACTTGAGCCTTGTATTTGTAAATGCATCTGACTTATCTTCAAAAACAATTTTAGCTGATACCGACAAAGCATATGTAGATGTTACTGACAACTTAACTTTTTTAAATAACAATAGCTTTATTTGGACAAGTGAAAAAGACGGTTACAACCACATATACCACTACAATAAAACAGGGAAATTAATCAACCAAGTAACCAAGGGAAACTGGGAAGTAACTAATTACTATGGTTTCAATGAGAAAAAAGGAATTATTTATTACCAATCGGTAGAAAACGGTTCCATAAACAGAGATGTTTATGCTATCAGCATTAACGGAAAAGGGAAAAAACGTTTATCTTCAAAAACAGGAACAAACAATGCTACCTTCAGTAAAAGTTTTTCTTACTACATCAATACATTCTCTAACAGTACTACACCGAATGAATTTACTTTAAATAATTCTAAAACTGGAAAAGTACTAAAGAATATTAAAAACAACAAGACACTACAAGATAAAGTAGCAGGTTATGCTTTTGCTCCAAAAGAGTTTTCTACAATTAACGTTAACGGAAAAGACTTAAACATGTGGATGATTAAACCGTTAAATTTTGATGCAAATAAAAAATACCCAGTATTTATGTACCAATATTCAGGACCTGGAAGTCAGCAAGTTGCTAACAGATGGAATTCTTCTAACGATTACTGGTTTCAAATGCTAGCACAACAAGGATATATTACGGTATGTATTGATGGTAGAGGAACAGGTTTTAAAGGACGTGACTTTAAAAAAGTAACTCAAAAAGAATTAGGTAAATACGAAGTTGAAGATCAAATAGCTGCAGCTAAAAAACTAGGAAGCAGAACTTATATTAATAGCGACAGGATTGGAATTTTCGGATGGAGTTATGGTGGTTTTATGTCATCAAATTGTTTATTTCAAGGAGCAGACACTTTCAAAATGGCTATTGCTGTTGCACCAGTAACTTCATGGCGCTTTTATGATACTGTTTACACGGAACGCTATATGCAAACACCACAAGAAAACGCTAGTGGATACGATAACAACTCTCCTATATCACATGTTGATAAATTAAAAGGACAGTTCTTACTTATTCATGGTAGTTCTGATGACAATGTTCACGTACAGAATACTATGCGTATGGTAGAAGCTTTAATACAAGCTGATAAACAATTTGACTGGATGATTTACCCAGATAAGAATCACGGTATTTACGGAGGTAATACGCGTTTGCATTTGTATAAAAAAATGACAAATTTTATTAAAAACAATTTATAATAATCTACTAACCAAAAAAACCAACACATATAATTATGTCAGATATTACTTTAAAACCACATGAAAGAGAACTATTCGGACATCCGATAGGACTTTATGTATTGTTCTTCACTGAAATGTGGGAAAGATTCTCTTACTACGGAATGAGAGCTTTACTAACATTATATTTAGTTCAAAAAACTACAGATATAAACTCTGGATTAGGATGGTCGGTATCTGAATCAATCATGCTATATGGTTGGTATACAATGTTAGTATATGTAATGTCTATCCCTGGAGGAATGATAGCTGATAAAGTTCTAGGTCAAAAGAAGGCTGTCCTTTATGGTGCATTAATTCTTGTAGCAGGACATGGTATTTTGGCTTTTGAAGAAATGTGGGCATTTTACACAGGTTTAGGATTAATTATTCTAGGAGTAGGGTTGTTAAAACCTAATATTTCAACGATGGTTGGTGGATTATATAAAAAAGGTGACATCAGAAGAGACAAAGGATTTAGTATCTTTTACATTGGTATAAATTTAGGATCTTTGTTAGCAACTTTTATTGTAGGTTATGTAGGAGAAGAAATTGGTTGGCACTATGGTTTTGGATTAGCTGGAATTGCAATGTTATTAGGATTGGCTGTTTATATGTATGGTCAAAAGTTTTTAACTCAAGTTGGAAACAAACCAACTGTTGAAGATAAAAAAGATGATGTTTCTTTAGGTAATTTATTTTCAAAATTAGTCACTTCTCCTGTTCACTTGCTGGTTGTAGGTCTAATAATAGCATATGGTATATATGCTGGCTTTACATATGCTGGCGTAGACAGTTGGGGTTACACTGCTTTGTTTACTTTTATTGCATTAGTAACTGGTATTATGATGATGATATTTAAAAGTTTAGAAACTCAAATAATGAAGGATAGATTTTTAGTTTTATTACTATCTTTCTTAATTGTTATCGTTTTCTGGGGTGCTTTTGAACAAGCTGGAGGATTGATGAGTATTTATACCAAAACAAAAACAGATAGAATGCTAATGGGATGGGAAATACCTGCTACTTGGTTTCAAGGCTTAAATGCTGGATTTATTATTTTATTAGCGACTGGTATTGCTGGATATTGGGCAAATAGAAAATTAAAAGGAAAAGAAGCTTCTTCGCTATTTAAAATGGCTATAGGTACTATGATCATGGGACTTGGTTTTGTATTTATGATTTTTGCAGCTTCAGAATTTAATACCGGAGGAAGTTCTAGTATGAAATGGCTGGTATTAGCCTATTTATTTCATACTATTGGTGAACTGTGCTCTTCACCAGTAGCTCTTTCGTTTATTACTAAACTAGCACCAGTGAAATATGCGTCATTAATGATGGGTGTATATTTTGCAGCAACTGGATTAGGAAATAAAGTCGCAGGTTTAATTGGAGAAAAGGCATCTGAATTTGGAGAATATGCAATTTTTTCTGGGATAGCTATTTTTACTGTTATTTTTGGGGTTTTAGTCATTGCCTTATTAAAACCTTTAAAACGATTAACACATGGTGCAGAAGACAATGAAATAGAAATGCATTATGACGAAACAGAAGGTTTCGAATTAGCAGATAAACAATAATTATTTATATACAATCAATCTCTTGGGAAAAAAGCCCAAGGGATTTTATTTTTTAAACATAAACTATGAGTACAACAACCCAGAACGACTTTTTTAAGTCTAATGTATTAGGACATCCAGCTGGATTGTTCGTTTTATTTTTCACTGAAATGTGGGAACGATTCTCTTTCTATGGAATGAGAATTCTTTTAGTAATATTTTTAACTGCTGCAATAGCATCAGACAATCCAGGGTTTGGAATGCCTATTGAGCACGCTACTGCTGTTTATGGTACCTATGCAATGCTTTTATACTTAACTCCTATTGTAGGGGGGATTTTGGCCGATAAATTTTTAGGATATAGATGGGCTGTTGTAATTGGATCAATCATAATGACTTTAGGGCATGCTGCTATGGCAGTTGAAACAACATTATGGGTTTATATTGGTCTTGGATTATTAGTAATTGGTACTGGTTTCTTTAAACCTAACATGACTTCTATTTTATCTGAAATGTATAAAGATGTTCCTGAAAAGAAAGATGGTGCATATACTATCTTTTACATGGGAGTAAACGCGGGTGCATTCTTCGGTATGTTACTTTGTGGTTACTTAGGTGAGAAAATTGGTTGGGCATACGGATTTGGTCTAGCTGGAATTTTCATGTTATTAGGGACCTTACAGTTTTGGTTAGCAAAACCCTTATTTGGAAAAATTGGAGAAGTACCTTCTATAATTCACGAAGTTGAATTAGAGCAAGGAATAAACGAAAAAGCATCTGATTTTGCAAAACCAACAAATACCGAAGATACTGACAAGAGAAATCCATTTACATTATTAGATAAAATATTAATCGTTTTTTCTTCTGTAATTGGTTTAGGATATGCTATTAACGACCCATTATCTAAAATCGCAAACTTTGATATGTTCGCTTTTGCAAATACGGAAACTTTACCTGGACAATATGTAATGATCTTGATAGCTTTAGCTGCTTTCTTATTCATGGTTATTTCAAGAATATCCAGATATGATAGAATTGTAAGAGACCGAATGATTGCAGTAATTGTTTTTGCATTCTTTACTGTATTTTTCTGGTTGTCTTTTGAACAAGGAGCATCTTCATTAGTGCTTTTCGCAAGAGATTCTGTTGACAGAACTTTAGAAGGTGATGCCGCAATGATTTTTAAAATAGTAAACACATTACTTACTATAATTCCTTTATTGATTATCTCTTATGTTTTATACTTATTAGGAAAACAAACCTGGAAACAAATACCAGCTTCAAATGTTATTTTAGCAATCACTTTTATTGGTGTTTGGGCTGTTGCAATTTGGATGTTAAATAGAGATTTTAATGCTGAAGCTACAGAAATAACAGTTTCATGGTTCAGTATACTAAATTCTTTTTTCATTATTGCTTTTGCGTCTTCTTTCTCTAAATGGTGGGAATCTAAATACAACCCTTCTGCAGCTGTAAAATATGGTTTAGGATTAATAATTTTGGCAATAGGATTTGGTTTATTAGCTTTTGGAGCACATGGCATACAAGAAGGCGTTAAGGTAAGTATGATTTGGTTAATATTAGCTTACTTATTCCATACATTAGGTGAATTATGTTTATCTCCTGTAGGACTATCTTACGTATCTAAATTAGTTCCACCACGTATGATTGCATTCATGTTTGGTATGTGGTATTTAGCCATAGCAATAGGTAATAAAGTAGCTGCTGTATTAGGTGGACAAATAGAAAACATTACAAAAGATTTCGGATTATCAACATTCTTCTTAATCTTCACTATTGTTCCTACGGTTGCAGGTTTATTAATAATTGGATTGAACCCTCTATTGAAAAAACTAATGCACGGAGTAAGATAAAAATCACACTAAAAATGCTTCATATTGAAGCATTTTTAGTAATTTGTAATTCTGGCAAGTAATTTGCGACTGTAATAAAAAATAAAAGACAATGAAAAAGTTAATAGTAGCAGCAATTCTTTTTATAGGATTTAGTAGTTTACAAGCACAAGAAGCAAAGTGGCATGATAATTTTGAGGAAGCTTCTAAAATCTCTAAACAAACAAACAAACCTATTTTAGCTAACTTCACTGGTAGTGACTGGTGTGGATGGTGTATTAAATTAGACAAACAAGTGTTTAATACCAAGGAGTTTAATGAATGGGCTAAAGAAAATGTGGTATTGCTTACGGTAGATTTCCCGCGAAGAAAGAAACTTCCTGAAAACATAGTAGCACAGAATGATGCATTACAACGTGCTTTTCAAGTTAGAGGATACCCAACAATTTGGTTAATGAATTCTGGTGATGGTGAAGTTCCTACTGACGGAATTGTACCTCTTGGAAAAACTGGTTACGTAAAAGGAGGTCCTGAAAAATGGATAGCAAGTATTGCTCCTTCTTTACCAAAAAAATAAACCGCATAGTGGTTTGAACAATATGTTGTAATGAAATATTTATTGGTTATTTACGATTTACAACTGTTCCCTTTTCGCTAACCATGCGGAAGGGGATTTTTTATTTTAATACAAAAGCACCATCTTCTCTTACGGAGTGAAATGGAACATCATTTTTTAAACAAGTAACTTTCCATCTTGCAACATAACTTTTGTAATTATTGTTGTCTACAACAATTAATTTAGGTCGCTTCGAAGTTATCAATCTGTTTAAATTAAGTTTAGGAGAATTAGTAAGTAACACTACATCTGCTTTAAAAGATGAAGTATATATTGATTTCTCATCTACCACTAACAACTTTTTTCCTTTGAACACATATACATTTCGCAAAGAATTTTCCTTAACTTTATCAATAAATTCATTAACAATATAGCTATCTAAACTTTGTAAATATGTAAGGTTTTTAGAGGCATAATTCAACTCATTTCCTTTTTTCATACCAATCAATGTTGTTTTATACTGATTAAACACAACAAACTCCTCTGTTTGAGAACTCCTTCTATTATACATAAAAACTAATTGAACACATAATACACTTGACAAAACAAACACAACCCTCTTATAGCTAAAATGTTTCCAAAGCAAAACCATACTAAACACCAATAAATATGTTGTTACTAAATTCAGTGCATTAAAAGGAATTTTAGTAAATATGAAATCCTCTTTATCAGCAACAAGAGTTACGAAGTTGTTCAACAAGCTAATGCTTTCATTAAAAACAAAAAGAAGCACTTCAGGAATCCATCCAAAATAAGCAAAAACAAGTGTTACAACTCCTAAGCCCAACAAGATTCCTAATAATGGGATGATAACAATGTTTGAAACAAAAAACAATCCTGGAAACTGATGGAAATAAAATAATGATAATGGTAAAACCCCAAGTTGAGCAGCTAATGTAACACTAAACACATCCCAAAATTTTCTAGTAACATAATTTTTAGGAGTCCACAAACTATCAAACAATGGCTTAATCCAAACAATCGCATAGACCGCTGAATAACTCAATTGAAAACCTACATCAAATACATAATTCGGATTGCATAGCAACAATAAAAAAGCAGAGATAACAAGTGTATTATAGGTGTTAGTAATTCGATTACTATATATAGCAATAGTAACTAATGAAAACATAGTTACTGCCCGAACTACCGAAGCCGACATACCAACTACAAAAGCATACATCCACAGCAATAAAATAATTAGTATAGCCGCAATTTTTTTTCCGTGTTTAAAACAGGACAATGGCTTAAAAAGAACACTAAGCATGAGTAACAACAAACCAATATGTAATCCGGAAATAGCCAAAATGTGTACTGCACCTGATTTCGTAAAACTCTTGTACGTATCTCTACTAACATCTTGTCGTTGCCCTAATAACAATGCATTAATAACACTTAAATTTTCTTTAGAAATTGAGTGTTGAGAAAGTGTGTGATTTATCCTATTCCTAATATCAGCTGCACTTCCGTAAATGGAGTTTTCAGAAACTAGCAATAGAGCGTTTGTATTATTTAAAAACATTTGATGATACACCTGCTGCTTCATCATATAACTCTTAAAGTCAAATTGATGTGGATTCATTGGTTTTTTAATTTCTTGCAATTGCCCTACAACATGAAATAAATCGTCAATAGCTACCTGAACAGTAGAATCAACATTAACCAATACTATCCCGTTTACTTTATGAGAATTGACTCGTACAACTTTTGCTAAAAACTTATTATAATAACTATTAGGCTTTAATTGTTTATAAACTCTAATTTGAAGTTTCTCAGTAGCTCCTTCAGTCAACTGATATGAATAATGCTGTAATTGATTCTTTTGCGTATGAAACGCTATAGAAAGAACTCCAATTGCAATAACTAAAAAACAAATTAGCAATCCAAAAAAAGGAGATTGCTTCACTTTACTATGTACAATCAAAAAAACGATACCTAAAAGTAGAATTCCTCCTAGGACAACATTGCAAATTATATTCCAGGGAACGGGAAAATAATACCCAATCAATATCCCCATAATAAGGCAAATAGTTAGTTTAATAATCAAAAAATTCAGTAACTTCATAATTAAAGTTACATAATAACTTAATGTCACTATTTATAACTAACCACTACTCCACAGTGATTCACCAAGACTCGTGATAAAACATTAGTGATAAGTTAACATAAATTCTATATATTTTAACTTATTTTTGTTTAACAATTTAATTCATCTACAATGCGAAAAATAGCATCAATTTAGTTTGAATAAATTGCATTAAAATAATCCATCACCTATGAAAAAAGCATTTAAAATATTCGGGGCATTAGTTCTGTTCATAATAATTACCGCTGTTGTCGCACCAATTATCTTTAAAGATAAATTTGCTCAAATTATTAAAGAACAAATCAATAAAAATGTAAATGCTCAAGTAAACTTTTCTGACATTGACATTAGCCTGATCAGTACTTTCCCTAAAGCAGGATTAACACTTGAAAACTTAAGTGTTACTAATTTTGAACCTTTCAAGGGCGACACATTATTTTACGCGAAAGAAATTTCGTTAAAAATGCCTTTATCAGGACTAACAAAAACTGCTGAAGATGCAATTGACATCAATTCATTTACCATTGATCATGCGCTAGTAAACATTATTAGCAATAAAGAGGGAAATACTAATTATGATATTGCTAAAAAAAGTGATATCAACGTTTCTGAAGAAACTACCAATACCAATGAAAAAGGATTTTCATTTTCTGTTGCAGAATATGTTATTACGAATGCTGAAATAAACTATATAGATCAGAAATCTGAAATAAACTTAAAACTTTCAGAATTCAATCATTCAGGATCTGGTGACTTGTCTACAGCTATTAGTAATTTGAAAACTATCACAACTTCCAATATTTCATTAAATAGTGGAGGATCTAATTACTTAAACAATAATTCCATTGCTTTAAATGCCGATTTAGAAATAGATCAAACACAAAACAAATACACTTTCTTAGAAAATTCATTTAAATTAAATCAGCTAGAATTAATTTTTGATGGTTTTGTAAAGCAAAACGAAACCAATAACGAATTGGATATCAAATTCAATACACCAACTTCAGATTTTAAAAACTTTTTGGCCTTGTTACCTGCAGAATATTCAAAAGATATTGAAAA
>Ga0209291_1000013_pt1 | contig 209904 bp, 170 predicted proteins | sample GOMGulsemesocosm_FD_184633 | JGI IMG/M metagenome (GOLD analysis project Ga0209291, IMG submission 184633) | Methane-oxidizing microbial communities from mesocosms in the Gulf of Mexico - GOM9B Gulf of Mexico (SPAdes) (version 2) | ecosystem: Environmental > Aquatic > Marine > Cold seeps... | reverse complement strand
TTTATTATAGGGTGACCGATTCCCTTGAAAATATGTAGCCTATGCATAAAGTACAAAATAGTTTTGGTTGGTGTAAAGAGCAACTGAAAAGATGGATTACGAACCGCCGTATACGAGACCCGTATGTACGGTGGTGTGAGAGGCGCACTGACAGTCATTCGACTGTCAGCCGTCTACTCGATTAGCGTTGGTTTTTTAATTCCTACTGAAAAGGTGTGAATTCAATTTTAACAGTCCCAGGGGCAGAGCCTTGTACAACTTTCCAATAGTCATTATTATACACTGCAATAGTGAATGGGCCTGTATCTCCTATTTCAGTATTTAATGTGGTTGGTTCTGAATTTTGATCTAAGTAGATTTGTACTAAATCTGGCCCGAATGAATTTGTCTTATAATGTACTGTTAAGAGTCCATCCGATTCTGCTTGGTAAATTGTTCCAACTGTGAAATTGGTTTGTTTAGGCCGAAACTTATTTTTTTTACAGCTGCTAAGAAAAGTTATTACTAGGAGCAAGACTAAGGAAGACAATATTAATTTTCTCATTTTTTTTGGATTAATAGATGAATAATTCTGTTTTTATTAATGCTAACGTTCTGTGTATGGGCAGTAGAGCAGATTTGAAGCACTTCACTTTCGGTTTACCACTGAGCCAAAACAAACGTTTTTACTTTTAATTTTCTTTTGTTAAACGTCAAAACTTTGTTTTGGCGTTACCTGCTCAAAGAACAGGATTTTCAATTTTTTTCTAAATGCCCTATTGGTTATACACCTTGTTGTGGCTAGTTTTTATTTTTTATCTTTGCCATCCTTCAATTATAAAATTACGTTCTTCGACTATATATTCTTGTCCATCTGAAGGTTGATACCATAATTCCATTCTACTTCCATATTTGTCGCCCCAATCTCCCTCGTAAATGGTAAACTCTCCTTGCCAAATTTGTGATTCAAGATCGTCCACAATCACTTTCGACCTTAATTCTATTCGTTCTCCTGATAGTCTGTCATTCGAGTTTATTTCAAATGCCTTAACATAGAAATGTCCTGATTCTGTGGGTGTGTGGTCGGTTTGATACAGGTAAAGTCCTGGTTGAAAATTATTGATTAATACAAAATCGTGTTTTTCAAATTCTTCATTTGTTGGTAATGAGTCGAGAGGGCTTGAGAAGTCAATATTCTCAGGGATTTCTTTATGTGCTCCATAATAGTCTGGAGGAGAATAGGTGAATATTATTCCAACATAATAGAATAGAAATGCTGCAAGTCCAAGCTGTGGAAAAATGAAATACCACTTACGAATCACAATCTGAACAATACTTGAAATTAATGTCCCAATTATATTGACGAAGAAGACAACCAAGGAAAGGTCAATTATCCAATCTCGCCTAAGTAATGTTCCAAGGAAGAAAATTCCAATCGCTAAAAAGTTGGTCGCAATCGGTACCCACCAAATCGAGAAATACTTCTTTATATATCGGAGAGTTTGTTTCATTTAATTAGCCACAACAACCGAATAAGGATAACGTTAACTATATTCGCGCTATGTGTTTACTCCAAATTTAATAATTCTATTGGACTTTTAATAGTGTTAAGGTTGTTAATTGATACTTGTTTGTAAATTTCAGTCGTTCTAGTACTGCTATGGCCAAGTAGTACTTGGATGTATCTTAAAGCTGTACCGTTTTCAAGTAAATGTGTAGGAAAGCTGTGTTTAAGCATATGTGACGTAATGTTTTTTTTAAATTCTTACTTTTTTCGTGGTTTTTTTGTAAAAGGCTACTTGTACTGTATTGTTTTTCCCTTCAAATAAATACGTTTTAGGTCTCCATGTTATTAAAATAAGTTCTTAAATCATTTAGTACACATTCACTTATGATGGTAAGCCTGTCTTTATTTCCTTTCCCATTTTTAACTGTAATTACCATTAGTTTACTGTCAATGACTTCTAAATTTAATGATTCACTTCTTCTCAAACTAGCTGAATACAACAATTTAACAATGCATCTATGTTTTATATTATAGGTGTGTTTCATTATTAATGAAAAAGTACTTTAAAGTGATTGATTTTAATGCTGTAGTTACCATGTGTATTGTAAAAATAGATGAAATTATTGACTTTTTTATAAGTTAACCGTATTTAAACGTTACTTAACCGTTAATAACGGATAAGCCCTAATCTCAATAATAATAGCATGTTTGATGGTGATAAAATGTAAAATATGTCAAACGATCATGGTTGTAAGAAAGGATAAAGTTTTTGTTCGTCTGATTGTAAAAATTACTATCATGTTAACTTAAGACGGACTACGTTTTACCAAGCAAAAGAACTCGATAAGGTTTTACACCGAAATAGATCAATAATATTAGAATAAATTTGATGGTTTGTTACTATAGAAAAATTTAACTTTGATAAGTTGTCCTATTGCCCGCAATCACATCCTAAATCAAATTCAATTTTAGTTTTGGGTAATAACGCTTGAATCTGCGCTTGTGTTGTGTTGCTTAAATTCACACCTCTAAAATCTAATGTTTTTAATTCTTTTAATTGACTGATCGTTGTTGGAAGTGTAGAGATGTTATTATACCAAATATCTAAATGCTCTAAATGTGATAACTGTCCAATACAAGTCGGTAATTGGCTAATTTCGTTTCGTCCTAGTTTCAAACTTTTTAATGAGGTTGTACTACAAAGTGGAATTGGGAATAATTGGAATTTGTTTTTTGACAAGTCTAAATAGTCTAAGTGGACTAAACTCGTCAATTCATTAGGAAGTTTTGATAGTTTATTCTTTGATAAATCAAGGTGTTTTAAATTTGAAAAGGTCAAAATTTGTGCTGGAAATTGAATTAATTTTTGCTTAACCAATTCTAAGTGGTATACAGAGTCTTTATGAACTGTACTGGCTTCCTTTAAAGAATAAAATACACGATTAATTTGACTAATGCTTCTTGTTGGAAGAATAAGAAAAATCACCCAAAACAACGCGGCATTTACTTTCATCTTTAGTTAATTGAATTTTTAGTTCCTCTAAGTTAGCGAAAGTTTTTTCTTTACGAATCATTTTAACAAACTTTAATGTGATCGTTTGGCCGTAAATGTCTTTCCTAAAATCAAAAATATTTACTTCTATTCTTTTCTCCCCCTTATCAGTAACTGTTGGTCTAAAGCCAATGTTTAGCATTCCTGAAAAATTAGAACCGTCCATATTGACTTTAACAGCGTAAACGCCATTACAAGGTATTAACTTATAATCTTCTTTTAAGTTTAAGTTAGCTGTAGGAAAGTTAATTGTATTCCCTATTTGATCTCCTTTAACCACTTCTCCCGTTAATTCAAATGTAGTGCCTAAATATTGGTTCGCTTCAGTAATATCTCCAGTTTGAAGTGATTTTCTAATTTTTGTAGAACTAATTTTAACTTCATCTTTCATGAATGCCGAAATTTCTTCCACATTAAAATTATATAAGGGCGCTAATTCTTCTAAATGTTGCATAGTACCTTCACGGTTTCTGCCAAATTGATGGTCATAACCAACAATTAAGGTGTGAATCCCAATTTTATTCACTAAAATATCTCTAATAAATTCAACTGCTGTTAAGCGTGAAAATTCTTTGCTAAATGGAAAAACGATTAAATGATCTACACCGGCTTGCTCAAGCTTTTTAATTCTTTCGGTAATCGTTTGTAATAATTCCAAATTATGGTCATTTGGATGTAAAACCATTCTAGGGTGTGGGTGAAAAGTAAAAACAACTGATTCTCCACCAATTTTTTTTGCTTTAGTGTTTAAAAATTGAATAATTTTTTGATGTCCTAAATGAACACCATCATAAGTTCCTATCGTTAAAACAGGTTTATTTATGGATTTAAAATCATTAAGGTTGGTATAGATTTTCACGGAAAATTAGTATTTATTGACAAAGTTATATAAAAAAACATGAAAATCTTTTTGTCAACGAATAAAAAGGACTATTTTTGCACCCAAATTAATAAAACACATTAAAACAATTATATAATGTCTAATTTAAACGGTAAAATCTCACAAGTAATTGGTCCTGTTGTTGACGTAAGCTTTGAGAAGGGAGCAAAACTTCCAAATATTTTAGATGCTTTAAAAGTAACTAAAGCAGATGGAACGATTGTAGTATTAGAAGTTCAAAAGCACGTTGGTGACGATACAGTTCGTACAATTGCAATGGATTCTTCTGATGGGTTTACAAGAGGAATGGAAGTAGTTTCAACTAGCTCTCCTATCTTAATGCCAATTGGTGAAACAATTAAAGGAAGATTATTTAATGTAACTGGTGATTCTATTGATGGATTAGGTGATTTAGATAAAACTGGTGGAGCTTCTATTCATAGAGATGCACCTAAGTTTGAAGAATTATCTACTGCAACTGAGGTTTTATTTACAGGAATTAAAGTTATTGATTTAATTGAGCCTTATGCAAAAGGTGGTAAAATTGGATTATTTGGTGGTGCCGGAGTTGGTAAAACTGTATTAATTCAAGAGTTAATTAATAACATTGCAAAAGCATACGCTGGTTTATCAGTATTTGCTGGAGTAGGTGAAAGAACAAGAGAAGGAAATGACCTTTTAAGAGAAATGTTAGAGTCTGGAATTATTAACTACGGTGAAGCATTCTTAGAAGACATGGAAAAAGGAGGTTGGAATCTTGACCTTGTTGATAAAGAAAAATTAAAAGAATCAAAAGCAACATTTGTTTTCGGACAAATGAATGAGCCTCCAGGAGCAAGAGCAAGAGTTGCTTTATCTGGATTAACATTAGCTGAATATTATAGAGATGGTGAAGGTGAAGGAAAAGGAGCTGATATCTTATTCTTTGTTGATAATATCTTTAGATTTACACAAGCTGGTTCTGAGGTGTCTGCCTTATTAGGACGTATGCCTTCAGCAGTAGGTTACCAACCAACATTAGCAACAGAAATGGGGTTAATGCAGGAACGTATTACTTCTACTAAAAATGGTTCTATTACATCTGTACAAGCGGTTTATGTACCTGCAGATGATTTAACGGATCCAGCACCAGCAACAACGTTTGCTCACCTTGATGCTACTACTGTATTATCAAGAAAAATTGCTGAGTTAGGTATTTATCCTGCGGTTGATCCATTAGATTCAACTTCAAGAATTTTAACTGCTGATATCGTTGGTCAAGAACATTATGACTGTGCTCAAGATGTGAAATTAATTTTACAACGTTATAAAGAGTTACAAGATATTATTGCAATTTTAGGTATGGATGAATTATCTGAAGAAGATAAATTAGCTGTACATAGAGCAAGAAGAGTTCAAAGATTCTTATCTCAGCCTTTCCACGTTGCTGAACAATTTACTGGTTTAAAAGGTGTTTTAGTTGACATTAAAGAAACTATTAAAGGATTCAACATGATTATGGATGGTGAATTAGATAAGTATCCTGAAGCTGCATTCAACTTAAAAGGTGATATCGCTGAAGTAATTATTGCAGGTGATAAAATGTTAGCTGAAGCTTAATTAGAATTAAAAATCAAATATTTAAGACAAGATGATTTTAGAAGTTATAACTCCAGACGAATTACTTTATAAAGGAAATGTATCTCAGGTGATTTTACCTGGTTTAGATGGTTCTTTTGGAATACTTAATAGCCACGCGCCATTAATTTCAGCATTAGCAAAAGGAAATGTTAGAATAGATCAAAACGTGTCTGAAAATAGCGATAAGAAAGTCTATAACGGAAAACTAAACAAAGAATTTAAAGCGGATAACCAATTCAGTTTTGAAATCAAAGGTGGAGTTGTTGAAGTAATAGATAACAAAATATTAGTTTTAGCTGAATAAGCTTAACTAAATCAAATTAAAAACGGAATTTACTTAAGTGTAAATTCCGTTTTTTGTTTTCAATGGATTTGTATTGTTTCTCTTTTTCTTACCAATTAGTCATAAAAATGGACTAAATTATTGGTTTGTTTCTTTTATATTATCACTTTAGTATGTTCCAATAAGTTAGCAATTCAAGAAATTTAACTTGATTTCTAAGAAGTAATTGAAAATTGCTTAACCTAAAAGGTCTTCAATACAAAATACGTTTGACCTGTTAGGTTTGAAAATACGTTTTAATTGAGATGTATATATTATGTTTGTTAGTTTACCCAAAAATACTTCTTACCACCTCTTCAATCTTACCACATTTAACGACTTCAATAGCGTACTGTTCTGGCTTAATTCCTGTGTTGGATTTAGAGATTATTATTTTTTCGAATCCTAATTTTTGAGATTCGTGTATACGTTGGTCAATTCTGTTTACAGGTCTAATTTCACCACTTAAACCAACTTCTGCAGCCAAGGCTACTTTTGATCCAATAGGAATATCGGCATTAGAAGACATGATGGCACAAACTACAGCTAAATCAATTGCTGGGTCATCTACGCGTATACCTCCTGCTAGATTTAAGAATACATCTTTAGCACCTAGTTTAAAGCCACATCTTTTTTCTAAAACAGCCAAAAGCATGTTCATTCGTCTTAAGTCAAACCCAGTGGACGAACGTTGTGGTGTTCCATAAGCAGCTGTACTTACTAACGCTTGTACTTCTACTAACATTGGTCGTACACCTTCAATAGTAGAGGCTATGGAGATGCCACTCAGGTTTTCTGTGTTACCACTAATTAATATTTCTGATGGATTTTCTACTTCACGTAAACCAGTACCAGTCATTTCGTAAATGCCTAATTCATTAGTTGAGCCAAATCGATTTTTTGTTGTTCTTAATAATCTATATAAGTGATTCCTGTCGCCTTCAAATTGTAAAACGGCATCTACCATATGTTCCAATACCTTTGGTCCTGCAATTCCGCCATCTTTAGTAATGTGACCAATTAAAAAAACAGGAGTTCCAGATTCTTTAGCAAACTTTAATAGTTCAGCCGTGCATTCTCTCACTTGAGAAATACTACCTGGTGAACTTTCAATAGAAGGAGAGTGTAAGGTTTGAATACTGTCAATGATTAATAGTTCGGGTTGAATTTCAGCAGCTTGTCTAAATATATTTGCTGTAGACGTTTCAGTTAATACAAAACAATTGGCTTCTTGTTTACCAATTCTATCAGCTCGCATACTAATTTGCTGTTCACTTTCTTCACCAGAAATGTATAATACTTTTAACTGTGGTTGTTTTAAAGCGGTTTGTAAAAGCAACGTGGATTTTCCAATTCCAGGTTCACCACCAAATAAAATTAAAGATCCGGGCACAACACCACCCCCTAAAACACGATTTAACTCATTATCATTCAGAATTATTCTATCCTCCTTGTGGTGTTTTATTTCAGTTATTTTTTGTGGTTTTGCTATTCTATTATCTGAGTTAGAAGAGAAGGGTACTTTTGTTCCACTTGTTTTTTCAATTACCTCTTCAACTAATGTATTCCATTCATTACATGAAGAACATTTACCGACCCACTGGGGTGCTTGTGCGCCACAATTTTGACAGAAAAATGATGTTTTTACCTTAGCCATACTTTTTTAATATATTTTAATTCAAACGTTGTCAGTTCGATAATTTCTGATATTACACGAGTTGTAATAGAGATCTATCGAGAACAAAACTTTGACTAAAGTAGGTATTGACAACGTAACTTATTTACGTTTTGCTTAATTTTTTTAAATTGAAGTCATTCAAATTCTATGGTACTAACTAATGAGTAGATGTGTATTCCATATACCAAAGATTGGCAATATAAAGTAGAGCAATAACTGTAGCCAGTGTAATTAGGGATATTATAATTTGAAAAATACTAAAACGTTTCTTTTTAATAACTGAAACTCTATATTCATCTATTTCTTCTGTTATCTCTTTTAACTGAAATCTATTGATTAATTTTTTAGCAGAATGATTTTGTTTAAATGCCAGTTCAGCTTCAAAGATTGGAATCAATGCTAAAAATCGAACTGTTTTAGAGTGTAGTTCAACTGTTTTTAAGTTGGCTTCTAGTTTAAGTGGTTCGGCTATAATAAAGTGATTGGCTTTAACTTTTGAAGAGAGTTCGGTTGGAGGGTTTCCTGCAGGAATTGTATCACCAGGCCCAAACCAAGTGTTATTTTTTTGAGGGACTTGAGCAACTCTATTCAAGTATTCGATTGGCCATTGGTAGTCAGCTGATGTATCTTCTACTTTCCAGTATTCTGGTAAGGAGAAATATAATTCAATATGTTCAAATTCTGGATACTTTTCAGAACACAATTGTTTTGTGTCTGATAATCCAGATGTGAAAATGATATGATTCGGATTTTCTTTAGTGGCTTTAATCCAATTAATACTAAAACCATATTCGTTATTTCTTCCCAATTCAATGATTGATTCAACATTAAATATTGATTTTAATTTATTTCTCAGCTCCATGAAACAAAGGTAAGCATCAAAAACTTTAAAACTATTATATTTGTATCAAATGAAACATTAAATAAAGAACTTAATCTACCAATTGTGAAGTATATCTTAGTAATAGCATGTATCGTATTAGCCATGAATTGTCAGGCTCAGCTTAAAATGGAGAAAATAATGTCAGGAAATGATTTTATTGGCCATCAACCCTATAATATCAATTGGTCTCCAGATAATAAGAAGGTATATTTTAGATGGAAGCATAATAATGAAATTGTAGCCCCTTATTATGAAGTTAATATGGCTTCAAAAACGCCTTCAAAAATTGATAATAATCAAACTATTTGTAAAACCGTAAATGGCTTTGTTAGTGATGATGAGAATAAAAATATTTATTTTCAGAAAAATGGTAATCTTTACAAGTGGGGTGCTAAAAAATCCACACTAATTCTACAAAAGGCGACTCATTTTTCAATTGTCAAAGTGCTAAGTAATAATACAATTGTACTAAAAGAGAAAAATAACTTGTTTGTGTATCAACCTAATACGGGATCTTACATTCAATTAATAGATTTTAAAAAAGGGGGTGAACCTAACGATATTGAAATCCAATCTTATTTGGATGATCAGCAGGATGAATTGTTTGAAATTGTGAGGCAAAACAAAATTAGAGTAGTAGCAAAAAATGAGTTTAATGATGACATTGATTTACCGTCAGTTCCTAAATATTATCTAAATAATAAAACCTTAGGTTGGGTTAAAATTACGCCGGATTTAAGTCATATTATTTTTAGAGTGGATGACTATCCAAAGAATGAAAATACGCATATAGAAAATCATGTGACATCAAATGGTTATACAAAATCTACAAACGCTAGACCAAAAGTAGGAGTAGATAATCCAAGTCATGAATTGTTTGTTATGAATTTAAAAACTCAAATCGTAAAACCTGTAAATAGTTTAAACCTACCAAATAGGCATGATAAGCCTGCCTTTTTGAATGATACGATTAAATCGGATAAAGCCAGAGATGTTATTTATACTGGTGCTTGGATTAGTGAAGAGGGTAATAAGTGTATAGTTGAAATTAAAGCGTACGATAATAAGACGCGTTGGATTTCTAGTGTAAATTTAACAACGGGTGAATTGAAAGTAGAGAACCAACAGCAAAATGATGCTTGGATTGGTGGTCCAGGAATTTCTTCTTGGAATATGGTGTCTGGTAATATTGGTTGGATGAAAGATTCTAAAACATTTTATTATCAAGATGAAGAATCGGGTTATTCTCATCTTTATACGCATAATATAGAAACAGGTAGAACTGTTCAGTTAACAGAAGGAAAGTATGAAATTCATCAGGCATACCTTTCAAAAGATGGCACTAAATTTTATATTTCAGCTAATAAAATTCACCCTGGAAATAGAGAGTTCTATCATTTAGATAGTAAGTCAAAAAAATGGAGTCCAATTTTAGTTGCTAATGGTAATTATGAAGTGTCTTTATCGCCAGATGAAAAACAATTAGCTGTTAGATATTCCTATAAAAATAAGCCATGGGAACTTTATTTAGGTGAGAATAAACCTAATTCGAAATTATCGCAGATTACGGAGTCTCAAACCAATGAATTTGGTAGCTATAAATGGAAGGAGCCTGAAATTATTACATTCCAAACGGAAGACAATCAAACGGTTTATGCTAGAATCTATAAACCAAAAAAGGAGGTTAAAAATGGTGCGGCTATTCAGTTTGTTCATGGAGCAGGTTATTTACAAAATGCTCACAATTGGTGGAGTGGTTACTACCGAGAATACATGTTTAACAATATGCTCTGCGATTTGGGATATACCGTAATTGATATTGATTACAGAGCCAGTAAAGGGTATGGTCGTGATTTCAGAACCTCTATTTACCAACATATGGGCGGTGCAGATTTGGAAGATCAATTATTAGGAAAGCAATATTTAGTAGAAAATGAGGGGATTGATCCAACTAAAGTTGGGATTTATGGCGGATCTTACGGTGGGTTTATTTCTATTATGGCACTTTTAACTAAACCAAATGAATTTAAATGTGGAGCTGCAGTTCGTTCAGTGACAGATTGGGCACATTACAATCATGAGTACACGTCTAATATTTTAAATACACCTGACTTAGATAGTACTGCATATAGAAAAAGTTCCCCGATTTATTTTGCAGATGGTTTGCAGAATAAATTGTTAATACTGCACGGAATGGTAGATGATAATGTGCAATTTCAGGACGTAGTGAGATTAAACCAGAGATTTATTGAGTTAGGAAAAACAAATTTCCAAATGGCTCTATATCCAATTGAACCGCATGGGTTTAAGGAAACGTCTAGTTGGGTGGATGAATATACACGAATTCTAAATCTATTTAATGAACAATTATTAGGGTTGTAAAATTCAAGGTCTTCAGTATATTATTTCTTGGAGAATGAATCTTATCTAATCAACAATATTATTACCTTTGTAAAAAAGATTAACATGACAAATAACGATATTTTCAAAAAATTAAGAGTAGCGCATAAATTAACGAATACTGACATTGTAGCTATTTGCAAATTAGCTGAATTTCAAGTTTCAGAAAGTGAATTAGGTGCGTTTTTCAGAAAAGAGGGTCACGACAAGTACAGAAATTGCGGAGATCAAATTTTGAGAAATTTTTTGAATGGATTGATTATTCACATGCGTGGGCCAATGCCTGATAAAAGAACTCCAGAATACCAGGAGAAATTAAAAGAAGAACAAGAAAAAGAGGCTAAAAAATAGTCAAATTTCTTATGTCGAATCACCGTCATTTCGTTATCCATAAGCCTTATGGATTTCTTTCTCAATTTGTGTATAATGTAACTACTCGAAAAAACAGAAAGTTGTTGGGTGAGTTGTTTGATTTTCCTGAAGGTGTTATGGCAATTGGAAGGTTAGATCAGGATAGTGAAGGTTTGATGTTTTTAACCACGGATGGGAAGGAAAGTCACAATGTTAGGAGCGCTAAGGTTGAGAAAGAGTACTATGTTCAGTTAGATGGCTTAATAACGTCAGAAGGGTTGTTTAAGTTGCAAAATGGTATAGAAATCACTACAGATAAAGGTAAGTATTTAACAAAACCTTGTAAGGCTTTTGTAGTTGAGCCGCAGCCAACTTTTCCTGAACGAATTAAGAAAGTTAGAGACGATAGGCATGGGCCTACTCAATGGGTTTCTATTACAATTTCAGAAGGTAAATTTAGGCAAGTCAGAAAAATGACGGCTGCTTCAGGTTTTCCAACATTAAGACTTATTAGAGTGAGAATTGGAGATGTTCTTCTTAATGATTTGACTTCTGGTGAGGTTATGGAAGTTGAAGAGTTTAAGTATTAACTTACCTAATAAAAAGATGAGTACACTCAACAATGGCAGCTAAGTTACAATCACCTCTATTTTTCCGCAATATTTTCGGTACATTACCGTTTAAGAAACGCAGTTAAGTTTTTCTTTAAGTTTTATTCAAACATGAAATCAGTAAAATTACTATTCCTTTCATTCTTATTATCGTCTGCGAGTTTTTCTCAATCGCAAAGCTTTAAAGCAGCTTTTGAATGTGGAATTATGGGGGGAGGTTCATACTATATTGGTGATTTAAATCAAAAAAAACATTTTGTTTACTCTAAGCCTGTTGGTGGAGTAATTGTTAGATATAACCTTTCAACGCGACATTCTATGCGTTTTACTGCGTCTTATGGGCAAGTGTATGGGCAGGATTCTTATTCTGATCAAGCCTACCAAAAAAATAGAAATTTAAGTTTTAGTTCATCTGTTTTTGAGATAGCTGCAGGATTCGAATTGGACTTATTAAGATATAGAATAAATGACATGAGGTTTCCAATTTCACCTTATTTATTTTACGAAATTGCCTATTTTAGGATGAATCCTACAGTTAAAAATCAATCAGGTGATGATATTTCATTACAAGAATTAGGAACGGAAGGTCAAGGGACAAGTTTAAATTCTGACAAACCGTATAGTCTAAATCAAATTTCGATTCCTTTAGGTATCGGAATTAAGTTTAATTTGAAGAAAAGAATTGCTGTTTCTTTTGAGTATGGTATCAGAAAAACATTCACTGATTATTTGGATGATGTTTCAGGTGAATATGTTAACCCTGTAGAGTTGGCAGAATTGAGAGGTCCATTAAGTGCAGAGTTAGCTGATCCTAGTCTAAATAATCAATCTTCTTCTACTATAGGTCTCAATAGGGGGAATTCAAATACAAATGACTGGTATGTCATGTATGGCGCTATGATTACTTTTAAACCATGGCGTAAGGATATTTGTAGAATGCAAGGCTTTGGTAAAAATAGAAAAAGACGTTAAGTTTTCGAAACGTAAGCATATTGGAACGAATAATGTTCCATGGTTACATTTAACAAAAGTGAATTTCAAATGAATTTTCAAGTACGAATTAAATCACTTTCTATTTTTAGTTATAATGAAGGTAGATACTCTGTTTATGTTATTAAAAATAAATGGAATTGTTTAACGTGATATAAATAAATATTCCGTTCAAATTGTAGTAGAAAACCGTGTTGTTTTGTCTGAAGGAGAAGGTCATATTGCCAAGGACATTGGTTAAATTGGGTGCAAAAAAAAATTGGATAACTTTCATCATCCAATTTCAATTTTATTTTAAATATTTGTACAACCAGCTGTAGTACTGTCTATGCCAAAAAACGCCATTTTGTGGTGATAAAATCCAATGATTTTCATCTGGAAACAATACTAATCTACTTTCAATTTCTTTTACCTGTAAAGCTTGAAAAGCTTCTAGTCCTTGTCCCATTGGTACTCTGTAATCTTTTTCACCTTGAAATATTAACATTGGAGTGTCCCAATTTTTTACAAATTGATGAGGAGAATTTTGTTTGTAATCGTATTTTTCAGGAAGGTTTTTTTTCTCTGCACTCGTTATCGGGGGAGTTTCTTTTTGGTGATAAGATGGTGGCATACCAACGTCATGGTTGGCAAAGAATAATTCTTCCGTTGTACCATACCAACTATCTAAGTTAAATAAGCCACAGTGTGAAATAAATGTAGCAAACCTGTTCTTATGCATTCCAGCCAAGTAATACACTGAATACCCTCCATAACTTGCCCCAACGGCACCAATTCTATCTTCATCAATGAAGTTTTCTTTCTTTAAGTCATCTACGGCAGAAATGTAATCATCAATTGCTTGTCCACCCCAGTCACCTGAAATGGCATTATTCCATTTTTGTCCAAAACTTGGTAAACCTCTTCGATTGGGAGCTATAATGATATAGTCATTGGCAGCCATTAATTGAAAGTTCCATCTGTAAGAGAAAAATTGACTTACTGGAGATTGAGGTCCGCCTTGACAATATAGTAATGCTGGATATTTTTTGTTTTTATCAAAATTAGGTGGGTATATAACCCAAACTAATTCTTTTTTACCATCTGTAGTTTTGACCCACCTTTTTTCAATTTTTCCAATTTCAATGTGGTCATAAATAGCTTTATTAACATCTGTTAGCTGAGTTGATTCTTTTTCATCAATGTGTATTGAGTAAATATCAGTTGGGTGATTCATGGATTGTTTTCCTGCAATTAGTCTATCACCAGCAAATGCAATAGAAGTATAATTATGCATTCCATTAGTAAGTTGGATTAATTTCCCATTTTTTCTAGAAATTTTGAATAGTTGATAAGTTGCTTCAACTGCAGATTTAAAATAAATTTCAACACTATTTTCACCCCAAACCATTGAAGAAACTGTCATGTCTATGTCTTCAGTAATGTTTACATATTTCTTAGTTTTAAAATCGTAAATGATAATGTCATTTTTATCTGATTCAAAACCATTTGTAGCCATACTTAACCAAGCTAATTTACTCCCATCTTTAGAATATACAGGTTCATTGTCATAGCCTTCATATCCACTTTCCGTCAGACAAGTTGTTGTGATGTTGTTAATGTCATAGATGTATATTTCTGAATTTGTACTGAACGCATAAGCCTTTCCATTTAATTTTTTTGAGGCATAAACTATTTGATTTCCATCAGGTGAAAAGTTTATTTGTTCCATTCCTCCAAATGGTTTTAAAGGGGCATCAAAAGTTTCATTTGGCATAATATCAACGCCTTGGCCTTGAATTTTTCCGTTTTGAATCATTGCAAAAAACACATGTGAATACGTACCATCTGCATATGTTGACCAGTGTCTGTACATTAAGTTATCATATACTTTTGCGTTAGACTTTGGTAAATCGCTTGCTAATTCTTTAGAGTGAAACTTTTTTAATTTTACATCTTTAATGAATAATACTTTTGAGCCATCATTTGCATATTTAAACCCGCCAATTGATGATTTAAATCTTGATATTTGTTGAAGATCTGTTCCGTCAATATTCATTTCAAAAATATTCATTACTTCATCATTGGTTTTCATGAAGGCAATTTTTTTTCCGTCAGGCTTCCATTGGGCATCATATTTTCCACCTTTAAATGTAGTGATTTGTTTAATGTCGCCTCCATTTATTGGCATAGTATAAAGGTTGTTTTCTCCTTTATTTTTGTTCAAATCATATTCTTTTATACTGAAAAGAATCGTTGAGTTATCAGGTGAAATCTGAATGTTTCCTACTCTTTTTAGATCCCATAATAATTCTGGAGTCATTCTGTTTTGTGCATACGTTGTCACGCTTAAAACAGTAATGATAATGAGTAATGTTAATTTTTTATACATAGTTTTATTTTTTAATGAGTCAATAATTAAACCAACTTTTTGATCAATAGTTTTGAAGGTATATATGCTGCCAATGTACCAATTATAATAGTGATGAACAATATCATTAATAAATCAGACCATAAAACTTCCATAGGGAAATAATCTATCATACCACCTTCCATTTTCAATAAGCCAAATTTTATTTGTGCAAATGAAATTAAATAGCCTAAAAGTAGTCCAATAATTAGTCCTAAGCCATTTATTAATAGTCCTACATAAAAGAACACCTTTTGGAGTTGATGTGTTTCTGCACCCATAGAAACTAATGTGTTTAAATTATTTTTCTTTTCAATAATTAGCATGGCCATGGTAGCAATCATATTTAAGGTACCTAAAAAGAAAATAAAACCTAAAAGTATAGTGGTCATTAACCGTTCTGATTGAGAAGTTTTATACATTAATTCATTTTGTTCGTAAGCAGTTTTAATTGTAAAATCGTTTCCAATTATTGCTTGAATCTCTCTTTTCTTTTCTTGCAAGTCTTGATCGTCATTAAAATCTAATTCAATGGCAGTGATATCTTTATCATATCCAAGTACGTTTGCTGCGTAATCGATTGGTACTATTAAGTAGGAAGCGTCAATTGCATTATTAAATGAAAATGTTCCAGCAATTGGAATTTTAGAAATTTCAAAAGCAGAAGTACTATTTCGTTTTATTTTCTCATTTCGATTTGGAGAAAAGACAGTGAAGTAGTCATATTGACCTTCAACTTTATAAATGTAACCATTCAAATTTTGTAATGCTCCTACACCAACTAAACCAAAAGGACCTTGGTTATCTTTTAAGATGGACTGGCCATCAATGATGTAATCATCCATTTTAACAATATCTAAAAACGAATTTTGAACACCTTTGATGGTTCCAAATGTAAATTGTTCTTGGTTTTTTATAATGACAGTTTCTTCAATTATCTCTGAATAATGTACTATGTCAGGATCTTGAAAAATAGCTTGATTTATAAATGTTTTGTTAAACGTTTTAGAATGAGTTGCTTCTATCTTAATATCTGATTCAAAAGAATTGAAGAGTGTTAATACTAACCCTTCAATGCCATTAAAAGCGGATAATACAATCACCATTGCTGCTGTAGAAATTGTTATTCCAACCACAGAAATGGATGATATTAAATTTATAACATTTTGTGATTTTTTTGAAAATAAATATCGTTTTGCTATGAAAAATGAAGTATTCACTAATCTTTAAGAAGCTGTTCAATATTATTTGCGTAGTCTATTGAATCATCAATTTTAAAATCTAATTCCGGAATTCTTCTCAATGATTTACCTAGGCGTTTACCAAGGATACCACGAACATAACCCGTTTTTTCAACTAAGTTTTTGTGAACAGCTTTATCGTCTTTACCTCCAAAAATACTTACAAATACTCTAGCGTAAGTCATGTCTGGTGAAATTGTAACCACAGTTACAGTGACCATAGCACCTAAACAAACACTACGAGATTCTTCTCTAAAGATTAAACTTAGTTCTTGTTTGATTAAATTGTTGATTTTTTTCTGTCTTAAACTACTCATGGGGCAAAGGTAGTTATTAATTAGTTTAAACCTTTATTAAATAAAAGTTTAGGCATAAAAAAAGTGCAACCATTTCTGATTGCACTTTAATACTTTCAAACTATCTTATTGTTTTACAATTCTACTAGTATGGTTTAAGCCATCAGTAGTATTAATTACAATAAGGTAACTTCCATTTGCTAAGTCTTTAATGTTTAATATATTATTTTCAGCATTGTCAGTTAATACAAGTTTACCATCAATGTTATATACATTAATTGTTTTAATTGTTGCAGCGGTAATTATGTTAACAAAGTGTTGTGTTGGGTTAGGGAAAATTGAAATGCTTAAGTTTCCATTCTCATCAACACCTACTGAAGTTTGGTTTGTAATAGTAATTAGAACAGTTCCAGTCACACCAGATGCATCATTAGCAGTAGCAGTTACAATAACATCACCATTGTGAGTTGCGGTTAATAAACCAGTAGCGTCAATTGTCGCTTGACCAGTTCCATTTGCTAAAGACCATGTGTAAGTTCCGTCTGTTACATTAGCAGGTAATACAGTTGCTTCCATTTGTAATGTACCGTCATCTAAAGTAATAGTAGAAACTCCACCCTGTCCTTGAACAGTAATTGAAGTAACTAAAGCGTCTTGATTAGAAATAGTAATTACAGTATCTCCAGTTAAACCGGAAGCATCATTTGCCGTTGCCGTCACAGTTACATCACCATCAGAAGAAGCTGTTAGTAATCCATTAACATCAATTGTAGCAGCACCAGTTCCATTTGTTACAGACCACGTATAAGTTCCGTCAGTTGCATTTGTTGGTAATACTGTTGCTTCCATTTGTAAAGTACCAGCGTTTGTAGAAATTGTAGATACGCCACCTTGTCCTTGAACAGTAATTTGAGTGACCAATATTACTGCTTGATTAGAAATTGTAATTACAGCAGTTCCAGTTAATCCAGAAGCATCATTTGCTGTAGCTGTAACTGTTACATCACCATTAGCAGAGGCTGTTAGTATCCCAGTTGCATCAATAGTAGCAGCACCTGTTCCATTGGCTACTGACCAAGTGTAAGTACTATCAGTTGCATTTATAGGTAATATGGTCGCTTCCATTTGTAAAGTGCCAGCGTTTGTGGTAATCGTAGATACACCACCTTGCCCTTGAACATTAATTGAAGTGACTAAAACTGGAGTAAAGCATGAAGTAGTAAATGTAAATTGATCCCCTGTTGTAACGCCATCCGATTCTACGTAAAAAGAAATTTCTCCTGTTGTTGATGTATATATACCAACTATCGAACCATCTCCTGTAGCTATTGTATTTCCTGATCCATCTGCAGCATCATTTATGAACCAATCATCATAATTAGTTTCAGTTGTACCAGTTGTAAAATCTAAACTGATATGATCGTCAGGGGTACCAGCTACAAATCCATTTACACTTGAGTTTAAAGAACTATTGTTAGTATAGTCAAATGTACCGTTTGACGAACAATCACCTAAAGTTTTAAATGAAACAGGACCAACCCATAAACTGTTGTCTCCGCCACAATTAGTTTGAATAAATACATCATAGTTTGTAAATGCAGTTAATCCACCAGCGGTTACACCCGTTGAAGCTCCTGTACCCGAAATTGAACCAGCAGTTCCTTGAGCCACACCAACTGGTTGAATTTCCCAATTGTAGTCAAGAGCAGAACCTGTCACTGAATTCGTCCAGTTAATATCTGTAGAAGTTGTAGTTGTATTTGAAACACTAAGTGCTGTAGGAACTGAACAGGCAGGAGGAGTTCTTACCCAAAAGTTGTCAATTGACAAATCATTATCTTCATTCGATACTGATGATGCGGCATAAAAACCAAATTGTACAACACCTGTATATGTGGATAAATCTATTACAATATTATCTCCTGTATTTGATGGTTCAGAGCCAGCAGTCCACGATTGTAAAATATTAGTAGTATTCCAAGTTACTCCATTATCAGTTGAGATGATAATGGCTAATGTGTCATCTGTTCCAAAAACTGTCGCGTTTGTATTTCCATAGGCTGTTAATGCAATGTCGAATTCTAATTGTAGATTAGCTGATGTTCCTAAATCAATACTAGGACTAATCAACCACTCTGCTCTACCAGTACCGTAAATATTTATTTTGGCTGCTCCACTTGTTCCAATGTTTGCAAAACCATCAGAAATCCAATTAGAAGATGTACTCGTCATTACAGTATTTGTAGCTGAAAGTAATCCTTTTGATTCAGACCAACATTGGTTTAAATAAGTAGTAAAATCTTCATTGTAATCAGGAGTTATAACTGAACAAATAGTTGTAAATGAAACCGGGCCAAACCAAGTACTTAATGGTCCAGCACAATTAGTTTGAATGAAAACATCATAATCAGTTGTTTCTGTTAATCCACCAGCAATTACACCTGTAGTAGCGCCTGTTCCAGAAATTGAACCAGCAGTACCTTGTGCGATACCTTGTGGTTGAATTTCCCAATTGTAATCTACTGCTGCTCCAGTTATTGAGTTAGTCCAGTTAAGAACTACATCTGAATCAGAGATATTAGAAACATTCAATGCAGACGGATTAGCACAAGCAGGAGGAGTTCTTACCCAAAAATTATCAATTGATAAATCATTATCTTCATTCGATACTGATGATGCCGCATAAAATCCAAATTGTACAACACCTGTGTAAGTAGATAAATCGATTACAATATTGTCTCCTATATTTGATGGTTCAGAACCAGCAGTCCAATATTGTAATATATTAGTAGTATTCCAAGTTGTTCCGTTATCAGTTGAGATTACGATAGCTAAAGTATCGTCAGCTCCAAAAACAGTGGCGTTTGCATTTCCATAATCAGTTAATGCAATGTCAAATTCTAATTGTAGATTAGCTGACGTTCCTAAATCAATACTAGGACTAATCAACCACTCTTTTCTACCTGTACCGTAAATATTTATTTTTGCTGCTCCACTTGTTCCACCGTTTGCGAAACCATCAGAAATCCAATTAGAAGATGTACTTGTCATTACAGTAGTTGTAGCTGAAAGTAATCCTTTTGATTCTGACCAGCATGGGTTTAAATAAGTAGTGAAATCTTCATTATAATCAGGTGTTATTATTGCACATGGTGTTGAAAATGAGATCGGTCCAGCCCATCCACTTAAATCAGATCCACCACAATTAGTTTGAACGAATACGTCATAATCAGTAGTTTCTGTTAGTCCACCGGCAGTTACACCTGTTGAAGCACCAGTACCTGAAATAGCACCGGCAGTTCCTTGAGTTGTACCTTGTGGTTGAATTTCCCAATTAAAATCAACTGAAGTAGTCGGGTTAGTCCAGTTTATATTTGCACTTGTAGCTGTAATAGTAGATACATTTATTGCACTTACTGGTAAGCAAGTTGGAGCTACCGGTACAATAATTTGAAATGACGCTTCTATTTCAACTTCGGGTGTTTCCCAAGTTCCATCTGTATCCATAGTAGCGGCGTCAGAAGGACTAACGCCTCCATTGTTTCCAAGTATAATAGTGTATGCTGAAACCGAAATTAATGTTCCATCCCAACCATCAGAGTATATGTCATAACAGTTAACAAAATAAGTTCCAGGTGCAATAGTTATATCAGTATCGATTAAACCTGCTCCATCACCATAAGTTCCATTTCCTTGACCCCATACTTGTGTACCTTCACCATCTACTAAGGTTGTAATATTTACCCATTTTTCAGATGCATAATTGCCTCCTGATGTGGTAATATTGATTGTCGATTGTGCATTACCTTGCCAAATTAAGCCAAGGCAAAACAGTAATAATAATTTTGTTTTCATATTGTTATCTTTTATATTTTTCGCAAAACTACCATTTAATCTATGTCTATGTCGTAATATCTTTTGATTAAGGGTAGGTTTTTGTTAATTTTTTAACAATTACTGATATGTCAGTAGAATATTTTTCAGTGTTTATCAATTTGGAAAATATTTGAAACTGTAATGAAAATTTTTCACAAAAAAAAGTGCAACCATTTCTGATTGCACTTAATATTTTATATTGATTGTAGATTAAACTACACCTTGATCAATCATTGAATCTGCAACTTTAACAAATCCTGCAATGTTTGCTCCTTTAACATAATCAGTATATCCATTAGAAGTCCCGTAAGCTACACAAGCTTTATGAATAGAAACCATAATATTATGTAATTTTTCGTCAACCTCTTCAGCTGTCCAAGACAAACGTAAAGAATTTTGAGACATTTCTAAACCTGAAGTGGCAACACCACCAGCGTTAGACGCTTTTCCTGGAGCAAATAATATTTTTGCTTTATGAAATTCTGAAATTGCTTCTGGTGTAGATGGCATGTTAGCTCCTTCAGCTACACAAATACAACCGTTAGCAACTAAAGTAGCAGCTTCTTCACCATTTAGCTCATTTTGAGTAGCACATGGTAAAGCAACATCTGCTTTTTCATTCCATGGTCTCTTTCCTTCAACAAATTTTGAACCTGGGAATTGAGTAGTATATTCAGAAATTCTACCTCTTCTATTGTTCTTTAAATCCATTACCCAAGCCAATTTATCAGCATCAATTCCAGCAGGGTCAACAATGTAACCTTTAGAATCTGATAATGTAATAACTTTAGCTCCTAATTGAGTTGCTTTCTCACAAGCATATTGTGCTACGTTTCCTGATCCAGAAATAACAACCGTTTTTCCTTTAAAAGAATCATTTTTTGTAGCTAACATTTCTTTTGCGAAATAAACAGTACCGTAACCTGTAGCTTCTGGTCTAATTAAAGAACCACCCCAGTTTTTACCTTTTCCTGTTAAAATTCCAACAAATTCGTTTCTAATTTTTTTGTATTGACCGAACATATATCCGATTTCTCTACCACCAACTCCAATATCTCCTGCAGGAACATCAGTATTAGCACCAATATGTCTACATAATTCAGACATAAATGATTGACAAAATTTCATTACTTCATTGTCTGATTTTCCTTTTGGATCAAAATCAGAACCACCTTTTCCACCACCCATTGGTAATGTAGTTAATGAATTTTTGAATACTTGTTCAAAACCTAAAAACTTTAATATCGATAAGTTCACAGACGGGTGAAATCTTAATCCACCTTTATATGGACCTATTGCTGAATTAAATTCAACTCTAAACCCTCTATTTACTTGAATTTCTCCTTTATCATCTAACCAAGGAACTCTAAAAATAATAGTTCTTTCTGGTTCAACCATTCTTTCTAACAGTTTTCTTCCTTTATAATTAGGATTTTCATCCATAAAAGGAATAATAGCCTCAGCTACTTCTTCAACAGCTTGTAAAAACTCAGTCTCGTGACCGTTTGAAGCTTTTACTTTAGCCATAAATTCATTAATTTCTGCCTGATATTTATTTGCCATGATTTTATTATTTTTTATAAGCGTAACAAATTTAATTATATTTTTAAACTAAACTAAAAAGCGTATCAAAATTGTTGTTTTTATTATTGGATTCTTATTTTGTTTTAATAAGTTATAAGTCCTAGATTAAAATGCTAATCCAAGGTGTTCTTGTTTTTATAGTTTAGGTTCAACCCAATCACCATATTCTTTAATTAGATTTATTAATTCATCTACTGCTTCAGATTCAGAGATACTCTTTTTAACAACAGTTTTTTCCTTGTACAAGTTTATCTTTCCTTTACCAACTCCAACATAGCCGTAATCAGCATCTGCCATTTCGCCAGGACCATTAACTATACATCCCATGATTCCGATTTTCAGACCTTTTAAGTGATTCGTTTTGTTTCTTATTTTTGCAGTTGTTTCTTGTAAATCGAATAATGTTCTACCACATGAAGGACATGAAATATAATCTGTTTTAGAAATTCTAGTTCGTGTAGCTTGTAAAATACCAAAAGCTGTACTTGTGTTTAATTGTAAGCTTGAGCAATTCTCTGTTTTAATCCAAATTCCATCACTAAATCCATCTATTAATAAAGCGCCAAAGTCTGTGGAAGCGTATAATTGAAAACTTTCGTTATCGATATCTGAATATTCATTGAAAATTAATACTGGATTTTTTACGTCTTGATGCATTAATTCAATAAAAAACCGTCTTTTTTCAGCCATTCTATGAAAATTAGACGAAAAGCTTACTAAAACGATAGTTTCATTCAACGCTTTTAATTGATTTACAAGGTCTAAATTACTAACGTCAATACATATAAAGTTTAATTTGTCAGACGTATTATTTGAATTTTTAAAGCTATCTAAATCACCAAATATTGGGTAAGTTTGAGGTTTGTTATCCCAAACATCTGCATCACAAATTACATTTAATGTTCCAGGTAAAGCAAATTCTGGTACAGATTGACCTGTGTAAATGTAATCGACAGCTTGTTCTTTAATATTCCATTTATCATCATTAATGTTATAACTATAGCCAACGCCAAATAGATTAGCAGCTGTAATTTGTTTTAAATGTGACAAATCGGAAATTACTATTGGATGATTTTTACCGCCAATATTTTTTACTTTAGTAGTTTTCCTTTTATTATAATCGAATGGATTATAAGGTAAATCATAATCAATTGGTTTGATGAAATCATGAACAGAACGGGTTTTATATCGTTCGGCTAACTTTTTGGCTACAGGTATTTCAAATTCTGGCTCTTCAGTTAGAGACACGCGAATAGTGTCGCCTAAACCATCTTCTAATAAAGTTCCTATTCCCACGGCAGACTTGATTCTTCCATCTTCACCTTCTCCCGCTTCTGTTACACCTAAATGCAAAGGATAAATTCGATCACGTTTTAGCATTCTTTCTACTAAAATTCGATAAGCCTGAACCATAATTAATGGGTTGGATGACTTCATTGAAATTATAATATTGTAAAATGCATTATCCTCACAAATTTGAATAAATTCTAATGCAGATTCGACCATTCCAATGGCTGAATCTCCAAATCTACTTGTTATTCTGTCTGACAAAGACCCGTGATTTGTACCAATTCTAATAGCTCTTCCTTTGTCTTTACATAATAAAACCAAAGGGGTAAATTTTTCTTTTATTCTAACTAATTCTTGTTTATAAGATGCGTCAGTATAGTCAATTTCTTCAAATTTCTTTTTATCCGCGTAATTACCAGGGTTTACTCTAATTTTCTCAATATGTAAAGCGGCTACTTCTGCCGCATTTGGGGTGAAATGAATATCGGCAACAATTGGTGCTTTATAACCTCTAGTATCCAAACCTTGTCTAATGGCTTTTAAGTTTTCAGCTTCTTTTTTTGAAGGTGCTGTGTATCTTACTAATTCACAACCGGCATCTATCATTCTAATGGCTTGTTCAATAGATAGTTCAGTATCCATTGTGTCCGTTGTAGTCATAGATTGTAATCTAATTGGATTTCCTCCACCAAAGTTAATGTTACCTACATTAACCTCTACTGTTTTTAACCTTATGTACTGTGTTAAACTGTTGCAGTAATTAAATTCATTTGCCATAGACCGTAAAGGTAATAATTTGATTTTAATACGTTAGATGGATTCGTTTAATAAAACTTAAAAGAGTTTTACTTCTGCCTTAATTAGAATTTTAATTTCTTTCCGTAGTTGTCTTTTTATGCATATTATAATCGTAATGAGTATAAAACAAGTTACTTTTACAATAAATATCAATTAAAATAGTTAGTTACAAATGAAATTAATACAATTTTTACTTCTAAGTTTTTGTTTTAGTCAAGTGTTAGTAGCACAAAATAGTATGGGTAATTGGCGCGTTCATTTTTCAGCTAATAGTACAGTCGGAGTTGCAAATAATTCGAACTCTGTGTTTATGGCTACTAAAAATGGGATAGCTAAATTTGATACTGAAGATAATTCAATAAGCGATTTGACTGTCACTAATGGTTTGTCTGACTTAAATATTAGTGCAATTGGCGATAATGATGAAGTAGTACTGATTGGTTATTTGAATGGTAATTTGGATGTTTTAAAAGATAATGAAATTATTAACGTACCATGGATAAAGAATGCTCAAATTGCTGGTAGTAAAACCGTGAATAGTTTTTATTTTTCAGGTAATCGAGTGTACATTTCAACTAAGATAGGAATTGTAATTTATGACATCAAAAAAAATGAGATAGAAGATACCTATTATCCTAATTTAATTCCTGAAACTAATGATGTTACCATTTTTAATGATACCATCTTTGTTGCTACTAATAATGGAATTTATATGGCATCTGCACAGCAGAATTTTTTAAATGATCATAATAATTGGATAAAGAAAACTAACCTACCTGGTTATCTTGTAAATGCCAAATTTTCCGAAATTGAAAATTTCAATGGCAATTTATTTTTTAGTTATGACACGGAAATATTCAATAATGATTCGTTGTATAAAATGAAGGGAAATAATGAAGTAAGTAATTTCTTTGAAGGTGTACCTACGACAATTGTTTCGTTAAATACAGATGGAGAGGAGTTATTAATATCAAAGCAATACAGTACTGTAGTGTTTGATGAAGATTTGGTAAATGTAAATAATATTTATGATTATTCATTTGGAGCTGCACCATCTCCAGTTCAAAGTATTAAGTTTAAAGATTATTATTGGATTGCGGATAAAAACAATGGCTTAGTCAAGGCAAAATCTACATGGAACAATTCTCAAATATTTTCCAATACACCTTCAACTGATGGTAGTTATAGAATGGATATTCAATATGGAAAAGTTATAGTTGCAAGTGGCGGACTGACACATAATCTACATAATAATTATTACAAAGGCGGTGTACACGTCTTTAATGATGAGAGATGGGAAAATATTAATTCAACTTCTCAAGCTAACTATCCTTTACAGATGTGGGATGTGATTTCTGTTGCGATAGATCCTAATAATTTAGAAAAAATGGCTTTTGGTAGTTATTCTATTGGTGGAATGAGTATAGTGAAAAATGGACAAATAACAGAAAGCTTTAATAGTGGTAATTCGCCGTTAGAAATTCAAGATGGAAATAATGGAACTCACATTATTCCTGATATGAAATATGATGATAACGGCAATTTATGGATTGTCAATGCTGGAATAAATCCGTTGAAAATGCTTTCTAAAGATGGTGAATGGTTCACCTTTAGTTTAGGAAGTACAGCAAAAAATAAATATCCGTACCGTTTAATGATTGATAGTGATGGTAATAAATGGGTTGCTTTCAGTGGTGCAGGAATTGTTGTGTTTAATGAAAACGGTACGTTGTCAGACATTTCAGACGATAATCTTGTGATCTTGTCAACTGCTTCAGGTTATGGTAGTTTACCCTCTTCAAGCGTTAAGGCAATTGCAGAGGATGTGGATGGAGAAGTTTGGATTGGTACAGAAACAGGTTTGGCTGTAGTTTATGGAAAATCGTCTTTATTTGATGGGGATTTTGGTGATGCAGATGCGCAAGAAATTCTTTTAAAATATGGCGAAGAGGTAGAGGTATTATTAGGAACTTCTACAATTACGGCCATTGCAGTGGATGGAGGTAATAGAAAATGGATTGGAACTAGTTCTTCAGGCGTTTTTTGTTTATCATCTAATGGAACTGAGGAGGTGTATAGATTTACAACAGAAAATAGCCCACTGTTGTCAAATGGAATTTTGGACATAAAAGTTGATCACATATCAGGTGAAGTATTTTTTGCTACAGAATCTGGTTTAATATCGTATAGAGCAGATGCAACAATAGGAGATGAGGAGTTTAGTTCGGTTAAAGCCTTTCCAAACCCTGTTAGACCTGATTATAGAGGGTTGATTACGATTCAAGGCTTAGGTTATGAATCTGATGTGAAAATAACAGATGTTTCTGGAAATTTAATTTTTAAAACGCAATCAAACGGAGGAACAGTTGTTTGGGATGGTAATAGATTGTCCGGTGAACGTGTCCAGTCTGGAGTTTATTTAGTTTGGACCGCCTCTGTTGCAGGAAAAGGAAAAAACGTTGCAAAAATAGTAGTCATTAATTAGTGGAATTTGTTTTTTAATAATTTTATGAAAGGATAGGTCTAATTGATACTGAATTCATAAGTTTGTAAAAAATATTTTAATGCAAAAACGCTATTACTATTTAGTTCATATTCAATATTTGGGGTTTAGATTTCATGGTTGGGCAAAACAACCTAAAGTAAAAACCCTGCATGAAATGGTTGATAAAACTATGTTTTTTATGTTTGGGGAGGGAAATACTAAGACACTTGGTTGTAGTAGAACGGACTCAAAAGTTTCAGCTAATCATTTTGTTTTTGAATTATTTATTAATGAGCCAATAACCGATTTTGAACGGTTTATTGAGAGTTTTAATTCAAACTCTCCCAGTGACCTTAAAGGGTTTAAAATTGAAGAAACCACTGCAGAGTTTAATATCATTCAAGCGTCTAAACAAAAAGAGTATGTTTATTTGTTTGCATTTGGAGAAAAAGCACACCCATTTGCTGCGTCCTTAGTTACAACGTTACCTGAAGTTTTAGACTTAGATCTTATGAAACAAGGTGCTTTACTATTTGAAGGGGAGCATAATTTTGTGAGGTATTGTACAAAGCCTTCTCCCAAAACAAATTTTATTAGGACGATTGACTATTGTAAAATTGAAATTAACACGACTTATTCAGCCAATTTTTTCCCTGAGGAAACGTATATGCTGAGAATAAAATCTAAAGGATTTTTACGTTATCAAGTACGCTTAATTATGGGGCAATTATTCATGTTAGGTAAAGGTAAAATAACACTCTCAGATATTGAAATTTCGTTAAATGGAGAAGATAAGTCTTATTTGAATGAAATAGCGCCTCAGTCATCATTAATATTAGAATCGGTTGAGTTTGAATAAATAGATTAACTTTGAATCAAAAACACTTTGAGTTTGAAATCAACTAAATCTATTTTTTTATTAAAATCACTTTTTGTTGTGGTTTTGATGGGGTATTTGGTTTACAAAATTTTCGCCTCTTCTATTCTTGACTCCATTCATGAAATAAAAATGATTAAGTTAGAGTTAATTGTGTTTACGTTACTTCTAATGATACTTAACTGGGGGTTGGAAACAAAAAAGTGGCAAGTGTTACTTCAAAATGTACAGGAATTATCGTTTATTAATGCTTTTAAGTCTGTTTTAGCAGGTCTTAGCAGTGGTTTGTTAACACCAAATAGAATAGGGAATTTTATCGGTAGGTTAGCTTATGTGAACAAAGAAAATCACAATCAAGCTACAGTAAATACCTTGGTTGGTAATTTAGCTCAATTCATTTCAACCATTTTAATGGGTGTCATAGGCTTTTCATTTTTACTGCTCTTAAAATTTGATGTCCAAAACTACATTTGGATATGTGTATTGTCAATTTTTTTTTCCAGTTTAGCATGTTATGTTTATTTTAAACCGTCAGTTATAAATTTTATGCCACTCAATAAATTATTTGGAGATCAAACGAAATTGTCAATTCAAGAAATTAATGATTCAAGTACTAATTTAAAGGTAAAAGTCTTAGGGCTTTCCGTTGTTCGGTATATTGTCTTTTGCATTCAGTACTTTTTACTGTTCAAGGCATTTGGATTAGAAATATCAACTATAGTATTGTTTAGTTTAATCACTACAGTGTTTTTGTTAACTACATTAATACCATCTCTTTTGTTTGGAAAGTTATTTGTGAGGGAATCGGTTGCTGTATTTGTTTTTTCATTGGTAAGTATAGATCTATCGTTAATACTACTCGTAGCTTTTTTACTATGGATTATTAATTTAGCAATTCCAGCACTGATAGGTTCTGTGTTCTGGTTAAAACAATCTAGGTATGCTTAATGCTTTTATAATCTTTTATAGCGTACAGTTTTGTGTTGTAATCGTTCTGTTATACGGTAAAAAACAAGTATCAACGAAAGTCGGAACGAATTCTGAAAAGACAACCGTACTTTTTCCTTTTAAAAATGAAAAAAACAGGATATCAGAACTATTAAATTCAATAAACAGGTCACTAATTAAATACAAGAAGACCGGTTTTGAATCTAATTTTCAATTTATTTTTATTGATGATCATTCATCAGATGGAACGTCACAATTTATTAGTGATAATTTAGATGCATGCTTTCAAATTTTGAAATTAAATGAAAGATCAGGAAAAAAAGCAGCTATAGAGAAAGGGGTTGAGTATGCTAAATATGAAAGGATTTTAACTTTAGATGCAGATGTGCATTTTGGTGATGATTACCTCTCTGAAATTTCCAAGGTTAAATGTACGAATTTAACGGTATTACCAGTTGAAATGTGCGGAAGTACGCTTTTTCAAAAACTATTTTCAGTGGAGTTTTGGTTTTTGCAGCACATTACATTCGGGTTAGCAGGATTGGGTAAGTATGTATTATGTAATGGTGCTAATTTGTTGTTTACAAAAAATACGTTTAATGCAACATTAGAAATTAGAAAAGATATTAATATACCAAGTGGTGATGATATGTTTTTATTAAAGGCAGTAAAAGATTTGAAACTGGATGTGTGTGCGGTAAATAACAGCTCTCTAATTGTACAAACATCTGCAGAATTTACCTTTAGAAAGTTGTTGAACCAAAGGGTAAGGTGGGTGTCAAAAACTAAAGACTTACCTTCTGTTTTGGTAGGAATGTTAGTTTTAATGTCTAATTTAATTTTTCTAACATCAGTTTATGAGATCATGCTGGGTAATTTTTTATATACTCTTCCAATACTAATTAAAGTGTTAAGCGAGTGGATAAGCATAAATGCTAAATCAAAATTAGTCCTTGTGCTATTACATCAAGTGTATTACCCTTTTTATTTGATTGGATTAATTTTGAAAATGATGTTTAGTAGAACAATTGTGTGGAAGTAATTAGATGGATACGTTGATTAACCTACCGACTTTAGTTCTAAGTATGTTTTACCTTCAACTTTACTTTTTACCCAGGTCGCAAAATCAAAGTAATCAAATACAATTTGTTCATAATGATCATTCTTAAGTTCAAATAATTCTTCTTCAATTGGAATTAATATATCTTCAATGTCAAATTTATTTAAATCGGATTTAGAAATTTTCCCAATGATTTTTAAAAAGAGTTCTTCAAATTTGAATAATCTTTTTCGTCCTTTTAAATATCGTTTTGTAGAGTTTAAAGCGTAAGGTAAAAATCTAGTATGTTTTAATTCAAAATGTAGAATTAAATTAATGATTTGGGCAAAACAGTAGATGTCTTGTTTTTTATCTAAACCTTCGGCATTTAATATTTGTGTAATCCAATGCAATGCATCTTCATATTTACCTGTGGAGAGATAAACAATGGCGATTTTAAAATCTATGTATGCTTTCCTAATACTATTTATTTGTGTTCCAAATTCTGTATACCCTTTTAAGATTTTTGGAATAAGTAATGTCGCGCCATCAAAATCTGATTGTTCAATCTTTAAAAACAATTCTAAACTGTAAATACTTGAAAAATATTTAATGTCTAAGTCAGTAGTTGAAGTGTATTTTTTTGATTCAGGTATTGATTTTAAAGTTTTTAAAAACAGCGCACTTTCTTTATATTTCTTTAACTTGGTAGCAATGTATATTAAATTCGTTATTAATGAAAAATATGTGTTTGGGGTGTCTTCAAATAAATGCGTATTATTTTCCACCAAATCTTTACTTTTTATAATGTGTTGATAGCAGTGTTGTAAATCGTTAATTGCAAAATAATAGGCACTGTAAATGTGATGATATAAATATTTTACTTTTGCGGAGCTACCTTTAATATTAATGAGTAAAATTTTATCAACCATTACTTTTAGGCTGTTAATTTCATCTTCTGACCTAATGACACCTCTTAAGTTAATTTCATTAAACAATAGGCTTTTTGTATGCCATAACAATTGGTACTTTTCAACCTCATTCACTAATTCTTGTTCTTCTTTATAAAGCGTTGCGAGTTGATTCTTTTTTAATTCTGAGTAAGATTCTTTTTCTATTAGTTTTTTTTGTTTAGTCTTAATTTCTAAGAGCAACAAGTCTTTCCCGTGTTTTTTTGCCAGTTTTTCCGCAGAGTTCAGAATCTTTTCAGATTGTAGGTATAAGCCTTTATTAAATAATATTTCTGCGCTGTGTATGGTTTTGAATAATTGTGAATCTATTGAACTTGCTGAGTAATATATGTCTAACGCATTTAATATATGAGTGTATAGTCTGCCTTTTGTGATTGAAAATCTATTTAAAAACGCTTTGCCTTTAAAGTGTTTAATAATTATGTCTTCATCATAATTATCCATTTTTGTTATAAAATCAAATAATGAATTGTAATTATTTTGGTCTCCAATGGTGTGCCGCGAAGAGTATAATTTAAAATATCGTTTTTCAGTTTTATTTAAACTTTTAATCAACTCATATAAATGATTAGACTTCTTATTAGACATAATTTCAATTTTGGGGTTAAATCTAAATTAGGCATAATAGTGAGGTCTGAAGATTAATTACATTGGAAATGAGTTAATCATTGAGTGATTGGTCTTTTTTTTTGCTTGATCTCCATTTTTTATAATGTCGATATGCACCTATTGGATTTATTGAAAGACCTATACCATAGAAAGGTTTAGAGAAAGACTCGGCAATTTTTTGATTGGGAGTAAATGCGAAACGGTAACCAATACTTAGTTTTGGAGAAAGCCAAGGGTAAATATAGTAATGAGTATTAATTCCTAATCCTATAACTGAGAATTCTTCTTTTTTTAAAAGTTTTTTATTGTCAAAAATGGTTGTGTATTCGGAGTTAACACTACCTGTACCCATAAAAATTGGAAGTGAAACTTCCCAACGTTTTGTTTTATAAAATACTCTTTCATAGAACAAAGTAGTAATGGCAAAGCCAACTTTAACAGTGTCATGCAAAGCATCTGGTTTATCAACAGGTATCGAATATAGTTTGATTTTATCTTTATTTCTTATCGAATGTATTCCTATTCCAAATCGATTTACGCCTCTATAATTGGCACCAATTCGGTACCCGTTTATTTTAATAAAGTTACCTTGAAATACCGAGCGTCTAGCATCAAAATGAAAATAAAATTTCCACTTTTTTTCGCCATAATATTGTGGAAAAAAGGTTCTTGGTTTGGTGTTTTCTTCAGTTTTATCTTGAGAATAATTAGTGAAAGAAATAATAAGTGAGATTAAAAATAATAGTTTTTTCAATGACATGTTTTAATTTAAGATTACAAATATAATTTTTTATCTTAAAAGAGTGACATGTCCAACCAAATCAAAAGCGATTCCATTCAGGTCTTTATATTTAATTTTCCAAACATATACATCATCCAATGCCTTATGTCCGTTATAGTTTCCAGTCCAATGTTGATGTATGGATGTGCTTTGAAAAACAATTTCTCCCCATCGGTTAAATATGAGCATTTCGAATTCTGTTATATTGTTAGCTACGGCAAAAAATGTATTATTAAATTGGTCATTATCAGGGGTGAATGTGTTGGGGACAAAGATTAAGGGATCATAATTGATTAAGATATCTTTCGAAACTTTACACGAATTGGCATCTGTTAATGTAGCGGTATAAATATAATTACCTGGTGGTGATACTAAAGCATCAGAACAATGAATACAGTTTATGTAGTTGGGAGGTGACCATTGAATTGTTCCGTCTCCTTCTGCAGATATTAAAGTAGTGTCTCCTACAAAACCATAAACTGTTGGGGAAACACTAATTGTAGGTGCTATAAATAAATCAATGTAAGTGGATAGGATCGTACTACAGCCAAATTGATCCGTAATTTGGCAATAATAAGCCATGGAATTTGAAGGCATGGCATTGGTAATTGAATCATGTGGTCTGTTGAGGTGGATGTTGGGTGTCCAGTCATAGTTGACGCCGCCTCTTGCCCATAGTACTGCAGTATCGCCAGGGCATATTATAGTGTCTGGCACTATAGAACCTAAAACTTTGATAACGTTCACATGAACGGTGTCATAACTGACCCCGCAGGCATTAATAAAAGAAACGGCATATGAGATATCATTGATTGGGTTTACTATAGGGTTATATATGGTTGTAGAACTTATGTTAATATCAGGACTCCAAATATAGTCGGTAGCGCCGTTAGCAACTAATTGTATATCATTACCTAAGCATATTGAAACGTCATCAATTAAGTTTGGGTATGGAATGTCTTGATCGACTTGAACTTTTGTAGTATCAAATATATGGCACCCTTCAGGAGTCACTATTTCTACTACATAATATGTAGTGATTTGAGGTGTTGCAATTGGGTTGCTTAAATTAGGGTCATTTAATGAAGACTCTGGTGTCCAATGATACGTTTCGCCTCCTGACGCCATTAGGCCAATACTCTCTCCAACACATAGTACGGTGTCTAATCCTGATTCAGCATTAGTACCAAATACATAGATTGTAATGTTTAAAGTTGAAGAGCCACATTCGCTAGATACGTCAACGGTTAACTCGGTTTCTTCGTTAATGGTAACAAAAGGACTAGCTGAGCTAGGGTCATCAAATAGCTCTGGTGGTCCCCATGCATATCCTGTTCCACCTGTTGCAAATACTTGGACAGTTTCTCCAGGGCATATTGTATCTGTTAGTGCCCATACTTGATAATCGGGTTCAATTATAATGACATCTACATAGGCGGTATCAGGTTCATAACACCCACTGGCATCAGAAACGATTAGCATAACAGTATAATCACCAGGAACTGTGTATTGATGAGTTGGTTCAAAATCTGTTGAAGTTCCACCATCTCCAAAAATCCATTCATAAGTATCTCCGTTTTCACTGTCGTTTTCAAAAAAAGTTGCGTTTGGAATACAGGTAACTGGGGTTCCTGTACTTAAGGTAGCCTCAATTTTTGAAAGTTCAAATAAAAATGCGGCCATGTTACAATTGTTACTATTATTGGTGGTGGAATAAACACCTGGAGTAGTTGGGAATCCATTACTATTCCCTCCACATGCTGCACATACGGCGTGATAAACCTTCCCTGATTTTGAAAATCGACTGGTTCCACCATCTACATGATCATTTGAGCCATTTAAACTCCCCATAAATGTGGCATATTTCAACGATAACATATCTTGTGTAAATAAAGCTAAATAGAAATTACTTCCGTTAGTTTGTGTCTGATAAGCGTCATTTGTGACTGGAAATCCATTTGTTGAACTGTTTGTAGCACTTGCATTGTTCTGATTGGTTTGCCCTCCCCATCCGGCAATATATATTTCATAACAATCACTAACTAAAAATGCCGTTGGAGAAATTTCAACTTCACCTGTGTTAGACCCAAATACGGATGACCATTCAGTTGTCGTTAGATTTGAATTAAGTTTGTGAATGAATTGACCACTATTAGGGTTAGAGTATTGAGCTGATGAAACAGGATAAGCCCCATTTGTTTGTCCATAAACATATACTTTGTCATCAATGTCTAATTGAACGAAATAAGCTTGATCATAACCATTGGTTCCTAAATAACTAGATTTGGGGTTTGAATAGCTTGGAGCAGTAAATTTTGTAATATACCCATCTGTAATCCCTCCTTTATAGTTCTGATTTAACTGACCGTTAGTGGAAGGGAAGTTATTACTTGTAGTTCCTCCTACAGAGTATACATCCCCGTTTGACGCTAATTGAAGTGAATTTCCAGATTCCCAATTCGTACCTCCAAGATAGGTAGACCATAGAAGTGAGTTTAAACTGGGTGTTAATTTTGCTACAATTGCATCTTGTGGACCACCTAAAGAATTATCAAATCCACCTACGGTCGGAAAGTCATTTGATTTAGTTGTTGACGTAATAAACACGTTAGAATTGTCATCTACTATAATCTCTCCTCTTAATTGATCTCCATAATTATAATGAATATTTCCATTTCCATCTGAGATACCATCTGCTTCAGAACCTCCTAGATAGGTAGATCCTAATAAATTCCCGCCATTTGCTGATAGTTTAAATATAAATATGTCTGAACCACCATTGAAGTTTATGCCGTCAATAGTCATTGATGCTGGTCCGCCGTTATGATTTTGTTGATAGGCTGTATTCGAAACTGGGAAATTGGTAGAAGAAGTTGCTCCCATGATATATAATTCGTTTTGTTGATTAACAATAATACTATGTGGTGTTTCTGATCCATTACCTCCAATATAGGTGGAGTAAATTAAATTATTTCCGTTTGCACTGAATTTTGTTAATCCAATATCTACGGTAGTACTAAAGCTACCAGAGGATTCGTATGAACCGTCATAAGCGCCAGTTGTAGTTGGGTAGCCGTTACCAAAAACTATTCCTGCTGCAATTAAGTTTCCATTGATATCAGGACAAGCAGTCATTCCCCAATTATCGGAAGTTGAACCTGTAAAACTTGAGAAGGCTAATTCAGGATCGATTATTAATGTGTTTGTAGTATCGTAACCGTTTGGAAATTCAAATGACATAATGTTGTTCTCCAGTATATAATGACATTCTACTTTTGTTCTTAATCCATTTACAATTTGAAAAGCATAAGGCTCCTTTTCTGTAATTGTACTTAATGATGTAGTAATTACTAATTCATTATTTATTAATTCAATATGTTCATGTCCAGTATAACGTACTTTAAATTGACTAGGATCACTTGACGGAGCAATGATTAAATCATACTTTAGGGTTGAATTCATTTGATGAAATTTTAAATCAATACCATCATATAAATTAGTGTAGTCTATTCTTTGATAAGAGTAGGCATGGTTAACCCATTTAGATTGATCGGTTCCATAAAAATAATTATCATAATGTTCTGATGAATCAAGTTCAATAAATAGAGGGTGTAAATTAGAACTTATGAATTGAGCTTTAACTGCATGGCCCAAAAATTCATCACTATGTTTTTCATCATGATGGTTGTGAATGTCGTGATTATTCGTAAAGTTATAGGTGAAGCCGTTATTTTCCAAATACATTTCACCAGAAGGAATGTTGATTTTGTATTCAATGTTTGAATGCCACTGCCCTCTATTTGGTTTTATCCATATCTCTTCTTGACCAAATAGGGTATGGCCAAAGCATAGAATTAAAAAAAATAGTAGCAACTTCATAATCAAGTAAATATATCATTTTTAATTAAAACAACATATCAGAAATGTTTTAAATGTACAATTAGTCTATTAATAGACGTGATTTATCCATTTAAGTTGCGCGGTAGTGATTATTTAATTTCAGTGGTTTCAATTGAAAGTAGTGGTAATTCTATTTTATCCTTTAGTACAATACTCGTTGGATAAGTTGAAATTAATTCTTGTTTAAATTTTTCTGCTTGTAATTTTGTACGAAAATTGCCAACTCTAATTCTGTAATTTGGTGCTAAATAATCGATATAGGCTTTGTGCTCGTTATATAAATTAATAAAAGTAGCTTTTTGAGTTTGTGTAATTGTTCTTGATTCAGCAAAGAATATTTGGATTCTGTATCCATCAATTAACGTACCTTCAATACTCTCCCTTTTACGCCCAATAAATTCAGTAATTTGATCTAATCTTTCATCTTTAACAATAAGTACAGAACCTTTTTTTTGAGTAGTAAAGTCTAGCTCACAAATTGTATCAAGTAACAAAGTGTCTTTTATTAAAACGGTATCTTTTACAAAAAATGCTAAGGTTTCATCTTGTGTAAATGATACAAACGAAAATAGAGCAATAGATAAGGTCAATACTGTTTTCATAAATCAATTTTTTGGTAAAGTTACTTCATTTTTAAACATTTTTACATAAATCATTCCAAAACTTGGTTTCATTTATTATTCGCCGAGTTATGACATAAATATGACAAATCTTTAATACTAAAGGATTTGAGATGATATTCTTATTTAGAATAATTCTAAATTAAGAGTGAGGGTCTTAAAAATATTAACAAATATTAGTAAAGCAGTGGCAAAATTCTAATTTTGCAAACAATTAGATAAATTGTGTAAACAGCAAAACGACTAAAATTTTTCAAATGAAAATGTCAAAAATGTTAAATATAAAATCAGTAAAGCCCTTAGTTTTAATGGCTTTCTTTCTAGTTTTTCTAGGAGGTAAAACGTATGCCATAGATGGTGAAACCGTGTTTAAAGCCAATTGTGCAGCATGTCATAAAGTGGGTAAAGACTTTGTTGGTCCTGCGTTAAAAGGTGCTCAGTCAAGATGGGAAGAAAATTCTTCTATTGAAAATCTTTATAAATGGGTTCAAAACTCAAGTGAGTTAATTGACAATGGTGATGTGTATGCAAAAAAGTTATTGTCAAAGTGGAATGGTTCAATAATGCCTCCACAAGCATTATCTAATGAAGAAATTGATGCTCTGTTCGAATATGTTGAGAGTTATGCTCCTCCAGTACCAGTTGATAATGTTGTGGATGAAGAACTTCCAGTAATAGTTGAAGAGTCTAATTGGTTATGGTATGTTGTAATTGGTTTATTTCTAGTTGTCATAATTGCAGTTGCTTCTGTTAAGAATAAATTAAAGAAAGTAGCTGGTGAAACTGAAGAAAACTTAGAGAAAGTTGGACCATTAGGATCGGTGAGAGCTTATTTATGGAGAAACTTTAATTACTCATTCTTTTTTGGATTTGTAATTGTGATTGGTGTTCTAGTAATGGGGTATAAAGGGTGTAGTAAAAATATCGGTGTGTTTGATGGGTATAAGCCAACTCAACCAATTGAATTTTCTCATAAAATTCACGCAGGTCAATTAGAAGTTGAATGTGTATATTGTCACAATTCAGCTGAGAAATCTAAACATGCTGGAATTCCTACAACTAATGTTTGTATGAATTGTCATAAAGCAGTTTCAGAAGGGCCTACAACAGGAACAGAAGAGATCGCTAAAATTTATGAAGCTGCAGGTTTTGATGCGAGTACATTTAAATATAGTGGAGAAACTAAACCTGTTAATTGGGTGAAAGTACATAATCTACCTGATCACGTTTATTTTAATCACTCTCAACATGTTGTGGTAGGTGGTTTAGATTGTAAACAATGTCATGGAGATATGACGAAAGAAACGGTTGCAAAAGTGATGACTATTGACGAGTTGAATGCAATTGATGATAATGAGATTAAATTTACTAGACCTACGTTAACAATGGGGTGGTGTATAGAATGTCATGGTCAAAAAGAAATAGATATCCAATCTGATGGAGTTTCTGATTATTACAAAGAAATTCATAATAGATTAAAGGGAGATAAAAAGACATACACAAAATATTTAGAGGATGACAAAATTACTGTTGCCGAATTAGGTGGATGGGAATGTGCAAAGTGTCATTATTAATCTGAAGTAGGCTAAATAGATATGGGAACAAATAGAAAATATTGGAAAGGTATTGAGGAGTTAAATCAAACACCTGAGTTTTTAGAAAATTCTAAACAAGAATTTCCAGAAGAAATAAGTGTAAACGAATTTTTGGCTGACGAAAAGTTAGCTGAAGGGTCTACAGGAAGAAGAGATTTTTTAAAATTTTTAGGATTTAGTGTTGCTGCTGCAACATTAGCAGCATGTGAAGCGCCAGTTGTAAAAGCTGTGCCTTATGTTGTGAAGCCTGAAAATGTTACGCCTGGTATGCCAACTTGGTATGCATCTACTTATTATGATGGTTCGTCATATGCAAGTATTTTGGTGAAAACAAGAGAAGGTAGACCAATTTATATTAAAGGAAACAGAGATCATGGTTTTGAAAATGGGGCAATAAATCCTAGAATTTCAGCTTCAGTTCTTTCTTTATATGATAATGAAAGATTACAAAGTCCAACAGTTGATGGAGAAGCTACTTCTTGGTCATCTTTTGATGCTTCTGTATCTAAAGAATTATCTACTGCTGCATCAAGTGGTAAAAAAATAGTTCTTTTATCTGGTACTGAAATTAGTCCTTCAACTAACCTAATAGTTAAGGAATTTAAATCTAAATTTGGTGGAGCTACTGAATCAACAACTGAAATGGTTGATGGTGTAGAAGTTAAGACTGAAACTAGTTCTGGAAATGTTGAGCATGTTCAATATGATGCTGTTTCATATAATGGAATTCGTCAAGCGAATTTAGAATCGTTTGGAACTGCGAGTATTCCTGATTATGATTTTACAAAAGCGAAGACAATTGTAAGTGTTGGTGCTGACTTTATGAATAATTGGTTGTTATCTGGTCAATTCACTAATCAGTACGGACAAAGAAGAAATCCTGATGGAGAATGGATGAGTAAGTACTTCCATTTTGAATCTAATATGTCAATCTCTGGATCTAATGCAGATGTAAGAGGAATGATTAAACCATCTCAAACTGGTGAAGTTTTATCAATTTTACATAAAGAAATTACTGGTAACGCTTTAGCTGGTGTAGCGTCTACATTGAATGCTAGTGTTGTTGCTAAAGTAAAAGATGCAGCAAATGAATTAAAATCAAATAAAGGTGAATCTTTATTGATTTGTGGATCGAACGATAAATCAATGCAAGTGGTTGTTAATTCAATTAACGCTGCTTTAAATAATTATAGTTCTACAATTAACTTAAACAACCCAATTAACTTATTTAAGTCTGAAGATGATAAAATGTCATCATTAATTAAAGACATGAATGCTGGTAAAGTTGGTGCAATTGTTATGTGGAATACTAATCCTGTTTATACTTCAGCAAACGCTGCAGCATTTAAAGCTGGATTGGAAAAAGTAAAAACTACAGTTTCTATTTCTCAATTTGCAGATGAAACTGCTACAAATTGTAAATATGTTGCTGCTGAGAATAATGCATTAGAATCTTGGAATGATTTCAATCCAAAAGGAGATTATTATGCAATAGCTCAGCCGACTATTAGACCTTTATTTGATACTAGATCTGCAACAGAGTCATTAATGACTTGGTCAGAAGTAAGTGAGTATACAGGAAAAGATAGTTCGGCTTATCATGATTTCATCAAGGCAACTTGGGAAAAATATGGATATCCAAATCAAACAAAATATACTTCATTTAAATCATATTGGGCAAATGCTGTACATAACAGTACTGTTAAAGCGATTGAGAAACCAGCTGCTGGATTAGCATTCAACGGTAATCTTTCTGTTGCGGCTAAATCTATAGCAGCTGTAAAAGGTGGAGATTTTGAAGTTATAACTTATACTAAGTCATCAATTGGTGATGGTAAAATGGCAAGTAATCCTTGGTTACAAGAGATGCCAGATTCTATTACTAAGGTAACTTGGGATAATTACATTACTATGTCGCCTGTTGATATGAAAACTGCAGGTTATAGCGAGTTATTAGGACAAGAAAGTCCTTCATCTTTAGCAACTATTGTTTCTGGTGATACTACTTTCACTTTACCTGTTTTCCCTCAACCAGGTCAAACACCAGGAACTGTTGGTGTAGCTTTAGGTTATGGTAGAGGTGAGAATGATGAGAAAATTGGAAAGTCTGCTTACCAAACTGGAGAATACGGTGCTTTCTTAGAGACTGAAAATGGTGGTAGAGTTGCTATTGGGGCAAATGCTTATCCATTATTAGCAAACGGTGATTTCTCTGTGGCTACAATTACAAATGCGAATGGTGAATATAATTTAGCATGTACGCAAACTCATAGTACAGTTATGGGTCGTAATTCTATCATTAAGGAAACTACTTTAGATATATACAAAACACAAGATGCTGGTGTTTATAATCACCAACATACTTTACATACAGGTTGGAATCATGATGAAAAACCTATTTCTGAATTTAACTTATGGGATGAACATCCTGTTGAAAATGTTGGACACAGATGGGGAATGTCAATTGATTTAAATACATGTATTGGTTGTAGTGCTTGTTTAATTTCTTGTCAATCAGAAAACAACGTTCCTGTTGTTGGTAAAGATGAAGTGAGAAGAGGAAGAGAAATGCATTGGTTACGTATCGATAGATATTATGCTTCAGACATTGAACCAGCAATTGGTACTAAAGGTAAGGAATATGCTGAAGAAGGATTTGCTGGGTTGCAAGATGCGGCTAACGATCCTAAAGTGGTTCACATGCCAATGATGTGTCATCACTGTAATCATGCACCTTGTGAAACAGTATGTCCAGTTGCTGCAACGACTCATTCTAATGAAGGGTTAAACATGATGGCTTACAACAGATGTATTGGGACAAGATATTGTGGAAATAACTGTCCTTACAAAGTAAGACGTTTCAACTGGTTCAACTACCCATCTTACAGAAAATTCACTGAAGTGAATCCTGCACAAGATGACTTAGGTAGAATGGTATTAAATCCAGATGTTGTAGTTAGAACAAGAGGGGTAATGGAGAAATGTTCATTATGTGTTCAAAAATTACAATCAACTAAATTAGTTGCTAAGAAAGAAGGTAGAGCAATCGTAGATGGTGAAATATCAACAGCTTGTTCTGAAGTATGTCCAACAAATGCAATTACTGTAGGAGATTGGAATGATACAAAATCTTTAGTAAGAAAAGAGACTACTGACAAAAGAGCTTACCAAGCTTTAGAAGAGATTGGAATTAAGCCAAACGTTTGGTATAAAGTTAAAGTTAGAAATGAAGAGAATGAAGCATTAGCTGAATTACAAACTTCGCATGATAGTGGACATGGTGATGATAGCCATGGAGATGCGCATGAAGCGACTTTAGAAACAGGACACGATAGTCATGATGATGCACCTGCTCATCATTAATATAAATAGTTAGTTTAAATTAAACAAAGTATAATGCATAAGGAATCAGCAATTAGAGAACCTTTAATACTTGGTCATAAAACGTACCATGATATTACAGAGGATGTATGTAGATCCATTGAAGGAAAAGCACCGAGAAATTGGTATATCATGTTTGGTATATCGTTATTGGTTGGTCTTTACGGAGTTGGATGTATTTTATATTTACTAGGAGTAGGTATTGGAACATGGGGACTTAATAAAACAGTTGAATGGGCTTGGGATATTACCAATTTCGTTTGGTGGGTAGGTATTGGTCACGCCGGTACGTTAATTTCAGCAGTGTTAATGTTGTTCCGTCAGAAATGGAGAATGGCAATTAATAGATCTGCAGAAGCTATGACCATTTTTGCCGTATTTATGGCCGGAATGTTTCCATTGATTCATATGGGTCGTTTATGGGTTGGTTATTGGGTTTTACCTTTACCGAATGAGTTTGGTTCATTATGGGTAAACTTTAATTCACCTTTACTTTGGGATGTATTCGCAATTTCTACTTACTTATCGGTATCATTTGTATTCTGGTATATTGGATTAATTCCGGATTTTGCTACGATTAGAGATAGAGCTAAATCGCCGGTGGCAATTAAAGCGTATAGCTTATTATCATTTGGATGGTCGGGTAGAGCAAAACATTGGAATAGATTTGAAATTGTAACTTTAGTGTTAGCTGGTTTAGCTACTCCTCTTGTATTCTCAGTTCACTCTATTGTATCTTTTGATTTTGCTACTTCAGTTATTCCAGGTTGGCATACAACAATTTTCCCTCCTTATTTCGTTGCAGGTGCAGTATTCTCTGGATTTGCTATGGTACAAACGTTATTACTTGTATTAAGAAAAGCAATGCACTTAGAAAACTATATTCATACTAAGCACGTTGAGTACATGAATATTGTTATTATGACTACTGGGTCTATGGTAGGTGTAGCTTATTTAACAGAGTTATTTATGTCTTGGTATTCAGGTGTTGAATATGAAGCATATGCTTTCTTAAACAGAGCAACAGGTCCTTATTGGTGGGCTTATGCTTTCATGATGACTTTTAATGTTGTATCTCCACAATTAATGTGGTTCAAAAAATTAAGAAGAAGTTTAATGTTTACATTCTTTATTTCAATTGTTGTAAATACAGGAATGTGGTTTGAAAGATTTGTAATTATTGTAACATCAATTCACCAAGATTATTTACCATCATCTTGGTCTATGTTCTACCCAACTTGGGTTGATATAGGTGTGTATATTGGTACAATTGGATTATTCTTTATGTTCTATATGGCATATGTAAGATATTTCCCTGTATTAGCAATGGCAGAGGTGAAGACAATTTTAAAATCATCAGGAGAAAGTTATAAAAATGGTTCTGCAGAATTAAACTCAGGATCGGATGATGAAATATTAACAAACAATAAAAACAATTAAGACATGGCAGATAGAGTAATATATGCAATGTATGATGATGATGATGTTATCAAAACGGCAGCTAAAAAATTAGTAGCAGATGGTATTCATATCACTGACGTATTTTCACCATTCCCTATACATGGTATAGATCCAATTATTGGTGTTAAGCATACAAGAATGGGGAACGTAGCCTTTATATTTGGCTTAATTGGTATGTCACTTGCACTTTTCGGAATGAGATATTTCATGATTGTGGATTGGCCAATGAATATTGGTGGTAAACCGAATTTTTCTTTAATGGAAAACTTACCATCATTTATTCCAATTACTTTCGAGTTTACTGTATTGTTTGCAGCGCACGGTATGGCTATTACTTATTTATTAAGAAATAAGACATTGCCTGGTATGCCAGCTGATAATCCTTATCCAAGAACAACTGATGATAGATTCGTAATGGAGATATTATTATCTGACAATCCAAGTTTTACAGCTGAAGAAATTCAAGCAAAAGTGAAACAAACGGATATTGTTCAAGTTGAAGAAAAAGAATTTAAAAAAATTAAATAACTGTCATGAATAAAAGATTTAAGACAATAACAATAATGGCCATTTCTGGTTTGGTATTAGGTAGTATAGCTACTTCATGTCAATCAGATCCAAATTCACCAGGAGTTGAATATATGCCAGATATGTATAGATCACCGGCAGTTGAAGCTTATGTGGATTACGGTTTGGTTAGGGAGAGATTAGTGGATTCTTTGAGAAAAGAAAATCCGTCATTAGTACCACCGAATGGAACTGTACCTTATTCAGCGAATATTTTAAATGATATTACTTATGAACATGGTGCACCTTTCGGGTTCGATAAGTCTCATGGACTTTATGGATTTGAATTTGATAGTACTGGTTATGATGATGCAGCTTCAGATGTGAATCCGATCACTTATAATGATGTGGTTAAGAAAGAAGGTAAAGTACTATATGGACAATTTTGTATTCACTGTCATGGTGCTAAAGGAGATGGTCAAGGATCTGTTGTTACAAATAGTAACGGTGCTTATCCACCACCACCTTCGTATACTAAACAATTAAAAGATAAGCCGGCCGGTCAAATCTTTTATTCTATGACTTACGGTAAAGGATTAATGGGGTCTCATGCGTCTCAATTAACTAAAGAAGAAAGATGGAAAGTTGTTTATCACGTACAAACTCTTCAAGGTAAGGATCCAGCAGCTGTAGTTGTTGATTCTGTTGCAACTGTAGTTGAAACATTACACATTGTTGAAGGACATTAATAGAAATAATTAGAATTAAAATAGATACAAATGGAATTTCAAATTTCTGCAAAAGCTAAAAAAGTATTATTCGGTACAGCCGGATTAGGACTTATCTTATTCCTTATAGGAGTATTTACAGATCATACTGAACAGGCTAACACAAGAATATTATCAAACTTTTTAATTAATGGTTTATTCTTCTTTTTCATCTCTTTAGGTGCATTATTCTTTTTGGCATTACAATATGCTACTGAAACAGGTTGGTCTGTTGCAGTAAAAAGAGTCGTAGAAGGTGTTGCTTCTTATGTATTAGTCGGTATTGTAATATTAACTGCAATTTTCTTATACATAACATTTACAGATGGTGGTTATACATTGTCTGAGAGTACAGGACACCACGTAGGTCACATTTATCAATACTTTGATAAGGAAATGGTGGCTCATGATAAAATTTTACAAAATAAACAGCCTTTCCTTACTAAAGGATTCTTTTGGGGAGCTACGGTAGTTTACTTTGCAGTATTTGCATTATTCTACATGGGATTCAGAAAAAGATCTTTGCAAGAAGACATAGAAGGTGGAACTAAGCTTCACTTTAAGAATTTTACTAAAGCAGCATTATTTTTAGTGTTGTTTGGATATATGAGTTCTACTTCGACTTGGCATTGGTTAATGTCAATTGATCCACATTGGTTCTCAACTTTATATGGTTGGTATATCTTTTCAGGTATGTGGTTAACTGGAATGGTAACGGTTTTAATGATTGTTTTATATTTAAAGAAATTAGGACATTTAGAAATTGTTAATGATTCTCATATTCACGATATAGGAAAATGGATTTTTGCATTAAGTTTCTTATGGTCATATTTATTCTTTTCTCAGTTTATGTTAATTTGGTACCCAAATATTCCAGAGGAGGCTATTTATTATACATTTAGATTTGATAATTATAAAGTGATTTATTGGGGTATGTTTATGGCTAATTTCATGATTCCTATGATTATATTAATGTCTAGAGAGGCAAAAAGGCACATTGGAATCTTAATCGTGGTGTGTTTATTAATTTTAATGGGGCATTGGACAGATGTTTATATGTTAATTACACCTGGTACAATGGGAGAATTTGGTACAATTGGATTGTTAGAAATTGGATTATTCATGACATTCTTAGGTTTATTTATCTACTGGATTTTGAATACTATATCAAAAGCACCTTTAGTAACTAAGAATCACCCATATTTAGACGAGAGTAAACATCACGATATTTAATTATAAATTTTAAAAATAGAAATAACGCACATTATGATATTTTGGATAATAACAATTTTAACACTAGTAACTGCAGCTCAATTAATGAGAGCTTCAAGTTTATCTAGAAAAATTAGTAACAAAAAAGAAGAAGATATAAGTGATGCTTCTAATAATTGGAATGCATTTGGATTCGCTTTATTTACAATTGCAATGTTTGGTTCGATTGTCTTTATGTTAGTCAAGTATGGTAATGGTCTGTTACCAGAATCTGCTTCTGAACATGGGCAACAAATCGATTTTTTGTTTAATTTGAACTGGATAATAGTATTTGCAGTATTCTTTTTAGTGAATGGAGTTCTTTTCATCTTCGCTATCAAATACAGAGGGAAAAAAGGTCAAAAGGCATTTTATTTTGCACATGATAATCGTTTAGAAATGATTTGGACAGTAATTCCTGCTGCTGCTTTAGCTGTAATTATTATTTTAGGTTTAAGAACTTGGAATGATATTACATCTGCACCATCAGACTCTACGAAAGTAGTTGAGTTATTTGGTGAGCAATTTTCTTGGACAGCGAGATATTCTGGTGAAGACAATAAATTAGGGTATGCTGACTATAAATTAATTAATGGAAAGAATCCTTTAGGTGTTGTAACACCGGAATCTATGGTGCTTGGTATTGCTGAAATGGATAAAACGATTGATAAGTTATATTCTAGATTACAAAGTGATTCTGCTGGTACAGTCATGTTTTCTGAAGCTAAGGTTCATGAAATGAACTCTAGAATGGAGAAATTCATTAGAATAAAGGAGAGAATTATAAAAATGCAAAATCATTACACAGCTGATAAGTTAGTTGTGGCTAATGATGATTTTTATACTAAATCTGAATTGCATTTAGTCGTAGGTCAAGAATACCAATTTGTATTTAGATCTAAAGATGTTATGCACTCTGCCTATTTTCCTCATTTTAGAGCACAAATGAATGTGGTACCTGGACAAAGAACTAAATTTAAGTTCAAACCAATTATTACCTCTAAAGATATGAGAGTTTCAAGAGAGAATCCTGATTTCAATTATATTTTATTATGTAATAAAATTTGTGGAGAAAGTCATTCTAACATGAAAATGATTGTTGTTGTAGAAACACAAGAAGAATTTGATGCTTGGAAAAAAGAGAATACTAAAACAGCAATCGTACAAAAATAATAAATAACTAATTATATTATATAAATTATGTCAGCACACGCAAACGCACATCATAAAGAAAGTTTTATAACTAAATATATTTTTAGTCAAGATCATAAAATGATCGGAAAACAATTCTTAATTACAGCTATTTTTATGGCTATCGTTGGTGTATTCTTATCAGTTTTGTTTAGAGTACAATTAGGATGGCCAGGTGAATCAAATTCTTTCTTAAACATGTTTTTAGGTGATACTTGGGCACCAGAAGGAATTATGCACAGAGGAATGTACCTTGGTTTAGTGACTATACACGGAACAATTATGGTTTTCTTTGTTTTAACTGGAGGTTTATCAGGGACGTTTAGTAATCTTTTAATTCCAATGCAAATTGGTGCTAGGGATATGGCTTCAGGTTTCTTAAACATGTTATCATATTGGATGTTCTTATTATCATCTGTGTTAATGATATACAGTTTATTCTTAGAAACTGGACCTGCAAATGCAGGTTGGACAATTTACCCTCCATTATCTGTATTTGAAGAAGGTATTTCTGGTTCTGGAATGGGTATGACAATGTGGTTATTGTCTATGACTGTTTTTGTTGCCTCTTCTTTAATTGGTTCTCTTAACTATATCGTTACGGTTTTAAATTTAAGAACAAAAGGAATGAAAATGACAAGAATGCCATTAACAATTTGGGCTTTCTTTGTAACTGCAATTATTGGTGTATTATCTTTCCCTGTTTTAGTATCTGCTGTTGTGTTAATGTTAATGGATAGATTATTGGGTACTTCATTCTTTATTTCTGACGTAATTGTTGGTGGTGAGATGATGGAACAATCTGGTGGTTCTCCAATTTTATTTGAACATTTATTCTGGTTCTTAGGTCACCCTGAAGTATATATTATATTATTGCCTGCATTAGGTTTAACTTCTGAGATTGTTTCTACAAATGCTAGAAAACCAATTTTTGGATATAGAGCAATGATTGGTTCTATCTTGGCTATTGCATTCTTATCGTTTATCGTTTGGGGACATCACATGTTTATTACTGGAATGAATCCTTTCTTAGGAGGTGTTTTTGTATTCACTACATTGTTAATTGCAATTCCTTCTGCAGTAAAAGTATTTAACTACATTACAACTTTATGGAAAGGTAATTTAAGATTTACACCCGCTATGTTATTTTCTATTGGTTTAGTATCAGCTTTTATTACAGGTGGTATTACAGGAGTTATTTTAGCAGATTCAGCCTTAGATATCCAAGTTCATGATACTATGTTCGTTGTAGCTCACTTTCATGTTGTAATGGGGATGTCTGCTATTTTAGGTATGTTTGCTGGTGTATATCATTGGTTCCCTAAAATGTATGGTAGAATGATGAATACTAAATTAGGATTCATCCACTTCTGGATTACTTTAGTATCTGCTTACGGAGTATTCTTACCAATGCATTTTGTCGGTATTGGTGGTGCCCCACGTAGATATTACGATTATAGTGTATATGAATCATTTGATGGAGAGCAATTCGAAATGATTATGGATTTAAATGTTATCATTTCTATTTTCGCTATAGTTGGTGCTATTGGACAAATCATATTCTTATACAACTTCTTTTACAGTATTAAGAATGGTCAAAAATCGGAACAAAATCCTTGGAAGTCTAATACATTAGAATGGACTACTCCGGTAGAACATATCCACGGGAACTGGCCTGGTGATTTACCTATTGTACATAGATGGCCTTATGATTATTCTAAGCCTGGTGCTGATGAAGATTTCATTATGCAAAATGTACCACTTAAAGATGGTGAAGAAGAACATTAAGAGTCGTATAAAATTAATAAAAAACCCATTTCGTATTTTCGAAATGGGTTTCTTTGTTTACTATTCTTAATAGAATCTCAGTCACAACAGATTATTTTTATACCTTTATGAAAAAAAAACACATTGGAATCATTTGATTATAGAGAGGATGAAGAATCGTCAAACGACAACGAGTTAGACAAAGCTTTAAGACCCAAATCTTTTACAGATTTTGCAGGTCAAAAAAAGGTACTTGAAAATTTGTCAATTTTTGTTCAAGCAGCAAAATTGAGAGAAGAAGCTCTAGATCATGTTTTACTCCACGGACCTCCTGGTCTAGGTAAAACTACATTGGCAAATATCATTGCTAATGAATTGGGTGTAGGCATTAAAATTACAACCGGACCTGTTTTGGATAAACCAGGTGATTTAGCAGGATTATTAACTAACCTTGAAGAAGGTGATGTACTTTTTATTGATGAAATTCATAGACTAAGTCCGGTTATTGAAGAATATCTATATTCTGCAATGGAGGATTTTATGATTGATATAATGATTGATTCGGGACCTTCTGCTAGAACGGTTCAGATTTCACTTAATCCGTTTACATTAGTTGGTGCTACAACACGTTCAGGTTTACTAACTGCCCCTTTAAGAGCAAGGTTTGGAATTAATAGTAGACTTGAATATTATAATGTAAAAACGTTATCTAATATTGTGGAACGTGCTGCTGAAATATTGAAAGTTCCGATTGTCAAAGATGCTGCAAATGAAATTGCTGGTAGAAGTAGAGGTACACCTAGAATTGCCAATTCTTTATTACGTAGAGTTAGAGATTTTGCTCAAATTAAGGGGAATGGTACAATTGATATGGAAATTTCTAAATACGGCTTAGAAGCATTAAATGTCGATAAGAAAGGCTTAGATCAAATGGATATTAAGATTTTGGACGTCATTATTGAAAAATTTAATGGTGGGCCTGTTGGTTTAACAACTATTGCTACAGCTGTTGGCGAAAATGCTGGGACTATTGAAGAGGTTTATGAACCCTTTTTAATTCAAGAAGGATATATAATGCGTACACCTAGAGGTAGAAAAGTAACTGAAGCAGCATATCGTCATTTGGGTAAAAACTTAGGAACTTTTCAGCAAGGCTTATTTGGTGACGAATAAATTAAGTGTAGTTTTAATTTTTTAAATACACTATAATAATGTCAGTTTGAATGATTTTTATTTCATAGCTATAGTTTGAAATGAAAATTGTATTGAGAACAAATTATAATGACTAAAAAACAAAAAATATCACAAGCTATTAAAGATAAGGCTATTGAACTTGGGTTTATGACCTGCGGTATTTCAAAAGTTGAGTTTTTAGAAAAGGAAGCTACCTATCTTGAATCTTGGTTAAAGAATGGTATGAATGGAAACATGTCTTATATGGAAAACCACTTTGACATGCGCTTGAATCCGAGTTTATTAGTAGATGGTGCTAAATCGGTTATTTCTGTTCTTTTAAATTATTATCCAGAAAAAGATTTATTTATAGATGAAAAGTATAAAATTTCTAAATATGCGTACGGTACTGATTACCATTTTGCCTTAAAATATAAATTAAAAGATCTACTTAAGTTTATAGTAGCCGAATTAGGAGATATTAATGCGAGAGTTTTTACTGATTCTGCTCCAATTATGGATAAAGCTTGGGCTGAAAGGGCCGGCTTAGGTTGGCAAGGTAAAAATGGAATGTTAATCTCTAAAAAAAAAGGATCCTTCTTTTTTGTCGGGGAAATTGTTTTGGATGTGGAGTTAGAATATGATAACCCAACCTTAAATCATTGTGGTAACTGTACAAAGTGTATTGACGCTTGTCCAACAGATGCGATTACTGAAGCGAATATAATTGATGGTTCTAAATGTATATCTTACTTAACAATTGAGTTGAAAGATGAAATAATACCAAAGGAATTTTCCAATCAAATGGAAGGTTGGATGTTTGGATGCGATATTTGTCAAGATGTATGTCCTTGGAATAAGTTTTCTAAACCCCATACTACACCGGAGTTTAACCCTCATCCAAACCTTAAAGATACAGAATGGACGGAATTAACAGATGAAATATTCCGTGAGTTATTCAAAAAATCACCAATAAAACGTACAAAATTAGCTGGGTTACAACGGAATATAAAATGTATTGAATCACAATAATATCGCTGCTGAATACGTATGAAATCTCTAAGTGTTAGATTAAAAAATAATACTGTATTAATTTGCAGTTTAGTGCTTATTTCGTCTTGTGCATTTTTGGAATTAACACGAAAAGAACGGCTCCTAAAAAAAGTTGATAAATACCCATTGTTTACATAGTGCGATTTACTAAAGAGTTTTTTGAATGAAAACAGTTCAGCATTCAAATTTTACAATGCCGATAGACGTGTATGTCGTGAGTAAATTGACAAGAATTTATTCTACGAGTGAATCGAGAGAGGTTAGACTTCCTGCGAATACTCAAGAGTTTTCTGTAGATAAATTAAATTTTTATATGATTATTCAGGAATATGATTTTGAAGACTTTTCTGCTGAATAACTGCACTTATATAAATTTAGAATTATAATTTATAAAGTGTCTTTATCTAGTCAGAATTTTTGCATCTTAAAAAAAGTACTATCTTTGAAAATATCAAAATAAAAAAATGTCAAACTACACGAACTCACTTGAATTTGCACAACAAAAGGATGCAAATGATCCATTAAAATCTTATAGAGAAAAGTTTTATATTCCGGTAATTGACGGGATTGAAACGATTTACTTTACTGGAAATTCTTTAGGATTACAGCCTAAATCAACAAAAGAATATATTGTAAAAGAATTGGATGCATGGAAAGATTGGGGAGTAGAAGGGCATTTTTTAGCTGAAAAGCCATGGTTTAAATACCATGAATATTTAACTGAAAAAATAGCGAAAGTTGTGGGTGCGTTGCCTGTTGAAGTTGTTGTTACACATTCTTTAACGACTAATCTTCATTTATTAATGGTGTCGTTTTATCGTCCTACAAAATCAAGATATAAAATTATTTGTGAGTCAAAAGCGTTTCCTTCTGATCAATATGCCTTAGAAAGTCAAGTAAAATTTCATGGTTATACTACAGATGAAGCTTTAGTTGAAATTGCGCCAAGAGAAGGTGAGCATACAGTTAGAGATGAAGATGTTTTAAAAGCAATCGCGGACTGTGGTGATGAATTAGCAATGGTGATGATTGGTGGTGTAAATTATTACACAGGTCAATTGTTTGATATGAAGGCTATTACAAAAGCCGGACATGAAGTTGGAGCAACTGTAGGGTTTGATTTAGCACATGCGGCAGGAAATATTAATTTAAAATTGCATGAATGGGGAGTTGATTTTGCTGCTTGGTGTTCATATAAATATTTAAATTCAAGTCCAGGTGGAGTATCTGGTATGTTTGTACATGAACGTCATGAGTTTAATCCTGAATTACCGCGGTTTGCTGGATGGTGGGGTTACGATAAAGAAACACGTTTTTTAATGGAACCAGGATTTGTTCCTATGAAAGGTGCTGAAGGTTGGCAATTAAGCAATGCGCCAATTCTTGGAATGGCAGCGCATTTAGCAGCTTTAGATATTTTTGATGAAGTAGGGATGGAAGCGTTATGTAAAAAGCGTGATGATTTAACTGCCTATACCGAGTTTGTTATTAATCAAGTATCTGAGGAGTGTAAAGATATTTGCACATTAGAAATTATTACACCTAAAGATAAATCTAAAAGAGGTGCTCAATTGTCTATACTGGCGCACGGAATGGGTAAATCATTATTTGATTTTATGACCAAAAAAGGAGTGATTGCTGATTGGCGTGAACCAAATGTGATACGTTTAGCTACTATTCCGTTATATAATAGTTATGTGGATAGTTTTAAGTTTGGTCAAATACTAAAAGAAGGAATTTTAGCTAATAAGTAAAGATGATAGAAAGTTATTCTCCAGAGTTGATTTCTGAATTCCTTAATGGAAAAGCAAGTGATTTGCCTTCCATGACACGTTTGATGGCGCAAGCGTTTTTTGTGCTATTTGCAGGTTTGGTTATTTGGAGAATAAGCGCAGCTTATGGTAAGCCAAAAGAGGTACGTAAACGAAAAAAGTTTATGGATTCTAAATATCAAGACCACTGGCAACGTTAAAACTTTATAGTTATGATTCAAAAATTAGTAATTAGTTTATCAATTGTTTTTATTACATTAAATGGTGTTGCACAAGGCGGTATCAGTAAACGAAACAAGATTAGAAACGATAGGAGTCCATTCTCCACTACAGGTGATAGAGGACAGGCGATATATAGTCATAGTCGTAGTCACTTCCGCCCATTCGGTTGGCATTTTTCGCCAGGTATAACTTATATGGTTGGATATACTAAGGAAGATGAAGATAAAAATTATGATCTTAAACCCTTAGGAACGCCTGGGTATTATCTAGAAATAGGTTTGGAACATGTATTTAAAAGACGTAAAAAAGTATTTCACTACTTTGATTATAGTTTGGGTATAAAACATTTTGGAGGGCAAGAAAAGCTTGTACTTGAAGATGGAACGGAAACTAAGTCTAATTTCAATTTTGGAGCTGCTTTCGCTAGGATTGATATTCACAATGTATGGCAATTAAGTAAATGGAATTTTATAGATCAATCAATAGGGTTAAATCTTGATTATTCTGTGTATGGTGGAAAAGAGAATACGTATACTAATTTAGGAACAGAAGATTTTCAACAAAGTTTTTTGACACAGTTGCATTATTCTATTGGTTGGGGAATTAAACCTAGGGATGGCTTCTTTATTATTCCAACGTTAAAAACGCCGATTTTAACAGCGTGGAATTGGCGTAATTTTAATCCGAGTCATAGATGGTTTTCAAGTAAATATCAACCTGTTATTTTCTCGGTAAAATTCGCATGGTTATTTGTAAAAAGAGACTGCCCTGCAGTGTATGATGAAAACGGGAAAAAATCATCTGAATCGTATCAAAATATGTAATTATAATGAACAACAAAAAATCACTTACCAAATGTAAGTGATTTAATGTGTTTAATTGGTTTGTAATGTATTTGTTAATGATTAACAAATTTTATGGGTAAATGGTATCTAACGTTTACGTTTTTTCCAGCTTGTTCTCCAGGGGTCCATTTTGGCATTTTAGAAACGACTGCTAAACAAGCGTTGTCGTAATCTTGGTGCATATTGTTGCTCAGTTTTACACGAGTAATGTCACCCTGTTTGTCTACTACAAACTCAACGTATATCGTTCCACTTAACTTTTCTGCATAATATGGTAAATCTATGTTGTCTGCAATCCATCTGTTCATTGCAGCTATTCCCCCAGGGAATTCAGGCATAACGCTTGGAATGTCAACTATTGTAAAATCGTTTCCGTTTTGAACAATTTTGCCATTTAAGTCTCCATCTTCATCTCCAGTCCCGTCTATATCAAATTCTTTGATTAACTCATTACTCACTTTTGTTGATTTTACCTCCTTTAGTTTATCATCGGCCTTTACTTCATCAATAACAGGAAGTACAATTTTTAATTTAACTTTCTGTTTGGTCTCAACAATGAATTCTTTTGGTTGTTCAGCCATTAATTTCGTATAAGCATCTACTGCATGTTCTGTTTTTGCTAGTTCATCAAATCGAACACTTGAATATTCAAATGCTGCTAATGTTAATGCGCCAGCAATTACTAATCCTATCTGAAAGAAGGCAAATCTTTTCCCTTCTAAGTCAGCTTTTTTTGATTTCTTTTTTGCGATCATAATATTAATTTTTAAATTAAACACAATCACAAATTCGCAAGGAATATGCCACTAAAAAGAAGTTTGGATAAACTGTATAAGTTGTTGATTCAACTGTTAATAGATGTTAATTTATTTTTTAATGAATATTGAAATACCATTAATAAATATAGTTGTTAAGCTCAATAACACCCAAATCATTCCAAAGTTTTTAAAATTATAACTAATTGGATAGTTTAGGGTTAGGAAGTCTGCAGTGAAAATAAGAAGATAACAAATTAGTGCGCCGATTGCCAATTTTTTTAAACGTTTAAAGCTTGTTTTTATATAAATATATAGTTGAATCATGAATCCAGGGATTAAAAAAAAAAGCGTAATAAACGCAGCTTTAAAACTCAATGTTGGAATTTCTTCAGGTAAAGAATAGCTATAGCCCTCATCATTATATAAATGTTCATTTAAAAAGTTATCACCAGCATTTTGAATTGATATGCCATAACCTAATGAAACTAACATGGTAATAAGTGATAAAAATATTATGATAATGTGTAATTTTTTCATGACACAAAAGTAAGAATCTATCTAACTAAATACAACTAAAAATCTAATCAACTAATTAACTCAATAACTTTATTTTTTTATCTTTGTATCAAATAAAAAGGAATGGCAGATAAAGTTGAAAAATATGATGTAGATAAAGCACCTAAACCAATGGGGCTATATCCTCATGCTAAACGTGTTGGGAACTTACTATTTTTATCAGGTGTTGGTCCAAGAGCTGCAGGTTCAGGAAGTGAGGAAGCTAACATTCCTGGATTAGCATATGATAAAAATGGAAATTATGAAACGTTTGACTTTGAAGCGCAATGTAAATCAGTTTTTGAAAATGTTAAACTAATTTTGGAAGAGTCTGGTTCATGTTTGGAGAATTTAGTTGATGTTACTACATTTCTGACTGATATGAAAAGAGACTTTAAAACATATAATAAAGTATATGCTGAATTTTTTGGTGAAGTACAACCTTGTAGAACTACAGTAGAAGTTAATGCTTTGCCTTCCCCAATAGCCATTGAATTAAAATGTATAGCAACAATAGATTAAATAGAAATTATGATTGAATTAATTATTAAAATAGGATTATCACTTGCAGCGTTTGTTTTTACAGTGTTTTTATTTTTCGTTGGCTCTTGGGGTTGGGGTATTGTAATGATATTCGTAACGGCAATTATAGCTTTAACTATATTTAGAAATCAATGGATATTGTTGGCGTTTAATCAATTGAGATTACAAAACATTGAAAAAGCAGAAAAATTCTTAAAAAAAATAAAGAATCCTCAATACCTTGTAAAAAGACAAAGAGCATATTATTATTACTTAACTGCTATGACTAGTAGAGAAAGTCTTAAAATGTCTGAAACTGAAAAGTTATATAGAAAAGCGTTGAGTGAAGGGTTAAAGCAAGATCATGACAAAGCTATGGCTAAGTTAAATATTGCAGCGGTTTGTATGCAGACTGGTAGAAGACGTGAAGCTGAAACATTATTAGCGGAGAGTAAAAAATTAGATACAAAGGGTAATTTAACTGAGCACATTAAAGATTTAAAAAAACATATGGGTCGTACTACATCTGCAAATCAGATGAGACAGTCTCAAATGAATAAAGGTAAAAGAGGAAAAATGAGATAGAATACTCTACTGTATTTTATAAAAGCGTTTAAGTATTTTCTTAAGCGCTTTTTTTATGGAGTATGTTAATCTGGTATTAACTTTGAACCACTTTAGTTTGTTATAGTTAGGTTGTGTAGCCCATCCCAACTGGTAGCGTATGATTTTAAGCCCCATTTTGCTGGTCCTTTAGTTACTGTGCCATCCATTATATTGTATTGAGATTCTGAGCACCCGTCATTAAGTGTAAAGAAATTAACAGAATCAACAGTTGCTATCGAGCAGTCTGCTGCGGCATCATAGGTAGAGTGTCTATCTAATGCTGTAAAATTATCAAAATTCCTATATACTACTATTCCTTTAGATCCGCCATTCACATAAGCCCATCCACCAATGTTGTTTAAGGACTGATAAGCAGGTAGGTCTAAATTTATGATTATGCTAACCACAACATTTGGAACCGGATGTTGCTCCTTATCTCCGCAAGAAGTTAATAAGATGTTGATTAAAAAAACTGAAAACAATAAAAATCTGTTATATATTTGTCGCATGAAAACTAAATTTACTTCAATATTAACGAAAATTTCTCTATTTATTGCCTTATTCTTTGTTATGCCTAATTTTGTTACTGCACAAGGTAAAGGAGCAAAAACGGTGAAAACTAGTCGTAAATCTAAAAAAAGTAAAAGACAAAAAGGTAGTTTTAATTCTAGAAAACGAGCTAAAAAGAGGTCTTGGAGTAATCAAAATAAAACTACTCAAAAAAGAATGAAGCGTGCTTCTAAAAGTTCACGTAGAAGACAAAAAGGGAAGTCAATGAAAAATAATAGACTTGTATAAAAATTGTTGATTTTTATTTTTTATTCTTTTTTATTCTAAATCACTGCATTACATTTGTATTCGGACGCTAAATTAAATTTTTGTTAAAATTATTTGGTGTTTAAAATTTAAATTATCTATATTTACCGACTTAATGAATTTTAAGATTTTTTAACAAACACGCTTACTTATGCTGAATAAATTCAAAGTATTACTAGTAACTCTCTTAATGTCAACCGGTTTGACAATTGCCCAGACAGGGCAAGGAACAATAAAAGGGTCTATTATTGACAAAAAAACAAAAGAGGAATTACCTTTTGTTAAAGTAATTGTTTACCAAAATGGTGTAAACAAAGGTTATGCCGCTACTGGGTTTGATGGGAAGTTTATAATTCCTTCTTTAACGCCAGGAAGGTATGATGTAGAAATCAAGTTTATTGGATATAACACAATAAAGGAACAAGGGGTTGTTGTTAACTCTGATAAGTATGTGATTTTAAATTACGAACTATCTGCTTCTAGTGAAATGTTAGATGTAGTTGAAGTAATTAGCTACACAGTTCCTTTAATTGATAAAGATGGTGGTGCTTCAGGTGCAACTATGACGAGAGAAGATATTTCTAGAATGTCTGCGCGTTCTGCTACTGGTGTAGCAGCTACTGTTGGTGGAGTTTACTCTGCAGAGGGTGATGGTGAAAACTTAAGTGTAAGGGGGGCTCGTAGTGATGCGACTTATTATTACATTGATGGTATTAAGGTAAGAGGGTCTTCTTCTTTACCTAAATCTGCAATTCAAGAAGTTGCGGTTATTACAGGTGGTGTACCTGCAAATTACGGAGATTTAACAGGTGGTATTATCTCTATTACAACAAGAGGGCCGTCAGCAAAATATTTTGGATCTTTTGAAGGTGTAACTTCAGGGTTTTATATTAAAGGTGATGATCCAGTTGGATATGATGGAAAAGTATTTGGGTTAGATAAATATGCATACAATCTTTTGGAGGGTATGCTTTCTGGTCCTTTATTAATGAAAAAGGATTCTACTGGGAAAAAGTCTGACAAACCTCTTTTAGGGTTTTTCTTATCTGCTAATTTTACTGATGTTCTAGATAACAGGCCATTAGCAAATGGTGGTGCATACAGAATTAAAAAAGATACAAGGGATGCATTATTAAATGATTCAACTGGAATTGGTCCGTTAAGACCAACTGGAAGTGGGTCTGGCTCTTTTTACAATTCGAGCTTTTTAACGAGTGATGATTTTGAACAAGTTAAATGGAGAATGAATGCAAGAAGAAAAACGTTATCTGCTGCGGGTAAAATTGATGTAAATGCTGGTCCAAATATTAATTTAACATTTGGTGGGTCATTTAATTACAATACAGGTAGTAATTATTCATACAGAAATTCATTAATGAATTTTAGTAATTTCGGGGAGACAACAAATTATGATTGGAGAGTTTATGGTAAATTTACGCAAAGATTCCAAAATAATGAGGAAGGTTCTACTTCAAAAATTAAATCGGCTTATTATACATTAATGGTTGATTATTCTCAATCTCATAGAAATAGACAAGATGCTAGACATGAAAATAGAATATTTAATTATGGTTATGTAGGGAAATTTAAAACAACGCGTGAGGCTACATATGAAGGGAATGCAGGGCCAATTGATGGTGATAGCTTAATTCATAATGGTTTTAAAGATGTTTTAGTTGAATTTACGCCTTCAGAAGATAATCAACCTTTAGCTGCTCAGACATCTCAGTATTTTAATATTTATGATGGTCAAGTAGAAGATAATTATGAGAACTTATTACAAATACAACAAGGTGGTGGTTTAAGAAATGGTGATAGTCCAAGTAATGTTTATGGTATATGGGATAATATGGGGGCAGCATCAAATGTTTATTTTGTATCTCAAAATGATCAATTAAGAATTACTGGTTCTGGTACTGTTAATTTATCTGATCACGCTATTTCAGTTGGTTTTGAGTATGAGCAAAGATGGGATAGAAGATATGAGAACGGTGGTAACTTTGGGTATTCAGGTGCTCAAAATGGACCAATTGGAATTTGGAGTAGATCTCGTCAGTATATGAATAATCACATTAGAGAGTTGGATAAGTCTAAAGTGACTTATGATTTTGATGGAACTTGGCCAAGAGCTACTTATAGTAGATTGAATGCTGCTGAAGGTGAGTATGGTGGTCAGTTGAATGATGATGCACAATACTTCTTTGATTATAGTGTTAGAAAGAAAATTGGTGAATCAAGAAATTATGTAGGTGCTGAATTAGATGCATTTATTGATGGGACTGAATTTATTGATATTGATAATTTGGATCCAGATTTTTTCGAATTATCTATGTTTAGCCCGGATGAATTGTTAAATTCAGGTGGTAGTTATGCAGCATGGAGAGGGTATGATCATACTGGTAATAAAGTAAGTGGTAATACTGATATTCAAAAGTATTTTAATGAATTTGATGCTAACGGAAACTATAAAAGACACGTTGGTGCATTTCAGCCTGTATATATATCAGGTTATGTAATGGATAAATTTGCTTTTGATGACATTATTTTCAATGTTGGATTAAGATTAGATGTGTTTGATGCTAATCAACCAGTTTTAAAGGATAAATATTTGGTGTATGAAGCTAAAACAGCGTCTGATATATCTAAATTTGATAACGGTAATGCAATTGTACATCCTGATAACATTGGTGATGATTATGTTGTTTATGTTAATGATAAAGACAACATTAACGAAATTACAGGGTATAGAAACGGAGATGTTTGGTTTGATGCTGAAGGTGTTGAAGTTAATGACCCGTCTGTGGTAGAAGGAAGTAAAGGGATTGCGCCTTGGTTGAAAGATGCTTCTGTAACTACGGTTAATGAAAATGCATTTGAAGATTATACAGCACAAATTAATTTAATGCCGAGAATCGCATTTTCATTCCCTATTTCTGATGAAGCATCTTTCTTTGCGCATTATGATATCTTAACTAAACGACCTACTTCAGGAAATATTTTTGATCCTACGGATTACCAATTCATGGAAAGTAGAAATATTGTAATGAATAATCCAAATCTTAAACCGGAGAAAACAATTGATTATGAAATTGGATTTCAACAAGTGTTAAGTAAAACATCATCTGTTAAAATTTCTGTTTTCTACAAAGAACAAAGAGATAATGTTCAGTTGATTAATGTGTTCCAAGCATATCCAAATTCGTATAAAACATATGGAAATAGAGATTTTGGTACCGTTAAAGGTGGTACGGTTTCTTATGATATGAGAAGAACTGGTAATTTAAGAATGACAGCGTCATATACGTTGCAATTTGCTAATGGTACTGGTTCGGATGCAACTACAGCACTAAGTTTAATTAATGCTGGTCAACCTAACTTAAGAAACATCTTCCCTTATACTTATGACCAAAGACATGCATTTAGTTTTGTAGTTGATTATAGATATGGCGGTGGAAAAGATTATAACGGACTGAAAATTGGTGAGTTTGGAGTATTTGAAAATACAGGATTAAATATTACATCAAATATTGGTTCTGGAACGCCTTACTCTAGACAACAAGATATTTCAGCAGCTGCACTTTTAAGTCCTCAATCTACTGGGCTTGAAGGTACGTTAAATGGGTCAAGAAAAGACTGGAGTTTTAGAGTGGACGCTCAATTAGACAGAAGCTTTGATTTAGAGTTTGGTAAAAGTGATGATAAAAAGAAAGTAGCATATTTAAACGTATACGTGAGAGTGTCTAATTTATTTAACATTATAAATACATTAGATGTGTATAGAGCTACTGGGAATCCTGGAGATGATGGTTTCTTATTATCTACTTTAGGGCAAACTGCACAACAGAATACACTTAGCTCGGATTCGTATGCTAATTATTACGGATTAAAGGTAAATGATCCATATAATTTTGGTATTCCAAGAACGATTAGATTAGGTGTTAAATTCGATTTTTAATTAAAAATTGAATATAAAAATTAAATTAAACAGTATTTACAACTGAAAAAATTAATATTATGAATAGAAAATTAATTTTAAGTGTTATTTTATTAGGATTTACCTTCAGTGGTTTATCGTACAATTGGGATAATAATTCTAATGGTATGATCACGCATGGTGATGGAAATAACCAAGACGATACAAGAGCTGCTGGGTGTTCTAATCCAACAGATTTTATTTATTTAAACTTTAACAACGTAAAAGCACGTATTGAAACGGGTGGTTTAATGTGGCAAGACAGATCTAGTGGTGCTTCTGATTACAAAGTGCCTGGAAATCAAGATGTGGCAGTTATTTATGCTGGTGCGCTATGGATGGGTGGAGAAGATATTAATGGACAATTAAAATTAGCAGCTCAAAAGTTTGGTGCAGGAAGAGATTTCTGGACAGGACCTTTATCTACTAATAATGGAAATCCTGGTAACTTTGATGCTAGTATGTTGGCTGATCCGATTACGGCTGATGTAGATGTAATTAGAGCATATGGAGATGCTGAAATTATTCCTGAACAATGTTCAGAGTATGACAAGGTGTTTACGATTAGAAAAACTGAAATTACGCAGTTTATTACGTGGTGGAAATGTAATTTTGATCCAATTATTGATGAAGCCGATTGTGAAGATGTTCCTGAATTTGATGAGGAAGTTAAACAAAGAATTATTAATTGGCCGGCACATGGAGATCCAGCGTTAGGACAAGATTTTTACTTGGCTCCATTCTATGATAATCCAGATGGACCAGAGGGTGCAAATGGTGAATACAGACCAATAATTGATGGAGATTACCCTTGGTATGATGTCAAAAAACAAATTGATTGTGATAATGACAGACGTGTTACTTTATTTGGTGATGAAACGAATTGGTGGGTGTTTAATGATAAGGGTAATATTCATACAGAAACTGGTGGTGATCCGATTGGTATGGAAATTAGAGCGCAGGCATTTACATTTGCTACAAATGATGCCATTAATGATATGACGTTTTACAATTATGAATTAATAAATAGAGGTACTCAAACATTGTATAATACTTATTTTTCTCAGTATGTTGATCCAGATATTGGTGGTTCTTCTGACGATTATGTAGGGTGTGATGTGTCTAGAGGTTTAGGATATGCTTATAATGGTGATGCAAATGATGATGGAACGGGTGGTACGACTTGGGGATTAAATCCTCCTGCAGTTGGTATTGATTTCTTTGAAGGACCGTATCAAGATATTGATGGTATTGATAATCCTTTGACTTCTGTTATTGCAGATGCAATTGCGAATAAAGGTGTTCCATATGAAGGACTTGGTCTTGGATATGGTGATAATGTTATTGATAATGAAAGAATGGGAATGAGAAGGTTTACATACTACACTGGTGGTGCAGTATCTCCTCAAACTGACCCTAGTTCTGCTGCGCAATATTATGGATTTATGGAAGGATTCTGGGGTACTTCAGGATTACAAACTACGTATGGTGGAAGCGGTATTAACGGTACTATTGATGCAAATTACATGTTCCCAGGTGATTCTGATCCGTTATTCTGGAGTACTGGTGGTACTGAGGTTGAAGATTGGAGTGAAGTTTCTGAGAATAATCCGGTAGGAGATAGACGTTTTGTTCAATCGGCTGGTCCATTTACATTAAAGCCAGGTGCTGTTAACAATTTAACAGTTGGAGTTGTATATGGTAGGTCTTTTGATGGTGATGTTTTAGCTTCTGTAAGGGCAATGAAAAGAGCGGATACAAAAGCACAATCTTTATTTGATGCTTGTTTTAAGATTATTGAACCACCTTTAGCGCCTACGTTAACAATTCAAGAATTGGAAAATGAGTTAGTATTATTTTTAGCAAGCCCAGCGGGTGTTGATAATATTGAAGAATTTTCTGCTTTGGATGAAGTTAATATTCCGGTTGCTGATGATTTAGGTATTCCTTATGATCGATATTATAAATTTCAAGGGTATCAAATATTTCAAATGATTGATGAAATAGCTTCTATTTCTGATATAACTGATAATAATAAAGCTAGGTTAGTTGGTCAGTGTGATTTAGAAGATGGTGTGTCGAGATTAGTAAATTATGAATTGGATGAGGCTACTCAATTAGAGAATGGTGCTGTTATGGTAGATGGTGCTGATGAAGGTTTAAGACATTCATTTCATATAACGGAAGATTTGTTTGCGACTGGTGCAAGAGCGCTTGTAAATCATAAGAAGTATTATTATATTGCAGTGGCGTATGGATTTAATGAATTTAAGGAATATGTACCTGGAGTTGCGGCTAACTTAGATGGTCAGAAAAAGCCATATTTAGTTTCTCGTCAATCTGGAAATGGAAGTTCTGTTAAATCTGTATTGGGTATTCCTCACAATGTTACTCCTGAAGGTAATGGTACAGTAATTGGAACGCATTATGGTTGGTCTCCACAAGTGACTCAAGTGGATGGATTAGGAAATGGTGGAAGATTTGTAAATTTAAATCTTGATTCTGAAAAAGAAATTTTGAAAAATAATTCAATTGAAAATCCAGTTTATGATTATGGACAAGGACCAATTGATATTAAAGTAGTAGATCCTTTAAATGTTAGAACGGGTGAGTACACAGTTGCTTTTGCAAGTGATGCTGAAGATTCTCTTAATGGTCTTCAACATGATGAGAAATGGACGATAACTAGAACGTTTGAGGGTGTTTCTGAAAGTGTTGTTGCTAATTATTCAATTGGTACGGCTAATGAACAAATTATTCCTGAATGGGGAATTTCAATTAACATTAAACAAATTTATTATGATGCAAAAGATGAGTTTGCTGCAGATGGTACATATAAAACTTCACCTATTGATGGAACTTTAGAATTTAAGGATTCTTCAAAAATTTGGTTAACTGCTGTATTTGATACTGATCAGTCATTTCCTACTAATTGGATTAGATCTGGTACTGAAACTAGATCTAGAGTTTTAACTGGTACTACTTGGGGTGACGCTCCTACATGTAATGAGGAATTCTGGTATAGAAATGAATGTTATTATGATGATTATGGAAATGATAATAATGGTGACTCAAAAAATATGGATCCAGATCAATTATTTGAAGGAATATTGAATGGTGGTATTGCTCCATTTAAATTATGTGGATACCAAACGTATGGAATGCCTTTAGGGTCGCCTGCATCTTCTATTGATGATATTTTTCCTAATAATGGTAGATTCAAAGTAGAAGACGTTCAAAAAACGTATTCAACCGTTATGAACTTAAATGATGTTGATATTGTATTTACAGATGTTAAAGACAATTGGACCAAATGTGTTGTGTTTGAAATTAATGATAATCAAAATCAAACAGTTGGTAATGCTGATGTGATGGAGTTAAGAGAATCACCTTCTGTTGATAAAGAGGGTAATCCTCATGCTTCTGAAAAAGGTAGAGGTTGGTTCCCAGGTTATGCAATTGATGTAACAACAGGGGAAAGATTGAATATGGCATTTTCTGAAAACTCTTGGTTAGCCGGTGAGAATGGAGATGACATGATATGGAATCCAACTTCTAAATCTACTGATAATGTTGGTAATCCAATATTTGGTGGAATGCATTATGTATATGTGTTTGGTACAAATGGAGACATGCCTGTTTATGATGAAGGAAACTTCATATTTTCAAAAATCAGCGGAAGTGGTTTACAGAACGATTACAGAGATGTATTTGGTTCTTGTCAATGGGTGTTAGAGCCTATGTTGGCAGAGAATCGTTCTTTATTAGAGACTGAGGCTAGAATTAAAATGAGAGTTAATAAGCCTTATGCTGAAAATACTGAAAATCCTGGTACTAATAATGGACGTCCATTATACAAATTTAAAATTGATAAAAATGATGGTGTTCAACAAAGTATCAATGAGCAAGCCATTTCATCTTTAGATTTAATTAATATTGTGCCTAATCCTTATTATGCTTACAATAGCTACGAATCTGGAAAGTTAGATACAAGAGTTAAAATTACTAACTTACCTGAAATTTGTAATGTAACTATCTATAACATGCAAGGGGCGCTAATTAGACAGTATTCTAAAGATGATGTATTAACATCTTTAGATTGGGATTTAAAGAATCATAGAGGTATTCCTATCGCTGGTGGTATGTACATTATTCATGTAGATGTTGAAGGTGTTGGAGAAAAGGTAATTAAATGGTTTGGTGCGTTGAGAGCTCCAGATTTAGATAACTTATAATATTCAAAAAATATTAATTAAGAATTTACAATTATGAAAATAAATAATATTTTAAGTAAAACATTGATAGTAGCAGTGACATTAGGTTTATCTTTTGGAGCGTATGCTGGTAATGAAGACAGAGTTGGATCTGCCGGAGCAACTGAATTATTAATTAATCCTTGGGCAAGAGGTTCGGCATTTGCTGATGCTGGAATTGCAAATGGTATTGGTTTAGGTGCTACATTTACGAATATTGCTGGTTTAGCATTTACTGAAAAAACAGAAATTGCTTTTGATAGAACATCTTGGTTAGGTGGTACTGGAATTAACATTAACGCAGCAGGTATTGCACAGCGTATTTCAGAAAGTACTGTATTAGCTGTTTCAGTTATGTCAATGAGTTTTGGTGATATTGATATTACTACTGTGGATTTACCGGAAGGTGGTGTTGGTACGTTTACACCAACTAATACTGTGATTAACGTTGGGTTTGCACATGAGTTTTCAAACTCTATTTATGGTGGAATTAATTTCAAAATCATTAATGAATCTATCGCTAATGTTGGCGGTACAGGTTTTGCTTTTGATGCAGGAATTAGATATGTATCAGGAGAAAAAGATCAAATAAAATTTGGTATTACATTAAAAAACGTTGGACCAACTATGAGTATGAGTGGTGATGGTTTATCTATGTCAATTCTTTATCCGGAAACTGGTCAAACGGCTACATTGCAACAAAGATCAGCAGAATTTGAAATGCCATCTTTATTGTCTATTGGTGGATCTTACGATTTTCATATTAATGAAACGAATATGTTAACTATGGCTTTAGGGTTTAGTGCAAATTCATTTTCGAATGACCAATACAGAATAGGAGCTGATTATGCAATGGAAATTGAAAAAGCATCTTTTCATTTAATTACCGGTTATGTATATGAAGAAGGTATTTTCTCTTCTGAATTGGCCTATGGTTCTAGATTGACTGCATTAAGTGGTTTATCTGCAGGTTTAGCTGTTGACGCTAAAGTTGGTGAGAATAAGAACTTACTAGGCATTCAGTATACTTATAGAAATGCAAGACCATTTAATGGAATTCATACAATTGGATTAACAATAAATTTAAAATAAGTTTTTAATTTAAAAAATTCGTTATATTTGTTTAGCAAAAGAGCTCATTGAGCTCTTTTGCTATTTTTAATTTATACACATTATGTCTAAAATAAGTTATTATTCGGAAGAAGGTTTACAAAAGCTTAAGGATGAGTACAAACAGCTAGAAATGGTTGAAAGACCATTTATAATCCAACAAATTGCTGATGCAAGAGATAAAGGTGATTTGTCTGAAAATGCAGAATATCACGCAGCTAAAGAAGAACAAGGATTGTTGGAAACTAGAATTGCGAAATTGTCTATTATTATTTCAAATGCTAGGTTGATGGATGATTCTAAAGTAGATACATCTAAAGTATTGATTTTATCAAAAGTTAAGATAAAAAATCTTGCGAATAATTTTGAGGTAGAATATCAGTTAGTAGCACCAAATGAAGCTGATTTAAAAGCCAAAAAATTATCTATGGATTCTCCTTATGGTGAAGCACTTTTAGGTAAAAGCGTTGGTGATATTGCAACTATTCAAGCGCCAAATGGTAAAATGGAATTTGAAATTATTAATATTTCAAGATAATGTCAAGTATCTTTACTAAGATTATCAATAGAGAAATTCCTGCCTATATCGTTGCTGAAGATGAGAATTATTTAGCTTTTTTGGATGTGTCTCCTTTACAAAAAGGACATACCTTAGTAATTCCTAAAAATGAAACTGATTTTATATTTGATTTGAAGGATGATGAGTTGACTGGATTAATCTTGTTTTCTAAGAAAGTAGCTAAGGCTATTAATGATTCTTTTGACTGTAAGAGAGTTGGTATGTCTGTAATTGGGTTAGAGGTTGCCCATGCGCATGTACACCTTATTCCTATAAATAAAATGGAAGATATGATGTTTAATAATCCAAAGTTATCATTGACTGAAGAAGATTTTTTAGAAATTCAATCTAAAATAGTTAACCAATAGAAATATTTAATTAATTTTGTACTTATCAAACTAATCAGTCATGATCAAATTCATTGTTATTTTCCTACTAGGGTTTGGGTTTTCATTAAACTCAAGTGCACAGAAAGTGTTTTCTGTAGATAGTAAATATGATGCAGATGTTAAAATATTTGTTTGTGATAGTAAGTATGATGCTGATTTGATTGTTTATAAATGTAGCTCAAAGTATGATGCGGATGGTAACAAAGGACTTTGGTTTTTTGTAGATAGTAAATATGATGCGGATAAAAAAGTATATTTTGTAGATAGTAAATATGATGCAGATTTATTAATTTATTTTGCGAACAGCAAGTATGACGCAAAATGGGCTAAAGCTTCAAAAAAGCAATTAATGTACTAGAAATTTTGCCTGAGTGGCGGAATTGGTAGACGCGCACGACTCAAACTCGTGTGTCGCAAGACGTGTCGGTTCGATCCCGACCTCAGGTACAAAAACCTCTTTCCTTTTGGAGAGAGGTTTTCTTTTTTTGATTACTTTAGTCATGTGCAAAATAAACTTTATCAAATAGCATTAAGCTTAATTCCTAAAATTGGCCCTATAAAGGCTAAAACTTTAATCTCTCATGTTGGTTCCGCTGAACACGTGTTTAAAGAGAAATATACTACGCTAAGTAAGATTGATGGTATAGGCTCTTATTTTCTAAAAGATTTTAATCCTATACGTCTTCTACAAAGAGCTGAGAGGGAATTAAAGTTCATGGAGAGGAATAATGTAGATTGTTTATTTTATAAGGACACAGGCTATCCTGACAAATTGAGAGAGGCAATTGATTCACCTATTATTCTGTATACTAAAGGTAATATTGATTTTACTAGAAAGAATGTAGCTATTGTTGGTACGAGAAAAGCTACAAATTATGGTAAAATATTAACCCAACAATTCATTAGAGACTTAAAAGAATATAATGTTAATATTGTAAGTGGTTTAGCTTATGGTGTTGATATAGAAGCGCACAAAGCTGCATTGAATAATAATATACCCACACTTGGAGTGTTTGCAAGAGGTTTAGATTCTATTTATCCTGCCCCACACAGACCAATTGCAAATGAAATGTTAGATAAAGGAGGTTGGGTGACTGAATTTTTATCGGAAACACCTGGTGATGCTTCTTTTTTTGTAAAGCGTAATCGAATTGTAGCTGGTATTTGTGACACTACTGTTGTTGTTGAATCAGCTCAAAAAGGAGGGTCCTTAATTACAGCTGGTTTGGCTAATGATTATAATAGAGATGTATTTGCTTTTCCTGGAGATATAACAAGAGAGTTTTCTAAAGGGTGTAATATGTTGATTCAAAAGAATCGAGCACACCTTTTAACTTCTGCTCAAGACATGATTGACATTTTAGGTTGGCAAACGCCATTGAAACAAAATGTGTTTCAAACTAATTTGTTTCTTGAGTTAACTGATGCAGAACAAAATGTCATTGACATTTTAAAAGACAAAGGTGCATTGCATGTGGATCCGTTAACCAATCTAGCAAACATGTCTATTTCTGTGATGTCTGTCAATTTATTCAATCTTGAAATGAAAGGTGCTATTAGAGCTTTGCCTGGTAAAAGATATGAAGTGGTTTGATTTATACATAAATAACAGCACTTTTCTTAACTTCACCAACAACAAAAGACGAATGAACATTTCCTATATTGGCTATTTTGGCGAGTTGATTAGTTAAGAAGTCACGATAGTCATCCATGTTTTTTACGAGTACTTTAAGTATATAGTCATGTTCACCTGAAACATGATGGCATTCTATAACAGACTTTGTCGCTTGTATTTTCGTTTCAAAATTTAATATAAATTCTTTAGCGTGTTCTTTTAAAGTAACGTTTGTATACACCAATAAATCTTTACCAATTTTTTTAGCGTCAATGTTTGCCGTATAGCTTTCTATTATACCAGATTTTTCTAATTTTTTAATACGCTCATGTACAGGTGTATTCGTTAAATTTAATTGCGCGGCAATTTGTTTTATACTCTGATTAGAATTCAATTGCAGTATCTCTAATATCCGTTTGTCTGTATTATCAATTTTTAGCATAGTGTGTTTTTCTAAATGTGGATTACATTTATTACAAAATTATTAATTTATTCTGAAATTATATAACTTTATAGTTAATAATTCTATAGTTGACTTTATTTTTGGTAAATTAGTCTAGTGTGAGTTAACTTTGACTCAGAATAATCACTAAAATTAAAATCATATTTATATTATGGACGATAAAACATTGAATCCCGAAAGTTTAATGATGTCTTATGGTTATAAACCAGAGTTATCAGAAGGTGCTGTAAAATGCCCAATTTTTCAAACATCTACGTATGTATTTAAGAGTGCTGAGCAAGGAAAAGCTTATTTCGAATTAGCCTATGGATTACGCGATCCAGAAGAAGGTGAAGAAATGGGTTTGATCTATTCAAGATTGAACAATCCAAATTTAGAAATTTTAGAAAATCGTTTAACGTTATGGGATAATGCTGAGGATTGTGCTGTTTTTGAGTCTGGTATGGCTGCTATTTCAACTATTCTGATGGAATTTTTAGTGCCAGGTGATTTATTATTGTTTTCTAATCCTACTTACGGAGGAACTTCTCATTTTATTCAACAGGTATTAGTTAAATACGGTATTCATATTTTACCATTTAGTGCAGTAGACTCCAAAGAAGATATTGAAAAAAGCTTATTAGCATCTGGTTTGAAAGACAAATTAGCCATGATTTATATGGAAACACCGGCTAACCCAACAAATGCTTTAATTGACATTGAAATGTGTAAAGACATTTGTAAAGCATTGTCTACTACAGATAAACAAGTGGTGCTAACGGTTGATAATACTTTCTTAGGGCCAATTTGGCAAAATCCATTGGAGCATGGAGCTGATTTATTAGTTTATTCAGCTACAAAATTTATTGGAGGACATTCTGATTTAATTGCAGGTGCTGTTTTAGGTTCTGCTGAAATGGTGGGCAGAGTTAAAGTGATGCGTACATTTCTTGGTAATCAAACAAGTCCTAATACAGCCTGGTTGTTAATGAGAAGTTTGGAAACTTTGAAATTAAGAATGGATAAGCAAGAATCAAATGCAAAAGCAGTTGCAGAGTTTGTTGTAAATCATGAAAAGGTTGAAAAAATTCATTATTTGGGAATGTTAGGTGATAATCCAAAGCAACAAGCTATTTTTGAAAAGCAATGTAAAGGAACAGGAGCTGTTGTTTCTTTTGAGATTAAAGGTGGAGAAAAAGAAGCGTTTACCTTCTTAAATAATATGAAATTAATAAAATTAGCAGTTAGCTTAGGTGGGACTGAATCTTTAGCAGAGCATCCAGCTTCAATGACCCATGCAGGTGTAGATCCTGATGAAAGAAATCATCATGGAGTAACTGAACAACTAGTTAGAATTTCAGTTGGAGTAGAAAACCCGGATGATATCATTGCAGATATTAAACAAGCGTTAGAAGCTTAAAACATATTTAATTTTGAATAAAAAGTAGAAGTTACGTTTTGTGACTTCTACTTTCTGTCTATAGATATTTTAGTTGATTAAAACTTTACCTGAAAACACAGTTGCATTGCTTTCAATTCTCCAAATGTACATCCCAGTATTCAGCAAATTATTTTTAATGAATTTTGTATTAGTCATGGTAATGGTCATTATTTTTTTTCCATGTATTGAAAATAATGTAAATTGAGCATTATAAACTTTTTGATTTAATTTAAATCTATTAAATTTTGATTGATACGTAATGTCGATTTGACTTGTAGTTGATTCTGAAATTGAATTAGTTAAATAATTAACATCAACATCCATAATTATGGGTAAATGGTCACTCATGTACATTAAAGATATAGATATTGAATCAGGCACAGAGTTGTTCGTTGGACTAATAATTGATCCGTTAAAACGTAAACCGTCTTGACCTAATGCTTGGTATGAATTGGTCACGTATTTAACACCTTTTGAGCCAGTCATTACATCATTAGTGGGAAATATAAAGTCAAATCGATCATCCATACCACCCCATGCACCATCACCTAAATTTGACGTTCTTGTACTTTGGGTATGTAAATAAGCGAAAGAATTATTATTATGCCAACTTCCATTAGCATAAATAGGATCAATTAAGGGGAGTGTTGAAGATGTTTTAAGTGTTGAAAATCCTGGTTCAGCAGAAGTGTAAAAATTGAAATCTCCACCGACAAACACATTTTCAATGTTAGATTTAGCATTTAAGTAATTTCTTAAGGTTGTACATTCAATATTTCGTTGAAATTCATCTGTATTTCCAGCTTTTAAATGCAATGAATACATGTAAAAGTAAATAGTATCAGATATGGCGTTAATGTTTGGGTCTTTGTAGTACATCACATATTCATTAACATCTCTTAAAACAGTGGCTATTTTTTTTTGACTCACTAATCCAAACTTGGTTGAATTGTAAAATAACATATTGTCAGTGTCAGGCCCATCAATAAACGCAGCTTTTTGATAGTAAGTAATTCCGAATTGATTTAAACTATTGGCTAAGATTAAGTTGGCGCCAGCATTAGATTGTAATTCATTAACTAAGAATAAATCTGGTTTTACGTACTGAATAATTTTTCGTAATGTATCGTGTCTTAACGGACTTGATCCCGGATAATTCAATAAATTATAGTACATAATTTTAACTTGATCTTGAGCAAGTAAAGTTGTTGATAGGAATAGTATAACGATTAGTAAAATAGTTTTCATTTGATAAATTCTGTCAACAAAACTACTAAATTTATATGGGTTATTGAATCATAGGATTATTTAGTATTAGAATATTCAAAATGTGTATTTGAGCGATTATTTACTTTATATCAATAAAATAAATTTAATATAGTAGAGATTCAAATTGAGTTGATAGTACTTACTGGCGAGTTTAGTACAAAAAAATGCTGCCGTTAAAACCGAATTTTTTAATTTATATTTTTTATAATTAAATTATAAGGAATTGATGTAAACTTTTTCTGTAGTCCCATCCGTATAAATAATAATTCTTAATCCTTTATAATCTACATCAACTTCTTGACCCATGATATTAGTGATTTTGAGTACATGTTTAACAATATCACTATTATCAATTCTAAGAATGTCAATCTCAGTTGATTTACCATTATAATCAGTTTGGCTTAGTTTATAGTAGTTTACATCAGATTGTCTGTTATAGTCATGATGGTGGTAATTATTAAATTCGTTAGAATTTCCCTGTCCATTTATAGTGGCAATTTTTTCCCAATTAGAACCATCAGCACTATTTTCAATTGTAAAGTAATCATTATTATTTTCAGAGCTAGTAATCCATTCTATGGCATTATAACCTCTTTCATGAGCGTATCCATTTAACTGACTTAGTTCTACAGTTAATATTATACCTGTGGTCACAAAATCCCAAACACATGCGTCTCCTGCAAATCCATCAACAGCGATAATGTAACTGTCCCCAATAACCAATGTGGGTAATAAAATGGTACCAGTACCTACGGCACATCCATAATAATTTCCAGCATAAGTGCCAACAGCTGCGCAATCTGTCCAGACCCCTACTTGTGCATTTCCACCGGTTCCGTCGTTACAAAGCATGTTGTCAATATCAATTGAACCAGACGTTTCAGATGCGGTAAAAGTGTAAAATACTGTATTCTCATTTGAACCCCAATTACCTCCAGTACATGTGTTACCTGGTGGTGTAAAAGTAGCTCCTGAAGCCCCTAGATTACAACCTACGGTTGAAGTTGAAGCGGATGCACAGTCAGCGTTAACAGGTTCAGGTCCAACTCCTGTTAAAATTAAATCAAAAGAAAAAGCTTTATTTGAAACAGCATAAACCCATAGTGGTTGGGTATCATCAAGGCCAGTTGCTGTTAAAGATTCAATCGTTCCACTTACTCCACCAAATGAAACAATTGTTCCGCATGCGTCATAAGTTAGGTTTGCACAATCAGTACCTTGATAAAAATTTAAATAGACATCATCACTACCAGTCCAGTTTCCTCCCCAACCAAATTGGACTTGTTCAACTCCAGGATCCAAATCATATATATACCAATTCCCATAAGTTTGTCCATTATCAGCACAAGGCATAGTTGCTGGGTCAGAAGCGGCATTTACACCAACCATTGTTGTAGCAACACTACCAGTACTAAACGCTGCGGTTCCAACATCAGCGCATTCAGTTAATTCAAGAGTTCCTTCCGGAGTATTTGAACAAGAATTACTTTTAGTCTGTTCACTAAATGGGTGTTCAACTGACTCATCAACATAAGTCGCTTGAACGGTTGTTATTTCATCATTATATTCTTGAGCATTTAAGCTTATGGATAATGAAAAAGTGATATATAATATAATTTTCATAGATAATTCATTTTTGGATAAAAGGTTTCTATTTCGCATAATGAGGTGAACCCTCTTGTTTATTGATTTAACAGAGTTATGTACTGGTAGCCAGTATGTTAAATATACGGTTAATATTTAAAAAATTAAGATATTTTTCAATTTATAAATATGAATGAATATCTAAATGCTAAAACGTACCTAATCTAAAACGATTTAGGTGAGTTTTATTTTTAATCTAATGATGTTTTTGTTAAACTAAGTCTAAAATAAAATTACTATTCTTGAAATTGTTAAAATACGTTTCAAAAGTAATTTTACGTTTATTAATGAATTCTTGAGTAAATCGAACAGTCATTAATTCAGTAATGGAATTTATAATTTCTTCTGGTGAATCTTGAATTGAACACATCTCATTAAATAAATCAGAGTCGTTCATAAAAGAGTTAATAATAACATGTTTCCCTTGTTGTAATGCATTAATTAATTTTAATTTCACGCCTGTTTGCTGAAACGTGAATAGTAAATTAATATGTGCAGTTTGAATTACTCGTTCCATCTCTTTTTCAGAAGGATTCTCAATTAATACAACGTTATTAAGCGTGTTTATTTTAGTTTTGAGCTGTTGTGATGGGTTTTTTCCGGCTATTTTAATTGGATAGCCACATTTAGGAGCAATTTTGTCTAAAATAAAATTAACGGCGTGGCTATTTTCGGCCACACCTAGATTACCTTGAAATAAGCAGAATTTATCGGACTCTGATTGGTGATGATCTAAGGTTTTTTCATTAAAAAATGGAGGTATATGAATGGTTTCTGAATACTTACTAAAATGTGGGATGTCCATTTTTGAAATGGATAATATATAATCAGCAAATCTTAAGTTAGGTTCGAATTGTTGTAAGCGTTTAGCTTCAAGTTTTAAGAATAAACGCTTTAAAAAATTACGTTCTATAGTTGCCAATCCGTTATAATAGTTATGTTCAATATTGTGTGTGCGAACTAATTTTTTTCTAGATTTTAATTTGGGATGATTTAAGAAAGTACAGGTGTGTAAACCGTCAAATAGGATAGGGTAAGTGTCTTTTTGTAAATTATTCAATACCTCCTTGTTCGATCTGCTACTAACAATATACGGGAGGTTACTGAAAAGTAATTTGCGGAATTGTTTCTTCCTTTTGTAGTAATAAACAGTTTCACAATATTTATTTAGTTCATCAGTTGGAGTGTTATGTCCATCATAATAAAAACAATGACAAATTAATTTAACTCCTATTTTATGTAGACTTTTTAGCTTATAAAACACATCAATTATTCCGCCATAATTAGCAGGAAAAGGTACATCAAAAATAACGATATGTAATGTTTTGGTTGTCATCTAAATTCGATAAACGAAATTAATAGAATTTTATGTGTTTTGGCTATTTAATTAATTATTTATTTAAAAAATTAGATATAGATTTTCGCTTGATATTTACACTAAATCTAAGGTTCCAATTGAAAACTACAATTGAGTGTAACTATTCAAATAATAAAACTTATATTTATCGGACTAATTTTTGCTTTACTTAAAAAAGAAATTACAAATTCAATACAAATGAAAAAAACACTTACACTTTTACTGATCATATTTACCATCTCATGTTCAGTAGCGCAACCAGGACATTGGAATACTAAGAATAAGAAAGCGATAAAATACGCTAATCAAGCGATTGAGAAATCAAGAGAGTATGACCAATACGGGCGTTTTAATTATAAAGATGCTATCGTATTATGTGATAAAGCCATTGAAAGAGACCCAACTTTTATGGATGCTTACTTAATGAAAGCGGACTTTGCAACTTCAAAGGGAGATTTAAAATTAGCATCAAAATCATATAGGGATGGAATTGCAGTGAATCCTAATTTTACAAAAACTGGGTTTGTATATTTAGAAGTAGCTCAACTTGAAATGAAAGTGGCAGAATATGATGAGGCTTTGAAACATGCTAAACATTATAAAACTATTCGTGGAGCAAATCCTAAAATGATGGCTGAAGCAGATTGGATTATTAAAAATGCTGAATTTGCTAGACATGCTGTTAAAAACCCAGTACCATTCAAACCTGTTAATGTGGGAAGTGGAGTTAATACACCAGATCCTGAATATTTCCCAACGCTAACTGTAGATCAAAGTCAACTTTTATTTACCCGTAGGATATCTGATTCAAGACTTAGAGCAGGGGCGCAAGAAGATTTTTTTGTAAGTCAAGGCGATAATAACTATTGGAGGGTAGGGGAACCAATGCCAAAAAACATTAACACATCACATAATGAGGGTGCGCCAACATATGCACCAGATGGTAGGACAATAATTTTTGTAGGTTGCGCAGATGAAAATCGTAGGTATGGAGGCGATAGAAGAGGGTACGGGAGTTGCGATTTTTTTGTGACTAAAAAAATTGGAGGAAAATGGATGAACCCTATCAATTTACCAGGAATGGTGAATACGCCAAACTGGGAAACACAACCTTCTTTGTCTAGTGACGGAAAAACACTGTATTTTATTAGAGGGCAAGTAAGAAGTTCAGGAGGTAGAAATAAACGAAATGGTGATATTTATGTATCAAAAATACAAGATGATGGGAGCTGGGGTAAAGCTAAAAAATTATCATCAACTATTAACACACCTTTTTCAGAATCATCTGTACTCATTCATCCTGATGGAAAAACGTTATATTTTTCTTCAAATGGACATGTAGGTATGGGTGGATATGATTTATATATGTCTCAATTATTACCTGATGGTAATTGGTCAATACCAAAAAATTTAGGGTATCCAATTAATACGGAAAATGATGAGAATTCGTTACTGGTTTTTGCTGACGGTAAACTAGCTATTTTTGCATCTGATAGACCAGGTGGATTTGGAAGTTTAGATTTGTATAGTTTTGAATTACCAAAAGACGTAAGACCAACCAAAACAATTTATTTAGAAGGGGTTGTATTCAATTCAAAAACAAATGCAAAATTAAGTGCAGAGTTTAGTTTGTTAGACATTGAAACAGGCGTTGAAATGGTTCATTCTACATCTGATTATAAATCAGGAGAGTTTATTGTGACTTTACCAACTAATAAAGAATATGCATTAATTGTAAATAAACAAGGGTATAATCCATTCTCATTAAATTTCAACTTAACAGTACCAGAAAATTCGGATAAACCATACCATATTGATGTGCCTTTAATACCTATGAATGATTTAGGACGTGAAGTTTCACTAAAAAATGTGTTTTTTGATTTAGATTCGTATAACTTAAGGTCAAAGTCGTATGTTGAGTTAGATAATTTAGTGGCGCATTTGAAAAATAATCCAAACATGAAAATTGAGTTACAAGGTCATACGGATTCTCAAGGCAATGCAGCACATAATTTAGAATTATCTAAAAACAGAGCAAAAGCAGTAATGAATTATTTAATAAGTGAAGGGGTAGATAATTCAAGATTAGATTCTGATGGGTATGGAGAGTCAAAACCAGCAGTAATAAAAGATAAAGATGGTAATGAAGTGACATTAACAGAAGCGTACATTAATACATTGCCTTCAGTTGAACAAAAAGCAGCACACCAAGAAAATAGAAGAACTATTTACATAGTTAAATCGTTATAAATACACTCACAAAGTAATGAAATCAATTTATCATTTTTTTAGACTAATAAGAGTACTTAATTTGCTAGTGATAGGATTAACAATGACTGTTGTTGAAGTGTTTTTATCACGCTATGATTATATTGCTTTACAGACTTCTGCGAATTCAAGTAGTAATGCGCTAAGATTAAATGAGTTTTACCTTCTACTGCTTTCAACACTTTTAATTGCAGCAGGTGGTAATATTATAAATGATTATTTTGATGTTAAAGCAGATAGAATAAATAAACCAAATCGATTAATCATTGGGAAGCACATTAAAAGGCGTTGGGCTATGGTGCTGCATTGGTCATTTAACTTAATGGGGTTTATTTTGGCTTTGTATATTGGTTATGTATTGCAAAATATTTGGATTCCTATTGTTTCGTTTTTAAGTATTAATCTACTTTGGTTTTATTCTGCTTATTTTAAACGAAAACCGTTGATTGGTAATGTCATGGTGGCGTTGTTGTTAGGAGTAATTCCGATTTATGTTCTAATTTTTAATGAACCAAATTTATTTACAGTGAACAAGTTTTTGATTGTTCCAATACTATTTATTTCGATTATTGCTTTTTTTATGAACCTAGTAAGAGAATTAGTAAAAGATATTCAAGATATTCGTGGAGATTTGAGATTGAATGCCCAAACATTCCCCATTAAATACGGTATAAAAAAAACGAAATATCTAATCGTATGTATTAGTTTTATTTTACTTGCAATCATGTTAGGATTTATAGGGTATGCTTTTGAATTGAAGTTAAATGTGAATAATGAAGCCGTTTATTTTAATGCTAAATTCTTTTATTTAATAATTTTGGCAATAGGGTTTTATGTACTTTCTTTAATAATTACGATAGCCTCTAATAAAGTAAAATCTTACAAAATTGTATCATTACTATTAAAAATATCCATGGTATTAGGATTGTTAACGCCATTATTTTTATAAAATAGCTGTTACTTTTATAACCAATTTAATTTTAGTATTGATTTGAATCAAAAACAAAAATATTTCCAAATTCTAGGAATTCCGCCTACAACGGATAAGGCTATTATAAAAAAGGCTTACCGTAAATTGGCATTTAAGTATCATCCAGATGTAAATAATTCGCCAGAAGCACAGTCAAAATTTGTGGAAATTACTGATGCTTACGATATTTTATTGGGAGTTAAAAAAGTGCCAAAATCTAGAACAAGCTCGTCACCGCATACGTCTCAAAAGTCAAATATGAAAAATGCGCAAGAAGAGAGAGAGGAACGAGTAAAAGCAGCGAAGCAGAGATATGAGAAGGCTAAACAAAGAGAATTAGAAGAAGAGGCTAAGTATTATTTAAATCTGATTAATGGTCGGAAATGGAAATTTTTAAAACGATTCAGTATAATAAGTGCTTTGTTTGCATCAGTTTTAATAATTGATTTTATTTTACCAACTCAAAATGAGTTGTATGTAGTAGAAAGCGTGGCTACAAATGATTTACATAGCTATATCTACTTTGAGTTAGATAACACAACACATTACTTTGATTACAGTCAAGCCAGTTTTGTTCAAAACTACCCCTTAATTGAAGTTCACTTCACACCTATTTTTAATGACTTTAAATCATTTTCCTTTGCTGGTGGACCAGGGTCAAGTGAATTAGTTGAGCCAATGTTTTGTTATTTGTACTTTTTTCCAATTGTAATTGTTTTGCTTTTACTTCCCCTATATACTGTGTGGTATAAGAGGCCTACGCCATTCTTCTCCATATTGCATAAAATTGGCTACTATGTTTCACCCCCATTGTTTTTAATTATTTGCTTATCAAATTGGAGAATTTTTCAAATGATTTTATAATAAATTAAGTACCTTTGACTTAAAATAGGACAATATGAAATATCTAATTACTTTAGCTTTACTGTTAGTATCAAGTGGTATTTTCGCAGCAGATCATCATGATATTTACACTATTTATAATTCAAAAGGAAAAGAAGTTTCTTTTGATAAAATGATGAGAGGAACTAAAGATAAGTCACACATTTTTATGGGTGAGTATCACGACAATGCTGTGTCTCATTGGATACAGGTAGAGATGATGCAAGCCTTATATAAACGCCATAAAAAGAAGTTGGTTATGGGGGCTGAAATGTTTGAAGCGGATAATCAATATATCTTGGATGAGTATTTAAATGGTCAAATTTCAGCAAAAAACTATCAGGCAGAAATGCGCTTATGGCCAAACTATAATACAGATTACAAACCTTTAATTGAATTTGCAAAATCAAAAGAATTAAAATTTGTAGCCACTAATATTCCACGTAGATATGCTAATATGGTGTACAAAAAAGGATTAGCTTCATTAAATGAGTTAACAGAATTAGCTAAATCATATATTGTGCCTTTAACTCAATTTGAATTCGATTCAACTGTGACGTGTTATAAAGAAATTTATGACATGAAACACGGTGGGGAAGGTATGGCTACAGCTCAAGCAATTAAAGATGCTACAATGGCACACTTTATTTATAAAAATACAAATTCAAACTCAGTATTTTTACATTTTCAGGGGGCATACCATTCTGATAATTATCAAGGTATTATCCATTACTTAAAAAAGAAAATTGAATTGGAAAAAATAATTTCAATATCTACAGTGACACAATTTGATATTGATAATTTAGAGGACGAAAATAAAGGGATAGCAGATTTTATTATCTGTGTTCGTGATAATATGACAAATACACACTGATGGCACTAATTGAAATTATTGAGCCTGAAGACGCAACAGGGGAATTAAAACAAATTTATGATAACCTTGTTGAATCAAGAGGTCAGATTGCAGAAGTACATAAAATTCAAAGTTTAAATCCAAAATCTATTATAAATCATATGGATTTATATATGACGTTGTTATATGGGAAATCTCCAATAAAACGGGTGTTACGTGAAATGATTGCTGTAGTTGTGTCTAAAGCTAATAAATGTGAATACTGCCAAACGCATCATGTAGAAGCGGTTAATAATTATTGGAAAGACGATAAAAAATCACAACTATTTAAAGCGGATTATAAGTCGGTTGAATTGTCAGAATTAGAACTATTATATTGTGAATTTGCGTTCGAACATACAGTAAATCCAAGTTCTGATAAGGCTGATATAATAAATAAGTTAAAGTCTTTGGGACAGTCTGATAGAGCGATTCTAGATGCCACAATGATTATTGGTTATTTCAATTTTGTGAATAGAATTGTTGGTGGATTACAAGTAGAGTTAGAAAGTGATAACGGAAAAGGGTATAAATACGATTAAAATATGGTGAATTTAAATTATAACATTGAAACTGAAGTTCCTTTAATGGAAGAGTTTTATTCAATTCAAGGAGAAGGATTTCATACGGGGAGAGCAGCGTATTTTATCCGTTTTGCTGGTTGTGATGTGGGGTGTAGTTGGTGTGATGTGAAAGACAGTTGGGATCCAAGCATTCATCCTCTAGTTTCAATTGATTCTATATTGAAAAATGTAGTTGAATCAGGGACTGATTTTGTTGTTATTACAGGAGGGGAACCTGCCATGTATAATTTGCAACCATTGTGTGATGCTTTGCATGAAAATCAAATTGAAATTGCTATTGAAACATCAGGTGCTTATCCAATTGTTGGAGAAATTGACTGGATTTGTTTATCTCCAAAGAAATTTAAAATGCCTTTAGAAGGGAATTATGAATTAGCTAACGAGTTAAAGGTAATTGCTTTCAATAAACATGATCTTAAGTGGGCTAAAGAATTAGAGCCAAAAGTTAATTTAGCATGCCAATTATACATTCAACCTGAATGGGATAAGAAATCTGAAATTTTACCTGAAGTAATTGACTTTATAAAACAAAATATTGATTGGAATATATCCTTACAAACACATAAGTTCTTAGATGTCAGATAAAGTTGCAAAACAACAAGAAATCGTCACAAGTTTAGGATGTTTAAGTTGTAAAATATAAGTTTGTATAATTAATATTAGAGCTCTGAACTTCAGGGCTCTTTTTGTTTTTAGGTTAGTTTATTGATATTCTATTAAAAAAAAGTATTCTTTTATTTGCATATTCATAGATTAGCATTAATTTTACCATTCAATTATTGAATAAATAAAACTAAATATAAAATTCAAATGAATTTACACGAATATCAAGGGAAATCGATTTTAGCTAGCTTTGGAGTTGCCATTCAAAGAGGTGTTGTTGCTGATTCTGCTGCAGAAGCAGTAGTTAAAGCAAAAGAATTAAGTGCAGAAACAGGAACTGAATGGTTTGTTGTTAAAGCGCAAATTCACGCTGGTGGTAGAGGAAAAGGTACGGTAACTGAAACAGGATCACATGGTGTTGTTTTAGCAAAAGGAATTGACAAAGTAGAAGGTGTTGTTTCTGGAATCTTAGGTGGTCACTTAGTAACTGCTCAAACTTCTGAAACTGGAAAATTAGTAAATAAAGTATTAATTGCTGAAGATGTTTATTACCCAGGTGCTTCTGAGCCTTCTGAGTTTTACGTATCAGTTTTATTAGATAGAGCAAACGAAAGAAATACAATTATGTATTCTACTGAAGGTGGAATGGATATTGAAACGGTTGCTGAAGAAACTCCACATTTAATTTATAAAGAAGAAATCGATCCAAGAGTTGGTTTACAAGGTTTTCAAGCAAGAAGAATTGCTTTTAACTTAGGATTAACTGGTGCTGCTCATAAAGGAATGGTGAAATTCATCTATTCTTTATATGCTGCTTATGATGGTTGTGATGCTGCAATGTTTGAAATTAACCCAGTATTAAAAACGTCTGATGATAAAATTATTGCTGTTGATGCTAAAGTAACTTTAGATGCTTCTGCTTTATACAGACATAAAGAATACGCAGCAATGCGTGATAAGACTGAAGAGGATCCAATGGAAGTTGAAGCTGATGAAGCAGGATTAAACTATGTAAACTTAGACGGTAACGTTGGGTGTATGGTTAACGGTGCTGGTTTAGCAATGGCAACTATGGATATTATTAAATTATCTGGTGGTAACCCAGCTAACTTCTTAGACGTTGGTGGTACTGCTGATGCTGAAAGAGTTGAAAAAGCATTCAGATTAATACTTCAAGATGAAAATGTAAAAGCTATTTTAGTTAACATTTTTGGTGGTATTGTTAGATGTGATAGAGTTGCTCAAGGTATTGTTGATGCATACAAGAACATGGGATCTATTCCTGTTCCAATTATTGTAAGATTACAAGGGACTAATGCTGTTGAAGCAAAAACCTTAATTGATGAATCTGGATTAGATGTATACTCAGCAACATTATTACAAGAAGCTGCTGATTTAGTAAAAAAAGTATTAGCTTAAGTTTTAAGTTATAAATATATTTAAAACCTCATTTGTCTTTTGACTTATGAGGTTTTATTTTTAACCACAATTAATAGTTGAGGTTGATTAGTATCAGTTTATTTAATGCTTATGCGCTGGATGAGAATAGGAAAATGTCAGTTCGAGTGAATTTTTATTTTTCGTCAGAAAAATAAAAATTAGTATCGAGAACAGAGCGGCTTGAAAAGTAAAGTAGAAATAAAATAGTGTTAGTGTCAGTGCGAGTAATTCCATTTTTTTGTTGTAATGGTATCGAGAACAGAACGAATAAAAAAGTATTAAGAAATGATTGTATATAAAACAGAAGAGGAGATTGAGTTGATGAGACAAGCTGCATTGGTAGTTTCAAAAACATTAGGAGAAATAGCAAAAATCATTAAGCCGGGTGTAACGGGGTTGCAGTTAGATAAAATTGCAGAAGAACACATTCGTGATATGGGAGCTGTGCCTGGATTTTTAGGATTATATGATTTTCCAAATACATTATGTATTTCACCAAATGCGGAAATCGTTCATGGTATTCCTAATAATACACCTTATGAAAGTGGGGATATTGTTTCTGTGGATTGTGGGTCTATTTTAAATGGATTCTATGGAGATCATGCTTATACGTTTGAAGTAGGGGATGTGGCTCCAGAAATTAAACAACTGTTAAAAGTAACCAAAGAATCTTTATATAAAGGAATTGAAGCAACGAAAGTTGGGAACAGAATGAGTGACATTGGTTGGGCTATCCAAAATCATGCAGAGAGTCATGGTTATGGTGTGGTAAGAGAGCTTGTAGGGCATGGATTAGGTAGAACAATGCATGAAGACCCTCAAGTACCTAATTACGGCAAAAGAGGGAGAGGTAAAAAAATTCAAAATGGATTAACGATTGCAATTGAACCAATGATTAATATGGGAACGGCAAAAATTAATCAATTAGATGATGGATGGACAATTTTAACAGGTGACAACTTGCCATCTGCTCACTTTGAACATGACGTTGCCGTTGTAGATGGTAAGCCAGTAATTCTATCGACATTCGATTATATTTATGAAGCTTTAGGGACTAAATAAATGGACAAGTCTCTAAAAATTGTATTGTCTATTTTGGCATTATATGCCATTTTAAGTATTCAGTTTTTAGTTGAAAAAGGGGTGTTTATTATTCCTTATGAATTTAACCCAATAGCGATTTGGATGGTGAGTGTACTGGTTGTATTAACTAGTATAAAACAATCTAGTTTTAAGAATAACGTGTTTTATTTGCTTGGAATTACAGTGTATTGTCTATTGTCTGAAAGAACATTGAATTTAATTTATAATCAAACAGATGTCAATTTTTTTATTGAAATCATTCAAAACCCTTTTACTAGATTAATTTCAATTTTAGGATTATTATTTGCAGTACTTAGTATTGCAGTAAGGTATACAAGACATAAGTATGGTGTCTATTTATTAATTGGAGCGACTTTAAGTGGAATAACTGGTCTAATTGGATTGCATTACATTTATATTTCTCTATTTTCAATATATACATTAGGCTTTTTACTAGTAGTGAATCGCAATAAAAATATAGAGGTTAATTCTATGTTTTCTCCTGTGGTCTATCAATTATTTTTATTCACAATTATTGAAGGAATTTTTTCTTTCATTCTCTAACTATTGCCTATCTAAAAGTTTTAGGTAGATTTGTTGTCAAATAAATTGGCTATGAATAAAGTGTCATTAAAAGATATCGCTGAAAGTTTAGGTGTGTCAAAAGCGCTAGTGTCTCTTGTTTTAAATAACAAAGGAACAGAAAGAGGTATTAATAAAGAGACTCAACAGAGAGTTAGAGAAAAAGCAAAGGAACTTAATTATGTACCCAATCAATACGCTAGAGGTTTGCGTACAGGTAAAACGGATACGTTAGGCTTGATTGTACCCGATTTATCAAATATCTTTTATGGTAAGTTATGTAAGGCAATTGAAATGAAAGCGTCAGAGTTGGGATATGATTTAATTATATCTAATTCGTATGAGGATTATGAAAGAGAGATTAAATTGATTAATAATTTATTAAGTAAAAATATTGATGGTCTTATTTTAGCATCTTCTCTTGAAAGTTGTTCGGAGCTAGAGTTTTTAAAGAAGAGAGATTTCCCTTTAGTTTTAATTGATAGAATTTTCCCCGAATTTATAGTGGATTCTGTTTCTGTTTCCAATGTAAAAGGTGCAAAACAAGCTGTAGAATACTTACAGAAAGAAGGCTATTCTAAAATCGCTTGCTTAACTATTTCACCTGTATATGTAAGTTCTATTTCTGATAGAATTAAAGGGTATATTGAGGGAGTAGATGCTGTAGACAATACATTTTTGATTCAAATCCCACATGATAATATTGATGCTGGTATTGAAGAAGCGTTAAAACAAATTGATCGTGATAAATATGATGCCGTGTTTTGTGTGAATAATAATTTGACAAAATCACTCTTAAAAAAAATAAATCAAAAAAATATTAAAACAGATTATAAGATTATAAGTTTTGATGACTTAGAGGTATTTGACTTTGCAAATCCTAAGGTATCCGCAATAAATCAACCAATTAACGAAATGGGAGAAAAAGCTGTTGAGCTATTGTCAAACCATATTTCTAAGAAAGAGAATCATATTTCACAAAAAATTATATTTAAAACAGGATTAGTTGTAAGATAATTGAAAAAATAATTTGAATTTAATTCAAAAAGTGTATCTTTGCACTCGTTCTAGTAACGTATTGGAGAGATGACTGAGTGGCCGAAAGTACTTGTTTGCTAAATAAGCGTACCTCACAAGGGTACCCAGGGTTCGAATCCCTGTCTCTCCGCAACAAAAAAGCGATTTGATTTATTTCAAATCGCTTTTTTAATTAAAGCAAATTCTAGTTAACTTATAGGTTAATGTTGTAGGCTGAAATGAATTATCAAGGTCAATTCTAATTATTCAAAAAACTGTCTTTCTCGTAGATGTTTTGTATATTCGAATTATTAATTTACTATGGTTAATGTTTAAAATAACTTGTGTAAATGGGGTGTTATAATTGTAAAATTATTGTTTTAATTAATCGAGTACTTTTCCATTCTGACATATTTAATACCTCCTTTGAAAAATATCTTATCGGTTATAGCCATTCCGAATTTAGTGTAATAACTTACTTTATTAATTCGTGCGCTACACCAAATTTTTTGGAGCTTATTATTTTTAGCAATATGTATAATTTCTTTTAACAATTTGGAGCCAAAACCTTTTCCTTGATAGTTGGTTAGTGTAGCTAATTTTCTAAACTGAGCTTCCTTATCCACAATAAATAAAGAAATCACAGAAATGATTTTAGCATTAATTTTAAACTAAAATATCTTCCTTCATGGTCGTTTGAAATTCTAACGTAATCAATAGGTTTGTCAGGCTACATTGCTTTAAGACGAATGTTTAATGTTTACTCTGAGGTTATTTATATACCTATATGATAATGAAAAATAGGTCGCAATAATTAAGGTATTGGCATGCCTTTGTTATTTGATTAATAAATAGGCAAATACCAAAACCGTTTTAATAATATTCTTACAATTGCCAAAACTTCGCTTTCAGTCTGTTCCTTGATTGATAGACTGTAGCTGTATATATTTAATTATTGTTGTCCATAAATCACCCATAAACTCAATCATATACAGACTTAAATTGTAGTCTAGAAAGGCTACCAATATTTACCAATAAGTACGTTAGTCAAACAGATAATTATTGCTTTTAGTAAATCATTTATTTTTACCAAACTGAGACTACATTCTGTCATTAACATAATGACAATTTAATTTTTTATAATATGTTCAACCAGCCCTAAAGTTCTTAAAAAATAAATTCCATTTGGAAGAGTTTCTAAATACAATTTAATCTCTAGGTCACTTACTCTCTCAAATTGTATTAAGCTTGTTACATTTTGTCCAAATGAATTATATATTGCTATGCTAGATATATCAATTTTAATACCTTTAATGTACACTAGGTTTGACGCTGGATTAGGGTAAATAGACATAGTAATCTGACTCTGTTTTTTAACATAGACCGATCTAATCATTGAGAAAGATACCTGCCCATCAAAATCTGTTTGTTTCAATCTGTAATATGAGAGTCCATAATATGCGAGCTTGTCAAAACTTTCATAATTTACAGTTTGAGAAGAATGTCCTGTACCATTCACAAATGTAATATCTTCCCACTCCATTCCATTAGTTGATCTTTGAACAGTAAAAAAATCATTATTAATTTCAGAAAAAGTTTCCCATTCCAACTTTACATTTCTATGACTTAGTACGTTTGCAGAGAAATGTACTAAGTCAACAGGAAGAAGTATTGTGCCTTCCAATGTACAAATTAAAAAACCTAGATCATCTTCACCATCTTCTTCCCAAAAGAAAATCCATAAAGTTTCACCCGGCGTTCGTCCTAGTAACGATACTGATGGCATACCATTTCCTGAATTGTCACAATAAATTTCAGTCAAATTATTACAATGTGGACCACTAAACACTGATATACAGCCTTGAGGGAATTCGTCATCTTCAGTATTAATTTCAACATGTCCTGAACCAGGTACAGTTAATTTCATCCATAATCCTAACTCATTTGGATTCGTACCATCTATACAATCACCATCTTGAGGGTCATCACTCTCTTCAGTCTTAAACATATCAAATCCGCAGTTTCCATTCACATCCAAATCAATTGAAGAGCAAGAATCATTAGCCTTAACAGGGCTAATTGAAACAAAAATAAGGTAAGCATAAAATAATTTTTTCATAATCTTTGATTTTTCTATTATAATTCCAATTCCCATTGAATATGGTAATGGATCAACTGGTGTGTTTTGCTCAATAACACAGGTATATACGCCTGTTTCAGTAAACTTTTCATTTGACTCTACTAAATGTTCACTATCCCAAATATCAAGTCCTGCTTCACCAATGTACTCCCCCTTATTGTTCATAATCTCTAAAGCGTAATCAGAAACAACCACTACACCACTGGGACTAGTTTCTGTAACCTTCACCATAGTAGAAGGTGTATCATATCTAAAAGATAAGCTCATATCATAAGTTATAGAGTTATCTACAATTGGTACTTTAAACTATCTCGTATCTGATTTTAGCCATTCTATTTTTGGTTCACAACTCATTAATGCAACTGATGTTAGTCCTAAAACTAAACCTGCCATTATTTTTTTCTTCATATTTAATTCCCAACGGTTAACTTCTAGTTCAAAGTTTAAATAAACTTGAATTATTAATTTACTATGATTTCTTTAACTTAAAACTCTCAAGAAAAACTTGTGACGGGATGGAGATTGGAAAATGGTATTTAACTCAAACTAGTTTTTTTTCCATTCTAACATATTCAATACCTCCTTTAAAAAATGTCTTATCGGTTATAGTCATTCCGAATTTAGTGTAATAACTTGCTTTATTAATTCTTGCATTACACCAAATTTTTTGGAGCTTATTATTTTTAGCAATATGTATAATTTCTTTTAACAATTTGGAGCCAAAACCTTTTCCTTGATAGTTGGTTAGTGTAGCTAATTTTCTAAACTGAGCTTCCTTATCCACAATAAATAAAGAAATCACAGAAATAATTTTATCATCAATTTTTAAACTAAAATGTCTTCCTTCATGGTCGTTTGAAATTCTAACGTAATCAATAGGTTTATCAGGCCACATTACTTTATGACGAATGTTTAATGTTTCTTCAGATGTTATTTCTACAAATTTTGGTTCCATGATTATTTAGGAATTTTTTTAATGTTATTTGAGAATAATTTTTTGATTAAACATAACATCATTTTCTGATTGAAATATGACAAAATATATTCCTGAATGTAAGTGCTCTAAATTTATAGACTTTGAGTCGAATAAATTGGTGTTAAATACTATTTGCCCGTTTGAGCTGTAAATTGTTAAAATTCCTAGCATATTCGTTTTTATGTTTAGATAATCATCTACAATAGTCGGATATATTTCAATAGTGGCATGTGGTTTATTTTCGTTTATATTTACGGCGTTATTTTCTCTAATAAATGCAAGCGCCTGATCCATATACATATCATCAAACATGGCGCTGTGATCACCATTGGGAACTGCAACGACTGTAGCATTTGCATTTTGTAAAAATGTGACTTCATTGGGTAAAAGGCGACCTACAGATTGGTCACTTTCTCCATATAAGTACATTAGATTACTTAAGTCTAATCCAGAAAGAGAGTCTATATATCTGTTATATCCACAACCTGCAGCCAATTTCATTCCTGCCCAATATTCGCTAGGTGTCAGTGTACTAGAAATAGTCGTTGTTACACCGTCATTTAGAAATTCACCGTGATAACCTGTAGCCATAGCATTCCATATGTCATCATTCATATTTAAGCGACCTGCCATTGGTATTATTTTATGTATATCTGTATTTCCATAATCATCTAAATATTCAGGAATTACAAAAGCTCCAAATGAATGTCCCGTAATCACAACAGTTTTTCCTAAATTGTTAAAATGATTGACTACTTTTCTCAAAATAGCGACAGTTGTGTCATTACATATGATGGCATCTGCCAATGATAATGTTGAGTTTTCCATTATACTAGGGTTAGATTGCTGATACTGTTTAACGTAAACAGTAGAGAATGTTGGAATAGTATGGTAATATATGAAATCGGTGTTTTCAAAAGTACTAGTTGGTCCGCCATGTGAGCATAGAATAACTGTATCTGCAGATGGATTAGAAACCTGTGCTATTAAATCTACAATTGGAGGTAACGTATTTAAATCGATATTATTTTGAGCCTTTGCCATGCAAAATGAAGTGGCCATAATTAATAATGTAAGTGTTTTCATTGTCGTTGTTTTTTTCTATTTATATCAGTTTTATAATGGCTTTCAAAATTAATTGAGAGCCTTTTTAGACTATCTGGCGATAATCAATTTAACTACCTTATTAAAGGAAGAAGTTTGAATTTGTATTTGAAATTGTTTCAGTGCCAATTAAATTTCCTGCGCTATCTTTTATGATTACATCAAAATGGGCTGTTTCATTAGTACTTAAAATTAGGTAATGATCACCAAGATATTCCCGTCCGAACATAGGGAGGATGTAATGTTTTGTGTCTAACTGTCCGTATCCCCAAAAAGGGGCAAAGAACAGTAGAGTAAACAATAAAATCTTTTTTACTTCTTTGTATCTCATAATGTTTAGATTAAATTATGAAACCAAAATTATTAAAATATGACTTTGGATAGTACTTAAATTGGTTAACGCAAGGTTAACTTTTAGTTAAGATTGATGTAATAAAGTATACTATTTACTTTGTTAATTGCCATTTTACTGGTCTAAGCCAATATTGTAGGTTAACTATTTTATTCTAAGTATAAATAGTTGTAGATCCTGACTTTTATCAATATTTAACTTTTTTCTGAGTCGCGAACGTAAAACTTTAACAGAATTTGGTGAAATATTTTTAATGGAAGCAATCTCTTTAGAAGAAAGTTTAAGTCTTAATAATGAACACAACTGAATTTCATTTTTGGATAAATTGGGGAAACGTTTCTCTAATAAGCTATTAAATTCGTAATTAATTTCATCTACATTATTTTGAAATTGTTTCAAGTTTTTATCAATAATTGTATGATTCATGGTGTAGAAAATTAAACTTTCAAAATGTTCATTATCTATTTTTGTACTCTTTTTTATTTTTTTCAGTCTAATTAAGAGTTCTTTTATAAAATCTTGCTTTCTAGTAATATCAATTGCAAAGTTCGTTAAATCACTTTTTTTGTTAACTAATTTTTCTTTGAGTCTGTTTTGTTCTGTTTTTTGATTTTTTTTATAATTGAAGAAAATTAGTGAAATGATTACAATTAACAAACTGATTAAGCCAATAGTCAATTGTAATTGAAGTGAGTTTATTTTGTATTCTTTTTCTCTCAACTTTCTTTGTAGATTGAATTCGTTTTTGATTTTATTTGATTGAAATTGAGTAAAATCATTTATTTTATAATCCATTGTTTTTTGACTGACGATACTATCGAGTATCACTATTTTATTTTTCAATGCTATATTTTCATGGGTGTAATTTTTATTTTGATGAAAAAATGCAGCTTTTAGATTAAAATATCGAACTTGGAATTCTAAATTATCATTCAGGTAGGGTAGGATAGAGTCAAGGTATAGATTTGATTCATTAAAAAGGTTTAAGGATTGATATGTTTTCACAATACCTAGAGTGTTTCTTACCCACAATTCTTTACTTGTAAAAGGAGATAAAAAAAGTATTGCTTCATTACGATAGTTAAGTGCCTCATTAAATGCATTGATGTTAGTGTGTATGTGTGCCATATTACCTAATACAACGCCATATAATAAACTATCACTGTTTGAAATAGTTGTAGTTCTTGATTTGAAATTATCAAGGGCTAGCTGATAATAATCTTTGGCTTTGTTTATTTCGTTCTGCCTGAGATAATTGTAGCCCATGTTATTTAGGCAATGCATTTCCCAATTGTTGTTGCCCAGTGTTTTAGTCAGATCTAAGGCAAGTTCATAATAGTAATTGGCTGAATCATATACTTCAATCTCAGAGAATAAATAAGCAATGTTTTCTAGTGGATAATATTGATTTTTTTTGATTCTTGAATTAATATGATATAATTTTTTACGATATTGAATAGCATGTTCATAGGCCCCCATTTCTGTGAGTGCCGCAGCTATCATGGCTATTACGTTAGCACTGTCTCCCGGTCGTATCGCGAATCCACTATTTAATACCTCTAATGATTTATTCATTGATGAGTAAAATATATGATAACTATGATCAATACGTGCATCTTGAATTTTACCCTTAGTTAGTAGGTTTTGATTATCAATTTTGAGGGCAAGTAAGATACCTTTGTTTGTGTATGCCCTTGCTTTTGATGAGTCTATAGATTTGTATAGGGAGCTAAGTTTATATAAGGTTTTTATTTTTTGCTCTCCTGTTGTTTTATTTAACTGGAGTTTTAAACTGTCAATACTTGGCGTTTGAGAGAAAGAGAGTATTGAAGATATTGAAAAGGCAATTAATGTTAATGTTTTGAGCATAAATTGATATTTAATGGTGGTGCTAGAAACGTTAATGTTTCCTAAAGTTAATGATTTTTTTCTAATCACAAATAAATTATAGAAAGGTTACTTAATCTATATAATATCAAAACTAATCATTTAGCGTATAAAAAAAGAATCTTTGTCATTCGCAGGACATAAAAGAAATAAATTGAGTTTAATTTTACTTATATGATGTTAATAGAATTAATGCAAATGTTTTATGTTTTTTAAAAGTCATTGTTTGTCATATATCTTTTATATGTTGGATTTCAGAAGATTGATATATTTGTGATAATAGATATCTATTATATAAAAAATTGAAGAATGAAAAGAATAAGTCAGATTCTCGTGCTATGTGCATTGTGTACTTTTAATAATTTAAAAGCCCAGTCTAATAATGAACTTCAGCCCTATGTATTAATTGTACAACCAATAGTTGTACAAAGTGATTTAGGAAAAAATGGTGCCTCTATGGCATTACCTGAAAAATTAGTAGATCATGCCTACTCTAATGCCAGAATTGATTTTCATTTTCTAGAGCCTATATTTTATGATAATACGAAAGCCAGAGACGGTTTAATTAATTTGGATGAAATTGTTCTTGATGCCCAATCTCAAGGTATTATTAGAGGACAGAATGATATCGTTAATATGTTTTTTGTTAATAAAGTGGATGGTAAAAGTGGACCGCTTGGAAGAGGTATGTTTGGCGGTAATATTACTTTTATAACGTTGGGAGAGGAAGACAGTTTGAAAAATGAGGATTTGAAATATATGCAAGCCTTTGTTATAGCGCATGAAGTTGGACACAATCTTTCATTGAATCATGCGGTTGATGATCCTAATGTGTCAGATATATTGCCTAATATCCAAGGTGATGGGAATTATAAAGACCGCATAAACCCAAAATATAGTTTAAATGACTATCAAATTGAATTAATTCATAAAAGTGGTTTGGTGCATAAAAGAGTGGAGTTTCTGTCGAAAAGTAAGGGTGAAGTAGCTATTCTTGATGAAACTTTTGAACCCTATTTTTCTCAATTACAAAAAAGAGAAATTGAAGCGTTTACGCATACAGAAGTACCTTTTGACAGCTTGGATAAAATTCGTGGTTATGCTAAAGAAAAATTTTCTGAGGCCGTAACGAATTTCACAACGGATGAAAAGGAATGTATTGAATATGTGATTGATGAGGTAAATAAAACAATGTTAAATAACGGAATTCCCTTAATGGCTAATCATCCGTGGCGATTTATTAAAGTTAAAGACTGGTTATGTGGAGGCTTTGCACATACAAGGGGTACGTTTATAATTTTAAGTGAAAAACATATTAATCATTTAAGTAAAGGGTGGAGTGCTAATATGACCCAAGAAGAGAAGACAAGCCTAGTTCTTAAATTTGGAAGTCTGCTTGTTCATGAACAAATGCATTCGTTACAACGTACTTATAAAAGTAAATTTAAAAAATTATACACAGAGTATTGGGATTTTGTTCAAGGGAAAGTCCAAGCAGAACAATCCATTATACAAAACCAAGTATCCAACCCAGATGCACCAATTTCAGAATGGTTAATACCAAATTTAAAGGAGTCAAAAACGTATTATTGGATAAAAACACGGTTAAAAGAAAGTAATTCAATTCCTGAAATGGGTAAAGATTTTGAAGATGTTGTATTTGCTGTTGAGAAAAGTAAGGGCATATTTATATTGAAAAAGAAAGCAAATGGTGATTTTTATAATAAGCCTATTTCGGAATTAGAGTTTTATAATAATAGCTTTCCTGTAAAGAGAGGGTTAGATCATCCTAATGAGATTTCGGCCTATATGTTCTCTGATTATTTTAAGGCGATTTATAGTGGAGAGAATCCTTTTTCTGATGCCGATAAAGGGTCTATTCCAAATTGTCAAAAATTCGTGAGTTGGATTAAAAGCGAAATGGGAAGTGAATAGTTATTAATGTGTTGATAGTGAGTTGGTCATTGTAGGTTGTGTTAATAAATTTGTTTTTTTACTAAATATATATCGTTGGTTTTAAATAAAACCTATAATTTAGGTTGATATTATAATACAAATAAATAGTAATGTGAAAATGCTTAAGAGATCACTGATTATATTTTTTGGCTTACTTTATTCTGTGAGCTCGTTTTCTCAACAGAATATTACAAATGACTCTATTAAGAGCGCACTGAATACGATTGAACAAAAGGTTATTATTGCAATCTCGAAAGCTGACATTGAAGCACATTCAAATGGCGTATTTGAACTAGCTACCCTATATTTTGAGAACGGATATATTGGCTTAGCTTATGAAAAGTTTCAATTACACATAGACCTCACTAAAAAGTTAAAAGACAAGGTTAAGTTGATTCGCGCTTATAGGAAAATTGCAATGATTTATAAGAATAGACTGGTCTTTGACGTTGCCTTAGAGTTTTATTTGAGTGCATTAGATTTGTCAACAGATGACACAGCTATAATTACGGGTCATATTTATTCGGATATTGGTGGTTTGTATTATGATCAAGGTGATTTTGAAAAAGCTCAATATTTTTATGAAAAAGGATTAAAAGTGTATGCCTTAAATAATGCGTATCAAGATATGGTTGCTTCATACAATAATCTTGGAGAAATGTATCGCTTTAAAAATGAGTATAAAGTTGCTTTAGACTATTATCATTCGGCTATAGAGATTAATAAAGAGGTTGGAAATGAATTCTATTTAGCTATTATTTATAATAATATTGGTGAAGTCTATTTAGGTCAAGGTGAATTTGATTTGGCATTTACTAATTTTAGTTTGGGTAAAAAGTTACATAAAAAAGGAAATGACATAGAATACCTTGCTGCTTCTTATGTTAATTTAGGTGATTATTATTATGCAATAGATCAGGTTGATATGGCTATTGAAAATTATTTGAGTTGTTTAGAATTTGATTTAGAACCTTTTCCAAAAAAACACATTACGTTAATTCATACTTATATAGGTTTGATAAAATCCTTTAATGCTAAAGGTAATGTGATTAAAGAACTTGAGTACCAGAAAAAATATGCTGAGATAAAAGATATTGTTTTAGAGAAAGATAAATCTAAAGCATTATTTGAAATCCAGATTAAATATGAAACCAATCAAAAAGAGGAAGAAATTTTAGAACTTCAAACTAAAGCAAAAGAAGAGGAGAAGAAAAAAAAGGAGCAAAGAACAAATTTAATTATAGTTATTAGTTTACTGATTTTGATACTTCTCTTGGTAGTTTACTCTTATATTTTAAAAAATAAGGCACTTAAACAAAAGACACTTCTTTTTAATCAAAATGATAAATTAAGTAAATTAAAAATTGAAAATAAAGAGATTGATAACAGACGATTAGTTGTTGAAAATAAGGAATTAAAGACAAGAGAAGAAGTCAATAAATTGAACAGAGAAAAGTTGGAGTTGGAGCTAAATCATAAACAGAGAGAATTGTCCACATCAGCTTTACATGTTATTGGAAAAAATGAAATATTGTCGAGCTTAAAAAAATCAATTAATAAGTTAATGGATAGTGGGGTAAGTGATCCTAACCAGGTATTAAGAGAAATGATTCGTGAAATTGACTATAATATTAATCTTGATGAAGATTGGGATACGTTTAAGTTACATTTTGAAAAAGTTCATCAAGGCTTTTTTTTAAGACTAAAGGAGAACTACTCTGATTTAACGGTTGATGAATTAAAGCTATGTGCTTATTTAAGAATAAATCTGTCGTCCAAAGAAATTGCGCAAATATTAAATATAACTCAAGTCGCTATAAACAAGAGAAGAAATAGATTAAGAAAAAAAATTAACCTAGTAGCTTCTGATGATCTATTTGATTTTATGAGTAATGTGTAATTGCGAAAACTGTTTTTGAATAGTTCTCCTTTAATTGTAATATTTTAATGTTGTATAATGATTTTTTTTCGCAAGAATTGTCCGTTATTATTTTCAATACTTATAAAATAAATTCCGTTTTTTAATTCTGATACAAATAAAGTATGAATAGGATTTGTAATTGTAGTCTGTCGAATTAGTTGACCTGCAAGGTTTACTAATTTAATTTGATAGGGTTCATATTGATTTTTTGCTTCAATTGTTATTTGGTCGTAAGCTAAAGTTGGATAAACAGCTACATTAAAATTATTTGACTTTTCAGGTGTATTTAATGTATACGTAAATTCTAATGAAACAGAATCAATTGAGTTTCCTAAAGTATCAATTATGAAATAATGGTAGGTTACAGTATTCGATACAGATTGACCTGCTGTAATCAATGGTTTTAAATCTGCAATTACATTGTCTGAAGTGAGAGAGGTACCGTTAATAATTGTAGGAATTAACGCAGGATTATTAGGTGAAGTGTATTCTTCTCCGGATACTGAATAGCAAAGTGGAGGCCAACAAAAGTCATCACTCCAACCAGCGGGTATATTTGTAGCTACTCTTTTAATCTGCCATTTTTGATCTGTATCAGATGTGTTTCTAACATGTAAATGTACTGCATATGGGAAAACTGAAGATGGATCTAATAGAATTTGAAGAGTTGTTCCAGATACATCTGACCCAATGCCATCTCTTAGAATTTCACATGTTTGGGCTTGGCTATTAAAAATTGATCCAAATAATAGCGCTGATAATAATAGTGATTTCATAATTCATTTTTTTTGTTATTCAAAATTACGAATACGTATAGAATAAGGTATAATAATGGGCTATGACAATGACGGACTCAAAAAAAGTATAATGGTCACTGTTTGTCATATCTCTTGATTTGTTGATGATTAGGTGTGTAGTTTATATTTGTGGCCAAACAATTATTATTAAAAATTATGAAAAAGACATTTACTTTAATCGCCTACTCAATTTTATTTTCGAGTGTGTATGGGCAAAATATTCAAAAGCATTTGGTCGTTTTTGAAAAGTTCACAGGTATTTATTGTGGTGCTTGTCCAACTGCAGTAGAAAACATTCATGATTTAATTGAAAATGAAAATGCGCAGGTAGCTACACTAAGTTATCATTCATCAGGAAGTTATTCAATTCCATTATATGAAAATTCGGATTCAGATGGTAGACATTTGTATTACGCAGGTTCAATATCAGGATATCCAACTGTACTTACTGAAGGAAATATGAATCCAGTATGGAATGATTACACTGATTATTTAAACAAGTATAATACAGCATATAACACAACAACACCATTGGACATTGTATTAAATACGGTGGATAATGGAAGTGGAAATATTTCTTTAACTATTGATGTGGAAAAGGTTAGTGGAGCAGTAGTACCGTCAAATCCACTTAAGTTAAGAATAGCTATTACTGAAACTAATGTTGATCAGTCATGGATGTCTGAAACAAAATTATATGACATAAATAGAAAAATGTTGCCAGATTATAATGGAACAACAGTAAGTTTTACTGATGGAGATATTCAAAATCATTCTGAGTCTTTTACTATAGATGAGAGTTGGGATAGAGATTATTTAAGTGTAATTGCATTTGTTCAAGATGAGACAACAAAAGAAATTTTACAAGCAGTAAAGGTATCAATAGCGGATTTAACTTCTGATAATGATGCAATGGTAGATTATATTTATGGTGATGATGAATATTGTGGAACGTCATTAGCACCAAAAATTAGAATAAGAAATTCTGGAAACACAACACTTACTTCAGCAACAATTAGTTATTCAGTTGGTATATCAACTGGTTCATATGGTTGGACAGGTTCTTTAGAATCATTAGGACAAGAAGATATAAACTTACCAGCTTTAAACTTTACGGCTTCAGATGGTATTTATATTATGGCATCTACCTCACAACCTAATGGAGGAACTGATACAGATATTTTAAATGATGAAAATTCAAAATTGGTGGTGAATGGATTAGTAATTGGTGCCACATCTAAATTAGAAATTCAAACAGATAATTTTGCACCCTTTTATACGGAGTGGAAACTATATGACGCTTCTGAGACCACTATTGAATCTGCTGGTAAATCAGATTGGACAAGTTTTACAAACTATGAGTATCCGTTCACTTTAACAACAGGCTGTTACCGATTATCAATTACTGATGATTCAGGAAATGGATTTTACGATTATACAATATTATCTGGTTATGATAATGAAGGTTCTCCAGAAGGATATTATAGATTTTTTGACGATCAAAATGCTATTATTGCTGAAAATGTTGAATTTGGTTTTGAAGATAATGTCTTTTTTGGTGTTGGAATTGATGTGGTTTCAGGAATTTTTGATGTAACAGGTCAAGTAGCTGGTGTTGATGAAATAGTAGCTGTAGGACAAATTATTGGTTATCCAAATCCAATGAATAATGAAGTGACTTTTGATTTACAAGAAGACGGTACATATAGGGTGGACATGTATAACAGTCAAGGGCAAAAAGTATTGAATTCTTCAATTACAAAAGAGAATGCAACTATTAATGTGAGTGAATTAGCTTCAGGTATTTATTTCGTTGATATTTATAATAACACGAATAGATTTAAATTAAAAATAACTAAATAATAAAAAAATGAATTTTTTCAAAATAATAATAACACTTTTAATTCTAATTAGTGTTAAAACGGCAATCTCTCAGGATGTAGCAGTGCCTTTCAAAAAAAAATCGTTTGTTAGTAAGTCAACTGCAAGTTGGTGTACGCCTTGTGGGGATTATGCGTACGTTGGTGATAGTATTCACCACTATTATAGCGATTCTATTGTATATCTTAATATGCACGTAGAATCTAGTACAATTGGGGATCCGTCTTCTGGAGATATTCACAATGTAATTAATCCTGATTCGGGCGTTCCATCTTTTAATGTGAATGGTGAAAAATGTACGTCTTGGCCACCTGCCGTTGATGAAATTTTAGATAATTCAAGGGATTTTAATATTATGCCTATAATAGCAAATGTTGCTTATACCTCTGACATTTCAAATGGTGAATTGACAATTAATATCAGCACTAAGTTCTTTGAATCTGATTCAGGAACATTTTATGTAACAGCATATCCATATGAAGATGATATAACCTATCAACAAAAATTTACGGAGTCAAGCTCAGGAAATTCGGTATATCAAACACATACAGAAGATAGAATTTGCCGCGGAACGATATTAATGCCAGAATATGATAATAGTATTTGGGGGGCTACAATAAGACAAGGGCAAGTACAATCTGGAGCTATAAATAATGTTAGTTTCTCGAGAACAATTGAAAATGACTGGGTTGAATTAAATCTAGGTGTGATTGTAGTTTTATGGAAAGAGGTAGATAGTGTTTTTGAAGTGTTAAGTGCTGAAGATGTACAAGGTGTTTTAGGTCTAGAATCGGAGAGTGGTTTATTTCCTAAATTAAAAGTATATCCAAATCCAGTACAAAACAATTTAGTGATTGAATCGGCATTGAGTGATGATTTTGAGCTTAAAATATTTGATTTAAATGGTAGGCTAGTGTTGATGACAAGTACAACTCAATTTGTAGATGTTTCAAAATTAGTGGCTGGTGAATATATTATTGAAGTAAGTTCAAAAGATAGAAAACAAATTACTCAATTTATCAAAAAGTAATAAGAGTTTCATAACTCAGATTAGGCCTCATCTTTTTGGTGAGGTCTTTTTTTTAAGACAACGTTTGGGTTTTAATATACTTATTTCAGGTACAATTTAACATTGAGATATTAATAGATTCAATCGGTTTTAGGATGAGTGTAAAAAGAATCGCATTAAAAATTATGGTGAGGTGATGATGATTGTAAAAAGAAATGTACGTTGGAAAACTTTGAGAGTGTTAATCTTAAAAATATTGAATGTTTTTTAACAAAGGAAATGATTGTTGAGATTCCCTTGGATGAAAAGAACATTATTCTGATACTTTTGACTCAATAGGTTTTTACCATCATCAGTTGTTCAAAATTACTCTATTCGTGGTAGAGCAAAGAAAGACAGGTTGGCTGAATTAATCAAAAGGTATAGGCACGTAATCAACTATTATAAATAGATATTAAAAACAATCAAAAGAAACTTCCAAAATACAATTCATTCATTGGTTGAAAAACTGAATACTAAAAATTTTAAGATTGAAGAATTTAACAGTACTGTTAATTGAATTATTATTTAGATAATAGAAGTACAAATACAGAATGATTTAATGTTAGAGTCAAACGTTTCAAATGGATTTAGAGTTTTGATCCGAAATATTTTTAAATTTAAAAAATCATCTGACCCATATCTTTATTTTAGGTTGTGGGGATCAATTTTTACAAATATTTTAAATAAGTTAACAAAAAAGACTTGCCTTTTATTGGCAAACATTTTCTGATTTAATGAATAGAATTAAAAGGAATTGACTAACTATCTTAAAACAGTTACAGTTCCTCTGTCAATAATCTTTTTATCAGATAATAATTCCCCAAAGAGTACAGTCCAAACATATACACCATCTGGAACTGCACTTCCATTATAGGTACCATCCCATCCCATTTGATGATTATATGATTCAAACATGGTTTCTCCCCAACGGTTAAAAATAATGAAATGATATTCCTGTGGGTCAAAACCTGACGTAAACACAGGTTGAAATGTTTGATTATATTGGTCACCATCAGGTGTGAAAGCATTTGGGATATAATATACTAACACATCATAAATAGTGACTTGAGTAGATGAAGAATCCATACAACCTATACTGTCTGTCACAATTAATTGAACCTCATAAGTTGAACCTGCCACTTCTGGATAAATATGAATTGGTGAATCTAAAGTAGATGACATATTATCTCCAAAACTCCAATGGTATGTTTCTCCATCATAGCTGGTAAATTGAGTAAAACTAATTTCAGTATCCTCAACTGTTACGGGGTTTGGATTATAGCTAAAGCCGGCATCTGGCGAATTAACTATTGTTATAGTAATATCATCTGTAATGGAGCAATTTCCTAATGATGCTGTTACCGTGTAATTTTGTGTGCTAGTTGGATAAACATAAGTGTTATTTGTTATTCCTAAATCCCAAGTTATAGTTGCTAAAGGTTGATTTGTTGTGGCAATTAAAAGTACTGAATCACCTTCACAGATTCTTTGATCTAACCCGGTTTGTACAATTGGGCTATCGACTACATCCACAATAATAGAGTCAATACCAATGCATCCATTTAAAGTTGTAGTGACATAATACATTAAACTATCTGTAGGTGTAAATGAAACGTTATCTGTTATTCCATTAGTCCAAGTTAACATTCCTCCACTTGGATTGTTCGCAGTTAAAGTATGATTTTCACCGGCACACAATGTAATTAAAGTGGATCCCGATACATCAGCGTTTACGACTGGGTTTACATCTACTGTAACAGTCACACTCTCGGTAGTTGTACATATATTTGTCCCTTCAGTTATTGTTGCAGTCGCTGTATAAGTGGCAGTATTCGCCGGGGTGAAAATTTGGTTATTAGTAATGCCATTATCCCAAATTAAAGTATCACTATTAATTGAAGTCGCATTTAATACAACATCTTCACCATCACAGATTGATACGCTTAAAGGCATTATTAATTGAGGATTTGGATTGACATCTACACTAACAGTATCTGAATTTTCACATCCATTTAAAGTCGCTATTACAATATATTCTAAACTATCTATCGGCGAAAATACAACGTTATCGTTAATACCATTATTCCATACTAATCCAGCACCGTCAGGGTTTACGCCTGTTAGTGTATAATTCTCTCCTTCACAAATTACACCATCAGTACCTGCATTAATACTAGGTATTATATTTACTATAATTTCAGTTTGATCTGTGGTCGTACAAGAAACTGTTCCTTCTGTTAATGTTGACGTGGCAATGTACGTTGTTGTCACCAATGGTGTAAATAGTTGATTATTAATAATGCCATTATCCCAAGTTGTTATTGCATTGGCTGTTGTTGATATCGCATTTAATAAGGTGTCTTCTCCAGCACAAATAGAAAAATCTAAAGGCACAATAATATCTGGTACTTCAGTTAAATCAATACTTACTGAATCAATACTTTCACAACCTTCAATAGTAGTGGTTACATGATACATGATACTATCAGTAGGCGTAAATTGAACACCATCTAGAACGCCATTATCCCATATAGGAAGCGTTGTATTTGCGCCGTTTATCACTGCTGTTAAGGTGTAATTCTCTCCTTCACAAATAGTATCATTTAATCCAGCATCAAGTGTTGGGTAAGCATTTACAATAATTTGTAATGTACTATCATCCGAACCATTGGCATCACTTGCTGTTAATAATATATCGTAAGTTCCAGGGGTATTAAAAGTAATCGAATGTGGTCCTTGGGTATTTGCAGACGTCACATCTCCACCATTAAACGTCCAATCCCAACCTGTTGGCGAAATAAAAGAGCTATCTGAAAAAATAATTGTTTCTCCGGCACAAATCGTTGTATCATTCATGGCAAAATTAGCAACGATAGACTCGGTGGATGCTAAAGTGAAGAAAAAGCCATTGTTTTGTGTTAAATCATTACCATTTGTTGGTGTAAAGTCATGTTGAAAGTAAACAAGATTAGTGGTAGCATCAAAAGATGTAGGGGTATAAGCCGTAGCACCAGTACTAAAATTGCCATCCTCATCAACTAACAACCTTACATTGTTATAATCTGTTACACCTCCAGCTAGTGATATTGAACTGTTAGACATATCAAACTCCATAGTTACATCTGTAACAGTACCTGTTTCTTGAGATTTCCAAACACGATCAAAAATTGTAGACATAGTTTGGCCATTGTCAGTCGTGTAATTAACAGCTACACCTGTATTAGTTAATGTACCATCATTATGCCCCCAAACTATACATGAAGCATCCGCCGTAAACTGAGAAGGTACATTAAAACCTAAACCATTTGATACGGTAAGAATATCTCTATTAGTAACGCCATTTAAATTAATACTCTTTGACTTTCTTTGATCTTGACCTGCATTGTCATCTCTTGAAACTCCACCAATATCAAAGTTAAACCCAGTATTTAATGCTATGTCCCAAACGGTTACACCTGCAGCAGAATTATAATTTAAAGACACACCATTTATACCTAAAGTCATTCCATATTTTAGGGCTAAATAACTTTCCACTTTATTTAACTCTATTGCATTCAATGTACGATTATAAACAATGATTTCAGCATAATCCATATCTGAACCTAAGGGGAATGATACATTATCACCAATTGATAATTCACTTGTGAAATTGGTATTCAACGCCCCTGTTGTATTATTAGCTGTTTCAGCTATTCCCATATTTCTTAAAGTCGTACTGCCTGGAATTGTTGTAGCCGTCACAATTTGACCATTAGGGTCATAATTAAAAGTAGAAATGTTTTGATCACCAGGTGCATCTGTTGGAAAGTCAAATCGAACACTGTTTCCAGTATTTTCATAACCTACCCTGTTACCATTAGAACCTTGTTCCCACTTAAAGTAAACTACACCATTATTATATCTGTGCACCATCACAATGGTATTATTATCAGTATCGAAAATATCGCTTCCCAAAACTGATTTATTTAATTTATCGTTGTTACCATCAAAAGTTAAAACAGGATTATAGTTAAGGTTAATATCGTTGAATACTGGTTTTTGAGCATTATTTGTTTGGTCTAAATCTGTAAGGCCAAGATTCGTTACTTTATTTACCCATTTATCAACCAAATCAAGATCTACAGCTGGATTACCTCCTGATTCCGCACCATTTTTGGCATCCAACCATAGTGTTAAGTTATTGTCTATCCCTCCAGGAGAAGGGTTACATATTCCGATTAATCTATTCCCTATAGGACTTATTGTAGTTGGTATTTGTACATTCCCTCCTAAAGTAATATCAGTACAAGTACCATCTAATACATTAGCAACTGTTGTGGGTGTAATTAACTCATATTCAATCCAAAAATAATTTATACCTGCCCCTAACGTTTGGTTGCCGTTAATTGTAACATTTCCTGTCAAAGCCACTGTACCAAATAAATTGGCATTTGAAAAACTGTTTACTGCCCCTGTGTAGTAAACATTCAAGTTAGATATTTCACCCCCATTTGTCGATCCAATAGTCGTTAAATTTAATTGGGTTAGATGTAGTGGCGCTATTGTTCCTGAAGTTTCTACTTCTATTTTTAAGATTTGAGCAGAACTTGAACAATTTTGAACATTTGCAGTTGAAGCTTGAAATGTATTTGAACTCATATAAGTCATTGGTGCTGCTAATTCGTAGTGAACTGTTACCATCCAAGTTCCATCATCTATTTTTGCAACATTAGCATTACAACCTGCTGTTCCCGCCCAAGTTCTAAAAGCTTGCAATTCAAATATAAGATTTGTACCGCCCACAAATTGTCCGTTTGCAATATTTAGTGCTGTTCTATTATAAGATTGTGTACCTCCATTGTTACCAGCTCCTGAAAAATCAGTCCCTTCATCCAGTCCTGTATTTTGGCAAAACAATTGTGATTGTTGTTCTGACATCCAACCACCACCAGCGCTAGTCATGTCATATTCTACATCTACAGAAGTTACAACCCAAGGTCCACCTGCTGGCAAAGAAACCGTTAATGGAGATGCTGCTCCATTACAAGTAGGGTCATAATTGCCATTATTAGTAGGTATATCTCCGCCATTAAAAGTGTTTGTGATTGTTAAAGCAAAAGAAAATTGGCCAAAAGACAATAATACAACTAATAGAATATTCTTAAATTTCATAATAAAAACGTATAAATAAAATTGCTCAAATTTACTTAATTCAATTCAATTTTATAAATTAAACGGGTATACTTAAGGTTAACTCTTAAGAAAATAATTAGTTCTAATAGCTTTGTTTTAAAGGGGTACTGTATGCTAACTCTTCTTCTTTAAAACCCAAACTACATATGACTAGAGACATTCTTTTTCGCTAAAAAAATAAAGCTCATTCAAAATACAAACGAATTCCCTTACTTAAACGATTTAGTAGGACGTGTAGTTGCTTTTGAGGCAAAAAAATATTACGTATAATTTTACATTAAAACTTATTTCTTAGAAAACAATGATAAGCATGACTCTTAACGCTATGATTCTCTGTAGTATCAATCCAATATTCAGTTAATATTTCTGGATTTTCACCCATAGCCGGACTAAATATATTGCTACTCTCATTACTAAAATAGCAGCTTTGTGAATCCCTTCAATTGTTCGTAATTCCCCAAATTTTGATTGGGTTTTAATTGAAGTAGTTCATTATGGTGTTGTGCAAATTACAAAGTATCATCAACATCATCAGAAATCGCTAGAATTATTGAACAATCTATCTCTTATTCTTTTAATAAAAATTCGGTACGTTCTTGAGCCATTTTTCTCCAGAGTGGTTATGTTTTCGTGTCACCAGACTCAGCTAAACCTGAATCCAATACTAATTCAAGTGTAACATCAGCCAGTTTTTGCATCAATTCTAATAAATATTCTGGAATTTGTCCGTTCAAATATTCACCCACACTTATAATATGGTAAATCTACAACTCCAGCATATCCGTAAAAGAAAGAATGCCAGAATATGACAATAGTATTTTGGGGGCTACAATAAGATAAGGACAGGTAGAATCCGGAGCTATAAATAATGTTAGTTTCTCGAGAACAATTGAATTGAATCCAAATCTAGGTGTGATTGTAGTTTTATGGAAAGAGGTAGGCTAGTGTTGATGACAAGCACAACTCAACTTGTAGATGTTTCAAATTTAGTGGTTTTGAATATATTATTGAATTAAGTTCAAAAGATAGAAAACAAATTACTCAATTTATAAAATAATAATATGAGTTTCATATTTAAAATGGATAATTTATGCCCCACCTTTATTAGTGGTTTTTTTTATACGATATTGTGAAAGGTTTAAAGGCGAACGGAACAAAAGAAGATTTTTACTTGTAGGAGTACAAGGTTAACTAAGTCATAAATAATATGAACCAACCTGTGTGATGGTGTGTAAATCAAAAGACTGAAAATCAGATTCAAATAACTGGTCATTATCAGCTGTATGTCAATAAATTTACTGTTTTAAAGCTTACGTTTTTTAGAATAATGGAACCACAGTATACCACTTAGGCAGATAAAAAAAAAGCCTCCACTACCAATATATAGGCGTTTTTTCCAAATGGCTTTTTGTTCTTCTTCAAACAAAAAGTGAGCGTAGTTTTCGGATTGATGTAATGGGCTAGGCGCTTCTACATCCCAATTGGTTTTATCATATCTATTGGAGTCTATATGAACCAGTGAAATCGAAACTAAAGAGTCTACCTTGTTCTTTATTTTTTTATACTTCAAGGAGTCTACCATCAATCCATTAGAATCATACAGTTTAAGTTGGCTTCCTTTGGATGAAAGCCCAAAGTCAAAATCACCAAGTACTAAATTTGAATCTACTGAAGAATATGTAGTCAAAAAGTTTGCTTTATTTTTGGCTAAAACAACGTAATGATTGGGTTGTAGGTTATAATTTTCTACAGAAAATCCTTTGCTGTATTTGTTTTTGGTAAATACAAATTGATTTAAGTTAATAGGGTTATTTGAACGATTATACAATTCAACCCAATCATCAGTAGAATCGGTATTGGATTGGTAAAAGCTTATTTCATTAAAAATTAAACTATCAAAATGAGCACTTCTTTGTTTAGGTCTTAAAATAGGCTCTAAAACTAAGTTCCCAGTTGGGCTTATAGTTAAAATTGGTGTCGTTTCTTGTCTACCTTTCCAACCAACAAATTCATAATCATGTTTTGGTTCAACTGAAATGGTAACCGGGATTTTCTCAAAATAGATACCTTTTAAATGGTCTTTTACATGAATTGAGTTAAATTGAATTTTACACGTGTTTAGTTCTGGTTTAATCACTTCAATTGTGATTTCTTTACCTAAATTAAATTTCTCTTTTAAATGTTGACGCATATAGGTTGGTCGCTCTTGAACGAAAGTATTAACAACATTTAAATGAAAACGCCAATTTTTCATACTTGATCCCCATCTATCTAAATGGTTTGGCATTTCTGTTTCAATAACTTCTCCCATTTCTTTTAACTTTTCAGAAGCAACTTCTGGGTTTAATATGGTGTTAAAGTAATCACAAATTGTATTGATGTATTGATGTTGTAGGTGTTGATTCGTTAATAGTTTTCTAATAATAAATGTGGACCAAGCTGGATCTGGCCATGATTCAGAATTTAGAGAAGTGAATTTTTTAATCGTATTTCTTTTATATCCTGTATACGCATTATTAGCTAAGCCCATGTCTAAGTCATAAAACACCCAACGCCATTTTGCCGAATCCGTGCGTTCTCTGAAGTAACGTATGTTTCCTCCTGCATCTCTATTGTCAGAATACGTTTCTGCTATATTATATCTTATAAAATCATAAATATCCATAAATTCAGACAAACGCGATACATTCGCATCTTTTGATAAATCATGAGATCTTAAATAGCTTAATAGATATTTATAATTTTTTGAGTAGCCATGTCGTCTGACACCATTTTGGCGTAAAATGTCTACATTGTCTTTATCCACATCAAAATTCTGAGCTAAATAATGTTCACTAATTTTTTCTCGTATATTTTGAATTCCCCAGTATTTTCCATTAATAAATACAATGGCCGGTTCGTAGGCCTGAATTGCAATACCAGTAGGGGCCATTAATTGAGTAATATAAGCATCTCGCAAATGTGTTCTTAAAAAATCACCACCTGAATTACGTAAAATAAAAGACTTATATTTTTTACTTTTTCGTTCGTCAAATAGTTTATACTTAAATTTAGATTTACCATACTTTTTACGCGCAATTAAAGCGATTGACTTTTGGGGTAAAGCTCGGCTAAATCCACCAAACAAACTCATACCTGCTTCTTGATTAAAGCAAGGATCTCCGTTGGTATCATACATTTCAACATTGCAAGTACGCTCCCAATCTTTCCAAAAATTGGCGCCTAGGTAGGGTTCAATAGTATCAGCGCAACAGCCTTTGACATAAATACCTCTATCGTAATCCCAAAAATTATTTGGGTTAGACGTTATGGAAACGATTGGTAAGGAATAGGCGCGATCACAAAAATAAGACTGTGTAATAACACTTGATTTTTTGCCATTTACATAAGTTACAGCTCTAATTATTCCAATTTTATCAATATTAATTGGGGTAGAGTACCTGTGTGAATGACTACCAGGTATTGCCCCATCTAGTGTATAATAAATGGTTGAATTGGATTCTGATGTTAACGTAACGGTAACATTTTTTGTGTAAACACCTCCCATTGGCTCAAACCCGATAGCTATCGGATCGGTTTGTGCCGAGATAGTAATTAAACTAAAGATAAACGATATGGAAAGTAAAAATTTCACTATTCAAAAGTAATTTAATAATCGATAAGTTTAACATGAAACAGTTTCGTTTTATTAAAAGCTAATGTTTAACAATTATTCGATTTTGAAAAATTGATTACATTTGGTGTAAATAAAAATTAATGAACACATTAGTATTTGGAATAGAATTAACGGAATGGATTGGCTATTTAGCAATGGGTGTTCTACTGGTTTCATTTATGATGAAAGATGTAACCAAAATTAGGATAATTAATAGTGTGGGTTGTGGGTTGTTTGTATTGTATGGCTCTTTAAGTACTCTATATCCTGTTGTCGTGACAAACGTGGGAATTATCATAATTAATTCATATTATTTATTTATCAAAAAATAACACCAATTTTCCTTCAAATAAACTACTGTATATACTATTTGTCTTGACTTATTTAACCTTATGTCTATTTTTTACGTCATTATTATATATATTGGTACTATGCAAAAGATTATCGGGTTTGTTTTTGGGTTTTTAATTTCAATTTCAGTTTTTGGACAAGAAATTGAACAGCCTGATGGTATTTATAATTTTGTCACAAATGGGGGGCAGTGGCCTGATGGTGTTTTGTATAAAGCAGATGTAAATGCAGGTAAAATATGGCTGGAAGAAAAAGGGATTCTATATCAATTTAATGATTACTCTGATTTACATCATGCTGAAGTTTCACATAGACATAAAACTGAACCAGTAGTCAAACAGCATTTAGTATATGCTGAATTTATTGGTGTCAATCAGGAATTTACAACTTCAAAGTCAAATCCAACGGAAGAATATTATAATTACTTTTTAGGTAATGATAAAACCAAATGGGTGTCTGGTTTACAGGGTTATAATACGATCAAGTATAATAATTTATATCCAAATATTGATTTATTATTTTTTGAAAAAGATCAAGATTTAAAATATGAATATCATGTGAAACCAAATGGAAATTATCAGGATATTCAAATTAAGTATAAAGGTCAAACTAAAATTAAACTTCAAAAAAATGGTGATGTGATTATCTATACACCATTAGGTCAAATTATAGAAAAAAAACCGTTCGTATATCAAATTAAAAATGGTAAAATTGTTGAGGTTGAATCTGAATTTATCATTGAAAAGAACACGTTGTCTTATGGTTTAGGTGAGTTTGATACTACCATTGATTTAATAATTGATCCCGTTTTAGTATTTGCAACTTATAATGGTGCTCAATCTGACAACTTTGGAATGACTGCTACATATGCGTATGATGGATCAGCTTATACAGGAGGAACCTTGTATGGAAATCAATATCCTACGCCTTCACCAGCTTGGAATACAGTTTCTAATTTAACTGTGTTATCTACAAATGTAGCGACTACAGATGTTTTTATTTCAAAATATTCGTCTGATGGTACAACTATGTTATGGACCACCTTTATTGGTGGTGGAGACAATTTTCAAGGTACTGAAACTGTTCACAGTTTAATTTGTGACCCATTAAATAATGTATATTTATATGGTGCAACGTCAAGTGTTGACTTTCCTATTGTGAATGGTGTTCAAACTACGCATGGTGGAGGAAGTACATTGTCAATCGCGTTTAATGGGAGTAATTTTGGTATGGTTGGTACGGATATTTATGTCGCAAAATTTAGCGAAAATGGGATGAATCTAATGGGTTCTACTTACGTTGGAGGTAATCAGAATGATGGGGTAAATTATAAAGTTACTTCTGGAACGTATAATAACGTGATATTTTATGATTCCTTAACTTCCAATTACGGTGATCAGTTCAGAGGGGAAATAATGTTGGATTCATTAAACAATATTATGGTGGCTTCTTGTACGCGTTCAGCTAATTTCCCGACTTCAAATAGTTTTCAATCCACTTTAGGAGGGCAGCAAGATGGCGTGTTATTTAAATTATCTGCTGATTTCTCATCTTTTTTATGGTCAACGTATTATGGAGGAACTGAAAATGATGCGTGTTACTCAGTAAAGATAGATTCATCTTATAATATTTTAGTAGCTGGAGGAACGTCTTCAAATGATTTGCCAAATACATTTGGTGGTTTAAATCCAAACTATTTGGGTGGTAAAACGGATGGTTTTGTGGCTAAAATTAGCGTTGATGGAAGTGCAATTATACAATCAACATATATAGGCACGTCTGCTTATGATCAAACTATTTTTGTAGAAATTGACAGATGGGATAATGTTTATATTGTAGGTCAATCAGATGGTAATATGCCTGTTATTAATGCTGGGTATTCCGTTGCAAATAGTGGACAATATATTATTAAACTGAATTCAGATTTAACAAGTGTAATTTATCAAACCACTTTTGGAAATGGAAATGGGCAACCTAATATTTCACCGGCGGCTTTCTTGGTGGATGTCTGTGGAAATGTTTATGTGTCTGGCTGGGGAGCAAATATTTTGCAAGGCGTTGGCTTAACAGGAATGCCAATAACAACTGACGCATTTCAATCATCATCAAGTGACGGATTTAACTTTTATTTATTTGTTTTAGAACGTGATGCGGCAAGTATGCTGTATGGTAGTTATATTGGAGATGCTAATGCGCAAGAACATGTGGATGGTGGGACGTCAAGATTTGATAAATTTGGAATTGTATACCAATCTGTTTGTGGAGGATGTGGAGGGTCATCTACTTTTCCAACAACTTCTGATGCTTTTTCACAAGTAAATAATAGCTCAAATTGTAACAACTTAGTATTTAAATTCGATTTTGAATTAGTTCCAAATGCAGACTTTACAGTAAGTAATTTGGACGGGTGTGCGCCATTGACTTTAACCTTTGATAACGAAAGTAATGATACGATTAATTCAATATGGAATTTCCCAAGTGTACCGGGAGTAACCCAAATTTCTGGAGGTGTAAATCCGGTTGTACAATTTTCGAATCCAGGAACGTATGAAGTGTTTTTGAATATTACGGATACCATTTGTAATTTACAGGATACGGCCAAAAAAATTATTACGGTTTATCCAGCTTTAAATCTAGAGGTGTCAAACGACACTGTGCTATGTAATAATGCAAATACGCCTTTTGATATTTTTGCAAACTCAAGTGGAACGGCAACTAACTTCACTTGGGCAACTGATATTGGTTTTGCAAATGTTATAAATATAGGGGGGCTAGATTCAGTAATTACGATTAACCCAAATGTAACAACTACGTATTATGTGACTGTATCCAGTGGTTGGCCTTTATGTGATTTAGTTGATTCAGTTCAAGTAGTGTTCTTAGATGATGCGATTACATTAATGGCAGATACTACAATTTGTAGGGGGGATACATTAAACCTATATGCAAATTATACATTTGGAGGAGTTACCACTTTTGACTGGTCACCAAACACATATATTTATCAAGAAAATCAAAATATTGCTTTCGCTACACCAATTGATTCACAATACTATTATTTGTCAGCAACCATAAATGGATGCCCTTTTTATGATTCTGTTTTTGTTACAGTAGATTATATTAATCCTTTAATAGTTTATGCAACGGCAACTCCTGAGGATGTTCCGAACGGGGGAAATACAACTTTGATGGCGTTTCCTGATTCTTCAATTTATAGCTATGTATGGTTTCCACCCAATTCAGTTACAAACGCTACGAGTCAAACTACTACGGCAACCATTACTGAAGATAAAGATTTTGTTGTGTTTGTGAATAGAGGTGTTTGCACACTTTCCGCTTCAGTCAGTGTTAAGAAATTAGAATTTGTGTGTGGTGATGTTTATATTTATGTACCGAATGCATTCACACCAAACAATGACAATACGAATGATAAAGTGTTTGTACGTGGTCAGAATATTGAAACGCTTAAGTTTATGATTTTTGACCGTTGGGGAGAAGTTGTTTTTGAAACCACGGATCAAAGTGTCGGTTGGGATGGAACATTTAAAGATGAGAAATTAGACCCAGATGTGTATGTATATCACCTTAAGGTAATTTGCGTGGACGGGCAAGAGAATTTGATAAAAGGAAATATTACACTACTGCGATAGAGAGTTGTAGTGTCAGTTCCAGTGAATTTAGTTTTTCGATAGAAAAATAAAATTAGTATCGAGAATAAAACGGTAATGCTAAGAGAAAGAATAAAAGAAAATAATTGAAAAAAAACAGTAGTGTCAGTTCGAGTGTTACTTTATTACGACAGTAAAAAAGGAATGTATCGAGAACAGAACGATTAAGAAACAGAACAGAAAATAATTGAAAAAAACAATATCCATATTATTAATCATAATCTCATTCAATTCGAATGGGCAGGATATTCACTTTTCTCAATTTTACATGAATCCTGTTTATTTAAACTCTGCATTAACTGGTAATTTTGATGGAGATTGGCGATTTACGGGAAATCAAAAGAGTCAATGGCGTTCCGTGTCCAGACCATTCAATACATTGGTATTCTCAGCTGAAAACAAAGAAGAATTGATATTACCATGTTTATACCATGCGTTAAACTTTTACCATGATGCCGCTGGTGATGGTAACTATAGAACGATTGAGTTTAATTTAACCAATAGTTATCAATATTATTTAAATTCGGATTCTACGCAAAGCATAACAGCAGGTTTGCAAGTAGGTGTGAACCATAAAAGAGTAGATATTTCGAAATTGAATTTTGATACTCAATTTAATGGCTATACGTTTGATGAAAATTTAGGGACGGGTGAAATTTTTAACACAACAAGTATGACTAATTTTAATTTAGCATTAGGACTTATTTACACTTACAAACCCGAAAAAAGAAAAGAACTAGTGGCTGGTATAGGGTGGTTTAACATGACAACACCTAAACAAAGCTTTATGAATAATGGGGATGTGAAAAGGGATAAAAGAATGGTTATTCATGCTAAGGGAAATTACCCTTTAAATTATCAGTTAGACATTCAGCCTGGTATTTTTACACAATTTCAAGGTAAATATAAAGAATTGGTTATTGGGTCTAATATTAAATACATTTATAAAGATTTGAAAGGTGAATTTATTGCGCCTTATGCTGGTCTTTGGTATAGAAATTTAGATGCTACTTATATTGTGGCAGGACTATATTACAACAATTGGATTGGTGGTGTAAGTTATGACATTAATGTGTCTGAGTTAACGCCTGCGTCAAATGTAAGAGGTGGTTTTGAGTTTTCTTTACAATACATTTTTCACGTATTTAAGCCGCTTGATATCAAACATAGAATTTGCCCTGATTATTTATAAATGAATGTATTTAAAACCATATTAATAGGTGCCCTGTTGTTAATGTCAAAATTAGCAATGAGTCAAACTTATACTCAGCTAGTTGAATTCGCTGACGAAAAAATGGCAGAAGGTGATTTTTATTATGCTATTGAATATTATAAAAAAGCCATGGCTATTGATTCTGTATCTGTGGAAATTAATTGGAAAATGGCTGAGGTGCAAAGGCGCTATAAAAATTATGTGTTAGCTGAATATTATTATCAAAAAGTATATGATAAAGAATCGGCAAAAATATATCCCAAAAGTATTTTTTGGTTGTCGAGTATGCAACATTATAACGGAAAATATAAAGAATCAAGTAGAAGATGGAAAGTAGCCAAAAAAACATTTAAACGTAAGCGAAAGGAATATCCGTACAAAAAATCTATGCAAGAATTTAGATCTTGTTTGTGGGCGAGTAAAGCAGCTTTAGACACAACTGATTATTTGGTTAAGCCAATTGAAAATAAAATTATTAATTCTCAAGATACTGAACTAGCGCCTTTTGTGTTTGATGATCATTTTTATTTTACTTCCTTAAAAGCTGATTCAATTAAAGCAAATGAAGAATTAATTACAGAAGAGTATTCGCTTCAAATTTATGCCTCCAAATTGGCAAATGAAGAATTTGGAATGCCAGTACAATTAGATGGGACTTATCAATCTGGTTCGCATTCAGCAAATGGGTGCTTTAGTCCAGATGGGCAACGTTTTTATTTTTCAAGGTGTAATGAGAATTACCAATGTAAAATTTTTATTGGTAAGGTTAATGGAAATAAAATTACGGGTATTGATAGTTTAGGTGAAATTATAAATCAAGCAGATAAAATTACAACTATGCCGAATGTGGCTATGGTAGATGGTCAAGAAGTATTGTTTTTTTCATCTAATCGTGAAAAAACCTTTGGAGGGTTAGATGTATGGTATTCGGTTATAAAGAATGGTAATCAATATAGTAAACCAAGAAACTTAGGTCGAAAAATTAATAGTTTGGATGATGATATTACTCCATTTTATGATTCAAAAACTGACCGCTTATATTTTAGTTCGTCTTGGCATCAAGGGTTTGGCGGTCATGATATTTTTTACTGTGAAAAGCTAACAGATAATTTAGGGTTTTTGGCGCCTATAAATATGGGGTTGCCAATTAATTCATCACAAAACGATACGTATTTTAGTGTAGATAATAAACAAGGTAAATTCTACTTTTCTTCCAATAGAATTGGATCCAATTCGGCAAAAACACCAACCTGTTGTAATGATATTTTTGTAGCTGAATTGCCAAAAGATAAAACACCACCACCACTTTATGCGTCATTATTTGATTTGAATAAAAAACTACCTGTTACTTTATATTTCCATAATGATGAGCCAAACCCACGAACCCGAGATACGCTAACCAATTTAACATACATGGAATCCTATGATAGTTATATTGAAATGGTGCCAAAATATAAAAGAGAATATTCAAAAGGTTTAATAGGAGATAATTCTGAAGAGGCAAAAGAAGATATAGCCGACTTTTTTGTAGAGTATGTTGAGCAAGGTGTGTCTGACTTAAATGAATTTACAAGGTTGTTACTGGTTGAATTAAATAAAGGCTATAAAATAAAAGTCACGGTAAAAGGATTTGCCAGTCCTTTAGCCAAAACAGATTATAATGTAAGCTTAACCAAACGTAGAATTAACTCGTTAATCAATTATTTGGGTGTGTATGGTAATAAAGATTTCGTACCCTATTTGAATTACAATGCCAAAAACGGTGGAAGTTTAACCTTTGTTCAAATTCCGTTTGGTGAATACACAGCCAATAAATTAATTTCGGACAATGTGAATGATACAAAGAATTCTGTATATAGTAGAAAAGCAGCCTTGGAGCGAAAAATTGAAATTCAATCCGTTAGTTTAGTAATTAAAGATTCAATTTATGCTGAAATGAGTTTTGATTCAGAAATTCACGATTTCGGGAAATCGACTAAAGGAGAAGATTTAGTTCACACATTTAATTTTACCAATTCAGGTTCAGATACGCTGATAATAGATAGGGTTGAAGTGGAATGTGCTTGCTCTACTGTTGAGGTGTCAAAAAAAGTACTTTTACCTAGTGAAAGTGCGCATATTAATGTGGTCCTTTCTACTAAATCCTTTGATGGTTTAACGGTTCGAAAAATTATACTACACACCAATACAAAGGCTGGTAAAAAAGTGCTGAGTTTAACAACTGAGACATTTTAGACGTGTATAAAAGATCTGATCTTTAATCATTTTACAATATGTTTGGTGAGATTTAGTGTTATATTTGTATTAAATCTACCCCTATGAAACGATTACTGCAAATACTTGCCTTGGTTTTTGTGTCTCAAACTCTTTTTGCACAACAATTTTCTAATCCAATTAGCTTCATTAAAAATGAGGGTCAAATTGTTGATCAAAATGGAAAATTAAATACTAATGTTAACTATGTTTTACCCACTAACAATGGAATGAATGTCCAATTGTTGGGTAATGGGTTTAGTTATGATGTGTATAAAACACACACGAATTCAGTAATTTTTAATAGAATTGATATCACATTTGAGCATTGTAATCCTAAGTTAGAAATTATAGAGACTGATTTTCAATCTCAAAGGTCTAATTACTATAAAGCAGGCGAAAATCAAGTTAGTCAATCTAATATTGGGGAGTTTAAAACCATTACTTATAAAAACGTGTATCCATTAATTGATATTGTGTTTAAGACGACTCAAAATGGAGTTAAATATGATATTATTTTAAACCCTGGTGCAAAAATTGACGACATTAGATTCAAGTATTCTGGAATTGACGGGTTTAACTTAGAAGATAATCAAACCTTAAACTTGTCGACTCAAATTAGAGAATTGCAAGAGAACATACCTTTAAGTTTTTATAAAGACTCAAAAAAAGAAGTTGAGGTGAATTTTGAATTACATGAGAGTAATGCCAATTCAGTAGTCATTGGTTTTAAATCTAGTTCAAAGCTTAAATCATCTAAAACACTAATTATTGATCCAGTACCTGAATATGTTTGGAGTAAGTATCAAGGTGATTCTTTAATTACAACCACTACAGGAGTAATTACGGATAGACATGGTTATGCATATGTATGTGGTAAAACATTGTCATTAACTAATATAGCAACGACTGGCGCTTACCAAGACACTATTTACAATTTGTATGATTCATATATTAGAAAATACAATAATGGAGGAGGATTACTTTGGTCTACTTACTTTGGTGGTAATGGGGATGATTTAGCAAATGATGTATACGTAGATACGTCTTTTCATGTGTATCTATTAGGAACAACATTCTCAGAATTTGGTTTAATTGATACCTTAGGAAGTCAAGATTCTTTAGGAGGAGCTTCTGATGCTTTTTTAGCTAGGTTTACTACGGATGGTGAGTTAGTTTGGTCCACTTATTTGGGTGGGGATAGTTTAGATTCAGGTATTAAATTGTCTATTGATTATTCAGAAAATATATATGTGTCGGGACAAACCCAATCTACAGACTCCATTGCATTTGGAAATACTTATCAATCCACATTGAATGGTATTTCTGACGGATTTATTGCTAAGTATAATTCAGCAGGAGTCTTGCAATGGTCTACATATTTAGGTGGGATAAATAGTGATATAGCTACCGGTATTTCATTTGGCGATACATCTGTATTTGTTACTGGTCAAACTAACTCTATTGATTTTCCTGTTACTGTAAATGCGCATAAATCTATTTTGACGGGTTCTACAGACGGATTTATTTCAAAATTTAACGCATACGGAAATTTGGTTTGGTCTACTTATTTTGGAGGTGAATTGGATGACAATGTGAGTAGTGTGAAAGTTTTAAATAATAATGTATTCTTTATTGGTTCAACTGATTCAGACTCGAGTATTGTCACATCTACAGCATTTCAATTAACTAAAAATGACTCAACGGATGCATTTGTTGGTAAAATGAATAGAGATGGTGTGTTAAAATGGTGTTCTTATTATGGTGGAGATAGTACGGATTTAGGAGTTGATTTGTTTTTTGAATTGGATTCAAACATTTTAATAACAGGAACTACTTACTCAGTACAATTAGCTGGAATTACTGCTGATACATATCAATCTGAAAATGGAGGGGAATCAGATGTGTTCATATCAAAAATAACGAAAGACGGTGCATTAGAATGGTCTACGTTTTATGGTGGGACAGAAGAAGATGAAGCAGAAACGATTGCTGTTTATGGTAATACAGCAATTTACGTGGTAGGTTCTTCTCAATCAGATACGGCTATTGTTGAAAATGATCAAATTAATTTGTCAAATGAATATAATAGTGAATTAGAAGGGTTTGTAACTAAATTTAAACAATCTAAATCAACTCCTGCAGGGAATTGTGGAGGAAGTTGTGGTGCAAATAACTACTTCCAATGTATTGGAGACACTATATTATTAACTGTTATTGGTGGTGAATTGGGTACTGACGCACAGTGGTATTGGTATGCAGATAGCTGTGGAGGCTCTCCTTATGTAGGTGTTGGTGATTCTATTTCTTTAGTAATTTATGAAACAACTACTTTCTATGTTAGACCCGAATCTATTACAAATACAAATCAAGATTGTGCATCAGGAACAGTTCTTGTTGCCCCGTATGACCCTATATTTATTACTAATGATTCAATTGTCTGTCAAGGTGAGGAATTTGTTTTTTCTCATTCAACTAACGGAACAGCAAATTGGTTTGGCCCTAATAATTTTTCAAGTACATTGTCATCAATCACTATTGATCCAATAGATACATCCTATACCGGAATGTATTATATTGATGCAGTTGACAATTATGGCTGTCCGTATTCTGATACCCTTGATTTAGTGGTAAACCCTTCACCTAATGTAAGTAGTACAGTAATTAATCCAGATTGTTTTGGTTATTCTAATGGTGAAATGAGTTTTACTGGTGACAGTTTAGATAATTATACATTTAATTGGACTGTCTATGATTCATTGTCATCAACGCCTATTGTTGCGCATGATTCTTTACTGAATATTGGTTCTGGTACTTATGCAGTGACTGTATTAAATGAATTCAATTGTAGTTATATTGACAGCTTTGTTATTTCTCAACCAAGTAGTGCGTTATTAGATACTACAATTTCCCCCACACTTTGTTTAGACTCTACTGGAATTATTGTGTTGGATTTACATCAAAGTTATGCGCCTTATTCCATTATATGGTCGCCTACTAATGAGGATGATGATACTATTACTGATTTATATTATGGGTGGCATCATGTGACTATTACCGCGGATAATAAGTGTGTTGAGAATCACTCTTTCTTTATTTCAAACTACAATAATTTTGAAGCAAGTATAATTGAAAGTACGTTATCCGCTTGTCCAGATGTGCCAACAGGATCCGCTACTGCAACGGGTGTTAATGGAACGGAACCTTTTACCTATGATTGGATTGGTATAAACCAAACGACAGAAACCGCTACAAATATAGATACTGGCTATGTTATAGTTTATGTATATGATAACAGTGGCTGTTATGCTTTTGATTCGGTTTATATTGGAGCACAGCATACACTTGAAGTGGAGGCTTTATTAACCAATTCTCAATGTGGTAATCCAAATGGAAGTATATCAATTTCGGTGGACAGTCCTAGTGATTATGACGTGGTATTTTCAAATGGAGTAACAAATCAATTGTATATTGAGAACTTGACTGAAGGTATGTACTCTGTTACGGTAACAGATACATTCGGATGTAATTTTTACTATGAATATGAAATTGAAGGTGTAAATAATTTAGAAGCATGGATAAACCCATCTGACACCACATTAACAATTGGAAACCCTGTAACAATTGGAGTGAATTCAAATTCGCTTGGGAACTTATTTTATAATTGGACTCCAACTATAAACTTAGAGTGTTCAACGTGTCAAAGTGGAATTATTACACCAATGAGTGCCGGTAGTTATTCGGTTATAGTGACAGATGAATTTGGGTGTGTGGATACTGCTTACTTTAATTTTGATGTTGCTAAAGTTGTACCAGTTCCTGTTATTCCATGTGTTGAGGTGTTTATTCCTTCCATGTTTTCTCCAAATAATGATCAATTAAATGACAGGTGGACAATTATTGGGAGTTGTATTCAATCAATTAGGGCAAAGGTATTTAATCAATGGGGAGAATTGATATTCGAGTCGAATGAGTTGAATAATAATTGGGATGGTTTTTACAAAGGGAGTAAGGTAATGAATGACAATTATACATATACTGTTAGTATAACCTATGATGATGGTACAGGGGAAACATTTAATGGGTCTGTTACTGTTATAGATTAAGCGTATGAAATATTTAATTTACATAGCGATTTGTATTTTGGGTAGAATGGCCTCTGCACAAGATTTACATAGTTCAAATATTCAGTATTTAACTCAACTGTATAATCCTGCTTTAACAGGATTAAATAATGAATTGGATGCAGCTATTGCTTATAGAACGCAATGGCGTAAAGTGGGAGTGCCTTATAATGCATATAGCGCAACTGTAGGTTCAGTTTTAGCGCCTTATAAAAGAAATAGAAAAGGCCAGTTTGCTATAGGAGGAAGCTTGTATAGTGAACAAACTGCCCTCAATTCGTCTGTTACATCATTTACGGTAACACCAACGTATCATTTAAAATTAACTGATAATTCAAATTTAAGTTTGGGCTTTAATATAGGGTATATTGGTATGACATTTAATGAACAAAATGGAAGTTGGGAAAGTCAACATAATGGGTTGTTGTATGATGAAGCAGTGTTGAGTGGTGAAGTTTTTGAGACATCAGTTCAACATAATTTTGATATTGGTTCAGGCTTAATTTACACCTTGAAAAATAGCTGGGACATGAAAATTATTCAAATCGGTGGTTCAGTGTTTCATTTGAACAGACCGACTATTTCTTTCTCTTCTATTGGTGATAGTAAATTACCAATTAGAAAAGTTGGGTTTGCATCTGTGTCCATTCCTTTTGGTGATAGTTATTCTTATATTGAAATGACAGGGTTATATCAAAACCAGGAATACTTTAATTCCTTAACGTATGGTGCAATGGTAAAGCTAAAATTGATGGAAAAGGCTAAGTTTACAATTGTAAATTCTAGACAAAATAGTTTGTATTTGGGGATTGGTGCATACCTTAGAAATAAGGATGCTTTTATTTTAAATCTATCGGTACAAAAATCGAATTGGAAGTTAGGTTTTGCGTATGATATTACGACCTCAAAATTAAAGGAGGTTAATAACAGGCAAGGCGCTACAGAACTTCAATTTTGGTATTCAATTCCTAGTTTTAAAAATAAAAGGAAATCATAATTAGTTGATTTAAAGATTTTTAATAGTTTGTTTTTTAACATATTTTAAAACTCTTCTTGAAATAATAATTTTTAGTTTTTCGTTAACAGTAAAAATAAAAATTATGAAAAATCAAATAGGAATATCCATTTTATCAAGTGTAATTGGTGGTGGATTGGTATTATTTGGTTTGAATGTTTTCAATACAAAAACGACCGTTGAAAGTGTTTCAGACTCAGATGATACATCAAATTTTATAAGTACTGTAGCGCTTGAAAAGGAATGTAATTCATTTGAATTACCAAACTTGACATATTCAGCAAATAAAACAGTTGAAACTGTAGTGTATATTAAAACACATTTTGTTAAAGAAGAAATAACTTATGATCCATATTTAAAACTGTTTTATGGAAAAGATGCTTATAGAAAGAGAGATCGTCATGGGCAAGCATCTGGTTCGGGTGTTATTATTTCAAAAGATGGATACATTGTGACAAATAATCATGTAGTTCAAGATGCCAAAAGTATATCAGTGACGATTAATAAAAAAACGTATGTTGGTCAATTAATTGGTTCTGATCCATCAACAGATATTGCTGTTATAAAAATTGATGGGAAAGGGTTAAGCTATTCTGAATTTGGTGATTCAGATGATTTACAATTAGGAGAATGGGTGTTAGCAGTGGGGAATCCATTGAACTTACAGTCTACAGTTACGGCAGGTATTATTAGTGCAAAAAATCGAAATATTGATTTATTAACCTCAAGCTATAACCCTAGGGACAATGTATTTCCAATTGAATCATTTATTCAAACAGATGCTGCTGTTAATGCGGGGAATTCAGGTGGTGCCTTGGTGAATAAAAATGGGGAGTTAATTGGAGTTAATACCGCTATTGCATCAAGTACAGGGTCTTATTCAGGTTATTCATTTGCAGTGCCATCAAACATTGTTAAAAAGGTAACTTTTGATTTAATTAAACATGGCACTGTACAACGTGTAATGTTAGGTGTGAATATTGTAGAAAATGGCTCTCAGTTACAGTCAGAGTATAACTTGTCTACTAATAAAGGTATTGTGATTTCTGGCATTGTAGCTGGTGGAATAGCATCAAAAAATAATTTAAAGGTAAAAGATATCATTACTAAGGTGAATGGTAAAACAATTAGCTCTACATCTCAATTACAAGCCGAAATATCCCAAATTAATCCAGGTGAAAACATTACTATTGAACTGGTAAGAGGAGCTCATACACTACAAAAAGAGATGATATTGGAATAGAACAAATTTACTAAAAAGGAAAGTTATAAGACTTTCCTTTTTTACCTTCTTCTTTTAAATAAGGCAAAATCTCTATTTGTAAATTTTAAAGAAAATTCTAAGCCACCACTTCTATAATAATTCCCAAAATCGGCAATAGTGATGTCATAAGATATTCCAAAATTAAAATTTTTGAGTTGAAAGTTTACCGTTGGTGCAATAGCATCTTTATAACGATAAGCTACGCCTGTAGATATGTACATGTCTTGATTCAAACCAGTAATTTTCCCACCAGATTTTAATCTATAGCGCATCAATACTCCAACTAATGTTTCATTATGTGGTCCTTGATTGTATACATTAGCGTAAGTTTCAATCCCGAACTTAGATCCATCAAAATCTCTAATAAATGAAGCGTGAATAACAATCTTCCCAAATAGTTCTTCAGTTGAACCGAGTCTATATTTTAAAGTAGGGGTGTTGGCATGAAAATAAGCAACACCAAATCTAAAATCTAATGCATTGTCTCTTGAAAAGCCAATTTTGTGATTTCCGTATCTATAAAATAGCCCAGCTGAAACATCTCCATACATAAAAGTGGCTAGGTTGTTAGGTTCTCCACTTGGATTGGCAGAATTAAAAACTTCCCCATCAAATTGATTTGCAAAATGTAAGGTGTTAAAGTCTCCAAACTTTTGGCCAAATCCAAATTGTATCCCTCCTGAAAGTTGTTGGTGATCATCTAGTGGAACTATTCCAGAAAAAGAAAGTAATACTTGGCGTGTTCCAAACTTACTATCCCCACCAATGTCGTTATAAAACTGTAAGCCCATTCCCATATGCGCCCCACTTCCTCTACGTGGTTTAAGTAAATTCATATCAGCAGCAATTGAGGTGGTATAGAATTTTGTGCCTGCACCCACCCATTGGTTTTTATGATTCATGGATATGCGTTCCCATCCATTAAAAACACCTGCAGCTGCTGGGTTAATTAGCATGGGTACTTGATTGGCTTGTGTAAAATGTATGTCTTGTGCGTTGACAGTATTAAATAATGTCAAAACAAACACGGCTAATGTTAATTTCAATATATTCATTATCTAATTAGTGTTAGGTTACCTGATTCCTTCTTTTGTTCCCCAGTCGTTAAAGTGTAGTCAACAACGTAGGTGTAAATACCTGAATTTACATATTCACTTTTATATCTGCCGTCCCAAAATTCAGAGGATGAATTAGATTGGAAAACGACATTACCCCATCTGTCTACAATTAGCAATTTAAATGCGCTCACATCATAGCCAACAAAATAAGTAAACACGTCATTAAGATGGTCATCATTGGGTGAAAATGCATTTGGAATATGCACGCCGGTTAAACCGGTTGGGTTTATAAATGGGTTTGAAGGGTCATCAGGATCTAAAACAAGTTTAAAGTGAGCCACAATAGTATCACTTGCTGTAAAATCTATAGTATCGTTTAAGCTGTTTGGATTTGAAAATGTATGATTACTTGCAGACCAATAGTCAAATTCATAATTGGCATTAGCTTCTGCTTTAAATAACGTATTTATGCCACCATATTGAATAGATGACCAAGGATAAAAAGGAGCCCACTCGGAGTTAACTTTAACCTGTCCTGCGTTGGCTGGTTCAACATTTACAACCACATCAAATGGACCAATTAAATCATAGCAATCAATTAAACCAGTAGAAATTGCAGCACATCTTGCGTTAATATAATCTCTCAGGGCTTGAACATTATCATTCCATTGTGTTAGTGTCCCTCCCCATTTGTCCACTTGTCCTTGCATTTCGGGCTGAATGTCAGTGATCATACTGTCCAAATTATGAATCATTTGTTCACATGAAAAAATACCATTTGATAAATCAATATACCTTGAAATATACTGTTGGTTAAAAGATTCATTATCTGTTAATTTATTTAATATGCTCATATGTCCTTCCGGATCTGCTGCATCATTACCGGCTAAGCTTTCTACATTACAAGGGTCAGCATCTGGGTCAGTTGAAGGTACTCCTGTATAGTTGATGTAATGTCCAAAGGTAGCATCCATATCCCATAGTGCGTATCTAAATTTTTGTTTATCACCTTCGGGTTCTGGTACATGACCATGCCACCAAGCGGTGTTCCAAACCAACCAATCAGAACTAACTACGTATGAGTTTAGTACGGCGTAATCTATTAAACTTCCTACATTTAAACGTTCATTCACCCAGGCGTAATTAGCCGCATCAGCCATATCATTTGCATTTATGAAATCGACTAACTCAGTCCAATGCTCAGTATTTCCATATTCTGTCCAGGTATTTCCCCACGTTTTTATAAAATCAACTTCACTACCTGGTTGGTTGTAATAATATTTTGTAAAATCAGAATCATCTACTTTTTCTCTGATCTCATAAACACCCCAATATTCGCCGTCTACATACATAATACAAGAACGATTTGTTCGCTCATCCATTCTTAAATCACCAAGTTGAGAAATTGTATGTACATATGCATCTCTAATGTGTGCACCATTTTCAAATGAAATATTATCATTAGCAGCTGGCTTAAGCATTATTTTCTGGAATTTTTTTCGCTCTTTATTTACAAATATTTTGTGTTTAACGGCATAGTTATAACCATATTGGTCTTTCATAATGAAATCAATTCCCCTTTGATCATAAGCCCACGAATCATTACCGTGTTTGTTATAATAACCCTCACCTTCATCAGCTAAAGAACCGTTAGATTCAAAGAGTTCAAATGCCCCGTCAAAATTAGAGGAGAATGCCCCTGGTGCATTGTCTGTAATGAAATCCATTATTTGATCCCCACAAATGGATACTACGGGTAAGGTATGGGGTGAATTAATAAAGTAGGTATTAGTTTCTGTGAAGGATTGTGGGGTATTAGCATCAGAGGAGATACCAACCGCTCTCAATACTGTTGTTGTGGTTATCGAAATAGGGCCAGCATAGACAGCAGATGTATTTGTTGGCGTTGTTCCATCTGTTGTGTAATGAAGTGTTGCGGTGGGGTCAGTTGTTGTTATTGTTACATTTTGTGTACTTGGATAAAAGCCTGCAGCAATGCTAAATATTGGTTTTGCTGAATAATAATTTATTCCATTTGTATTGGAAGCATTAAGAGTTGGGTTTAAAAACAAACTCCATGTTGACGCACCGTCTGTTGTTCTTCCATAAGAATGATCAGGCTTTGTCACTTTTACCACTTTCAAACTATCTACATTACTTCCTCCGGCTTCCGTTAATATAATCCATTCCCCTTTAGTTTGAGTGACACCAAAGCTAGGGTGTATTTCTGCACCGTTAACAACTCCTCTTCCAGAATAGTAGACTGTTACATATCCTCCAGCGGCAATATTTCCGGATGGAATAGCCCATTTTGTTAAGTTAGACGCTTTATCAGATAGAAAATAACCTGTTAAATCTATGGCGGTTGCTCCAGTGTTATAAAATTCGACCCAATCTTCATTTTCGCCAAATGCATCAATGGGTCCATTCATGTTTGAAAATGAATATTCGTTAATAATTATTTGTGAATTAGAATTATAACTAATTAAAGCTATGATTCCAGCTAGGATTAATTTTTTCATGTAGTAAATGAGTTTTTTCAAAAAACACAACTGCAGTTTTACTTGAAAAATATTGCAATTCATGTTATATATTGTTAAATTTACGTTATTAATCTATTAAAAACTAATCATTTTATGAAAAATTTTGGAATTGTAGTATTGCTGACTTTGTTTGGGTTTTCTTGTAATAAAATTGAAGGAGAAGGCGGTACATCATCAATAATTGGAACATTAACTGTTGAAGAATATAAGAATAATGGAGACTTTAAAGGGAGTTATCCTGGCGCTGATGAGGATGTTTTTATTATCTATGGAAAAGACAATACTACTTTCAATGATAAGGTTTCGACTTCTTATGATGGTACGTATAGAATTGACAACTTAGTTGCCGGTACTTATAAGCTATATTCTTATTCTAAAGATACAACGCTTAGTGGAACGAAAGAGGTAATTGTTGAGGTGGTTATTCCAAAAAAAGGAGAGGTAATTACCGCTCCTTCGTTAACAATTGAAAAATAATAGTTTGAAAGGGCTACTATTAATTATATCCTTTAGTGTTTCCATTTTGGGATATTCGCAAGTCAATGATGCACATGTATGGACAGGTGCGGGTTTATCTATGGAGTTAACTAAAAAGTTTTCTATAGATTATAAAATGCAAACCAGATTCTATAAAAATTCAAGTGCTTTAAGAGTGTATTTAAATCAAATAGGAGGGACTTATAAAATAGCAAGTGGTGTTAAAGTCGGTTTAAAGTATCGCTATTCTAGAAAAAAGAAAAATTACTATTTTGTGAATGAAAATAGAATTGTTTTGGATGGTTCTTATGGCTATAAGATCAAAAGTATTAATACTAAGATAACGGCAAGAGCTAGATACCAACACGCGTTTGATAGATTAACTACCATCAATGAAACCATTACGCCAAACACATCTGATGTGTTTAGAGTTCGACTTTTGGCTAAATATAAATTTCCAGATTTTAAACGCGTACAACCTTTTATAGGGTATGAATATTTTAAATCTTTGAATGCAGAACCAATTAATTTTCTTGTGAATTCATATAGAATTTTGGCGGGGGTAAATTTAGATTTGCCACATAAGCATGAAGTGAAATTAAATTACATCTATCAAGGGTCTAACAAGTCTATTCCTGAAGTGGACCATATTTATGCCATTCAATATACTTATAATCTATCTGGGTTGTTTGGTGAGTAGGAGAAGCGTAATTATATTAACTAAAAAATCCAGTTCTAAAGACTGGATTTTTTAGTATTTATAATACTATCTTGTTAATATATTAGTTATTTTACTTTTAAGGAACCTTGTTTTGTAAACTCGTTGTTGTTTTGATATTTCCCTTTTATAATCCAAAAATAAGTAGATGACTTAATATGTCCTGCATTCCACCAATTATTAATATCAGTTGTAGTGAATATGACTTCTCCTTTTCGATTATAAATAGTCAGTTCAAATTCATTTAAGTTACAAGAATTATCTATTTTAAAAATTGCTGTTTTTGTATGCTTTATAGGGTGAGTTTTTTTTTGAACTTGAGTTGGTATATTCCAAGAACAATCTTGAGAGTGCTCCTGTGGTTGTGAATAACCATTCATACCACCAATAAAAGTAAAAAATAAAAGTAAAAAATAAGGCATGTTTTCTAATTAATCATAGTTAAATCAACTTGTTTCTTAGCTACACTTACACTAGCAATTTTCACGACTACTTTATCACCAACGTTATATGTGTTTTCAGTATTAGCACCTACAATTGAATAGGCTTTTTGATCAAAAAAGTAATGGTCATCATCTAATGATTTTAAACTAACCATACCTTCACAATTTAACTCATCCATTTCAACGTACATTCCCCAATCCGTTATTCCAACTATTGTTCCTTCAAACGATTCTCCTATTTTATCTTTTAAATAATAAGCTTGGAAATACTTTTGTGAATCTCTTTCTGCGTTTATAGCACGTCTTTCTGTTTTAGAAATATGTTCTGCAACTTCTCCTAACCCTTTATGTTGTTTGTTTTTGTTATTTAATGTTTCCAATAAAATTCTGTGAACCATTAAATCAGCATAACGCCTAATTGGAGAAGTGAAGTGAGCATAGTATCTAAATCCTAATCCGTAATGCCCAATGTTTTTGGTGTCATAAACGGCTTTAGACATAGTTCTAATAGCCATAGATTGTATCATTGGAAATTCAGGTTCATCCTTCATTTCTTCAAATAATGTATTCATTTTTCCTGCAATTTCATCAGGGTGGCCATATGTAAAGTCTTTATTGAACTTGGATAAAAATATTCTGAACATTTCCACCTTTTTCTCATCTGGCTTGTCGTGAACTCTATAAATGTTAGGAATTGTGGTTTTACGTTTAGTCACATCACCAACGTGTTTTGCAACTTGTTTGTTAGTTAACAACATAAACTCCTCCACTAGTTTATTGGCGTCCTTGGTCGTCTTTTTATGGGTTCCAATTGGATGTCCGTCTTCATCTAATTCAAATCTAATTTCTGAACTTACAATTTCTAAAGCTCCGGCTCCAATTCGGGCTTTACGCATTATCTTTGCTAGTCTATCTAAATCTAAAATCTCTTTAGCTAAGTCTCCTTTACCAGTTTCTATCCTTTCTTGAGCATCTTCATAAGCGAAACGTCTATCAGATAAAATGGCCGTTTTTCCAAACCATTCATTTTGAATTTCTGCTTTATCATTTAGTTCAAAAACAGCTGAAAAAGTAAACTTTTCTTCATTTGGTCTCAATGAACAAACACCATTCGATAAATGTTCTGGTAGCATAGGAATAACTCTATCTACCATATAAACAGAATTCCCTCTTAATAAAGCCTCTTTATCTAAAGCAGAATGTGGGGTGACATAATGTCCAACGTCAGCAATGTGAATACCCACTTCAATGTTTCCGTTCTTAAGGTATTCAATTGAAAGTGCATCATCAAAATCTTTCGCATCAACTGGGTCAATAGTAAATGTTAATACATCTCTAAAATCACGTCTGTTTTTTATTTCGTCTTGCGATAAAGCTAAATTTATACGATTAGCTTCATTCATTACCTCTTCTGGAAAATCAATTGGAATTCCATTAGATAATAAAATGGATTTCATTTCAGCATCATTAGATTCTGTTTTTCCTAAAATTTCAACAATTTCACCAAACGGGTTTTTAGCTTTTTCAGGCCAATCTCCAATTTTAGCAACGGCTTTATACCCATTTTTAGCGCCCTTAATTTTTGATAAAGGGATAAATAAGTTGATGTCTAATTTAAAATCGTCAGGAATTAAAAATGCGAATTTATCAGATATCTCAAGTGTACCAACAATTAGTTTGTTAGCAGACTCAATAATTCTCACGATTTCACCTTCTGGTTTACCAGTTTTAGAAAATAGTTTTACTTCAACTAAATCTCCATTTAATGCTCTTCTTCTGTTTTTTTGGGCAATGTAAATATCATCTTCATCATCCTCCATCACTACGTATCCCGCACCTCTTTTTGTGGTTTCAATTATCCCCTGTAATATTACTCTTGTTTCAATACTCTGAAACTTACCATGTGATACTTCTTTAAGTGCCCCATTATGAGCCATATCTACGAGTATCCCATAAATCATTTTACGATTTTGGGCGTCATTTACATCTAAAAAACTTGCAATTTGTTTGTAATTATATTTACTTTTTGGATTGGCTTGAAAAATCCCAACAATCTGTTCTGATAGTATTGATTTCAAATTTACTCTTTGTTTTTTGTTCCCACCTGAGTGGCGAGATTTTCTTTTTTTTGTCATTTATTAATTTATTCAGGATAAAATTAGGTAAAATTTAGGATTAAACTTAAATTTGTTAGGTTAAATATACAATACCATGAATAAAATAGTAGAAAGCGCATTAAATGACCAAGTAAATAAAGAGGCTGAATCTTCACAATTATATCTTGCAATGGCTGTTTGGGCCGAAACGCAAGGGTTAGGTGGTATTTCTGAGTTTTTATATACAAGTTCTGATGAAGAAAGACAACACATGCTTAAGTTAATAAAGTTTATTAATGAAAGAGGTGGTGTAGCAATTATTGGTGAGTTGGAAAAACCATTTTTTGAGTTTAAATCAATTGAAGATGTATTTACTAGGTTGTTGAATCATGAAGTATTAATTACGAATTGTATAAATGAATTAGTACATATTTGTTTACAAGAAAAGGATTATACTACGCATAACTTTATTCAGTGGTTTGTTTCTGAACAATTGGAAGAAGAGGCTTTAGCAAGAACGATTATGGATAAAATTAAAATGATAGGTTCTGATAAAGGAGGGTTGTATTTGTTTGATCGCGACATTAATAAAATTCAAATCGTTAACACAGCTACGATATAAAGTAGTATTTATAGTTGAACTGAATTAATATTTCGCTTAGGAATGTTATATAATGTTATTTGTCAAATTTATAATATGTGAGTTTTTAAAAGATTCATACTTTGGACGTTAAAAAATTTAAGAAATGAAAACAGTAACACTTCTAATTTTTATTGTGTTTGTAACATTTGTTAATGCACAACAAAAGAGTATAAAATTTAACTCATATTCTATTGAAGATGGTTTGTCTCAAAGTCATGCCACAGATATTATTCAAGATCAATTTGGTTATATTTGGATTGCTACCCAAGATGGGTTAAATAAATATGACGGCTACGAATTTGACGTATTAAAACATAAGTTAAATGATAGTAAATCGTTACCTAATAGCTACATTCATTCGCTAATAATAAATAAGGACGGGCTAATTTGGTTTGGAACCAATAGAGGGTTAGGTGCAATTAATCCTAAAAATCATTCAATTATAAAATTAAATAGAACAAATTTCCCAAAATTAAAAGGATATTTGTTTTCAAGTTTAGCGTTTGATTCGAGTGATAAACTATGGGCACTATCAGATAAACATGGTATAAATGTTATAGATGTTGAAAGTAAAAAAATTGAAATAATTAACAAAATAAATGGTTCTTCTGATTTTACTACATTGTGTATTGATAAGAGTAATACAGTGTGGGTGGGGACTAAGAGTGGTAAGATTTTCTTTGCAGAGAAACCCTATAAAACATTTACGGAAATAGATAATTCTAGTATAGATGTGATGAAAAATATTAATTCTTTTTATGAGAATAATGATTCACTTTTATTTGCTTGTACTGAAAGTGGTGTGTTTAAGGTTAGTAAAGATAATGGGTTGGCCCAATTAGGTGATTTTTCTGAGTTAAGATATCAAAATATTAGTTCTGTTTATCAAGGAGATGATGATAAAATTTGGATTGGTACACAGGAACACGGGCTGTATTTATTAAACGAAAAAGAGAATAAATTGTTTCACTACACCAAAAATCCTTATAATCCACATAGCATAATTGACAATCATGTTAATGATATCTTTGCTGACAATTCGGGTTGTATTTGGATAGGAACAGAAAAAGGAATTTCTAAATTTGATAAATTTAAACAAGGCTTTACAACTACAACTATTAGCAGTAATCCTGAAAAAGGATTAATTGATTATAATGTATGGTCTTTTACTGAAGATAGTTTAGGGAATATCTATGTTGGAACAAAAAAAGATCTAACTATTTACCATTCAAAAAAGGATATTTTCTCGCACTATAAAAGAAAAGATAATAGAAAGCACTATTTGTTGAGTATGTATGTTGAGAACACAAGTAAAATTTGGTGTGGCTTTGAAGATGGTTTATACACTTTAACCATTAATTCTAAAAGTAACTATTCATATGAAAAAGTTGAATTTAAAGAAAATGGTGAAAATGAAAAAGTAAGAGTTTATCAAATTGTAAAGGCGGATGAAAATCGGTTATGGATTGGTACAAAAACGGGGTTATCTATTTTAAATAAAAATGACTTTACATTTGATTTTTATTCACATTCTGAAGATGACAAGAGTATTGGAGATGGTGCCGTTAAAGTAGTGTATAGAGATAAAACGGGTAAGATTTGGTTGGTAACTTCAAATCAAGGAATTTACAATATAATTGAAACAAGTAAAAATACATTTTACTTTAAACATTACCCTATCAAAGGTTATAGTGAGGCAAATGGACATATCACCTCACTTTTACAAACTGAAAAAGGATTTTTATGGTTGGGAACTTATGGTGAGGGAATTAAAAAATTAAATTTAAGAACTAAGGAAACAGAAAGTTATACTGAGGATGAAGGGTTAGTTAATAATGTGGTTTATGGATTGTTATCAGATGAGGATAATAATGTTTGGGTGAGTACAAATAAGGGATTATCAAAATTCAACACTACAAATAAACGATTTAGTAACTATACGACTAATGATGGATTGCAATCAAATGAATTCAATACGAATGCTTATTTTAGATCGTCTGATAATTATTTGTATTTTGGTGGAATTAATGGGTACACTAAGTTTAAATCAAAGGATATTAAAATTAATCCAATTAAACCTAAAGTCGTAATTTCAAAAGTGATTACGTATAATCGTGATAATAATAATCTTAAGAAAAGGGTAGTTTATTCTAATGTAGATAGCTTAATTTCATTAAAATTAAAGTACTTAGAGAATGATTTATCTTTTGAGTTTTTTAGTGTGTTATTCTCTAATCCAGAAAAGAATGAGTTTAAATATATTTTAGAAGGATATGACGAAAATTATATAAAACTGGTAGGGGATAATAAGGTACATTACATGAATTTAGAGCCCGGGGATTATTCTTTTAAAGTGTTTGGTAAAAACCCTGATGGAGTTTGGTCTACCTATCCGACTATTGTAAAAATTGAAATTACACCTCCATTTTGGTCTACTTGGTGGTTTAGAATAATTGGATTAATTATAGTTGGTTTAATGATCTTATTTCTGTCGAGAAAAAGAACAGAGCGTATAAGAAGACAGAAAATTAGATTAGAGTTAGAGGTAGTAAAAAGAACAAGAAAAATATCGTCACAAAATAAGCAAATCAAGGAACAAAATAAACAAGTTGAATTACAAAAGGCAAAAATTGAACATCAGAAAGAGATGCTTCAAAATGAAAAAGATAAGGTAGAAGGTATACTTTTAAATGTGTTACCAGAAGGGACGGCTTCTGATCTGATTAATAAAGGAAAATCGAAAGCGAGATATTATAAACGCGTATCCGTAATGTTTACAGATTTTGTTGGGTTTTCAAAAATTGCGGAAGGCATGAATCCTCAAGATCTTGTTGGAGAATTAGATGAGTATTTTACTAAATTTGATGAGATAATTGGTAATTTTGATTTGGAAAAAATTAAAACAATTGGTGATTCTTATATGTGTGCGGGTGGTGTGCCAATTAGAAATAAAAGTAATGCTATTGAGGTTGTCTTAGCAGGGTTACAGATTCAAGATTACATGCAAGTACGTGAATATCAAGCAAAGGAAGAAGGTAAAGAAAGTTGGAAGATTAGGCTAGGAATAAACACAGGAGAAGTTACAGCAGGTGTTATTGGACAAAAAAGATTTGCTTATGACATTTGGGGAGCTACAGTAAATCAAGCACAACGAATGGAAATGCATGGTGAACCGGGGGAATTAAATATCTCAGGTAATACCTACGAAACAATTACGCCTTATTTCAATTGTACTTATAGAGGGAAAATTCAAACAAAACATGATGGTATTATGCTAGACATGTATTTTGTGAATGGTATTAAACCTGAATTGTCTGTAAATGGGGAAGGAAGAGAACCTAATAAAAAATTCTGGAAAATTGTAGATTTACATTTATATAGTCCAATTAATTATATAAAAGCGGAACGACATATTATTAATCTTTTGGAAACTGAATTATCGCCTAACTTGCATTATCATAGTATTAATCATACTAAAGATGTAACAGCGTCTGCTGAACGATTAGCTTTGATGGAAGGAATTACTGATGAAGACCTATTTTTATTAAAGTCGGCTGCTACCTATCATGATGCAGGATTTGTTGAGCAGTATGATAAGAATGAAGAAATAGGTATGCGAATGGCAAGAGAAATTTTACCTAAGTATGGTTATTCTCAAGAACAAATTGATGTGATTGATGGTCTGATTAAGGCTACTGAAATACCTCAAAGTCCAAAGACATTACTAGAACAAATAATGTGTGATGCTGATTTGGATTATTTAGGACGTGATGATTTTCATGATATTGCTAGTTTGTTAAGGCGGGAATTACGAGAGCACGGTAAAATCGATTCGGATAGGTTATGGGATGAAATTCAGGTGAAGTTTTTAACAGCACACACATACTTTACTAAATCAGCAATTAGTACAAGGCGAGTAAAAAAAATGAAACATCTTGATGAAATTAAGGAGAAATTAAGGTCGTATAAATATATAGATTAACAATGGAATTCACTTATAAATTAGAATCAGTTGATTTTCTACAATATCAATTATTTACGGCCTCAAAATCTAACCGTATCACTAAAAAGAAAATGTATGGCTGGCTTGTGTTTTCATTAGCAGCGTCACTTTTTGCAGTATATTGTTATTTTAATGATAGTACTGCTTTAGCCATTTACTTTGGTGTAATAGCTGCTGTTTGGGGTTTGTTTTATCCAAAATATTTTAGCTGGAAATATTATAAACATTACAAATCGTTTATTAATGAGAATTATACAAATAGATTTGGAAAAACAACTACCATTTCTCTATCAAAAGATTATGTTATTGCGACTGATGATTCGGGAGAAGGTAAAATTAAAACAAGTGACATTGTTACTGTGAATGAAACAAGTCAGTATTTGTTTATTACATTTTCATCAGGGGAGTCCCTAATTATTCCCAAAAAAGAATTAGCTAATTTTGATGAGTTAAAAAATAGCTTTGTCAAAATAGGTTGTTCTATCAATAATGAGCTATCTTGGGGTTGGAAATGAAGTTAACCTTATGAGATTATTATTTATTCTTTCCTTTTTTGTTGTGTTTTCGGCTTGTCAACAAAATAATAATCCTGTTGTTGTTTTAGATAATTCTAAGGGTTTGAATGTCGAAAGTATTTCTATTTTTGAAACGGAAAAAATTGATACTATTGGGATAAATGAATATTGGCTCAAAAAGGATATAGCTTCTGCCACGTTATACATATATAATCCAATAAAATTTGAGCATAAAGCATTTGGTAATCTTATTTTGAATAAAGAAGATGAACTGAGTCCATATATTATTGATTCACTAACGACTGAACTTGAGTTGATTGAAGTAAATAAATTAAAAAAGTATATTATTACGGAAACAACATTTCGTAACCAAGGAGCAGAATGTTTCGACCCTCATCATGGAATTATTTTGAGAAATTCAAAAAAGGAAATTATCGGAGATATTTCAATTTGTTTTCAGTGTAATAACTACAGATTTCAACAGTCGCATAAAGTATCATATATTCCAATTTATTTTTTTAGAAAAATAGTTAAGAATCATAATTTACCTATTAATAGGAATGAAATATATAGGCTTTATAGGTCTAGTCTAAAATAGTTGATGACCTTAATCGGTTTCACGCTACCCAACGAACTCTTTCAGGTGGGTAACTACTCGTTATAAAATTTTTTAAGCATAAAAAAGCCCAGTTAAAAACTGAGCTTTTCAAATTGTTTTTATTTCTTATTTATGAATATATTTTATCGTTTTTGAAAACGTGTTATTTGATAAAATTATGAAGTAAATACCGGCTCTTTTTGGGTGTTTTAAAATTACGTTTTCAGAACCATGAGTAGTTAATTCTCGAACTACTTTTCCTGAAGTATTAATCAATTTTATATGTGTCATCTCTTTTACTTTTGTTAAGTCAATAGAAATGTTTTGGTAGCCTGGATTTGGATAAATATTAACGGAATGATATGGTTTAGCTTCGGTAATAGAAGTAGTACTATATGCATAACAAATTGTAGTATCAGAACATCCGCCAGTTTCACTTACAATAACTGAATAGTTTCCGTCTTGTTGCGGGGAAAAGATTTGAGATGTTTCTCCTGAAATTTCAGCGTTAGCATTATTACAATCTAACCATTGGTAAGTAGCACCTATTAAATCTGCAGATAAATCGTTTCCAATAGTAGAAGTTGAATAAGTAGGTGTTAATGAAAATGTACATGTTCTGATATTGTACAAATCCTTTTCACTTTCTGTCATCCAATAGATACTTGAAGCAGCTGCTGCATTAATGGTAAAGTAATAAAAATCTTCAGCTACTTGTTGTGAATACCCCATGCTAATGTAGTAATTAATATAAGGTAAATGATAAGCGTGCCCTATAGGAAAATTCGTAGCATTATTAGACCCATCACTCCAAGAGTGAACACCGACTTGAGCACCAATATCTACAACACGAATAACGCCTACTAAAAACATGTCTACCGCGCCAGATGCTATAAGACCATTAGAAGGAATATACATTTTGTAACCCGCATTATGAATTAACTGGGAAGCTTCTAGGTTGGCTTCATCATCTTCAGACCCTCCAGAATCAAGTAATACGATAGTCGTTACTGCAGGGTTGTTACTAATTAAATTTTGTACTATAGTTGGTGTGTTTGATTTGATGTAACCAATGGCAACAGCAAATGTTCCATTGACATGAAACTGCATAGGCACGTCAGAAATGGCAAGTGTGGGTGCAAATGTAGAATAGCCTAATGTGTCTATTGTACAGTTACAACTTTCTGACGATCCGGCGTAAGCGTTTTGACTTAAGCCAAATACTAAGCAAAGTCTTAATAAAAGTTTGCCGTTTTTAAATTTGATTGTTTTGAAAATACTTTGTTCCATATTATATTAATTTAGTGTTTACTAATTTAATATGGTATCTATATACTTCACTAGAACTGTTAATCTTAGAATTTCCCGATTTCTTCCATATGTTAGAAATTCTACACTACAAATATATTGTAAATAGTTGTAATTACAAAATAATTTTTTAAGCATAAAAAAAGCCCAGTTAAAAACTGAGCTTTTAGTATGTGTGATTATATTTTAATACTCTACAGAAAATACACCATTTGTAATAGCATAATTATTCGTAGCGTTCGAACCCGTTACTGGTACTGCTGTACAACTAAAAGTTCCTTCAATTGTTTTAGCTGAAGTATTATGTGAAGTTACAATAATAGTCCCTGGAGTTCCACTATAAGAACCATCAGCATTTGACCCCGTATTTTGTGAAGCGTTATAAAGTATTTTATTTGATCCCCATGCACTAGTTGTATAAGTACCTGGCGTTACGTCATCTGGTAAACTAATACCAATTGAAGGAAAACTTCCATTCTCAGAACCAGTTATTGAAATCATATTAAAAGCACTTGCCGCATAAATTAGAGTTGGATTAAAGGCTACCCCGTCAATGTCGGCGTCAAATGTATTATTAAAAGTAGCTGCTGCTTCTTCAGTGTAAGGTATGTTAGTGAAAACACCTTCGGTAATCTGAACTAATGTGTAATCAGTTGTTCTAACACCAGTAAACATAAATGTACCTGACACAGTATGATTACTTGTATTTATCTGTGTTACAGAAGTTGTACCTGAACCACCTGCCGTGTGAGATACAAAAGATGTTGCACTTGAAGAAGTTTCCTTATAAGCTGCAAAACTACCAGTACCTTGTGCTAAAGAATAAACTGTTGCCGTTTCAGCATTTAGCGTCATAGTTATCATTTCACCGGTACTTGTTATCTGACCAGTAACGTTTATTAATCCATTACCAATAACAGAAGCTGCTGTAGTTGATTGCCACGTACTTCCGTTAATTTTACAAGTCATAATACCACTTGTTGTAACAGGGTTGTCCTCTGGGACTTCAATATCGTTGTCATCATTATTACATGAGGTTAAGGCTAAGCCAAATACCATCATCAATCCTAAAATTCTTTTCATAGTGTTTAATTTATATTTCTGCGAAGATACTTTATTTCTAAGTAATTCTAATATTATTTAGCATAAAAAAAGCCCAGTTAAAAACTGAGCTTTTCTAATTAATATGTATAATTGAATTGTTTAAAAATTCAATGTTGTTTCAATTCCAACTTCAACCTTATCTGCATTAGTTAATAAAGCAGCTTCTAATATTGAGTTTAAAGGAATAGCTGGTGTGTCTATCGAACCAATGATTTCTACAGGAGCATCTAAGTATTTAAAGCATTCTTTTTGAATCTTACCCGCTAATGCTAAAGTAAACGTAGCTTCAATAGACTCTTCCGTTACAAGCATAGCTCTATTGTGTTTCTTCACTGCGGCAAAAATTGCCGTTTCATCAATAGGACTTAATGTTCTTAAATCTAAAATCTCAACACGACCTTTATATTTCTCAGCGGCTTCTAAACTCCAATACACACCTCTACCGTAAGTAATAATTACCATAGATTCTGAGTTAGCTATTTTATCAGCCTCAGCTTCAATTACCGTTCTAGCTTTTCCAAAAGGAATCACATAATCTTCATCTGGTTCAATTGTAATTGCACCTTCAGTTCCTTTAATTTTCGACCAGTATAAACCTTTATGTTCAAAAATAACTACTGGGTTTGGATCATAGTAAGCTGACTTTAACAATCCTTTTAAATCTGCTCCAGTGGATGGGTACGCTACTTTTACACCTCTAATATTAGTCACTACAGACTCTACAGAAGATGAATGGTAAGGACCACCAGAACCATAAGCCCCAATTGGCACTCTAATTACTGCAGATGCAGGCCATTTTCCATTACTTAAGTAATATGAACGACTTAATTCAGTAAATAATTGGTTTAGGCCAGGCCAAATGTAATCTGCAAACTGAACTTCAACAATTGGTTTTAAACCAACAGCTGCCATTCCTACTGTACTACCAATAATAAATGCTTCCTGAATAGGAGTGTTAAATACACGATCATCACCAAATTTTTGAGCCAATGTTGCCGCTTCTCTAAATACACCACCTAAACGTCCACCAACATCTTGACCATATAAAATAGCCTCTTTATGTTTAGTCATTATCTCAGTCATGGCAAACAAAGCAGAATCAACCATTACAGTTGGTGTTTTACCTTCAGGAGATCTTTCACCACGTTCTTCTGTAATGGGAGAAGGTGCAAAGTAATGATCAGTAATACTTTCTGGAGTAGGTTCTTCCGCATTAAATGCTTTGTCAAACTCAGTATTTACAGTCTCTTCAACTTTTGTTTGAACAGCTACTAGCTCCTTTTCGCTAAAACCAACTTTACTAGCTAGTTTTAATAATTTGGGGAACGGATCTCTTAAAGCTGCTTCATCTAAATCATGTCTATACCATTCTTTACGAACACCGCTGGTATGATGACCTAATAAAGGCACTTTAGCGTGAATTAAAAATGGACGTCTTTCTTTTCTTATTATTTCTATAACCTCTTGAACAGTTTGATAACATTCGTCAAAATCAGTTCCGTCAATTGTTCTAACTTCTAATCCTTTAAAACCTCTAGCATAATGTGTAATGTCATTGGCTCTAATTTCATCTGCGTGAGCTGAAATGTCCCATTCATTATCTTGTACTAAATAAATAATTGGCATTTGTTTTAAAGTAGCCATATGAAAAGCCTCTGAAACTTCTCCTTCAGTACAACTTGCATCACCTAACGAACAAACAACAACTGGGTCTTGTCCACCAAAATCCTCTGCTAAACCAATTTTTTCTTTGTGTTGAATACCCATAGCAACTCCAGTTGTAGGAATAGCTTGCATACCAGTAGCACTACTTTGATGAATGATTTTTGGTTTATCATCATCTTTTAAACTCGCATGAGAATAGTAAGTTCTACCACCAGAAAACGGATCATCTTTTTTAGCAAAAACTTGTAACATAATGTCGTAAGGCGTCATACCAATACTCAATAAAATTGAATCATCACGGTAATAAGGTGATACCCAATCTTGAGGTTTTAGTTGCATTCCAACAGCAATTTGAATCGCCTCATGTCCTCTACTAGTCGCATGAACATATTTTGAAGTTACTTTTGCATTAGCTTCATACTTTTCCGCCATTGTTTTAGCAGTACTCATGAACTCAAAAGCTTTACCAATTGTCTCCTTTGAAGTCTTAATGCTGTTTTTTTTCTTTTTTGTTGAAGTCTCAGACATGTTACAATAATTTTGAATCGCTAATATACAGTATATGTTTCTTAGAATAAAATATTTTGGTTATTTACTTAGCGTTGTTATCCAAAATTTAGACTAAGTGCATATTTTAAACATAGAGCATATATTCTGTTAGTTTATTTGAGCGTTTTAACGGTATCCAATTCATAGTTTCTCAACTTAATCTAATATACTGTAACACTTAAAATGTACTTCCGGTGGTCGTAATTTTAAGTTAACAGTTATTATTTTAAGTTTTCAAAAGCTAACCTTTTCCTCCCTAACGTAAAAGTAAAAGGTAAGAGTACTGCTCTGCTAGAATAAAGATAAAAAGACTGAAGTATTTTTTTAAGTACAAGAAGGATGGGAGTAGAAATAGGAAGGAAAGGATAAGGTTGATATATTTTGGTTAGAATTAATTCTTCATCTCATTTTTTAATAAAGGTATGTAAGATAAGTGGGAGTCTAATGTCAGTTCCCCAGCTGAATATTTGACCGGGAGTGTTTTGAGGTAGGAGAAATGTATCTAGAACAGAGTGGTAAAATAAGTAAGCCATTAGAGCGTTAAAATATAGAATTAGCCTTCAATTATGACAAAAAAATAAGACTACAAAAGACGAGTAGTTTAAATAAAAGAATTAAATTTAGAGATTGAATAAACATACATTATGAAAAAGACATTATTGATATTATTTATTGGTTTAACAGCAATAAACGTTTCAGCTCAAAAAGAGCTAACATTAAAGGATGCCGTGATGAATCAATACAGAGCGTACTACCCTAAAAATAGTACAAAGGTAAAATGGATACCCAATACATCCAACTATTCATTTTTATCTTCAGATTATCAAACGTTAAAAAAAGGAAGTGCAAAAAACAATAAAATATCTGATGTTATTACTACAGCTGAAGTGGCTAAATTAACTGGGGAAGAATTAAAATGGTTAAACATTTCTGATTGGAAATCTGCTACTGAATTTTATATCAAAGCAGGTGTTTCAAACTATGTTATTAATGTAGTTTCAAAAACGGCTACAAAAATTAACACGGTGGCTAAAGATGCTGAAAATGGAAATTTCAATAGTGCTTCTGGAAATACGGCTTATACAATTAAAAACAATTTATATGTAGCTACAGCCACTCAACAAATTCAAATCACAGATTTCAATGACGCGACCGTAAGTGGTCAAGCCATTGCAAGAAGTGAATTTGGAATTACGAATGGAATCTTTTGGTCTGAAAACGGAACTCAATTAGCCTTTTACCAAAAAGACGAAAGTCAAGTAGCAGATTACCCCTTATTAGATGTAAATGCAACGCCAGGTAAATTAAACTCAATTAAATACCCAATGGCTGGTCAAGCTTCTGAAAAATCAAGAGTAGGTATTTATAATTTAGAAACTAAAGCAACCGTTTATATTACACCGAAAGGACACCCTGAAGATTATTTAACAAATGTAGCTTGGGGACCTAAAGCAGAATATATTTATATTGCTGAGGTAAATAGAGATCAAAACCACATGCAATTACAAAAGTATGACGCAAACGGTAAGTTTATTAAAACATTGTTTGAAGAAAAACATGACACCTGGTCTGAACCAGAACACGGTGTGTACTTTGTAAATGATAATCAATTTGTTTGGATAAATGAAATTAAAACAGGTTTTCCAAACTTATATTTATATAATACGGACGGAACTTTAGTAAAGCGATTAACGAATCATAATTGGTCAGTTCAAACTATTGAAGGACATGATTCAAAAGGAAATGTTTACTATTCAGGAACAGGAGAAAGTCCATTAGAGACTAATTACTTTAAAGTCAATTATAAAACGGACTTTCAATGCAATTTAACTGAAATAGGAGGGTCACATTCAGCTTCATTCAGTTCAGATTTTAAATATATGTTTGACAAATATTCGAGTACAACTGTACCGAATCAAGAAATTATTTATGACATAGTGAAACGAAAAAAAGTAAAAACGGTGTTAACAGCAGACAATCCTTTTACTGGTGTAACTATGGGAACATGTGATTACGGAACAATTAAAGCGGCAGACAACACAACTGATTTACATTACAGGTTAATTAAACCATCAAATTTTGACGCAACAAAAAAATACCCAGTATTGGTATATGTTTACGGTGGTCCACATGCACAGATGGTTAAAAATAACTGGTTAGGTGGCGCAAGCTTATGGATGTATTGGATGGCTGAACAAGGGTATTTAGTATATACAGTTGATAATAGAGGATCTGGAAATAGAGGGTTTGCATTTGAAAACGTAATTCACAGAAACTTAGGAGATAATGAAATGGACGATCAATTAAAAGGAGTTGAGTTCTTAAAGTCTAAGTCTTATGTTGATGCCAATAGAATTGCGGTTCACGGTTGGAGTTATGGTGGGTTTATGACAACGTCATTAATGTTACGCCACCCAGGTGTGTTTACAACAGGAATTGCTGGTGGACCAGTTACGGATTGGAAATATTATGAAGCTATGTATGGTGAACGTTATATGGACAGACCAGAAGAAAATGAAGCTGGTTATAAAAAAGCAGCGCTTAAAAATTATGTAACAGATTTAGAAGGAAAGTTATTATTAATTCACGGAACATCTGATGACGTAGTGGTGATGCAACATAACTTAAGTTTGGTACAAGCGTTTGTAGAAGCAGGTAAACAAATGGACTTCTTCCCTTACCCAATGCATAAGCATAATGTACGTGGAAAAGACAGAGTGCACTTAATGCAAAAAGTATTGGATTATGTTATTTTAAATAATAAATAAGTAAAAACATATCATTAAAACTAAGAGCACCTTTTTGTGAAAGAAGGTGCTCTTAGTTTTTAATAAATTTTATGACGCATTGTCCAAGTTGTAGTACTCGAAATAATAAATTCCTTTTCATATTAAATAAATTGATTGGTAAGAATAGTTATTGTTCAAAATGTAAAAAAGAATTATTTTTAAATGGATTATCTAAAACGGTTCTACAAGGAATTGGAGGGGCGATAGTTGCAACATTAATTTTGTATAAGTTCTATTATGAAAAATCTAATTCATCCCTACTAACGATTACTTTTTCTGCAATAGCAGCTTTTTTAATCACATTTGTTTTGGATGTTTTTAAGCTAAAATTTTCATTAACTAAAACTAAGAAGGTTGAGGAAATTATGAAAGTTAAGGCGGAACGAAAGGTTGAAACAACAGAAAATCATCTTTATGATATTTATTCAAAAAGAAGTTCTGAGGAGTTAAAATAAATGTTGAATAATGACGTAATCGTTTCTGAAGCTAAAGAAATAATTACAGAACTTCTTGATGAAAGAGGTGAGGAGAATTAATGATATTTGAATTACAGTTTAGATGAAAGTAAAACTAGACCTACTCACACTCAAATGACATAGTCTTTTGAGTGTGCTCTTTAAAGTGAATAGTAGACATAGCATTTGTAATGCGGTTCATTTTACAAGAGTATTAATAAGTACATTTGATATCGTATTGGGTCTCAGATAACACTGTCAGGCTTTTATATTTCTTAATTCCATAACTATTTAGTACCTTACAACAACTAAGGTTTTAAATAAAGGCATAATATATGTTTCTATTTAAAGTAGAATCAGCTTCAATTTTATAAGAAGCAATACAAATACAATTATGAATTTAAATTTAGCCGTACTTATTGACGGCGATAATATACCTTCTGCACACGTCAAAGAAATGATGCAGGAAATAGCAAAATACGGGAACCCAACGATTAAGAGGATTTATGGTGATTGGACAAAACCGAATTTAACAAAATGGAAAAATTTATTGCTTGAAAATGCAATTACACCCATTCAACAATACGCTTACACCACTGGAAAGAATGCAACAGATTCAGCAATGATTATAGATGCCATGGATATTCTTTACTCTGAAAAAGTAACAGGATTCTGTTTGGTGTCAAGTGACAGTGATTTTACTAGATTAGCTACTCGTTTAAGGGAGGCAGGCATGCAAGTGATTGGGATAGGTGAAAAAAAGACACCAAACCCATTTATTGTAGCTTGTGATAAATTTATCTACATTGAAATATTGAGGAGCCAATCTGAGAAGAAAGAAGACGCTTTAGATAAAGAAAAATCCAAAGAAAGTTTAGACAAAATTACGCGTAAAGAGATCAATTTAATAGCCTCTACCATATCTGATCTTTCAGATGAAGATGGTTGGGCTTTCTTAGGAGATGTTGGAAGTTTAATACTGAAAAAGCAACCTAATTTTGATTCAAGAAATTATGGGTTTGAAAAACTAACACCATTAATTAAGTCCATTGGAAATTTTGAAGTAGAACAACGTGTAAATGCTAAAAGTAGGCATAAGTTAATATTCGTAAAGAATGTTGAAAAGCGTAAATCAAAGGCTAAAAAAGTATAGTTAGCTGTTGATTTATTACTTTGTGAAATCTATTTTTTATTTAAAAACAGTAATTAATTTTATTAGCTGCAGTGATTCTCCTGTAACTAAATTCCGGTTAAACGTTTTCAATATTATGAAACCAACAATAAATCAAATGTATCATTTTCATGCGCGAGCACAATTTTTTGTGCACGAATCAGAAATCAATCCGAATCATGATGTGTCTAAAATGGTGGATACTCTTTTTAAAAAACAAAAAATTGAAAAACTTTGTATTAAATTACCTGAGTGGGATAATCAAAAATTGCGTGCACAAGCTAAAAGAAATAGAAAAGCGCAACGTGAATTAGCCGTAAAAAAAGTAGATGAATTAAATGCACTTTGGCTTGAGCGTATGATGGAATCGGATAAAGGATTAATTGAAAAAATGACTTTATTCTGGCATGGACATTTTGCATGTAATACATTCAAAAACCCATATCACACCATTGAGATAAATAATATATTAAGAGAGAGTGCTTTAGGTAGTTTTAAGACCATGTTGTTAGAAGTCGCAAGATCCTCTGCTATGAATCATTATTTACACCTAAAAGAAAATAAAAAGAAAAAACCCAATGAAGATTTTGCCAGAGAGCTTTGTGAATTATTTACACTAGGGCGTGATGTGGATTATGCTGAAAAAGATGTAGTTGAAATTGCACGTGCCTTTGCGGGTTGGTCAAATGATAATGGCGGTAATCATTTTGTAAATGAAAGAACTCGGGATATAGGAGAGAAAACAATTTTTGGTAAAACTGGTAATTTCAATGGAGAAGATGTTCTGAATATGATCTTGTTAAATAAAAATACGGCAAAGTTCATTGTCCAAAAAGTGTATAAGTTCTTTGTACAAGAAGAACTTAATTCAGCTCATATTAATGAATGTACTACTTTGTTTTTTAAGTCTGACTATGATATTGAGGTTTTAATGAAACATATATTCAAGGCAGACTGGTTTTATGAATCAAAAGGTAAATTAGTTAAAAGTCCAATTGAATTAATAGTAGGTTTAGGCAAACTATTTGATCTAAAATATCCGAATAAAAAATCAATAAAGGGCATTCAGTATTATTTAGGTCATGTGTTATTTACACCACCAAATGTGGCTGGTTGGCCAGGTGGTAGACATTGGATTGATGCTTCTCGTTTAGCTTTGCGTATGAGGTTAGGTTCAATTATTGTAAATAAGGGTTATATTATGGATGAACTGACGCCAGAGTTAGACGCCATGTTTAAAAAATGGGAAAATAAGAAAGTATTAAAGTTTTATGAAAACGTGGATTGGAAATTATTTTGGAAACGCAATAAAAATTCATCTATTTTTGATTTAATCATCCGTACTGAAAACAAAACATTAAAAGTTAACCACACTGAGAATACGGTAACGAATATTATTCATTTAATTTCTACACCAGACTTTCAATTAACATAACAAACCATGGACAGAAGAGCATTTTTAAGTAAAACAGGTATCATTACGGCCGGTGCAATTTTAGTTCCTTCTTTTTTAAAAGCTGGAATGTTAGGGGAGAACTTTAAATTGAGAAATAAGCGATTAATTGTCATTCAATTGAGTGGCGGAAATGATGGGTTGAATATGTTAGCCCCTTATGGGTATGATGAGTATTATCAAAATAGACCAGTACTTGGATTACAAGAAAATAATTTGCTAAAAGTGAATGATCTATTTGGTTTTCATTCTAAATTAACTGTGTTTAGAAGCTTACAAAAAAGGGGGTTACTTTCTATTGTAAACTCTGTTGGTTATCCAAATCCAAACCGTTCACATTTTCGTTCAATGGATATTTGGCATACGGCTTCAGATTCAAATAAATTTTCCACGACAGGTTGGTTGGGTAGTTATTTGGATAACAATTGTAGTAATCCTTTTGAAGCCATAAATATTGATGGTGAATTGTCTTTAGCGTTAAAGGGTAAAATTCATTCAGGTATCGCTTTAACAGATCCAAATGCGTTTAAATCTTCTATTGATTCTGAGTTTTTTAGAGACTTGAAAGATCCTATTACTGAAAATAAGGAATTGGATTATATGTATAAGATTTTTAATGACACAAAAAACTCTGCAGATTACATTTTTGACCAATATAAGCTACAGAAGAATACAACTGATTATGGGAAATCAAATTTTGAACAGAAGCTTAAAAAAATTGCTACGTTAATTAAATCAGATATTCAAACGCCTGTGTTTTATACAACTCTAAGTGGGTTCGATACACATGTGAACCAGTTAGGAACTCAAGATAGACTATATAGCCAATTAAATGATGGAATTGAATCGTTGATTAGTGATTTGGAAAAAGATGATTTATTAGGAGAAACAACAATTATGGTGTTTTCTGAGTTTGGAAGGCGCTTAAAAGAAAATGCAAGTAGGGGGACAGATCATGGGGCGGCAAATGTTATGTATGTGATTGATTCGGACTTATCGGAAAAGGCGCATGCCTACAATAACCTTGATTTGGTAAATTTAGAAAAAGGTGATCCAAAATTCAAAGTGGATTTTAGAAGCGTTTATCAAGATGTAATAACAAATACGTTAGGAGCAAATTCAAACCAAGTATTAGGTAATTCGTTTACAAATTTGAACTTGTTTAATAGATAATAAATCTCTTTACCTTAAATTATTATAATGTGTTTATGCATTACATGATTTACATAAACCGGTAGCCTGTATTTCTAAATTGTCAACTTTATAACCAGGTAAGTTTACATTAGGAAATTTATCAATTTCAGCGCAAAAAATTAAATCACAACTATTACATTTAAAATGAATGTGTTGGTGATGATGTGTGTCACTGCTACATTCATTTTTGCAGATAGCATAGTTCGTTTCATTTCCACTTAGTGTAATTTCGTGAATGATTCCCTTTTCAATGAATAGTTTTATAGTTCTATATAGGGTAATTCTATTAAAGTCAGTTAGTTCATTTTCAATACTAGACAAAGGAATAGCATTTTCATAGCTTTTGAAAATGGATAATACCTCTTTTCTAAAAGGGGTTTCGCTCAATTTCTTTTGTTTTAATATAGTCATAGTATAAAAATTATTGCAACAATGTTGCATTTATTGAATTATTATATATATTTGCAACATTGTTACAAATATATACTTTATTTATGAAAACGTTTATCAGCATCATTTTATTTTTTGTGTCAACTTGGTCTTATGGACAATCCTTCAAGGGGATTGTGTTAGATAATGACACAAAGCTTCCAATTTCTAATGTAGAAATTTATTTTATAGATTTTAAAACAAGTGCTATTACGGATGAAACAGGAAGTTTCGATTTCAATTATAATAAGACAAATAACACGAGAATGATATTATCTTTAATTGGTTATGTTAGTAAGGATGAGGTGATTGATTTTGAGTCTTCAAGTGAAAAAGTATTTTATCTTATAAAAAGTCATACGAATTTAGAAGAAGTTATTGTTTCTGGAATCTCAGGTAAACTACAAGGGGATATCACGGTTAGTGTTGAACATAAAAAAATGAGTGAATTACAACAAACTTTACCATTAACTTTAATGGAGGCTGTTAGCGAAATACCTGGTGTAAACCAAACGACTACTGGAGGTGGAATCGGAAAGCCTGTAATCAGGGGACTGTCAGGAAATAGAATTGTGACATATGCTCAAGGTATTAGAATTGAAAATCAGCAATGGGGAGATGAACATGGTTTAGGCATTGGTGATATAGGTATTGAAAGTGTTGAAGTTATTAAAGGTCCTGCTTCCTTATTATATGGGTCTGACGCCATTGGAGGTGTACTTTATTTTATTGACGAACGCTATGCGAGTCAGAATACAGTAGAAGGCTTTTTTGAAACAAAATTTTTATCTAATACATTAGGTTCAATCAGTAATGGAGGTGTTAAATTGAATAAGGGTAAATTAAAACTGAATTTATTTGGCTCCTTTTCAAGTCAAGCAGATTATCAATTACCAAATTTTGATAGGGCATTCAACACACGATTTGACGAAAAAAATATTAAGGCATCATTAGGATTTACTACAAAAAAAATAATCTCAAATATGCGTTATAGTTTTCTTCAAAATAACTTTGGAATAATTGAAGATGTAGTGTATTTAAAGTCCACTGATAGGGAATTTATTCTTCCGTTACAGTCTATAAATAATCAAAATTTCAGTTTTGAGAGTACATTGTTTACCGGTCAATCAAAATTTAAATTAACACTTGGTTATACGAGTAATTATAGGAAGGAATTTGAAGATGAAATTGATCACCATGCGTTAGGCTTAAAACTAAATACATTATCTTATAACTTGAAATGGCATTCACCAACATTAAATAAAAAAATAGATTTGATTATTGGTTCTCAAGGAATGTATCAAACTAATTTAAATAATGGAGAGGAAGTGTTAATTCCAAATGCAACAACTATTGATTTAGGTGCATTTATGTTAGCCAATGTAAAGTTTAATAAATTGAAGTTACAAGGGGGGGTACGTATTGATTATAGAGATATAAGTACTGAGGAAATGCATATAGAACATCACCATGAAGAAGAAGAGGAAGAGGAGGAAGAAGAAGTGATTATCCCTGCTTTTAATGGTTTTTTTAAAGGTGCTACATTTTCAGGAGGTGCTGTTTATAAGATTAAAAAAATTAAACTAAGGGCTAATTTGTCGAGCGGTTTTCGAGCGCCAAATACAACTGAGTTATTATCAAATGGTGTGCATCATGGAACAAATCGTTATATTAAGGGAAATGATAATTTGAGGAATGAAAACGCAACTCAAATTGATTTCTCTTTCAATTATCAAACTGAACATTTTGAATTGTCAATCAACCCCTTTTATAACGTAATTCAAAATTATGTATTTTTAGCTCCAACGCTTGAGGTGATTGAAGGTAGTTCTGTTTTTCACTATGCACGAGCTAATTCATTTTTATATGGTGGAGAAGTAGGTTTCCATTATCATCCGCATAAAATACACTGGTTACATTTAGAAAGTAATTTATCTTCTGTATTGGCTGAAGATAAACAAGGAAATGCATTACCACTAATTCCACAAACAAAACTAAGTTCTACTATAAAATCTGAATTTTCTAATACCCGTAAATTTCAAATTAAAAATATATTCGTACAACATATATATAAGTTCAGCCAAGATAGGATAGGTGAGTTTGAAACATCATCAGCTGATTATAGCCTAATTAATTTAGGAATAAGCCTTGAAGTTAAAACTAAAAAGAATCCGATAATTATCACAACAAGTATTAAAAATGTGTTGAATGTAAATTATATTGATCACCTGTCTCAATTAAAAGCGCTAGAAATTCCAAATCAAGGAATTAGTTTTAATCTGGGATTGAAATTAAAGTTTAATTAATAGTAATCTAAAAGTGTAGTTTTTTTATTAAAAGTCTCTATTCTTTAAACTTTTGAATAAGCCAAATATTTTTTTGTGAAATACAATGAATAAAATAATGTAAGGAATTATCATGATGTAAATAATTCCGGCATTAATGCCACTACCACTTTCTTCAGCTTGTGCTTCAGCTGTTGCCTTACACATTACGCATTGCGCTGTTACATTATGTAGAGTAAAAAATAAGAAGCCAATTAATACAACCAATTTATTCATGGTACAAAGATAAATAATTTTCTGTTATTAGGAATTGACAATTATCACTTACAATAAATTATTATCTTTGCGGTAATAAAAAACTATACAATGGATCAAGTAACAACTTTAGGAGAATTTATTATTGAAAAACAACAGGATTTCACTGGGTCAACAGGTGAGTTTTCTAGAATTTTAAGCGCCATGCGTTTAGCATCTAAAGTTGTAAGTTATCAAATTAATAAAGCTGGTTTATTAACTGATATTTTAGGAGCTGCTGGTTCTGAAAATATTCAAGGTGAACAACAACAAAAGTTAGATGTGTATGCTAATGATCAATTCATTAAAGCATTAAAGCATAGAAAAATTATTTGTGGAATTGCTTCTGAAGAGAATGATGAATTTATTCCTTTAAATAAAGATGGTGAATACATTATTGCAATGGATCCTTTGGATGGGTCTTCAAATATTGATGTTAATGTATCTGTTGGTACTATTTTTAGTATTTATAAAAGAATTTCTAAAGTTGGTACAACAGTTTTAGAATCTGATTTTTTACAAAAAGGAACGGAACAAATTGCTGCGGGGTATGTAATTTATGGATCATCAACTATGTTAGTGTATACAACAGGTAACGGGGTAAATGGTTTTACTTACGATCCAGGAATTGGAGTGTTTGTATTGTCTCACCCAGAAATGACGACTACACCTAATGGTAAAATTTATTCTTTAAACGAAGGTAACTTTAATAAAGCTTCAAAAGGAATTCAAGATTATATTAAATTTTGTCAAGAAATAGATCCTTCTACAAATAGACCTTATACTGGTCGTTATATTGGTTCTCTAGTAGCTGATTTTCACAGGAACTTAATAAAAGGTGGTGTTTATATCTATCCTGCAACTACAACTTCACCTAACGGTAAATTACGTTTGTTATATGAATGTAATCCAATGGCATTTGTTATTGAACAAGCAGGTGGTTTAGCTTCAACTGGTAAACAAAGAGTAATGGAAGTTGATCCAACTGAATTACACCAAAGAGTACCTTTCTTTGCAGGTTCAAAGTTAATGGTTGAAAAAGCAATTAGCTTTGTTGAAGCAGAGTAATGAATATACTAATTTCTATAAAAGTAAAAGCCCTATTTGATAAATCAAATAGGGCTTTTACTTATAATTAAATAGGTGTTAACTTACTTTGAAGTTAATGATACATTTAATTTGAATTCATCATCAATTAAGTAATCTCCTAAATTTTCAAAAAAGTTTCCAGAGTTGTAAGTAACACCAAATTTTGTTCTGTCAATTTTTAAAGAAGTTGTTAACGTGATTAGACCATTATTTTCTGCGCTTGATAATGCGAAAGTTACTTCTTTTGTTACGTCTTTAATCGTTAAATTTGCTTTAATGTTATTCATATCAGCGCCATCTGTTATTGTTAAAACAGCCGTTGGGAATGTCGTTACATTAAAAAAGTCTTCAGTAGTTAAATGACCAACTAATTTTGCATTTTCTTCGTCTTCAACAGGAATATCGGTAACCGTTAATGACGTCATGTCAATTTCAATCGTTCCTGCTACAACATTATCATTTTCAATAATGAATTTTCCTCTATTGATTGATAAATTTCCTTTATGTCCATGTCCAACACCTTCACCTTGCCATTCAACAGTACTTTCTAAAGCGTTAACAATATATTCTTTAGATTCAACATGTTCAGCAACAATTGCTACTTCAGCAACTTCTGTTTTCGTTTCACCTTCACATGAGGCTAATACTGTAAATAATGCTACGGGAGCAATTAAAAATATTTTTTTCATTAGTTATAATTTTTGACAAAGATATAAATTATTTATTTACCTAGGTAACTAAAGTAGGTGTTTTTTAATTTTAACCTGTTTAGCTTTGTGAAACTAAGCTTTCACCTGTCATTTCTTTTGGTTGATTAACTTTCATTAAGTCAAGTATAGTAGGAGCAACGTCTCTTAATGTTCCATTCTTTACATTCTTTACGTCAGAGTCAATTATAACAATTGGAACTGGGTTTAATGAATGAGCCGTGTTAGGTGAACCATCAGGATTGATCGCATAATCAGAATTTCCATGATCAGCAATAATAATAAATGAATACCCATATTCTAATCCTTTATTTACGACTGTTTCAGTACAACTATCAACTGTGTTCGCTGCTTTTAAAATGGCGTCATAATCTCCCGTATGTCCAACCATGTCTGTGTTCGCAAAGTTTAAACAAATAAAATTAGGTTGGTTGTTTTCAATTTCTTTACAAATAGATGACGTAATTTCAGGTGCACTCATTTCGGGTTGTAAATCATAAGTAGCAACTTTAGGTGAACCGACCATTAACCGTTTCTCTCCTTCAAATTCTTGCTCTCGCCCACCAGAAAAGAAAAAGGTAACATGCGGATATTTTTCAGTTTCTGCAATTCTCACTTGACTTAATCCTGCTTTTGATATTACTTCACCAATTGTCATTTCCAAATTGTCTTTTTCAAAAATCACGTTGATATTGTTAAAATTATTGGAATATCGTGTCATTGTTGTATAATTCATGTCAACCGTTGACATATCATACTCTGGAAAGTTGGTTTGTGTCAATACTTCAGAGATTTCTCTACACCTATCTGTTCTATAGTTAAAACAAATAACGATATCGTCTTTCTCAATTAATCCATTTTCATTAATTAATTTGGCTGTGATAAATTCATCTGTAATATTTTCAGCATATGAGTGTTGTATCGCATCTGATGCTGATGCGTACTTTGAGCCAACCCCGTTAACCATCAGGTCATAAGCTAATTTGATACGCTCCCAACGTTTATCTCTATCCATAGCGTAATATCGCCCGCATAATGAAGCTATGTTAATAGTAGAATTGACTATATGTTTTTCTAATCGTTTAATTTGAGATAGGCCTGATTTGGGATCACAATCTCTACCATCTGTAAAAGCATGAATAAATACGTTTTCAAGACCATTTTTTGTTGCCATATCACAAAGTGCATGTAAATGATTTTGTGAAGAATGTACCCCACCGTCAGAAACTAGTCCCATAAAGTGTAGTTTCTTGCCGGTCGTTTTAGCTAAATTAAATGCGTCAAGAATTACTTTATTTTGTTGAAATTCGCCATCCACAATTGATTTATTGATACGAGTTAACTCTTGATAAACAATTCTACCAGCACCAATATTTAAATGACCAACTTCAGAGTTACCCATTTGTCCTTCTGGTAAACCAACATGAAGTCCGTCTGTTAGTAATTCTGCATTAGGTTTAGTTTGTTCCAAACTATCCATAAATGGAGTTTTTGCATTATAAATGCCGTCTGATTTCGATTTGTCTCCATGACCCCAGCCATCTAGTATTAATAAGGCTACTTTTTTACTCATGCGTGTTAGTTTTAATAATGGGAATAGTGATTTTGATAATTAATCCTTTAGGATTATTGTCCGATAATTTGATTGTACCTTGATGTGAATTAACAAGGTGTTTTATTATAAATAGTCCTAATCCAGTTCCTTTAGTATTTCTAGTTAAATCAGATTGAACACGATAGAATTTATTAAAAATATGTTTCTTTTCTTCATCCGTAATTCCTAATCCATTATCTGAAATAGTTAATACAAATTGTGAATGAGTTGAAGTTAACGATACCCATATATCACTCCCTTTTGAAGAGTATTTAACAGAGTTTTCAATTAAATTGGTCAATATACTTTCAAATGACAGTTTGTCTATAAATGTTTTTATCGGATTTAAATCAAGATGAATAGTATGATTTTTTGCCAAAGTAGATTTTAGAATCTCTACTCGTTTTAGTATGAATTGATCTAATTGAATGCGCTCTTTTTGTAGGGTCGATTCCCCACCTTCAATTTGCCTTGCGGTTAAGATGTTGGAAACAATGGAGTCCAAACGGTTAACTTCCTTTAAAGAGTTTGAGTATATTTTTTGTTTTTCCTCTTCTGATAAATGATCGTATTTTTGAAGGGTTTGTAAAAATAGCTGTACAGATGCTATTGGTGTTTTTAATTCATGACTTACAGATAATAAAAAGTTTTCTTCTCGTTTAGCTAATTTCACTTGTCGCTTAAATGCATTTTTAACTGCTAAAATTCCAAATAGTAGAAGTATTAGGAATACTAAACCTTCTCCAGAAATCATCCAAATAATTCTTGAATAAAACTCTTTATCAGGTACTAAGGCATGATTTAGTTTAAATATTAAATACCACCACCAAGTGAATTGGGCAATGACATAAAATACCAATATATAAAAAACAGTAATCGGGTTTTTAAACATATTCCAAAGGTCGTTATTTTTTATTAAAAGTTTTTAAAATCTCAGGAATAAAAAAACACCAAACGTTAAGCTTGGTGTTTCATTTATTATAAAATTTTATTGAAACATTAAATTACTATTATTTAATAATAGTTACATTTCCTGAACGATTTATCTTTTGACCTAACACTGTTTCACCTACAATAGAATAAACAAATGTTTGTGTTGCTAATTCTGCTCCGTTAAACTTTCCATCCCAAGAATCCTTTTGCTCTTGGGTTGTGAAAATTAATTTACCCCATCTATCATAAATTTCTATTTTAAAGTCAAATAATCTTGGTCCATCAATTACTAAAAAGTCATTTATGCCATCTCCATTGGGAGAGAATATATTAGGAACAAAAACTTCCATGAAACCAGAAATGTCAACTAAAACGGTATCATAATTATGGCAAGAATTTTCATTAACAACTTCTACAATATATTGAGTAGCTTGAGTAGGTATAACATATACTTCAGAACAATTTGACGTTATGCATTCATTTACATTTGGCGTCCATGTGTAAGTTGGACCTCCTTGTGACCAAGCCCAAAGTGTTGCTTCTCCACCAATTCCGATTACCGTATCGTTTCCAGCAGATATAAAAGGTAAACTATTAACTGTTATAAGAACACTATCAATGACAGTACCACATAATGGATTTGTTGCAGTAATATAATAGGTAGAATTCATAAAAGGTCCTACCCAAGTTGATTCTGTAGTATCTCCATTTGACCAAAGTAAATCAAAATTATTATGTGTTGCTGTAACTTCTATAGAATCGCCATAGCAAATCGCTAATGTTTCAGGTATATTTACGACAGGTAAAATATTAACTGTAATACTAATAGATTGTCCTGGACCTGTACATCCATTTAAAGTTTCAGATGCGGTAAAGGTTTGATTTCCTAAAGTTAAATCGGGGGTGTAATTTAAACCATTTCCAATTGATGCTGGTGTGGCATTGTACCAAGTCACATTTCCTCCTGTAGTGGATGTAGCCGTTAAAGGTGTAGGTGTTTCTCCTTCACAATATGTTATTGTACCTGTTAATGTTGGCGCTAATGGAGTTGGTTTTGTTTCAACACAAATTTCTGTTGAATCACCTTTACATCCTGCAGCAGTTTCATTGACATAATAACAATCGATACCTACGTTTAGCGTGGGAGTGTATTGTAATAACGTAGAAATCATTGGCGGAGTCAAACCCGGATTATCATACCAGTTTGGCGTACCACCTAAACTCATTTCGACAGAAAGAGGTGTAGGTGTTTCACCTTCACAGTATAGTGTAGTACCACTAACAAGCGGTGCATTCGGAATTGCATTTATTGTGATGGTTACATTGTCTGACGGACCTACACAGTTAAAACCAGAAGTGTTTTCAACTTCTTGAGCATAATAGGTGTTGACAGACGTAGTTGTGGTTGGAGGTGTAAATGTATTTCCATTTCCTAAAGGAATTCCTGTTAAGGCGGCATTATTATACCAGAATACAGACCCTCCGTTTGTTGAAATTACCGTTAAATCATTTATAGCATCACCTTCACAATAAGATGCGCTTGCTACGATTGAAACTGAGGGTGGAATAATAACTTGTAATACACCAATTCCTCCATCAGGACCAGCAGTTCCAATAGTACCGTTACATCCATTACCAATGACTGAGTTTAACGTATAGTTTCCTGCAAGAGTCACCGGTAAAGTGTATGGATTAGTAGTAATGTTTGTTAATGTTATAATTTGATTATTAGGATCTGTATATTCAAAATCATAAGGACCATCACCTGTAAACGTCACTATTAAGTTATCAGTATCGCCTTGACAAACGGTTTCATTTCCAGATATCTCTGCTGTAACAGGTGTTGTTGTTGTAATTTGAATACTGTCTGAAATAATACAACCAGTACCGGGGTCAGTAACATTAACCACATAATATGAAGTAGATGGAACAGTAGCTTCTGGATTGGCTATGTTGTAATTAGTTAAGGTAGGTGTATTATCCCAATTATAGGTGTAAACTGTATTTACTAAGCCACAATCTACGGTGAATGCTTGTATATCTCCTTCAATCCAAGTGGCTGCAGTATTTAATACTTCAATCATTGTATTTCCATTTACGTCTTTAATATTATAAGAACTCTCTAGTACAGTTACCAGACCTAGTATTTCTACACTAACTGTTGAGCCTTGTGGAAAGCATAAATTATAAGTTTGAAGTTGTGGGCCAAAGTCTGATGGAGCTGGAGGAGGAATAGCATAAATCCCAAAAGAAACACCATCCACGAAAACTTCTAGTTGGTTGTTCCAACCATCCCAAATATCTTCTAATGTTAGCGTAAAACAACATTCACTACTTACATAAGGCTGAGCAATTACATTTAATTGAGAAGTACCGTCAGGACATACTGAAAGATTGTCTGCAGTTACATCTACATTAAAACCAATACCAACATCAAATATTTTTGTGTTAGAACAACCAGCGTCATCTGTTATGGTTAATGTGATAGGATGCTGTCCTACTAAGTTATATGTATGTGAAGGATTCTGAAGGTTGGATGTTACACCACCACCAAAATCCCAATCATAACTAACAATAGTATTATTTGACCAATAACTGCCGGTAAAATCAATTTGTTCACCAGGACAATTTGTTGGTGTATATGTAAATTCAGGTTCCAGAGCTAAACAAATAGTTTGTGTATTTGCAGTAACACCTGTGCTTCCTGTCCATCCCCACAATACTAGTGGGTTTCCACCAAATAAATTAGTCACTATGTCACCAACAGGTTCTGGTGCAGTATAAATACTAGCACCATCTATTTCTATATCTAGTGTTTGACCAATTGCATCCCAAATGATTTCAACATTATGATCTTCACAATCCTCAGCATTATTTGACCCGGTTGAAATTATATTTACTTGACCTTCTATCCCTAAATTGTTGATGATACTATTGTGGTTAATATTTCCATTACTTTGTATGGAAACATGATCTGAAACTGGATCATTACCAGCCGTGTATTCTCCTGATAAATTATTATCTCTAGTATCAAATTCAACAGCCAATGAGTTGGTTACACCTTGGTATCCTAGGCCAAATCCTCCATTTCCAACATTCCATGTACCTGATTGAAGTAAAAATGCCATACCTTCTCCGCCAAAATTATCACAACCAAAGTTGGCAATAAATTTTAATTTAAAATCAACTGATAAATCTATAGGCGTGTTGTTATAGAATGAACCAACTGTATTAGGTGTAGCCTCATTTGAAATTTCAAAACAATTACAGCCTTGAGGGGTAGCAGCATCAGTTACAGTGTATTGTCCAAAAGAAAAGAATGGCAATACAAGTAATAAAAGTAGATGTATTTTTTTCATAGTAATATTCTCTAAGTGTGTAAGTTAGGTATATAATTATAGTAAATACGAAATAATTAACAAAAAGTTCCCTTATCTTTGAATAAAATTTACAAAATGAAAATATATCATAATTCAAGATGTTCTAAAAGTAGATGTACTTTAGATATTATAACTGAAAATAAAAAAGAAGTTACGATCGTTGAATACCTAAAAAATCCGTTAACTATTTCAGAATTAGCTAATTTGCTGATTAAGTTAAATATGCCAGCTAAAGATCTCATTCGAAAAGGAGAAGCAGACTTTAAAGAAAATTATAAAGGAAAAGAATTATCAGAAGCCGAATGGTTAGATGCTATGGTGAAATTTCCTAAATTAATGGAAAGACCAATTGTGGTTAAAGGCGATAAAGCAGTGATTGGAAGACCACCAGAAAATGTAAAATTATTATTCTAGGTTTAGAAGTAATAACTTAATAAAAAAAGAGGAAGTAAATTAATTACTTCCTCTTTTTAGCTTTATCTAATCAATTCGTGATTAATATCTATAGTGCTCAACTTTGTATGGTCCTTCAACAGGAACATCAATATATTTAGCTTGTGCATCAGATAAAATATCTAATTCAACACCAATCTTAGCTAAGTGTAATTTTGCTACTTTTTCATCTAAATGTTTTGGTAACATATATACTTCATTATTATATTTATCAGAATCCTTCCATAACTCTAGTTGAGCTAAAGTTTGATTTGTAAATGAGTTAGACATTACAAAAGAAGGATGACCCGTAGCACAACCTAAGTTTACTAAACGTCCTTCAGCTAATAAAATAATTTCGTTTCCGTTACTATTTAATTTGAAAATATCAACCTGAGGTTTAACGTTGTCTATTACAGCATTATCTTTTAAATATTGAACGTCAATCTCATTATCAAAGTGTCCGATATTACAAACGATTGTTTTATCCTTCATCATTTCGAAATGCTCACCTCTAATAATGTCAAAGTTTCCAGTTGTAGTCACTACAATGTTAGCTCTGTCAATACAGTTTTCCATTTTCTTAACTTCAAAACCGTCCATTGCTGCTTGTAATGCACAAATTGGATCAATTTCAGTAACAATAACTCTTGCTCCAGCACCTCTTAAAGAAGCAGCAGAACCTTTACCAACATCACCATATCCAGCAACAACAGCAACTTTACCAGCCATCATTGTATCAGTCGCTCTTCTAATTGCATCAACTAAAGATTCTTTACAACCGTATTTGTTATCAAATTTAGATTTAGTTACAGAATCATTTACGTTAATAGCTGGCATAACCAACGTTCCGTTTTTCATTCTTTCGTACAATCTATGAACTCCAGTAGTAGTTTCTTCTGATAACCCTTTAATTCCATCCGTTAATTCAGGATATTTATCAAATACCATATTTGTTAAATCTCCACCGTCATCTAAAATTAAGTTTAATGGCTTACCACCTTCAAATCCTTTAATAGTTTGATCAATACACCAATCAAAATCTTCATCAGATAATCCTTTCCAAGCAAAAACAGGAACTCCTGTTGCAGCAATTGCAGCAGCAGCTTGATCTTGTGTAGAAAAAATATTACAAGAAGACCAAGTTACTTCAGCACCTAAAGCAGTTAAAGTTTCAATTAAAACAGCCGTTTGAATTGTCATGTGTAAACATCCTGCAATTCTAGCACCCTTTAATGGTTGTTCTTCTTTATATTCTTCTCTTAAAGACATTAAACCTGGCATTTCTGCTTCAGCTAAAATAATCTCTTTTCTACCCCAAGCTGCTAAGCTAATATCAGCAACTTTGTAGTTTAATTTTTCTGTTGTATTACTCATGTTTTAATAAAATTTCTTATAATTATAGTGCAAAAGTACAAAACTACTTTTACATTGCAGAATAAATTTATGTTTTGAGTTATCAAATTAATGAAATATTAACAAATAATGATGTAAAAATCAAAGTTTTACACTACTCAAATGTGGGTGTAATTGACTTAGATATGTCTTTGTTTAATGCTTCAGAATTAGATATGTTCAATTCTTATGGTTCAGAAAAAAGAAGATTGGAATTTTATTTTTCTAGGGTGTTATGGTTGAGTTTTAATGAAAATCAAAAGATTCATTATAAATCTACGGGTAAGCCTGTTTTAGAAACTGGTTTTTTATCCATGACACACTCTCATAACTATGTAGTGATATGTTTTTCAAATACTATAGAGCTTGGAATTGATATTGAACTAATTTCATATAAAATCGATAAAGTAAAATCTAAATTTTTACATCCAAAAGATAACTATGTTAGTTTAAGAGATTTAACGCAGTTGTGGACGATTAAAGAGGCCTTTTTTAAATTGTTTGACGGAGAAGATATTTTCTTAATGGATGATGTGTTTACTGAGTGTTTAGGGGAAAGATCTAATTCAGAGTTAATGTTGGATAATCTTAATTTGAAAGGTACATCTCATTCATTTTTTATAGGTGAAGATTTTATATTAACTTATATTATACCAAATAATAGCTGATATATGAGTGTCATGATGTAATATGCTTACTTTTGTAAAAAAGTATTGATTATGAATTTTACAGACTTACCTTCAAGTACAGTATCAAATTACGAAATAAAAAGATATCCTAAAACGACTAATAGATCATTATTGGCATGGAGTAAAGGGGATGAATTTGCGGTGTGGTTTTTAAAAACTAATGAATTAGCTGATAAAAATATTTCTATTTATAATGATAGTTCTGGTTACTTAAGTTGCCATTTATTGTCGAATAAAACTGAAATTAGAATTAGTAAAAAAAGTCAAGAAAAATCAATTTTTAAGAACTTAGAAAATAACGAGTTGTTGTTTGAAGATAAACAATTTTCTAATTTTGAAGCAATTACAGATTTCAAAGCTCAGGTTGTTGTGTTAAAAGTACCAAAGTCTGTTGATTTATTTGAGCAGTATTTAAATCAAATTAGTTTAGGTATAGATGGGAATTCAATAGTAGTTTGTTCATTTATGACTAAATACTTTACCAAAAGAATGATTGAAATTGCAGAACGCTATTTTGATACGGTGAAGCAAACTAAAGCTTGGAAGAAGTCAAGATTGATTGTGTTGACTAATCCTAAAAACAATGAAATTAAGCCATTGGTACATGTAATAAATTCTGATTTAGGAATCTATAAACAGCATTATGGTGTCTTTTCTTCAGATCACATTGATTATGCCACTCAATTTTTAATTGAAAACATTAATATTCCTGAAAATGCCGATCGTGTTTTAGATTTAGCATCTGGAAATGGTGTTTTGGCCAAAGTAATTCAAAATGATAATCCAGATTTAGAAATTCATTTATTGGATGATTCGGTTTTAGCGGTTGAAAGTTCAAAAATGAACATTTCAGGAGAGAATGTTCACTTTCATTTTAATAATGAATTAAGTGATTTTGAATCTGATTCATTAGATTACATTATTTCTAATCCACCTTTTCATGTTGATCATGAAATTGATATTAGTTTGCCATTAGAATTATTTAAACAAGCAGCAAGGTGTTTAAAGAAAAAAGGTAAATTTCAATTAGTGTTTAATAACCATTTAAATTATGCTACACATTTAAATAAACTATTTAAAGATGTTAAGGTTGCAGCACAAAATGATAAGTTTACAGTGTTAAATTGTAGTGCTTCTCAGTTATAAAATAAATTAGTAGAAACAAAAAAGCTCGTCTAAATAATTATTTAGACGAGCTTTTTTTAATACTTAGTTTTAACCTTGATTATATAAAACCGGAGGATTAATTTCAACATCATTAAATTTAATATTGTGCAATTCTAATTCTTTTAAAATCGGTTGATAAATTTCTTTTACGATAGGCATTTGTACACCTTTTAATTGAATAGTACCATTTAAAATCATTTTCGCACAAATCGCAGCAGGAAGCCCAACAGTGTTACTCATTGCTGTATACGTTTGGTCTTCACCAATCGATATCATTGAAGAGTTAATTTCTTTAAATTCGTCATTTAAGCTATAAACAAATTTATGCCACATCACAATCATGTCTTTGTCTTCTGGTTCAAGAACCCATTTGTCAACTACAATTTTTTGTAAGAACTGTGCAGGGGTAACGTCTTCTTCTAAATCGTATGACTCATCATCAAAAATACCTAACCACACTAATTTATCCCAGATAATATCATCTTGATCAATTCTTAATTGATAACGTAATTTTAATTCAACTGAATCATAGGGGTGGTAAGGTAAAAATGAATTAATGAATTCACGTTTAGTCATGTTTTTACTACCTTCTATAACATAAGAGTCATCTGTTGCTCCTAATTGAACAAATACATTCCAGGCTTTTGAAAATCCTTTTCTTCTGAATGTTCCTCTAAAAATAGTAGGAATATCTTCTAAGCCATAAATCTCTCTATAGCCTAACGAATTTCTGTTGGCATACCCTTCAAATTCTCCGTATCCATCAATCTTTATGATTTCAGTTCGTCTAAATAATTTTGAATAAGGTATGTATTTATATTTACCTTCTTGAATAAATTTTGCTGGACTACCTTGACCTGCTAAAACTACATTTCTTGGGTTCCATGTTAATTTATAGTTCCAAGGGTTGTTATCTGATTCTGGTGCAATTAAACCGCCAGTAAATGATTCAAAGATGTGCATTTTACCGCCTAACTCTTCAATCTCATCTAATACTTTTTTAGCAGACATGTGATCAATACCTGGATCAACCCCAATTTCATTCATGATAATAATACCAGCTTTAATAGCTTCATCATTAATAGCTTCCATTTCTGGAGAAATGTATGACGGCGTAATTAAATTTGTTTTATAAGTAATACAATCCTTAGCTACATCAATATGGAATCTAGCAGGTAACATTGAAATAACTATATCTGCCCATTCAACTAAAGGTTGTCTTTCAGCAGGGTCTAAAGCATTTAGGGTAAATCCTTCTGCTTGTTTGCAATTTCCAATTTTTTGTTTCGCTAATTCACCATCTTGATCACCAACTTTTATGTTCCAACCTTCTTGCTCAGCGTTTTGTGTAAAATATCTAATAATTGATGATGCTGATAATCCTGCACCTATTACGAGTATGTTTTTCATATTTGAATATAATATTTGTTTTGTTGTTTCAAATTTAACGTTTATTCTTTTGTATGTGTTAAAAAAATACTTTTTTTTCACAACATAAATTGATTACGTTCTGCTACGATATCATTGTATTATAATTAAAACAACACATATTATGAAAAAGTTATTATCGATTTACCAGAACATTGTAATTAAAGAAATTTCTTACGAAAAGGGAGATAAAACAGTATATTTAAAGTGTACTTTAATTTTCAATAATAAAAGAATAGACACTACTTTATTAATTACTCAAAGTGATTTCAACCGCATGTTGTCAAAGGTAATTTTAAACGGTTACATAGTGGATTCAGATTCTATAACAAATTTTTATTTGGGTGACGGAACTGAAATGATTGAATATAATTTTCAAAACACAGATGAATCTGTTACGTTGTCAGGATTCAATTTTAATAATCAAGTTACTCAAATTTGCGCCTAATTATGAAATTATTTAATACAAAAAATAGACAAGAAAATGGTGGTTTAAATCTTCTTGCAAAAGTGGATCAACTGTCCTCTTATGACATGATTTATGTGTATCATTTATTATCTGTTGGCTCAAAATTAAACCTGACACAAACGGAGCGAAAACTCAATGGAGACTTAGTTTACAATGTTATGTTTAATACATTTAAATTAGGTTATATAACGATTTCAAATTTTTCTAAAATTATACTAAGAGACAATTTAAATTTAGACGCTAATGTTTTTGGTTTGGCTAAAGAAAAATATTTACCATTAAAAAGTTTAGAAATTTCTATATCGACAAATAAATTAAAAATGGTGTCCTAAATTAATATTGGCGCAACTAAATCTAATTTTTTGCGTATTATTAGTGGAAATACACTATTTTTATAAAAAATTAGATTATGAATAAATTATTTACACTTTTGGGAACTGGACTATTTTTGTCTATTATGTCATGTAATAATCAACATGAAGTTATTCCTCCTCCATTACCAGTTGCAGATTTAGATTGTTCTTGTAAAGCGACTGTTGATGGTGTATTGAAAGAGTATAGTGATTCATGTAGATACGACAATGAGAAAACAATTGCATCAAGTTTATCACATGCTACTTATATTGCTAAAGTTACTAATGCTGCATTAACGGAAGGTTTCGAAATTGAAATGGGTGATATTCAATGGAATGATTTCGGAAATAATTTACCAACTACGGCAGAATGGGAAAATTACTTTTTAGAAAATATGAGCCCAGAATATTATGTAGATGACAATTTATCTTATGATGGTATACGTATTAGATATACAGATGAATTTGGTACAGAATGGACAAATGATACAGTGTCTGGGTGTTCATCAATAGATTTTTCGTTTGTTGAAATGGAACTTGATTCTGACGCGACAGGTAACTATATGAAATTTAAAGGGATATTTAATTGTCCATTGCGAAATGCTATAGGAGATACAATATGTGTTGAAAATGGTATCGTAAAGACCTCATTTAAAAGAGAGTAAATTCAATTTAAAGTAAAGGAGATTTTTTAATCTCCTTTTTTTTTGCTAAATTTATACATCTTTGAGATATATTTTATGGAAAAAACAATTAGAATAGCAGTTTTAGGAACTTACAATTTTGCGTATCATTCACATAATGCAACTAATAAAGCTATTCAACATTGTGAGAAAATACTCAATCATCCCATTAATTTTTACTGGTTGAATGAAGTTGAATTTTGTGAATATAAAGTGGAAGAAATTATAGAAAAGTTTGATGGTGTTTATATTGCACCAGGCCCTTTTTTACATCCATTTTATTTTAATGCAATTTTTAAAACCTTATTAAAGATTGATATTCCTGTTTTTGGTTCAGGAGAGGTGTATAGGTTACTAATCCAATTTCATTTTGAGAATAATGGATATGATTTGAAAGAAGAGCAAATAATCTCTGATAACCTAATTGACGGCAATCATTTCACTCAAGTGTCTTTAGATAAATTTTCTTCTGAATGTGAAAAGATATACATTCACAGAGGAGGTTCTGAATATACCTCTTCACGTTATTCCATTTTACCACACTATTCTGATGTGCTTGCTAAAGAGTTTGAAATAGGAGCTAGAAATCAATATTTTGATCCTGAAATTATTAAATTGAAAGCCCATCCATTTTTCCTGTTTACTATGTTCTGTCCTCAAATAATGTCAACGGAAGATATTCCTCACCCGATAATTACTTACTTTATTAAAAATGTAATTAGAATCTCGGATATCAAACAAACTGAATTGTTAGATCAATAACTCAACTGAAAATTTGACATAAAAAAACCTACAGGTTTAAGTGTAGGTTTTTTTCATGTAATAGATTTGACTATTAAAATAGTTTTTTGAATGTTTCATATCTAGATTTGAAATCATCTACTCCGCCACAGTTACCATCCTTTGCCCAGGTGTGATAATTTTCAATTCTGTTGGTTGGACTTGGATGAGTACTCATGAATTCTGGAGGAGTTCCACTACCCATAGCTTTAATTTTTTCGAAAAATCCTGCACCACCGTCTGCTCTATATCTAGTACCACATAAATATTCTACAGACATTCTATCTGCTTCTGTTTCATGACTTCGACTAAACTTTAAGCCAATTAAACCATTTGTAATTTGTTTCAAAGCTTCCATCTCTCCTAGTGCCGCACTAACAACAAGTTGAATACCATAGGTTTTTGTCATTTGTCTAGTTGAATGTCTTAAGTCTGCATGTGCCATTTCATGTCCCATTACACCAGCTAACTCAGCTTCATTGTCTAAAAATTTAATAATACCTGTGTAAATGTATATGTAACCAGCAGGCGTACAAAATGCATTTAAGGTAGAATCATCTTTAATTATTTTTAATTCCCATTTAAAATCTTCAGCATGTTTTACTTTGCCTGTTGCTAAAATAGCATCTCTAATATCGTTGATGTACTTATAGGCTGCCACATTTGTGGTAGGATCTAAAACAGGATATTTAACAGGATCCGCATTGATTTCCCCAGCTACTTTAATGCCTAAGTCTTTATCTTGTTGAATTGAGAATAAATTTAGCCCTCCTGTAGGTGCTTTGTCATTATTAAATAATGAACAACTAGTCATTATTAAACCTGTTACTGCTAATAGCGCTATGTTTTTAATCATTAGTTTCTGTTTGTTTTATTTTTCGTAAATGTAAGAATATCAAAATGTTTTACAGTACATTTTTAGTTTTATTTGTTCTTTGTGTTTGGTGATTAACTTATTGCCATGTATGGTTTTAGGGTTGGAAAATAAATGTAGTGGCTTAGTTTAAATGTACAATTCAAACTTCATACATACAAACTCTATTCCAAAGCCAATTACAATTCCTAAAATAACTTCTTTTAAAGTGTGCGCTTTTAAATACAATCTGGCAGAGCCAACTAAGCCACCAACAAGTATTAAAAAAAATAAAAAAAATAAATTGTATTCTAATTGATTTTGGAAATACCCCATAACAGCACCTACAAGGCCAAAAAATCCTAACATGTGTAAGCTTATTTTGGTGAAATAGTTCATGATATAGGCAATAACTGCGGTTACGGCTAATCCAAATGCATAGGGAAAGATGAATGAAATAATCATGTGTTCAGGAATCATAATTCTTAACAACACATAATTCATTATGTAATAAGTAGCAGTTAAACCAATAGGTGTAAAGCGTTCTAGTCTGTTTTCTAGTTTTAAAGAAGTAATAATTTTGTTTTGATACATGACCCAAAAGCTAATTCCAGGTGCTAAAATGGTTAAAAAACCAAATAGTTTATATAAGTTAATTTTAAACTCGATTGGTAAATCATATAATGACGTGACAATAAAACCAGGTGAACTAGTTGGTGTTTCAAACAAAAAATACAATCCTAAAACTGGAAGTAATAATGGATGAAATAAATGACTTAAGGTGTTAAAAAAGGATTTTATCATAACTCTTTTCTCAATCTTGCAACAGGAATGTTTAATTGTTCACGATATTTAGCAACTGTTCTTCTGGCAATATTATAGCCTTTCTCTTTTAGTAACTCTGCTAATTTCTGATCAGTTAATGGTTTTTTCTTCGTTTCAGTATCAACGGCGTCATTCAATATTTTTTTAACTTCTCGGGTACTTACCTCTTCTCCGCTTGTTGTAGATAAAGATTCAGAAAAGAAATATTTCAATTTATAAGTCCCAAATGGTGTCGAAATATATTTGCTATTTGCTACCCTTGAAATTGTAGAAATATCCATCTCAACAATTTCAGCAATATCTTTCAATATCATTGGTTTTAAATTAGTTTCATCACCAGTTAAAAAGAATTGTTTTTGATAATCTAAAATTGTATTCATGGTAAATAACAAGGTGTTTTGTCTTTGCTTAATCGCATCAATAAACCATTTGGCAGAGTCCAATTTTTGTCGAACAAACGTTAAGGCGTCCTTATCTGATTTCTTTGTTTTAGCACCTTCGGCATAGTTACGTAACATGGTTTCATATGATTTGCTAACTCTTAATTTTGGAGCATTTCTACCGTTCAAAGCTAATTGTAATTCGCCTTCCACCTCTTCGGTTAAAATAAAGTCAGGAATTACCTGTTGGAAGTTAGCTGAGTTCGTTGATTCTTTTAAAGAATTACCCGGTTTTGGGTTTAATTTTTGAATTTCGTTTATGGCGTCTTTCAGATCGTTATCTTCAATTTCAAATTTCTTTTTAATTTTTTCGTAATGCTTTTTTGTAAACTCTTCAAAACTTTTTTCAATAATCTTTTTAGCAGTGTATGTAGAAATGTTACCGTTATGTTTTCTTTCTAGTTGTAATAATAAACATTCGCGTAAATCTCTTGCGCCAACGCCTGCTGGCTCAAAATCTTGAATTACAAATAATACATCTTCAATTTCATCTTCCGTTACATTAATGTTTTGACCAAAAGCTAAATCATCAACCATTGCAATTAAGTCTCTACGTAAATATCCATCTTCATCAATATTACCAATAATCATTGCGGCAATGAATTTTTCGGTATCACTTAAGTTTCTTAAACCTAATTGACTTGTCAAAACTTCATAAAAAGATTTTCCTCCAGATAAAGGAATAGCCTTGTCGTCATCATCAGCGCTATAATTATTGACAGATGTTTTATATTGTGGTAAATCATTATCTAAATAGTCATTAATGTCAAAGTCAGCTTCAGCATCAGAAACTTCTCTATCATCATAATCATCTTCTTGTGTATCTTCATTCTTTTCCTCTTTACCTTCTTCAAGGGCAGGGTTTTCTTCAATCTCTTCTTTGATTCTTGCTTCTAACTCCATAGTAGGAACTTGTAACAATTTCATTAATTGAATTTGTTGTGGAGATAGTTTTTGGAGTAATTTGTGACTTAATGATTGTTTTAACATAGTGTGTCGTATATGTGATGTATTCAAAAATACAAAAAAAATGAATACAAATTAATAAAAGGCTTGGTTTTTGATGGTAGATTTATGAATTCTTAAGATCTTATACCTGCATAATCTATGATAAATTATTAATTTGGTTGTATTTATCCAAACTATTAGCTTTATAGTGTGTATAACAATTCTATTTTTGAATTTTTCAGTCCAAAACTTTATTTACCTTTCCAAAATTATAGTATTCAATGTTAAATTGAATTTTAATTTTTAACACATATGGCGTCATTAGATTGGATTATTTTTATTGTATATTTAGTATTGGTTTTTGCAGTAGGTGTTTGGGTGTCTAAAAAATCGAGTACAGGAATAAATTCATATTTTGTAGCAGACCGGTCATTACCATGGTGGTGGATTGGGATTTCAATCATTGCAACTACTTTTGCAGCAGATACGCCTTTAGCAATAACAGGAATTACGGCTAAATCTGGAATTGCAGGGAATTGGTTTTGGTGGTCTTGGGCGGCGACTTACATTACAGTATCCATATTTTTTGCAAAACGTTGGCGTCAATCCAGTGTGTTAACTGATGTAGAATTTATTGAATTGAGATACAGTGGAAAAGAAGCCGCTTTTTTAAGAGGATTTAAAGCGTTCTTTTATGGTATTATTTTAAATGTATTTATTTTAGGCTGGGTTATTACGGCAGCCGTAAAAATTGCAGGACCTTTTGTGAAGTGGTCATCTGTATTAGGAGATAGTTTTTATTCTACATTAGAAGGACTTTATCCAACATTCTTATTGTTTAAAGGTGACTTTAATGCCACCTTAACCATTTTAGCTTTACTGATAATTGTAATGATTTATAGTTCAATTGGTGGAATTAGAGGGGTGATTTTAACGGACTTATTTCAATTTGTTATCGCAATTGTTATCTCTATTGTATTTGCCTATTATGCGGTGCAAGAGGTTGGTGGTTTAGAACAAATGCAAGTTAGTTTGAGTGATATTTATGGTTCGGTCAAGGCAGAGCATTTAACTGAGTTTTTCCCATCCTTTGATAATCCAATGGTCCCATTTGAAATATTTTTAATTTATGTAGTTATTCAATGGTGGGTACGTTATGATTCTGATGGGTCAGGCTATATTGCGCAAAGAATTAACACGGCTAAAACGCCTGAAGATGCTCAAAAAGGTTCGTTTTTATTTGCTATTGCATTTATAGCGTTAAGAACTTGGCCATGGATTTTGGTAGCCTTAGTATCTTTAATTTTATTTCCGTTACAATATGGAGCAGAAGGTGAAATTTTAGGAGACAGAGAAGCGTATTACCCAATGATTATGACAATGGTGTTACCTGTTGGGTTGGTCGGTTTGGCATTTACGTCTTTAATGGCTGCCTTTATGAGTACTGTGGATACACATTTAAATTGGGGATCATCTTATTTAACAAATGATATTTATAGGCGATTTTTGAAGCCTGAAGCTTCAGAAAAAGAGTTGATAAAATTTAGTCGTACAATGGTTGTTATTATTACAATATTAGCTGTAATTGTGGCGTCTCAAATGGATTCGATTAGTGGGGCTTGGAAATTCTTTATCAATGCAGCATCTGGTTTAGGGGTTGCTCAATTAATTAGATGGTTTTGGTGGAGAGCAAATGCGTGGACTGAAATATCATCTATGCTAGCTGCCTTGTTAGCTACGGCTTTATATCCTATTTTATTTAGTGAGTATGCTGCAATTCCACACTTTGATACGTACGCTTTAGTGGGTATTACGTTTTTTAGTTTAGCTATTTCAATTATAACTACCTTTATGACCCGAGCGGTGGATGAAGTACAACTTCAAAAGTTTATTGATTTATGTAATCCAATTGGTTTATGGAAAGGAACTGGTGCCAGTAAAGGTGCATTGAAAGGCTTTGCTAATTCTACAATTATGTGGGTGTTAGGTTTAACAGCAAGTTTCAGTGGCTTATTCACAATTGGTTATTTTTTAATGTTAAAGCCAGATCTTGGTGTGCTTAACTTAGTAATTTCTATAGTTAGTTTTGTAGTGCTAAATAAAATGATTAAAAAAGAGAACCAAAATTCTTTAAACGATTAAAAAAATGGAAGACGAAAAGAAAGATACTCCCGGAGGAGATCAGGTAAATAATCCTTTGCATGGTGTGAAATTAATTCACATGATAGAGTATTTAGTTGAGCAGTATGGTTGGGAAAGATTAGGCGATAAAATTGATATTCGTTGTTTCAATGTAAACCCTACAATTAAATCAAGCCTTAAATTTTTAAGAAAAACACCTTGGGCGAGAGATGAAGTAGAAGAGTTATATTTGAATTCTATTAAGTGGTAAGACTTGGGTTATAACTCTACTAAATTATTACCTGATATATCGAATTTTAATTCTGAATCTTTTACTTTTCTTTTTTTGACATATGTGGCACTTAATGTGGTAGTCCAGTATGGAGTGTTAGATGTTTGCGAAATAGTAATACCTTTTCCAATTTTAATTATTTCATTAAAATTAGCCTCATTGTAATCGTTATACCATTCTGGATTTATTTTTAGTTTTTTTGCGTAATAGAATTTTCCAGTTAAAAAAAATGTTTGTTCATTTACAACGGATGAACCAACAGTTTTTATTCCTACAGCTGAATAACCAATTACTGTAGTGTCTTTGATTTGTTCAAAAGCTAATTTAGTATTTTGCTTTGTAATATCGACCCAATTTATAATTTCTTCATTTGTGGATTTAGAAAATGACTTTTTTTGGTCTAAATCTAGGAAACGAACACTAAGTAATTTACCACTTTTGGAATAATATTTTTTTTTCTGGTTTCCATTTTTAAATGTAAAAATTATTTTATCGCCAATATTCTCTTCTAAATAATTTGAAGAAACATTAATAAGAATGTCTGAGTAATCAATATTATATTCAATTTCTCCTTCAAAATATGTGTTGTCAGAATTGTTAAACTTTTTCGCTGATTCGCAGGAGTATAATATAATTAGGAAAAAAACAAGAGTGAATGTTTTCATAGAGTTATGTTTAAATTATTTATTACTATTTCTCGACTTTATAATTCCAATTTTATCAATAGATTTAATTTTTAAAATACTATTAATTAGTTTAAGTTTTGATTGACTTTCTTTATAATTAATACTCTCATAAAGTTCAATTCGTTTTAAGTTTTCTCCTTGTATAGCAATTGTAAATGATTTAGTTCGTGTGGGGATGCTTCGACTTCTAGAATTCTTGACACCGCTCATGTTAACGCTAGAAAGTATTAGATACTGATAATCATTTATCGATATCCATTTGCCAATTTTAACACCGAAAAAAGAAAAATATATTTTGATACTATTTTCTTTCAATAATATTCCCTTTAATGAAAGAAAAACAATTGCTCCTATGATAAAAGTAATACTCGAAAAGATTAAAAAATTAGCTAAATAAAGTAAAGAGGAAAAGAGTAGTAGTGTTAAACCTAATAACATTAACTCAAGTGTAATTCCATATTTTATTTTATAAGGTTTGATATTTTTATAAATTAATTACTTAGTAATTTCTCCATAGCAACTTCTGCACAAAGGAACATATTTATCTTTCTCTCCTAATACAACAGTACCTTCCTCTTCAGAAATTCTATGTGTAAACCTAGCCGGTTCAGAGCAGAATGTGCAAATTGAATTTAATTTAATGATTTCATCAGCCATGGCTAAAATTTTTGGCATAACTCCAAAAGGTTGAGCTTTATAATCTAAATCTAATCCAGCTGCTATAACCGTTTTGCCTTCTTGTGATAATTTATTACATACCTCTAAAATTGATTCATCAAAAAATTGAATTTCGTCAATGGCAATTACATCAGCATTTAAATGGTAATTAAAAATTTCAACTGGGAGTGAAATATTAAACGCTTTGGTAGAGTCTTTATCATGCGAAACAATCTCATCTTCAGCATATCGATCGTCAATTTTTGGTTTGAAAACAAACACTTTTTTACCAATAGCCTTATATTCATCAATTACTCTGATTAATGATTTTGTTTTACCCGAAAACATAGGGCCGCAAATCACATGTAGTTTTGCATTCATTTCAGATTGTGTAAACGTACTTGCTAGTGAGATTTTAACATCTTTTTTTTGAGAAATTTCCAAAATAAATCGATTTTCTTCAAATATATATTTTAATTTTACGTAATCAAACTAATTTTGAATAAACTAAATTAAATGAGTAAAACTTCTTTCAAATCACTCGAACAACTTTCAAATTATATTTCTGATAAAATTAACCAATTAAATAATGGTCAATTAAACAATTCTGAAATTGAAGAATTAACAGAACATTCGCAAGAATTGTATGAACGTTTAATTGTTCTAAGGCACAAATCATATGAGAAATATGGTGAGCCAACTAAGGACGTTAGTGTTGAAAAAGTAGAGATTGTTCAGGAAGTAATTGAAGAACCAGAACAATCTATTGAAGACATTTTGGAAGAAATTAGTCCAATGATGTCATTTGATTTTAGCGAACCAATTGTTGAAGCAAAAATTGAAGAAACTATATCCGTTATTGAAACAATTCGTGAAGAAAAAAGTGTTGAGCCAGAAATAGTTAGTCCTAAATCAATTGTTCCTGAAGTTGAGAATTCTAGAGAATTAAATGAATCAATATCTAATGGGTCGTCTTCTCTAAATGATTCTTATAAGTCAAGTGGTTCACTGGCGGATAGATTAACAAGTAGTAAAATTACTAATTTAAAATCAGTAATAGGAATAAATGAAAAATTTGCGTTCATCACAGACTTATTTTCAAGTAGTAATGAGCACTATAATGAAGCGATTAATACATTGAATAATTGTAATGATGGCCATGAAGCTAAACAGCATCTAAACACTATGTCAATTAATCATAATTGGGATTTAGATAGTAAAACAGTTGCTTCATTTATGGAGTTGATTGAAAGACGATACTAATATGAAATGGTGTATATTATTAGTCGTATTAGCTTTTTATACTACAGCCTTTTCTCAAAAAACATATGCTAAATCTATTCTAGATACCCTCTGTTCTGAGCGTTATGCTGGAAGAGGTTATGTTGATAATGGAGTAGAGAAGGCTGCTAGTTTTATTGTGAATGAGTTGAGAGAATGTGGCGTTTCTACATATAAAAACAAACCTTATCTTCAAGAATATTCATTTGGTGTAAATACGTTTCCTTATCCAATTGAAATCAAGTTAGATGAGCATGTTTTAGTAATAGGGCAAGATTATTTATTGAATGCTAATTCTGGAACAGCGCAAGGTACGTTTAATGTGTTTGAATATAATTCTGCTAATTTTTATCAATCGGGTCATAAGCCAAGTAAATCTGACATTGTGGTGTTTAATTTTACAGATTTAAAAAATAAAGATAGTATCTCATATTTTTATCAATTGGCTAATCAAACAGCTCAATTTGCTCCCGTAATTTGGATTACAACTTCAAAGATGATGTATTCCGTTGGGCGATATGAAATGAATTATCCACTGATTACAATTGATAATAAGGCATATAAAAAAGCAGAAACAATTTCATTAAAAATTAACAATAAATTCGTTTCAAATTATAAAAATAATAATGTCATTGGGTTTATTCCTCCTGCAAAAAAATGCAAGTTAAAACCAACAAAATATATTGTACTTTCTGCACATTATGATCATTTAGGAAAGATGGGGCAAGCTATGTTTCCTGGTGCTAATGATAATGCAAGTGGTGTCGCTATGCTGTTGTCTATGGCAAAACATTATATTAAAAACCCATCTGAATACGGAATTGTATTATGTTTTTTTAGCGGAGAAGAGGCTGGTCTTGTTGGGTCTGAATATTTTGTACATCATCCTTATTTCAATCTTAAAAAAGTTAAGTTTCAATTGAATATCGACATTATGGGTGGTGCAAGTGAAGGCATTACTTTAGTAAATGGTTCTGTACTAAAAGAGCAGTTTGAATTAATGGAGACAATTAATTTTGAAAAGCAATATTTGCCAAACCTAAAAAAACGCGGAGCAACTGCTAACTCAGACCACCATCATTTTACAAAATCAGGTGTACCTTCATTTTTCATTTATTCAATGGGAAAGGTTAAGAATTATCATGATATTAATGATAAATCAGAAAACACACCATTAACTAATTTTGATGAAGTACAACAATTGTTGTTAGACTTTGTTAAGCAATTATAGAGTAGTCAGAAAAGCTTAGTCGTAAAAAAACCTTTACTATTTCTAGTAAAGGTTTTTTTAGTTTTGCAGTAAAAATTAATTATTTACCAGCGTTATATCTTTTAGAAACTTCTTCCCAGTTAATAACATTAAAAAATGCATTAATATAATCTGGACGTCTGTTTTGGTATTTTAAGTAGTATGCGTGTTCCCAAACATCTAATCCTAAAACTGGAGTACCTTCACAAGCAACACCTGGCATTAATGGATTGTCTTGGTTTGGAGTAGAACAAACTTCTACAGAGCCACCTTTATTAACACATAACCAGGCCCAACCTGAACCAAATCTAGTTCCTGCAGCCTTAGAAAAAGCATCCTTAAATCCATCAAATGATCCAAAAGCAGTATTAATAGCATCAGCTAAATCTCCTGTTGGTAATCCACCACCATTTGGTGACATCACTGTCCAAAATAATGAGTGATTATAAAATCCACCACCGTTATTTCTAACTGCTGGCTTATCCATTCCTAACGCTAAAATTTCTTCAATAGTTTTTCCTTCTAAATCAGTACCAGAAATGGCGTTGTTTAAGTTATTTGTATATCCTTGGTGATGTTTACCATGGTGAATCTCCATTGTTTGTACATCAATATTTGGTTCTAATGCATTGTGAGCATAAGGTAATTTTGGTAATTCAAAACTCATAAAATTATTTTTTAGTTTGTAAACTTTTATTCAAAGATAGTTACATTAGAATTATTCTAAATAAAAAACATGATATTATTCAAAATTTAATTGGTTTTTTGATTTAAAACCCTATTTTTGCTACACTTATAATCAAATAAACTAAACAAAATGAAAAAAGTATTATCAATGATGATGATTGGTGGATTCGTATTCGGATTTACTGCTTGTGGTGGTGGAGAAGAAGCTGCTAACTCTTTAACTGAAGCTGCTGCTGAATTAACTGAAGCTGTTGAAGAAGCTGGAACTGAAGTTGTAGAAGAGGTAGTTGAAGAAGTTGCTGCTGAAGTTACTGATATGGTTGAAGATACTGTAGAAGCTGGAACTGAAGTTGTAGAAGAAGTAGTTGAAGAAACTGTAGAAGCTGGAACTGATGCTGTTGAAGCTGTAATCGCTCACTAGAATCTTTATCAATAAAGAATTAAAGAGGAACTTTGTTCCTCTTTTTTTATGCCAAAATTTATTTTTAGACAAGAATTAAGGATTATATTTCTAAAAGTTATAGATTTTAGCCATAATTCTTAAAAGTTTAATTATTTTTGGCGTTTAATATTAACATAATCATAAATTATATATGAATTCAATACAAGCAAATTTAAAAATCACTGATTTAATTAGTGCTTTAGAAAAAGGATTTGAAGCTGAATCGACAATTACAGCATTAACTGAAATTAGAGAACTTGCTTTAAAAGAAACTGATCCATTATTGGTGAAGACTTGTAGATTAGCTTATGAATACATTCAAGAAAATGATTGTTTTGATTATACTGTTGAAAAAGAAGAAGATGATGAAGGCGAAGAATTCTTAATTGAGCCTGGAACTACTACTGAAAACTTAACGTATTTATTACAATTAATGAAAAAATCTGATAATACGTTTAACAGAGATGAGATTAAAGAAATGAGAACTTGGTTAAAGTCTGAACTTTACTAAATTCATTTCAACATATATATTAAAAGCTATCCTATTGGATAGCTTTTTTTGTTTGTGAAAATTGATATGAATCAGTTACTAATCGTTGTAAATTTTTACTTTTAATTAATTACAGATCCTACACCTTTTAACTTGGCTTTCCAATAGGTAGAAGTTTCAACATTTGTAACAATTATGCCCTTACTTGTTGAGGAGTGAATCATTGTTAATGGCTCACCTTTTTCCGAAACTACAATTCCGACATGAGTAATGCTACTCCCTTTTCCAAAAAAAACTAAATCTCCTTTAGTTGCATTAGCCGTTTTCACTTTTGTGGCTTTTCTATTTTGTTCTGATGCCGTTCGTGGTAAAACAATGTCAAATTCATTAAGAATATATGACGTATAACCTGAACAGTCAAATCCTTTTGGCGTATTTCCAGCCCATAAATAAGGTGTTCCAATATGCTTTTCTGCAGATTTTACAATATTTCCTCTAAGCGATTTTGGCTTGTTCGGCACAGTTTCATTTGTTGTAATGTCATCTGAGTCTGATACATTCGGTACTGGTGTATAATGACTTTTTATATGTTTTAATTCTGTAGATATGAAAGTGTTTAATAAAGCTTCCTCTTCATTATAACCCAATACAGCTAAATCTCGTTCCACTGTTTTTAAAAAGGTTTTCAATTCTGATATTTCATTTTGATGTGCCAAAATATAGTGCTCTGCATCAGCAAATTCAAGAAAAGTGCTATATAAATTAATTGATTCTTGTATGGTTGCTCTATGTCTTTTAAACCACGACATGTCACCTGACATTCTAAATAATGCCAATGCCTTGTAATAAGTTGGTAATCCGCTATAGTCGTAATCTGGCTGGGCTAAAAGTGTTTTAGACTTTCTGAGTACTTTACTATAATGGTGTTGAGCATAATACATTTCTAGGCGATCAATTTTTTTATCTTGACCATATGAAAGTATACTAAACGTTAGAAATATTAGGGCTAAAAATCTATTCATAACTTCAAAGTTACAATTGATTTGGGAACAATATGCGCTATTTTAATTTGAGTATTCACACATTATTGTTCAAATATGGTTTGTAAAACGATATATCAGTACATATATATCTTAAATTTGTAGTTAAATAAATTTTTTACGTGAAATATTACATCATAGCAGGGGAAGCGTCAGGAGATTTACATGCCAGTAACTTGATGAAAGCAATTATTGAAAAAGATAATGATGCTGATTTTCGTTTTTGGGGTGGAGACCAAATGGAAAAAGTGGGAGGCACTTTGGTAAAACATATAAAGGATTTAGCTTTTATGGGCTTTATTGAAGTCGTAATGAATATTAGAACGATTGCTAAAAATATTAAATTTTGTAAGCAAGATGTTTTAAAGTACAGCCCTGATGTGTTAATTTTAATTGATTATCCAGGGTTTAATTTGCGAATTTCAGAATTTGCGCATCAAAATAATATTAAGGTACATTATTATATTTCGCCTCAAATTTGGGCGTGGAAACAAAACAGAGTGCACAAAATAAAAAAGATTGTAGATGAAATGTACTGTATTCTGCCTTTTGAAAAAGCATTTTATAAGACCTTTGATGTAGATGTTAATTTTGTAGGTCATCCATTAGTAGATGCTATTTCAAACTTTAAGAAAACAGCACTTTCCAAAGAAGAATTTTTTAAACAGAATAATTTATCTAATAAGCCAATTTTAGCAATTCTTCCAGGTAGTAGAAATCAAGAAATTAAAGTGAAATTGCCAATTATGTTGGAAGCTACAAAAGCATTTCAAAATTATCAACTGGTGATTGCTGGCGCACCTAATAAGTCTGAGGCTTTTTATCAAGAAGTAGCACAAGGTACTGACGTTAAAATTATAGAAAATCAAACCTACGATTTATTGAATAATTCAGATTTAGCAATTGTTACATCTGGAACAGCAACGCTTGAAACCGCTTTGTTTCATGTGCCACAAGTTGTGTGCTATAAGGCTAGTGCTATATCTTATGCAATCGCAAAAAAGTTAATTAAAATTAAATATATTTCACTTGTAAATTTAATAATGGATAATCCAGTTGTTACTGAATTGATTCAAAATGAATTGACCGCTAAGAATATAATAGCTGAATTAAAGTTAATTGAAAATGAGTCTTCTGATGGTAGAAAAAAAATGATGAAATCATATCAACTATTGGAGGAGAAGTTAGGAAGTGGAGGGGCTTCAAAAAAAGTAGCAAGCTTATTGCTTAGTAAGGTTAATGTATAAATTACTTTCAATATTAATTCTAATAATCACTGTTCAAAGTTATGGGCAAGATTTAAAAATTGGTATTATGCGTCAGTATACAAATACAGATGTGTTAATTTCTTATCATAAAGGATCATACAATGTATTCGGAGATAGTTTAAAATTGCATACTATTTTACCTACAGAATCGGTTGAAATAAAAGTTAGGGGACGTAAACTTGAGATAGTTCGTGGAGTAACTAGTTTAGGTCTTTTTGATACAATTAGGGTAAAAGAATCATTACCAAACCACAGTTTTAGAATCCAAATATTAAAACCGGTAAAACATAAAGAACGTAAGTATAAAAACGATTTATTGTTTGTTTCTGAAGTTAAGCCTAAATCGTCATCTCGTCAAATAAAAGTGATCAATGAGGTAAATATGCATAACTATTTAGGTGGTGTAATTGAAAGTGAAGGTGGGGGAGGAAGACATTTGGAATATTATAAAGTACAAGCTGTATTAAGTCGAACTTATGCTTTAAAAAACAGTCGAAAACATAAAAAAGAAGGATTTAACTTATGTGATAGAGTGCATTGTCAAGCGTATCATAAAATGCTAATTTACACCCCAACTATTGATACAGCTGTAAGACAAACTAAATCAATCATTATGATTGACAAAAACTTTAAATTAGCAGATGGTTTTTTCTTTGCTAATTGTGGTGGGCAAACTTCAGAGTCTGATTTTGTTTGGAATAAGCCTATCTCATATTGTCGTAGTGTGATTGATACTTTTTGTATTCATACGAGACAATCTAACTGGACTAAGAAGATTAAAAAGTCAGAATGGGACAAGTATCTATTAAATCATTTTGGATACCCTGTAAACGATCCTTTTTATGGTCCATTAATTTATTCATTTAAACAAACCCAACGGTTAGCGTTTTACCAAATTCCTCAATTAGGAATTCCGTTACGAGATTTGAGGAGAAAATTCAGATTGAAATCAACTTGGTTTGATGTCTATTTAGAAGGAGATTACATTGTTTTAAAAGGTCATGGCTTTGGTCACGGTGTTGGTTTGTGCCAAGAAGGTGCAATGGGAATGGCTAAACATGAGTATTCATATGATAAAATATTAAGATTTTACTTTAGTAAAGTACATCTCATCAATTATTATAAGTGGAAGTATTACCGTTATGCTTTAAAGAGTGAAAATGTATTATAACACACGTATTTCTGTTCTTCTATTTTTTTGTTTTCCGGCTTTAGTAGAATTATTAGCAACAGGTCTTTGTTCTCCATGTCCAATAGTTTTTAAACGCTCCCCTTTTATCCCTTTTGAAATGAGATAGCGTTTAATTGTATTCGCTCTTTTTTTAGATAATGCCATATTTGATTCTGACGGACCATCACTATCAGTATGTCCTTGGATTTCAATTTTTATATTTGGCTTCAGTTTCAAATAGTCTACTAAATCTTTTAGTTCTTTGTATGATGATTTTAAGAAGATAGATTGATTGGAGGCAAAATGAATATTATTTAAGGTAAAATATTTAGGAACACTTAATTGAATTTGTATTGACATCTCAGAGTACGTTTGTCCTTCTGATATTGGTGGGATTTCAATGGATGAATAGTCTTTAACATCACCAATACTTTTCATTTTAATTAAATAAAAGCCAGGAGCTAATTTTACTGTAAAGTCACCTTTTGAATTTGAAACGCCTTTGGTTGTTTTTTTAGACTTTTGATTAACGAATAAGATTTGTTCACCGCTAAGGTTTACATTTTTAAAATTGGTGACATTAACTTGAATAGAGGCGCGCTGATTTTGAGTAAAACTGAATATACTGATTAACAGTAAACTAATTAATGTAAAGTGTTTGTGTAAATTTTTCATAAGTCTTGTGTTTACTAATACAATTCAAAAAAATGGAATAAGTAACAGCGTTTTAATAAAATATTAGTGTTAGTTCTCTTTTTGACAGTACGGAGAAGTGGTTATATTAAAATGTAAGTTAGTGTCAATTCAAGTGTTCACTATAATACGTTAGTATTATATTGGATGTATCGAGAACAGAATGGATTGTATAGATGAACAATGCAGTAACAATAATCACTTATAATTAATTTATTACTTATTACCTTTGTACTATGGCAGGAACTGAATTAAGAAATATAGTAAATCAATCACCAGGAATAGTACTCTATTTTAAAAATGACATGTGCTCACCTTGCATAGCTATTCGTTCCAAAGTGGAGGAGTTAATCAAAGAAAAATTTCAAAAAATGGAATTTGTTATTGTTGATACGGTAACTGATCCACTGTTGTCAAATGAGTTTAGTGTGTTTGCTAATCCAACTATTTTAACTTTTTTTGAGGGTAAAGAATACATTCGTAAAAGTAAATATATTTCTATTGATGGGTTAAGTGATGAGATTGATAGACTATATAAAATGATATTTTGATTTACTTTACTTCAAAATCAATGTGATAATGATCGTCATGAAGGGAGTTAATTAATGGGGGAAGTTTTTAACCACATAAACTCCACTTATTTTTAATTTTTTACCATTAGGAGTTGAAAACAATTCATCTTTCAAATTAGTATTAATAATTACTTTTTTAATTTTCAATCCATTTAGTTCTGCTTCAGACTGTAATTCTAAAATGTGTTTGGCCACCAAGTCAAAATCTATAGATATAGATTTATCTTTTAAGTATTTTCCGTCATTATCAAATCCTAAGAGATAATGATTAACACCTAAAGTATCTAGTCCAGAGTAGGGTTTTCCATCTTTTAATAAAGGCATCATAAAATCAACACTTGTACCATTTTGGTGGGTACGGTGAGGCGCTAATTTTCCGCCATGCGCATTAGCACATTCCATAACATAAAACAATTTGTTAGGTAAACTGTTTTCCAAATTCGAATAAGAAGTCAATAGTGTATTTAATACCTTGTCATTCAAAAATGCGCGTCCAGCTAAATAACTTTCTTCAGAAAAATATTCATAATTGTTACCTTTAAATGGTAATAACTTTCCGTTCACCAATTCACCATTGCTTACCGTTCCTTTTGATTCACTTGGCAAATCATTACCTTTATTATCTAAGTAATAGGCTTGAATTTCAGATGAAATTTTAATTGTTGCTTTTGTTGAATCAGAATTATCGTGTGTTTGGCTCCAAGAAACTTGAGTGATAAGCAATAATATAATAACAGAGAATGGCTTCATATTATAAATCTAAGTATAATATGTGAGTTATTATAAAGCTTTAACAAGGCTTAACGTTTTTGACAGTGTAAACTAAATATGGTTGAATTTAGTTTGAAGTATAATGATGATCAATTCTAAATACATCAGGGTTACTAGGATATTCATAATATTTAAAATTTAAATCATTATTAGGACCAGAAGTATGGATCAATGAAGTGTCAGGATTTGAATTAGGATTGAAAATAACAACTGGTTGAATATACCAGCACTGATTGTAATAGACTTCATAAGGAATTTTCCCTCCATTTATTTTCCAATTTTTCTTAGTTATTTTCAATTCGTCAAATGTATTTGTTTCGATAGCATGATCTGTATAATCCCAAGTTATCGTTTTGTATTCAACCCAATTTCCAACAAATGCTTTTTCATTTTTATCCATTATTTTTTCATTCAAATTATTTCCATCTTCTTTTTTACAAGAAATGAAAATGAATCCAATTATAATAATAGGTAATACATGTTTAAATGTCATCATATTGAATAAACGAAAAAAAAGCATGAAAGATTGCATTGAGAAATAGAATTATTTTTCTCTAACTACAGTATATTCAACTAAACTTAATAAAGCTTCTTTGGCGTCATTGTTTTCAAAGTCTGCTAACAACGTAATGGCTTCTTGTTGTAGTTCTAACATACGCTTTTTAGCATAGTCTAAACCTCCACTTTCTACTACAATTTGAATGGCACGCTTCACATACTTTTTGTCTTCATTGTGATTCTTAACAATGTTAATTAATTCACGTGCTGTTTCTTTTGAAGAATTGTTTAGAACATATATTAAGGGCAGTGTCATTTTTCGTTCACGAATGTCATTACCGGTTGGTTTTCCAATTTTAGTGCTATCTCCGTAATCAAAAATATCATCTTTAATTTGAAATGCTAAGCCCACTAATTCGCCAAATTTCTTAAGCTTATCAATTGTTTCGGCATTATTTGTCACAGATGCAGCTCCAGCACCACAACAGGCTGAAATTAAGGAAGCTGTTTTCTTTTGAATCACATCAAAATACACTTCTTCAGTAATATCTAACTGGCGCGATTTTTCAATTTGGAGTAATTCACCTTCACTCATTGCTTTAACAGCGGTGGATAAAATTCTAAGTAATTCAAATTCGTTGTTGTCAACCGATAATAATAAGCCTTGAGATAATAAATAATCGCCAACTAGAACGGCAATTTTATTTTTCCAAATGGCATTAACAGAAAAGAAACCTCTACGCTCATTAGCATCATCTACAACGTCATCATGAACCAAAGTTGCTGTATGTAATAATTCAATCAAAGAGGCTGCACGATAGGTTTTCTCTTCCACTTTTCCATCATTAAGCATCTTGGCAATTAAAAACACAAACATAGGTCGCATTTGTTTACCTTTTCTCTTAATAATATAGTGCGTTATTTTGTCTAACAAAGCCACATCAGACTTCATAAAGTCTTTAAACTTATGTTCAAAAACTTCCATTTCAGAAGAAACGCTTGACTTTATTTCTTTAACAGTTAACATTCGTACAAATATACTTATTTCAATTATGAATTATAAGATATGAAATAACAAAATTTATTAAGTCTATTTATTTTAATAAGTAGTTTCAATTAAAAAAGCCGATCACAATGTGTAACCGGCGTTTTGATTGTTTTTAACAACATTAATTTTTATCATCACATGTACAATTGCAATTACATGTGCATTTACAAGTGTTATTTTCACATTTACAAGTAGTCGTTTCAGTTGAACAACAGTTTTTTTGATTTTCCATATTTTGATTGTTTAAGTTATTATTACTATTTATTTTCAACTTTATAGACGCAAGTTTTAAAAAAGGACGCAATAAAAAATAAGTTAGCAATCACAATCGTTTGATATAATGGTTCCATATTTGTCGGTTTCTATTTTACAGCATCCAACAAATAAGTCTTTTAGTTTTTTTCTAGCTCTTTGTGTTTTTGATTTGACAGTAGAATACGATAAATTATTTTTTAAAGCATATTCTTTTTGTGAAATACCTAAAAATGTAGTTTGGTGAATAATGTCTTTATCGATTTTTGATAATTGATTAATAAAAGGAATTAAACATTTTGTAAAATCTTTATTCGTAAGTTCTAACTCTTCCGGTAATTGAATATTGAATTGTTCTTGAGGAATTTCAATTCTCTTTTTCCTATAATAATCAATTATTTTGTTACGTGTAATTTGATAAATCCAGCTTATTAATTTTGAATCGTCATTTAAATTATCCTTTTTTAAATGAATTTTAATGAAAACTTCCTGTAGCAAATCATCAGCTATTGATGAGTCATTAATTCTAGACTTAATAAATCCTAAAAGTTCACCCTTAAATTCATTCCATATTTTAGTAGTACTATCCATTTTTTACTTAGATAGACGGAGGTGTTTTAAAAAGATGCAATTAATTATTAAAATCATGTTCAAATTCTACAGATTCTATTTCTTCCAACCATTGGTCCACAGACATAGCGTCTTTCACATCATAGTCACCAATCCTTTCTCTTCTTAAACCTGATAAATGAGCGCCAGATTCAATCAGTTGACCAAAATCGTGAGCAATAGAACGAATGTAAGTTCCTTTTGAACAGTTAATGATGAAATCAATGTTTAAACCATCAATTTTAGTAATGTCAAACTTAGAAATATTAATTCGTTTGGGTTGTAATACGACTTCCTCTCCCGCTCTTGCATAAGCGTAAGCACGTTTACCATTTACTTTTTTAGCTGAAAATATAGGAGGCATTTGATCGTAATTTCCTATCATTTTTGCTGCAGTTAACTTTATTAATTCTTCTGTAATATGTTCGGTTGGAAATGTAGCATCAATTTCAGATTCCATATCATAAGATGGACGTGTAGCGCCAACGGTAATAGTGCCTGAGTACGATTTTTCTAATCCCATAAACGAATCTATGGTCTTAGTTTTTTTACCTGTGCACAAAATTAATAAACCGGTTGCTAATGGGTCTAAAGTTCCAGCATGACCAACTTTTATATTCTTAATACCTATTGTATTCTTAATCTTCCAACGCAGTTTATTTACAACTTGAAATGATGACCAAGTTAACGGCTTATCTACTAATAAAATTTCACCTACTTTATAATTATAAATTTTCGACATGGTAATGGTAAGAAATTTGAGTTAATGAAATACGGTTTTAGTTAAGTACAGTATAACCGATAGCTAAAACACCAACCGTTAAACAGTACAAAGCAAAGTATTTTAGTTTCGATTTTTTTACAATTGAAATCATCCATGTACAAGCTACCATTCCTGTTACAAATGCAAAAACAAATCCAATACCTAAAGGTAATAAATCCATATCTGTATTTTCAAATGCACCATCTTTAATGTCTTTAGCTATCTTTCCAAATATTAATGGTACTACCATTAAGAATGAAAAACGAGCTGCTTTCTCTCTATCTATTCCTAATAAAACAGATGTTGAAATTGTAGCACCTGATCTTGAAATACCTGGTAAAATAGCAATAGCTTGAGAAATACCAATTACTACAGAATGCATAAAACTCACATCTTTAGTTGTGTTTTTAGCTTTGTCTGCTAAAAATAATAAGGCTCCGGTTAACAATAACATGAAGCCAACAAGCATGATTTGACCTCCAAAAAATGATTCAATTTCATCATTAAAAAGTACACCAACTAAAGCAGCTGGAATCATTGATAAAACAATTTTTGCTGCAAACTTAAATTCATCATTCCATTTGAATTGGAACAAACCTTTAATTATTTTAATGATCTCTTTTCTGAAAATAATAACTGTACTTAAAGCGGTAGCAAAGTGTAATACCACGGTCATTAGCATACTTTCTTCTCCAACAGATGAATCTCCCATTATAGCTTTTGCTAATTCAAGGTGTCCACTACTACTTACAGGTAAAAATTCGGTTAGTCCTTGAATAATTCCAAGGATAATTGCTTCAATGATTGACATGTAATTTATTTAGAAGTTTTACGTTTTTTCATTATACCATAAATTACAATTCCGTAACCTACAATTACTAAAAATGGAGCAAGTGTAATTCTAACTGGACTAAAAATTTCATCTGCGTTAAATACGTTTGGATCTTCAGAAGCGCCCCCCATCATTAATAGAAATCCGATTAAAGTAATTAAGAATCCTCCAATAATGAAAGTGTAATTATCCTTACCAAATACAAAGTTTTTATTTTCGCTCATAATTCAAAGTTAATGTTATCCGTATAAATTATCTAATTTTACTCTTAAATACTTTTTAAGAGCTAATGATGTAGATATAACTGTTATTAATATTCCAAACACTATAATCCCTCCTAAAACCATGTAAAATAGTTTAATGTCAGTCATATAGATAACGTTAGGCATAAATTGTTCAATTAATATTAAAAATCCAAATACCATAGCGCCAGCAATTATTCCAGATAAAATACCTTGACCAACGGCTTGCCATAAAAAGGGTCGTCTTATAAATCGTGGCGTTGCACCAACCAATTGCATGGTTTTGATAGTAAATCGTTTAGAATATAGAGCTAATCTAATTGTATTATTGATCATTCCAATAGCTACAATTAATAATAAGCCACCAAAAAATACAATAAAGTAGATTACTTTTTTCATATTCATATTTACTTCAGCAAATGCTTCTTTTCGGTAAGATACTTCAATGATTTTTCCGTTGTAAGTTTGCATTAATTCAGACTCAATAATTTTCATACTGTCTAAATTTACATATTGCTTTTTAAGATTTATTATAACGGATTGATCTATTGGGTTTTCACCTCCAATTATATCTAAAGCTTCTTCTCCAATTAATTCTTTTGTAATGTTCCAAGCTTCTATTGAAGAGCGGTAAGTGGCATTTGAAATGTATTGTTTTTGAGACAATTCAGTTTCAATTAACTTTAATTCAACTTCATTCAAGGTTTTATCAAAAAACACATCAATTTCTAATTCTTCTTTTTTTGAATCATTTAAATTGTTAATACCTAAAATTACCCAAGACGATATCCCTAGAATAGTAAGAACTAAAACTATTCCAACTATTGTTGAAACATAGGCTGTTTTAAGTCCCTTACGAGTATTTTTAGTATTAGATGACATTTGAAATGCTAAAATATAAATAATAAACTGTTTTGTTTAATTACTAACCGTTAAAGTCTTAAAAATTATGATAATTAAACAAATAGGATTTATATGATTCAAAAAAAGCACTCATTTCTGAGTGCTTTTTTTTATACTTTTTCTAAAATTTCACAACCTTCTAAATTGTCTAATCCCCAATTTTCTAGTTCTTCTTTTGTCCATAATTCTGGAAAGAAAATTCGTCTTTGGTATCTTGGATGCATGTATTTATGCCAATCAGATCCTCCTGTTGCTTCTACATTTACTTTCCCACTGTCTAAATATTTTGCGGCAGCATCATAATGATGCATGACCCAATTAATATTAACAGAGTGATCATAATGACGCATAGCGTTTACTAAAGCAACATCATTTTTATAGTCTTCAGGTAAGGCTTTAAATTTTGTCCAAATGTTAACTGTATTGTATTCTTTCATCCAATCAATTAACTCTTTTTTGTACTTAGCTTCAAAATTAACCATCAGTTTATTTTTCCCACCATTTACTCTGTCTACACCAGCTGCTTGCCAATACATGTTGTCAAAAGCATGTTCATAAGGCGTATTTCTATCAATAGTTTTTCTAAATCTAAAATCAATTAAGTTGATTAATTCAGTTGAAGCAATTTCAATTTGTCTGTATTGAGCAGATTGAAAACCTGAAGCTGGCGTTAATGTATCTCTAAATTTCATGTATTGATCTACATCCATACCATCTCCCATGACGTCAAATGAATTACATAAGGTGTCAAAATACCTGCTGATACGCATTAAATGTTTTATGAATTTTTCCGGAGCAATATCTTCAGTGTGAGAAATTTGTTTCATTTCCCAAAGAATCATTTTGAATAATAATTCATTGATTTGGTGATACATAATAAATACCATCTCATCAGGTAATTGAGTTCTTTGTGTTTGTAGACCTAGTAAGGCATCTACTTGTGCAAAATCCCAATATGTCATGGGTTCAGCATATAATAATCCAGATAAGTGCACATCTGCATTCTGCCCCATTGCTTCATACTTTTTGTCAATGGCAGCCAATAATTCTTCTCTATTCATTTGTAGTTAGTTAGTGCATAGTAGTATACAAAAATTGTAAGCTTACTATTCGTGAAGTTTTGATTTAATTTTCATTCAATAACTTTCATGTTTATTGAGTGTTATAAGTGAATGAAAATAGTGCGTTTCCATAATTACCTAACAAGTTTACAACGATTAATTTGCACATTTGTTAGGTATTATTAATTAGGATAAAGGAGATTTTATATTAATATAATCTGCAATACCATTTATAATATGATAGGATGAACAGTTATATTTAATAGATCTTTTCACTATTATACTGTTTTAAAAATAGAATGAATTAAATCGTCAATCGTATCGTTTTCGAATAAATCTTTAACATCATTTTTAGACATTAAATCTTTAATATACTTGTCTTGTGACATTCCTTTTTCCCAAGCCTCTGCGTAAGGAATAGATGTGAAAGACACCATTGAGTACAATGCGATATATTTTTCTGGATATAATTCTTGAATTCTTCTTTCGAATTTCTTCTGTAATAAAAATTCAGGATCAGCCACGTAATCACGCATCACTAAATAGTTATACTTTGATAATTCTTGAATAGCATCACCATTTGGTTTTCTTTCCGCCTGATAAGCTTTGAAAATTACTTCCCAATTGTGGTTATGCTCTTCCATCAGTCTACCCATAGCATGACAGTCTTCTAAACTGGCATTCATACCTTGTCCATAAAATGGAACCGTGGCATGAGCTGCATCACCCATTAACGCAGTTTTACCTGACGTCCAAGGGTAACATTTCATGATTGCTAAACTTGACAATGGATGTGTTCCCCATTGCTCGGCAACGTTTGGACACATCTCATAAAAGTCAGGGAATGTTTTTTGGAAAAACGTTTCAATTTCTGCTTTAGTATTGATTTTATCAAAGGCATTTTCATCTCCTTCAAATGGCATAAATAAAGTACAAGTAAATGAACCATCTTCATTTGCCAAAGCAATCAACATAAATCGACCTCTAGGCCAAATGTGTAATGAGTTTTCATCAATTTTATATGACCCGTCTTCATTAGCCGGAATCATTAATTCTCTATAACCATCATCTACAAAGTCTTGGCTATAATCAAATCTATCTAATTTTTGAAAAGCTTTATAACGTAATGCTGAATAAGCACCGTCACAGCCAAAAACTACATCAGATTTATGTTCTGACTTTTCGCCAGTGACTTTGTTAGTTAGATAAACAATACCGTTTTCCAAGTCTCCACCGGTACATTGCATGTTATAATGCATTGTTGCACCGTATTCTTTTTCGGCTAAGTCCATCATTTTGGCATTTAATCCACCTCTTGATACAGAATAAATGGCCTGACCATCTTTTCCATAAGGCTGATATGTTAATTCACCAGTTGCACTATGCATAGTTCTTCCGTTCATAGGAATAGCCATTTCATTTACATGATGATCTATACCAACTGCTCTCAATGCTTCCCATCCTCTGTGAGAAAGTGCCAAGTTTATTGATTTTCCTGCTTGAATTTCAGCTAATCTAATATCTGGTCTTCTTTCAAAAATAGTGACTTTATATCCAGCTTTTGCTAAATAAACTGCCCATAATGAACCTGCTAATCCAGCACCTACAATTGTTGCTTCTTTCATTTATGCTTTTATTTTTGGTTCTTCCATAACTGTACCACATTTATCACATGTTACTAATTCTGGCGTTGCATAATATTCATTTAATATGATTGGTAATTGCTTAACAATATCACCTAATAAGAAAGGTTTTTTATATAATTCGTGATTACAATTTTCACAATACCACATACAATAATCTAATTCCTCAGGCGTACGCATTCTTTCAATCACTAAACCAACAGTATTCGCTGGCCTTTGTGGAGAGTGGGGTACACGGGCAGGTAATAAAAATATTTCACCTTCTTTAATGTCGTAAGTTATTACCTCTCCATTTTGAATGGTTGGTAAAGAAATATCTCCTTCAATTTGATAGAAAAATTCTTCTCCTTCATTATAATGAAAATCTTTACGCGCATTTGGTCCGCCAACCACCATTATAATAAACTCGGTATCCTTGTACACAACTTTATTTCCAACAGGTGGTTTTAATTTGTCCCTATTATCTTCTACCCATTGTTTTAAATTAATTGGTGGTATCATATGTTTTAAGTTATTTCGTTGTTTAGTTAAATAGTTTTAAAAATAAAAAATTGAGTAGTTAGCGTCAACTAAATAACGAACGAACTACTCAATTAATTAATTTCTTAAAGAGTTCCTCTTTTTTCTTGTTCTCTTTCAATAGACTCAAACAAAGCTTTGAAGTTTCCAGCGCCAAATCCTTTAGCACCCATTCTTTGAATAATTTCAAAGAAAAGTGTTGGTCTGTCTTCAATTGGTTTAGTGAATATTTGAAGTAAATATCCTTCTTCATCTGCATCAATCATTATTCCAAGAGATTTCAATTTTTCAATATCTTCTTCTAACTCATGATTATGGGCTTGTAATCTTCCTGGAACTGCTTTATAATATTCTTCAGGAGGAGTAGATAAAAATTCTATCCCTCTAGCTCTCATTTGAGAAACTGTATCTAAAATATCATTAGTTGCCATAGCAATATGTTGTACACCAGGTCCTTCATAAAAGTCTAGGTACTCTTCAATTTGAGACTTCTTTTTCCCTTCAGCAGGTTCGTTAATTGGAAATTTAATTCTACCATTTCCATTACTCATTACCTTACTCATTAATGCAGAGTATTCTGTTGTGATTTGTTTATCATCAAAAGATAAAAAGTTAACAAACCCCATTACATCTTCATACCATTTTACCCAAACATCCATTTCATTCCAACCGACATTACCAACCATGTGGTCAATAAATTTAAGGCCTGTTGGTTCTGGGTTGTAATCTGATTCCCATTTTTTATAACCAGGCAAGAATTCACCGTTGTAGTTTTTTCTTTCTACGAACATGTGAACCGTTTCACCATATGTGTAAATTCCAGATCTAATTACTTCTCCATGTTCATCTTTTTCTACGGTTGGTTCCATGAAAGATTTAGCTCCTCTTTTTGTTGTCTCTTCCCAAGATTTTGTAGCATCATCTACCCAAAGCGCCACAAACTTCACACCGTCCCCATGTTTTGCAAGGTGTTCATTCATCCATGAGGATGAATTTAATGGTGTAGTTAATACAATTCTTATTTTATCTTGTTTTAATACGTATGATGAATATTCTCTACATCCTGTTTCTAAACCTTTATATGCGTGTGATTGAAATCCAAAAGCAGTTTTGTAAAAATGTGCTGCTTGCTTGGCATTCCCAACAATAAACTCTACATAATCTGTTCCTAATAAGGGTAAAAAATCTTGTGCACCTTCAAATATTTTTTCTAAACCGTATTCTACGTTTTTAATTTTACTCATAATATATTTTTTTAAGGAAATTGATTAAAACTTCCATTAATTAATGTCAATTTAATTTATTTAGTAATCCATGATTTATAATAATCATCAACTTCTAGGTTAAGTGCTTCTTCAGTAATCATGACAGGGTTGAAAGGATCAATCATAACGGCTAATTCACCTGTTTCTGTTTTACCAACACTTCTTTCAATCGCTCCTGGATGTGGTCCATGAGGAATTCCACCAGGATGTAATGTAATTTGGCCTTTTTCTATATTATTTCTGCTCATAAAATCACCATCTACATAATATAATAATTCTTCTGAATCTATGTTTGAGTGATGATAAGGAGAAGGGATAGATTCTGGGTGATAATCGTACATTCTTGGTACAAATGAACATACTACAAATCCTGCAGCTTCCCATGTTTGGTGAATTGGAGGAGGCATATGAATACGTCCTGTTATTGGTTCAAAGTCATGAATTGAGAAAGCATAAGGGTAATGAAAACCGTCCCATCCGACAACATCAAAAGGATGATTCGCGTGAGTATATTCCCACATTACACCTTGTTTCTTAGACAGAACTTTAAACTCACCTTGTTCGTCATGCGTTGTTAAATCAGTAGGGAGTCTAAAATCACGCTCGCAAAAAGGAGAGTGTTCTAATAATTGGCCAAAGTTATTTCTATAACGCTTTGGTGTTACGATTGGACTGAAAGATTCAATATAAAGAATTCTATTGTCTTCAGTATCAAAATCAATTTGGTAGGTTGTTCCTCTTGGAATAATTAAGTAATCACCATATTTAAAATCAATGTTACCATACATAGTTCTTAATTTTCCAGAACCAATATGAATGAATAACATTTCGTCAGCATCTGAATTTCTATAGAAGTAATCTTTCGAAAATTCTTTAGGTGCAGCTAATCCAATATGTAAGTCATTATTTGCAAATAACGTTTTTCTACTTTTAAGAAAGTCTTGTTCTGGTTTTAATGAAAATCCTTTAAAACTTAAAGCTTTCATGTTTTTGTCAATGGCTATCTTTGGAGAAACATCTTCTCCTCTTTTAATTTCAGAAACAACCGTTGGTGGGTAAAGGTGATAAATCAATGAAGACATACCTGCGAAACCTGCGGTACCAAATAATTCTTCTTGGTATAAACTTCCGTCTGGCTTTTTAAATGTCGTATGTCTTTTATGTGGAATCTTCCCCAATGAATGATATCTAGGCATTGTATAATATTTTTATTGTATTTAATTTTATTGTGTCTAAGTAAATTTTAAATTCATTCAGGATTACGAATAATCAAAAATTTTAAATGACTTAATAGACCTTGCCAAGTTGGTTTCATATTTTTCTGGATAGGTGAATTAACAAATATACAAAAAGTTTCTGAAATTTATAACTGATTTTCATCATAGCTTGGATTCGGTTGAACAAAAAAATCCTATCAGAATTAACTAATAGGATTTTAATATTAAGGTATGTTTTTGATTAAGCCTTTACTTCAATCTTCACATCAAGATGTAAATCTTTTAATTGCTCCTTGTCAATTGGAGCTGGAGAATCAATCATAATATCACGACCACTATTGTTTTTAGGGAAAGCAATGTAGTCTCTGATTGAATCAGAACCACCCATGGTAGCAACTAGTCTATCTAAGCCAAATGCTAAACCACCGTGTGGAGGAGCGCCATATTCAAAAGCATTCATTAAAAACCCAAATTGTGCTTCAGCTTCTTCATCAGAGAATCCTAATAATTCAAACATTCTGGCTTGTAATTCTTTATTGTGAATTCTAATTGAACCGCCACCTAATTCAACACCATTCATGGCTAAATCATAAGCATTTGCTCTCACTTTTCCAGGTTCAGTATCAATTAAATGCATATCTTCTGGTTTAGGAGAAGTGAACGGGTGATGCATAGCATGGTAACGATTTGTGTCTTCATCCCATTCTAAAAGAGGGAAGTCTAATACCCATAATGGTGCAAATTCGTTTGGATTCCTTAATCCTAATTCATCACCAATATGTAAACGTAAGTCATTCATTTGAGAACGAACCTTATCAGTATTACCACTTAAGATTAGTACTAAATCACCTGGTTTTGCATTTGTTGCTTCAGCCCATTTAGCTAATTGCGTTTGGTTGTAAAATTTATCTACACTTGATTTGAATGAACCATCTTCATTCACTCTCATGTATATCATTCCCATAGCTCCCACTTGTGGACGCTTAACCCATTTAATGATATTATCTATTTGTTTACGCGTGTAAACAGCTGCTTGTTCTGCATTAATAGCTAAAACAGTCTCAGCATCATCAAACACACTAAATCCTTGACCTTTTACAATTTCAGAAACATCACAAAATTCCATTCCAAATCTAATGTCTGGTTTGTCTGATCCGTATTTTTCCATTGCTTCTGCATAGGTCATTCTTGGGAAGTTTTCTTCAAAGGTATGATTTCTACACTCTGAAAATAAGTGTTTCACTAATCCTTCAAATGTATTCAATACATCTTCTTGGTCAACAAACGACATTTCACAATCAATTTGTGTAAATTCAGGTTGACGGTCAGCTCTTAAATCTTCATCTCTAAAACATTTTACAATTTGGTAGTACTTATCATAACCACTTACCATTAATAATTGCTTAAATGTTTGTGGAGATTGAGGTAAGGCATAAAATTCACCTGGATTCATTCTACTAGGTACAACAAAATCACGCGCACCTTCTGGCGTAGATTTGATTAAGTATGGAGTTTCAACTTCCATGAAGTCAACAGTATCTAAGTATTTTCTTGTTTCTAATGAAACCTTATTTCTTAATTTAAGTTTTTCCTTTACTGGGTTTCTTCTTAAATCCAAATAACGGTATTGTGCTCTTATTTCTTCCCCACCGTCCGTATTATCTTCAATTGTAAAAGGAGGTGTTTTAGAAGCGTTAAGAATTGTAATTTTATCTGCTTTTAATTCAATTTCTCCAGTTGGAATGTCTTGGTTTTTTGAATGACGCTCAATAATTTCACCTTCAATCTGTACTACATATTCACGACCTAAGTTTTTAATTTGAGCCATTACTTCATCACTTACCACACCACTTTCGGCAACTACTTGCGTAATTCCGTATCTATCTCTTAAGTCAATCCATGCAATATTTCCTTTATCTCTAATAGTTTGTATCCAAGCAGATAAGGTTACTTTTTGACCAACGTGTTCTATTCTTAATTCCCCACAGGTATGCGTTCTGTACATAGTATATAAATTTGAAAACGTAAAGATAGTTAATTTAGTTAAAAGAGTCTCTAGATGGTAACGTGGATAGTTGAATATTTATGCTACTAATTTTATTATTGGAGCTTAATAAGAGAGAAAGAGTAAAATTTCCGTGGAAATTATAACTGTGTTTATTTCTTTTGTTTTAGTTAACGATACTGGTTTATCTATAATTGTGAATATAAAAAAACCCGATTTGAATTAACAAATCGGGTTATTAATAATAGGTTAAGTTTAAATTACTTAACTAAGTTTTGGAATGCAGCATTGTCAAGGAATTTAATAAATTCTCTATCTTTTACAGCTTTAGATTTTAAACTAGCATCTTTTGCAATTGCAGAAGTTAAGTTGTTAGTTAATAAGTCTAAGTTATTTTGTCTAGCTCCAATAATTGCTTTAAGGTAATAACATATTGCAGTATTATTATCAGAAGATGCGTCTAAAGTAGTTAAAGCAGATTCGTTGTCACCAGATAATACCTGTGCTAATGCTTTATTGAATGTGTTTTCAGACCCCATGTTGCCAATTGCTTGGTCATAATCGCCATTTTGAATATCAATTAATCCTAAGTTATATTTAACCTCAGAGCCAGCAGATAATGCAGAGTTAAATAATTCAGAAGCTTTCTCTCTATCTCCTTCTTGTCTTGCAACTAAACCTAAGTTATTTAAAGAAATAGCATTTTCGTTTAAGCTATTTGCTTTTTCGAAATTTCCTTTAGCAGAAGCCAAGTCATTTAACATGTATTGAATTGCACCAACATTATTAGGTCCTCTCCAGTCAGTAGGGTATTGAGAAGCAACTAAGTTATATAATCTCAATTTTTCATTCAAATCATCAGATAAAGTAGCTGTGAATAATAATTCTTCAACAGTTAAAGTGTCAGGGTTAGAAGTAGATAATCCTTTTAATTCTTCATCTGACCAACCAATTTTGTCATAAACAACGTTAATTTGAGTTCTTCTTAAAGATGGTAAGATATCTTTTTCTAATCTTTGGTAAGTTTTAGACATTTTTTTGATGTCTTCTTCTCTTTGTACAGGATCTTTAGTCATTTCTAAAACTCTAATGATTAAAGCTTTGTCTTCTAAGTCTGAAGCGTTAACTGCAGCTTTAAACCCATTCCAATCTTCACCTTTAGGCATAGTTTTAATCATTGCATCAGCGCCTTCATAGTTCATTTTAGCTAAAATTTTAACTATTGCTTCTTTTGTAGAGTTTGCTCTATCATCAGCTAAGGTACCATTCTTCCCAACTTCTCCTTCTGGTGAAGCAAAAGAAACTAAATTGATTGATTTGGGCGCAACTTTTGGATTAGTCATTGCTGAATTCATCCATTCAGTTAATGCTTTTACATCATCTTGTTTTAATTCGCTACCAGAAATATTTGATTTGGCTTTCGAGAAATTAATTTGAGATTCTGCATAAACTTCTTCAGTAGTTCTAACAAATGCATCATTTCCTAATAATGATTTGTCATCATTTTGAATTAATAAAGGAGTGATAACTGTTCCGTCAGCAATTTTTTCTGAAGGAATTTCTTTTTCTTTTTTTCCTTTTGTGTAAACTCCAGAAACTGTTAAATCAGCATTCTCTAATTCAGGAGAATAAGCAATTACATCAGTGTAATTAATTGTTCCACCAGGTTTAAAGTTAACCGTTTTACCATTCCCAACAGCTTTTTCACCTTTAATTTCTATTGGAGAAAAAGCTTTATTACCTAAAGTAGGTGTAAAAACAGCTGAACCTTTTTTCGGCATTCCTTTTTCTGGAACTTTAACTGTAATGCTTACTCTAACACTGTCTCCGTGCATTTCAACTGGGTCCTTATCTAAAGTGTAGTCTAGATCTCCTATTTTACATCCTGTTAACAAACTTGTCGCAAATGCTAAAGCTGCTAATCCTACATAACCTTGTTTTTTCATGTTATACTGAGTTTACTTGATTTGATTTTATAATATTAGTGCAATAATAGGAATTATTTTTGGGTTAACAATAAATGTTTGAATTAAATACATTGACGGAAAAGGCAATTAACACACAACTTTAGTGATTGGATTATTGATTTTTTTGATTAATTGTGAAATAGTTTTATTCGTCTTTGGGTGATTCCAATTAGGGCAAACATCAAATAACGGGTAAAGCACAAAGTTTCGTTCAGTTAAATGTGAATGAGGGATGCTTAATCTGTTAGAATCTATTGTTTTATTGTTAAAATCAATGATGTCTAAATCAATTAATCTTGAAGAGTATCCAATGCTATAACTTTGTTTTTTTCCCAATAAAGTTTCTATTTTTTGTAATTCATCCAAAAGTAACTCGGGTTCTAAAAATGTCTTGACTTCTATAACTGAATTATAAAACTCTTCAGTTGAGGCAAATCCCCAAGGCGGAGTTTTGTAAATGTCAGATTTTTTAGAAATAACTCCGATATTAGATTGAATGAGTTGGTAGGCTGAACGGATATTCTTCAGCTTATCTCCTAGGTTTGTTCCTACCCCAATATATGTAATATTTAATTTTGTCATTGAATCAGCAAAATTAGCAGCTTTTTTTTATTTTTGTACAAATAATTTAATTCTACTGTTTTGAAAAAGATACTATTGATTGAGGATGAAGAAAGCTTGTTAGATGTGTTATCTATGAATTTAACTTTAGAAGGTTATAAGGTGGAAACTGCTTCTTCTGGTAATAAGGCTTTAGTGTTAGTTAAGAATCCTTATGATTTAATTATCTTGGACATTATGTTACCTGATATTAATGGTTTTGATATTTGTGAATTGATTAGAAAGGATAGCCAAGTTCCAATTATGTTTATTTCTGCAAAAGGAACAAGTACGGATAGGATTAAAGGTTTAAAAATTGGTGGAGATGATTATTTGGTTAAACCTTTTCATTTAGAAGAGTTTTTATTGAGAGTACAAAATTTGATTGGTAGACAAGAAAAAAACACGAATACTGTAGAAGATTCAATCTTAAATTTTGGTTCCAATTGTTCGATTAATTTCAAAACGTTTGAAATTAATTCACTACTAGGATTGGTTACTTTTAGTAAACGAGAAATTGAGTTGTTAAAATTATTTACACAAAAGGCTAATGAGGTAGTTTCGAGAGAAGATATTTTAAATAATATTTGGCCAGAAAACGCTTCACCCAATAGTAGAACTATAGATAATTATATATTGAACTTTAGAAAACACTTTGAAATTGACCCAAAATCACCTAAACATTTTATTAGTCTACGTGGTGTAGGGTATAAGTTTGTAAAATAAATTTACTTTTAGCCAACCTTTTCAAATTAGCTAACGTCTACTATTACAGAAGGTAAATTAACGTTTGCTTTTTGGTTTTAATTTCCTTGCACAAAACCTAAAAAGAATTGGCTATTGAATGACTATCAAGCTTTTCTTTTTAGGTTTTATTTTTTTGTAAAAAAAAATCATAAAAAAACCAACTCATTTGAGTTGGTTTTTTTAATTATATAAATGTACAATTTATTTAATTGAATCTAATATCGATTGGAATAAATCACGACCATCTGTATTGGCTAAGTTTGTGTCAGCTGCTCTTTCTGGGTGAGGCATCATTCCAAATACATTCATTTTTTTATTTGTTGTTCCTGCAATGTTTTTAATTGCGCCATTTGGATTCATTTCATCTGAAACGTTTCCATCTTTATCACAATATTGAAATAATATTTGATCATTATCTTCTAAAGATTTAATTGTATCGTTATCGGCAAAGAAACGACCTTCTCCATGTGCAATGGGAATTTGATAAGATTTATTAAAATCTAATTTATTTGTAATTCCTGAAGACTTTGATACTGGTTTTAAAAACGTGTTTTTACAAATAAATTTTTGAGAATTGTTGTGTAATAACGCTCCTTGTAATAAATTTGTTTCAGTTAGTATTTGATAACCATTACAAACACCTAAAACGTAACCACCATTATTGGCATGGTCAATAACTTCTTTCATTATTGGTGAAAAACTAGCGATAGCGCCAGAACGTAATGCATCACCATAAGAGAATCCTCCAGGTAATACTACAAAATCAACTCCTTTTAAATCGTGGTCTTTATGCCATAATCTTTCAACAGTTTGACCTGTCATAGATTCAATAGTATCAACCATATCTTGGTCACAATTAGATCCCGGGAAAGTAACAACTCCAAATTTCATGTTTCTTGTTTTTTTTGAAAGCACAAAGATAATTAAATCATATGAACTATTTAAAAAATAGTGCGACAATATTAATAATCAATGTAATTGTAAGTAAAAAACTTATGAAAGTGTCATTTTTAGTAGAGAATGAACCAATAGTAACAATATAAATGAAAGGAATAATGAATATAGAGTCAATTAAATTGTAAGTAAAGAATAAAACGAACCATAAAATTACAGATGTAACGCTACAGACAGTAAGTATTAATATCTGTTTTTTTGTTAATAGTGAATTGTGTTTATAAAATGAATTAACCATCTTAAATCCTAAAATTGTTATCAGTATAAGGGTTACAAGTTTTATATAATCGAAAAGTTGATATTGTACTATTGTAATATCTGGTATTGTACCAAAATCAATATTTGAATCGTTAAAAATGTATTGGGATGAAAATAAATATATTAGTGGAATGATTATTCCTAAACTCCCAATTAATAACTCTCTTATATTTATAGAGTGAACTATTATAATAGGAATAAAAACAGTAAGGATTAAGATTGAATAGTAGAAACTAAAGCAACTCATTAGTCCCACCATTAAGCCACTCCTAAAAGAAGCGTGAAGTACTGATTCAGTTTGATTCAGTTTCAAAATTTGAGTTATTAATAATATAAAAAGATAATGTACAACTAATGTTGGAGAGAATTGAATTTGCTGAGAAAAGCTTAGGAAAATTAAATAAATTATAGCTGGTAAATAGGTAGTTTTCGAAAATAAGGTGGTTTGATTAAAACTCTTAACAATGGTAGTTGAATTTAAAATCAATGTAAAAAAAGTGAATAGGAAGTTTAATGATTTTGATTGGTGTACGAAGTTAAAAATATTATTTTGCCATTCAAAACTATAGTTTATAAGAACTTGTTCGTTAATCAATAGGGGGAGACAAAGTATGATTGCTATTATTGGAGGAAGAATTATTCCTACAGATATATTGGATTTGTAAAGCTTAATTATCATATATTTGATAAAGGTAATTTTTTTTCATTTCTTTTGACTTTATTTTTTCAAATTTTGATTACATTTGTTAAAAAAATAATTATTATGAGTTCTACAGAAGTTTTTTATAGTATAGCTGACGGTGCATATTGGGTGTTTGAAAACACTTTAGAAGGAATGGGTGATTATCCTTGGATTTTTGTTATGTTTTTTGGTATGTTTGCATTTGCTTTGTGGATGAGACTACAAGCTAAATATAATAAAGCAGCAGAAAATGATCCGAACCAAATTAAATAATTGATATAAAATATTTAAAAGCCATCTTTAACATTGTTAAAGATGGCTTTTTTATTTAAACGATATTTTACCATTTATCCACTCTTCATCTAAAGATGAATTGTATTTTCGATAAAAGTTGATTGCTGGTTGATTCCAGTTTAATACTTGCCATTCAAATCGGCCAACGTTTCGTTTTTTTGCTATAGCTAGCACTTCATCAAATAATTGTTTTCCTATTCCTTTACCACGTAATCTTTCGGTTACTAAAAAATCTTCTAAATATAAGCATGAACCTTTCCATGTTGAATACGAAGTGTAGTATAATGCAAACCCAATTACTACATTATCTATTTCTGCAACTATACAATCAAATATTTTTTCTGTTCCAAAGCCATCAATAATTAATTGTTCAGCTGTGTTTATGTGTTCTTTTTCAGCTTTTTCATAAATAGCAAGCTCTCTAATTAAGTTATGGACCTGTTCCATATCATTTGGTTGAGCTGTTCTAATTGTTGATTGTACCATAATTTTACGATTTTACTAGTTCTCTATTTGGATTCAAATATACTTTTTTGTATGTTGTGTCTAAAGGTACTTATAAACTTAAAATTATTATTTATCTTAGTTAGTTAGTTTTTAACTAGATAAAAGTTATTTTTTAAAAAAAGTTATTTTTTTTAATTATTTAAGTTGTAGGTTAGAAAAGTTTATATATATTTGCACTCGCAATAGCAAACTCGGGGTGTAGCGTAGCCCGGTTATCGCGCCTCGTTTGGGACGAGGAGGTCGCAGGTTCGAATCCTGCCACCCCGACTAAAAACCATCAACCATTTTTTGGAAGATGGTTTTTTAAAAAAGGTTTAATTCACCTTAAAGAATTGGAATGGGCGCGTAGCTCAGCTGGATAGAGCACCTCCCTTCTAAGGAGGCGGTCAAAGGTTCGAATCCTTTCGCGCTCACTGAAACCACTAATCTTTTGATTAGTGGTTTTTTTGATTTAAAGTAGTTTGTGGGTGTTTACCTGCAAATCCACCTGCAAATATAGGATCAAGTGCAATTGTTGTGGGTTTTGAAAATTACGCAAAAATTTTCTACAATCTAAACAGAAAATAATTGACATCTCGAACTCCTCTAAATTGAGTTCTAAATCCTTTTATTTTAGCATTAAATGATTCTGCTGATGCATTTGTACTTCTATTATCAAAATAATTTAAGATTGACACATAATGTTGTTGTATTGTTCTTACTACTGTGTTGTATGTTTTAAATCCAGAATTTTCAACTGTTCTATACCATTGAGCTAATTTTGTAAAGGCAATCCCTTTGTCTTTCGTATTTTGATAAATGTTATATAGCTCCATACTCAACTTATATGATTCATGTATTTTTGGATATTTATCGAATAATATTTGTGCTCTAAGGTTTTGTTTTTCGGTCTATTTTGAATGATGTTTAAATAATAGATATCTGCTTCTTGCCAGTAACTGCTTCAATGTGTCTCCGTTTTCAAATATTTCGAGAGCATAGGTTAAACCTTTCTTTTTTGCTTCTTCATAAAGCTTGACTTCCAAATCTAACACTTCCCACCTATATTCAATTCTAACATTTTGTACGGCATCATTTACTAATTTTTGAACATGGAACCGGTCAGTGACTTGTTTTGCATTAGGAAATACATTCTTACAGATATTGATCATTGTAAACGCCATATCTAAGGTTATTTCTTCTACTTTATCTCTTTTGTTTTTAGGTATTAATTTTAAAAATTTTGTAACAACATCTACCTTGATACCTTTCATTATAGCTACAATAGAACCGGTCTTCCCTTTAGCCTCTTTACTTGTTACAATTGTATATAAATCACCATTTGTAAAGGCTGTTTCATCAATTGATAAGTTCTTGGTAATATTTTTAGGGTAAATTAAATAATCTTTAGCATGCTCTCTAGCTCTCCATTCAATGAAGTTGCTTATTTTATTTATATTGACGATTTAAAGTACGACCATCAATACCATATAATCCACCAATCATTTTTATGCTCAATGGCGTTTTATCAATTAATACCTTTTAAAAAAGTCGCGAACTCTTCAGTCATACGTGTTCCTTTTGCTATTAAATTCCAATCTTTTGAAATTACTTCATTCGTTGTTTTATTTAACCACCTACGTCTTTTAATATAGAGCGTAACCTGTTTTCTTCTTATTGGAAAATCTTTGATTTTTGTTTGTTTATGAAAGCCATTTGAAATATAATCAGCTTGATTAAATTCTGAAGGAAGAATCATATTTTCTTCAAGATAAATATCAATTCTTTGTGCTATTTCTTCTACTTTCATAATTTGAAAGTTATCTATTAAAAATTTAGGTAAAAGTAGTTTCAATATTGATTGTAAGTCTGTATTCATAATATTACAAAAATATTAAATTATACTTTACCCACAAATTTTTGCATTGATCCCTTATTATTCAGCTTATCGAAGTATCGTTAAACCTAATGCTTTGTTTTATAAATTTGGTTTCACAAAAAAAACCAACAAATAAAAATTTGTTGGTTTTGGATTGATGATTCGGGTCAATACCTTTAAGTGGTGATTTAATGGTTTAGATAATTAACCAGTCCAACGGTAAATTGCACGAGTAATGGTAGATTTCGGGCTTCTTTACGCTCAAACTGCGTAGCAGTTTTAGCGGTCTACAAACCTTGATCTTTAACGTATTATCTGCCATTACTTATACAAAATATTATAGGCTATTCATTCTTTTCCTTCAATTGGAACTTGCCTTTTCTTGAGTCATAACTATTGATGAAATTTTGAAAAACTATTATAATTATTAATAATACTTACTATTAATACGTGCTTTAGATTGTTCAATCACCGGCTTGTACTTTTCTCCCATTTCTGAAAGTTTCTCAATAGCATTGGTTACTATTTGGATGTTATCAGGTACTGAAATAACCATATATTTCGAAACAGGTGCAGCTACAGCTACAGCTACATCAGCAGCTACAGTAACAGGTGCAGGTATAGCAGTAGGTACAGGTACAGTTGTAGCTAACTTATTAACCTTATCAGTGGTATCGTAACCGTCAGATTTAAGTCGTGCTTCAATTCTATCCACTGCAGCCGAATACGCTTGATCCTTTGTCATCCATTCTGTAATATCAATTTTACCTGAAGCAAGTTCATCCGTTAAACCAGCTTGAAGTGCCTTCATAGCTAAAAAGTTCTTAGCATCTATTACCGTTTCTCCAAAACTCGCATCATTCTTAATATCATCTGCACTTTGCATAAATCTGTAGAAAATGGCGGTGGATGTCACCGCTTCTGTTCCAAAAAGCTTGTCATCTTTAATACTGATTGAGGTAGCATACAGGAATGCGTACATTCCTGGACACAACCTGTTCATAGAGAAGGATATACTAGATGATGATGTCGACTTAGATTTAGCGGCTTCTGCAACCGAGTTTACAAGATCTGTATATGATTCAATTGCTTCAGGGCTTGTAGTAGGATTTGGTGAAGTCGGATCGCTTACTGCAGCTAGAGTCTTTAATGCAGCTGTCACAACTGAAGCAATCTTGTCTAAACTAAACTCACTTGAATACTCGACTTTAATGTCCATGTTATATCCCTTCTGAATTGCGTCTGTAATATTTGCATCCTTCAGATTGGTTTCGATTTCGTTAAAGAAATAATCCTTGTTTTTTTCTGCATCTGATATAAGCATGTTTTGAAGCTTGTCAATTTGTTCTTTAGCAGCTAATGTCTTATCTGCGACTCCTTGTACTGATGGTGTTACACATCCCATAATTATAATTTTTTGTTTCTTACTCTTAAGGCTTTTCAGAATTACGCCCCGTTATTTAAAGTGATTTCTGGTCTTCACTAAAATGTTTTTTACTCTGTGAAAAAAGTATCGGTGTAGTTTCTGGCTACGCCAAAAAGGTGTTCAAGTTCTAATTCCTCTAAACGAATTTGTTAATATTTGGTAACAGTTATTTGACTCATAATTATTTAGGATTAAAAGGTGTTTCGTTAACTTCCAATGCAGCACGAATTCCAGACTCTATAGCTCCCTCTATCCATGCATGTTTTAATGAGGCATGTTCTCCAGCAAAATGGACTTTACCACCCCATTCAGGTTTTTCGATATGAGGTTGTAATAAATTTAATTGACCTGGTGAGAATATAGCTGCTTCGCCAAAGGCATATGGGTTTTGCATCCAAGATACAGTTGCTGCCCCTTTTATACCGTTTACGTAAGGTTTTTCTTCTGGTGCATTTGGATCAAATATCGATAGGTCCTTTATACGTTGTTGTTCCTTTATATCATCTGGTGCATGTGCAACAGCAATGTTATCTAAGGCATAAATATACCGGTCCTTATGACTCATTGAGTCCCATTTTCTTGCATCATCAGCCCAACAGTAGCAAGCTAACATTAGTCCATTTCCTTTACCATCTATATCCTGACTTGGGTAATATATAAAACGGTTTGATAAGTCGGTAATAGTTCCGCCTCCTATAATATCATAGGGTGCTTTTTCCCACCATCTCTCTTTGAATTCAATTAATACCTTGGTGGCTGCATCATAATGAAGTTCACGAATGGCTTTTCTTTTTTCCTGAGAGAATTCTGGCCAAACATGTACCATTCGTAAAGCTGAAAAAGGAATGGTAATGATAGCTTCATCAAATGTCATTTCTGACACGGGGACCTCTTGTTTGCGATATCCTATTGTTTCGTAATAAGATGGATCTCGTTTGATTTCAATTTCAGTTGAAATTCTGACTTTTCCATCACGCATATAAATGTCTGTCATCTTGGTATCTAAATGAGTGATTTTTTCCAATTCATATTTAGCAAAGAATTCCTCTGTGATCACATCTGTTCCATTAACTACTTGCCAAAATACAGTATCGTTTTTAATGATATTAGATTCAATAAAACTTTGAATAAAGTCATACGACATCCTAGATTCCAAATTCTGAAGAACGCCAATCATTTCTATGGCATTCTCTGAGTAATTGGTATACTCCTTTAAAAATCTACGCATGGAATATTCCCCAACTTTATCAATTAATTTTTGCCAATTTTCCTTTGGATTGATGGCTATAAAATCGATAAGCGGTTGCATTGCATTGGTTAACAAAGTTCCTGCATTTTGATTTTCTCCTGGAGCTGGTTTTTCTCCAGGAATTTTTGGAACAACGCTCTCTTGTAAATTATAATTCAAAAGCTCACTTATGTTAGTACTTTTATTGTAGACATGCTGACGCACCTGTATATAGTTGACAAACAAAAACGAGTTGAATGATTTCTTAGGAAAAGTTTTACTAAGTTTTTTATAGTTTTCATAAGCCTCTTCCTTGTTTTTTAGAGCATCCTCTTTTTTTACAGAAACATAATAAAAGGGTTCTAGTTCTACCTCAAGTTGCTTGCAATACTCTATAATCATATAATGAAAATCTGGTAAGCGCATTGCGCCTGCTTCAGCATATAATGACTCGTCATCCCAATATTTTTTATCCTCTGTATTTCGAAACGTTTTAACCCTTCCACCAATTCGGGTGTTAGCCTCTATAATGGTAACGTTATGACCAGAGTTTTGTATGATTGAAGCAGCTACCATACCTGCCATTCCTGCACCAACAATTAGTACATCTTTTTTATTTCCTTTTCTTTTTGGAAATCCATTTTTGATATACTTTAAATATTCTGTAGCGATTGGATCTTCTTCTTCCTTTAATAAACTGTGTAAGTAATTTTTCATTTTAATGTTTTTTTAATTATTGATTATAATCATTGTGTATGTTGAATGTGCAACATACTCACATTGAATATTTATGTTTATTATTTTTTTGTACCTTCAATGAAAGAGTTATCTTTCTGTTTGTAAACGTTTATAAGTATTCACAAATGGTACTTCAGTTCATAGGGTGTTTTTTAAAAATATTTTTACTTATAATTCATCTTGAACAAAGTCAATTTAAAAAAGGTAAATCCGAATACAAGTATTATATGACGAATATAATTTCAAATTTTAACAGATACTCTTTATTTATTGATGTATTTATTTGTTTTAGAGTAGATCAGGTGTAATTACCCTCTTCTCAGTTTAGAGTGTTTACCCTTGTTGTTTTTCGTAAGATGAACATTTTTAGTGGGTTATGTAGGAATAGCAAGTTGTTATAGAGTTTAAAAATTAGGCTAAAATTTTCTCTATTCTGAATAGAAGTTAATTAACATCTCACCCCTGAATTGTATTCTAAATGCTTTTAATTTGGCATTTAATGATTCCAAGTGATGCATTTGTACTTCTATTATCAAAATAGTTTAAAAAATAGGGATGTAATGTTGTTGGATAGTTCTTATTTCTGTGTCAAATGTTTTAAAACCTGAATTTTCAATACCCCTTTATCATTACGCTAATTTTGGGGATACAATATTTTTATCTGTTGTGTCTTTAATAAATAATGTAGAGTTTCATTTACTAGTTTTTGAACATGAAAACGGTCGGTAACTTGTTTTGATTTAATGAATACATTTATTCAAATATTAATCATTATATAGATCGTATCTAAAGTAATGTCCGTTAGCTTATTTCTTTTGAAATTTAGATGTTAATGTTAAAAATTTTGTTGCAGTATCAACTTTTATTCCTTCAATGATAGCCGAAATAGAGCCTTTTATACTCTTAACTTATTTACTTGTCTTTGTTGTCTACAAGTCGCCATTTGTAAACACAGTGTCATCTATTGAAAAATTTTGTGAAATTTTTTTAGTACAAATCAAGTAATCTTTTGCATGTTGTTTTAACTTCTAACCAACAAATTACTAATCTTATTTTTATTTGTTAAAGATATAGAGTGAATAAAAATAGGTCATATTGAATTCTTCTTGAAGAACATGTTCGCTTCAAGAAAAATATCTGATTATGAATGATCTCTTGAATTTTTACAATTTGAAAGTTGTCCACCAAAAACGCACGTAACATTAGTTTCAAAAGTGATTTTAAGTCTGTATTCATAATATTAAATTATACTTACCTCACAACGTTTTCATAGATCCGAGTTAAGTCTGTTTTAAATTTTAGATGAAAGCTATGTTTTACCTGTTAAATCGTTGATTTTATGATATTAAAGTGGAGGTGATAACGGCTGTTTAAAATATTATGCGTATAATTATATAGGATATTTATAAATTGTTACGTTATGATAAAAAAAGTTTTCTATTTATCACCATTCTCTTTTCTTTTTGGATTGTTAATTATTTTTACTTTTCCTCTCTCAATATATAGCCAAGTTTTATCAACCGATTACGGTAATTTTTCACCTTGTAGTGGTTCTATAGAACTTTATAATTTTGATTTCACATCTACTGCTTCTAATCAGATTACTCAAGCCGGTATAAATATAGCAAATGCAGATAATGAATGTTGTGGATTGCCAACCAATAATGGTTGTTTATTTTTTGATGTTTACGTAGATCCAGGAGCCACAGGTGTTTCTTTTTCACAAACTGGTGCAGGAGGTTCTGTTCAAATTTATTATGAAAACTGTGGTGATATTTTCGGAGCTAATGAAGATATTTGTTTAGATGCGTCTTTAGGGTATATTGATCCAATAACTGGGCAAACATATCATAGGTTTATGTTTTGTAGAACAGGTCAAACTACTTATGACTTTTCTTTTACTCAAATTGAACCAGTTTTTCCTGGGGATATAGGTGTTACGGAAGGGTGTACTATTGACTTGTCGGTTCAAGACTTAGAGCCAAGTTCGGTTATTTGGACATCTGTAGCGCCTGGTGTTATTGGTGAATGGGATGTTTTATTGGATTGTCCTGTTGGTTGTTTGGATGTCGTTGTGACTCCTGTTCCAGGTTTTTCTCCTCCAAGTATTAGTTATTCTGTTTGTGGAACACTACCTGGTGCATGTAGTGTTGAGAGTTATTGTGATACGTTCACAGTCACAATTTATCCCGATTTATTTACGGATGCTGGACCTGATGTTGCCTTTTGTGAAGGGTCCTTTGTTCCTGTTACATCAACAGGAATTGCCATTGGAGGTACAGCACCGTTTACTTATAATTGGATTGGCTTTAGTGGTTTAGGAAATGGGTTTAATTTTTCAACCGTTTCAGCTTCAAGTACAGGGGATGTGAATTTTGTACAAACTGGAGAGTATGAACTGATAATTACAGATGCGAACGGTTGTGCTATGGCAGTTGATACTGTGGAAGTGTTTACGTTTCCAACTGTTATTGAATCTTTCGTTAATACCGATAATTTTTCAATTTGTTTTGAACCCACACCAATTATTAATATTGTTGGATATGTTACCGAAACTTTCACTGGTAATTGGAGTTCGTCAAATGGTGGTGTTTTTAGCAATGTTAATATTGACGGATCTTCTACAGCTCCAGCTAATACACCTCAAAGTGTAACGTGGACGTCAACGCCAGGAACGATTGGTATTGTTACATTAACGCTTATGCCAACCAATAACGCTGGTTGTCCAATCACACCAGCTACTATCGATATTGATTTGTCTGAGTTTACATCTTCACTTTCACTTGTGACCTCTATTGTTTCGTGTAATGGTGGAATGGATGGTGAAATTGACCTAATCGTAACTTCCGGATTGCCTTCTTATATGATTACAAGTTATTTGTGGTCAACTATGGATGGGTTCGGTCTTTCAATAAATGATGAAGATCAGTTCAGTTTGACGTCTGGTGCTTATGAAGTTGTTGTTGAAGATATAAACGGTTGTACAGATTCTGTTTTAACTTTAATTACAGAGCCACAACCCCTTGTAGTAACCATCAACGGAGATGCACTACTGTGTAATGGAGATGCAGATGGAAACGTAACAGGAATCATCAGCGGTGGAACTGCACCTTATGTGATAACATTAGATGAAACAGGAACAACACAAAACATTACTACTGATGGAGGAACTTATGACTTTGCAGGTTTAAGTGCCTTAGTGAGTGGAGGTTTTGATAGCTATAACGTCAGTGTAACAGATGCCAATGGAGTAATAAATGGCTGTTTAGAAGTAGCAGGTCCCGTTACTATGGTAGAGCCACAACCCCTTGTAGTAACCATCAACGGAGATGCACTACTGTGTAATGGAGATGCAGATGGAAACGTAACAGGAATCATCAGCGGTGGAACTGCACCTTATGTGATAACATTAGATGAAACAGGAACAACACAAAACATTACTACTGATGGAGGAACTTATGACTTTACAGGTTTAAGTGCCTTAGTGAGTGGAGGTTTTGATAGCTATAACGTCAGTGTAACAGATGCCAATGGAGTAATAAATGGCTGTTTAGAAGTAGCAGGTCCCGTTACTATGGTAGAGCCACAACCCCTTGTAGTAACCATCAACGGAGATGCACTACTGTGTAATGGAGATGCAGATGGAAACGTAACAGGAATCATCAGCGGTGGAACTGCACCTTATGTGATAACATTAGATGAAACAGGAACAACACAAAACATTACTACTGATGGAGGAACTTATGACTTTACAGGTTTAAGTGCCTTAGTGAGTGGAGGTTTTGATAGCTATAACGTCAGTGTAACAGATGCCAATGGAGTAATAAATGGCTGTTTAGAAGTAGCAGGTCCCGTTACTATGGTAGAGCCACAACCCCTTGTAGTAACCATCAACGGAGATGTTCTACTGTGTAATGGAGATGCAGATGGAAACGTAACAGGAATCATCAGTGGTGGAACTGCACCTTATGTGATAACATTAGATGAAACAGGAACAACACAAAACATTACTACTGATGGAGGAACTTATGACTTTGCAGGTTTAAGTGCCTTAGTGAGTGGAGGTTTTGATAGCTATAACGTCAGTGTAACAGATGCCAATGGAGTAATAAATGGCTGTTTAGAAGTAGCAGGTCCCGTTACTATGGTAGAGCCACAACCCCTTGTAGTAACCATCAACGGAGATGTTCTACTGTGTAATGGAGATGCAGATGGAAACGTAACAGGAATCATCAGTGGTGGAACTGCACCTTATGTGATAACATTAGATGAAACAGGAACAACACAAAACATTACTACTGATGGAGGAACTTATGACTTTGCGGGTTTAAGTGCCTTAGTGAGTGGAGGTTTTGATAGCTATAACGTCAGTGTAACAGATGCCAATGGAGTAATAAATGGCTGTTTAGAAGTAGCAGGTCCCGTTACTATGGTAGAGCCACAACCCCTTGTAGTAACCATCAACGGAGATGTTCTACTGTGTAATGGAGATGCAGATGGAAACGTAACAGGAATCATCAGTGGTGGAACTGCACCTTATG